>Ga0209026_1000111_pt1 | contig 140599 bp, 110 predicted proteins | sample AraplaCL_Col_mCL_FD_184262 | JGI IMG/M metagenome (GOLD analysis project Ga0209026, IMG submission 184262) | Arabidopsis root microbial communities from the University of North Carolina, USA - plate scrape CL_Col_mCL (SPAdes) (version 2) | ecosystem: Host-associated > Plants > Roots >...
GCGGCACGGGCGCCACCACGATCACGACGGGTGCTGGAAGCAACCTCACGCTGGCCGCGACCGGCAGCGTCGGTGGCAGCGGGGTGACGCTGAACTCGGGCGGTGCGATAGCCGCGGCGGCGGGCAGCGTCGTCAACAGCAACAACGGTGCGCTGACCCTGGACGGCGGCGCGTTCACGCTGGACGGCGCGTTGAACGCCGGCACGGGCACGGCGACGCTGGGTGCGCTGGGTGCGATCACGCAGGCGGCCACGGGCGTCATCACGGCGGGCACGTTGACCGGCAGTTCGACGGGGGCGACGGCGCTGGGCAATGCCAACCTGATCGGCACGCTGGGTGCGTTCAGCGCGAACGGTTTCGGCCTGACGGATGCGCGGGCGTTGACGGTGACCGGTGCGGTGGCGGGCGGCACGGGCGCCACCACGATCACGACGACGGGTGCGGGAAGCAACCTCACACTGGCCGCGACCGGCAGCGTCGGTGGCAGCGGGGTGACGCTGAACTCGGGCGGTGCGATAGCCGCGGCGGCGGGCAGTGTCGTCAACAGCAACAACGGTGCGCTGACCCTGGGCGGCGGCGCGTTCACGCTGGACGGCGCGTTGAACGCTGGTACGGGCACGGCGACGCTGGATGCGACGGGCGCGATCACGCAGGCAGTGGCCACGGGCGTCATCACGGCGGGCACGTTGACCGGTCACTCGACCGGCGCGAGCACCAGCCTGCTGGGCGCGAACCAGGTGGGTACGCTGGGCGCGTTCAGCGCGAACGGTTTCAGCCTGACGAACGCCGCGGCGCTGAACGTGAGCGGCGCCGTCGCGGGCGGCACGGGCGCGACCACGCTCACCACGACTGCAGGCAACAACCTCGCGCTGGCGGCCACCGGCAGCGTGGCCGGCACCGGCGTGACGCTGAGTTCGGGCGGCACGCTGGACGCGGCGGCGGGCAGCAGCGTGAACAGCAACAACGGCGCGCTGGGCTTGAGTGGCGGTGCGTTTACGCTGGACGGTGCGTTGAACGCGGGCACCGGCACGGCAACGTTGACATCGAGCGGCGCGATCACGCAGGCAGCAGCCAGTGGCGTGATCACAGCAGGCACGCTGACCGGCAACTCGACGGGCACCACCACGCTGGGCGGCAACAACGCGATCGCGAACCTGGGCGCGTTCAGCGCGAATGGTTTCAGCCTGACGAACGCCGCGGCGCTGAACGTGGGCGGCGCCGTCGCGGGCGGCACAGGGTCGACCACACTCACCACGACTGCAGGCAACAACCTCGCGCTGGCGGCCACCGGCAGCGTAGCCGGCACCGGCGTGACGCTGAGTTCGGGCGGCACGCTGGACGCGGCGGCAGGCAGCAGCGTGAACAGCAACAACGGCGCGCTGGGCTTGAGTGGCGGTGCGTTTGCGCTGGACGGTGCGTTGAACGCGGGCACCGGCACGGCAACGTTGACATCGAGCGGCGCGATCACGCAGGCGGCAGCCAGTGGTGTGATCACGGCGGGCACGCTGACCGGCAGTTCGACCGGCAGCACCAGCCTGTTGGGCGCGAACAAGATCGGCGCGCTGGGCGCATTCACCACCGGCGGCGATTTCGCGTTCAATGACACGCAAAGCCTCACGGTCAACACGGCGCCTTCCGCGAATGGCGGTGCGGGCAACATCACCCTGGCCACCACCGGTGCCGGCTCCGATCTCGCGCTGGCGAGCGGCGTCACCGGCAACACGGTGACGCTGCAGGCCGGGCGCAACCTCACGCAGACCGCCGGTGTCATCAAGGCGAATACGCTGGCGGGCAGTGCGGCCGGAAGCGCCAGCCTGAACGACGCCAACCTGATCGGCACGCTGGGTGCGTTCAACGCCACGAACGGTTTCAGCCTGACGAACGCCGCGGCGCTGAACGTGGGCGGCGCCGTCGCGGGCGGCACGGGGTCGACCACGCTCACCACGACTGCAGGCAACAACCTCGCGCTGGCGGCCACCGGCAGCGTGGCCGGCACCGGCGTGACGCTGAGTTCGGGCGGCACGCTGGACGCGGCGGCGGGCAGCAGCGTGAACAGCAACAACGGCGCGCTGGGCTTGAGTGGCGGTGCGTTTACGCTGGACGGTGCGTTGAACGCGGGCACCGGCACGGCAACGTTGACATCGAGCGGCGCGATCACGCAGGCGGCAGCCAGTGGTGTGATCACGGCGGGCACGCTGACCGGCAGTTCGACCGGTGGCACCAGCCTTCTGGGCGCGAACAAGATCGGCACATTGAGTGCGTTCAACGCCACGAACGGTTTCAGCCTGACGAACGCCGCGGCGCTGAACGTGGGCGGCGCCGTCGCGGGCGGCACGGGCGCGACCACACTCACCACGACCGCAGGCAACAACCTCACGCTGGCGGCCACCGGCAGCGTGGCCGGCACCGGCGTGACGCTGAGCTCGGGCGGCACGCTCGACGCGGCGGCGGGCAGCAGCGTGAACAGCAACAACGGCGCGCTGGGCTTGAGTGGCGGTGCGTTTACGCTGGACGGTGCGTTGAACGCGGGCACCGGCACGGCAACGTTGACATCGAGCGGCGCGATCACGCAGGCGGCAGCCAGTGGTGTGATCACGGCGGGCACGCTGACCGGCAGTTCGACCGGTGGCACCAGCCTTCTGGGCGCGAACAAGATCGGCACATTGAGTGCGTTCAACGCCACGAACGGTTTCAGCCTGACGAACGCCGCGGCGCTGAACGTGGGCGGCGCCGTCGCGGGCGGCACGGGCGCGACCACACTCACCACGACCGCAGGCAACAACCTCACGCTGGCGGCCACCGGCAGCGTGGCCGGCACCGGCGTGACGCTGAGCTCGGGCGGCACGCTCGACGCGGCGGCGGGCAGCAGCGTGAACAGCAACAACGGCGCGCTGGGCTTGAGTGGCGGTGCGTTTACGCTGGACGGTGCGTTGAACGCGGGCACCGGCACGGCAACGTTGACATCGAGCGGCGCGATCACCCAGGCGTCGGCCACGGGCAGGCTCACGGCGGCGACGCTGACAGGCAGCTCGACGGGCAGCGCGGCGCTGGGCGGTGCCAACGCCATCGGCACGCTGGACAACTTCACGGCGAACGGCTTCAGCCTGACGAACGCGCAGGCGTTGACGGTGGCCGGGACGGTGAACGGTGGCTCGGCAGGAGCCACGTTGAACACCACGACCGGTGGGCTGACGGTGAACGGTGCCGTCGGCGGAGGCGCCGTGAACCTGGGCAGTGCCGGTGACCTCGCGATCAACGGCGGCGTGAACAGCGGCAGCGGCACGACCACGCTGGGCAGCGGCGGGGCGATCAGCGAAGGCGCGAACGGCGTCGTCACCGCCGGCACGCTGACCGGCAGTTCGAGCGGTGCGACCACGCTGAACGGTGCAAACGCGATCTCGGCGTTGGGCAACTTCACGGCAAACGGTTTCAGCTTGACGAATGCCCAGGCACTGACGGTGGCTGGCACGGTGGCGGGCGGTACGAATGGCGCTACGTTGGCCATAACCAGTGGCGGCCTGACAGTGAACGGCACCGTCAGCGGTGGTGCGGTCAGCCTGGATAGTCAGGGCGACCTTGCGGTCAACGGCGGTGTAAACAGCGGCAGCGGCACGACCGCGCTGGGCAGCGGCGGGGCGATCGGCGAAGGTGCGAACGGCGTCGTCACCGCCGGCACGCTGACCGGCAGTTCGACGGGCAGCACGGCGCTGGGCGGCGCCAACGCCATCGGCACGCTGGGCAACTTCACGGCGAACGGCTTCAGCCTGACGAACGCGCAGGCGCTGACGGTGGCCGGCGCGGTCGCGGGCGGTACGAATGGCGCCACGCTGACCACGACCAGCGGCGGCCTGATAGTGAACGGCACCATTAGCGGTGGCGTGGTCGGCTTGAACAGTCAGGGCGACCTCGCGATCAACGGCGGCGTGAACAGCGGCACGGCCACGCTGGGCAGCGGTGGGGTGATCAGCGAAGGTGCGAACGGCGTTGTCACCGCCGGCACGCTGACCGGCAGCTCGACGGGCAGCACGGCGCTGGGCGGCGCCAACGCCATCGGCACGCTGGGCAACTTCATGGCGAACGGCTTCAGCCTGACGAACGCGCAGGCGTTGACGGTGGCCGGTACGGTGAACGGTGGCTCGGCAGGAGCCGTGTTGAACACCACGACCGGCGGTCTGACGGTGAACGGTGCCGTCGGCGGAGGTGCCGTGAACCTGGGCAGTGCCGGTGACCTCGCGATCAACGGTGGCGTGAACAGCGGCAGCGGCACGACCACCCTGGGCAGCGGCGGGGCGATCAGCGAAGGCGTGAACGGCGTCGTCACCGCCGGCACGCTGGTTGGCAGTTCGACCGGCAGCACCACGCTGAATGGTGCCAACGCGATCGCCACCTTGGGCAACTACAGTGCGAACGGCTTGAACGTGACCAATGCGCAGGCGCTGACGGTGGCCGGCACGGTGAGCGGCGGCAGCGGCACGACGAGCCTCGCCACCACGGCGGGCGCGCTCACGGTGTACGGCGATGTCGGCGGGGCGGCGGTGACGCTGAGCGGCCAGGGCGGACTGGGCATCAACGGCGCCGTGAACAGCGGCAGCGGCACGACCACGTTGGGCAGCGGTGGCGCGATCAGCGAAGGCGGTGGCGGCGTGATCACGGCCGGCACGCTGACCGGCAGTTCGGCGGGCAGCGCGACGTTGACCGGCGCGAACGCGATCGCTGCGCTGGGCAATTTCGCGGCGAACGGCTTCAGCCTGACGAACGCGCAGGCGTTGACGGTGGCCGGTATGGTGAACGGTGGCTCGGCTGGAACCACGCTGAGCACCAGCGCAGGCGGCCTGACAGTCAATGGTGCCGTCAGCGGCGGTGCAGTCGGCCTGAACAGCCAGGGTGATCTCGCGATCAACGGCGGCGTGAACAGCGGTAGCGGCACGACCACGCTGGGCAGCGGTGGGGCGATCAGCGAAGGCGCGAACGGCGTCGTCACCGCCGGCACGCTGACCGGCAGTTCGAGCGGCAGCACCACGCTGAATGGTGCGAACGTGATCGGCACGCTGGGCAACTACAGCGCGAACGGCTTCAGCCTGACGAATGCCCAGGCACTGACGGTGGCCGGCGCGGTGAACGGCGGCGTCGGTGCAACCAGCCTCGCCACCACGGCGGGTGCGCTCACGATCAACGGCAACGTCGGCGGCAGTGCGGCGAGCCTGGGCGGCGCCAGTGGCCTGGCGATCAACGCGGGCGTGAACAGCGGCAATGGCACGACCACGCTCACCTCGGGCGGGGCGATCAGCGAGGGAACGGGCGGCATCGTCACGGCCGGCACGTTGACCGGCAGTTCGGTGGGCAGCACGGTGCTGGATCCGGCCAACATGATCGTCAACCTGGGCGACTTCACCGCCAACGGTTTCAACCTGCTCAATGGCCGGGCCTTGACGGTCATCGGCACCGTGAACGGCGGCGCCAGCACCACGCTGGCGACGACCAGCGGCGGGCTGAGCATCGATGGTGCGGTGCTCGGCAAGCTGGTGACGCTGCAGTCTGCGGGGACGATCAGCGGCGGCGCGAATGGCGCCATCACCGCCACCACGCTGACCGGCAGCGCGGCCGGCCCGACCACGCTGGGCACGGCCGCGCAGTTCATGGGCAACCATGTCTCCACGCTGGGCGGGTTCGCCTCGCCGGCCGGCTTCAGCTTCACCAACGCGCAGACGCTGACGCTGGCCTCGGTGGGCGGCAGCGCGTACACGGTGAATGCGGGCACGTCGTCGCTGTACCTGGGCGTGAGCGGCGGCGACCTGCTGCAGCAAGGCACCACCTGGCTGTACGACGGCGGCGGCACCTGGTCCTCGACCGGCCGCATCGGCACCCTCGGCAATCCGATCTACGTCACCGGCGTGAGCGACCAGGTGGTGTCGCAGGTGGGCCTGCCGCCGGCCTACTTCTACGCGGTGGATGCGCAGGGCAACCTGCTGCCGGTGGTCGGTGCGCCCAGTGTCAACGTGCCGACTTCGGCGCTGACCAGCCGCGCGCAGAACGGCAACCACGGCGATGCCTACATCGACCCCAGCGTGATCAACGCCAACTACCGCTCGTTCGGCATCGTGCCGTCCGGCATCCTGCTGCCGGCCGACCAGCAGGCCTGCCAGCCGGGCCAGCCCGCATCGGCCGATTGTCCGGACAATGACTGAGTCGCGGCGGATGCGGCGTGGCCCGCGCCTGCTGCCGGCGCTGGCGGGTTTCGGCCTGCTGCTGGCAGCCGGTGGCTGGGGAGCGATGGCGCAGGACGCGGCGCGCCCCACCGGCGACTACGTGCTGGCGCAACTCGATGCGGCGCGGCAGGCGTTGGCGCAGCGCGCGACGCAGCAGCCGGATCCCGCCCTGGCCGAAGCCGGGCGGCAGCTCGGGCAGATCGGCGATGCCCTGCGCCGGCAGCTGGGCGGCGCGACGGCCCAGCCCATCGAGATCCTCGGCGACAAGATCAAGGCCGCCGCGCTGCGTGCGGATGCCGCCGCCCAGCGCACCCAGGCCTGGCTGAAGGCTTCGTCCGGTTGTCGCGGCAGCGACGCGAAGGCACTGGCGGCGGCGCTGGCGTTGGCCGTCGAACGACTCGCCGCGGCGCCGACCTCCGACAAGCCATCGCCGCCGGTGATCGACGCGGTCGAGACGACGGACCAGCAGCCGTTGTTCGTGATCCATCCCGCCGACCAGCCGCTGGCCTTCGCCGTGCTCGGCGCGAACCTGCTGGACGCGCAGTGCGCGAATCCGCAGGTGAGCCTGACCGACGCGCAGGGCAAGCCGGTCGACGCGCAACCCGTCATCACCGGCATCACGCCGCAGCGCATCGCGCTCAAGCTCGCCAACACGACCGGCCTGCAGCCGGGCGGCTACGTGCTGCACGTGGTGCCGCAGCGCAAGGCCTTCCTGGTGGGTTGCACGAAGCAACCCGAGGCGGTCGCGGCGTTGCAGGTGGCGCCGCCGCTGCACGTGGTCATCGACTACACGCTCAGCGCGACTTGCCGCGGGCAGGGGCAGCTCACCCTGGGGCATGGCAGCCTGCCGGCCATCGCGAAGCAGGGCGTCACCGTGTCGCAGCCGATCGATGCGGCGGCTTGCGCGAATCCCGAGAGCTACACGATCAGCGCGACCGCGCATTTCGGCGATGGCGACCAGGCCACGGTGGGGCCGGTCACGCAGCCGGCCGATGCCGGCATCACCGCCGGCCTGCCGGGCGGCTTGACGCTCAGCTGGAACCCGGCCATCCACAGCCTGTTCGCGCGTGCCGAGGCGAACATGTGCCGGGGCAGCGGCTGAAGGAGCCGGGGCTCATTCGTCGCCGCTGGAACCGGAGATGACCTGGAATTCCGACAGGCCGCCGGGTGCCAGTTCCTTCATCAGGTCGACGAAGTTCATGCCGACCAGCCGCTGCGCGCGGCGCAGCAGGTGCGGGATCGGACTGGAGGGTTCGCGCCGCGTGTAGTACTCGCAGATCTCGTCCAGCCGACGGATGACGTCCTGCGCCGTTTCGATGCGGCCACTCGCCCCGCTTGCGGGCGCCGCGCCGGGCGCGCCGCCTTCCGCGTCGGCCGGGGCGTCCGCGGTGCCGGCCGGCGCGCGCTTGGCGACCTCGACGTCGAGGAATTTCTTGAGCTCGTAAATCTCGCCGAGCAGCGGCTTGAGATCCGGTCCCGCCGTGCCTATGCGGTCGGTGAAGATCGCATCGATGGCGCGGGCGTGTTCCATGGCCGTCGTTGTCGCCTGGGCGGCGTCGAGCAACTGCTCCTCGGGGCAATCCAGGCAGCAGGCTTCGATGTCGGTCATGCTCGGTGACGCGGCATCGCCCTCCGCCGAGGTTTTCAGCGTGCCGTTGGCGATGCGCAGGTCGCGCAGCGAGAACCGGCCCAAGCGTGGGGACTGCACGAACGGCGCGCCGCGGAAGTAGCCCAGCACGCCTTGCATGTCGACCAGCGGCATCACTGCGTTCACGCGCGCGGTGGGGTCGTTGTCGTCCTCGGCGTCCAGTTGCGGGTGCACGCTGTCCCAGAGGTTTTCCAGCAGGCCGCGGATCAGTGCCAGACCGTCGGACCAGCCGGCGAGCCCGTGCATGCGCGTCCATGCGGAGGTGAGGTGCACGGCCACGCGCAGGTCGCGGCTGCGGCCCAGCAGGGCTTCGCCCAGCGACGAAACCTTGTCCCAGTCGGGTTCCTCGGCGGTCTTCACGCTGTCGCCGATCGCGCGCTCGGCCTTCGGCGTGGCCGTGCGTTCCAGGGTCTGGAAGTCGGCGTCGTATTCCAGGTCGGGGCCGCTCGGGGCCTCGTCGGCAAGCGGTGTCAGCAGCGATTCCAGATCGTGGCGCGCCATCGGATTTCCCCTTGTGCACAAGCCGCGAATGGTACATCAGGCGGGCTGCGCAAGGTTCGCCGCGGGCGTCGTTCGATGCGGCAACACGCAAGCGCACGTCCGCGGACGTGCGCTTGCGGTCATGGGCTCAGAAACGCCAGTCGAAGCTGCCGCGGAAACCGCTGTCCACCGCGTGGTGAGCGAGCTGGCCCTGCCACGACAGGTCGAACGAGGCGTGCTTCGCCAGCTGCACGGTGAGTCCGGCATCGGCGGCCAGCGCGTTGCGGGCGATCGGCAGGCCCTGCACCGCGAACGACTGGCCGCTGGTGAAGGCCATCGACGTGACCGTGACCACGCTGCCGTAGGCGCGGCGCCAGCCCAGCATGGCGTGCAGGCTCAGCGTCTGGTCGCCGTGCAGCGCGAAGTTGCTCGCCGCCCGCGCACCGAGCGTGCTGTAGCTGACCGAGCGCGTCTCGCCCATGCCGTCCAGGTCCGCGGCGCCGCCGTGTTCCTGGAAGCCGTCCGTGTGCAGGCGAACATGGGCGACCTGGGCGAAGGGCTCCAGCGAAGCGCGCTTGAACGCGAAGCGGTAGCCGGCTTCGCCGAACACCTGCGCGGTGCCGGCGTCGTAGCGGCTCAGCTCGTGTCCGACGAGGCCCGGCACGGCGACGAAACGGGTGCCGTCCAGCGTGTGCCAGCCGTAGGCGGCGCCGGCGCGCAGGCCCAGCGCACCGAGCTGGGTGCCGGCGTAGACGCTGAGGTCGAGATCGCGGCTGGACAGCGAGGAGGCGCGCGCCGCCGTGTTCACCGCGGTCTGCGTGTAGCCGGCGGCGACGCCGAGCCGCGCGCTGTCGCCCAGCGCGCGATCGGCACCCACGAGGAAACCGCCGCTGGTGTGCCTGGTCGAAGCGGCGTTGCCGTCGCTGTCGTGATGCCCCCACGCGCCCACGAACTGGCCCCACCAGGCGAGCCCGCCCTGGCCGTCCTGCACCGCCGGGCCACTGACGCCTTCGCCGGCCTGACGCAGGCGGCCGGTGACGGCATCGCGTACATGGCGGCTGTCTTCCAGCAGCACGCCCTGCGCGGTGGGGTGGATCTCGCCGGAGAGCTGGTCGGCCGCGGCACGCAGCGCTGCATCAGTGGGCAGGTTGGCGAGCACGGTGTAGAGCGCGGCGGAAGGCGCGGCACCAGCGGCCGTGGACATCGCCACCGCACGCCAGGCCAGCGGGCGGATGCCGGCGCCGTTCGCCTGGCCGGTGACGGCGCCGAGGCTGGACAGGCTCTGCACCCCGCCCAGCGTGGCGCGCTGGTTGGGCGTCCGCGCGGCGTCGGTGAAGGCGCGAGCCTGCACCACGTCGAGGTACGCGTGCTGCGCGTCGTAGGCGGGAGCGATGCCCAGCACCGCGCTCAGCATGTCGGCGCCGGCCAGCGTGTAGGTGCCGCTGAGCCCGTGGCTCGCGTCGAGCACGGTGTAGCGGGCGCCCACCTGGTAGAGCCCGTTGCCGGCGACGGATGCCAGGCCGATCTGCGCACCTTGGGCGAGGGTGGCGCTGCCGCCCACCGCGATCAGGCTGGACACGCCGGCCTGCGCCGGATCGAGTTGCACCAGATAGGCCGAGCCGGCGCCTTGGGTGTAGTTGCCGCCCACGCTGAGCGTCTGGTACTGCCCCGGACCGCTGCCCGGCGCCACGGCGCCGGTCGTCGCCAGGCTGCCGCCGATGCGGCCTTGGCCGATCAGCAGGCCGCCGTTGGCCACGTTGCCCGCGATGCTGCCGTTGTCGACCAGCAGGCCCAGGTTGACCACGCCGCTGGCCAGCGAGCCTTCCACGTCCAGCGTCGCGGGCGCGCCGACCCCGGTGGCGCCGGTGTAGGTGTTGGTGCCGGTGAGCGTCTCCTTGCCGCCGGACACGATCAGGCGGCCACCGCTGCCGCCGCCGATGCCGCCGTCGGCGATCTGGCCGCCGAAGCTTCCGCTGGCGTTCGTGAGGTCCAGCGTGGTGCCGCCCAGCTGCACCAGGCCGGCACCGGAGAGCGATTGCACCGTGGTGGTCTGCCAGGTGCGCGAGATGTCGAAGATGCCGTCCACGCGCACGTCGGACGAGGCCGCGATGCTGCCCGGACCGGCCAGCGCCAGCCAGGCATTGCCGGCGACGAGGGTGGCGCCGGTGTAGGTGTTGGTGCCGGAAAGATCGGCAATGCCGCCGGCCGCCATCTGGAACGGGTCGCTGCCCGAGATCGTGCCGGCGAGGCCCAGCGGGCCCATGTCCGGCGTCACGGTGAAGCCGGTGGTGATGTTCGCGGTGGAGATGAAGAACGGCGTGTACGCGGTGGACTGGTTCGCCAGGTCGTACATCACCGCGTTGTGCATGAAGAACGAGAGGCCGTAGATCGCCGCGTCGGGGAAGCCGCCGTAAGCGCCCAGCGTGACCACGTTGCTGTAGTCGCCCTGGCTGTCGCTGCCGCTGGCGACCGAGGCCGGCAGGCCGGAGATGACCAGGCCGTTCGCGGTGACGGCGAGGCCGGTGGCGGTCAACGTGACGCCGGGCACCAGGTTGCCGTTCGCGTTGATGTTGCCGGCCGCCTGCTCGGCATTGGCCAAGCCGAGGTCGCCGTTGTCGATCAGCATGATGTTCGGCGTGCCGGTGTCGAACAGCGTCATCATCGGCGCGCTCACGCTCTTGCCGCCGCTGGTGAGCGTGTACAGGAACGCGGTGTCGAACTGGTACGCCGATGGCGCGCCCGACAGCGGGAACGGGCTGGTCTGGCCTTGGGTGGGCAGCCACGGCACCACGCTGAGGAACTGCGCGCGCAGCGCGGGCGTGAGGCCCTCGATCAGGCAGGCCTGGGCGCAGGCGCCCGGCGCCTTGCCGCTGCCGTTCGCCTCCACGATGTAGCCGCTGCCGGTGAGCATGCCGGGCACGCCGTTGCCGAAATCGCCGGCGCCGAAGGTGCCGTAGAACAGCCCTTCCTCGGGCGGGTTGCCCTGGTCGAGGTTCTGCTGCCAGGTGAGGTCCTGGTACAGCGTGACGCCGCCCTGGGTGGTGACCGCTGGTCCCAGCGTGTCGCCGCCGGCACTCTGCGGGGTGACCATCCAGTCGATCGCCGTGGCCACGGGCAGACCCTGCGACGTGGCGTAGCTGGCGGCCTGCGTGCCGGTGGCGGAGTTGTAGAACTGCACGCTGGCGACGGTGGTGGAGGCCTGCCAGTAGCCGTAGGTGCCGTTGCCGTAGAGATAGGCGTACGGCGCGCTCTGCGCCACGCCCGGCTGGCTCGGGAACCAGGCCGGCGCGTGGCCGTTGTTGCCCGCGCCCACGTCGATGTTGAAGGAATCCGAGCCGGTATCGAACAGGTACTCCTCGGGCGTTGCGCCATTGACGCCCACGTTGATGCCCAGGCGGTAGCCGTACTGGCCGCCGCCGTAGTTTTCCTGGATCAGGTCCAGCGGAATGCTGGTGCTGCTGTCGGCGGCGAACGCCGGGTGGAACGGTGCCAGCAGGCACGCCAGTGCCAGCGGCAGCGGCCGCAGATTGAGCTTGCTCACGTAAATCTCTCCCCGTTTTGAATGTGCAGCGACGGCCATGCCGGATTTCGTGCAATGCATTCGTCCGCGCCCCCTCCGGCCCCCGGGCGGGACTCTCGTCCATCCGGGTACAGACGTTTGGCGGGAGGAAAATTGAAATGCCGGTTCCGCTGCCGCATGCGGTGGCGCGGGGAGGCGCCGAAGGCCTCGGGCAGGGCGCCTGCTGCGGGCGCCAAAAGACGAAGGGCCCGGCGATGCCGGGCCCTTCGTCTTCGATTCGGTGGTGGGCGGTACAAGGATCGAACTTGTGACACCTGCCGTGTGAAGGCAGTGCTCTACCGCTGAGCTAACCGCCCGCCGGGAGCGCGCAAATATACGGGTTGGCGGCGGCGAGGTCAACCGGGGCGGGGTGCTCGCGTAGAATGCGTGGCTCCCATGCCGACCGGTTTTGCGCCATGCCCCACGATCTTGCCCACGTCTTCGAGGCCCTGCAGCATTTCGAACTCACGCCGTGGAAGGTGGTGGGTTTTGCGGGCACGCTGATGTTCACCAGCCGCTGGTTCGTGCAGCTGTACTACACGCGCAAGCACAAGCGGGTGGTGATGCCGCTGTCGTTCTGGTGGCTGTCCGTGGGCGGCAGCGTGCTGCTGCTGGCGTACTTCGTGTTCGGCAAGAACGACTCGGTGGGCATCATCTCCAACTTCTTTCCGGTGTTCGTGTCGGTCTACAACCTGGTGGTGCACCTGCGTCACCGCAAGAACAGCCTCGGCGACGACGTGGCGGCGTGAGCCGCGGACGGCCACTGGCTGGCACGCAGGGCGCGCCCCGCGTGACGAAGCGCGCGCATGCGGTCGTGACTAATCCGGGTCGTAGTCGAGGTTCGAGGCCAGCCAGCGCTCGGCTTCCGCGAGCGTCCAGCCCTTGCGCTTCGCATAGTCCTCGACCTGCTCGCGGCTGAGCCGGCCGACCACGAAGTACTGGCTGCCCGGGTGCGAGAAGTACCAGCCGGAAACGGCGGCGGCCGGGTACATCGAGAAGCCCTCGGTGAGTTCGATGCCGGCATTCTTCGTGGCGTCGAGCAGCTTGAACAGCGTGGTCTTCTCGGTGTGGTCGGGGCAGGCGGGGTAGCCGGGGGCGGGGCGGATGCCCTGGTACTGCTCGGCGATCAAGGCCGCGTTGTCCAACTGCTCGTCGGGCACGTAACCCCAGAACTCGCGGCGCACGCGCTGGTGCAGGCGTTCGGCGAAGGCCTCGGCGAGGCGGTCGGCCAGCGCCTTGAGGATGATCGAGGAGTAGTCGTCCAGCTCGGCGTGGAAGCGCGCAAGGTGTTCCTCGATGCCGAGGCCCGCGGTGACCGCGAAGCCGCCGATCCAGTCGCGCTTGCCGAATTCCTTCGGCGCGATGAAATCGGCGAGGCAGAAGTCGGGGCGCTCGGCCGGCTTGTCGGCCTGCTGGCGCAGGTGATGCAGCGTGGCGAGCTTGGTGCTGCGCGTATCGTCGGTGTAGATCTCCACGTCGTCCATGCGGTTCGCCGCAGGCCAGAAGCCGATCACCGCGCGCGCTTTCAGCCACTTCTCGGCGATCACCTTGTCCAGCATCTTCTGCGCGTCGGCGAACAGCTCGCTGGCCTGCGCACCCACCACCTCGTCGGTGAGGATGGCGGGGTAGTGGCCGGCCAGTTCCCAGGCCTGGAAGAACGGCGTCCAGTCGATCGTCTCGCGCAGTTCGGCGAGGCTGTAGTCATCGAACACGGTGATGCCGGGCTTGCGCGGCTGCGGCGGTTCGTAGTTCGCCCAGTCGCAGCTGAAGCGCTGGCCGCGGGCATGCTGCAGCGTCACCAGCCTCTTGCCCGGACCGCGATGCTTGTGGCGTTCGCGGATCTCGGCGTACTCGGCGCGCACCTTGGCGAGGAAGCCGTCGACCAGTTCCTTCGAGACCAGCGACTGCGCCACGCCCACCGCGCGCGAGGCGTCCTTCACCCACACGCAGGCGGTGCCGTAGTTCGGTTCGATCTTGATCGCGGTGTGCGCGCGCGAGGTGGTGGCGCCGCCGATCAGCAGTGGAATGCTGAAGTTCTGCCGCTTCATCTCCTTGGCGACGTGGGCCATTTCCTCGAGCGAAGGCGTGATCAGGCCGGAGACGCCGATCATGTCGGCGTTCTCGGCGATCGCGGTGTCGAGGATCTTCTGCGCCGGCACCATCACGCCGAGGTCGATCACCTCGAAGTTGTTGCAGGCGAGCACCACGCCAACGATGTTCTTGCCGATGTCGTGCACGTCGCCCTTGACCGTGGCCATCACGATCTTGCCGTTCGATCGGCTGGTGTTGCCGCTCTTCTTCTTTTCTTCCTCCATGAAGGGCAGCAGGTAGGCCACCGCCTTCTTCATCACGCGGGCGGACTTCACCACCTGCGGCAGGAACATCTTGCCGGCGCCGAACAGGTCGCCGACCACGTTCATGCCGTCCATCAGCGGGCCTTCGATCACGTCCAGCGTGCGCGTGACGGTCTGGCGCACTTCCTCGGTGTCCTCCACCACGAACTGGTCGATGCCGTGCACCAAGGCATGTTCCAGCCGCTTGCGCACCGGCAGCTCGCGCCAGGCCAGCGCGTTGCCGTTGTCCTGCTCCCTGGCGCCTTTCTTGTGCTTTTCGGCGATCTCCATCAGCCGCTCGGTGGCGTCGGCGCGGCGGTTCAGCACCACGTCTTCCACGCGCTCGCGCAGCTCGGGTTCCAGGTCGTCGTAGATCGCCAGCTGGCCGGCGTTGACGATACCCATGTCCATGCCCGCCTGGATGGCGTGGTAGAGGAACACGCTGTGGATCGCCTCGCGCACGGTGTCGTTGCCGCGGAAGGAGAACGACACGTTGGAGACGCCGCCGGAGAGGTGCGACAGCGGGTAGCGCTTCTTCAGTTCCTTCGCCGCCGCGATGAAGTTGACCGCGTTGTCGGCGTGTTCCTCGATGCCGGTGGCGATGGGGAAGATGTTGGAGTCGAAGATGATGTCTTCGGGTGGGAAGCCGACTTTCTCGGTGAGCAGCTTGTAGGAGCGCTCGCAGATTTCGAGGCGCCGCGCCACGCTGTCGGCCTGGCCCTGCTCGTCGAACGCCATCACCACGGTGGCGGCGCCGTAGCGCAGGATCTTCCTGGCCTGTTCCAGGAACACCTCCTCGCCTTCCTTCAGCGAGATGGAGTTCACCACGCCCTTGCCCTGCAGGCAGCGCAGGCCGGCCTCGATCACGCTCCAGCGCGAGGAGTCGACCATCACCGGGATGCGCGCGATGTCGGGCTCGGCGGCGATCAGGTTGAGGAACTTCACCATCGCCGCTTCGGAATCGAGCAGGCCCTCGTCCATGTTCACGTCGAGGATCTGCGCGCCGCTCGCCACCTGCTGGCGCGCGACTTCCACCGCCTCGTCGTAGCGGTCCTCCTTGATCAGCTTCTTGAACTTCGCCGAGCCGGTGACGTTGGTGCGCTCGCCCACGTTGACGAACAACAGGTCGGGCGTGATGACCAGCGGTTCGAGGCCGGACAGACGGGTGTGGCGGGTGGTGGTCATGCTTTTGCTCTTGTTTCCTCTTTCCCGGCTCTAATTTCATTCGGGGGAGAGGACTGCGGTGAGGGGGCAAGGCTTGCGACGAAATTCGACGATGCGGGCGCGAGGCCAGCGTGGCCCCTCGCCCCAACCCTCTCCCCACGGGGGAGAGGGAGAAAAGCGTGGTCGCTCACGCGGCTTTCAGCGCGGCGTCGGGCAACTGGCGCGGCGCACAGTCGCGCACCGCCTCGGCAATCGCCTTGATATGCGCCGGCGTGGTGCCGCAGCAGCCGCCGACCAAGTTCAGCAGACCGTCGCGGGCGAAACCGGCGATCACGCCGGCCATGTGCTCGGGCGTCTCGTCGTATTCGCCGAAGGCATTGGGCAGGCCGGCGTTCGGGTGGGTGCTGACGCGGCTGTCGGCGATGTCGGCAAGCACCTGGATGTGCGGGCGCAGGTCGTCCGCGCCCAGGGCGCAGTTGAAGCCCACCGACAGTGGCCGTGCATGGCGCACCGAGTAATAGAACGCCTCGGCGGTCTGCCCCGAGAGCGTGCGGCCGGAGCGGTCGGTGATGGTGCCGGAGATCATCACCGGCAGCCGCGCGCCGCGTTCCACGAACAGCGTGTCGAGCGCGTACAGCGCGGCCTTCGCGTTCAAGGTGTCGAAGATCGTTTCGACCATCAGGATGTCGGCGCCGCCGTCGATCAGCCCGCTGGCGGATTCGGTGTAGTTGCGCGCCAGCTCCTCGAAGCTGACGTTGCGGAAACCGGGATCGTTGACGTCAGGCGACAGCGAAGCGGTGCGGCTGGTGGGGCCGAGCACGCCGATCACGAAGCGCGGCTTGTCCGGCGTCAGCGCGGTGAACTTGTCACAGGCGGCACGGGCCAGCCTGGCGCCTGCCAGGTTCAGTTCGTGCGCGAGGTGCTCCAGCTTGTAGTCGGCCTGGCTGATGCGGGTGGAGTTGAAGGTGTTCGTTTCCACCAGATCGGCGCCGGCTTCGAGGTAGGCCTCGTGCACGCCGCGGATGATGTCCGGCTGGGTCAGGGTGAGCAGGTCGTTGTTGCCCTTGAGGTCGCAGCCAGGGTGATCGTGGTGGTGGGCATGCTCGCCGTCGTGGCCGTGCTCGAAGCGCGCGCCGCGAAAGCCGGCCTCGTCCAGCCGGTGGCCTTGCAGCATGGTGCCCATGCCGCCGTCGAGGATCAGGATGCGTTCGGCGAGCGCGGCCTCGAGCAGGGCGACGCGGTCGGGATGCAGCCAGGGCAGGGTACTCATAGGATGTTTCTCACTTCTTCTGCGCGAGCAGGCTGATGACTTCGAAATGCGGCGCCTTGCGCTCGCGGCTGAGCCGGTTGCAGCTCACCACCTGCAGCTCGGCAGCGCCGGCGTAGTCCTGCAGCTCCGCTTCGGTGAAGCCGAGGTTGCGGTGGTCGAACGGCTCCACCGCGGTGCGGTGGTCGTGCTTGCCCAGCGTCACCGCGAGCAGGCGGCCGCCGGGGCGCAGCAGGCGCGCGGCTTCGGCCACGGCTTGCGCGGGGCGTTCGGCGTAGGTGAGCGCGTGCAGCATCAGCACCAGGTCGAAGCGGCGCTCGCCCAGCTGCAACGCGTGCATGTCGCCCTGGCGCACCTCGACGTTGCGGAAGGCCTGCAGGCGCTTCGCCGCGGCCTCGGCCACGCGCTCGCTGGAATCCACGCAGACGATGGAGTGTGCGTGCGGCGCCAGCAGTTCGGCGGTGATGCCGTCGCCGGAGGCGATGTCCAGCACGTCGCCGGTGCCGAGCAGTTGCAGCAGCGCGCGCGCCAGGGTTTCCCAGGTGCGGCCGGGCGAGTAGTGGCGCTCCATGTCGCCGGCCACGGTGTCGGCCCAGCCTTCGGCGCGGGCGCGGTTGGCGAGCACGGCGGGCAGGCGCTCGGCGTCCTCGCGCAGCAGCGCGTCGTCGATGTTCTCGCGCAGCGAGGCGATCAGCGCATGCTGGTGCTCGTCGCCCTCGGCGTTGGCGCGGTAGTAGGCGGAGACGCCGGCGCGGCGGTCGCGCACCAGGCCGGCTTCCTTCAGCTTGGCCAGGTGGGTGGACACGCGCGGCTGCGCCAAGTGCAGCACCGCGGCCAGCTCGGCCACGGTGAGTTCCTCGCCTTCGAGCAGGGCCAGCAGGCGCACGCGGGTGGGGTCGGCCAGCAGACGCAGCACGCTGGAGGCGGTCGCCAGATCCATTGGGTATTCGTCTATCGCGATAAAGAGATGTAAAGGCTAGGCCGCAGGCTGCCGCGCGTCAAGCGCTGCCGTGCCGGGGCTCAGGCTTTCTCTCGCTCCTCACTCCTCCCCGCTCACTTCTGCTTTTTGCTGCGCCCGCACAAGGCGCGCCGGCTGGCGCAGTTAAAATGGCCGGCTTTCCATCCCCGTTTCGCTACCGGAGTCCCCCATGGATTTCAGCTTTACCGAAGACCAGTTGGCCATCCAGGCCATTGCCCGCGACTTCGCCCAGAAGCGCATCGTGCCGGTGGCGGCGGAGCTGGACGCGAAGGGCGAGTTCCCGCTGGACAACATCCGCGAGATGGGCCAATTGGGACTCATGGGCATCGAGGTGCCGCACGAATACGGCGGCGCGGGCCTGGACCCGGTGGGCTACGTGCTGGCGATGATCGAGATCGCCGCCGCCGACGCCGCCACGTCCACCGTGATGAGCGTGAACAATTCGCTGTTCTGCAACGGCATCCTCAAGCACGGCACCGAGGCGCAGAAGCAGAAGTACGTGCGTGCCATCGCGCAGGGCGAGGCGATCGGCGCCTACGCGCTGACCGAGCCGCAGTCCGGTTCCGACGCCTCGGCCATGCATACCCGCGCACAGAAGAACGACGACGGCGACTGGGTGATCAACGGCAAGAAGAGCTGGATCACCTCCGGCCCGGTGTGCCGCTACATCGTGCTGTTCGCGATAACGACCCCGGGTATTGGAGCGAAGGGCGTGTCGGCCTTCATCATCGATACGCAGAAGCCCGGCTTCCACGCCGGCAAGACCGAACCCAAGCTCGGCATCCGCGCCTCGGCCACCTGCGAGATCGAGTTCACCGACTACGTGTGCTCGAAGGACGACCTGCTGGGCCAGGAGGGCAAGGGCTTCTCCATCGCGATGGGGGTGCTCGACGCCGGCCGCATCGGCATCGCCTCGCAGGCGGTGGGCATCGCCCGCGCCGCCTATGAAGCCACCTTGCAGTGGTCGCGCGACCGCAAGGCCTTCGGCCAGCCGCTGGGCAGCTTCCAGATGACCCAGGCCAAGATCGCCGACATGAAGTGCAAGCTCGACGCGGCCACCTTGCTCACGCTGCGCGCGGCCTGGACCAAGGGCCAGACGGAAAAGAACGGTGGCCGCTTCGGCACCGAGGCCTCCGTCGCCAAGCTGGTCGCCTCCGAGGCGGCGATGTGGATCGCCCACCAGGCCGTGCAGATCCACGGCGGCATGGGCTACTCGAAGGAGATGCCGCTGGAGCGCTATTTCCGCGACGCCAAGATTACCGAGATCTACGAAGGCACCAGCGAGATCCAGCGCATCGTGATCGCGCGCAACGAGACGGGCTTGCGCTGAGAGCGGGAAGTGAGTGGGGAGAAGTGAGGAGTGAGAGAGGGCTCGCGCCTTTCCCCTTGTTCGCCAGCGTGAGATGAGCGCAAAAGGCCCCGGTGCGAACCGGGGCCTTTTGCTTGCGCGAATCCAGCAGGAGCGGCTTCAGCCGCGACCGGCAACGATGGATCGCGGCTGAAGCTGCTCCTGCGGGTTTGCCGCAAGCATGCGTACACAAAAAGGCCCCGGCTTGCGCCGGGGCCTTTTGCATTGCATTGCTTATGTGGTGAAGAAGCGGGGTGCGAGCTTTATCTCACTCCTCACTTCTCACCACTCACTCCTGCCTTCAATGCCCGCGCTGTGGATCGGAATCGAACGACTGCATGTCCGTGCCCGAGGCCGGACGCGGTTTGCCGTCGCCGTCCAGCTTGTCGCCCAGCAGGCGTCGCACCACCACGTAGAACACCGGGATCAGCAGTACGCCGAGGAAGGTGGCGAACAGCATGCCGCCGATCACGCCGGTGCCGATCGCGTGGCGCGAGTTGGCGCCGGCGCCGCTGGAGATGAACAGCGGGAACACGCCGAGGATGAAGGCCAGCGAGGTCATCAGGATCGGGCGCAGTCGCAGGCGGGCCGCATCGATGGTGGCCTCGCGCAGGGTGCGTCCGGCCTGCTGCTCGGCTACCGCGAATTCCACGATCAGGATCGCGTTCTTCGCGGCGAGGCCGATCACCGTGACCAGGCCGATCTTGAAGAAGATGTCGTTGGGCAGGCCGCGCAGCATGGTGAACACCACCACGCCGAGCAGGCCCAGCGGCACCACCAGCAGCACCGAGACCGGGATCGACCAGCTCTCGTACAGCGCGGCCAGCGCCAGGAACACGATGAAGATGGACAACACCATCAGCAGGGTGGCGGCATTGCCGGAGAGGATTTCCTGATAGGACTGGCCGGTCCAGTCATAGCCGTAACCCTTGGGCAAGTCGTTGTTGACGATCTTCTGCATCTCGTTCATCGCCTCGCCCGAGGCACGCCCCGGCGCGGGCGAGCCCACGATCTCCACGGCGGAATAGCCGTTGTAGCGGGTCAGCGCGGGCGAGCCCATCTCCCACTTCGCGTGCACCACGTTGGAAATCGGGATCATCGCCGGCGTGCCGTCGGCGTTGGTCTGCGTGGTGCTGGGCGTGTAGAAGTGCTTCAGTGCGTCCGGGCCCATGCGGTAGGGCGCATCGGCCTGCATGATCACGCGCTTCACGCGGCCGCCGTAGGTGAAGTCGTTCACGTACACCGGCGCCAGCATCAGGCTGATCGCGTTGTAGACGTCGCTGACTGAGAGGCCCATCGACTGCGCCTGCACGCGGTCCACGTCCAGCTGCAATTGCGGCGAGTCTTCCAGCGCGTTGGGCCGCACGCCGGTGAGCACCGGATCCTGGCTGGCCTTGCCCAGCAGCGTGTTGCGCGCCTGGGTGAGCGCATCGCGGCCGAGGCCGGCACGATCCTGCAGGTACATGTCGAAGCCGCCGAACTGGCCCAGGCCCTGCACGGTGGGGATGTTCGCCACGAAGATGCGGGCGTCGTGGATCTGGTACAGCTCCATGTTCGCGCGCTGGATGAATTGCGCGGCGGTGACGTCGCGCTTGGCCCAGTCCTTCAGCTTGATGAAGGCCATGCCGGCGCTTTCGCTGTTGCCGATGAAGCTGAAGCCGGTCACCTGCAGCACGCCTTCCACCGCCGGATCCTTGTTCAGGATCGTCCGCATCTGCGCCATCACCTCGCCGGTGCGCTGCTTGGTGGCGCCCGGTGGAAGCTGGATGACGGACAGCGCGTAGCCCTGGTCCTCCTCGGGCAGGAAGCTGCCGGGCAGGCGGGTGTACAGGAAGCCGGCCAGGATCGCCACCAGCACGAACACGAACATCCAGCGCGGCGCATGCTTCACCGCACTGCCGACGTGGCCGGTGTAGGTGTGCGTGGTCCACTCGAAGAACTCGTTGAACTTGCGGAAGACGATGTTCTTCTTCTTGTGGTGCTCGGGCTGCAGGAAGCTGGCGCACAGCGCAGGCGTGAACGACAGCGCGAGGAAGGCCGAGAAGCCCATCGACACCGCGATGGTCAGCGCGAACTGCTTGTAGATGATGCCCGAGGCGCCCGGCTGCAGCGCCGACGGCACGAACACCGCCGCCAGCACCACGGTGATCGCCACCACCGCGCCGGTGATCTGGCCCATCGCCTTGCGCGTGGCCTCCTTCGGCGGCAGGTTCTCCTCGGTCATGATGCGTTCGACGTTCTCGATCACCACGATCGCGTCGTCCACCACGATGCCGATCGCCAGCACCATGCCGAACAGGGTCAGCTGGTTGATCGTGAAGCCGAGCACCAGCATGCCGAGGAAGGTGCCCAAGAGGGCCACCGGGATCACCAGGGTCGGGATGATGGTGGCGCGGATGTTCTGCAGGAACAGCAGCATCACCAGGAACACCAGGATGATCGCCTCTACCAGCGTGTGCACCACTTCGTTGATGGAGATGGTCACGAAGCTGGTGCTGTCGTAGGGACTGAACCAGCTCACGCCCGGCGGGAAGCTGGGTGCGAGCTCATTCATCTTCGCGCGCACCGCGGTGGCCACGTCCAGCGCGTTGGCGCCGGGCAGCAGCTGGATCGCGAACGCGCCGATCGGCTTGCCGTCCCAGGTGGTGTCGAAGCCGTAGCTGCCGGGGCCGAAGCTGATCTTCGCCAAGTCGCCCAGCTTGACCGTGGTGCCGTCGGGGTTCGCGCGCAGGATGATGTTGGCGAACTGCTCGGGGCTGGTGAAGCGGCCTTCGGTGGACACCGTGGCGGTGAGGCCCTGGCCGGGCACGGCCGGGTCGGCGCCCAGCGAGCCGGCGGCAAACTGCACGTTCTGCGCGGAGATCGCGGCGAACACCTGCGAAGCCGACAGGTTGTAGCCCTGCAGCTTGTCCGGGTTCAGCCAGATGCGCATCGCGTATTCGGAACCGAACTGCTGGGTGCTGCCCACGCCGGGTACGCGCGAGATCTGGTCCAGCACCTGCGAGCCGACGATGTCGTTGAGGCGGTCGCGGTCGATGTTCGGGTTGTCCGACTTGAGCGCCACCACCATCAGGAAGCCGGCGTTGGCCTTGGCCACCACCACGCCCTGTTGGGTCACCTGGGAGGGCAGCCGCGGGGTGGCCAGCGCCACCTTGTTCTGCACCTGCACCTGGGCGATGTCCGGATCGGTGCCGGTCTCGAAGGTCAGCGTGATGCTGGCACGGCCGCTGGCGCTGGACGAGGAGTTGAAGTACAGCAGGTGGTCGATGCCGGTGAGCTGCTGTTCGATCACCTGGGTGACGGTCTTCTCGGTGGTGTCCGCGCTGGCGCCGGGGTAGGTGGCGCTGACGGTGACCGACGGCGGTGCGATGTTCGGATACGACTCCACGCCCAGGTTGAGGATCGCCAGGACGCCGCCCAGCGAGATCAGGATAGCCACCACCCAGGCGAAGATCGGGCGGTCGATGAAGAAACTCGGCATGATCGGACTCCGTTACTTGCCGCTGGCCGGCTTGCCGCCCGCAGCGGCTTGCGGCTGCCACGGCGAGGCTTTGGCCGGAGCGTCCTCACGCACGTTCTGCACGCCGGACACCACCACCTGGTCGCCGGCGGCGAGGCCGCTGGTGATCACCCAGTTGCCGCCGCTCATGCTGGCGGCGACGACGTCGTGGCGCTTGGTCTTGCCGTCGGCACCGACCACGAACACGTAGGCGCCCACGGTGTCGCGCAGCACGGCTTGCTGCGGGATCACGAACACCTTGTGCTGTTCGCCCAGCTTCGCCTGCAGCGTCACGTACATGCCGGGCAGCAGGCTGTGCTTCGGGTTGGGAATCTGCGCGCGCAGGTTCAGCGCGCCGGTGGACGGATCGACCGTGACCGCGGTGAAATCCAGCGTGCCCGGTTCGGCGTAGGCGCTGCCGTCCGGCAGGGTCACCCGCACGCTGGCCTGGTTCGGCTGGGCGAGGGTGACGCCGCCACTGGTCTGCGCCTGGCGCAACTGCTCCATGTCGGCCACACTCATGGTGAAGTTCACGTACAGCGGGTCGATCTGGTCCACCGTGGTGAGCAGGGTGGCGCTGCCGCTGCCCACCAGCGCGCCCTCGGTCACCTGCTGCTGGCCGGCGCGGCCGTCGATCGGCGAGGTCACGTTCGCGTAGCCGAGGTTGATGCGGGCGCTCTGCACGTTGGCGCGGGCCGCCTGCACCGCGGCGGCGGCGGTGCGCTCGCTGGCCAGCGCGTTGTCGAGGTCGGACTTCGAGATGTAGCCCTTCGGCGCCAGCTCACGCGAACGCTGCGCGTTGACCTTGGCGTTGGTGTAGGTCGCCTGCGCCTGTGCCAGCGAGGCGTCGGCCGCGGCCAGCGCGGCCTTGAGCGGAGCAGGATCGATCTGGAACAGCGGCTGGCCCTTCTTCACGTCACTGCCTTCGACGTAGTCGCGCTTCAGCAGCACGCCGGCCACGCGGGCGCGCACGTCGGCGCTGCGGAACGCCGACAGGCGGCCGACCAGGTCCTTGGTCAGCGGCTCGTTCTGCGGCTGCGCGGTGATCACGCCCACCTGCGGTGGCGGCATTTGCGGCGGGCCTTGCTCCTTCTTGCCGCAGGCGGTCAGGGCCAGCAGGCCAAGGCACAACGCGGGTGCGCGCAGGGACGGGGATTTCATGGGGACTCCGAAGCGTGCTGATCGTGATTTGGGGTATCGCGAGGGGAGCGCGTCCAGCCTGCGCCAAGCGCAGAGCATGACGGCGCCACCGCCTGCATGTCGTGTGTCAAAAGTTGAGCACGTCCCGTGCTCCGTACAGGCGGGCGCGGGCTTGAGGAGCGCTACTATACCGTACAGTTCACAATTTATTGAAGGGCTTGCGCGACTTTCTTGCGTGTGCACAGGCCGAGCCGGCGCGCAGATCCGGGCTGCCTCTGCGCGAACCCGGACGGAGCATGCCAGTGCACATGTCGTGACGACGCATCCGTCGGTTGCCACCGCGCGCGACTGGCGTGTCCGTCGCGCGTGCTCGCGTCGTGGTGCCGGCGATGCGCGTGCACGCTACGCACGGGTACGGACAAACCACGTTTCATGACGCTGTGCACAACGGCGGCACGGTGGATTCACCCTGACGCGGAGCGTATCCTTTTGGGGCTTTATCGCGTCAATTCGTTCCCACTACCAGTAGATGCCATGAATGCCATTCGTGCAGCCCATGAAGTTCCGCTTCAGTCCGCCGTGTTCGAGGCTCTGAAGCAAGCCGGATACCCCACCCAGCGCCTTGATGAGGCGCAATTTTTTATCGGCGCCTTCTTCGCGCGGGTAACGGAGGGCGACCGCGGTCTGCACACACCGGCGCAATGGGCCGCCCTGGCCGGCGGCCTGCTGGACTTCATGCAGCAGCGCACGCCCGGTCGCGCGGCGTTGCGCGTGCTGAATCCTGAAGTGGGTCATGCCGGCCACGGCTGGCTGCAGATCGTCACCGACGACATGCCGTTCCTGGTCGACACGGTGAGCATGGTGATCTCGGCGCGGCTGCAGATCCACGCGGTGATCCATCCGGTGCTGGCGGTGCGGCGCGACGCGGCCGGCAAGCTGCAGAGCTTCGGCGGCGACACGGGCACGGCCGAGTCGGTGATGCACTTCGAGATCGACCGCGTGGCCGACGCGGCCGAGCAGGCGCAGCTGATCGCGCAGGTGGAGGCCGCGCTGGAGGACGTGCGCGTGGCCGTCGGCGACTGGGCGGCGATGCGCGACAAGGCGCTGGCGATCGCCGACGAGCTGCCGCAGCGCAAGCCCGCGCTGGATGCGGCCTCGGCGCGCGAGGCCGGCGAATTCCTGCGCTGGATCGCCGCCGACAACTTCACCTTCTTCGGCTACCGCGAATATGAGGTGGCCGATGCCGACGGCGAGCGCGTGCTGCGCGCGGTCGACGGCTCGGGCCTGGGCATCCTGCGCAAGAGCGAGCAGTCGCTGGCGCCGCGTTCGCTGAAGACGCTGGCGGCCAGCGAGTTGCCGCATTCCGGCGCGGTCGACGCGATCATCCTGACCAAGACCAATGCACGTTCGCGCATGCATCGTCCCGGCTACATGGATTACATCGGCGTGCTCAAGTTCGACGCCGGCGGCCGTGCCGTGTCGGAGCAGCGTTTCCTCGGCATGTTCACTTCCAGCGCCTACATGGCGCGCCCGCAGGACGTGCCGCTGGTGCGGCACAAGGTGGAGGCGGTGCTGGCGCGCTCGAGCCTGAAGCGCGACTCGTATTCCGGCAAGTCGCTGCGCCACATCCTGGAAACGCTGCCGCGCGAGGAACTGCTGCAGAGCAGCGAGGACGAGCTGTTCGCGATCGCCGTCGGCATCCTCGAGCTGCGCCAGCGCGCACACACGCGGCTGTTCATGCGCCGCGACCGCTACGGCCGCTTCTTCACCTGCCAGGTGTTCGTGCCGCGCGACCGCTTCAACACCTCGGTGCGCGAGCGCATCGAGGCACTGCTGGGCGAGGTGTTGCACGCCGAGCAGGTCGATTCGTCGGTGCTGATGGGCGAGGACGCACTGGCGCGCCTGTACATCGTGGTGCGCCCGAAGATCGGCGACCAGCCCGGATACGATCTCGCCGCGCTGGAGCAGGGCGTGGCGGCCATCGCGCGCAACTGGCACGACGACGTGCGCGACGCGCTGGTGAGGCTGCGCGGCGAACATGAAGGCGTGACGCTGGCGAACCGCTACGCGCGCGTGCTGCCGCCCGGCTACATCGACGACGTGAGCCCGGCGGTGGCCGCCGAGGACGTGCACCAGCTGTCGCTGCTGGAAGGCGACAACGCGCTGCGCATGTCGTTCTACCACCCGCCGAAGGCGCCGGAGACGCTGCGTTTCAAGGTCTACCGTTCCGGCGGCGACATCGCGCTGTCCGAGGTGCTGCCGCAGCTGGAGAACCTGGGCCTGCGCGTGCTCACCGAGCACGTCTATGAGATCCCCGGCGACAGCGTGCCGCTGTCGATCCAGGACTTCGAGGTGCAGCCGGTGGGCAAGCTCACCTTCAGCGTGGAGCAGGTCGGTTCGCTGTTCGAGCACGCGTTCGAGCAGATCTGGCGCGGCAACGCCGAGAACGACGGCTTCAACCGGCTGGTGCTGGGCGCCAAGCTGAGCTGGCGCCAGGTGGCGATGCTGCGCGGCTACTGCAAGTACCTGCTGCAGGCCGGCAGCACGTTCTCGCAGCCGTACATGGAGGACACGCTGAACCGCTATCCGGCGATCGCCGGCCTGCTGGTGGAGCTGTTCCTGGCCAAGTTCGACCCGCGCCGCGAGACGCTCTCGACTGACGAGCGCAAGACCGCCGCCGCGCTGCTGCACGGAGAGATGTCGGCGCTGATCCCCGCGCACGTGCAGGCCGCGAATCCGGCGCTGGTCGACGGCCTCGCCGCCGCGCTGGCGCAGCCGCGCGCCGAGCAGATCAAGACGATCGAGGGCGCGATCAACGTGTTGCTGGAGAACGTCGCCAGCCTCGACGAGGACCGCATCCTGCGCAGCTTCATCGCGGCGATCCACGCCACCTTGCGCACCAGCTTCTTCCAGCAGTGGAACGGTGCGTACCGCGACTACATAAGCTACAAGCTCGACTCGCACGCGGTGCCCGAGCTGCCCAAGCCGGTGCCGTACCGCGAGATCTGGGTGTGCGCGCCGCGCGTGGAAGGCATCCACCTGCGCTTCGGCGCGGTGGCGCGCGGCGGCCTGCGCTGGTCCGACCGCCGCGAGGACTTCCGCACCGAGGTGCTGGGCCTGGTGAAGGCGCAGATGGTGAAGAACACCGTGATCGTGCCGGTGGGCTCGAAGGGTGGTTTCTTCGTCAAGAAGCCGCCAGTGGGTGGCGACCGTGACGCGCAGCAGGCCGAGGGCATCGCCTGCTACAAGCTGTTCATCAACGGCCTGCTCGACATCACCGACAACCTGGTCGAGGGCAAAGTGGTGAATCCGCATGACGTGGTGCGCCACGACGCGGACGATCCGTACCTGGTGGTCGCCGCCGACAAGGGCACCGCCACGTTCTCCGACATCGCCAACGGCATCTCGATCGAGCACGGCTACTGGCTGGGCGACGCGTTCGCCTCCGGCGGCTCGAACGGCTACGACCACAAGGGCATGGGCATCACCGCGCGCGGCGCGTGGGAATCGGTGAAGCGCCACTTCCGCGCGCTGGGCCGCGACAGCCAGTCGCAGGACTTCACCTGCGTGGGCATCGGCGACATGTCCGGCGACGTGTTCGGCAACGGCATGCTGCTGTCGAAGCACATCCGCCTGGTCGCCGCGTTCGACCACCGCCACGTGTTCATCGATCCGAACCCGGACGCGGCGCGTTCCTTCGTCGAGCGCGAGCGCATGTTCAAGGTGCCGCGTTCGAGCTGGGACGACTACGACAAGTCGCTGATCTCCGCCGGCGGCGGCGTGTGGCCGCGCAGCGCGAAGGCTATCCCGGTCTCGCCGGAGGCGCGCGCGGCGCTGGGCCTCAAGCCCGAAGTCACCCAGATGGCGCCGAACGAACTGCTCAACGCCATCCTCAAGGCGCCCGTGGACCTGCTCTGGAACGGCGGCATCGGCACCTACGTCAAGGCCGGCAGCGAGACCCACGCCGACGCCCGCGACCGCGCCAACAACGGCCTGCGCGTGGACGGCGGCGAGCTGCGCTGCAAGATCGTGGGCGAGGGCGGCAACCTCGGCATGACCCAGAAGGGCCGCATCGAGGCGGCGCAGAAGGGCGTGCTGCTGAACACCGACTTCATCGACAACTCCGCCGGCGTGGACACCTCCGACCACGAGGTGAACATCAAGATCCTGCTCAACGACGCGGTGCATCGTGGCGAGCTCAGCGAAGCGGACCGCAACACGCAGCTGGCCGCGATGACCGACGAGGTCGGCCAGCTGGTGCTGTGGGACAACTATCGCCAGAACCAGGCGATCACCCTGATGGAGCACCAGTCGGTGAAGCGCATCGGCTCGATGGCGCACTTCATCCGCACGCTGGAGTCCGAGGGCCAGCTCGACCGCCAGGTGGAGAACCTGCCCAGCGAGGCCGAGCTGACCGAGCGCAAGACGCGCGGCCAGGGGCTGACCCGGCCGGAGCTGGCGGTGCTGCTGTCCTACGACAAGATGCGCCTGTTCCAGCAGTTGCTCGACTCCGACGTGCCGGAAGACCCGTACCTGTCCAAGGAACTGGTGCGCTACTTCCCCGCGCCATTGCACGAGAAGTATGCCGAGCACATGCAGCGCCATCGCCTGAAGCGCGAGATCATCGCCACCGCGGTGACCAACTCGACGATCAACCGCATGGGCGCCACCTTCATGATGCGCATGCAGGAGGACACCGGCAAAGGCCCGGCGGCGATCGCCAAGGCGTACACCGCCGCGCGCGAGATCCTGGAGGCGCGCGAGCTGTGGGCCGAGATCGAGGCGCTGGACAGCAAGGTGGCCGAAGGCACCCAGGTCGACGCGGTGATGCAGGTGTGGTCGCTGCTGCGCCACATGACCCGCTGGCTGCTCAACCGCCCGGGCGGCACGCTGGAGATCGCCGCCAACGTCGAGCGCTACCAGGCCGGCGTCAGCGCCCTGCGCAAGGCCTTGCCGGCGGTGCTCACCGCCACCGGCAAGGGCGACTTCGCCAGCAGCCAGGAAAAGTGGGAAGGCCTGGGCCTGCCCGCCACGCTGGCGGTGCGGCTGGCGCGCGTCTCGGAACTGCGCGCGGCGCTGGACATGGTCGAGGTGGCGCAGCAGAGCGGCCAGCCGATCGAGAAGGTCGCCGGCGTCTTCTATGAGCTGGGCGAGGCGCTGGACCTGGAGTGGCTGCGCGGCCAGATCGAGGCGCTGCCGGTGGAAGGCCACTGGCACGCCCAGGCGCGCGGTTCGCTGCTGGACGAGCTCAACCACCAGCATCGCGCGCTGGCCCAGCAGGTGCTGACGCTGGCCGGCGGCAGCAAGGGTGCTTCGCCGGTGCAGGTCTGGCTGCAGCGCGACGACGCCACGCTGCAACACACCCGCGGCATGCTGGCCGAGATCCTCACCCAGAACGCCGACTACCCGATCGCCTCGGTCGCGGTACGTCGCCTTGCGCAGTTGGCGCAGGTGCCGGTGGGTTGATGTCCTGTTTCCTCCCCTCTCCCGCTTGCGGGAGAGGGGTTGGGGGAGAGGGCAACCTCGCGAATGACTTTATGCAGTACTTGAAGCCCCGGCCCTTCCGGGGCTTCGCTTTTCCGACGTGCCGCCGCGCCCATGCAGTAAGCTCCCGGCATTGCCTTCGGAGCCCGCTCGCCCATGCGCTTCGCCTTCGTCGCCAGTGACACCAGCGTCGCCCAGCAGGCGCGGCGCAAGCTCGTGGAGCGTTACGGCGACGCACCGGTCGACAAGGCCGAGCTGATCGTGGCGCTGGGTGGCGACGGCTTCATGCTGCGCACCCTGCATGCGCACCTCGCGCTGGGCGTGCCGGTGTACGGCATGAAGCTCGGTCGTGTCGGTTTCCTGATGAACAAGCATCGCGTGGACGAACTGTCCGAGCGCGTGGCGCGCGCGCACGCGGCCGAACTGTTTCCGCTGGAAATGCTGACCACCGATGCCGCAGGCGACACCCGCCGCGCGCTGGCCTTCAACGAAGTCTCGCTGCTGCGCCAGAGCAACCAGGCCGCGCACATCGAGGTCAAGCTCAACGAGACGGTGAAACTGCCGAACCTGATCTGCGACGGCGTGATGGTGGCCACGCCGGCCGGTTCCACCGCCTACAACCTCTCCGCCCACGGCCCGATCCTGCCGCTGGATGCGAACGTGCTGGCGCTCACCCCGATCAGCCCGTTCCGCCCGCGCCGCTGGCGCGGCGCGATCCTGCCGCACCGCACCCGGGTCAGCCTGCGCGTGCTCGATCCGGGCAAACGCCCGGTCAGCGCCACCGCCGACTTCCACGAAGTGCGCGACGTGCGCGAGGTGCTGGTGAGCCAGTCGATGGAGCAGGGCGTGCGCCTGCTGTTCGATCCCGAGCACAACCTCGAACAACGCATCCTCGACGAGCAGTTTGCTGCCGACTGATAGTCAGGGTAAGGGGCTCTTGCACACGGGTCCGGCCGCCCCGTAGGAGCGCATCCCCGGATCAAGTCCGGGGCAGGCTCTGTGCGCGAATGCTTTTGCTCCAGTCAGCGCCAGAGCCTTCGCGCACAAGGTGCGCTCCTACAGCAAAGCCAGTCTCACGCTGTGCGCATCGCTTGCGCTAGATTGACCCCATGCCTCCATCCGCCATCCACGACCCTGCCGCCACCACCGACAACCGCCTCGTCGTGGCGATCTCTTCGCGCGCTCTGTTCGACCTCGGCAACAGCCACGCGCTGTTCGAGCGCGAGGGACTGGATGCCTACCGCAGCTTCCAGATCGCCCACGAGGACGAGATCCTCAAGCCCGGCGTGGCCTTTCCGCTGGTGCAGAAGCTGCTCGACCTCAACAAGCTGGCGGGCGACGTGCCGCCGGTGGAGGTGATCCTGCTCTCGCGCAATTCCGGCGACACCGGCCTGCGCATCTTCAACGCGATCCAGCACTACGGCCTGGAGATCAGCCGCGCCGCCTTCACCAGCGGCGCGCCCACCTCCGACTACATCGCGCCGTTCAAGGCCGACCTGTTCCTTTCCGCCAATGCGGAGGACGTGGGCCGCGCGCTCAAGGCCGGCGTGGCCGCGGCGACGATCCTGCCCAGTACCGCGCCGCCGCGCATGAGCGAGCAGCTGCGCATCGCCTTCGACGGCGACGCGGTGATTTTCGGCGACGAAGGTGAGCGCGTCAGCCGCGAGGAAGGCCTGGAAGCGTTCCATCGCAGCGAGACCGAGCATGCCGCCGAACCGCTGTCGGTCGGCCCGTTCCGCGGTTTCCTCACCGCGCTGCACCGGCTGCAGGCCGCGTTCCCCGCGGAGAATTCGCCGATCCGCACCGCCTTGGTCACCGCGCGCTCCGCGCCCGCGCACAAGCGCGTGATCCTCACCTTGCGCAAGTGGGGCGTGCGCATCGACGAGGCGCTGTTCCTCGGCGGGCGCGACAAGGGACCCTTCCTCGACGCGTTCGGCGCCGACATCTTCTTCGACGACTCGCCGGCGAACGTGGAGTCGGCGCGCAAGCACGTGGCCACGGGGCATGTGCCGCACGGGGTTTCAAACCGCTGAAGCAAACCCTTCGCTGCAGGAGCACACCCTGTGCGCGATGGCCTTGGCGCTACGGTCGGAGCGAAAGACAATCGCGCGCAGTCCTATCGGTGATCCGTTGGATCACGGCACCGGATGCCCCTTGCTCGCCGTCCAGATCGCGTACCAATCCTCGGCGTCCAGCGAAACATCCAGTGCGGCGACGGCCTCGTGCAGCCCGGCGACGCGGCCCGTGCCGGTGATCGGGTGCGGGCGCGAGGGGTGGCGCAGCACCCAGGCGTAGGCCAGCGTGGCGAGGCTGATGCCCAGGCGTTCGGCGATACTCTGCATTTCGGCGCGCACGCGCACGGCTTGTTCGTCCTCGCCGCTGAACAGGCGACCACCGGCCAGCGGCGACCAGATCATCGGCCGCGCGCCGAGTTGCTGGGCCTGGTCCAGCGTGCCGTCGTCCAGCGCGCCCAGCTGCAGCGGCGACAGTTCGACCTGGTTGGTGGCGAGCGGATGGCGGGCATCGAGCAGGGCGAACTGGCTGGCCGAATGGTTGGACACGCCCCAGTGCGCCACCTTGCCTTCGCGGCTGAGCGTGGCGAAGGTGTCGGCCAGCGCGATGGTGTCCATCAGGTAGTCGGGGCGGTGGATCAGCACCAGATCCAGTTGCTCGGTATGCAGTTTGCGCAGCGACTGTTCCACCTGCGCGCGCACGTAGGCGGCCGAGGTGTCGTAGTAATTGATCCGATAGGGCCGGCTGGCCGAGCGCAGGCGGATACCGCACTTGGTGATGAGCTGCATGCGTCGTCGCAAGGCGGGCGCCGCCTGCAGCGCTTCGCCGAACAGCACCTCGGCTTGATAGTCGCCGTAGATGTCCGCGTGGTCGAAGCTGGTGATGCCCAGCTCCAGCGCCTGCTCGATCCAGCGCACGCGCCCGGCCACGTCGAGATTCCAGTCCCGGATGCGCCACAGGCCGGCGACGATGGGGGAGAGGGCGAGGTCGGGACGCGGTGTGGGCTGCATGGTCTTGGCCGAGGAGGGAAGGATGCGGGGTATCAAACGAGCTTGGTGCGCTTCCACCATGAGGTGACCCGCTCCTCGCGCACCAGGGTGAACAGGCCTGCGCCGAGGATCAGGACGATGCCGATCCCCATCGGCCAGTCGAGCTTGTCGCCGAACAGCCAGTAGCCGAAGGCGATCGCCCACAGCATCTGGCTGTACTGGGTGGGCGCCACGCGGTTGGCGTGGGCGAGCCGGGTGGCGTACATCAAGAGCACGCTGGCCAGCCCGGCGAGCAGGCCGTAGCCGGCGAGCAGGCCCCATTGCGCCAGGTCCGGCCACACGAAGTGCGGCAGCATCAACACGCCGCCGGCCACCAGCGGGCCGATGATGCCGGCGCCGTAGAGGCTGATGCGTTTTTCCTCGGCGCCGGCCATGCGCAGCGCCACCACCGAACCCGCCGCGGCGATGCCGCAGGCGATCGCCGCGAAATGGCCTAGCCCCAAGTGGCGGAAGCCGGGTCGCAGCACCACCAGCACGCCGGCGAAACCCGTGAACACCGCGGTCCAGCGCCGCCAGCCCACGTGCTCCTTCAGCAGCAGCACCGAGAGGATGGTCACGAAGATCGGCATCAGGAAGATCATCGAGAACACTTCGGCCATCGGCAGTAAGGTGAACGCGGTGACCGAGCCGATGTTGCCCACCGCGCCGGCCAGCGCGCGCACCCACCACAGTTTCGGGCGGCGCGCGGCAAACACCTCGTGCCAGCGGTCGCCCTTGTCCATGAGGAAGGGCAGGGCGACCAGGCCCAGCGCGGCGCCGATGCATACCGACTCGTATGGAGGCACGCTGCCGTGCAAGGCCTTCACGAAGGCGTCGCTGATGGCAAAGGCCGCGAAGCTGGCGAAGCCCAGCAGCACACCCTTGAGCATGGGTTTTCCGTGGCGGGAAGGGGATTGGCCCGCATGATCGCACGACGCGCCTGCTGCGCAGCCGGTACTGGAATCTCGATTGATCGCCGTCCGGGCGATCAATCGAGTCAGCGAGTCTGGCGCGTGTCCAGACTCGCTTCCGCAGCCGAGCATTTGAATGCTCGATTGCGTGCGACACATCCATGTGTCGCGGGCGCTGAGGATTGGCGTTCTTTGCTGCGCCCGGTCATGACCGGCATGGGGCGGGCCGGGTAGAATCCGGAGTTTCCTGTCCTTCAATGGAACGCCCATGGCTGCCGCCCGCCTGAACCCGCTCGACCTGTACGACGTCCGCTCGCTGCTCTCCGACGAGGAGCGCATGGTGCAGGACACCGTCGGTCGCTTCGTCGACGAGAAGGTTCTGCCGATCATCGGCGACGCCTTCGACCAGGCGCGCTTTCCCACCGAGCTGATCCCGGAAATCGCCAGCCTCGGCCTGCTCGGCGCGACGATCCCTGAGAAGTACGGTTGCGCCGGCATGAGCGGCGTCAGCTACGGCCTGATCTGCCAGGAGCTGGAGCGCGGCGATTCCGGCCTGCGCAGCTTCGCCTCGGTGCAGAGCTCGCTGGTGATGTACCCGATCTACGCCTACGGCAGCGAAGAGCAGAAGCTGGAATACCTGCCGCAGATGGCGGCGGGCGAGATCATCGGCTGCTTCGGCCTCACCGAGCCGCACGGCGGCTCCGACCCGGCCAACATGAAGACCCACGCGAAGAAGGATGGCGGCGACTGGGTCATCAACGGCGCCAAGATGTGGATCACCAACGGCAACCTCGCGCAGGTCGCCGTGGTGTGGGCGCAGACCGACGACGGCATCCAGGGCTTCATCGTGCCCACGGATACCAAAGGCTTCACCGCCCAGCAGATCCACAAGAAGATGAGCCTGCGTGCCTCGGTCACCAGTGCGCTGTTCCTCGACAACGTGCGCGTGCCCGATGCGAACCGCCTGCCCAACGTGAAGGGCCTGAAGGGCCCGCTGGGCTGCCTCACCCAGGCGCGCTACGGCATCACCTGGGGCCCGATCGGCGCGGCGCAGGCCTGCCTCAAGGAAGTGCTGGACTACACCGCCGAGCGCATCCTGTTCGATCGCCCGCTGGCTGCCAATCAGGCGATCCAGCTCAAGCTCGCCGACATGGCCCGCCGCATCACCACCGCGCAGTTGCTGTCGCTGCAACTGGGTCGCCTCAAGGACGCCGGCAAGATGCAGCCCACCCAGGTCTCGCTGGCGAAGTGGAACAACTGTCGCATGGCCATCGACATCGCGCGCCAGTGCCGCGACATCCTCGGCGGCGCGGGCATCACCACTGAGCATGGCGCGATCCGCCACGCGCTGAACCTGGAATCGGTGATCACCTACGAGGGCACCGAGACGGTGCACGAGCTGGTGGTCGGGCGTGAGCTGACCGGCATCAACGCGTTCTGACTGCCTTCCTCGATTGAAGAGTGGAGCGGGGGGCAGCTCCGTTGACTCCCTCTCCCCCGAACAGGTTCGGGAGAGGGCTCGAACCGTCACACCGGAAGTGAGCGATGAGCTGGCAAGACATCCGCATCGAAACCGAACGCCTGATCCTGCGCCCGCCGCGCATCGAGGACTTCGACGCGTATGCGGAGAAGATGGCCGATGCCGAAGGTGCCCGCTTCATCGGTGGTGCGCAGGCGCGCGCCGTGGCCTGGCGCGGTTTCCTGGCTTCGGCTGGCGCCTGGGTGATCCAGGGTTTCTCCATGTTCTCGGTGATCGAGAAGGCCAGCGGACAGTGGATCGGGCGGCTCGGTCCCTGGCAGCCGGAAGGCTGGCCCGGTACCGAGATCGGCTGGGGTCTGGCGCGCGTGGCCTGGGGCAAGGGTTATGCCTACGAGGGAACCGTGGCGGCCGCCGACTGGGCCTTCGCCCATCTGGGCTGGAGCGAGATGATCCATTCCATCGACCCCGGCAACCACGCCTCCCAGAAATTGGCGCAGCGTTTGGGTTCGACCTTGCGCGGCCCCGGCAAGCTGCCCGCGCCGTTCGAGGATGCGCCCATCGAGATCTGGGGCCAGACGCGCGAGCAATGGCAGCGCCGTCGCGCATGAACCCGGCGCTGCGCGAAGCGCTGGCAGCGGCCGCGCCGGATCTTGAGCGCCATTGCCGCGACCCGTGGACGGTGATCGGCAGCGCCGCTGCCGCGCTGGCCGGCGCCGAGGTCAGCGTGGCCGACCTCGACGTGCTGACCAGCGTGCGCGATGCCGAGGTGCTGATCGCGCTGTGGCACGACCGGCTCGATGCCGCGTACCTGCCCGTCACCGGCGCGGGTCGCTTCCGCTCGCGCTTCGCGAGTTTCCGCTTCCCCGGCCTGCCGCTGGAATTGATGGGCGGCCTGGAGCTGCACGGCCCGCAGGGCTGGCAGCCGGTGCGGGTGCGCGAGACGGTGCGGGCGGACTGCGGCGGCATCGCGGTGCCGATTCCCGCGCCGGCCGAACAGGTGCGCATCCTGCAGGGTTTCGCCCGACCCAAGGATCTGCAGCGCGCCGCCTTGCTGGCGGCCGTGCACTCGCCCGATCGATAATCCTCCTTTCGCCGCACCGCGGCTTCCCGCTACGGAAGACACCCCACCATGTCCGCCACCCCCATCGCCGCCCGCCACAAGGGCTTCAACCGCGCCGAGATCGTCGACCAGAACTTCACCGAGTTCGTCGGCGAATGGCGGGGCGAGGTGCGCGCCGCGCCGCGCGACGATGCGCCAGTGCTGCCGGGCAGTGCGCTGGATGCGCGGGGTTTTCGCGATCTGCTGGAATCACAGCTGATCTCGCGCCACCTCGACCTGATGGCGCGTGTGCTGCGCGTGCAGAACAAGGTGTTCTACACGATCGGTTCGTCGGGCCACGAAGGCAACGCGATGGTGGCGCGGCTCACGCGGCACACCGATCCGGCATTCCTGCACTACCGCTCGGGCGGCTTCATGGCCGAGCGTTTCCGCAAGCTGCCGGGCATGGACCCGGTGATGGATTCGGCGCTGTCCTTCGCCGCCAGCGCGGAAGACCCGGCTTCGGGCGGCCGCCACAAGGTGTGGGGCAGCAAGCCGCTGTGGGTGCTGCCGCAGACCTCGACCATCGCCTCGCACCTGCCCAAGGCGCTGGGCACCGCCGTCGCCATCGACCATGCGCGGCGCATCGGCCACACGCTGCCGGTGCCGGAGGATTCCATCGCGATCTGCTCGTTCGGCGATGCGTCAAGCAACCACGCCACCGCGCAGACCGCATTCAACGCGGCGGCGTGGACGGCCTACCAGAAGCTGCCCGCGCCGGTCCTGTTCGTGTGTGAGGACAACGGCATCGGCATCTCGGTGAAGACGCCGACCGGCTGGGTCGCGAGCAACTTCCAGTCGCGTTCCAACCTCGATTATTTCTACGCCGACGGCCTCGATCTCGCTGAGGGCTACGCCCAGGTGCAGCGTGCGGTGGAGCATTGCCGTGGCACGCGCCGCCCCACCTTCCTGCACCTGCGCACCACCCGCCTGATGGGTCATGCCGGCACGGATTTCGAGATCGAGTGGCGCAGCATCGAGGAACTGGTGGCGCTGGAAGCCACCGATCCGCTGCTGCGCTCGGCGGCGATCGCGCTGGAGTCGGGGCTGTATTCGAAGGACGCGCTGCTGGCGCTCTATGAAGCGACGCGCAAGCGTTGCTTCGCCGCCGCCGAGGACGCGGATCGCCGCCCGCGCATCACCACGCTGGCCGAGGTGATGAAGCCGCTGGCGCCGTATACCCCCGCGAAAGTGAAGGCCGAGGCCGAGCGCAGCGACTATGCGGATGCGCGCCTCAAGGCCTTCGGCAGTGCGGAAAAACTGCCGGAAAACCAGCCGCCGCGGCATCTGGCCATCCAGATCGGCCAGGCGCTGCACGACGTCATGGCGAAGTACCCCGAGTCGCTGCTGTTCGGCGAGGACGTGGCGCAGAAGGGCGGCGTGTACACCGTCACCAAGGGTCTGCACAAGGCGTTCAAGAACACGCGCGTGTTCAATACGCTGCTGGACGAGACCGTCATCCTCGGCCTCGCCCAAGGCTACGCGAACATGGGCATGCTGCCGATTCCGGAGATCCAGTACCTCGCCTACTTCCACAACGCGGGCGACCAGATCCGCGGCGAGGCGGCCAGCCTGCAGTTCTTCTCCAACGACCAGTACCGCAACCCGTTGGTGATGCGCGTGGCCAGCCTGGGTTACCAGCGCGGCTTCGGCGGCCACTTCCACAACGACAACTCGATCACCGCGCTGCGCGACATTCCCGGCCTCATCGTGGGCTGCCCTTCGCGCGGCGACGATGCGGCGACGATGCTGCGCACGCTGACCGCGCTGGCCAAGGTGGATGGCCGCGTGTGCGCCTTCCTCGAACCCATCGCGCTGTACATGACCAAGGATTTGTACGAAGCCGGCGATGGCCAGTGGCAGTTCGCCTATCCCGCGCCAGGCGAGGCGATGGCGCTGGGCGAGGGTCGCGTCTACGACGACAAGGCGAAGGACCTGGTGGTGTTCACCTTCGGCAATGGCGTGCCGATGGCGCTGCGCGCCGCGCGCACCATCGAGAAGGAATTGAAGTGGAAGGTACGCGTGGTCGACCTGCGCTGGCTGGCGCCGCTCAACGACGCCTTCATCGCGGCGCAGGCGAAGAGCGCCAAGCGCATCCTCGTGCTGGACGAGGGCCGCAAGAGCGCCGGCGTAGGCGAGGGCGTGATCACCGCCATCGTGGAAGCGGGCCTCGGTGCCACGCCGCTGGAGCGCGTGGTCGGTGCCGACACCTTCACCCCGCTGGCCGGCGCGGCGTTCCTGGTGCTGCCGGGCGAAGCGGACGTGGTGGCCGCGGCACGCAAGCTGGCTTGACGCTTCGCTGTTGTAGGAGCGCACCCTGTGCGCGAATGTCCTGGCGCTTGATCAAAGCCCAAAGCATTCGCGCACAGGGTGCGCTCCTACCGGAACCCCGCTACCCAGCAAACCCGCCCGCATCCAGAAACGCCTGCTCCTCGGCCGTGGTCGCGCGGCCGAGCACGGCGTTGCGGTGCGGAAAGCGGCCGAAGCGCACGATCACGTCGTGGTGGATGCGCGCGTATTTGGCGTAAGTGTCCAGCCCCTCGCACAGCGCCACCGCGCGGTCCTGATCGGCCAGTGCCTCGCTGTGCTCGAACGGCAGGTAGAAGAACACGCGTAGCGCCGGTTCCACGGCGCGGTCGTGGCCGCGCACCACGGCCTGCCGCGCGAAGGCCAGTGCCAGCGGATCGGTGGCGAACATGTGCGCGGTGCCGCGGAAGGCATTGCGCGGGAGCTGGTCGAGCAGGATCAGCAGCGCCAGCGCGCCCTCGGCCTCGTCCTGCCAGTGGTCGAGCTCGCGTCGTGCGGCGGCCATGTGGGCGTCGAGAAAGCGCGTGGTGAAGGCACGATCGAACGCTTCGTCCTGGTCGAACCACTTGCCGGGACCGGCCTCGCGCCAGAAGCGGACGACTTCATGAGGTTGGACAGGTTCGGTCATCGCGAATGCCTTGCTGGATGGAAGCAGGGCATGGTTGCACAGCGCCGGCCTGTGCCAGTCGTCACCCTCGCGCGGCGCGCACCTGGTGCTAAGTTGAAGAAATCCCTCGACCCGACCACAGGTGCCGCCATGCCCATCGCCACGTTCGCGCGTCCGCAACCCGTCCGTAGCCATGTCGTGGCGCGCCTCGCCTTGGCCGTGTCGCTAGCGTTGGTCGGCGGTTCCGCCTGCGCCCAGGTGTCGCGCAGCACGCAGGTGCCGGTGCCGCAGGACACGCCGTATCCGGGCACCATCGCGATCCATGTCGACGCCAGCGACACGCGGCAAGGCATCTTCCGCGTGCACGAGACGATTCCGGTCGAGGCCGGCAAGTTGACCCTGCTGTATCCGGAGTGGATTCCCGGCAACCACTCGCCCAGCGGCCCGGTCGCCATGCTCGCGGGCCTGAAGATCAGCGCCAACGGCAAGCCGGTCGCGTGGAAGCGCGACAAGTACGACGTGTACGCCTTCCACCTCGACGTGCCCGCGGGCGTCACCAGCCTCGATGCGGATTTCCAGTACCTGTCGCCACGTGACGGTGGTTACGAGATGACCGACCGCATGCTGATGCTGGAATGGGACAAGCTTGCCCTGTACCCCGCCGGCCACTACAGCCGCGACATCCATGTCACGCCCAGCGTGACGCTGCCGTCGGGCTGGCAGTTCGGCAGCGCGCTGGAGACGGCTGCGCAGTCGGACAGCACCACGACCTTCAAGCCGGTCAGCTACAACAATCTGGTCGACTCACCCATGTACGCGGGCCAGTATTTCAAGCGCGTACAGCTCAACGACGCCGGTCAGGCGCCGGTGCACCTGGACATCGTGGCCGACGCACCGAAGTACCTGGAGATGACGCCCGAGCAGCTCAAGCAGCACCGCGCGCTGGTGACCCAGGCGGTGAAGCTGTTCGGCTCGCATCACTACGACCACTACGACTTCCTGTTCTCGCTGTCCGACGAACTGGCCGGCAACGGCCTGGAGCACCACCAGTCCAGCGAGGACGGCATGGGCGCGGACTACTTCACCGCCTGGGCCGACAACGCGCCGAACCGCGACCTGCTGGCGCATGAATACGTGCACTCCTGGAACGGCAAGTTTCGCCGCCCGGCCGACCTCACGACGCCGAACTTCAACGTGCCGATGGGCGATTCGCTGCTGTGGGTGTACGAGGGCCAGACCCAGTACTGGGGCTTCGTGCTCACCGCGCGTGCGGGCCTGTGGACGCCGCAGCAGTTCCGCGACGCGCTGGCGATGGTGGCGGCCAACTACGACCGCAACCGCCCCGGCTTCCAGTGGCGCACGCTGGAGGACACCACCAACGACGCCACCGCCGCGCACCGTTCGGCGCTGCCGTACCGCAGCTGGCAGATGAGCGAGGACTACTACTCGGGCGGCCAGATGCTGTGGCTGGCGGCGGACGCCAAGCTGCGCGAGCTCACCCATGGCAAGCAGTCGCTGGACGATTTCGCGCAGGCTTTCTTCGGCGTGGACAACGGCAGCTACGTGACGAAGACCTATACCTTCGACGACGTGGTCACCGCGCTGGATGGCGTGGCGAAATACGACTGGGCCGGTTTCCTCAAAGCGCGCGCCGACGCGCTGAATCCGCCGCTGCTGGACGGTCTGGCGGCGTCAGGCTGGAAACTGGTCTACACCGACACGCCCAGCGCATACGAGAAGCAGTACAACAGCCGGCCGGAATCCGCGCGCCACATGTACAACTTCGCCTGGTCGATCGGCCTCACGCTCACCAAGAGCGGCGAGATCAACGACGTGCGCTGGAACGGTCCCGCGTTCAAGGCCGGCGTCAGCACCGGCGCCACCGTGGTGGCGGTGAACGGGCAGGCGTATTCCAGCGATGCACTGAAGGAGGCGATCACCGCCGCCAAGACCGGCGCGGCGCCGATCCAGTTGCTGCTGAAATACCAGGGCAACCTGCAGACCGTGCCGGTGGACTACCACGGCGGCCTGCAATACCCGCACCTGGAACGCATCGCCGGCACGCCGGATTACCTCGACCAGATCATCGCGGCGCGGAAGTAGTGCCGTGGCCGCTCCCCTCTCTCGCTGGCGGGAGAGGGGCTGGGGGAGAGGGAGTCAGCCCGCGTCGCGCTCGACGTCCTCGCGCCCGCCGGGGTTCCAGTGGAACACCTCGTCCAGCCGCTTGCCGAACACGTCGGCGATCTGGAACGCCACTTCCAGCGAGGGCGAGTAGCGGCACTGTTCGATCGCGGCGATGGTTTGGCGCGTGAGGCCCACGCGCCGGCCCAGTTCGGCCTGGGTCATGTCCTGCGCGAGGAAACGCAGCAGGCGCACTTCGTTGGTGAGCGACTCAGTGGGCAAGGCGAGGCGTCCCGCGGTAGCCCGCCACGATCAGCGCGTAGCGCACCGTCTCGGCCAGCACGATCGCGAACAGCGCGGTATTGGTGAGCTTCCAGCCGCTGTCGCTGAAGGGCATCACCACGCCGACCACGATCATGCCGGTCAGCATCACGAAGTAGGCGGTGCGGGTGGCGCGCCCGTCCAGCAGCAGCGGCTCGCCGCGCTCCTGCCGCTTCATCCACAGCAGACCGGTCACGTAGGCGATGGCGTGCACGCCGGCGACGACGGCGAGGCAGGCGATGCGCTGCTGGAACGTGGTCAGCCAGTTCGGCCAGACGGCCTGGATCAGGAAATAGACGAGGTAAGGCGGGCACTGGCTCCACAAGGTCAGCCAGGCGCGTTTTTCCAGTGACGACATGATGCTTCCCCATTGAGTTCGCTGTGGCGAACGTAATGTTCGATATTTTTTACATCATGTCAAGATAAATAACCTTTCCATGCAAGTGATGTGATCGGCTCACGCTCGGACGTGACGGGCAAGCGTCACATGCGCGGCCGCGGGCGTGGTCACGTGTTCGACCACGCGGAAACCCAGCGCCGGCAAATCCAGTCCCGCAAACAGCGCCTCGCCCCGGCCCAGCACCACCGGGGAGATCGCGAAATGCAGCTCGTCCACCAGGCCTGCCTGCAGGTACTGGCGCACCGTGCTCACGCCGCCGCCGATCTTCACGTCCTTGTCGCCGGCCGCGGCGCGCGCCTGCGCCAGCGCCGCCTCGATGCCTTCGGTGACGAAATGGAAGGTGGTGCCGCCCGCCATCGGGATCGGTTCGCGCGGGTGCCGGGTGAGCACGAAGGTGGGCGCGTGGTAGGGCGGGTCCTCGCCCCACCAGCCTTTCCAGCCATCGTCCGGCCACGGCCCGCGCTGCGGGCCGAACATGTTGCGGCCGAGGATGAAGGCGCCGAAGCCTGCCATGGCGCGCACCGCGTAGACGTCGTCCACGTCCTGCGCGCCACCGGGCTGGCCGGTCATCGCATGGAACGTGCGGGTGCCGAAGTACCACTGGAACAGCTCCTTGCCGCGCTTGCCCAGCGGGTCGTCCAGGCTCTGCTCGACGCCTGCGCCGAAACCGTCGAGCGACAGCGAGAAACCGGCGACGCGAACCTTGCTCATGGGGATACCCGGGGTCGATGGCGTGTGCGCTTTGTATCGCGTACGGCCTTCCGAAGGCAAAACGGCGGATTCCGGAGCGCTCCGCGGCTTGTCGATCCGCCATGGCGCCGTTCGTCGTCCAGACGAGCGCCGCATGCCGCGGTGTCGATACCCACAGGAGATGACGCGATGCGATTCCTTTCGATGGTGCGGATCAACGAACGCGCTGGCCACAAGCCCAATGCACAATTGATGGAAGACATGGGCAAGCTGATGGCCGAGATGACGGCGGCCGGTTCGCTGCTGGATACCGCCGGCCTGCAGCCTACGACCGAAGGCAAGCGCATGCGCCTGTCGCGTGGCCGGCAGACGGTGATCGACGGCCCGTTCACCGAGGCGAAGGAGGTGGTGGCCGGCTATGCGATGCTGCAGGCCGCTTCGATGGACGAAGCGCTGGAGCTTACCCGTCGCTTCCTTGCCGTGCATGGCGAGGAATGGGAAATCGAGTGCGAGGTGCGGCAGGTGATGGAGCATTGCGCCGAGGCGGCGTGAGTCACGGCCATCAACGCTCGACGAGGCGTTTCAGGCGCGCCAGTGCCTGGTCCCACTGCGCCGCGATCGCGTCCAGCGCGCGGCGCGCCTCGGCCAGCCGCGACGGTTCCAGTTCCCAGAGCCGCTCGCGCCCCTGCCAGTCGTTGCGCACCAGTCCGGCATCCGCCAGCACCTGCAGGTGCTTGGTGACGGCCTGGCGGGTGATCGCGGTGCCGGCGGTGAGCTGCGCGATCGACAGTGCGCCGCCGGCGCACAGTGCGGCGAGCAGGCGCAGCCGGGTCGGGTCGCCGAGCGCGGCGAACACCGGCGCGCTCTTCTGCCAGGCAGGTTGCTTCGGCATGGCGTGCTCAGTGCCGGGCCAGGTAGTTCTGGATGTTCCGCATCTGCTCGTCCCAGCCGCCGCTGTTCATGCGATAGGCCTCGGCACGGCGCGCCAGCGGGACGCGGTCGAAACCGGATTCGACAAGGCGCAGCAGGATGCCGTCGGCATGCTCTTCCAGCGCGAATTCCACCAGCGTGGTCGGCTCCTGTGTGTAGTCGACGGCGGGATCGACCGCGTAGGGATGCCAGCGGTACGCGAAGCGCTGTTCGGGTTCGATCCGTTCGATCTGCATCTCGCACACCAGGTGTTCGTAGCCGGGGTAGGTGATGTGGCCGCGCGTGGTTTCGCCGACGACGAAGCGCTGGCCCTTCAGGTTCACGCCGAACCAGTCGCCGAAGGACTCGGCGTCGACCAGGGCGTGCCAGACCTTGCCGCGCGGGGCCGCAAGGAGGATCTGGCGTTCGATGCGGTCGCTGCTTGCGCTGGTGCTCATGGGAATTCTCCGTGGCCGGTAAAAGGCAACCTTGAGGTTGCATGTTGGAGCGGTTCCTGGAGAAATGCAACTTTCAGGTTGCGTGATCGCCAAGGCCGGCGTATGGCGGAATTGGCGCACGGACGCAGCAGTCGTCCATTCCTGCGCTCGCGGCACGGGTGTCTTGCATGCGGCGGGTTGATTTCAGAACCCATTGGTTTAATATTGCCAGCCCCAGTGATTCCGCACGTTGGCGCGCCGTCCGCGGCGCTTTCGGCTCCGTCCCCGCATCTTCATCGAGGTTCTGCCATGACGTCCCGCCTGTTCGGTACGGCGCTGGTGCTCGGCCTGCTGTCGGCCGTCGGTCCGTTCGCCATCGACATGTACCTGCCCGCACTGCCCGGCATCCAGCGCGGACTGCACACCGACGTGGACGCGGCGCAGATGAGCCTGATGGCGTTCTTCGCGGCGATCGCGGCGGGCCAGGTGATCTACGGGCCGCTGTCGGACATGCTGGGGCGCAAGCCGCCGATCTACTTCGGCCTGTGCCTGTTCGCCGTAGCCAGCATCGGCTGCGCGCTGGCGCCGGACATCCACAGCCTGATCGCCTGCCGTTTCGTGCAAGGTCTGGGCGCCTGCGCGGGCATGGTGATCCCGCGCGCCATCGTGCGTGACATGCACACCGGCACCGAGGCGGCGCGGCTGATGGCGCTCTTGATGCTGGTGTTCAGCGTGTCGCCAATCCTCGCGCCGCTGACCGGCAGCCTGGTGATCCGGCTGGCGAGCTGGCGCGGCATCTTCTGGGTGGTGGCGGCTGCGGCGGTGCTGGGCCTCGCGCTGGCGGTGTTCGTGCTGAAGGAGACGCGCACGAAGGCGCAGCGGGTGGAAAGCAGCCTGCGCTCGGCGCTGGTTTCCTACCGCACGCTGCTGCGCGACCGGCCGTTCCTGGGGCTGGTGTTCATCGGTGCGTTCGGCATTTCCAGCTTCTTCACCTACCTCGCCAATTCTTCCTTCGTGCTGATCGAGCACTATGGGCTCACGCCCACGCAGTACAGCCTGGCGTTCTCGGTGAACGCGGTGTCCTTCATCGGCGCGGCGCAATTCACCGGCCGGCTGGGCGAGCGTTACGGCCTGCGCCAGGTGGTACGCAGCGCGGTGACGGGTTATGCCGCCACGATGCTGGCGTTGTTCGGTCTGGTCGCTGCCGGCATGGATCGGCTGGACCTGCTGATGGCGCTGCTGTTCGTGGGCTACGGCTTCCTCGGCCTGGTGATCCCGACCACCGCGGTGCTGGCGTTGGACCGGCATGGCCCGATCGCGGGCACCGCCTCGGCGCTGATGGGCACGCTGCAGTTCGTCACCGGCGCATTGGTGATCGCGGTGGTGGGCCGCTTCCTCGACGGCAGCGCCTTGCCGATGGTGGGCGGCATCGCCGGCTGCGCGGTGGTCGCGTTCCTGCTGGCGCGGGTTACGCTGCGCCGGGACGACGAGTCCACCATGGATGGTGTGGCGGTGGAGCAGGTCTGATGTGTGCCGTCGTCCCGGCGCAGGCCGGAATGACGGCAAGAAGAACAAGCGGTGATTGTCTTTCACCTGTCGAACGCGGAGGCACGCATGAATGCAGTGGCACAGACGGCGAGCGACGACATCCTCGTCGTGCGCGGGCTGAACAAGGTGTACCCCGGCGGCTTCCAGGCGCTGAAACCGATCGACCTTACGATTCGCCGCGGCGAGATCTTCGCCCTGCTCGGCCCGAACGGCGCGGGCAAGACCACGCTGATCAGCATCATCTGCGGCATCGTCAACCTCGGCGCCGGCAGCATCACGGTGGACGGCCACGACGTGGTGCGCGGCTGGCGCGCCAGCCGCTCGCTGGTCGGCCTGGTGCCGCAGGAGCTGAAGACCGACGCGTTCGAGACGGTGTGGAACACGGTGCGCTTCAGCCGCGGCCTGTTCGGCAAGGCGCCGGACGACGCCTACATCGAGCGGCTGCTGAAGGAGCTGTCGCTGTGGGACAAGCGCGACAACAAGATGCTGATGCTCTCCGGCGGCATGAAGCGGCGCGTGATGATCGCCAAGGCGCTGTCGCACGAGCCGCGGCTGCTGTTCCTCGACGAGCCCACCGCGGGCGTGGACGTGGAGCTGCGCCGCGACATGTGGGCGATGGTGCGGCGGCTGCGCGAGAGCGGCGTCACCATCGTGCTCACCACGCACTACATCGAGGAGGCCGAGGAGATGGCCGACCGCGTGGGCGTGATCAACAAGGGCGAGCTGATCGTGGTGGAGGAGAAGGCCGCGCTGATGCACAAGCTCGGCCGCAAGCAGCTGCGCCTGCAATTGCATGATCCGCTGGACGAGGTGCCCGACGCGCTGGCGCCGCACCGGCTGGAACTGGCCGCGGGCGGCAACGAGCTGGTCTACAACTACGACACGCAAGGTGAGCGCACCGGCATCACCGCGCTCTTGGCCGACCTGGCCGCGGCCGGCATCCGCTTCCGCGACCTCAGTACGCGGCAGGACACGCTGGAGCAGATCTTCCTGCAACTGGTGAAGGAGGGCGCATGAACTGGTACGGCATCCGCGCGATCTACCGCTTCGAAATGGCCCGCACCGGGCGCACCCTGATGCAGAGCATCGCCTCGCCGGTGGTGTCCACCTCGCTGTATTTCGTGGTGTTCGGCTCGGCGATCGGCTCGCGCATCACCAGCGTGGAAGGGGTCAGCTACGCGGCCTTCATCATCCCCGGCCTGGTGATGCTGTCGCTGCTGATGCAGAGCGTCTCCAACGCCTCGTTCGGCATCTATTTCCCGAAGTTCGTGGGCACCATCTACGAGGTGCATTCGGCGCCGCTGTCGTTCCTGGAGATCGTGCTGGGCTACGTGGGCGCGGCCGCCACCAAGGCGGTCATCGTGGGGCTCATCATCCTGGCCACGGCGCGCGTCTTCGTGGACTACTCGATCGCGCATCCGCTGGTGATGATCGCCTTCCTGCTGCTCACCACGATCACCTTCAGCCTGCTCGGTTTCATCATCGGCATCTGGGCGGACAACTTCGAGAAGCTGCAGGTGGTGCCGCTGATGGTGATCACGCCGCTGACCTTCCTCGGCGGCAGTTTCTACTCCATCCACATGCTGCCGCCGTTCTGGCAGAAGGTGACGCTGTTCAATCCGGTGGTGTACCTGATCTCGGGTTTCCGCTGGAGCTTCTTCGATCTGGCCGACGTGAGCGTGGGCATCAGCCTTGCCGCCACCCTGGCTTTCCTCGCGCTGTGCCTGGCCGCGGTATGGTGGATCTTCCGGACCGGCTACAAGTTGAAGGTCTGAGGCGGCACTGAACGATTCGGCCGCGCGCGAGTCGAATCCGGATCGGGACGATGGCGTGGAGGTGAAGGGTGACGTATCGGCGCAAATCGGGCAGCAGCGGCTGGGTGCCGGCGGTGATCGTGGTGGCGGTCATCGTGGCGGTGGGTGCCTGGGTGGCATGGCGCGCCACGCAGCCGAATGCAGGCGCCGGGCCGGCATCGGCGTCCACCGCGGCCACTGCCAGCACGACGGCGCCACCCCCGGCGGCCGGCATCCAGCACCCGATCGCGCAGGCTTCGGTACCGGCCCCCGCTTCCACCGCACCGCTGCCCGCGCTGGGCGACAGTGATGCCAGCGTGCGTTCGGCGCTGGTCGCGCTGGGCGGCGACGGGCTGAAGGATCTGCTGCTGCCGCAATCCGTCGTGAACCACATCGTGGCCACCGTCGACGCATTGCCGCGGCACGAACTGGGCAGCAGCTTCATCCTGCCGCTGCACACGCCGCGCGGCGCGTTCCGGGTCGGCGAGACCCAGGGCATCCTCACCGCCGATGCGCGCAACGCCGAGCGCTACGCGCCATACATGGCCATCGTGCAGCACGCCGACCCACAGGCGCTGGTGGCGTGGTACGTGCACAGCTACCCGCTGTTCCAGCAAGCCTGGCGCGAACTGGGTTATCCCAAGGGCTATTTCAACGACCGGCTGATCGTGGCGATCGACGACATGCTGGCCGCGCCCATGCCGGCGCAACCGCCCGCGCTGCAGTTGGAGAAGGGGCGTTACGTCTACGTCGATCCCGCGCTGGAATCGCTGTCGGTGGGGCAGAAGCTGATGCTGCGAGTGGGTCCGGCCAACGAGACCGAACTCAAGGCGAAGCTGCGCACGATCCGTGACCTGCTGACGGCACGGCCGCCATCGACCGCGCCGGCGCATTGACGAGCCGGTTCGTCGAACTTAGTCGACCTCGCACAGCTGAGCGCGACGTGCATCCTCGTCGGCGCGGCGCGAGTGCGTTTCCGAAAGCCATGACACCAGCGTGGGCGCCGTCACGGGCGGACGCTGCGGTGTCGGTACGACGGGAGTCTTTCCGGCGAGCATCCGTGCGACCCTCGATACTCCGCGTTCCACTGCGGAGCGGGTCAGCGGCATGTGCATGCTTCACCCCTCGGCCGCCCCTGTGCGGCCGTCGGGCGCACTTTAATCGCATTCACGTGGCCTGCACAATTGCCGCTAGCCGGCTGTACGCGCCATCGCATGCTGCGGTGCATGAGCCGGCGCCGGCCTTCCGGGTGAGCGCAAGCTGTGGAAAGTGCGCTGCGGGCAGGCAGAATCGGCATTCCCGATGACGAGCACCCCATGAATCACCCGCACGCATCGCAGCATGACCTGTTCGGCGGCGGGCACGTGCCCGCCCCGACCATCCATCGCCTGTTTCTGGCGTTGCTGCCGGATGAGCATGTACGTGCCGCGCTGGCGCAGACGGCGGCCAGCTTGCGGGCCCGGCCGGGGGCGGGTGCCGGTTGGGTGGACCCATTGCGCTACCACGTCACGGTGCATTTCCTGGGCGACCACGCGTCGCCGCGCCCCGATCTCGTCGTGGCGACGGAACGTGTCGCCGGCTTGGTGCGCGGCGCGGCCTTCGACTGGACGCTGGACCGCGTATGCAGCTTCCACGGCCGGCGTCCGCCGCGGGTGCTGTGCGGCAGCGTGTCGCCCGAGCCCTTGCGGGCCTTGTGGGTGCACTGGCGCGAAGCCTTGCTGCGCACGGTGCCGGGGCTGCGGCTGGAGAACCGCTTCGTGCCACACGTCACGCTGGCCTACGGCCGCGAGTTGCTGCCGGAGACGGCGGTCGAACCCGTGCACTGGCGGGTGAGCGGGATCGCGCTGATCCAGAGCGTGGTGGGGCAGCACGATTACCGCACGCTGGCGAGCTGGCCGCTGCAGGATTAAGAGCCTGTTCACGGCCTCCACATAGCCCGCGTTGCCTTGCCATGGCCGTCAGGTGGTAGTGCGTGGCGCAGCGCCTGCCTGGCTGGCAGGTCAAGCCGCGCGCTGCCGCATGGTGGCCATGGCAAGGCAACCCTTCGGGCCGGGCCTGTTTGCCCGCATCCCTGCGTTATCACTCGGTCGTGGACGGACGTCCACTTCCTCGTTCTTCCTTGGCCTGCGCGCAAACCGCTTCCGGCGCGGGCCATGTGGAGGCCGTGAGCAGGCTCTGCGCCACAAGTCATGGCCGCGCCGTGTGCCGATCGGGCGCACAATGCATCTCCCCCCTCGCCGAAAGCGGAGTTCGTCATGCGTCCGACCGTTCTTGCCGCGTTGCTCGTGTTCTCCTTTCCCGCCGTGCCGGCCATGGCCGCGCCGTCCGGCAGCCAGGCCGTGCCTGCCTATGTCACCGCCGCGATCAACGACCCCGCGCGCGCCGGCGACCACCATGACGATGCGCGTCGCCAGATCGCCGCGGTGATGACGTTCGCCCAGGTGAAGCCGGGCGACACGGTGGTCGAACTGGTGCCTGCCAGCGGCTACTGGACGCGGGTGTTCAGCGCCATCGTGGGTCCCAAGGGCCACGTCTACACCGTGTGGCCGGACGAGATGGCGAAGTACTCGGCCAAGGACTACGCGAACTGGCAGCAGCTGATCACCACGCCGCACTACGAGAACGTCAGCCTGCTCAAGCAGGCCGCCGCCCAACTCAGCGTGCCGGCCAAGGCCGACCTGGTGTTCACCGCGCAGAACTACCACGACTACCACGACCCGTTCATGGGTCCGGTGGACATGGCGAAGTTCGACAAGCAGGTCTTTGACGCGCTGAAGCCCGGCGGGGTGTTCGTGGTGATCGACCACGTGGCGCCGGCAGGCTCCGGGCTGGCCGACACCGACACCTTGCATCGCATCGACCCCGCGGTGGTGAAGAAGGAAGTCGAGGCCGCCGGCTTCGTGTTCGACGGCGAAAGCCATGCGCTGCGCAATCCTGCCGACCCGCACACCAACAAGGTGTTCGACAAGTCGATACGCGGCCACACCGACCAGTTCATCTACCGCTTCCGCAAGCCGAAGTAACCGGTTGCCGGGCGCCTCGAACCGCGAGGCAGCCCGCGGGCCACGGATGACCCGTACGCAGGCCGATCACATGGTGATCGGCCTGCGGAGCCCGATCCGGCCGAAGGTCGGATCGGGCGAGTCCTGGAAGTGCAGGACTGCACTTCCAGGACATCAGGAAACGGGTTTTGCAGCCTGTTGGATGCCGCGAGCTACCATCGCGTCATGCACACGCTGCGTTTCGACAATCGCTTCCTCCGCGAACTTCCCGGCGACCCCTCCGACGCGCCTGGTCCGCGTGAAGTAACGGGCGCCTGCTACTCGCGAGTCACGCCCACGCCGGTGGCCGCGCCGCGCTTGCTGGCGTATTCGCAGGAGATGGCCGCCGCGCTGGGCTTCGACGCCGGGGAACTCGCGAGCGATGCCTTCGCGCAGGTGTTCGGCGGCAACGCGCTGCTGCCCGGCATGCAGCCCTGGGCGGCGAACTACGGCGGCCACCAGTTCGGCGTGTGGGCGGGTCAGCTGGGCGACGGCCGCGCGATCTCGCTGGGCGAAGCGGTCGCGGCGAACGGCGAACGCTGGGAACTGCAGCTCAAAGGCGCCGGCCCCACGCCGTACTCGCGCGGCGCCGACGGCCGTGCGGTGCTGCGTTCGTCGATCCGCGAATTCCTGTGCAGCGAGGCGATGCATCACCTCGGCATCCCCTCCACGCGCGCGCTGTGCCTGCTCGGCACCGGCGAGGACGTGGTGCGCGACCTGCTCTACGACGGCCACCCGCGTGCGGAGCCGGGCGCCATCGTCTGCCGCACGTCGCCGTCCTTCGTCCGCTTCGGCAGCTTCGAATTGCCCGCGTCGCGCGGTGACATCGACCTGTTGCGGCAACTGGTGGACTTCACCATCCGCCGCGATTTTCCCGAACTCGCGGGACAGGGCGAAACGCTGTACGGCGACTGGTTCGGCGAGGTCTGCGTGCGCACCGCGCGCCTGATGGCCGACTGGATGCGCGTGGGCTTCGTGCATGGGGTGATGAATACCGACAACCTGTCCATCCTCGGCCTGACCCTGGACTACGGCCCCTACGGCTGGATCGACGACTACGATCCGGACTGGACGCCGAACACCACCGACGCGCATCGCCGTCGCTACCGTTACGGCCAGCAACCGAACGTGGCGTGGTGGAACCTGTCGCGTCTCGCCGCCGCGCTGGCGCCGTTGTTCGGCGACATCGCGCCGCTGCAGGCCGGGCTGGATCGCTACGTTGCGGTCTATGCCGAAGTGGATCGTGCCAACACGGCCGCCAAGCTCGGCCTGGCCGCCTGCCGCGACGAGGACGTGGCGCTGATTCAGTCGCTGCAGGCCCTGCTGCACGAGGCCGAGGTGGACATGACGCTGTGGTTCCGCGGCCTTGCCGACTTCGATCCGCAGCGGCCGGAACTGGAGCCGCTGCACGAGGCGTTCTACGACGAGGCGAAACGGCAGGCGCATGAACCGGCTTTCGCGGACTGGCTGGCGCGTTACGCGGCGCGCCTCGCCGACGACTCGCTGCCCACCACGGAGCGTCGCGCCCGCATGCGCGCCGCCAACCCGCGCTACGTGTTGCGCAACTACCTCGCGCAACAGGCGATCGAACGCGCGGAGCAGGGCGACAACGGTGGCATCCACGAATTGCTGGACGTGCTGCGCCATCCATACGAGGATCAGCCCGGCCGCGAGGCCTATGCACGCAAGCGACCCGACTGGGCGCGGCACAAGCCGGGTTGTTCGATGCTGTCCTGCAGTTCGTGAACGACAAGCGCGGCGCTTCGCGCGCTGCGTGCGTGTTTTGACTGCGCGTATCGATACGCATAGGCTATGCGCATCTCATGTTGCGAGGGAGCCGCCATGTCTCCGGTCTACGACATCGAAGCCTCCAAGCGGGCCGCCAACCTCAGCGTCAACGGGGATTTGCTCGACAAGGCCAGGGAGCATGGCATCAACCTCTCGGCCACGCTCGAGCAGGCCTTGGTCGAAGCGCTGAATGCAGCGCGGCGCGAACAATGGCTGACGGAAAACCGCAAGGCCATCGGCGCCTACAACGAGCACGTGGAAGCCATCGGCGTGTTCAGCGACGGCCAGCGGAACTTCTGATGCCGCAATTCGCCGTGCACCGGAATGCCAACCCGGCCACGCGCGCGGCCGTGCCATTGCTGCTGGATGTGCAAAGCGACCTGATCGCCGAACTGGGCACGCGGGTAGTGGTGCCGCTCTACACGGAGGCGGCGATGAAGGGAAAAACCATGAAGACACTCACCCCGGTGTTTGCGATCGGCGGCAAGTCATATGTCATGGTGACCCCGCAGTTGGCGGGTATCGCCAGCAAGCAGCTCGGTGTGCAGGTCGGCGATCTTTCCGCACAGCGCGACACCATCCTTGCGGCGCTGGACTTTCTGATTGCCGGTTTCTGATCAGCACGTCGGCTTGCTGGCGCGCACGATCCACACCCACGGGAACATCAGGAAACTGGGGCCGCGGCGACGCGCGTCGGCCAGGCCTTCGGCGCGCAGCGTGCGTGCATAGGCGGCGGTGCAACGGAAGTCGAGCAAGGCCACGCGGCCGCCGGGTTTCAGCACGCGGGCGATCTCGCGCACGGCCTGCTCGTGGTCGGTTTGCGTAGGCAGATTGTGGATGGCGAGGCTGGCGACGACGACGTCGAAGCTGGCGTTGGGGTAGGGCAGCTGGCGCATGTCGCCGGTGTCGATATGCACGCGCTCTGCGACGCCGGCGAGCTCGGCGTTGCGTTGCGTGACCGCGGCGGCATTGCCGCTCTGGTCGCGGCGGCTCCACAGGTCGATGCCGGTGGCGCGGCCCTGGGGCAGGTGTTGGGCGACTTCGAGCAACAGCATGCCACGGCCGCAGCCCACTTCCAGCACCTGCTCGTCGCCGCGCAGGTTCAGCGAAGCGACCATCCGGCGCAGCAGCAGGCGCTTGCCGACCCGGCTGCTCAACGTCATCGCGATGGCTTCCAGGCACATCATCAAGCCGGTGAGCATCATGGCCCCGAGCATCGAGCGTGCCGCGCCGCTGGACGCCGTCGTCGGAAAACCATGGGTCAACACCATCGCCGCCAGCAACAGCGCCGGGCCGTCGAAGGCAAAACCCAGCACCAGCGTGGGCGCGTCGATGCCGAACCGCGGTTTGGCGTTGGCGTGGCGGCGTTCGATCTCGTGGGTGTTGCCCTGCATGGCGCGTACTCCGTGTGCCCGACCCGGCCATCTTCCCGGCGTGCAGGTACGGCGATCCAGTGACAGCTGTCACGCCGATAGCATGCGGCGGCGCAAATCAGTGCGGAGCGGCCACCAGCAAGCTGAAGCCGGTGACGGGCTTGCCGTGGCCGTGCGTGGCGGCGCCGACCATGAATACCTGGTGGGTCGACGAATCCAGCGCCAGCGTGCGCGCGCTGCGCATCGTGGGCACGCGCACCGCCGGTGCGTAGTGGTCGGCGTCGATCTGGTGGATCACGCCCAGCGAGCCCTCGCCGCTGGAAGCGAGCACATTGTGCAAGCCGGCATCGTAGGCCACCGCATCGGGCGACTTGCCGATCGGCAACCTGGCCACCTGTTTGCCGTCGTCGGCATTCGTCACGATCATCCAGCCGTTGGCGCAGACCGAGAACAGTCGATGGCCGACAGCATCTACTGCGAGGCCCGTCGGCCCCTTGCACGGCGCCAGCGGCCAGACGTGCTCGACCTTGCGCTCGCGCAGATTGACCTCAGCGAGCTGGCTCGATCCTTCGAGATTGACGTAGAGCCTGCCCTTGCCATCGATAACGGGGAACTCGGGGTTGCTGCCCAACGCGATGGTGGCGACTTCCTTGCCGAGTTTCGTGTCAATGATGCTGATCTCGTTGCTGTCGCCATCCATCGCGAGCACGTCGCCGCTGGCCTCGTCGTAGATGATGGCATCGGGATCCCTGCCGCTGACGGGGATGGTGTCGACCACTTTCAGCGTCGCGAGGTCGACCACGCTGACGTCGTTGCCGCGGCCATTGCTCACGTAGGCGCGCTTGAGCGCAGGCGCCAGCGCCACGCCATGCGCATGCTGCATGCCGGGAATCTCGTCGACCAGCTTGCCGCTGTCGGCATCGACCACCATCACGCGGTTGTCGCGCGCGATGAACAGCCTGTGCGTGGCTGCATCGAGGCTCAGGTAGTCCCAGCCGCCGGTGCCGCCGAGTGCGACATGTCGTGTGACGGCGTAGCCGGTTCCGGTGGTGGCGGCAACCGAAAGCGAGGGCATGCCCACGACAGTCGCAAGCAGGAGAGTCCAGGTCGTTTTCTTCATTGCATCATCCTTCGATGGGATCGATAGCGGGGAATGGCCTCGCTGCCGGAGCGGCAAGGCTGGGTGAATTCTGCAGTGTGAAATCCAATTGCACGCTTAGGCCGGGCGAGGCGTCGCCGAACGCGAGTGCGGCGCCATGCAGGTCGGCCACGGCGGCGACCAGCGCCAGCCCGAGCCCGCTGCCGGGCGTGCTGCGCGCGGCGTCCAGCCGCACGAAGCGGCCGGTCACGCGGCTGCGCGCTTCCGCGGGTATGCCGGGGCCGGCGTCGTCGAGCGTGACGCGGCAGCCGCTGGCTCGCCGTTCCAGCGCGAGCGCGACCGGCGTGCCCGGCGGCGTATGGCGCAAGCTGTTCTCGATCAGGTTGACGAACATCTGGGTGAGCAGCGCGTGGTCGCCGTGCATGTGGATGCCCTGGGCCAGCCGCGTGCGCAGCGGACGGCCCTGATCCTCCATCAGCGGCGCGTAGTCGCCGACGAGGCTGTCGAGCAGGCCGGAAAGGTCCACCCGGCAGAATCCCGCGCGGCGCCGGCCGCTTTCGATCTGCGCGATCCGGAGCAGGGCGGCGAACGTCGCCAGCACAGCGTCCACATCGGCCAGCGCGCGTTCGGCGGCCGATCGGAAGGCGGCCACGTCCGTCGCCGCGCGGGTGGCCGATTCCAGCCGCTGGCGCAGATGGGCAAGTGGTGTGCGCAAGTCGTGCGCAATGTCGTTGGAGACCTGGCGCACGCTCTCCATCAGGGCCTGGATGCGTTCCAGCATGCCGTTGAGGGCTTGCGCCAGGCGGTCGAATTCGTCGCCGCGGCCGCTGCCAGAGACGCGTACGCCGAGATCGCCGGCGGCGATGCGTGCGGCAGCCGTGGCGACCGCCTCGACGCGCCGCAGGTAGCTGCGCGCGGTGAACACGCCGCCCAGCAGCGCCAGGAATACCGACGCGGCACCGGCCCACAGGAAGGCTTCCTGCAGCTCTTCGTCCAGCCTGTCGGCACTGCGCCGGTCGCGCCCCACCGCCAGGAGCCGCCCGTCATCGAGTCGGGCGGCGTGCACCAGCACGCCCAGGCTGGATGCCTGCCTGCCGCCGGCGAGCATGTCTTGCGTTTGCGTACTCCAGCCGGGTCGGCTCGGCGCCCGCGACAGGTCGCCCGCGACCCGATGCCCCGCGCCGTCGAAAAGCCCGTAGTACAGCGGTCCCTGAGGTGCCTGCGCGACCATGCCGGCGATCGCGTCCGCGCGGCTGCCGGCCGGCATCGCCTCGATCTCGCCGAATTCGTCGGCGATGGCGCGCTGCACCTGCGCCACGACGTAGTTGCGCACCGACCACCACGTGACCGCGAACAGCAGCAGGGCGACCAGGGCGAACAGGCCCGCCTGCAGCGCGCCGAGCCGGAAGGCCGAACTGCGCAGCAGGCGGGCCCGGATCGTGGTGGTGGGCACGGAACCCGTCATCAAGACTCCGCTGCCGTGCGCAGCATGTAGCCCACGCCACGCAACGTGCCGAGCAGTTCGCCGCCGGCGAAGCCGCGGTCGATCTTGCTGCGCAGGCGGCTGATGTGGGTCTCCACCACGCTGGTCTGGGGATCGAAATGGTATTCCCACACCTGCTCCAGCAGCATCGTCCGGGTCACCAGTTCGCCGGCATGCCGCATCAGGTATTCGAGCAGATGGAACTCGCGAGGCTGCAGGTCGATCAGCTTGCCGTCGCGGCGCACCTCGCGCCGGATCAGGTCCATCTCCAGGTCGGCGACGCGCAGGTGGAGCGCGACGGGCGCCGCGAGGGGCGGGCGCCGCGCCAGCGCGCCGATGCGCGCGACCAGTTCGGCGAACGCGAACGGCTTGGCGAGGTAGTCGTCGGCGCCCGCCTCGATGCCCTCGACGCGTGCGTCCACCTCGCCGAGCGCCGTCAGCATCAGGACGGGCGTACTGATGTGGACCTCGCGCAGCGCGCGCAGCAGATCGAGGCCGTCCAGGCGCGGCAGCATGCGGTCGACCACCAGCACCTGATGGTTTCCTTCGCGGGCGCGACGCAGGCCGCCCAGGCCATCCTCGGCCTGGTCGACCACGTGGCCGAGTTCGCGCAGTCCCATGGCCACGTAGTCGCGGGTCTCGGCATCGTCCTCGATCAGCAGAATGTCCATCGCGGCTACCTGGTCGCCCTTGCCTGGTCCTGGGCACTTGCCCAGAAACACGTGTCAATCCGATGACAGCGGCGGCGCGTGCCACCCGATCAGAAACTGAAGCGGACTCCCGCCAGATAGGTCCGTCCGTAGAACTCGCGCTGGATGGGGCGGCTCGGGCTGCCCTGGTAGAACGCGTGCGGCGTGTCGAGCAGGTTCTTGGCCTGGACGTAGATGGTCCAGTCCTCCGGAAGCTCGTAGCTCGCGCTGAAATCCATCGAGGTGCGCTGCGCGTTGTAGATGTCGCTGGAGCGATCGTTGCCGATGCCGAACAGGTCGGCCGACGCCGAGTAGGCGGCCAGGGCGAGCTTCAGCCCCGCGCGTTCGTAGAACAGCGTCGCGTTCCAGGTGTTTTTCGATGCCGACGGCAGCATCGAATACTCGCCGGGACGGATTTCGATGCGCGAGTCGACCCAGGTGTAGTTCAGGCCGGCGCCCAGGCCGCCCAGCCAGCCCGGCAGATTCCGGAACTTCTGCCGCCAGTTCAGTTCCAGGCCGCGGGCATAGGAGGAGCCGATGTTCTTGAAGGTGAAGATGCGGAACGGCAGCGCGCCGCCGGGGTACAGATTGGCGCTGGGCAGCGTCTGCGTGGTCTGGATCGGAACGATGTAGTCGGAGATTTCCTTGTCGAAGATGCCCGCCGACAGGATGCCCGCGTCCGGCAGGTACTTCTCGATGCTGAAGTCGAAGTTGTTGGCCGTCGCCGGCTTGAGGCTCGGGTTGCCGGTGGTGACCAGCCCCGAGCCGACGTCGACCGCGAGTGCGGGATTGGCCTGGTTGAAGCCGGGGCGGGCGATGGTGGAGGAATACGCGGCGCGCAGGATCAGCTCGGGCGCCAGCTCGTAGCGGAATTGCAGGCTGGGGAAGACATTGTGGTAGCTGTGGCGGGAGCTGATCGGATAGGCGAACGGATTGCCTGCCGCATCCACGCCGGCCGAGAACGCGTCGCTGTGATTGCGCGTCTCCTCGAAGCGGACGCCGCCGAGTATCCCGAGCTTGCCGTAGCTGCCGCTGTACTGGCCGTAGGCGGCATAGATGTCCTCGTGCGAATCGAGGTATTGCTGCTGGCTGCTGGTCACGTCGCCGGGAGCGATCGCGCCGGGCCCGAAGATGCCTTGCAGCGCGCCGGGGATGATGTCCACGCCATTCTGGTAGTGGTTGTCGTAGTAGGTCTCGCTGCTGCCACCGGACACCGCCGTGAGCGGCAGCGGCGGCAGGTTGTCGTACGAGTACGGCTGCGCCGTCGTCCGCTTGTGCCGCTGCTGCACGCCCAGGCCGAACTGCAGGCTCTGGTCGCTCAGGTTGCCCCATTCGACCGGGGTCTTCGAGTTGACGGCATACGACATTTCGCGGTCGAAGTTCCGGGCCTTGCCGTTGACGAAGCTGCTCAGCGTGTAGTTGGCCGGGTCGAGATAGCCCGGCGCTCCGGAAATCGTGTACAGCGGAACGTGTCCCGGCCCGGAAGGGCTGTAGGAGATCGTCGGAGCCGACGCGGGCGCGGAGGGCGGGTTGTAGGTGAAGCTGGAGTTGTAGTCGTACGGTTTCTTGTAGGTGCCCTCGACGTAGGCCACGTGATAGTCGAGCGTGGTTCCGGCCAGGGCGGGCAGCGTGTTCTCGCCGCCGAGCATGTAGAACCGTTCGCGCGAGGTTTCCTCCTCGTCGCGCAGCGACCGGGTGATGGCGCCGGGGACGGTCAGCGTGTCCAGCAGCGTGCCGTTTGCCAGCGCGGTGGTGTTGCCGTCGGCGGTCACGTCCATGAATTGGCGCTTGTAACGCTCGGTGTAGCCGGCGTCGAAGGCGCGGAAATACCACTGGTCGTTGTCGTCGGGCTGGTAGCCGAGTTCGAGTGCGTAGCCGTGGCGGCGGCGATGCAATTCATAGTCACGCTGTTCGATGACGTTCACGGCCTGGTACGGGTGCGCGGCATCGTTGAAATAGGCGGGTTCGACGTCGTCGATGCCGCGCGAGTCGACATGGCCCGATGCCGTCAGCACGATCGAGAAGGGGCCGAACCGGCCGCCACCGGTCAGCGAGAAGTCGGAGAGCGGCTTGCTGCGCAGCGGTTCGTAACCCAGGCCGGCATTGCCCTGGAAGAACCAGCCCTGCTCGGCCGGGGCGGTTCTCGGCAGCACCTCGATGGTGCCGCCCAGCGCTTCGGCGTCCTGGTTGGGCAGGTTCGACTTGGTCACCCGGACGGCGCCGATGAAGCCGGTCGGTATGGAGTCCAGGGCGACGGCGCGGTAGCCGCCGAAGGGCGAGGCGTTGTTGGTCGGCATCAGGCGGACGCCGGCGTAAGTGGTGCTGTTCAGATCCGAATCGAAGCCGCGGATGTTGACGTAGCGCCCCTCGCCCTCGTCCGTCTCCATCATGATGCCGGGAATGCGGCGGACCGCCTCGGCGGTGTTGCTGTCCGGCAGCGCCTGGATCTGCTCTTCGGTGCGGATGTCGATTAGGTTGGGCGCATCCTTCTGCGTATCGCGCGCGACTTGTGCCGACGTGCGCGGGGCTACCACGTGGACGCCCTGCAGGTTCTTGACGGCGCCGTCCACCTCCGCTGCCGGTGCATCGGCAGCGGCGCTCTTGCCGTTTGCCGCGTCCGGCTTCGCGTCATCGCGAGCGGCATTCGGCTTGCCATCGTGGGCAGCCAGCGCAAAGGCGAAGACGTGCGTGGGCACACCGAAGGCACCGAGGCTCACGAGGGCGGTGGCGTTGAGTATGGCCTTGCGTAACTTCGCGCTGTGCATCGACTGGATCCTGGTGGGGGAAGGGCCGCCCGATCCACCATGCGGCGGATGGGAATGCGGTTGACTTCGCCCACGCTAGGCGCGGGAAATGACGCCTGGATTGCTGCGCACTTACCGATCGGTAAGGTTTGCGCAGGCAGGCCTTGCTCCCCAGCGAGGGGTCTGCCGACGGCTCAGGAGGGGCGGCGTGCGCCCAGCAGCACCAGCACTTCCTGCGCGCTGCGGATGCGTTCGCTGGCGCCGGGCAGGTCGAGCGTGATGCGCAGCTTGTCCTGGCCGTCCAGCTTGTACACGCGCGGCAGGCTCTGGATCAGCTTGATGATCGCCAGCGGGTCGACCTCGGGCTTGTCGCGAAACAGGATCCGGCCGCCGTTGGCGCCGAAATCCAGCTTGCGGATACCCAGCGGCGTGGCCATCAGCTTCAGGCTGGACAGCGCGAACAAGGTCTTGGTCGGTTCGGGCAGCAGGCCGAAGCGGTCGATCATTTCCACCTGCAGGTCGCGCAGATGATCCTCGCTGCGCGCGCTGGCGATGCGCTTGTACAGCGTGAGGCGCGCATGCACGTCGGGCAGGTAGTCGTCGGGGATCAGCGCGGGCAGGTGCAGTTCCACTTCGGTTTCGTGTTCGCTGCTGAGATCGAAATCCGGCACCTTGCCGGATTTCAGTGCGCGCACGGCGCGATCGAGCAGCTCGGTGTAGAGGCCGAAGCCGATCTCCTGGATCTGGCCGGATTGTTCGTCGCCCAGCAGCTCGCCGGCACCGCGGATCTCCAGGTCGTGCGTGGCCAGGGTGAAGCCGGCGCCGAGTTCCTCCAGCGAGGCCAGTGCCTCCAGCCGCTTCTCCGCATCGGCGGTGATCGACTTGCGGTCGGGCACGATCAGATAGGCGTAGGCGCGGTGGTGCGAGCGGCCCACGCGCCCGCGCAGCTGGTGCAGCTGGGCCAGGCCGAAACGGTCGGCGCGGTCGATGACGATGGTGTTCGCCGTCGGAATGTCGATGCCGGTTTCGATGATCGTGGTGCACACCAGCACGTTGAATCGCTGGCGGTGGAAATCCGCCATCACGCGTTCCAGCTCGCGTTCGGGCATCTGGCCGTGGGCGATGCCGATGCGCGCCTCGGGAATCAGTTCCTCCAGTTCGCGCGCGCTGCGCTCGATGCTCTCCACCTCGTTGTGCAGGAAGTACACCTGGCCGCCGCGCGCCAGTTCGCGCTGGAACGCCTCGCGGATCGTGGCCGGATCCCAGGTGGAGATGAAGGTGCGCACGGCCATGCGATGCGCTGGCGGCGTGGTGATGAGTGACAGATCGCGCAGCCCGCTCATCGCCATGTTGAGCGTGCGCGGGATCGGAGTGGCGGTCATGGTGAGCAGGTCCACTTCCGCGCGCAACTTCTTCAGCTGCTCCTTCTGGCGCACGCCGAAGCGCTGTTCCTCGTCCACCACCACGAGTCCCAGGTTCTTGAACTTGATGTCCGGCTGCAGCAGCTTGTGCGTGCCCACGATCACGTCGATGTGGCCGTCGGCGAGCCGCTTCAGCGCCTCGTTCACTTCCTTCGTGGACTTGAAGCGCGAGAGTACGTCCACCTTCACCGGCCAGTCGGCGAAGCGGTCGGCGAAGTTGCGGTAGTGCTGCTGGGCGAGCAGGGTGGTGGGCACCAGCACCGCCACCTGCTTGCCGGCGGTGGCGGCGGCGAAGGCGGCGCGCAGCGCGACCTCGGTCTTGCCGAAGCCCACGTCGCCGCAGATCACGCGGTCCATCGCGCGCGGCGCGGCGAGGTCGCGCAGCACGGCGTCGATCGCCTGTTCCTGGTCGGGCGTTTCCTCGAACGGGAAGCTGGCGCCGAATTCCTCCACCAGCTGGCGGTCGATGGACAGCGACTCGCCGCCGCGCGCTTCGCGCTGGGCGTAGATGGCCAGCAGTTCGGCGGCCACGTCGCGCACCTTTTCGGCGGCTTTCTTGCGCGCGCGTTCCCAGGCGTCGCCGCCCAGCGAGTGCAGTGGCGCCAGCTCCGGCGCGGTGCCGGAATAGCGGCTGACCAGGCCGAGCTGCGCCACCGGCACGTAGAGCTTGTCGCCCTTGGCGTACTCGATGACCAGGAACTCGCCCTCCATGCCGCCCAGCTCCATCGACAGCAGGCCCTGGTAGCGCCCCACGCCGTGGTCCACGTGCACGATGGGCGAACCGATCGACAGCTCGGTGAGGTCGCGGATGATTGCGTCGGGATCGCGCGCCGCGCCGCGGCGCCGGCGCCGTTCACTGCGCACGCGCTCGCCGAACAGCTCGCGCTCGGTGAGCACGGTGAGCGCGGGCTTGGTCAGCGCGAAGCCCTGCTCCAGCGGGGCGATGGTGATGGCGAAGCGTGCCGCCTTTGCCGTTGTAGGAGCGGCTTCAGCCGCGATTCGCTGTTTCTCGGAAGAGGTCGCGGCTGAAGCCGCTCCTACGGGTGAATTGGCAAGGAAGCCCTGCCAGCTCGCCACTGGCTCCGGCTTCAAGCCCGCCCCCGCCAGCATCTCCAGCAGCGCTTCGCGCCGTCCCGCCGAGTCGGCGGCCACCAGCACGCGGCCCGGATAATTTTCGAGGAAGTGGCGCAGCGACGTGCCCGGCTCCTCGCCCTTGCGGTTGAGTGGCAGCTCGGGCGCCGGCTGCGTGCCGGCATCCACCGCGTGCGCATGGCCCGGTTCCACCACTTCCACGCGCAGGCGCTTGTTGAGCTGCTCGCGCAGTTGTTCGGGCGACAGGTACAGCTCGGCCGGCGGCAGCACCGGGCGCTCGATGTCGTGGGCGCGCTGGTCGTAGCGTTCGGCGGTCTGCGTCCAGAACGCCTCGCTGGCCTCGCCCGCGCCTTCGCCCAGCACGAACAGCGCGTCGCCGGCCAAATAATCAAAAAGTGTGGCCGTACCTGTGAGCGGATCCTCCGCAACACCCCGCCCATTCATGTACGGACTCTTCGCAGGGAAGAACAGCGGCAGGTAGTACTCGATGCCGCCGGGCGTCACGCCTTCCTTCATGTCCTGGTACAGCGGGCAGCGGCGCACGTCGATCGGAAAGCGTTCGCGCAGCGCGTTGCGGAAGCCCTTGGCGGCTTCGTCGGTGAGCGGAAATTCGCGCGCGGGCAGCAGTTCCACCTTCTCCACCGTCTGCGCGGAGCGCTGCGTCTCCGGGTCGAAGCTGCGGATCGAGTCCACCTCGTCGTCGAACAGCTCGATGCGGTAGGGCTGGTCCGCTCCCATCGGGTAGATGTCGATCAGCGCACCGCGCACGGCGAAGTCGCCCGGCTCGGCCACCTGCGGCACGTTGCGGTAGCCGCTGGCTTCCAGCCGGCGTTGCTCGGTGGCGAGGTCGAACTTCTGACCCTTCGCCACCATCAGCCCCGCGCCGGTGATGTGCGAGCGCGGCGCGATGCGCTGCATCAGCGTGGCCACCGGCACCACCAAGACGCCGCGCTTCACGCCGGGCAGGCGGTACAGCGTGGCGATGCGCTGCGAGACGATCTCCGGGTGCGGGCTGAACGCGTCGTAGGGCAGGGTTTCCCAGTCGGGGAAATGCAGCACCGGCAGCTCGCCGGCGAACAGGCGCAACTCATCCTCAAGCGCCGAGGCGCGCTGCGTGTCGCGCGTCACCGCCACCAGCAGGCCTGCGTGCGAACGCGCCGCCTCGGCCAGCAGCAGGGCGCGCGCGGAGCCGTGCGGCGGCGTCCAGTAACGGCGCTGTTTCGGGGTGGTGGGAAGCGGGGGATGCGGAATCGGAGCGGGCATGGACTCGTTGGCGCTGGGAGCGCGAACGTCGAGCCGCGCCGGGAAAGCGGCCAAGTGTAACGCGATGCGCCTTGGTCCCTCCCCGCGATGCCCGCAGGTCGGGATTCACCCCGACGGGTGTGGCATGGCGTGTCGGCCTGAAGCCCGACCTACAGCTTCAGCGTGATCTGCGCCGTGCCCGGCTCGTCCGGCATCAGGCACTGGGTGAAGCCAAGCTCCCGGCACAACTCCAACATCGGGCGGTTTTCCAGCAGCACGTAGCCCCAGAGTTCGGCGAGGCCGCGGCGGCGGCAGTCGTCGACCAGCCGCTGCATCAGCAGCGCGCCGAGGCCGATGCGGCTCCAGTCGCGCTCCACGATCACCGAGAACTCGGCACTGTCGGCCGCCTCGTCCACGTAGATGCGACCCACGCCGCGGATCTCGGCGGGACGCACCGCTTCGTCCGCCAGCACCAGCGCGGTTTCGCGCGCCGGGTCGATGTTGCACAGGCGCTGCGCCATCGGCATGGGCAGCTCGGACATCGCGTGCAGGAAACGGCGGCGGATATCCTCCGGCGACAACCGGGTGAAGCAGCGCCGCAGCGCTGCGACGTCGCCCGGCTCGATATCGCGCAACCACAGTTCGCGGCCGTCGCGCGTGCGCATGCGCTCGCCGTGGGCGGTGTGCACGGCCAAGGCGGGGGCGTAGCGCTCGCGGCTGCGCGGAGGCAGCGGCGGGTGCGGGGTGGTGGAACGCAGGCTGGCGGCAATCATCTCAATACTTTCGCGTATTGTGTGCAGTGCAGCATGATCCGGAGCCAGCTTGGATGCAAGCCTTTGCGCCGCTTTGCCGCAGTCGCGCAAACCTGCTGTTCAGCCCGGATCGCCCTTGGCCGGCCGCCGTGGCCGCTTCGGACCGGGCGCGGAGTGCCGGCCCTGGGTCGCGTCGATCGCGTCGATCCAGCCTGCGCGTGCGGCGGGGAAGGCATCGGCGTAAGGCACGTAGGGCTTGATGTCCAGGATCGGCGTGCCATCCAGCAGATCCACCCCACGCACACGCAGCGCGCGTTCCTCCACCGCGACGAGTTCGACCGCGGACAGCCCGATCGCGTTGGGCCGATGCGGCGAGCGCGTGGCCAGCACGCCGCGCTTGCCGCCGCCACGGGGCGGCCGCACCTGCGGCTTCCAACCCTCGCTGCGATGGAACACGAACAGCAGCCAGATACGCTCGAAACCGGCGAGGTCGGCAAACGCCTCGGCCGGCAAGCCGTCCGTGAACTCGATGCGCGCCTCTGCCTCGGCGCCGCTCTCGGTGCCCGTCACCACGGTGGACTGGTGCGGCGCGTCGATGCGCCGCGCGTAAGGCGAGCGCACGTGGGCGATGGGGCGGAAGGCGAAGGGGGCGGTTTCGTCCATGGTTCAGCGCGATGACGTGGGCTGGCGGAAACTCCAGCAGAGGTTGTCGAGGCCGGCGCCTCGATCACGCCAGCATCAGCGGATGCCCACGCCCAGTCCGACGCCGAAGTTGATATTCGGATGCCCGCTGCGCATTTCCTCGGCGGTCCACACGTGCGACTGTGCGATCTGCACCAGCGGGAACACGTAGTCGGCCTCGCCGACCTTGCCGGCGCGGCTGCCGGCCAACTGGCCGTCAACGGTGATCGGTGCACCGTTGGGGTAATTCATCGGTTCGGCGTAGCCGGGCAGCAGGGCGATGAAGCGGCCGTTGCCGCCGGCGCCGAATTTCGGCCGCTGCGAGGAATCCAGCGGATAGGCGAGGATCTCGATCTCGCTGTGGTCGGGCAGGTTGTTCACCGCCACCACGCGGCCGCCCCAGATCACCTGGCCGCGGGCGTATTGCTCGGGCGCCTGCGCCACTTGCGTGGGCGTGGCGGCGAGGGTGCCGGGCGCGGCCTTGTAGATCGGCGCGGGGGCGCAGGCGGCAAGGCTCAGCAGCAAGGCGGGGAGGGCGAGGCGGGCGGAAACGGTGGCGAGGCGCATGGCGGGCTCCGGAGCGAAGGGCCGAGGTTGCTGGCTCGTCATCCCGGCGAAGGCCGGAAGAGCTTCGCTGTTGTGAAGCTCTTCCCGCTTGCGCGGGAATGACGGCAATTGCGCTGTGAGCTTAACGGCGGCGCGGCGTGGGCGATAGCCGCGTGGGCCTGGCGGGTTTCGCGGGCGCGGCGGCGGATTCGGCCGCCAGCCAGTCCAGTTTCCATTCGGCTGGGCGTTCCTGCGCGAGCAGGCGGGCCAGCGCGCGCAGCGGTTCGCGCAGGGTTTCGTCGAGCTGCCAGGGCGCGTTGACGATCGCCATGCCGGAGCCGTTGAGGCGCAGCGGCGAGTCGTCGCCGTGTACCAGCAGTTCCGCGCGCAGCACACGCTTCGCGCCGCAGTGGCCGAGCCAGCGCAGGAAGGGTTGCACCTGGCTGCGCCGCTTGACCGGATACCAGATCGCGTAGATGCCGGTGGGCCAGCGCTGCAGCGCTTCCTTGAGGGCTTGCTCGATCAGCCGGTATTCGGCCTCCTGCGCCTCGTAGGGCGGGTCGATCAGCACCAGGCCGCGCTTCTCCTGCGGCGGCAGCAGCGCCTTCAACGCCTCGTAGCCGTTGCGTTCGTGCACGTGCATGCGCGCGTCGCGGTGGAACAGCTCGCGCAGCCGTGCGGCCTCCTCCGGATGCAGCTCGCACAGCTGCGCGCTGTCGATGTCGCGCATCGCCAGCGCGGCCTGCAGCGGCGAGCCGGGGTAGAGCTTGAGGGTCTCCTCGTTGCCGGGCACGGCGAGGATGCCGTCCAGCCAGCGGCGCAGCAGGTGCGGCAGCGCGGCGGCGGTGCGGGTGTCGGCATACAGGTCGGGATAGAGCAGGCGGGCGATGCCGTCCTTGTACTCGCCGGTCTTGCCGGCCTCGGCACCGTCCAGCGCGTAGCAGCCGCTGCCGGCATGGGTGTCGACCACGCAGAACGGCGCGGGCTTGAGCTTGAGCGCATCGATCAGCGCCAGCAGCACGGTGTGCTTGAGGACGTCGGCGAAATTGCCCGCGTGGTAGGCATGGCGGTAGTTCATGGCACGAGTATAGAGGCCGCGCCGCGTAAACCTCCGGCAGCCGTGTCGGAGCCTGCTCCAGAGTTGAGGTGTCGGCAGGCAGTGGATAGGCTCGCGGCATGCCGTTTTCCCTGCGCCAGCTTGCCCGTGCACGTCGCCTGCGAGTGATGGCTGCGCTGGCGTGGCTGCTGCTGGTGGTCAACGCCGCGACGGCGATGCCAATGGCGCCAGGCTCGTCCGTCCATGCCGCGCATGCGTTGGCCGGCACACACACCGGGCAGGCGGCGATGCCGCACACCGCGTGCGACGATGGCCATGCCGGTTGTTGCGGCGGTCAGCTCGCCCCGGATTGCCACTGCGCGGCGATGAGCGGCGGCCTGCTGCTGCCGGTGTTCGCCGCCATGCCGGGCGCGATGGCGATGGCCGTCGTGCCTGACCGCCCGCTGCCGCGGCACGCGCCGTCGCCGACGGCCTCGCCACCGCTGCGACCGCCGGCAGCCTGACTCTCCCACTTGTGCTGCGCGCGCTTGCCGCTCTGCCGGCGCGCGCGAACCATGCCGCGCTCGGCAGTGCCCCGCGCGATGCCGATGTATCCAGAGGGATTCCATGAAACCGTTTGTTCCACCCGCGACCGATCTGTCGCGCCGTCGTTTCGTCCAGGGCATCGCGCTGGGCGGTACAGTTGCCGGCCTCGGTCTGCTGCGTTCGGCGAACGTCCGGGCGTCGAACGGCCCCGGCCGGCCACAGGTACTGAGCGGCACCGAGTTCGCGCTCGTCGTCGACGAGACCCCGGTGAATTTCACCGGCTGGCCGCGTCTCGCCACCACCGTCAATGGCGGTGTTCCCGGTCCGATCCTGCGCTGGAAGCAAGGCACCACGGTCACGCTGCGCGTCACCAACCGCTTGCGCGTGCCTACGTCGATCCACTGGCACGGCATCATTCTGCCGTTCCGCGAGGATGGCGTGCCCGGCATCAGCTTCCCCGGCATCGCACCGGGCGAGACCTTCACCTACCGCTTCCCGGTGCGCCAGAGCGGCACCTACTGGTATCACTCGCATTCCGGCTGGCAGGAGCAGACCGGGCTGTACGGCCCGCTGGTGATCGAGCCGGCTGGTCCGGAGCGGTACCCCACCGCGCGCGATTACGTGGTGATGCTCAACGACTGGACCGACGAGAACCCCGGGCACATCTACGCCACGCTGAAACGGCGGAGCGACTACTACAACTACGCGCAACCGACCGCGCCCGAATTCTTCCGCGACGTGCGCGAGCAGGGGCTGCGACGCGCGCTGGCCGAGCGCAGGATGTGGAACGGGATGCGCATGAATCCCGGCGATCTCAGCGACGTTTCCGGTTGCGCCTACACGTACCTGATGAACGGCACCGCCCCGGCCGGCAACTGGACCGGCCTGTTCAAGCCCGGAGAGAAGATCCGGCTGCGCTTCATCAACGGCTCGTCGATGACGATCTTCGACGTGCGCATTCCGGGCCTGAAGCTGACCGTGGTCAGCGCGGATGGCCAGGATGTCGAACCGGTGCCGGTGGACGAGTTCCGCATCGCGGTGGCGGAGACCTACGACGTGATCGTCGAGCCGCAGGAGGACCGGGCGTTCGCGATCTTCGCCCAGGCTATCGACCGTACCGGTTACGTCTGCGGCACGCTGGCGCCACGGCCCGGCATGCAGGCGGTAGTGCCGGCGATGGATCCGCGCATGCCGCTGGCGATGGTGGACATGATGGGCGCGATGGGATCTTCTCCCCTCTCCCCTGGGGGGAGGGTAAGGGCGGAGCGTGGCGTCGCCGGTTCCACCGAACCCTCTCCCCCAACCCCTCTTCCTCGCTCCTCAAAGCAGGGGCATCCTGCCCCTTCCCCGCGTCCGGAGGGAGAGAGAAGCGACGTTCGCCACGCCCGTACGGAATACCGCAACCCCGGCGTCGACATGCACGTGGACATGCCACGCACCAACCTCGACGACCCCGGTACCGGCCTGCGCGACAACGGTCGCCGCGTGCTCACCTACGCCGACCTGCACACGATCGGCGGTTCGCTGGATCCGCGCGAACCGAGCCGCGAGATCGAGCTGCACCTCACCGGCAACATGGAGCGCTACATGTGGTCGTTCGACGGCGTGAAGTACTCCGACGCCAGGCCGGTCCACTTCCGCAGCGGCGAGCGGCTGCGCATCGTGCTGGTCAACGACACCATGATGAACCACCCGATCCATCTGCACGGCATGTGGAGCGAGCTGGAGAACCCGGATGGGCAATTCCAGGTGCGCAAGCACACCATCAACGTGCAACCCGCGCAGCGCATCGCCTACGGCGTGAGTGCCGACAACCTCGGGCGCTGGGCCTACCACTGCCACATGCTCTACCACATGGAGGCGGGGATGATGCGCGAGGTGGTGGTGTCATGACGACGAATCGCCGCCCCGCTTCACGCACCTGGTGCCGTCCGGTGTGGTTGGCGGCCCTGCTGCTGGCCTTGTCCCCGACTGTTCCGGCGCAAACGGCTCCGGCGTCGTCGAGCAGCACCTCGACGATGGACATGGGCGCCATGCCCGGCATGGCGATGCCTGCCACGACGACGAATCCGACGAAGACGCCCTGCAAGCAAGCCGGCAAGAAACCCGCGACGGCAAAACCGACGGCATCCAGCCATGACATGCATGCCATGCCCGGCATGGCGCACGGTGCGATGTCGGGCATGCCACCGGCGCCCGCCGCGCCAGGCGATACATCGGGCAGCATGCAAGGCATGGATCATTCGGCGATGCCCGGCATGCAGCACGAAGAAGCAGCCCACGCCATGCATGGCGGCACGCAGGGAATGCAGTCGATGCCCGGCATGACGATGGGCCCGATGCAAGGCGGCCATGCGCCGCCGGATGCGCGCAGCCCGGACTACTCCGACGGCGTGGGCTACAGCGACATGGCAGGCATGGAGCGGCATGACGCCAAGCCGCTGGGCATGTTGCTGATCGATCAGCTGGAAGCCTTCCACGGTCGCGACGCGAACGGCCAGGTCTGGGAAGCCCAAGGCTGGTACGGCAGCGACACCCACAAGCTGTGGTTCCGCACGGAAGGCGAGCGCAGCGGCGGCCGGCTGGAGGACGGCGATGTGGAGGCGTTCTGGAGCCACGCGGTCGCCGCGTTCTGGGACAGCCAGCTCGGCGTGCGCCAGGACTTCGGCGCAGGCCCGGAACGGACATGGGCCGCGTTCGGCGTGCAAGGCCTGGCGCCGTACTGGTTCGAGCTGGAAGCCACCGGCTATATCGGCGCCAACGGCCGTACCGCCGCGCGCTTGCGGGCCGATTACGAACTGCTGTTCACCCAGCGGCTGATCCTGCAGCCGGAGGCCGAGGTCAACCTGTACGGCAAGGACGATCCGCAGCGCCGCATCGGCAGCGGCGTGTCCGACGTGCAGTTCGGCCTGCGCCTGCGCTACGAGTTCCACCGCCAGTTCGCGCCCTACATCGGCGTGAACTGGATCCGCCGCATCGGCACCACGGCCGACTACGCGCGGCAGGATCACCAACCCGTACTCGACCGGCAGATCGTGGCCGGCGTCCGCATCTGGTTCTGAGAGGCACCCATGAAAAACCCTATCGCGCACCTCATCACGATCGCCGTCACCTCGGGCGTGCTGGCCATCGGCGCCGGCGCGTTCGCCTGGTCCGGTCTTTACAACATCGGCGCGGACGATCATCACACCAGGCCGGTGTTCGCGTTCCTGCAAACCCTGCGCAACCGTTCGATCCGCCTGCGCTCGGAGGATCTCACCGTGCCGAACCTCGACGATCCGCAGCTGATCCTGAAAGGCGCCGGCCAGTACGCGGCGATGTGCACCGGCTGCCACCTTTCGCCGGGCGTCGACGACTCCGAGCTGCGAACCGGCATGTACCCGCAGCCGCCCAACCTCTCAAGGGTACGCGTCGATCCGAAGGAGGCGTTCTGGGTCATCAAGCACGGCATCAAGATGAGCGCGATGCCCGCCTGGGGCATGGCCGGCCACGACGATCCCATCATCTGGAGCATGGTGGCCTTCCTTGAGAAGCTGCCCGGCATGACGCCGGCCGAATACAAGGCCATCGTGGCCAAGGCGCCGCCGGACGAGGACATGGACGATGACCACGGCGCCACGCATGCGCACGATGCGGCGCACATGCAGGGGATGGACATGTCCGGCCATAATCCCGAGCCAGCCGCTGCTGGCGATGCCGGACATTCGCAACATGAGCCTTGAGCCGATCCTGCAGAGCACGCTGACCTGCCCGCATTGCGGTCATCAATCGGTCGAGACCATGCCGACCGATGCCTGCATCTACTTCCACGAATGCGCCGGCTGCGGCGTGCTGCTGCGGCCCAGGACGGGCGACTGCTGCGTGTTCTGTTCCTACGGCAGCGTGCCGTGCCCGCCGGTGCAGTCGCAGAAATCCTGCTGCGGTTAGTGCGAGGTGAGCTCGGCGCCCGAGTGCGCGGCAAGCGTCACCTCGACGGTGACGTGGGCGAGTTCCTCGTGGATCGTCAGCTGTCGGCGAACCGCATCGGGTGCAAGCGGTGTCGTCGAGACCAGCGCGAGGATGCAGGCGTAACGCCCCTTGCCCACGCGCCACACGTGCAGATCGCTCACCGCGGCGGCGGGAAACCGTTCCGACACCACATCGCGGATTTCCTGTACCACCGGGCTGTCCATCTCGGCGTCCAGCAGGATGCCGCCGGACTGCTTCAGCAGGCCCCATGCCCAGTTCGCCACCAGGGCGGCGCCGACGATGCCCATCACCGGGTCGAGCCACGCCGCGCCGAGGAACTTGCCGCCCACCAGCGCGCCGATCGCCAGCACCGAGGTGGCCGCGTCGGCCACGACGTGCAGATAGGCGGAGCGCAGGTTGATGTCGTGGTGGTGCGCGTGATCGTGATGGTCGTGCGTGCGCCCGTGATGATGGTCGTGCCCGTGATGGCCGCCGCGCAGCAGCCAGGCGCAGGTCAGGTTCACCGCCAGGCCGACCGTGGCGATCGCGATCGCGTCGTTGTAGTGGATCACGCCAGGTACGAACAGCCGCTCGACCGACTGGAACAGCATCAGCGCGGCCACCACGCCCAACAGCAGCGCGCTGCTGTAGCCGCCCAGCACCTCGATCTTCCAGGTGCCGAACGCGAAGCGGCGGTCGTCGCTGAGCCGGCGCGCCAGCGCATACGCGCCCACCGACAGGCCCAGTGCCAGCGCATGCGAACTCATGTGCCAGCCGTCAGCCAGCAGCGCCATCGAGTTCAACAGATAACCGCCGACGATCTCCACCACCATCATCACCGCGGTGATGACCACCGCGCGCAGCGTGTTGCGCTCCGCCAGCGGATTGCCCTCGTTGAACTGGTGGCTGTGCGTGTATTTCGAGATGTCGGGCAGGGCGCTCACGGTTTTCCTTGTAACATACCCCCCTATGGTATGTGAAACCTGTGGGAGAACGCGATGGCTCATCTGGCGAAGGACAACCGAAAGCTCGTCGCGCGTGTGCGACGGATCGGCGGGCAGGTCGCCGCGCTGGAACGCGCGCTGACGCCGGACGCCGATTGCGGCGCCGTGCTGCACCAGCTGGCGGCCGTGCGCGGCGCGGTCAACGGCCTGATGCTGCAGGTGCTGGAAGGGCACCTGCGCGAGCACGTCGCGCCGGCGAACCGGCGCGGTCAGGCCGAACTGGAGCCGGTCATGGCGGTGTTGCGCAGCTACCTGAAATGACGCCGACGCGACGGGCCGCGCTCAGTAGGCGACGGTGATGCGCTGACGCAGCGCGTCGTGCTTCTCGATGCGATCGAGCAGGGCGGCCGCGTAGTCGGGAACGGTGATGCGGCTGACGCCGTTGCCATCGACCAGCAACTGGTCCCCGCCGACGCGGTACTTGCCGCTGCGCTCGCCATCCTCGATCAGCGCGGCCGGGCTGACATAGGTCCAGTCCACGTCGGCGTGGCTGGTGCGGAACACGTCCAGCGCCCGGCCCTGTGCCTCGGCCTCTGGCTTCCACGCGGCGGGGAAGTTCGGATCGTCGATCACCTTCACGCCCGGCGCGGTTTCCAGCGAACCGGCGCCGCCTACCCACAGCAGGCGCCGCACGCCGGCCTTCGGCAGGTTGTCCAGCAGAGTGCGCGCGGCGGCCGGCACGCTGTCGTTGTTGCCGTCGCGTCGCGCGGACAGGCTGGCGATCACGGCGTCGCTGCCGTGCGCGGCATCGAGCCAGCCGGCGGGCCGGGCGACGTCGCCGGTGACGACGGTCAGCCTGTCGTGGTGCGTGGCGAGGCGCGCGGGATCGCGCACGATCGCGACGACCTCGCAGCCGCGCGACAACGCCTCGTCGAGGATGCCCTGGCCGAGATGGCCGGTGGCGCCGAACAGTGCGATTTTCATGGAATGCTCCGGATGGGATCAACTGGCGACGCACAGCATGCGCCGGATGATTGGCGCGATAAATCATCGCCATGACAATTCACTGTAAAGTCATGCTTTACAACGTGGCGAGCGACGATGGACGGGATCAATCTCAACCGGCTGGCGGTGTTCGTGGCGCTGGTGCGTGCCGGCTCGTTCACCGCGGCGGCGGCGCAGCTGGGCCTGACCAAGGCGATGGTGAGCCAGCACCTGGCGCGGCTGGAGCAGGAGCTGGGCGTGACCCTGCTGGTGCGCAGCACGCGGCGCATGGCGCTGACCGAGGCGGGCGCCGCCTTCCACACCGACTGCGCGCGCATCCTCGGCGAGGCCGAGGCCGCCATTGAGCGTGTCGGCGAGAACCGCGAGACGCCACGCGGCACGCTGCGCCTCACCGCGCCGGTGAACTACGGCGCCGCGGTGGTGGCGCCCGCGCTGGCCGGCTTCCTGCGCCTGCATCCGCAGGTGCAAGCCGAACTGGTGCTCGACGACGGGATCAGCGACCTGATCGGCGGGCGCTTCGACCTGGCGATCCGCGGCGGGCCATTGCGCGACTCCGGCCTGCGCGCGGTGCGGCTGGCGGGCTTCCGCCAGCTGCTGGTGGCGGCGCCGGCCTATCTCGCCGCGCGCGGCACGCCGCGGCGGCCGCAGGAACTGGCCGCGCACGACGCGGTCGTGCTGTCGGTGCTGTCCTCGCCGCTGCGCTGGAACTTCACCGCGCGCGACGGCACGCAGCAGCGCGTGCGCCTGACGCCGCGCGCACAGGCCGACAGCGCGGCGGCGGTGCACGCGATGGCGCTGGCCGGAGCGGGGCTGGCCGTGCTGCCCGACTTCATGGTGGAGGCCGACCTGCAGGCCGGCCGGCTGAAGCCGTTGCTGCCTGCGCAGCGCCTGCCCGAGGGCAGTTTCCACGCGGTGTATCCGGGTCACGCGCCATCGGCCAAGGTGCGCACCTTCATCGATCATCTGCGCGCGGGCATCGCGTCGGCGTCCCGGCGTCAGTCGACCATGCTGTGACTCTCGGTGGTGCCGAGCAGCTCGGTCTGCCGCGGTCCGCGCCGCACGCGGTGCAGCAGCGGATGCGCGAACACCGCGGCCAGGATCACCGCCACGCCGGCGTAGAACCAGCCGTCCAGCTGGCGCTGCTCGCCGAGCAGCAGCATCGCCAGCACGATCGCGTAGACCGGCTCCAGGTTGGTCACCATCTGGGTGCCGAACGCGCTCATATGGCGCAGCGCCACCAGCGCCAGGGTGAACGGCAACAGCGTGCAGCCGAAGGCCAGCGCCAGCAGCAGCACGGCGTCGTGCGCGTTCGGCAGCACGAAGGCCGGGCCCGCGTGCGGCAGCAGCGGCGCCAGCAGGGTGAGGAAGACGGCGCCGGTGCCCAGCTCGATGCAGGTGACGGTGAGTGGGTCGCCGTGCTCCACCAGGCGCTTGTTGAGCGAGCCGAACAAGGCCACGAACAGTGCCGACAGCACGCCCACCGCGATACCGAGGTGCATGTCCGTCGGCACGCCACCCACCACCAGCGCCACGCCGGGCACCACGGCGACGCCGATCAGCAGCTCACGCGGGTCGAAGCGGCGTTTGGCGATCCATGGCTCGACGAAGGCGAGGAACACCGGCCCCAGCGCGATGCAGGTGGCGCCCACCGAGGCGTTGGCGAGCTTGATCGCGGCATAGAACGTGAGCCAGTGCAGCGACACCAGCACGCCGATGCCGGCATAGGCCCAGCGCAGCCGCGCCGGCATCGCGCGCAGGCCGCGCCACACCCGCGGCATCAGCAGCAACGCCAGCGTCACCAGCAGCATGCGCCACCACACCAGCGGCAGCGCGGGCAGGGAGATCAGCTTGCCGAGGATCGCGGTGAAGCCCCACAGCAGGACGCAGAAGTGGATCTGCAGGCGGGCCTTGCTGACGGACTGCATGGATGCGGTGTGTCGGGAGGAGGAACCGGCATTCTAGCGTCGCGGCCCGCATGCCGCCGTGCTCAGTGGCGTGACTCGTCTTCCGCATCCTCCGGGTGGGCCTGCCAGTAGCCGGTGGCCTTGATCCAGTCCTTCGGCACGCCGCGCTGATCCAGCCATTGGCGCATCGCGCGGACGCGGCGCGATTCGGCGGCGATCCAGTAGAACGTGTCGCCTTCGGTGGCGGGCAGTTCGTGTTGTGCACGTTCCAGCAGTTCGCCGTGTTCGGCGCCGTCGCGTGCGAGCCAGCGGATCTCGACTTCGGCGCGCGAGGACAACGACTGGCGGTCGGCGGCCTCGGGAATCTCGATCAGCGCGGTGGCACGCGCGCCGGCGGGCAGTTCCTCCAGCCAGCGGCCGATCGCGGGCAGGGCGGTCTCGTCGCCCATCAGCACGTAGCGGTCGAAGTCGTCCGCGATCACGTGGGAACCGCGCGGGCCGCCGGCAGCCAGGCACTGCCCCGGCGCGGCTTGCGTGGCCCAGTTCGACGCGGGGCCGTCGCCGTGCAGCACGAAGTCGATCAGCAGCTCGCCGCGCGCGGCGTCGTGGCGGCGCGGGGTGTAGTCGCGCATCGGCGAGGGCTCGCGGCCGGCGGGGAATTCCGCGCCGTTCGGCCCGAGCGTGGGCAGCACGAGTTCACCGTCGTGGTTGGGGAAGAACAGCTTCACATGATCGTCGGGCGCGGCACTGTGGAAGCCGCGCAGCTCGGGGCCGCCTAACGTCACCCGCCGCATGTGCGGAGAGAGTTGCTCGACGCGCAGCACGACCAGCGTGCGCAGCACGACGTCGTGGCGCAGGCGCCGGTGGATGTGGGGTGCCATCACGGGATACCTCGTGGGGAGCGGGCGCGTGGCGATGGCTGGCGCGTGGGGGAGCGCCGTCGTGGGGCGCGGCGGCGTGGCGTGGTTCAGTCCTGCAGCCGGCCGGCGGCGATCTCGCTGGCGGCGCGTTCAAGGACCGCGGCCACGCGTTCGGCTTCGGCCTTGTCCCAGCTCGTGCGCATCAGCAGGGCGTGCTTCAGCGCATGCATGGCCTTGCGCACGCGCAGCGGCGCGGCCATCTTCGCCGCGAGCTTCGCGCTGTGCTCGGTGCGCGCGGTCGCGGCGTCCACCGCGGCGCGGTTCTCGTCGAGGAAGGCGCGGCCCTCGGCGGTGATCGCGTACAGCTTGCGGTTGCCCGCTTCGCTCTCCACCTGCGCGTAGCCCATGTCTTCGAGCATGGACAAGGTGGGATAGATCGCGCCGGGGCTGGGCGTGTACTGACCGTGGAACATCTCCTCGATCATGCGGATCAGCTCGTAGCCGTGGCGCGGCTGCTGCTCGATCAGCGCCAGCAGCAGCAGCTTGAGGTCGCCGTGGCCGAACATGCGGCCGCCGCCGCGCCGACCGCCGCCGCGCAGCCCGCCCCAGCCGCCGAAGCCGGCGCCGCCGCGTGGCTCGTCGAACGGTCCGTGGCGGCCGGCATGGCAGCCGTGCTCGCCGCCCTCCATGTCGAAGGCGTGGAAGCCGTGGTGAGGGTGGTGCCTGAAATGATGGAACAGCGAATGCATGCGCACGACTGACTCCGATATATCGAAAGTATTCTCACGATATATCGTAGATATGTCTTTCGCAAGAGCATGCAACGCGCTGTTTATGTAGGAGCGCACCCTGTGCGCGAATGTTCTGGCGCTGATCAGAGCAAAAGCATTCGCGCACAGGGTGCGCTCCTGCACAGGCTTCAGCCCCGGCGGCGGATGCGCCAGACCCAGGCCGGCGGCAGGTTGAGCCAGGCGCCGCCGATGCGTTCCGCTTCCAGCCCCAGCCGCTGTCGCAGCGCGCGCGGCACCGGGCAGCGCAGGCCGTAGGTGAACTGGTAGAGCACGCCGTCGGGCTGCAGCTGGCGCTCGAACACGCCCTCGACGATGGCGGCGACCTTGTCGGCGGGGATCGACAGCAGCGGCAGGCCGCTGATCACGGCACTCGCACGCTCGTCGCCGAACAGCGACGAGGCGTGGCCCAGCCCGGCGGCATCCATGCGCAGCACGCGCGCGTGCGGATAGCGCTGCGCCAGCGCGCCGGCCAGCACCGGATCGGTCTCCACCAGCACCAGCCGGTGTCCGGGCAGGCCGCGTTCCAGCAGGGCACGGGTGAACACGCCGGTGCCGGGGCCCAGTTCGATCACCGGGCCGTGCGCGTGGTCGACGTGGGCGGTCATCAGCCGCGCCAGCGCGGGGCCGGACGGCGCCAGCGCACCGACGCTGCGTGGATCACGCAACCAGGCGCGCAGCAGATGCAGGTTGTCGTTCAGGGGCATCGATGGCGGGCCGCTCGGCGCATGGCGGTCACCATAACCGGAACGGCCAAACCGGATGTTCGGATACGGTTATGCCGCCGTGTCCGTCGTCACGCTCGCGGTGTCACCGGCTTGCCGTCGCCACGCGCCGGAATTTTCGCGGGAATGGCTCGGCGGGGCCGATGTTCGCGACGGCACGCCATGTCACAACGGCTTCCCGTCCACCCGCACCGGCGCGTGGATGTCACAGATGCCCAGCTTGCCCACTGGCGCTGGATAGAACGCGTTGTGGCCATGGCGTGCGGCGTCGATCAGCGCGGCGAAGCTGGGGCTGCCGGTGTGCAGCACCTGGATGTTTTCACGCTGCGCGGGCGGCAGATCGGCGGCGAGCTTCACCGACAGGATGGGCGTGCGTTCGCCGGTCTTTTCGTAGAAGCCCATCGGCCCGGTGCCGCGCGGCAGTGCCGACAGGTACTGCATGCCTTGCAGCACGCGGCCGGCCACGGCCAGGTTGTGGTCCAGCCGGCGCGGCGCCTGTCCGATGACGGCGTACAGCGCGCTGCCGTTGCCGCTGTCGGGAGCCACGTCGCGCGCCACGCCGACCATGCCGTAACACTGCACCAGCCACTCCTTGCCCTTGGCCGGGTCGCGCGCCACCGGCAAGCCTCCGGAGAAGCCGACCTGCGGCGCGTAGATGTCGCCGTCGGGCAGCGGCGTCCACGGCTGCTTCGGATCGATCTCGCGGGTGAATTCCGGCGGCAAGGTGGCCTTGGCCTTGCCCAGCGGATGCATCTTCGCCTTGTCGCCACCGTCGTCGCCGTTCGGGTCGTCCCACTGGGTGACGAAGTTGTCCTGCACGCGCACGATGGCGAGGCCGTCGAAGTAGCCCTGGCGCACCAGGGTGCGGATGTTTGCCGCGTGCAGCGGGGTGAAGTCAGGCGCCAGCTCGATCACCACGCGGCCGGCGGGCAGCTGCATGTAGAGCAGGTTGGCCGGATCGGGCGTGCGCCATTCGGAAGGCTTCGAGGCCGCCAGGATGTCCTTCGCGCTGGGCGTGGGCTTGTCCTGCGCGGCGAAGGTCGGCGTCGCCGCGAAGGCGAGCCCCATCGCGACGGCGGCGGCAAGGTGATGGCGCATGCTGGTCTCCCCGGATGGCTGGTGTCGCGGCACGGTAGCAGGAGCCGGCTCGCGTGTGCGCTATTTGCGGAAGCGCACGAAGGCGCGCTTGGCCAGGTACAGCAGATGGCCGGTGAGGCCGGCGTCCTGGGCCTGGCGCAGCGCGGTGTTCTCGGCGTAGAGCAGACGGATGTGCGCGTCGCGCTGCTCGATCAGCTGCCGGATCTCGGCCACGTCGCCGCGCGTCAGCGTGCGGCCTTCATCCAGGTGCGGCGGCAACTGGCGGCTCACGTAATACGTGGTGTGGCGCGGCGCCGTTTCCGCGGCGGGGCGATCCCTGGTGTAGAAGTACAGCGCGATGGAGCGGCGGGTGAGCGCGGCATGCTCCGGCGGCAGCTCGATCCGGTTGAACGCGTGCCAGGAGCGCTCGGAGGTCTCGAAGATCACGCAGCGGTTGAACGCTGGCGCCACCGAACGCGCGGGGCGCGCATCGGCATGCGGGTCGCGGAACAGTTCCAGGCAGCCGCCCCACGACTCCTCCCACTGCGGGTTGAGGTAGACGATGAGGTTGAGCCGCCGGTGCCAGCGTTCGCTGGGGTGGTAGTTGAAATCCACGTGCGGGTCCAGGCTCATCCCGTCGCGGTTCTCGTGGGTGCCGCCGCCGAGATACCACGGGTCGTAGATCAGCCCTTCGATGCCAGTGAGCTTGCCCACGGCTTCCAGGAATCCGGGACTCTGGATCGCGTCGTCGAGCCGCTGCCAGACCGGGCCCAGCTGGCGGATCTTCGCCAGTGTGGACTTGCCGCCGGGCTTGCCGTCGTCGCCCACCGCGTTGCCGCGCTCGAAGGCGGGGAAGTTGTCCAGCAGCGCCGCGGCGAAATCCGGGGCGAGGAAATCGTCGATCACCACGTGCGGGAACGGCACCGCCGCGGTGAATTCAGCCCGGCAGGTATCCGCGGACTCCAGCACGCGCGGATGGATGATCGACAGTTCCGTTGAGCCCTGCATGCGTCTTCCCGGCGGCGAATGACCTGCCATTCTACTTGGCTTGAGGCCGCGCTCCGCGGCGCGCGCTCACTTCCCGTCGAGCGCAGGCTTGCCGGCGCGCCGCTGCTTCCACACATAGCCGATCCCCAGCAGCACGAACCACACCGGGCTGGCCAGCAGGGCGGCGCGGGTGTCGGACTGCAGGCACAGCAGCACCAGCACGAACGCGAAGAACGCCAGGCAGACCCAGCACATGACCACGCCGCCGGGCATCTTGTACGCCGAGTCCGCGTGCTGCTGCGGGCGCTGGCGGCGGTAGGCCATGTAAGCGCACAGGATCAGCGACCACACGAACATGAACAGCACGGCGGACAGCGTGGTGACCAGGGTGAACGCAGTCATCAGGTTGGGCACGAGGTAGATCAGCGCCGCACCCAGCAGCAGGCAGAAGCAGGAGAACAGCAAGCCCAGCGAAGGCACCGCCGCCTTGGACAGGCGCGCGAACGCCTTCGGCGCGTGGTTCTCGCCGGCCAGGCCGTACAACATGCGGCTCGTGGAGAAGATGCCGCTGTTCGCCGAGGAGGTGGCCGAGGTCAGCACCACGAAGTTGATCAGGCTGGCCGCGGCGGGGATGCCGGCCAGCACGAACAGTTCCACGAACGGGCTCTTGTCCGCCTCGACCAGCCGCCACGGCGTCACCGCCATGATCGCCGCCAGCGCCAACACGTAGAAGATGATGATGCGCACCGGGATCGAGTTGATCGCCTTCGGCAAGTTGCGCCGCGGGTCCGCCGTCTCGGCCGCGGTGGTGCCGACCAGTTCGATGCCGACGAAGGCGAACACCGCAATCTGGAAGCCGGCGAAGAAACCGCTCAATCCGTGCGGGAAGAAGCCGCCGTCGTTCCACAGATTGGCCAGCGAAGCCTTGTTCCCCGCCGGAGAGTGGAAGCCCCACGTCACCAGCGCGAAGCCCACCAACACCAGCGCGATGATCGCCACGATCTTGATCAGCGCGAACCAGAACTCCAGCTCGCCGAACATGCGCACCGTCGCCAGGTTCAGGCTGAGCAGCAGCAGCACGCACAGCAGCGCCGGTATCCACGGCGCGAGGTGCGGCAGCCAGAACTGCACGTAGGCGGCGATCGCGATCACCTCGGCGATCGCGGTGACGATCCAGCAGAACCAGTACGTCCAGCCGCAGAAGAAGCCGGCCCACGGCCCCAGCAGGTCGGTGGAGAAGTCGATGAACGACTTGTATTCCAGATTCGACAGCAGCAGCTCGCCCATCGCGCGCATCACGAAGAACAGCATCACGCCGATGATGAGGTACACCAGCAGGATCGAGGGCCCGGCCAGGCTGATCGTCTTGCCCGAGCCCATGAACAGCCCGGTGCCGATGGCGCCGCCCAGCGCGATCAATTGCAGATGGCGGTTGGAGAGGCTGCGCCTCAGGTGCTCCGGTTGCTGCGTGGATGCGGTCATGCGGGCGCCGAGGTCGTGGACGGGTCGCCACGATAGAAGAAAGCCCCGATTCCCGCCAATGGCGCGTGCACATGACTTCCGGCGCATGCACTAGTACTAAGTCAACACTATGCTTCAGTCCAAGCTAAGCAGCAGTGCAGGCGAGTGCGTGGACGAGATCGACGGCCAACTGAAGAAATTCCAGAAGGAGCTGTCCGCCGGCACCGTGTCGCTGGTGCTGCTGGCGGTGCTGGGGCAGTCGCGCCAGCCGTTGTACGGCTACCAGATCGCCAAGCGGCTGGAGGAGGCGGGCGAGGGCGTGCTGGCCGGCAAGCAGAGCGCGCTGTACCCGGTGCTGCGCAATCTGGAGGGCGCGGGCCTGCTGGCCAGCGAGGTAGAGCCTTCGGTGAGCGGCCCGCCGCGTCGCTATTACCGCATCACGAAATTGGGCCGCGAGGTGCTGCGCGAGTGGGTTGCCGCGTGGAGCGCCACCCGCGATTCCGTCGACAAGCTGTTGCAGGGAGAGTGGTGATGAACGCATCGAGCCAGCATCCGCCGCGCACCATCGCGGAATACCTCGAACAATTGCGTGCCGCGCTGCGCGGCGCCGACCCCGCGCTGATCCAGGACGCGCTGTACGACGCCGAGGAGCACCTGCGCGCCGAACTCTACGAGCGTCCCGGCCGCGACGAGGCGGCCATGCTCGAACACGTGGTGGAGAGCTACGGCGCGCCGGACGAAGTGGCCGAGATCTACCGTGACCAGGAGATCAGGATCCAGCGCGCGATCCGCCCGCCGCCGCCGCCCAAGCAGCGTTCGGCCGCCGGCCGCTTCTTTGGCGTGATCGCCGACCCGCGTGCCTGGGGCGCGCTGTTCTACCTGCTGTTCGGCCTGGTCACCGGCATCGCGTATTTCACCTGGGTGGTCGCCGGCCTCTCGATGTCGGCGGGTTTCTCGGTACTCATCATCGGCCTGCCGTTCATCGTGCTGTTCTTCGGCAGCGTGCGTGGCCTGGCCTTGCTGGAAGGGCGCCTGGTGGAAACCATGCTGGGCGTGCGCATGCCGCGCCGGCCGCCGTACCCGCAGAAGCACATGTCGTTGTTCCAGCGTATCGGCGCGATGTTCACCGACCCGCGCAGCTGGAGCTCGATGCTGTACGCGCTGCTGTTGCTGCCGCTGGGCATCTTCTACTTCACGCTGATCGTGACCTGGCTCGCCGTGTCGTTGAGCTTCATCGCTGCACCCATCCTGAAGCTGGTCGCCGTGCTGGGGCATTGGGACGTGGGCACCTGCGTCGGCGCGCCCGAGTGGATCTGCGGCGGCGTCGAATGGTTGAGCGGCTGGGGCGGCGCGACCGTGCTGTGCTTGCTGGGCCTGCTGCTGTTCTTCGCGCTGCTGCACGTGGTGCGTGGCCTGGGTTACCTGCACGGCCAGCTCGCCAAGCACCTGCTGGTGCAGAGGGCGTGACCATGGCGATGGAGAACGCGCTGGGCTTGCTGGTTGGCGAATGGGAAGGTGATGAGACCATCGCCACCACGCGTTGGGGTGAAGGTGGCCAGGCGCGGGGATGCTTTTCCGCCCGCTTGGATCTCGGCGGTCGCGCGCTGCTGCACGACTACCGCGAGGAGCGTGACGGCAAGCCCGCGTTGCAGGCGCACGCCGTGTTCACCGCCGGCCCCGGGCACGACGAGTACGCGCTCTACTGGTTCGACAGCTACGGCTTCGTACCCGCGCAACCGGCGCCGGGGCACTGGGACGGCACGCGGCTGGTGTTCCTGCGCAGCTCGCCGCGCGGGCAGACACGGCACGTCTATGCCTTCCGCGACGACGCCTGCGAGCTGACACTGGAAAGCTCGTTCGACGGCGGCGTGCACTGGGAGCTGGTGATGCAGGGCAGCTACCGACGTATCGCGTAGCCATCAGCGTTGCACCCTCCTGCATGCAGGAGAGGGGTGGGCCGGGCTGCTTTCGATGACCCATGGCGGTTGACCCCGCCCGTTGCGCTTCCTACGCTGCCCCGGCGCACCTGTGCGCTCATCGGGGAACACCATGCGCTTCCGTCGCTGCTGGCTTCCGGCTTTTCTCCTGGTATCGCTGGCGGCCACCGCCGCCGACGCGCCGATCAAGGGCTTCCCGCCCGCGCTGACGCCCGCCGACCTGGTGCTGCGCGACGCCAGCATCGCCACGCTCGATCCGCTGCAGCCGCACGCGCAGGCGCTGGCGGTGAAGGACGGCAAGATCGCCGCGCTGGGCAGCGACGAGGCCATCGCGCACTACGTCGGCCCGCACACCAAGGTGCTGGACCTGCACGGCGCCTTCGTCACGCCCGGCTTCATCGAGGGCCACGGCCACCTGATGGACACCGGCGATTCGCTGATGCAGCTCAACGTGGGCATGGCGCCGAACTGGGACGCCATCGTGGCGATGGTCAAGGCCGCGGTGGCCAAGGCCAAGCCGGGCAAATGGATCGTCGGCCAGGGCTGGCAGCAGAGCAAATGGGACAAGGTGCCGCAGCCCAACATCGACGGCCTGCCGCTGCCCGCCAGCCTCGATGCGGTGTCGCCGAACAACCCCGTGCTGCTCGCGCACACCAGTGGCCACGCCATCTATGCGAATGCCGCGGCGCTGAAACTTGCCGGCATAGGCCGCGACACACCCGATCCCGTCGGCGGCAGCATCGTGCGCGACGCCAAGGGCAACGCGATCGGCGCGCTGCGTGATACCGCGGGCGACGCGGTGTATGCCGCCTACAACCGCTACCTCGCCAGCCTGCCGCCGCAGGAACTGGCCGCGCGCAGGGAGCAGTCGCTGAAGCTCGCCATGCAGAACGAGGTGAGCAAGGGCATCACCGGCTTCGTCGACATGGGCCAGGACTTCCAGACGATCGATTGGCTGAAGCAGCAGGCCACGAAAGGCTTCCCGCTGCGCCTGTACGTCAACGTCGGCGTGCTGGATGTCGCCAGCCTCGACAAGAACCTCGCCAAATACCGCACGATCGGCTATGCCGACGACCACTTCACCGTGCGCGGCGTGGGCGAGGATGTGTCCGACGGTGCGCTGGGCACGCACAGCGCGTGGTTCCTCAAGCCGTACGACGACGCGCCGGGCGTCACCGGCAAGAACGTCACGCCGATGGCCACGCTGGCGCAGATCGCGCGCATCGCCGCGCGCGACGGTTTCCAGGTGTCGATCCACGCGATCGGCGACCGCGCGAACCGCGAAGTGCTGGACATGTACCAGCAGATCTTCGAAGAGGACCCCGCCGCGCACGCGCTGCGCTGGCGCATCGAGCACGCGCAGCACCTGAATCCGGCCGACATCCCGCGCTTCGCGCAGATGGGCGTGATCGCCTCGATGCAGTCCATCCACGCCTGCTCGGACGCGCCCTACGTGGTGCCCCATCTCGGCGAGCAGCGTGCGAAGGAGGGCGCCTACGTGTGGCATACGCTGATCGAGAGCGGCGCGATGGTGCTGGACGGCAGCGACACCCCGGTGGAAGACACCAACCCCATCGCCGGCTTCTACTGCGCGGTGACCCGCGACAACGGCCGCGGCCAGCGCTTCTTCCCCGCCCAGGACAAGACGCGCATGGAAGCGCTGCGTTCCTACACCTGGAACAACGCCTACGCGCTGTTCGAGGACCATCAACTCGGCTCGCTCAGCCCCGGCAAGCTCGCCGACCTGGTGGTGTTCTCCGGCAACCTGCTGACCATCCCCGACGACCAGATCCTGCGCACGCGGGTGCTGTACACGGTGGTGGGCGGCAAGGTGGTGTATCAGCGGAAGGGGGCGGAGGCGTGGCGCAGCGGGCAGTTGTTCAAGGCGATGCCGGAGTTTGATCATGTGAATTGAGGGGCGGAATGATGGTTGGCTCAATGGATTGAGCCTGGCATCACTTCTCCTTTTCCCGGCAGGCGGCAGGCCAGCGTGTTGGGGCATTTGCCAACACGTTTCGCATGTTGGTATTCTTGCCAACATGAAGGCCGAGTTGCTGCTGCGCGAACGCCACGCATTGACGACCACGGCCTTCGTGGAGCTGGTGGTATGGCGGTTGCCGCAGCCTGCTCCCGGCAGTGCACACGACTTCAAGTATCGCCTGGCGCTGGTGGCTGATGGTGACTGCGTGCTGCGCTACGACAACGAGAGCGGCAAGGGCGACCACAAGCACGTCGGTGATCGCGAGACGGCTTTTCGCTTCCGTGGTCTGGCGGCTCTGCAGGACGATTTCTGGGCGGACGTGGAAGCATGGGAGGCCAAAGCATGAAAACCGTGACCCTGGGCGTTTCCTCGCGTGCCGCCGGCAAGCGGCGCCTCGCTGCTGCGCTGGCCGGGCAGGCACAGGGCGAGTTCATCACCTTCGCCACGGTCGAGCTGCTGTGGAAAGTGCTCACCGCCAAGCGCTGGGAAATCCTGCGCGCCATGACCGGGCAGGGCGAGCTGTCCATCCGCGAGGTGGCGCGCCGCGTGGAACGCGACGTCAAGAGCGTGCATGGCGACGTCACTGCCTTGATCGACGCAGGCGTGCTCGAACGCACGGCGCAGGGCGTGTGCTTCCCCTACGACGCCGTGCATGTGGACTTCACCTTGAAGGCGGCTTGAGGTATTGCCTCGGCGACGAACAGACAAGACAGGATCGAACGAGAACCATGGCCAAGACCAGGAAGCCCACACACAAGCCTACCGACCCGTTCCCGGTTGCGCCCGAAACGCTGCATCAGGAGGGGCACTGGCTGTGGATTCCGCTGCGCAAGGAATGGCGCGACGTGAGCGCCAAGCCGGAGGAAATCGTTCGCCAGAAGTTCATCCGCACCCTGATCGAGCACTACGGCTACGCACTTGGCCAGATGGATCAGGAGTTGCGCACCCAGCATGGCCATCGCAGCCCACGCGCCGACATCGTGGTCTGGCAGTCCGTCCAGGATAAGGTGGCCAGGCGTTTTCCCGCGTTGGTGGTCGAGTGCAAGGCCGACGGCATCGAAATCCAGGAGCAGGATTACTACCAAGCCGCGTCCTACACGGTGGCTTCCGGTTGCAGCGTGTTCGTCGCCACCAACACGCGCCACACTGCGGTGTTCAAGCTGGTGGCGCGTACGCCGGGCGAGTTCGTCGCCATCAACGAACTGCCCAAGGCTGCGGACTGGGGTGACGCCAAGCGCCTGAAAGCGGTGCTGGACAGCCAACGTGCGTTCAACCGCAAGGAGTTCCAGGATCTGTTGTTCGTCTGCCACAGCATCCTGCGCGACGTGCACAAGATGGATCCAGGCCGGGCATTCGACACCATCTCCAAGATCCTCTTCATCAAGATGTACATCGAGCGTTCGGGCCTGCACGGCACGTTCACCACCGACTTCCTCGATAAGCGTGCCGCAGTGCGCCTGCCCACCGATCCAGCGGTGCATGATGGGTTGTTCGAGCAGACCAAGGCCTATTACCGCGCGGATGACCTGTTCACCGCCACCGACAAGCTGGACATCTCGGAGGAAACCTTCCGCCGCATCGTCAAGGAGCTGCAGCGCTTCGACCTTTCCAAAACCGGCGACGATATCAAGGGCCTAGCCTTCGAGCGCTTCCTTGGCACCACGTTCCGCGGCGAGCTGGGGCAATTCTTCACTCCACGCCCGGTAGTGGAGTTCATGGTCGATCTGCTGGCCCCGCAGGAAGGGCAGCTCGTGTGCGATCCGGCCTCGGGCTCGGGTGGTTTCCTGATCCGTGCGTTCGAAAGCGTGCGCAAGAACATCGTCGAAGACGTACAGCGCCAGAAGGACGCGGAGCGCGTACGTATCGAGGCGCTCGGCCTCGCCGAAGAGGAAGAAGAACGACAGATCGAGGCCGCATTCTCGCGACTCAACCAGGAGCTGCTGCCCAGCGGCGAGGACAACAAGCCCATTGATACCCGTGTCGGAAGGCTGGCCTGGCAGTGCATCTACGGCACCGACGCCGAGCCGCGTGCGGCACGCACCGCCAAGATGAACATGATCATGCACGGCGACGGGCATGGCGGCATCCACTATCACGACGGCTTGCTCGACATCAATGGCATCTTCAACGGCCGCTTCGACCTGGTGCTGACCAATCCGCCGTTCGGTTCCAACGTGGGCAGCGATCAAAAGGTGGGCGGCAGCGACGAAACCCGCGTGCCCACCGATGCTGATTACCTGTACCGCTGCCGCGCTCGATATGGCGAGGCATGGGAACAGGGCCACGAGCGCCTGTTGCGCGCCGCCGAGGAGCGCACGCCCATCCTCGACCTGTTCGAGATCGGCAAGGGCAAGCACAACCGCCCCACCGAACTCATCTTCGTGGAGCGCTGCCTGAACCTGCTCAAGCCGGGTGGGCGCATGGGTATCGTGCTGCCAGACGGCAACCTCAACAATCCCTCGCTGGCGTGGTTGCGCCGCTGGGCCGAGGGCAAGGCGAAGCTGCTTGCCGTGGTCAGCCTGCCGGAGGAAACCTTCCGCTCGAGCAACGCCACGGTCAAGGCCTCGCTGGTGTTCCTGCGCAAGTTCGACGACGCTGAAGTCGCGCAGTGGGAAGCCGCTTGGGCGCAGGCGCACGCCGAACTGGATGCCGGTTTCGATGTCCGGCGCAACGAGGCGCATGCCGCCTATGCCACGCGCATCATCAGCGGCGAGGACGCCGAAGCGGCAAGCCTGCTCGCCGAGCTCGCCGCGTTGGGCATCACGCGCGAGCTGCTGCCCTGGCAACAGGGCGAGCCCGCGGCCTATCCGCGCCAGGCTGCACCCACCAGCCAAGGCAAACCGGTCTGGTTGGGCGAGGCGAGCAAGGAGCGCAAACGCGAGGGGGCGGAACTCAAACGGCAGGCAAGCGCCGCGCTGGTAGGAGTGCGGGAGCGTAGCAACCTGCTCCTGTCCGAACTCAAGGCTCGCTACAAAGCCATCGACGAAGCGCATACCGCCGCACTGTGGGAGCGGGTGCGCGAGCTGTTCGACTACCCGATCTTCGTCGCCGCACCGAAGGCGGTGGGCATCACTTCGACGGGTGAAACAGGCGACGGCGTGGCCAACGAATTGCCCGAACTGCTGCGAGCCTACCGCGAGTTCGTGACTTGGATGGAAAGCGGCGCACAGCCGGAGGACACGCCAAATTTTCCGGTGCCCTTCGCTGCTTGATCCGGCGGTGGAGGGAGGTGGAGCGGTGGATCGAGAGCGGTGCGGTGGAAGCTCGTGCCAGCAACTATCCGTTGCTGCCGATGCGGGATGTGCTTGACCAGCGCAACGAGGCGGTGCAGGTGGATGGCAGGCTGGGCGATTGGCAGGCTATCACCATCAAGTTTTCGGGCGAGGTGTTGCCGCGCGAGCGCACCGAGGCGTTCAAGGGGGCCATGTTCGCGGCCTATCCCGGCGATCTTGCGTTTTCCAAGATCGATGCGCGCAACGGCGCGGTCGGCCTTATTCCGGCAGACATCCCGAAAGCCGTGGTCACCAGCGAGTACCCGGTATTCACGCCAAAGAGCGGCAAGTTGCGAGCGGACTTTTTGCATCACCTGCTGCGCGCCGAACACTTCAAGGCGGACCTGCAACGCAAGGCGTCGGGCACCAGCGGTCGGAAGCGCGTGACGGCGGAGGGTTTCCTCAGCCTAGAGGTGCCGGTTCCCGCGCTTGCAGAGCAGGGCACGCTGGTCGCCGCCTATTCTGCGGCGCTCGCCAGTGCGGCGAAGCTGGAGCAGGAAGCCAAGGCCCTCGAGCGTAGCGGCTGGCGGGCCTTCGAAGACGCCTTGGGTGTCGCTCCACTGCCGCCATTACTGGATCGGCCGATATTCGTGGCGCGTTTCAAGAATGTGGAGCGATGGAGTCACGAGAACATGCAGCGAGCCACCACGAGTGGCTCAGCACATCACCATTCGTGGCCCCTGGCTCGCCTTGGCGATGTAGTGGTTGATCTTGAAAACGGCTGGAGCCCCAAGTGCCACGATCACCCTGCGAGGCAGGGTAAATGGGGCGTGCTCAAGCTCGGTGCTGTGTCGTTCGGTACTTTCAATGCTTCCGAGAACAAAGAGCTTCCAGCAAGTTTGAAGCCTCGTCCTGAGTGCGAGGTCGAGATTGGGGACGTTTTGATAAGTCGTGCAAATGTGGTGCGTTATGTCGGCGCTTGCGCCTATGTTGGGTCGACGCCGTCGAAACTGATGCTATGCGACAAAATTTTTCGTGTGCGCTTTGGAGATGAGGGCCGATTGCTGCCACGCTTCTTGGCTGAGGCGATGAAATTGCAAGCGGTGCGCGAGCACATCGAGGCTAGGTTGACGGGTACGTCGCCAACGATGAAGAACATTTCCAAGCCGGCTTTGTTGGATATTTGTTTTCCATTGCCGCCTATGAAAGTGCAACGGCAGTTGGTTGTGAGACTCTTGTGCGTGCGCCGGAAGGCTGCGGACATACGGAAAAGGTCAAAAACTATACGTAGCTCTGCCTGGGCCGCTTTCGAATCGGCCCTGTTCGCTGCTGCCGAATAACCTATTGGGATTGCCTTCGGTGCGGAGGGAGGCTTTCCGTTCTCCACGCTGAAACAAACAGCCCGCGAAGGTGTCAGGGACGAATATAGTCTTGTCAAGCCGGCGCCCCCGTTCAATAGTCCCGCACATCCAACACCACAAACCCATGCGCGCTGTAGTCGCCGTTCTGCGGCCATGCCAACGCAGCCAGCGCTTCGGTTCCCGCCGCCCACGGCTCGTTGTCCAGCAGGACTTCGCAGCGCGCTTCGCCCTCTGCTGTCCGGCGATACACCAGCCGCAGCCAGTGCAGTTCGGGAGTCAAGGCTTCGCGCTGCAGCGCGGACTCGATGGCTGCCGGCACCTGTTCCAGCATCTCCAGGTCGGTGATGTCCGCGCCGTGCAGCGCGAAGGGGCCGGCGAACACGTCCCAGGTGCGTACGCCGATCTCCCATGCCGTGATCGTCAGCTTGCGCTCGTCGGTGACGTACCAGCAGGCGGCGAGCAGCGGATGGAGCGCGCTGTGCTCGAACGCGCGCAGGGCGGCCATGCAGCCATCCGCGCCGGCGCCGTGGCCGGCGAAGCTTTCCTCGATGCAGCGTTCCTCGCTCAGCACCACGTCGATATCGAGGTGGCCCGGTGCGCCGGCCGTGCCTTCGTGCCATTGGGCGCGCACGGTCGGGAAGTCGCCGTCGGTGGTCAGCCAGCCATCCTCGTCGGCATCGAGCTGCACGTCGTGTCGCTCGAACAGTCGCATCAGGGTTTTCTGTAGTGCCGCGCTATCCATCGTCATTCCCGTGGGTCGGTGGCGTGTGTTGAAGGCAACTCGGTCGCAGGCAACTCGCGCCAGGTCAGGTACAGGCGCAGGTCGAATTCCCGCTGGTGGTAGTCCGGCAGCATGTACTCGCACAACTGGTAGAACGCCTTGTTGTGCTCGGGTTCCTTCAGGTGCGCCAGCTCGTGCACCACGATCATCTGCAGGAACTCCGGCGCCGCGGCCTTGAACAGGCTGGCCACGCGGATCTCCTTTTTCGCCTTGAGCCGGGTGCCCTGCACGCGCGAGATCGCGGTGTGCAGGCCCAGCGCGCGCTGCACCACGTCGAGCTTGCTGTCGTACAGCACCTTGTCGATGCCAGGCGCGGTCTTCAGGTGCTGCTGTTTAAGCGCGGCCACGTAGGCGTACAGCGCCTTGTCGCTCTGCACGTCGTGGCGATCCGGGTAGCGCGTGGTCAGGTGTTCGCCGAGGCGCTGCTGCGCGATCAGCTGGCGCACCTTGTCCTGCACGGTGGGCGAGTACGCCTGAAGATACTTGAGCGGGGTCATCGGCGCATTCTCGCATTGCGCCGGTGCGCGGGCGTTGCGCTTCAGGCGGCGCGTGGCTGGATGTGCTGCAAGGCTCCCTGCAGTTCGCGCTGCGCGCATTCCAGTTCGTAGCGCTTCTGCAGGTTCATCCAGAGCTCGGGTGTGGTGCCGAAATAGCGGGCGAGGCGCAGTGCGCTGTCGGCGGTGATGCCGCGCTTCTCATTGGCGATGTCGTTCACCCGTGCTGCCGTGACGCCAAGGGCGCGGGCCAGCGCGTTGCTCGACAGTTCGAGTGGCCGCATGAACTCTTCGCGGAGGATTTCGCCGGGGTGTACCGGCGGCAGCAGTTTGGTGGCCATGGTCGTTGTCCGTCGTCAGTGGTAGTCGCAGATTTCCACGTCGTAGGCGTTGCCGGCCTTCCAGCGGAAACACAGGCGGAACTGGTCGTTTACCCGGATGCTGTGCTGTCCGGCCCGGTCACCCTTGAGCGCTTCCAGGCGGTTGCCCGGTGGTACGCGAAGATCCGTCAGCGCGCCCGCTGCGTCGAGATATTCAAGCTTGCGACGCGCCGCTGCCTCAATGTTCGCGAAGCGACGGACGTGCGTGCCGTTGAACAGGGCTTCCGTATCCTTGTCGGCGAACGTCCGTATCATGCGGTATATCGTATTCCGATATACGATAAGCCGCAAGCGGACGCATCGACGACGTGGCGCAAAACGGGTTTGCCTCTCCCAGCCTCACCGATAGTTGAGGTCCGGCGAAGCCAGCAGAAACGCATTCCACTCCTGCTGCGACTGCGCCTTGGCCAGCGCGCTGCGCGTGGACGCGGAGAGGTGCGGCTCGATCGCGTCGTAGTACAGCCGTGTGGTCAGCATCGGGAAACCGGCTTCGCGGGTCCTGCTGCCGGGCGGGGTGAACAGCTGGGTGTTGCCATTGCCGATGGCGGCGGCGATATCGAAGCGCTTCGACAGCTGGCCTGAGCCGGTCCAACTCGCGCCGTCCAGCGGCCAGCCGTCGGGGGTGATACGGCCGTACAGCGGCTCACCGAGTTGATCGAGCCAGTACACCAGCGGCAAAGCATTCGCGATGGGTTTGCCGTCGTAGGCCAGTCGCACCGAGGAGACCACGAAGCGGGTGGGGTCCATGAACTGACGGCCACTGGCCAGCAACTCGGGTGAGTCAAACATCGTGCGCAGCACCGCGGCGATGTCGCCGTCGGTCTGGCGGAACGTCTGCGCCATGCGCGTCACCAGCGCGGGCGGCGGCGTATCGGCCACGAAGTATTGCGCCAGTTCGCGCGAGACGAATTGCGCACAGGCCGGCTGGCTGACGATGAGGTTCACCGCCTGTTTCACCTCGTCGTAGCCGCGACCCTTGATGTGCTGGCCGAGGAAAATCTTGTCGCGGAAATCGTGCCGGTAGGGATTGAACTCGAACAGGCCGTGGCGCACCACCAGCGGCGCGGCCTTGGCGTTGAAGTGTTGCGGCTTGCCGCCAGTCGGCGCGATGCCTGTGCCGGTGAGGATCAGCGCCAGTTGCTGCACGTCCTGCTGGGTGTAGCCCGAACCCACGCCCAGCGTGTGCAGCTCCATCAGCTCGCGCGCGTAGTTCTCGTTGACGTGGTCCTTGGCGTTCTGTGCGTTGTCCAGGTATTCCAGCATCGCCGGGCTTTCCAGCGTGGCCATCACCAGGTCGCGGAACTTGCCCAGCGCATGCGGGCGGATCACGCGCTGCTCGTAGTCGGCCAGCTCCCAGCGGATGCGTCCCTTGGGCGCGTACACGCTGAAGTGGTTGAGCCAGAACCACACCAGTTGTTCCTTGAGCTGGTTAGTCCCGTACACCGCCTGCAGCAGCTCGGCCTGCCGCGCCTGCTGCATCAGCTCGTAGCCGTGCTTCTGCCAGGCCTTGTTGGCGGCGTCGCGCTCCGGCCCGGCAGGCAGCGCCTTGGCTTGCTCCTGGGCGTCGTGCAACTCGGCCAGCAGTTGCGGCATCGGCGTGCGCACGGCCTCGAAGCCGTGGATCAGGCCAGTGACCGGCGGCGGCAGCGGGCCATGAACTCGGTCGGCCAGTTGCGCGTCGAGCAGGCCGTCGCGGCCGAGCTGGCGATAGCGCGCCACATCCGCGCTGTCGACGCCGAAGCCGTCGCGGCGCAGCCAGGTGAGGTCGTCGCGGGTGAGGACGCTGCCCGTGGTTGCCGTGTCGGGATGCGCAGGTGCACTTGCGCAGGCGCCAAGCAACAGCATCAGCAGCGCGAGCAGGGCGGTGCTTGCGTACCTGCGGATGCGGAGGCGGAAACGTGTCAGTCGCATGGGCTATCGATCTCGGCAGGAGTGCGTTTGCGGCTGGACACGACGAACCCGGCGACGAGTATCCGCGGGCAGACGAATCATGCGCAGCAGATTGCCATGCCGGCAATCCACAGGATCGAGGTGGCTGGATGGATACGTTGAGGCCCTCGAAACATCCCGGCTCGGCCAGCGCTGCATGGTCATGGACATCTGCGATGACTTGCGGGCAGCGAAGGCGAGGAGTACAAACATGCAACGGTATATAACGAGGTATGTATCATGGCTACCGATGTTTTGCGCGAGCTTGGGCCTGCCTACCTGGGCAGTCGTCTCAAGCGTCTCGGTGAGCGCATGCAGGCGGGTGCGGCGCGACTCACCACAGATGCGGGCCTGCCGATGCAACCCAGCCACATGCCGCTGCTTTCCGCGCTGGATGGACAGGCGCTGACGGTGGGGGAGCTGGTGCAGGCCGTGGGCACGAGCCAGCCGGGGGTCACGCGCGGCGTGCGCCAGCTGGTCGAGATGGGGTTGGTCCAGTCGCAGCAAGGTGTCGATCAGCGCAAGCGCTCGGTGTCGTTGACGCCGGCCGGAGTCAACGCGCTGGCGCGCGCCCGTTTGCACGTCATACCGGCGGTGGAGGATGCCGTTCATGCCTTGATGGACGACGGGCTCGACGCCTTCATGGAGCAGATCAGCCAGCTGGAAAACGTGTTGTCCGCAGCGCCGATCGATGTCCTCGCCGCACGCAGCAGCCGCGAAGTCCTCACGATCCGCGAGTACGACGATACGCTCGCGGCGGAGTTCCGCGACATCAATGCCGAGTGGATCAATGCCATGTTCCGCCTCGAAGCGGTCGACAACGAGGTGCTGAACCATCCGCGCGAGAAGATCATCGATACCGGCGGCGTGATCCTGTTCGTCGAGGCGCGCGGTTTGGGCATCGTCGGTGCGTGCGCGCTGCTGCGCTCCGGCCCCGGCGCCTATGAACTGACCAAGATGGGCGTGCGCGAGAGTGCACGCGGCTTGAAGGCCGGCGAGTTCCTTTTGTCCGAGATCATCCGGCGCGCCATGGCCATGCATGCCGATCCCTTGTATCTGCTCACCAACAAGCGCTGCGCTGCAGCCGTGCACCTGTACGAGAAGCTCGGCTTCCGGCATGACAAGGAAATCATGGCCCGGTACGGCGCCGAGTACGAGCGGTGCGACGTCGCGATGCGGTATTTCCCGAAAGCTGCGAAACCAGCCAAGGGTTCGTGAGTGTTCCAGGGCACGCGGCACGCAGCAGTGTCGATAGCCGCGTTTGTGGCTAGCTCTGCTCGGTTCTCCCGGCGTTCGATGGCTTTCCGTGGCTCGCAACGACGCTCGGCATGGCGCGATCACACCAGTCGCAAATCCCTCGCCTTCGCCTGGGGAAACACCGTCTGCAACTGGCTGGCGTTCAAGCCCCACAGCCGTGCGAACATCCCGCCCAACACGTCGCGGTAGTCGTTGAGGATGGGGTAGTCGCGGTTCTGGAACAGGTTTGCTTGCGTCACCGCCATCTGCTCGCCCGCGATCTGGCCACCGGCGATCTTGCCGCCCAGCACCCAATGCACGGTGCCGTGGCCGTGGTCGGTGCCGCGGTCGCCGTTCTCGCGGAAGGTGCGGCCGAACTCGGAGAGCACCACCACGGTGGTGTCGTTCCAGGCGTCGCCCAGCGCGTCGGCGTAGGCGGCGAGGCCTTCGCCGAGGTTCTTCAGGTTGTTGGCGAGGCCGCCCTTGGTGCTGCCCTGGTTGACGTGGGTGTCCCAGCCGCCCACGTCCACGAAGCCGAGCCGGTACTGGTCGCGCATCAAGGTGGCGATGCGCCGCGTCTCGGCGGCGAAGTTGTGCGCGCTGGGCGCGCCGCGGCTGGCCGCCACCATCTCGTCGCGCAGATCCTTGGAGATGGATTGCGGAAGCGCGAGGCCATCGGCGCTGGCTTGCGCAAGCGACGTGCCCTTGTACATGCCGGCGAGGATCGCGGCTTGGCGTTCGTTGAAGTGCGCCTTGGGGTCGGCCTTCAGCGCGATGTTGGGAATGTCGCGCGCGGCACCCTGGAAGGACAGCGGCAGGTTGTCGGTGAAGGCGATCGCCGGTACGCCGGTAAGCAGGCCCGAGAGCCGCGCGAGGAAGCCGGAGCGATAGTTGCCGCTCACGCCCACTGGCTCGCCGCGCTCGATGTGGTCCTGCGTCTCGAAGTGGCTGCGTGAGAGATCGTTGGTGCCGGCGAACGGGATGAAGGCGAGCTGCTTCTTCTGCCACAGCGGGTAGAGCGAGTCGCGCACCACCGGGTTGAGGCCCCAGTTCGCGTCCAGCGCCACGGCGCTGTCGGGGTTGTTCGCGTCGGGTTTCGCGATGGCGAGGGTAGGGCGCGAGGCGTAGTAGAAGTCGCTGCCGTAGGGCACCAGCAGGTTGTTGCAGTCGTAGCCGCCGCGCAGGAACACCAGCAGGAAGCGCGGCGTGTTCGCGGGCGCGGCGAACAGGCGACCGGAGAACGACAGCGTGGAAGCGGCGGCTGCGCCGGCGGCGGCAAGCAGGAATTCGCGGCGATTCATGGCAGCACCTCAGCGGTAGTTGAAGTCGGGCGAAGACAGCAGGAAGGTGTTCCATTCCATCGGCGACTTCGCCTTGGCGAGCGCGTCGCGGGTGGCATCGGAGAGTCGTGGCGCGATCGCGTCGCGGTACAGCGTGGAGCCTTGCAGGTCGGGTGCGCCGGGTGGCGGATCGTTCGCGGCGTTCGCACCGCTGTCATCCGCGAACAGCCGGTTGCGACCGCTGCCGATCACGCGAGCGAAGTCGAAGCGCTTGCTCAGCTGGCCCGAGCCGGTCCAGCTCGCCGAGTCCAGCGGCCAGCCGTCGGGCGTAATGCGGCCGTACAGCGGCTCGCCCATCTGGCGCAGCCAGTTCACCAGCGGCACGGCGTTGGGGATGGGCTGGCCGTCGTAGGTCAGGCGCATCGCCGAGACCAGGAAGCGCGTCGGGTCCTTGAACTTGTGCCCGCCCACGGCGGCCGCCTCCTTCGACAGGAGCATCGTGCGCATGACTTGGGCGATGTCGCCATCGGTGCGCTGGAAGGTCTGCGCCATCGCGTCCACCAGGGCGGGCGCGGGCTTGTCGGCGATGAAGTATTCGGCGAGCTGCTGCGAGACGAAGTGCGCACAAGCGGGCTGCTGCGTGATGAGGTCCACCGCCTGCTCGATCTCGGCGTAGCCGCTGCCTTTGATCGTCTGGCCGAGAAAGCTCTTGTCGCCGTAGTCGTGCTGGCGCGAGTTGAACTGGAACAGGCCCTCGCGCACGACGCCGGGCGGTATGCGTGCGAAGCGGCCCTCGCGCGCGGCGAGCCTGGGTGGCACGATGCCGGCGCCGGTGAGCACGCGCATCAGCTGCTGCACGTCGGCCTGGGTGTAACCCGAGTCCACGCCCAGCATGTGCAGCTCCATCAGCTCGCGCGCGTAGTTCTCGTTGGTCTTGTCCTTGACGTTGTGCACGTTGTCGAGAAACACCAGCATGGCCGGGCTCTTCAACGTGGCCATCACCAGATCCTTGAACTTGCCCAGCGCACGCGGGCGTATCACGTTTTCCTCGTAGTCGGCGGCGAACACGCGCACCGGGCCCTTGTTCGCGTACACGCTGAAGTGGTTCAGCCAGAACCACACCAGCTGCTCCTTGAGCTGGTCGCCGCCGTAGATCGCGTGCAGCAGCTCGGCCTGTGCGGCCTGCTGTTCGAGTCCGCGGCGATATTGCGCAAGCGCCTTCTTCGCAGTGTCCTTGGCGGGGCCGGCGGGCGTGTCCTTGTACTGCTTCTGGCGCTCGCGGAAATCCGCCCACAGCTCGGGCAGCGGCGTGTTCACCACGGGAAAGGCGCGGATCTGGGCGGCGACCTGTGGCGGCAGCGTGTCGTCGCCACCGGCCAGCTGCTCGTCGAGGAAGCGCGTGCGGCCGAGCTGGCGGTAACGCGCCAGCGTGGCGTTGTCCAGGCCGAAGCCGTCACGGCGCAGCCAGGCGATGTCGGAGAGACTCAGCCCGTCCACCTTCGCGGTGACGGTGGACGTGGGCATGCGTTGCGGCGTGCTCTGGCCTGCGCAGGCCAGTGCCGGCAGGCAGGTCAGCAACAGGCCCAGCGCAAGGCTGCGGCGGCGTATCGGTGCGGCAGGCATGCGTCCATTCTCCGGCGAGGGTGTCGGGTGGCTTCAACGGCGAGGATGCCGCAGCGGATGACCACGCCGCCGTGACGCATCGGGCGGATTCGCTGGCGATTCATCTTTCGCAGCATCTTGCGCGGCGGTGCGCCGGTTACCATGCGTTCCCCCGCTGGAGCGATGCGATGCCCAAGACCTACGACCGCGCCTATTTCGACAAGTGGTACCGCCATCCCGCGCATGCGGTGGGCTCGCCGGCCGAGCTCAGGCGCAAGGTCGCGATGGTGGTGGCGCAGGCGGAGTACTACCTCGGCCGGCCGATCCGTAACGTGCTGGACGTGGGCTGCGGTGAAGGCACCTGGCGCGCGCCGTTGCGTGCGCTCAGGCCCGGCCTCGACTACCGCGGGCTGGACGCCAGCGAGTACGCGGTGGCGCGTTACGGGCGCAGCCGCAACCTCGGCCTCGCGCGCTTCGGCCAGCTCGAACACCTGCGCTTCGACACGCGCTTCGATCTCATCGTGTGCACCGACGTGCTGCACTACCTGAAGCGAGCGGAGATCCGTGCGGGCCTCATCGGCATAGCCGAAATGCTGGAAGGCATCGCCTTCCTCGAACTCTTCACCAGCCACGACGACGTGGACGGCGACCACCACGGTTTCGTGGCGCGCGCACCGGGCTGGTATCTGCACGAGTTCGGCGAGGTGGGCTTGCTGCCGTGCGGCTCGCACTGCTACCTCGGGCCGCGACTGGAGCGGCATATCGCGGCGCTGGAGAGGGCGCAGATGCCCGCGTGATCGTTCTCCCCTCTCCCACTCGTGGGAGAGGGGTAGGGGAGAGGGGCTCTCTCTTCCCGTCCCGCGAGATTCAAAGCAGTTTCGTGCGCCTGTCGGCGCCCGAAACCGTTCTGTCGCTTGCGAGAAGGCAGAAGCTCCCTCTCCCCCAACCCCTCTCCCACGAGTGGGAGAGGGGAGCGAGGTGTCAGAACTCCACGTGCGCCCGCAGTCCCGCAAACGCCGCGGGCCCGCGGTCGAGGTTGTAGCCGGGATGGCGGATCCACTGCAGGTCAGGGCTAAGCGTGAGGTGCGCGAACGGCGCGTAGCTGTAATACAGCTCGACGATTTCCTCGTGCGCGTAGTTCAGCTTGCCATCACCCAGCACGAAGCCGCTGCCGCCGGCTTCGAGGTAGTCGCGATGCGCGGGTGACAGCGCGTTGAGCGCGAAGCCCACGCCGACATGGTCGGCGCTGCGGCCCCAATGCATGCCTGAGAGCTGGAAGCCGCCGCTGACGGTGCGGTCCACCTCGGTGAACACGAAGGATTCGGTGTGGCCGTCGTTCCAGCCTGCGCGGGCGAACAGGCCGGTGTCGCCGCCGTCGGCCAGCGGCAGTTCGCCGTTGACGACGAAGCCGAACTTGCGGCGGCCGGGGGCGTCGTCGGCGTGCACGTCCGGCGTGGTGCCGGTGGCCAGCGCCTGCGCAAGGGCATCGCGGTAGTTGCCCATGCGCGCGATGTTGCGGAACGCGAGCAGGCGCAGTACCCAGCCATCGGGTTGCGGATGCAGGCTCAGTTGCAGCTGCTCGCCGCGCGCGTGGAACAGGTCGCTTTCCAGCCGCTGGCCGTTCGCCTCGTACGGCATGCGGTAGACGCCGTAGCGCAGCGTCCAGGTCGGGTTGACCCAGGCCAGCATCAGGCCGTCGGTGTAGCCGCGGGTGTCGGCGGCGAAGTCCCAGCTGGTGGCGTTGAACAGGCCCCAGTTCATGAACTGGGTGCGTGTGCCGTTGGCGTAGCGGTTGCGGTCGAAGTCGTCGTTGACCGCCATCTTCCCCAGCTTCACGTCGAGGCGCCGGGTGGCCTGTGTGCCGGGCAGGTGGTCCTGGCTGCGTTCCACAGCCTCGCCGTCGCTACCCAGCGGCAGCGACCATTGCAGGTAGCGCCGCGCCACGTAGGCGCCACGGCCCAGCCCGGCCACGCCGGCGCGGATCACGTCGCCGTTGGTGAGCCCGCCCAGGCCGGTGGCGCCGCTGACGCCTTCGCCGCGGAACATCTCCACGTCGAAGTAGAACGCCAGGTGCCACGGCAGCGCCACGCCGAAGTAGGCGCCGAAGGTGTGCGAGCGTTCGGTGTCGCCCTGCGCGTGCAGGCTCATCGCGCCGGCGTACGGCGAGTGCACGCGGCCCTGGTGCTGGGCTACGAAGGTGTACTGCGCGCCCAGCCATTGCGGGATGAACAGCGGCGCATCGTCGGCATGCGCGGTGCCGGTCAGCACCAGCGCGCTGGCGAGCAGCAGGGGAAGGGAAGTCAGTCGCATGATGCCTGATTCGCTCGTCGTTCCTGTGCAAGCAGGAACCCGGTGCCTTCACTCGAATGGTTGAAAGTCACTGGGCCCCGGCTTTCGCTGGGGCGACGGTAACACTTGGCTGTTGCCACCAGCCGCCACCCAGCGCCTGGTACAGCGCGACGGTGTCACCGTAGCGGCTGGCCTGCGCCTGCACCAGCGTGATGGCGGCCTGCTGTTGCACCTGTTCGGCCTGCAGCACGGCGAGGTGGTCCAGGTCGCCCAGCGCGAATTGCTTCTGCGCGATGGCAAGGCTGCGCGCGGCGGCCTGTTCGGCGACTTGCGTGGCGGCCAGGCCGTCGGCGTCGGACTTCAGCGCGTACAGACTGTCGGCCACGTTCTGCAGCGCGGCTATCACGGTGCCGCGGTATTGCGCCTTCGCTGCATCCAGCGCGGCTTCGGCGGCGCGCTGCTGGTGCTTCAGGCTGCCGGCGTCGAACAGCGGCTGGCTGACGTCGGCGGCGAGGTTCCAGAACACCGTGCCGTGGCTGAACAGGTCGCTGATCTTCGTGGGCGAGCTGCCCGCATTGGCGCTGAGCGTGAACCTGGGCAGGCGGTTCGCCTCGGCCACGCCTACCTCGGCGCTGGCCGCATGCAACTGCGCCTCGGCGGCGCGCACGTCGGGGCGTTGTTCCACCAGCCGCGAGGGCAGGCTGAGCGGCAGCTCGGCAGGCAGGTGCAGGTTGGCGAGGTCCAGAGTGGTGTCGGGCATGTCGGCAGGAGCACGACCGAGCAGCGCGGCGAGCGCGTCGTCCTGCTGCGCGAGCTGCTTCTGCAGTGGCGGCAGGGTGGCCTGCGCCTGCGCCAGCGTGGCCTGCTGCGCGGCGACCGCCGCCTCCGGCACCGCGCCCAGCGTGAACTGGCGGCGCAGCGAATCCAGCGTCTGCCGTTGGCTGTCGACGATGGCCTGCGTGGCGGCGATCTGCGCGCGCAGGCTGGCGGCATTGATCGCGCCGACCGCCACGTTCGAAGCGAGGCTGAGCTTGGTGGCTTCGAGCTGGTAGCGCTGCACGTCGGTCTGCGCGCGCAAGGCTTCGAGCTGGCGGCGGCTGCCGCCGAACAGGTCGGGCGCCCACGACACGCTGAGCTGGGCCGTGTGCAAGGTGTAGTAGTCGTAGCCCGAGGCGGCGGGGCTGGCCAGCGTGCCGGCAACGCGCTGGCGGCTCACGTTGTAGTCCGCGCTTGCGCTGGGATACAGCGCGCCGCGGCCGGCGGCCTGCGCTTCCTGTGCCTGGCGCAGCGCGGCCTGCGCCGCGGCGAGGCTGGGGTTGGCCTGGAGCGCCTGCGCGATCAGCGCGTCGAGCTGCTCCGAGTGGAACAGCATCCACCATTGCGCCGGCACGTCCTGTCCGGCGACGAGGCGCTGGGCATCGTCGCCGCTGCCCAGCGTGGCGGGCAGGGGCTGTGCGGTGTAGCGCTCGACCTTGGGCGGAGTGGGGCGGTGGAAGTCGGGGCCGACCATGCAGCCGGCGAGCAGCGCCGCGCCGAGCACGAGCGGCAGCGAGTGAAAGGAACGAATGGCGAGTGGCTTCATCGGAGCACCTGTGTGCGGCGCGCGCCGGGGCGCCGCGCCGCGTGGCTATCAATGGGCAATGCCCTGGGTGGGCGCGGGCGAGGCTGCGCGTGGCGGGTGCTTGCGCTCGATCCAGCGTTCCAGCGCGTAGTACAGCGCCGGCAGCAGGTACAGCGTGAGCAGGGTGGCGATGGCGAGGCCGCCCACCACCACGGTGGCGAGGCCGCGCTGCACGTCGGTGCCGATGCCGGTGGCGAGCGCGGCGGGCAGCATGCCGAAGCTGGCCACGGTGGCGGTCATCAGCACCGGGCGGAAGCGCTCGGCAGCACCTTCCACCACCGCCGATGCCAGCGCCATGCCCTGCGCGCGCAGCCGGTTGATGTTGGCCACCATGATGATGCCGTTCTGCACCGCCACGCCGAACAGCGCGATGAAGCCCACCGCGGTGGCGATGTTCAGCGTCTCGCCGCGCACATGCAGCGCGATCAGCCCGCCCAGCGTGGCCAGCGGCACCACGCCCAGCACCAGCAGCGACTGGCGCAGCCGGCCGAACTCGGCCAGCAGCAGCACCGCCATGATCGCCATCACCATGCCCAGCACCACGATCAGCCGCGCCTGCGCGCGCTCGGCCTCCTGGAAGGTGCCGGCCCATTGCAGGCGGTAGGTCTGCGGGTCGTAGTGCAGTTTCTGCGCGATCAGCGCCTGCGCCTCGTCCACCAGCTTCGACAGCGCGAGCTGGCGGTTCTCCACGGTGATCGACAGTTGGCGCTTGCCGCCCTCGTGGGCGATCGTGCCCTCGCCGGTCTGGTAGCCGATGTGCGCCACCAGCGACAGCGGAATCTGCGCGCCGCTGGCCGTGGTCAGCGGCAGCTTGCCGATCGCCTCGACGTTGTTCGCCACGGCATTGGAAACGCGTGCGGTGACGTTGTAGATGCGGTCGCCCACGTAGACCTGGGTGATCGGCGCGCCGCCGATCGCGGTCTGGATCACGCCGCTGATGTCGGCCACGTTGACGCCGTAGCGCGCGGCGGCGGCACGGTCGGCCTTGATGACGAGCTGCGGGATCGGCGGCTCCTGGAAGATCGCTGCCTCGGTGCCGGGGATGGTCTTGAGCTGGTCCACGATCTGCCCACCCAGGCGACGCATCTGCTTGAAGTCGTTGCCATAGACGTACAGCACCAGGGCGCTGTGCGCGCCGCTGATCATGTCGTTCTCGCCGTCGCTGATCGGCTGGCTGATGCCGATGCTCATGCCAGGCAACTCACGATCCAGCCGCGCCTGGAAGCGCTGCACGAAGGCATCCTTGCTCTCGTGGCCGGGCCAGCTGTCGTAGGGCTTCAGGCCCACCGCCACCTCCACGTGCGAAGGCGTCCACGGATCGGTGCCGGTGTCGTTGCGGCCGAGCTGGGTGACCACGTAGGAGACTTCCGGGAAAGAGCGCACCACGCGGCGAAGGTCGCCGGCCATCGCGCTGGCCTCATCCAGCGACAGGCCGCTGGGCATCTGCACCTGCAGCCACAGCGAACCCTCGTCCAGCGTCGGCAGGAAGGCGCGGCCCAGGGTGGCGCCCAGCACGACCACCGCCACCAGCGCGAGGCCCGTGGCGAGGTAGGCCACGCGCAGATTCTTTAGCAGGAGATCAAGACTCGACTTGAAGCCCGCGTGCAGCTTTTCCAGCGGCTTGTTGTGGAACGGCTTGCGCGGCTTGCGCAGCGCCAGGTACGCCAGCCCCGGGACCAGGGTGATCGTGCACAGCAGCGCGGCGAGCAGCGCATAGCCCACGGTGAACGCCATCGGCCGGAACAGCTTGCCCTCGGCATGCTCGAACGCGAACAGCGGCAAGTAGGCGGTGACGATGATGAGGGTGGCGAAGAAGATCGGCTTGCCCACCTGGGCGGTGGCCGCCATCACGTCGGCAGCGGCCAGCTCCTCGTGCGGCTTGGCCTCGCGGCGCAGCAGGATCGCTTCGGTGACCACGATGGCGCCGTCCACGATCACGCCGAAGTCGATCGCGCCGATCGAGAACAGGTTCACGCTCATGCCGGTGAGGTGCATCAGGATGAACACCGTCACCAGCGACAGCGGGATCACCGTGGCCGTCACCAGCGCCGCGCGCGCGCTGCCCAGGAACAGGATAAGCACGATCAGCACCAGGCCCACGCCTTCCATCACGGTGTGGAACACCTTGTCGGTGGTGGCCTGCACCAGGTCGTCGCGGTCGAGGTAGGGCACGATCTTCACGCCTTGCGGCGCGAGCTGCTTGTTGAGCTCGTCGACCTTCGCGTGCAGGTCCACCAGCACCTTCGACGGGTTCTGGTACTTCAGGAGGTCGACGATGCCCTCGACGGTGTCGGGGTTGTTGTCCTTGCCGAGGATGCCCTCGCGCACCTGGTGGCCGTAGCGCAGTTCGCCCAGCTCGCGCACCAGCACCGGCACGCCGTGCGCCTGGGTCACCACGATGTCGCCCAGGTCCTTGAGCGAATGCACCATGCCGATGCCGCGCACGATGTAGCTCTGCTCGCCGCGGCTGATGCGGCCGCCGCCGGCGTTTGCGGTGTTCGCGGAGATCGCCGCCGTCACCTGCGCCACGCTGACGCCGTAGCGCAGCAGCGCGGCGGGATCGAGCACCAGCTGGAATTCCTTGGTGAAGCCGCCGAAGTTGTCCACGTTCGCCACGCCGGGCACGGACTGCAGCGCGGGGATCACCGTCCAGGTGTTGAGCTCGGACAGCTGCATCAGGTTCTGCGTGTCCGACGCCAGCGTGTAGCGGTAGATCTCGCCGGCCGGGCCGGAGACGGGATCGAGGCCGGGCGTGATGCCTGGCGGCAGTTGTGCCTGGGCGATGCGCTCCATCACCCGCTGGCGCTCCCAGTAGTCCTCGCTGCCGTCCTTGAACACCAGGGTGATCAGCGACAGGCCGAACGTGCTGCTGGAACGCATGTGCACCAGGCCCGGCGTGCCGGCCAGCGCGCGTTCCAGCGGCGTGGTGATCTGCTGCTCGATCTCCTCGGCGGCGAGGCCGGACACCTGGGTGGTGACCTGGGCGGTGACGGCACCGAGCTCCGGGTAGGCCTCGATGGAAAGCTGGGTCCAGGAGTACCAGCCGAAGATCGCCACCAGCACCGTGACCACCAGGAACAGCGTGCGCTTGTGGAAGCAGAACTCGATGATGCGGTCAATCATGGATGAGCACTCCGCCCGCCACGACCACGCGGTCGCCGGCCTTGAGGCCTTTCAGCACGCGCGCGCCGGCGTTCTCGTCGTAGCTCAGTTCCACCGTGCGGCGCTCGAACGTCCACGGCGCCACCTCGACGAACACCGTGGTGCTGTCGTTGTTCATCAGGAGCGCCGATTCGGGCACGAACACCTGCGCGGGCTGCTGCACGGCCACGCTGGCGCGGGCGTACATGTTGGGCTTCAGCGCGTGGTCGGCGTTGTCGACGGCGATGCGGACCTTGTCGCGGCGGGTGTCGGGATCGAGCACGGCGCTGACCGAAGCCACCGTGCCGCGGAACACGCGGTCCGGATACGCCGGCACGCTGGCCGTGGCAGCCTGGCCTTTCGCGACCTGGCCCAGCTCGTTCTCCGGCACCTGCGCGGTCACCCAGACCTTGTCGATGTTGGCGATCGTCATCAGCGCCGCGGTGGGATCGTTGACGAACATGCCCGGAGCGATGGACAGCGTGGTGATCGTGCCGCTGATCGGCGCGCGCACCTGCATTGGCCGTGCGCCGGTCTTGGCATCTCCGCTGCCGCCCAGTGCCGCCAGCCGGGTCTGCGCGCGGCGGTATTCGGCCTGCGCCTGCACCACGCCGCTCTGCGCGGCTTCCAGGTCCTTCATTGCGGCGCCGCCGGCCTGCTGCACGCCGCGGGCGCGGTCCAGCATCTTCTGCGCGAGGCCCAGCGCGTCGCGCGCCTTGTCCGCGTCGGCATAGGCCTGGGCGAGATCGCCGGAGTCGATCACCGCCAGCAGCTGACCGCGCTCGACGCGGTCGCCGAGGTCGACCTTCAATGCGATCACGCGCCCGGCGAGCGCGGGCAGCACGTTGGCCATGTGCGCGGGATCGGCCTCGACGGTAGCGGGGAAATCCAGTTCGTGCGGCGCCTGGTGCAGTTCGACCGGCGCGACCTTCAGCCGCTGGCGCAGCGGTGAGTCGGCCGGCACCTCGATGCGCGATCCGTGCTGGACGAAGGCGGGTGCGGCCTCGTGCTCGTCCGCATCGTGCGAGCAACCGCCGAGCAGGCAGGCGAGGGCGAGGGCGAGGGCGAGCGTGCAGGCGGCGACGCGCGGGCGGGAAACGTGGTGGGACATGGCTTGCATCCGTGGCGGCCGGACGGGCGGCGGCGGATGCAAGCGGGCACTCAGCCGTGCATCACGCCGGGCGCCGTGGCCCGGTGGGAGGTGGATTCGTCGGGGATGCGCCCGGACGGGGCGCGGAGGGAGGTCGACTGTCGCTGGGCATCAGGGGCCTCCATGATCCGTGGCATGGCGAAGTGCATCGTGCCGCGCGCAGGTGGCGGACAGATGGCAGGCACGCCCGAACGCGCGACGCGTTGACGTCGCGCACGAGGTTCTTGAACGCGTTGTTCCTGAGCGCGTTGTTCTTGAGCGTGTTGTTCTTGATACAGGGAAGCGGTGAAGCAGCATGGGCTCGCCTCTGCATGCGCCCGCGGCGCATGGGGGCGGCCCGTTCCTCAGTCGAGGAAAGCGCGGGCCGACCGCAGGCGGTCGCAGGCGTTCATCGGGTTGTGCAATGCCGGTATCCGCAAGGGCTTGCGGTCGCCGACGCATCGACTGGGAATACTGTCCATTTCTCGCTGGAAGTGGCCAAGGAAGCCGTCAGCCGGGCTGAGGGCGCGCGCACTGTAGTTGCGGGCCGGCGGGCTGTCAACGCGTTTGGATGAGCCATCGCGAGGGCCGGCGCATCGTCGCGGACAGGCATGGCGCAGCACCGCAATCCGGCGGGTGAATCGCGGCTGAGGGGGTGGGGTGCCGACCTGGCCGCGGAGGGTGGAACACTGTGCGGCGGTCATCATTGCGCAACGCCGGGGGCGAACGCCTCCGCTGCCGCGACGCGCTTTCTTGCGCCTCCGCTTTGCCTGCCGGCACACCGTGCTGCGTCGGATGCGCGTCTTGCTTCGTGCCCGGCGGCTTGCATCGCCGGGACCGCGCACTGGCTAGTTGTTGTCGCCGCCCAGCAACGAGCCGACGACGCCACCGAGCAGGCCGGCACCGATGCCGGTCGAGGCCGCCCGGTTGCCTTCGCGCGGCAGGTATTCGGCGATCTGGTGGGCCAGGCGCGAAATCGGCAGGGTCTGCAGCCACACCGTGCCGGGCCCGGTGAGCGATGCGAGGAAGATGCCGTCGCCACCAAATATGGCATTGCGGATGCCGGGCACGGTGGTGATCTGGAAGCTCACCGAGGCCTGGAAGGCGCCGACGTGGCCGGGGTGCACGCGCAGCGTCTCGCCGGGGGCCAGGTCCTTCTGGATGAGTTCGCCGGACAGTTCCAGCCAGGCCGTGCCGCTGCCGCCGACGTGTTGCAACAGGAAGCCGCTGCCGCCGAAGATGCCGGCGCCCAGCGACTGCTGGAAACCCACGCCGATGCTGACCTGCGGCGTGGCGCAGAGGAAGCCGTGGCGATGCACCATGTATTCGCGGCCCGGCGCCACCGGCACGGGCACGATGTGACCGGGCACCTTGGTGGCGAACGCCACGGTGCCGGGGGCCTGCACGGCGCGGTAGTCCGTCATGAACAGGCTGCCGCCGCCGACCACGCGCTTGAACATGCCGAGCAGGCCGCCACCGCCGCCCATCTGGGTATGCGTGGTCATCTGCACCGAAGCGCTCATCCACGACAACTCGCCGCTTTCGGCGAACACGCTTTCGCCGGGATCGAGCTGCACTTCGAGCACGGGCATGGTCGTGCCCTGGATATGTGTCTGCATGGCAATCTCTTCGGATGAGGATGGGGCGGGGCGATCCGTCCGCGTGCGCAGTCGCGGTCGCATGCTTCGATGAAGACGCGCTGCATCCTACGCTTCCGCATCGTCGCTCGTAAGCACCCCCATCAACCCGAAGGCCGCCTTGCGGCGGCCTTCGGTTGCGTTGCGTCGAACGACTTGCTCAGCCGCCGCGCGAGGCGCGCTTGCGGTCGTTCTCGGTGAGGTGCTTCTTGCGCAGGCGGATTTCCTTCGGCGTCACCTCGACCAGCTCGTCGTCGTCGATGAAGTCCAGCGCCTGCTCCAGCGAGAACTTGGTGGCCGGGGTGAGCTGAATCGCATCGTCCTTGCCCGAGGCGCGCATGTTGGTGAGCGGCTTGGGCTTGATCGCGTTGACGGTGAGGTCGTTGTCCTTGGCGTGGATGCCGACCAACTGGCCCTCATACACGTTGTCGCCTTCGGCGGCGAACAGCTTGCCGCGATCCTGCAGCGGGCCCAGCGAGTAGGCGGGCGTGGTGCCGCCGGCGTTCGCGATCATCACGCCGTTGAGACGCTTGGCGATCTGGCCTTCTTCCTTCGGACCGTAATGGTCGAACACGTGGAACAGCAGGCCCGAGCCCTGGGTGAGGGTCTTGAACGCGTTCTGGAAGCCGATCAGGCCGCGCGCCGGGATCATGTACTCCAGACGCACGCGGCCCTTGCCGTCCGGCTCCATGTTCTTGAGCTGGCCCTTGCGCACGCCGAGGCGCTCCATCACCGGACCCTGGTGGGTTTCCTCCACGTCGACCACCAGTTGCTCGATCGGCTCCATCTTCTGGCCGTCGATCTCCTTGATGATCACTTCCGGACGCGACACGGCGAGCTCGTAGCCCTCGCGGCGCATGTTCTCGATCAGCACCGACAGGTGCAGCTCGCCGCGGCCGGAAACCAGGAACTTGTCGGCGTCCGAACCCTGCTCGACCTTCAGCGCCACGTTGTGCACCTGCTCGCGGTCGAGGCGGTCCTTCAGCTGGCGGCTGGTGAGGAACTTGCCGCCGCTGAGGTCCTTGTTGCCGGCGAACGGCGAGTTGTTGACCTGGAAGGTCATCGAGATGGTCGGCTCGTCCACCGTCAGCGCCGGCAGCGCCTCGGGGGCGTCCAGCGCGGTGACGGTGTCGGAGATGGTCAGCTCGGCGATGCCGGAGATGGCCACGATGTCGCCGGCCTCGGCGCTGTCCTGCTCGATGCGTTCCAGGCCCATGAAGCCGAGCACCTGCAGCACCTTGCCCTGGCGCTTCTTGCCCTCGCGGTTGATCACCGCCACCGGCATGTTCTTCTTCAGCGTGCCGCGCTGGATGCGGCCGATGCCGATCACGCCCACGAAGTTGTTGTAGTCCAGCTGGCTGATGCGCATCTGGAACGGGCCTTCCGGATCGACCTCGGGTTTGGGCGTGTGCTGCATGATCGCCTCGTACAGCGGCGTCATGTCGCCCTCGCGCACGTTCTCGTCGAGGCTGGCGTAGCCGTTCAGGGCCGAGGCGTAGACGATCGGGAAATCCATCTGCTCCGGCGTGGCGCCGAGGCGGTCGAACAGGTCCCACACCTGTTCCACCACCCACTCGGGGCGCGCGCCGGGGCGATCGATCTTGTTGATCACCACGATCGGCTTGAAGCCCATCGCGAACGCCTTCTGCGTCACGAAGCGCGTCTGCGGCATCGGGCCGTCCATCGCGTCGACCAGGATCAGCACGGTGTCGACCATCGACAGCACGCGCTCCACCTCGCCGCCGAAGTCGGCGTGGCCCGGGGTGTCGACGATGTTGATGCGGTTGCCGTTCCACTTGATCGCGGTGTTCTTGGCCAGGATGGTGATGCCGCGCTCCTTTTCCTGGTCGTTCGAGTCCATCACGCGCTCGGCCAGCACGGTGCGCTCGTTGAGCGTGCCGGACTGCTTCAGCAGCTGGTCGACGAGGGTGGTCTTGCCGTGGTCGACGTGGGCGACGATGGCGATATTGCGCAGGTTTTCGATGGACATGGGATCGGCTCGGGCGATGCGGGGATCGTCGCGCAGGTTTTTGAAGGGCGAATCGGTCGATTATACGCATACTCGCCCGTACTTGCCTGCCTGTCCGCTGACTGCCGGCATGCCGATGCGGCGGGGCCGACGCATGCCGGGCTCCCCGCCTGTCCTCCTGTCCGGCTGCCGCGAAAGCGGCCGCTGTCGCCGCTCAGACCAGCCCGGTCAGCGCATACGCCGCGATCACCACGAACACGGCCAGCGTCTTGATCACCGTGACCGCGAAGATGTCGCGGTACGACTGGCGGTGGGTGAGCCCGGTCACCGCCAGCAAGGTGATCACCGCGCCGTTGTGGGGCAGGGTGTCCATGCCGCCGGAGGCCATCGCCGCCACGCGGTGGAACACTTCCAGCGGGATGCCGGCCGCATGCGCGTTGGCGATGAAGGTGTCGGCCATCGCACCGAGCGCGATGCCCAAGCCGCCGGAGGCCGAGCCGGTGATGCCGGCCAGCGTGGTGACGGTGACCGCCTCGTTCACCAGCGGGTTAGGGATGGAGTGCAGCGCGTCGGCCACCAGCTTGAAACCGGGCAGGGCGGCGATCACCGCGCCGAAGCCGTATTCCGAGGCGGTGTTCATCGAGGCGAGCAGCGCGCCGCCCACCGCGGCCTTGCTGCCTTCGGTGAAGCGCTCGCGCACCGGCCGCCACGCGAACGCCAGCACGCACACGATGCCCAGCAGCAACGCGCCTTCCACCGCCCAGATCGCGGCGATCTTGGAAACTTCCTGGGTCACCGGAACGCTCTTGCCCACCACGCTGGGCAGGAACGATGCCGTGCTGCCGTACAGGCGCGGAATCAGGTCGGTGAGCAGTTTGTTTGCCACGCCCACCAGCACCAGTGGCGCGAGCGCGATCAACGGATGCATCAGCTTGCCGTGTTCGAACGGCGCGGGTTCGTTGACGAGATCGCTGCCGTAGCCTTCGCCGGCGCGAGCCGCCTTGCGCCGACGCGATTCCAGATAGGCCAGGCCCACGATCAGGATGAACACCGCGCCCAGCGTGCCCAGCCACGGCGCCGCCCAGGCGTTGGTGCCGAAGAACGCGGTGGGGATGATGTTCTGGATCTGCGGCGTGCCGGGCAGCGAATCCATGGTGAAGGTGAACGCGCCCAGCGCGATGGTGCCGGGGATCAGCCGCTTCGGGATGTCGCTGACGCGGAACAGCTCGGCCGCGAACGGGTACACCGCGAACACCACCACGAACAGCGACACGCCGCCGTAGGTGAGCAGTGCGCACACCAGCACGATCGACAGGATCGCGCGACTGCGCCCCACCAGGCCGATGGTGGCGGCCACGATTGCCTTGGAGAAACCCGACAGCTCGATCAGCTTGCCGAACAGCGCACCCAGCATGAACACCGGGAAGTAGAGCTTCAGGAAGCCGACCATCTTCTCCATGAACAGGCCGGTGAACATCGGCGCCACCAGCGCGGGATCGGTGAGCAGCACTGCGCCCAACGCGGCCAGCGGTGCGAACAGGATCACGCTGTGGCCGCGGTAGGCCGCGAGCATCAGGAAACACAGTGCGGCCAGCACTATCAGGAAGGCCATGCGCGAACACCCCTGCAGCCATCAGGCGATGGCGATGGACGCAGTATTCGGCATGGCTTGCCGGCGCCGGCACTGTACGAAGGTACAAGTGTCGCCATCACCGGCGCTGCCTAAGCTCGCCGCAAAACCGGCATCCGCGTCTGCGCGATGCGTCCACAATGAGGGGGAGTTCATGAAGCGCACGCATCTGAGTCTGGCGATCGGTCTGGCAATGGGAGCGGTGTTCGCCGTGTCCGCATCGGCGCAACAGGCCAACCAGGACACGTCCGCCGGCAGCACGCCCACCAAGGTCAAACAGCTGGACCAGATCGTGGTCACCGCGCGCAAGCGCAACGAAACCCTGCAGGACGTGCCGATCGCGGTCAGTGCGTTCACCACCGCCGACCTGCGCACGCAGAACGTGCTGAACCTGGGCGACCTGCAGGGCAAGGTGCCTTCGCTGCAGGTCTACGCCGCGCGCGGCTCCAACACCACGCTCACCGCCTACATCCGCGGCATCGGCCAGGCCGATCCCACCTGGGGCTTCGATCCGGCGGTGGGCATCTATCTCGACGACGTCTACCTCGCGCGGCCGCAGGGCGCGATGCTGGACGTGTTCAACGTGGAGCGCATCGAGGTGCTGCGCGGCCCGCAGGGCACGCTGTACGGCAAGAACACCATCGGCGGCGCGATCAAGTACATCTCCAAGCCGCTGCCGGTGAAGACCGAGGGCTCGGCCGAGGTCACCGTGGGCACGCACGGCGAGAAGGACGTCAAGGCCAGCCTCGGCAGCGCCAGCGCCGACCAGGTCTGGCGCGGCCGCCTCGCGGTGGCCAGCATGCACAACGACGGCTTCGGCAAGGACTTGCTCAGCGGCAGCCGCAACGGCAACAAGAACACCAACGCGGCGCGGCTCACCCTGGGCTTCTACCCGTCGAACAATTTCAATGCCCAGCTCGAATTCGACGGCGTGCGCGACAACTCCAATCCGCGCGGCGCGAAGATGCTGGCGGTGAATTCGTTCTACCCGACCTACCAGCCGCTCTCCAGCGACTTCGACACGCGCAGCGGCATGCCGCAGCTCAACCACACCAAGCTCTATGGCACTTCGCTGACGATGAACTGGATCGCCAGCGAGGCATGGTCGCTGAAATCGGTCACCGCGGTGCGCGGTTCGTCCACCGACACCAACATCGACTTCGACACGCTGCCGCCGCAGCTCACCGACGTCAACGCGCTGTACAGCGATCACCAGTTCAGCCAGGAATTCCAGGCGAACTACGACGCCGGCGGAAGCGTGCACGGCGTGTTCGGCGCGTACTACTTCGACGGCAGCGCAAACGGCACGATCCACAACATCTTCCTCGGTTCGCCGCCGTACTCCACGCTGGGCTATGCGCAGTACGGCAGCACCGGCGGCAGCATGGGCACCAAGAGCTATGCCGGCTATGGCGACTTCAGCTGGGACTTCGCCCCCGACTGGAGCCTGGACGTGGGCCTGCGCTACACCCACGAGACCAAGGACGCGCTGATCCAGAACTACGGTTTTGCCAACGCCAACTTCGATACGCCGGTGCTGACGCTGGCCAACTTCAGCGGCTCGCACGCCTCCAACAACGTATCGCCCAAGGTGTCGCTGGACTGGAGCGTGAATCCGAACATCAAGCTCTACGCCAGCTACAGCGAGGGCTTCCACTCGGGCGGCTACAACATCCGCGCGAACTGCGCGGCGATCCCCAACTCGTGCCGGCCGATCGACGACGAGAAGGTGAAGTCCTTCGAGCTGGGCAGCAAGATGACCTTCTTCGACGACCGCCTGATGCTGAACACGGCGCTGTACCGCAACGTGTATTCCAACATCCAGCTGTCGGTGTTCAGCTCCTACACCCTGCCGAACGGCCAGCCAGGTTTCTTCGGCGACTTCACCAACGCCGGCAAAGGCCACATCGACGGCCTGGAGGAAGAGTTCGCCTGGATGCCCAGCGAAAACACGACACTGCGCGGCAACCTTGCCTGGATGCATACCAAGTACACGCAGTTCATGAGCAGCGGCGTCAACATCGCCGATACGCAGAAATTCACCAATGCGCCGAAGTTCTCCGGCGGTCTCACCCTGGAGCACAGCATCCCGCTGGGCAACGGCGGCAGCCTCAGCGGGCGCATCAACTACAGCTACCAGACCATGGTGTATCCGGAGACCACGCTGTCGCCGCGGATTGCGCAGCCCGCCTACGGCCTGTGGAACGCCGGCGTGATCTGGCAGATCGACCAGCCGTGGTCGCTGAGCCTGCAGGGCACCAATCTCGCCAACAAGTCCTATCGCACCACCGGCTACGATATCGCCGCGCTGGGCATCGTCACCGGCTATTACGGCAATCCGCGCATGGTGACGCTGAGCGCGCGTTACACGTTCTGATGACGATGCAGGCATGGGCGGCGGACCGACGAGGAGCACGGCGATGCGATGGATGAATTGGTGTCTGGCCGCGGCCGTGCTGCTGGCGGCGACGGCGCAAGCCGACGAGGCGGCGCCGTTGCCCAAGCTGCGGATCGATCCGCAGCGGGTGGCGGTGGCCGGCTTGTCCTCGGGCGCGTACATGGCAACCCAGGCGCAACTGGCCTGGCCGGAAATCTTCCACGGTGCGGCGATGGTGGCCGGCGGTCCGTACGGCTGCGCGAACGGCCAGTTGAACGTGGCGCTGGGCAGCTGCATGAAGGGCGTGCCGCCGCCCGACGTGGACGCGCTGGTGACGCGTGCCGAGCAACGCGCCAAGGCAGGTGAACTCGGTTCGCTTGCCGCCTTGGCGCATGCCCGCGTGTACCTGCTGCACGGCCGCGCCGACGCGGTGGTCGCGCCGGCGGTGGCCGAAGCCGGCGCAGCGTTCTACCGCAAGCTGCGCGACGAGGTGCCCGGCCTCAAAGGCATGCAGGTGGTGGACGATGGCCAGCGCGACTTCGCGCACAACCTGCCGGTGGCGGCAAGTGGCGACGACTGCGGCAAGTCCGAATCGCCGTATCTCGGCCACTGCGGCTTCGACGCCGCCGGCGCGATCTTTTCCCACCTGTACGGCTCGCCGCTGCGGGCCGCCATGACCGCGAAGGGGCAGCTGCGCACGTTCGACCAGAACGCGCTGCGGCCCGCCGGCGCCGACGCCTTCCTGGCCGATGCCGGCTACGTCTACCTGCCGCCCGATTGCCTCGCCGGCAAGCCTTGCGGCCTGCTGGTGGCCTTCCACGGCTGCAAGCAGAACGCCGAGGCGGTGGGCGAGGCCTTCGTGCGCGACGCCGGCTTCAACCGCTGGGCCGACGCCTACGACGTGGCCGTGCTGTACCCTCAAACCCGCGCAAGCTTCGCGCCCTTGAATCCGCAGGCATGCTGGGACTGGTGGGGATACTCCGGCACGAATTACGACACCCGCGCGGGCGTGCAGCAGCGCTGGCTGGTGAATGCGGTGCGCGCCATCGAGAAGTGAGGATGGGCGCAGCCTTTCTCCCATCTCCCGCTTGCGGGAGATGGGCAGGGGAGAGGGGCTTTTGCTTCCCGCGCAGCATGGGCATCAAAGCGGTTTCGAGCCGCTGCCGCGGCCCGAGCTACTTTTCTCTGCGTGGCCAGAGAAAAGTAGCCAAAAGAGAGGCCACCCCGATGGCGCGCCCTCCGGGCATCCTGCCCTGCGGGTGCGCGGGCGGGTCGCGGGGTTTTCCGACAGCACTTCCTTGTGCTGTCGGAAAACTGGCCGGCCATCCTGCGGACTATCCGCACCCCGCCCGCCGCGCCATAGAGGCCCCAGGTAAAGCAGCGCGCTCCTGCGCGCAGAAGCAACAGCAACAGCACCCCACCCCAGCCCTCCCCCGCACGAAGGGGTGGGAGGCCGCGGGCTTGCGGCGCTTTGCTTTTGCCTTTGCTTCTGGTGCGCACGATGCGCGCCTGCTCTTCCGGGCCCCCTCGGCGGCGGTGAGCCGTGGGCGACAAGGCCGCGCAGCGGGCGTTGCCATGGAGGGCAACGTCTTTTCGCGCGGGCAGGAGCCCACTCGAAAAGCCCGGCAACGGCTCACGGACTTTCCGTCCATGGATGGACGGAAAGCGCTGCCGCGGGGTGTCGTTTCCTCTTGGTTACTTCTCCTTGACTCCGGGCATCCATGCCCTCCGCCCTTCGGGCCAGCTTCGCCGTTCGCGCGCGCTCCTGCGCGTGCGTGGACAAGTAAAGGAGAAGTAACTCGGGCCGCGGCAGCGGCACGAAACCGCCCTGTCGCTTGCGAGTGCGAGGGAAAAGCACCTGCCCCCCAAACCCATCTCCTCGCTCCTCAAAGCCGACGCCATACATGGCGCTTCTCCGCGGGCCCACTCGCGGGGGAGGGGAGTAACCGGGGCGCGTCATGCTGAGCACCGCCCTCATCGCCACTGCTGCCCTGCTCTGGCTGGGCCTGCTGTTCATCGTGGCCTTGTACGGCGAGCGCCACGCCAAGGTGTTCAACAAGCGCTGGGCGATCGTCTACGGCCTGTCGCTGGCGATCCACTGCACCTCGTGGACGTTCTACGGCACGGTGACCCAGGCCAGCCGCTCGGGGTGGTGGCTGCCGCCGACCTTCGTGGGCGCGATCCTCGTCTACCTGTTCGCGGCGGGCTGGCTGCAGCGCCTGGTACACATGGCGCGCGAGTACAACGCCAGCTCGCTGGCCGACCTGATCGCGGCGCGGCTAGGGCGGCATTCCGGACTGGCAGCGCTGGTCACCGCGGTGATGCTGATCGGCATGGTGCCGTACATCGCGCTGCAGCTGAAGGCGGTGGCGATGAGCTACGGCGTGCTCAGCCGCGGCCATTACGCGGGCACGCCGGCGTGGCAGGACAGTGCACTCTACGTGGGCCTGGCGATGGCTGCCTTCACAATGCTGTTCGGCACGCGCCGCGCGGCAGCCACCGAGCACAACCGCGGGCTGGTGCTGGCGGTGGCGTTCGAGTCGCTGTTCAAGCTCGGCGCGATGCTGGCGCTGGGCACGCTGCTGTTCACCGCGGTGCCGGCGACCGCGGCGGTCGGCACGCCGCCGCCGCAGGACAGCAACAGTTTCCCGGCGCTGATCCTGCTCGGCGCGCTGGCGATGTTCACCATGCCGCACCAGTTCCATGCCGGCGTGGTCGAGTGCCGCGACGGCGGCCACGTGCGCACCGCGCGCTGGCTGTTCCCGCTGTACCTGGTGCTGATTTCGCTGCCGATCCTGCCGCTGGCGCGGCTGGGCGACAGTTGGCTGCGTCCGCTCGGCGTGCCGTCGGATCTCTACGTGCTGGTGCTGCCGATGGCGCGCGGCGAACACGGCCTGGCGCTGATCGCCTTCCTCGGGGGCTTGAGCGCGGCGACCAGCATGGTGGTGGTGGCCACGCTCACGCTGAGCCTGATGGTGAGCAACCATTTCGTGGCGCCGCTGCTGGTGCGCGCGGGCTGGGGACGTGGCGAGCGCGGCGACCTGCGCGGCGCGGTGCTGACGCAGCGACGGCTGGCGATCCTCGCGATCGTGCTGCTGGCCTGGGCCTACAGCCGTGTGCTGGCGCGCAGCGATGCGCTGGCCGACATCGGCGCGATCTCGTTCTCCGCGCTGGCAGGACTCGCGCCGGCCACGCTGGCCGCGATGTACCGGCCGCAGATCGGCGCACGCGCGGTGGGCGCGGGCCTGCTGGTGGGCACGCTCGTGTGGCTGTACGCGCTGCTGCCGGCGCTGTTCGCGCCGCAGCCCGACTGGGTGCACTCGGGGCCGTTCGGCGTGACCTGGCTGGCGCCTTCGCACCTGTTCGGGCTGGACGATTGGAGCCGGTTGGCGCGTGCGGTGGTGCTGAGCCTCGCCGCGAACGCGGCGGTGATGTGGCTGGTGGCGCGTTCGCGCCACGCGCATCCGGCGCCGACGCCCGGGGGCGGCGTGGTGCTGATCGAGCTGCGTGCGCTGGCGCAGCGCTTCCTGCCCGCGCCGCGCGTGCGCGAGCTGTTCCGCGATGCGCCGGAGCGCGTGCTGGCCGATCCGCCGCGCATCGCGGCGGTGGAGCACGAGCTGGCCGCGGTGATCGGCGCGGCCTCCGCGCGCCTGTTGCTGGACGTGATGCGCCACCAAGGCCGGCAGGATCTCGACGCGGTGGCCGCGATCGTGGGCGAGGCGACCCAGGATCTGCGCTTCAACCAGCGCGTGCTGGCCGCCGCGCTGACCAGCATGAGCCAAGGCATCTGCGTGGTGGATGCCGAGCTGTGCGTGGTGGCGTGGAACCGACCTTACGAGGAGTTGTTCGCCTATCCGCCCGGCCTGCTCGAAGTGGGCCGGCCGGTGGCCGAATTGATGCGGCACAACCTCGCGGCCGGGCTGGCCGGCGGTGGCGAGATCGACGCCGACGTGCGCCGACGCCTCGCGCACATGCACGCCGGCTCGCCGCACCAGTCCGAGCGGCAGTTCCCGAACGGGCTGGCGGTGGAGATTCGCGGCAGCCCGATGCCCGGCGGCGGCTATGTGGCGACCTATACCGACGTCACCGCGTTCCGCAACGCCGAGCGCGAACTGAAGCGCATCAACGAGACGCTGGAGCAGCGCGTGGCCGAGCGCACCCGCGCGCTGGCGCTGGCCAGCGACGCCGCGCAGCGCGCGAACGAGGCGAAGACCCACTTCCTCGCCGCGGTCAGCCACGACCTGCTGCAGCCGCTGCACGCCGCGCAATTGTTCTCGCATGCGCTGCAGGTGCGCCTCGCGGGCGACGAGGCGGTCGCGACCGCGCAGCACCTGGACGGTGCGCTGGCCGCCACCGAAAACCTGCTGGCTGGCCTGCTCGACATCGCGAAGCTGGAGGGCGGTCGCTTCAACGTCCGCCCGCGCGACTTCGCGCTGGCCGAGGTGCTCGATCCGCTGGCTGCCGAGTTCCGTGCGCTCGCCGAGGAACGCGGCATCCGCCTGCGCGTGGTCGGTACGCGCGGCTGGGCGCATTCGGACCCGCAGCTGCTGCGCCGGGTGTTGCAGAACTTCCTCGCCAACGCCTTGCGCTACACCGAGCATGGCCGCGCGCTGCTGGGCTGCCGTCGCGTCGACGGGAACTGGCGCATCGAGGTGTGGGACAGCGGCCCCGGCATCGCAGAGTCCGAGCAGCGGCTGATTTTCGAGCAGTTCCGCCGCGGCAGCGCGGCCAGCGGGCAGGGACTCGGGCTGGGCCTGGCGATCGCCGAGCGCATGGCAGGTTTGCTCGGGCATCGCCTGTCGCTGCGTTCCTGGCCGGGACGGGGCAGCGTGTTCGCGGTGGAACTTCCGCGTGCCGCCACCGGCCGGGTGGCGCGCGAGCCCGCGGCCGCACCGGCACGCCACTTGCCGCAGGGGCGCGCGCTGGTGCTGGACAACGAACCGGCCGCACTGGCGGCGATGAGCGCGCTGCTCGCGAGCTGGCAGTGGCAGGTGCACGCGGCGCGCACGCCGGCGCAGGCGGAACTGGCGCCATGGACGCCCGACCTGCTGGTGCTCGACTACCACCTCGACGGTGGCCTCACCGGGCTGGATGCATTGGTCGGGCTGCGCGAGCGTTTCGGTGCGCTACCCGCGGTGGTGCTGACCGCCGACCGCGACGCGGTGCTGCGCCAGCGCTTGCTCGAAGCGGGCGTCAATGTGCTCTACAAGCCACTCAAGCCACTGGCCCTGCGGCAACTGATCCAGCATCACATGGCGGCGCGCGAGGCGGCTTCGGCGTGACTGTAGGAGCGCACCCCCGGATCAAGTCCGGGGGTGCGCTCCTGCACGGAGACGCCACGGGATTGCTTCAATCGACCCGCGCGGGATCGACCAGGTCCAGCGAACGCAGCAGCATGCTGGCCTGGGTGCGGTTGCGCACGCTGAGCTTCTCAAAGATCGCGGTGACGTGCGCCTTTACCGTGCGTTCCTGGATCGCCAGCCGGTCGGCGATCTGCTTGTTGAGCAGGCCTTCGGCGAGCAGGCCGAGCACGCGGTACTGCTGCCCCGTCAGGCGGGCCAGTCGCGCGGCCAGGTCGCTGTCGTCCGGGTCGGAGGGCAGGGCGGCCACGCTCTCGCCCAAATGTGGCGGCACCCATTCGCCACAGTCGAGCACGGTGCGGATCGCGGCGGCGATCTCGTCGGGGCTGGCGCTCTTGGAGATGAAGCCGGCGGCGCCGTGGTCCAGCACGCGGCGCACCACGCGCGGCTCGTCGTGCGCGGACACCACCATCACCGCCACTGCGGGGAACTGCCCGCGCAAGGCCGCCAGCCCGGACAGGCCGCGGCTGCCCGGCATGTGCAGATCGAGCAGTACCAGGTCAGTGTCCGGCACCTCGCCCAGCGCGTCGAGCGTGGTGGCCAGGTCGCAGGCCTCGCTGATGCTGCCGTCGTCCAGCGCTGCCCGTGCGGCCTGGTGCAGCGCGGCGCGGAACAGCGGATGGTCGTCGGCGATCAGCAAGTGCGGCATGGATCGGTCTGCGCGGGGTAACTGGCTTGAGGGTAGCGGCACCGTGCGGCGTCTGCATCGGACTTTCGTCCCATGGCACGCACGCGGCAGCAAGTTATCGTGCGTGGATGCCACCCATCGTCCGCCTGTCCTGCCTCGCCGCCGCCGCGCTCGCGCTGGCGGGCTGCGCCGCATCGCCACCGCACAGAGGAAATGCCATGACGCCTTCCTTCGTGGTCAGTCCGATTCGGGAGACCGCGTACCGTGGCAGCGACGACCTGCTCAGCGCGGGCCTGGGCCTGGCTGGCTTGGGTGGTGCACCCGTGGCGTATGCGGATCCGCTGCATCCGACGCCGGCCGAGCTGCGCCGACGCGCGATCCAGAGCAGTTGGAAGGGCATCGCCGATCTTGGTCCGCTGGGCGGCTACGGCAGCGTGTACGGCGCGGTGCCGGACGTGCCGGGCCGCGAGTACACGGCGTTCGCGCGCCTGCCCGGCGCACATGCGCCGCATCGCGTGCTGCTGCAGGCGCCCGACGGTTTCGATCGCAAGGCACGTTGCCTCGTGGTAACAGCATCCTCCGGTTCGCGCGGCATCTATGGCGCCATTTCCCTTGCCGGCGCCTGGGGCTTGCCGAAGGGTTGCGCGGTGACCTATACCGACAAGGGCACGGGTTCGGGCTATTTCGACACGGTCGACGGCACCGGCGTGACGCTGGACGGTACGCGCGCCAAGGCGGGGCAGGCGGAGCTGGAGTTCGCGCCCGCCGATCCGCCCGCCGATGCCGGCATCGCGGTGAAGCACGCGCACTCCGGCGACAACCCGGAAGCCGACTGGGGTCGCGACGTGCTGCAGGCGGTGCGCTTCGGCTTGGCGATGCTGGATCGCGCCTATCCCGACGCGGCGCCGTTCACGCCGCTGAACACGCGGATCATCGCCACCGGGCTGTCCAACGGAGGTGGCGCCGTACTGCAGGCGGCTGGCCTGGACGACATCGGCTTGCTGTCCGGCGTGGTGGCGCTGGAGCCGAACGTGCACGTGCCGGGCCATGGCCGGGCTCTGTACGACTACGCCACCGAGGCGGCTTTGCTCATGCCGTGCGCGCTCGTTGATGCGCGCTTCGCCGACACGCCGTTCGCGCGCGTGGCTGGTGCGCCGCCGCCGGCCTTCCTCGTGCGTTGCGCCAGCCTGCATGCGGACGGCGTGCTGGCATCCGCCATACCTGTGGAGCAGGCCGCCGAAGCCTTGCAGAAACTGCACGACAGCGGCTGGCGCGACGAGGCCATCGCCACCGGCGCCAGCAGCACCGCGTTCGACGTGTGGCGCGCGGTGGCAGCGGGCTATGCCTCGGCCTACCTGCGTCGGGGCGTGGGCCACATGCCCTGCGGTTACAGCTACCGAACACTGGACGCGGCCGGCAAGCCGGGGTCGGTCGATCCGGCGGTGGAAGCGTCGTGGTGGGCGGATGCCTCCGGCATCCCGCCGGGCAATGGCGTGATGCTGGCTGGTGGCACCGACACGTCGGCTGATCCCGCGCTGCCGGGCCTGCGTTGCCTGCGCGCGTTGTGGACGGGCGACAGTGCCGACGCCCGTGCGCTGCACGCCTCGGTGGCGTCGCTGGCGGCACGCTTGCCGCGCGCGAACCTGCCGATCTTCGTGCTGCATGGCGCCGCCGACGGCTTGCTGCCGACCGCGTTCACCTCCGAGCCCTATGTCGCGTGGCTGGGTGCCGAAGGCCGCCGTCCGCTGTACTGGAAGGTGCCGACTGCGCAGCACTTCGACGCGTTCCTCGCCTTGCCCGGTTTCGGCGACCGCCACGTACCGCTGCTGCCCTACGGCTACGCCGCGCTCGACCGGCTGTGGGCGCACCTGCACGCGGACCAGCCATGGCCGGACGACCTGCCCACGCCGGCGGCGCGTCCGCGTGGCGCCACCGCGCTGACGCGCGAGGAGCTGGACCTGCCGCACTGAACCCCGCTGGCGGTTCCGGTGTTTTGTGGCGCGACGGCCGCAGGCGTTATCCTTGGCGGCCCATTTGCGCTTCCGCGGCGCGCCGTCAAACCCGAGGATACCCATGGCCATTCAAGTCACCCTGCACACCAACCGCGGCCCGATCCGCCTGCGCCTGCACGACGACAAGGCGCCGCTGACCGTGGCGAATTTCGTGAACCTGGCCAAGCGCGGCTACTACGACGGCCTGTCGTTCCATCGCGTGATCGCCGACTTCATGGTCCAGGGCGGTTGCCCCGAAGGCAGCGGTCGCGGCGGCCCGGGCTACAAGTTCGAGGACGAGTTCCACCCCTCGCTGCGTCACGACAAGCCCGGCGTGCTGTCGATGGCGAACGCCGGCCCGCGCACCAACGGCAGCCAGTTCTTCATCACTCACGGCGCCACGCCGTGGCTGGACGGCAAGCACAGCGTGTTCGGCGAAGTGATCGATGCGAATGACCAGCAGGTAGTCGACGCGATCCGCCAGAACGACGTCATCGAGAAGGTCACGGTCGAGGGCGACGTGGACGCGCTGCTGGCGGCCAAGGCCGACTGCGTGAAGGAATGGAACAGCGTGCTCGATCAGCGCGGCTGATCCGCGACAGGTGTCGCCCCTGCAAGCCACCGCCTTGGTGCGGTGGCTTTTTCACGCGCCGGTCACGACAGAAACCGCGTGCGATCCATAGAATCGACGGGTCGCGCGCGGCAACTGCGTTCGGCTTCCATCATCCAAGGAGAGCAGCCATGTCATTACTCGGTAGTTTGCTGGGCGGCGGCGGTCAGGCCGGCGGTTCGGATCTGGTGTCGGTGGCGGGTCAGCTGATCCAGCAGGCGGGCGGCGTGCAGGGGCTGGCCGGCATGCTGCACCAGGGCGGGCTCGGCGAAGCCGTGCAGTCGTGGGTGGGCAACGGCGCCAATCAGGCGGTGTCCGGCGATCAGCTCAACCAGGCGTTGCAGAGCGGTGGCCTGGGTTCGGTGCTGCAGGAGGCGGCCGGCAAGCTGGGCATGGACCAGGGCCAGCTGTCCGGTGCGCTGGCGCAGGTGTTGCCGCATGTGGTCGACCATCTGACTCCCGGCGGCCAGGTGCCGGCGCAGGGGCAGGGTGGTGGTTTCGATCTCGGCTCGCTGGCGGGGCTGGCCGGCAAGCTGTTCGGCTGAGCTTCGCCGACACGTCATGGGGTCGTGCGGGCGAGGCATGCCCCGCCCGCACGACCGCGTCTCACGAGGAGGCGCTGGGCTTGAACAGCACGTGGTAGATCGCGAGCAGGATGATCGCGCCCACGATCGAAGCGATGAAATGCACGAAGCCGTGCGCGGGCCACCAGCCCAGGTTCTCGCCCACCCAGGTGGCGAGGATCGAGCCCACGATGCCGATGACGATGGTGATGATGAAGCCGACCGAGTCCTTGCCGCCGCGGATGAACTTGGCGATGACGCCGACGATGAAGCCGATGATGATGACCCAGAGCCAATGCATATCCGTGTGTCCCCATGCGTGGTTGATGAAGTCCCCTGGATAGTGCGGAAGCCGCGCCTCCCTGCGGCTCCTGCCGCGCACCGTGCTGAAGGCGTGGCAGCGTGGGCATCATGCCATCCGCGAACATGGGCATGCATCCACGGATCGTGATGACGCAAGCTTTTGCGGGGGTCTCGGGGGATGCAATACCCCATGCTAAAATCGCCGGGTTTGCCGCTTCCGTCCCCCACGAACCCGAGGAAGTCATGCCCCAGCTCGCCCAGCGTGTCGGCCGCGCCAAGCCCAGCGCGATCATGCTCATCGCCGCCAAGGCGAAGCAGCTCAAGGCCGCCGGCCGCGACATCATCAGCTTCTCCATCGGCGTGCCGAACTTCCTGCCCGGCGAACACGTGTACGCGGCGGCGCGCGAGGCGCTCAGCCACGACAGCGGCCAGTACGGCAGCAACCGTGGCGCCGAGCCGCTGCTGGACGCGTTCCTGAAGCACATCGAGGCGCTGGGGTTCCACGGCTACGGCCACGCCAACCTGTCGGTGGGCATCGGCGCCAAGCAGGTGCTGTACAACCTGGCCGAGGCGCTGCTGGACGAGGGCGACGAGATCGCCTTCGCTGCGCCGTACTGGACCACCTACCGCGACATCGCCGACATCGTGGGCGCGCAGGCCAACGTGCTGCATTGCGGCCCCGAGCAGCACTACAAGCTCACGCCGGCGCAGCTCGACGCCGCGCTGGCGCGCAAGCCCAAGGTGTTCCTGTTCAACAACCCGTCCAACCCGACGGGCATGGTCTACACGCGCGAGGAAATCGCCGCGCTGGCCGAGGTGCTGGCGAAGCATCCGGACACCTGGATCATCACCGACGACATCTACAACTCGATGGTGTTCGACGGCATCGGCTACCACAACTTCGTGTTCGCGAAGCCTGAACTGCGCGAGCGGCTGGTCTTCGTCGACTCGGTGTCCAAGACCTACGGCATGCCGGGCTGGCGCGTGGGCTTGCTGGCCGGGCCGGAGCCGGTGGCCAAGGCGGTCACCACGCTCAACTCCAACCACATCACCAGCGTGCCGGAAGTGATCACCGCGGCCGCGGTGGCCGCGTTCACGGGCCCGCAGGACATCCCGCAGGCCAAGTGCGCCGAATTCGCCGCGCGCCGCGACACCGTGGTTGCCGCGCTCAACGCGATCCCGGGCGTGACCTGCCCGCGGCCGCAGGGCGCGTTCTACGCGTTCCCCGACATTTCGGTGGCGTTCGGCAAGAGCCACCACGGCACGAAGATTTCGAGCGACGTGGAGTTCTGCGCCGCGCTGCTGGAAGCCAAGGGCGTGGCCTGCGTGCCGGGCTCGGCCTTCGGTGAGCCGCGTGCCCTGCGGATTTCCTATACCTGCCCGGCCGCCCAGCTGGCGCCCGGACTCGCGCGCATTGCCGAGTTCTTTGCCGAGCTGACGTGAACACATCAACTGTAGGAGCGGCTTCAGCCGCGACAGGCAAGAAGCATCGCGGCTGAAGCCGCTCCTACTAAAAGCTGAGCATTCCACCAAGGAGTCAACCCCATGAAAGCCCCCGTTCGAGTTGCCGTTACCGGCGCCGCCGGCCAGATCGGTTACGCCCTGCTGTTCCGCATCGCCGCCGGCGACATGCTGGGTCCCGACCAGCCGGTGATCCTGCACCTGCTGGAAATCACGCCGGCGCTGCCCGCGCTGCAGGGCGTGGTGATGGAGCTCAACGACTGCGCGTTTCCGACCCTGGCCGGCGTGGTCGCCACCGACGACGTCAACGTGGCCTTCAAGGACGTGGACTACGCGCTGCTGGTCGGTGCCCGCCCGCGCGGCCCGGGCATGGAGCGCAAGGACCTCTTGGAAGCGAACGGCGCGATCTTCGCCCCGCAGGGCAAGGCGCTGAACGACCACGCCAAGCGCGACGTGAAGGTGCTGGTGGTCGGCAACCCGGCCAACACCAATGCGCTGATCGCGCAGCAGAACGCGCCCAGCCTGGATCCGAAGTGCTTCACCGCGATGGTGCGCCTGGACCACAACCGCGCCAAGAGCCAGCTGGCCGAGAAGACCGGCAAGCACAACACCGACGTCCGCAAGATGACGATCTGGGGCAACCACAGCTCCACCCAGTACCCCGACCTGCACCACGCCACCGTGGACGGCAAGCCGGCGCTGAGCCTGGTCGACCAGGCGTGGTACGAGAGCGATTTCATCCCCACCGTGCAGCAGCGCGGCGCGGCCATCATCAAGGCGCGCGGCGCTTCCTCCGCCGCCTCGGCCGCCTCGGCCGCGATCGACCACATGCGCACCTGGGCGCAGGGCACCGCGGAAGGCGACTGGGTGTCGATGGGCATCCCGTCCGACGGCTCCTACGGCATCGCGCCGGGCGTGATCTTCGGCTACCCGGTGACGGTGAAGGACGGCAAGTACGCCATCGTGCAGGGCCTGGCGATCAACGCGTTCTCGCAGGCGCGCATCGATGCCACCCACAAGGAACTGCGCGAGGAACGCGCAGGCGTCGAGCATCTGTTCGCGAAGTAAACAGGCGCGGCGCGTTTGCTCGAAGGGGAAGGGCGGCCTGGCCGCCCTTCTTCGTTTCAGCGCAGGGATGGGCCGTGTTGCCGCCACGATGCCTGCGACCATCGTCGCGCTGCCCAAGCGGCGATACCGCGATTAGGCTTGAAACGGGTCGGCGCGGGAGGTGGGCATGGACTACGAATCGTTCTACCGGCAGTCGGTCGAGCAGCCGGAACTGTTCTGGGCGGAACAGGCGCGGCGCATCCATTGGGAGACGCCACCGCGGCAGATCCTCGACCAGTCGAAGCCGCCGTTCCGCCGTTGGTTCGTGGGCGGCACCACCAACCTCTGTTACAACGCCGTGGACCGGCATCTCGCCGAACGCGCGGAGCAACTGGCGCTGGTGGCGGTGTCCAGTGAAACCGACGTCACGCGCGAGTTCAGCTACCGCGAGTTGCATCACGAGGTGAACACGTTCGCCGCGGTGTTGCAGTCGCTGGACGTGGGGCGCGGCGACCGCGTGGTGATCTACCTGCCGAACATCGCCGAGGCGGTGTTCGCGATGCTGGCGTGCACGCGCATCGGCGCGATCCACTCGGTGGTGTTCGGCGGCTTCGCGGCGCACAACCTCGCATTGCGCATCGACGACGCACAGCCGAAGCTGCTGGTCTGTGCCGATGCCGGTATGCGTGCGGGCAAGGTGATTCCGTACAAACCGCTGGTGGACGCGGCGCTGAACGAGGCCTCGGCGCCGCCGCCGAAGGTGCTGGTGGTGGATCGCGGGCTCGATCCGCAGATGACCCGCATCAAGGATCGCGACGTGGACTACGCCGAACTTCGCGCGAAGCATGCTGGCGCCGCGGTGCCGGTGGCCTGGCTGGAGTCGAACGAACCGAGTTACCTGCTCTACACCTCCGGCACCACCGGCAAGCCCAAGGGCGTGCAGCGCGACACCGGCGGTTACGCGGTGGCGATGGCGATGTCGATCCGCTGCATCTTCGACGTCGCGCCTGGGCAGGTGATGTTCTCCACTTCCGACGTGGGCTGGGCGGTGGGGCATTCCTACAACGTCTACGGTCCGCTGATCGGCGGCGCCACTTCGCTGCTCTACGAAGGCCTGCCCACGCGGCCCGATCCGGGCGTGTGGTGGGGGCTGTGCGAGCAGTACGGCGTGCGCAGCATGTTCTCCTCGCCCACCGCGATCCGCGTGCTGAAGAAGCAGGACGCACGCTTCCTGCACGCGCACGACCTGTCGAAACTGAAGTGGCTGTTCCTCGCCGGCGAGCCGCTGGACGAACCCACCTCGCATTGGATCAACACCGAACTGGGCGTGCCGGTGGTCGACAACTACTGGCAGACCGAGACCGGCTGGCCGGCGATCACCCTGATGCCAGGTCTGGACATGAAACCCGCCAAGCTCGGCTCGCCCGGCCTGCCGGCGCCTGGTTACAAGATGAAGGTGATCGACGAGAACACCGGCAAGGAAGTGCCCGCCGGCGAGAAGGGCGTGCTGGTGCTGGAACCGCCGCTGCCGCCGGGCTGCCTCAGCACGATCTGGCGCGACGACGACCGCTACGTGCACAGCTACTTCAGCCACTTCCGCGAGCTGCTGTACAGCTCGCTGGACTGGGCGATTCGCGATGCGGACGGCTACACCTTCATCCTCGGCCGCACCGACGACGTGATCAACGTGGCCGGGCATCGCCTGGGCACACGCGAGATCGAGGAATCCGTGGCCGGCCACCCGGCGGTGGCCGAGGCGGCGGTGGTAGGCGTGCGCGACGAACTGAAAGGCCAGGTGCCGGTGGTGTTCGCCACACTGAAACAGGACGCCGGCGCGGGCGCCGCCGAGGTGGCGCGCGGCATGCAGCAGTGCGTGGTGGACCAGCTCGGCAGCGTGGCGAAACCGGCGCGGGTGTATGTGGTGGGCGCGTTGCCCAAGACGCGCTCGGGCAAGCTGCTGCGCCGCTCGCTGCAGGCCCTGGCCGAGCAGCGCGATCCGGGCGATCTCTCCACGCTGGACGATCCGGCGGCGCTGGAGGAGATCCGCAAGGCGCTGGAACGCGGGCCGGATCAGGGAAGTTGACGGGCGTAAGGGGGACCCTTCGACTCTGGCCCTGCGGGCCTACGCTCAGGGCGAACGGTTGGTTGGGGATTTCCTCATCCCGTTCGCCCTGAGCGTAGCGCAGCGAAGTCGAAGGGCAGGGCGACACAGTGGGGATCGCCCTGCCGGCGGCTTGCTTCTGGTGCGAAAGACGAGGTATCAGGCTGCGGCTGTTTCCGCCGCCGGCGCCGAGCTGCGGATCAGGTGATCGAACGCGCCCAGCGCGGCAGTGGAACCGGCACCCATCGCGATCACGATCTGCTTGTACGGCACCGTGGTGGCGTCGCCGGCGGCGAACACGCCGGGCAGCGAAGTCTGGCCGCGGGCGTCGATCACGATCTCGCCGCGGGGGCTGAGTTCCAGCGTGCCCTTCAGCCACTCGGTGTTCGGCAGCAGGCCGATCTGCACGAAGATGCCTTCGAGGGTCAGGCTGTGCATCACGCCGTCGTTGCGGTCCTTCCAGACCAGACCGGTGACTTTCTGGCCGTCGCCCAGTACCTCGGTGGTCTGCGCGCTGACGATCACCTCCACGTTGGGCAGGCTGCGCAGCTTGCGCTGCAGCACCTCGTCGGCGCGCAGTTGGTGGTCGAACTCGATCAGGGTGACATGGGCCACGAGGCCGGCCAGGTCGATCGCCGCCTCCGCGCCGGAGTTGCCGCCGCCGATCACCGCCACACGCTTGCCCTTGAACAGCGGGCCGTCGCAGTGCGGGCAGTAGGCCACGCCCTTGTTGCGGTAATCGTTCTCGCCGGGCACGCCCATCTGCCGCCAGCGCGCGCCGGTGGAGAGCACCACGGACTTGGCTTTGAGGCTGGCGCCGTTCTCCAGCGCCACCTCGATCAGACCGCTGGCCGATTCCGCGGCGGGCACCAGCTGGGTGGCGCGCTGCAGGTTCATGATGTCCACGTCGTAGTTGCGAACGTGGTTTTCCAGCGCGGCGCCCAGCTTCGGGCCTTCGGTGTAGTCCACCGAGATGAAGTTTTCGATCGCCATGGTGTCCAGCACCTGGCCGCCAAAGCGCTCGGCTGCCACGCCGGTGCGGATGCCCTTGCGCGCGGCGTAGATCGCCGCCGCGGCGCCGGCCGGGCCACCGCCGACCACCAGCACGTCGAAGGCGTCCTTGGTCTTGATCGCCGCGGCGGCGCGCACGGCGGCGCCGGTATCGAGCTTGGCGACGATCTGTTCCAGGCTCATGCGGCCCTGGTCGAAGACCTCGCCGTTCAAGTACACGGTGGGCACCGACATGATCTGGCGCTTTTCCACCTCGTCCTGGTACAGCGCGCCGTCGATGGCGACGTGCTTGATGTTGGGGTTCAGCACGCTCATCAGGTTGAGCGCCTGCACCACGTCCGGGCAGTTCTGGCAGGACAGCGAGAAATACGTCTCGAAATGGAACATGCCGTCAGGAGCGGGGCCTTCGAGGTTCTGCACCTGCGCGATGGTTTCGGCCGCGGCCTTGGACGGATGTCCGCCCACCTGCAGCAGCGCCAGCACCAACGAGGTGAACTCGTGGCCCAGCGGGATGCCGGCGAAGCGCACGCCGATGTCGGTGCCGGTGCGGTTGATCGCGAACGAAGGCTTGCGCGTCTCGCTGTCGTCGCGGCGCAGGGAGATCTTGTCGCTCATCGCGGCGATCTCGCCCAAGAGTTCCTCCAGCTCGCGCGACTTCGCGCCGTCGTCCAGCGAGGCGACGAGTTCGATCGGCTGGGTGAGTTTTTCCAGGTAGCCCGCGAGCTGGGCCTTGATGGCTGCATCAAGCATGGTGACCACTCCGGTGGCGATGGGGAAAGGGAGAGAGGCTTGTGGCAGCGGCCCGCGCGGGGGGAGGGCGGCTGCGGAGGGGGAGCGAAGCCGGGCGCGGGCCGCTGGCACAAGCATCCTCGGGGAAGCCCGGGCGCGGTGCGCCCGGGTCCGGTGTTGCGGGTGAAGCGACGGATCAGATCTTGCCGACCAGGTCCAGCGAGGGAGCCAGGGTCTTCTCGCCTTCCTTCCACTTGGCCGGGCACACCTCGCCCGGGTGCGAGGCGACGTACTGCGCGGCCTTCACCTTGCGCAGCAGTTCCTTGGCGTCGCGGCCGATGCCGCCGGCGGTGATCTCGACGATCTGGATCTTGCCCTGCGGGTCGACCACGAAGCTGCCGCGGTCGGCCAGGCCGGCGTCCTCGATCAGCACCTCGAAGTTGCGGCTGATCGCATGGGTCGGGTCGCCGACCATGGTGTAGCCGATCTTCCTGATCGCGTCGGAGGTGTCGTGCCACGCCTTGTGCGAGAAGTGCGTGTCGGTCGAGACGCTGTAGATCTCCACGCCCAGCTTCTGGAACTCGGCATAGTTGTCGGCCAGGTCTTCCAGCTCGGTCGGGCAAACGAAGGTGAAGTCGGCCGGGTAGAAGAACACCACGGACCACTTGCCCTTGAGGTCGGCCTCGGTCACTTCGACGAACTGGCCAGCCTTGAACGCCTGGGCCTTGAACGGCTTCACTTCGGTATTGATCAAAGACACTTTGTAGTCTCCGTTGGTGGTGGATGGGTGTATCGATGGGTTCAATTGTAGGGGTCGCTTACGATTAGTCCAATTGATAGTTGGCATGGAGGCAATCGCTGCAGGCTATGGCGCCGCCGGCTCGACTCGGCGGCGCCGTGCAGGACGTGCTCGCGGACGGTTGGTTCAGGGCGCGGCGGCGAAGCGCTGGCGCAGCTGCTGGTCGACCACCGTGGCGGTGACGATGTCGCTGCCCACGTTCACCGTGGTGCGCGCCATGTCGAGGATGCGGTCCACGCCGATGACGATGCCAATGCCTTCCGGCGGTATGCCGAAGGTGGCCAGCAGGCCCGCGATCAGCGGCAGCGAACCGCCGGGGATGCCGGCCACCGCCACCGCGCTCAGCACCGCGAGCAGCATCAGGATGGCCTGATGGGCGAGACCGAGTTCCACGCCGAAGGCCTGCGCCACGAACAGCACCACGCAACCTTCGAACAGCGCGGTGCCGCTCATGTTCATGGTCGCGCCCAGCGGCAGCACGAAGCCGGCGGTGCTGGGCGCCAGCTTCAGCTCGTCGTGCGCCACCGCGAGCGAGGCGGGCAGGCAGGCGTTGCTGGAACTGGTGGAGAACGCGGCGATCAGCAGCGAGCGGATCTGGCGGAAATATTCCCACGGCGAGCGTCGGGCCAGGAAGCGTATCCACAGCGACATGGTGCCGAACAGATGCAGCGCCAGAGCCGCCATGCAACCCACCACGAACACCGACAGCGCCAGCAGCACGTCCACGCCCACCTTGACGATCACGCTGTAAATCATCGCCGGCACCGCCAGCGGCGCCAGTTGCAGCGCGAAGCCCACGATCCGCGTCATCAGCTCGGTGACCGTGTCCAGCGCCATCTGCACCCGCTTGCGCTGCTTCCCCGGCAGCTGGGTGGCGGCCGCGCCCACCAGGATCGCGAACAGGATCAGCGGCAGCACCTCGCCCAGCGCGTCGCGGCTGGAGCCCGCCACCGCGCCGACCAGGTTGCGCGGCATGAACATCTCCACCAGCGTGGCCAGACTCATGCCGGGTTGGGTGGCTTCGCGGGAGATGGCCTGCTGCGCCTTGCTGCCGTATTCGGCCATCAGCTGGGTGCGCGCGGCGTCGTCCAGGTGGTGGCCGGGCTGCAAGGTGTTCATCAGCACGAGGCCGATCGCCACCGCGATCGCCATGTTGGCGAAGAACAGCGCGAAGGTGCGTCCGGCCAGCGGGCCCAGCCGGTCGAGCCGGCCCAGCTGGGTCACGCCGGAGGCCAGCGAGGTGAACACCAGCGGGATCACCACGAAGAACAGCAGGCGCAGGAAGATCTGCCCGAACGGGTCGAATATCGCGCCGGAGATCTTCTGCATCAAGATCAGGGTCGGCGGATGCAACTGGCCGATGCCGAGCGTGGCCACCGCGGCCGCCACACCGATCACCAGGCCCCACAGGATGCGTTTTGCGAGTGTCGTCGTCGTGCTCATCCGTCCGACTGTACGGTGTGGTCGCGGCCACGTCACGCAGGATTTTTCGATGCCCCGCCAGCCCTTGTGATGGTGTACCCGGGGCGTCGAGCGGGGCTGCGACCAAGGTGCAGGCGTGGCTTCTTGCCGGGCTGGGCTAAAATGGGCACTTTGACGGAGGCCACATGACACAGCCAGCCACTGCGGGCGCCCGCTTCCGCGCCGCGCTTGCCGCCGAATCCCCGTTGCAGGTGATCGGCGCGATCACTGCCTACGCCGGCCTGATGGCCAAACGGGTGGGTTACCGGGCGCTGTACCTGTCCGGCGGCGGCGTGGCCGCCAATTCGCTGGGCATGCCGGACCTGGGCATCTCGACGATGGAAGACGTGCTCACCGACGCACGCCGCATCGTCGACGCCACCGGCCTGCCGCTGCTGGTCGACATCGACACCGGTTGGGGCGGCGCGTTCAACATCGCGCGCACCATCCGCAACTTCGAGCGCATCGGCGTGGCCGCGGTGCACATCGAGGATCAGGTGGGCCAGAAGCGCTGCGGCCACCGCCCCGGCAAGGAAGTGGTGCCGAAGGAGGAGATGGTCGATCGCGTGAAGGCCGCGGTGGACGCGCGTACCGATCCCGGCTTCGTGATCATGGCGCGCACCGACGCGGCAGCGGTGGAGGGCATCGACGCGGCGATCGAGCGCGCGGTGGCCTACGTCGAGGCCGGCGCCGACATGATCTTCCCCGAGGCGATGAAGACGCTGGACGATTACCGCAGGTTCAAGGCGGCGGTGCAGGTGCCGATCCTGGCCAACCTCACCGAGTTCGGTTCCACCCCGTTCTTCACCACCGACGAGCTGCGCTCGGCCGACGTGGACATCGCGCTGTACTGCTGCGGCGCCTACCGCGCCATGAACAAGGCGGCGCTGCACTTCTACGAGACGGTGCGCCGCGAAGGCACGCAGAAGCACATCATCGACACCTTGCAGACGCGCGAGGAGCTGTACGACTTCCTGGGCTACCACGCCTATGAGGGCAAGCTCGACGCGCTGTTTTCCAACAAGAGCTGACACGCGGTCGCTGTAGGAGCGCACCCTGTGCGCGATGACGCTTTTCGCGAAGAGCTTTCGCGCACAGGGTGCGCTCCTACACGCTCCGTTTTCCGCCGTTTCGCAATCCCTGCACCCCAGGAGACACCCCATGAGCGAGCAAGTCCTTCCCAAGGCCAAGAAATCGGTCGCCCTGTCCGGCGTGGCTGCCGGCAACACCGCGCTGTGCACGGTGGGCCGCAGCGGCAACGACCTGCACTACCGCGGCTACGACATCCATGACCTGGCGGCGAAGGGCTGCTTCGAGGAAGTGGCGCACCTGCTGGTTTACGGCGTGTTGCCGAACTGGACCGAACTGCAGAACTACAAGGCCAGGCTGAAGCGCCTGCGCGGCCTGCCGGCGCCGGTGAAGAGCGCGCTGGAACTGCTGCCCGCCGCCACCCACCCGATGGACGTGCTGCGCACCGGCTGCTCGGTGCTGGGCACGGTGCTGCCAGAGAAGGACGACCACAACGTCACCGGCGCCCGCGACATCGCCGACCGCCTGATGGCCAGCTTCGGCTCGATGCTGCTGTACTGGTACCACTTCAGTCACAACGGCAAGCGCGTCGAGACCGCGACCGACGACGACTCCATCGCCGCGCACTTCCTGCACGTGCTGCACGGCAGGAAGCCCAGCGAGCTGCACGCGAACGCGCTGGACAAGTCGCTGGTGCTGTACGCCGAGCACGAGTTCAACGCCTCGACCTTCGCCGCACGCGTGATCGCCGGCACCGGTTCGGACATGTATTCGGCCCTTACCGGCGCGATCGGCGCGCTGCGCGGCCCCAAGCACGGCGGCGCGAACGAGGTGGCGATGGAAATCATCGCGCGCTATCGCAACGCCGACGAGGCCGAGGCCGACATCCGCGCCCGCGTCGAGCGCAAGGAGATCGTGATCGGCTTCGGCCACCCGGTGTACACGGTGTCCGACCCGCGCAACGAGATCATCAAGGAGATCTCGCGCAAGCTCTGCACCGACGGCGGCAACCCGGTGCTGTTCGAGGTGTCCGAGCGCATCGAGAAGGTGATGGCCGAGATCAAGAAGATGTTCCCGAACCTCGACTGGTTCTCCGCCAGCGCCTACCACATGATGGGCGTGCCGACGGCGATGTTCACGCCGCTGTTCGTGATCGCACGCACCTCCGGTTGGAGCGCGCACGTGATCGAGCAGCGCGAGGACGGCAAGATCATCCGCCCCAGCGCGAACTACACCGGCCCGGAAGACCGGGTCTACGTGCCGATCGACAAGCGCTGAAGCGTCGGCAGTCCGAAACAGGGAGGGAGCCGCGAGGCTCCCTTTTTCGTGGGCGTGATGAGCGTTCGCGCTGCCGGCGCCTGCGCTCGTTACAGGTGTTGCAGAACTGATACAGGTCTCGACATCGCGAATCCCTGGGCTCCAGAGCCTTGTTCTGCGGCACCGGAGGAGATGCAGCGGCAATCCCGCCCGGTGCAAGCTGTAACGTTCGTGGAACAGTGCATGCGGCGGGCTGATGCCGCTTTGCCGATGCAATGGCTCCAACTGCCTGATTTGCAGATGAGTTATCCGCGCATGCCCGCTTGGCATTGCCCTTGCCAGTTCAGCTTGCTGCACACGCAAGACTAGGCGGGATGGCCCAAGTCAACCAGGGGATTCCCGAGCACAACCGCGATCCGGCACGAGCCGGGAAGTGGCGGCGGTGTCTGGCGCTGCAGGCAACCGGTTCCGGCGTCAGCCGGAATTGACGATGCAAGTCCTGATCGGGCTTTCCAAGGAGAACTAACCATGCGCAAGACACTCATCGCTACCGCCATCTGCCTGGGCTTGGGTTTCAGCTTCTCGGCCATGGCCGGCAACCACAACCACCAGACCAACGCCGGCGGCAACAACGCCCAGGACAGCTCGGCGGCGCTGCAGAACGTGGCCAACCAGAACAACTCCAACAACACCAGCAATTCCAACAACACCAGCAGTTCCAACAACACCACGACCACGCTCAACACCGTCGTGGCGAACAGCGTGCTCAACGGTACGGTGTCGAATGTCGGCGTCTCCAACATCGGCAACAGCGCGATGAACTCGGGTGATGCCAATGGCGGTGCCGGCGGCATCGGCCTGGGTGCCACTTCGGCGCCGGGTGGCAACGGTGGCGACGCGCACAGCCATAGCGGTGACGGCGGCGCAGGGCTGGGTCTGAGTGCGGCGGTGGGCGGGTCCAACTCGTCCGATGGCGGCAGCAGCAACGGCAGCGCGGGTGACGGCTCGAACGGCAGCGTGGCGGCGAACGGTGGCCACCAGCATGGGTCGGGCAACGGCGGCAATGGCGGTAACAACTCGAGTTCGGCCGATGGCGGTGGTGGCTCATGGGCAGGCGGTGCGGGCGGCAGCGGCTCCGCCGACGCGAGCAGCGGCGCTGGTTCGGGCACGGGCGGCAACAGCGGCGATAGCGCCAGCATGGGCGGCGCGGGCGGCGCCGGTGGCGCGGGCGGCGCGGGCATGGGCGGTGCGGGCGGTGCTGGTGGCTCGACGATGGCCGATGCCGGCAGCTTCGACATGTCCAACCAGATGACCGGTACGGCCGTGGGCGCAGCCGGCATCGCGGTGATCGCGCAGAACAGCGGCGCGGCGGCACTGGTGCAGCAGAGCGTGAATGTGCAGGCCAACCTCACGGTCGGCCACTGATGGAACCTCCCGCGGTGGGGCGTTCGCGCCCCACCGCGGCTTTGCGGCGACTGCGTGCCACGAGGGAGCCGGAAGTGGGTAGCCATGCATGGGCAGCCGTGCATGACATCCAACGGCGTCCTCCGCGACAGGCAGTCGCGGCGGGAGTACAGAATCATGCGAACGTTCCGATTCGGGTGCGGGTTCCTGCTGCTGCTTTGCGTCGCGAGTCTTGATGCGCTGGCGACAGACGCGCCGCGGTCTGCCGTGCCGGCGCCCCGGACGGGCGTCACGACAGCGGTCGTGGCGGCACCGGCGCAGTCCGCCTATGTCGACGGCCTGGGCGCCAGCGTCAGCGGTTCCACCCTGGCGCGGTCGCGCGGCGGCATCGAGACGACCACGGAGACCATGACGCTCAACGGCTCGGTGGACCACAACACCGATAACCATGTGGTGACCGGATCCAACCTGATCGACGGTGGCGCGTTCAGTGGTGCGGTCGGCTTGCCGACGGTGATCCAGAACACCGGCAACAACGTGCTGATCCAGAGCGGCGTCATCGTCAACGTGCAGTTCAAGCCATGAGCAGGATGCTCCCGGCGCTTGCGATCGTGCTGGCGCTGGCCTGGCCCGGTGGCCTGCTGGCCGGGTCGGTGGAGATCAACGGCGGTACGGGCTCGACCTACACGCTGCATCTGACCACCTTCAAGGAAGCGAAATTCAGGAACACCGTCCGGCAGAAGTACGACTTCAGTTGCGGCTCCGCCGCCGTGGCCACCTTGCTGACCTACCAGTACGGCTATCCGGTCACCGAGCAGGCGGCATTCGCGCAGATGTACGCACACGGCGATCGCGTCAGGATCAACAAGGAAGGCTTCTCCCTGCTGGACATCAAGAGCTACCTGCAGACGCTCGGTTTCGAGGCCGACGGCTTCCGCCTGCCGCTGGACAAGCTCGCCCAGGAGCACCTGCCGGCGATCGTGCTGATCGTGGTGAATCGCTACCACCATTTCGTGGTCGTCAAGGGCCTGCTGGACGGTCGCGTGCTGGTGGGCGATCCCGCCTTGGGCACGCGCTCGATCCCGCGCGAACGGTTCGAAAAAATGTGGCAGGACAAGTTGCTGTTCGTGATTCACAACCGGCGCGATGAAGCGCACTTCAACCTGGTCAGCGATTGGCGCGCGGCGCCTCTTGCGCCGCTGGGCATGGGCATCGACCGACGCCTGATGGATTACACCACCATGCCGAAGTTCGGGCCCGGGCAGTACTGAGGTGATGGTGATGCAAAGCAAGAATCCAAAATCGAGAACGGGTCTGCGAGTCGTATTGCCCCTGTGCCTGCTCGGCAGCGCAGGCGTCGCCCATGCCATGCCTGGAAGCGAGGCAGGCAATGCCCCCCAGCCGCAACCATCAGCGGCGCCGTCGGCGGATCAGGCACAGGCCGATATCGCCGGCCTCGGGCAGCCGGTCAGTGACGCCAACCTCGACCATGCGCGTGGCGGTTTCGATCTCGGCGGCGGCTTGGTGGCCTCGTTCGGCCTGCAGGAGGAGACCTACATCAACGGCCTCCTGGTGATGTCCACGAGCATCAATATCCCGGACATCAGCAAGATCACGCAGCAACAGGCCGCCGCTCTGGCATCGACGCTCGACGGCTTGAACCTCGTGCAGAACGGACCGGGCAACGGAGCCGTTCCCGGCAAGGCAGCCACCGCGCCTCATGCCGGTTCGACCGCCCAGTCATCCAGCCCTCCGGCGGCAGTGGCCGGATCGAACGCATCGAACGGCGCCGTCGTCGCGCATGTTCCGAATCAGCCGAGCACCATCACGCCCGCCATGGATGCGCCAGCGGAAGCGGTTGGTGTGCCCGCGCCCGGTGCCGGCGGCGTGGGTTCGGCAGCCACCCGGAACAACCCGGGCGTCGCAGCCGCGCTCACGCAGGGCGGGGGACTGGCACAAGTCATTCAGAACACCTTGAACAATCAGTCCATCCAGACCCTGACCACGCTCAACGTCTCGGTGAACACGTTGCAGGCACTGCGCCAGATGAATCTGCAGAGCACCTTGCAGTCGGCGCAAATGCTCTCGTTCGGGCATTGAGTGTCTTGCGAACGTCGCCTGCGCATGCCTGATGGTGCCGAAGTCTCCCAAGATCGGTTAGACAAGGAGCTGAAATGGAACGCAAAAGTCGGCAATGGGCATGCGCGGCCAGTTGCGCCGGGTTGATGGCGTTCGGTGGCTGGGCAAGCGCGCAGGAAGCATCGCCGCCCGCGTCGCCCGCCGAGGCGGGACATGGGTCGTCCGCCGATGCAGGGCATGACGATCCATCGTCTTCCGCGACGGTGCGCCAGCGCTTGCAGCAGCAGGATGCGGAGATCGACGCGATGCGCCACCAGATCGATGCGCAGATGGCGCAGCTCAAGCTGATGCGCCAGCAGCTGGCCCAGCAAGCGGCCGACTATGCATCGCTGCGTCATGCGGTCGGCATGCGCGAGCTGGAACAACAGCGCGGAGGCAACCTGCAAACGACAGGGGTGAATTCGCCGACGCAACCCATGCCGGTCGCATCCGCCGTGCAAACGGTGACGGCCGCCCATCCGCAGGAGGTTGGCCAGGCGCCGCCGAAGGACGCCCGTCCGCCCGAGGTGGCCCCCATCACCAATCAGCCCGGCGTGCTGACGCCGAGGCACAGCTTCGTGCTGGAGCCCTCGTACCAGTTCGGCTACTCCGCCGCCAACCAGGTCGATCTGGTGGGCTACACCATCATCCCGGCCATCCTGATCGGCCTGATCGACATCCGCACGGTGCGCACCACCAGCCATACCGTGACGCTCACCGGGCGCTATGGCCTCACCAATCGCCTCGAACTGGAGGTGCGCGTGCCCTATGTCTGGGAGGGCAGCAACATCGTCAGCCGCGAAGTATTCACCGGCACGGCGACGAACAACGTGCTGAACTCCAGCGGCAGCGGCATCGGCGACATCGAGGCCACCGCGCGCTACCAGTTCAACGACGGCGGCGCGGACAAGCCGTATTACATCGGCTGGCTCCGTTTCAAATCCCGTACGGGCCAGGATCCCTTCGACGTGCGCACCGACTGCCAGACGCGCTGCATCGAGAATGTCACCGGCACGGGCCTGCCGCTGGAGTTGCCGACCGGCTCGGGCTTCTATTCCCTGCAGCCCGGGCTCACCTGGCTGCTGCCGTCCGATCCCGTGGTGATCTTCGGCAACCTCAGCTACATGTACAACTTCGAACGGCACAACGTGTCCGAGAACCTCGTGGTCGGCAAGCAGTTCATCGGCAACGTGAAGGTGGGCAATGTCGCCGATGCCAGCATCGGCGTCGGTTTCGCGATGAACGACAAGGTGTCGTTGAGCCTCGGTTACGACCAGAGCTTCATCGGCGTGACGCGCGAGGCTGGCACCAAGGTGCCAGGTTCGACCAAGATCTGGCTGGGCTCGCTGCTGGTGGGCGGCTCCTATCGCATCAACCCCAAGCGGACCTTGAACTTCACGCTGGGCGTCGGCGTGACCCGCGATACGCCCGACGTGCTGATGACGGTGCGCATGCCGATGGCGTTCTGAGGGGATTGCCGGCCGGTCAGGTTGCTGCGGGTCGACACCGGCGCCGCCGCAGCCAGCCGCCGCCGCAGACCCCGACCACCAGCGTCGCGTCGAGCAGGTATTTGACCCAGGCATGCGTCGCGAACCAGCCCGACCACAGGTGGTCGTGGGCCATCATGCGCGCCGCGGTCCAGGCGATCGCGCCGGCGCCGAGGTAGACGATGACGGGAAAGCGCTCGATCAGCTTCAGGATCAGGGTCGAACCCCACACCACCAGCGGCACGCTGACGGCCAGGCCGAGCACCACCAGCAGCAGGTCGCCACGCGATGCGCCGGCGATCGCCAGCACGTTGTCCAGCCCCATCAGCGCGTCGGCGACGACGATGGTGCGCAGCGCGGCCCAGAAGCCGTCGGCGGCGGCGACGTCGTGCGATGCCTCGTCCTGCTTCAGCAGCTTCCAGGCGATCGGCAGCAGCAACAGGCCGCCGGCCAGCATCAGGCCCGGCAACTCCAGCAGCCAGACCACCACGGCGGTGAGCGCGATGCGCACGGCGACGGCGCCGAAGCTGCCCCAGAACACGGCCTTCTTCTGCAGCGGCGGAGGCAGCTTGCGCGCGGCCAGCGCGATCACGATGGCGTTGTCGCCGGCCAGCACCAGGTCGAGCAGGATGATGGTGGACAGGCCGGAGAGAAAGCTGGCTGGGAATTCCATGCGAGGGTCCGACGCGCCGAGCACATGCAGCGACGACGGACGCGCGCAGGACCGTCGTCACCGCAAAAGTCTCGTTCGCGACATCGGCCGCCGCGGTGTCCGGAGCGAGGCATCGCTCGTGATGACGAACACCGCACGGATGCATGACCGCATCCGGAACTACTCCCCTTTGGGTGGTAGTCCAGCCATTTTCGTGGCGGCCGGGGCAGGGGTCAAGCGCGCTGCGCTCCTGCCGGTGACGTGCGCCGGATACAATGGGCGTTTCTCCTCGCCGCGAGAACCGTCATGAGCGCCCACGACATCCGTTCCGCCGTCCGCCCCGATCCCGACCAGCCGATGGTCGACATCGCCGACTACGTGGCCGACTGCCGGATCGAATCGAAGGAGGCCTACGACACCGCTCGCTACATGCTGCTGGACTCGCTGGCCACCGCGATGATGGCGATGAAGTTCCCCGAGTGCGTGAAGCACCTCGGGCCGCTGGTACCGGGCGCCACGTTGCCGGGCGGCGCGCGCGTGCCGGGCACCAGCCACGAGCTGGACCCGGCGCAGGCAGCGTTCGCGATCGGCACGCAGATCCGCTGGCTGGACTTCAACGACACCTGGCTGGCGGCCGAGTGGGGCCATCCGTCGGACAACCTCGGCGCCATTCTCGCCGTGGCCGACTGGCTGGGCCGCAAGGCCGAGCGCGAGGGCGGCCGGGCGCTGACCGTGCGCGACGTGCTGGGCTACGCGATCAAGGCGCACGAGATCCAGGGCTGCTACGCGCTGAGGAACAGCTTCAACCGCGTGGGCCAGGACCACGTGATCCTGGTGCGGCTGGCTGCCACCGCGGTGGCCACGCACATGCTGGGCGGTGACAAGGAGCAGATCGTCACCGCCGTGTCGCACAGCTGGATCGACAACGGCGCGCTGCGCACCTACCGCCACGCGCCGAACACCGGGCCGCGCAAGAGCTGGGCCGCGGGTGACGCCTGCCGCCGCGCCGTCACCCATGCGATCAACGCGGTGTACCGCGGCGTGGTCGGTTATCCGTCGGCGCTGTCGGCGAAGACCTGGGGCTATTACGACGTGGCCTTCAAGGGCAAGCCGTTCGAGTTCGAGCGCCCGTTCGGCAGTTACGTGATGGAGAACGTGCTGTTCAAGATCAGCTTCCCGGCCGAGTTCCACGCGCAGACCGCGGTGGAATGCGCGATGCAGCTGCACGGCCAGGTCGCCGGCAAGCTGGACCAGATCGAAAAGGTGGCGATCGAGACCCAGGAAGCCGGTTGCCGCATCATCGACAAGACCGGCCCGCTGGCCAACTACGCCGACCGCGACCACTGCATCCAGTACATGGTGGCGGTGCCGCTGATCTTCGGCCGCCTCACCGCGGACGACTACAACGACGACGTGGCCGCCGATCCGCGCATCGACGCGCTGCGCGAGAAGATGACGGTGAGCGAGAACCCGCAGTTCACCCGGGACTACTTCGACCCCGACAAGCGCTACATCGGCAATTCGGTGCAGGTGTTCTTCAAGGACGGCAGCAGCACCGGGAAGGTGTCCATCGACTACCCGATCGGCCACCGCAAACGCCGCGCCGAGGGCATCCCGGTACTGCTGAAGAAATTCGAGGCGGCCATGCGCAGCCATCTGCCGGCGCACAAGGTCAGGGCGATCCTCGAAGCCAGCCGCGATCCGGCGCAACTGGACGCGATGCCGATCCAGCAGTTCCTCGGCTTGTTCACGCTCTGAATACGCACTGGCGGCAAATCTCGCCAAGGCTTGTGCTGCCTGGCAATAACAGACAGCGCAAATTGTCACAGACCATCTGTAACGTGTTATATTTGTGTAAAGACGAATGGATCAATCCGGTTCGAGCGAGAGTCGCCGCATCGGAAAGCCGTTGCGATTGTTTCAATACCAAAAAAGGGAGAGACCTGATGAAGCACAAGGGCCTTTATTTCATGGTTGCCCTGGCCTTGGGCGGCGTGGGTGCCGTCCATGCGCAGGACAACACGGCGACGACCACGGGCAGCAGCGACAACGCTGCCGCACCGGCATGGCCGAACGGCTTCGATGACCGCTGGTACATCGCGCCGACCATCGGCGGCTACTACAACGACACGGACCGCAACACCCACAGCCGCCAGTTCTACTATGGCCTCGGCGTGGGCAAGTTCATTTCGTCCAACACCTCGCTGGATCTGTTCTTCGACCGTACCAAGCGCAAGATCGACCACAACGCCGGCAACTGGGCCAGCAACAACGTGGGCGTCGCCGTGCGCTACTACCTGGGCAGCACCGCGTGGCGCCCCTACCTGCTGGCGGGCGTGATGGGCAGCCATCACAAGAACCCGGCGGACAGCGGCTGGGATCCGGCGGCCGAACTGGGCCTGGGTCTGTCCAAGTCGGTGACCGACAGCTCCGACGTGCGCGTGGAAGGCGGCTACCGCTACGACTGGGACAACAAGAGCCAGCCGAGCAAGAGCGGCTACGGCGACTGGTTCCTGGGCCTGAGCATCGTGTCGCGCTTCGGCGCGGTGCCGGCCGCTCCGGCTCCGGCGGCTGCGCCGCCGCCGGCTCCGGCCCCGGC
>Ga0209026_1000113_pt1 | contig 139047 bp, 121 predicted proteins | sample AraplaCL_Col_mCL_FD_184262 | JGI IMG/M metagenome (GOLD analysis project Ga0209026, IMG submission 184262) | Arabidopsis root microbial communities from the University of North Carolina, USA - plate scrape CL_Col_mCL (SPAdes) (version 2) | ecosystem: Host-associated > Plants > Roots >...
ACCCCGTAACCCACCCGCGGACTTTGCGGGCACGATGCCCGCAAAGCGCGTAAGCGGGGGGTCGTTTTCTCTTGGTTACTTCTCTTTTGGACAAGCAAAAGAGAAGTAACTCGCCCTCCGCAGGAGGACGAAAGCTCTTCGCTTCAAATCACCAACCAAGAACAAGAGCATCGCCCGCCAGCGGGCTCCTACAAGAATCGCCGAGCTAAGGTAACTCGGGCGCCATCGGCGCAGAGAACAATAAAAGCAGGGCCGTCGCGACTGGAAAAACCTACGGCGATTGCGCGATGCGCTCACCCTGCGCGGAGAAACGCATCGGCAAGTCGCCGCTGATCCCGTCCGGATGGTCGCCCGGCACCGCGAAACGCCAGCCACGCACGCTGCGCAAGGCATGTTCGTCGAGCACAGGATCCCCACTGGACTCGACCAGACTGGCCGTGCGGACACGACCGTCGCCGTCGACGCCGACGTGCAACACCACGCGGCCGTCCAGATGGCCGCGCAGTTCTTCCCATGATTGCGAGGTATCGCCCGGCATCGCTAGCGGCACCAGTTCGACTGCCGGCGCAGGCACAGTGGCCTGCGCCTCGCTCACGCCGCTGATGGCGCGATCGGCGTGGGCGCGACGCGCCTGCACCACGCTGACCGGACGTTGCCGGTGCCGCGGCGAGGGCAGGGCACGAGAATGCATGGATGACCCCTGCTGAGTCGCAGCAAGACGTGGCGCCGGCCCGGGCCAGCCGACCGTCAGCGTGCTGAGCCAGCTGGTACCGGCGATGCCGATCGCCAGCGCCAGCGCGCTCAGGCCGGTGGTGGTGCGCAGCCGCAGCATGCGGACATCCCGTTCATGGCCGCTCGAGGATAGCGGTGACGCCCATGCCACCGGCGGTGCAGATCGAGATCAAGCCGCGGCCGGAGCCTTTCTGTTCCAGCATCTTCGCCAAGGTGGCGACGATGCGCGCGCCGGTGGCGGCAAACGGATGACCTACCGCGAGGCTGGAGCCATGCACGTTGAGTTTGGCCGGGTCGATCGAACCCAGCGGTGCATCCAGGCCGAGCCGGTTCTTGCAGTACTCGGCACTTTCCCACGCGCGCAGCGTGCACAGCACCTGCGCCGCGAACGCTTCGTGGATCTCGTAGTAGTCGAAATCCTGCAAGGTCAGCCCCTGTCGCGCCAGCATGCGCGGCACCGCGACGGTCGGTGCCATCAGCAGGCCTTCGCCGTGCACAAAATCCACCGCGGCGACTTCGGCGTCGCGCAGATACGCCTGAATGGTCAGGCCACGCTGCGCGGCCCACTCGTCACTGGCCAGCAACACGGCGGCCGCGCCATCGGACAAGCCGGTGGAGTTGCCCGCAGTCAGCGTGCCGTGGCCGGAACTCTTGTCGAACGCCGGCTTCAACGTGGCCAACTTCTCCAGCGTCGAATCCGGACGCAGGAAGCCGTCGCGCTTGAGGCCGCGGAACGGCACCAGCAAGTCGTCGAAGAAACCGGCGTCATACGCGGCGGCCAGTTTGTGATGGCTGTCCAGCGCCAGCTGATCCTGCGCCTGGCGGGCGACGTGCCATTCCTTCGCCATCTGCTCGCAATGGTCGCCCATCGACTTGCCGGTGCGCGGCTCGGCCACGCCGGGGAACGAAGGCTTCAGCTCGCGGAACGAGAACCCGCGCAGCGCCACTTTCACCTTGTCCAGCGGCGTCTTCGCGCGGTTCATCGCCAGCAGCCGTTTGCGCAAACGCGTGCCGTAGACGATGGGCACATCGCTGGTGGTATCTGAACCGCCGGCGATGCCCGCGGCGATCTGCCCCACGGCGATCTTGTTGGCGATGATGATCGCGTTGTCCAGCGAGGTACCGCAGGCACGCGCGGTAGTAATGCCCGGTGTGGTCGGCGCCAGCCCGGAACTGAGCAGCGCCTCGCGTGCCAGGTTCCAGTCCGATGAGTGCTTGATCACCGCACCCATCGCCACTTCACCCAGCTCCACCCCATGCAGCCCGAACCGCTCGACCAGCGCGCCCAGCACTTTCACCGACATGCCAAAGTTGCCGACGTCGGCATACGCGGTGTTGTTGCGGCAAAACGGGATGCGTACACCACCGATCACCCCGACGCGCCTTAGCGTGTTTTCCATGCTCGAAACTGTCCACGACTCAAGTCGGTCAAGGCTAACCCGCGATGCCGCGCGGCGAAAGCCCAAAACGCCAGAGGATGTCCTGATCTGTTCAGCACGATCCATTTGTTTCCATGGGCTAGGGCTCGCGTTGAACTGACCACGACGTCCTCGCTGGTAGAATCGGTTCTCTTTGCCGTTCGGATTGCTGACCGTGGAAGCACAAGCGCTGCTGGCCCTGCCCATTGTGCTGGCCTTGGAACCGGTCGCTGGCGAAGCTTCGACGCGCACGACCCTGAGCCGCGACGAGGCAGCCGAGCTGGCGGAACTGGTTGCCGCCGACCTGCACGCGCTGGTGCCGCAGGTCGGCGCCGCCCGGCTGGCACTCGCAGGGGCTCTGTTCGATCAGGTCGAACTGCTGCGGCCAGGCTTTCCGGTATGGGCCACGCTGGATGAGCTGGCCCGGCGCGTGCCGCGCGGCCAGCTGGACAACGTGGTGGCATTCGGCAGTCATGACGGCCACATGCCGGCGCAGCCGCTGGAGCCGTCGCCGATCTTTGCCGATGGCCCGATGCGGCTGCTGCCGCTGAGCCTGCTGGCACCCGCGGCGCTGGCCGAGGAGCTGTCCGAGTTGCTGGAGGTCCACCTGGTCGGCCGCGGCGAAGCCGGTACGCTGACCGCCGACTGGCTGATGCGCACGCTCGGCATCCGCCTGGAGCATGTGCGTTACCTCAGCCGCAACGACTTGCTGGCGCTGACCTGCGTGCAGTACGAGCACGTCAATCTGGCGTCATTATGGACGCTATTGGAAGCGGCGCTGCTGACCCCGCAGCACGCCGAATCAACCATGAGCGCACGCGGGCTGAACCTGCAGTACGCCGACGGCAAGGTGCTGGCGCAGTCACCTGCGCAGTGGCTCGCCGCGCAGACAGGCGATGTCGCGCAGCGCGCGCATGACTTCGCCGGCATCGTGTTCGAGTTGCGCCAGTATGCGGCACTGCTCGATGCGCATCAGCTGCCGTTGGTGCTGCAGCCGGCCGCGCAGACGAAAGCCGAGGCCGGCGCGGGCTATCTGCTGGAAACCCTGGCTGCGGTCGAGCCCGGTTACGAATCGCCGGCCCTGTTCGCGCACGAGGCGCCCGGACTTGGCGTGGTCGCGCTCACCGTGGCGCAACGCGGCGACGGCGGTGCGGCCCGTGCGCTGGCACACGGCTACCCATGGCAGCCGCAGGCATTGGGACCCTTGCTGGCGCTGCTGGCCGACCGCTACGGCATCGCGCCCGAGCTGCATGCGCTGGGCCGGGTCGTGTTGGACGAGCGCGGCCAATTGGGTGCGCCGGCGACAGCGCTGCATTGAACTGCCGCTGGCGAACGCGGCATTTGTGCCGTGGCGGAGACTCGGCGCATGATGGGGGCGCGCCGACGGGGGGCGCGTTCCAGCTGACGGAATGACCATGCGGCCGCACAAGTCTGCCGAGGTATTGCCTTCGCTTCTTCAGGGGCCGGACTGGCCTGCGCAAATCCTGGACGGCGCGCCGGTATTGCTGGCCTATCTCGATGCCGAACAGTGTTTCAGTTACGCCAACGAGACCCATCGCAGCTGGCTCGGCGTCGACCCGCAGGCGCTGCTCGGCAAGCGCCTGATCGACGTGATCGGCCAGCGCAACTACCGGAGCGCCGCGCCGGCACTGGAGAAGGCTTACGCCGGCCAGCTGGCCAGCTTCGAGGGCGAGCTCTACAACGGCAAGGAGCGGCGTTACGCCCACGGCAACTTCCAGCCGGATTTCGACGCGGATGGCCGTGTGCGGGGTGTGTTCACCGCGCTGCTCGACATCACCGAACGGCATTTGCTGGAACTGCAGTTGCACGAAAGCGAGCAGCGTTTCTTCGGCGCGTTCCAGCACGCCGCGATCGGCATGGCACTCACCAGACCGGACGGCCATTTCCTGCGCGTCAACGCCGCGGTGTGCCAGATGCTCGGCTATCGCGAAGACGAGCTGCTGGCGCTGGACATCGCCCGGCTCACCCATCCGGACGACATGGCGACCGATGCCAGGCTGATGGCGGAACTGCTGGCCGGCACGCGCGAGTCGTACCAGTTGGAGAAGCGCAACCTGCACAAGGACGGCCACGCCGTCCACATCCAGCTCAGCGTATCGCTGGTGCGCGACGAGCAGAACGCCCCGCTGTATTTCGTGTCGCAGGTGCAGAACATCAGCCAGCGCAAGGCCTTCGAGGACGCGCTGCATCGCGAACGCGAACTGGCCGAGGTCACTTTGCGTTCGATCGGCGACGCGGTGATCACCACCGACACGCAGCTGTGCATCACCTCGCTCAACCCGATCGCCGAGGCGATGACCGGCTGGAGCAACGACGAGGCGCAGGGCCGGCCGATCGAGGAAATTTTCCAGCTGTTCGACGCCCAGGACGGCCACACCATCGCCAACCCGCTGCGCGTGGCGATCGAGCACAACACCATCGTCGATCTCGCCGGCAAGACCTTGCTGCGCCACCGGCATGGTTTCGACACGCCGGTCGAAGACTCGTCCGCACCGATCCACGACCATGCCGGCAACGTCATCGGTGGCGTGCTGGTGTTCCACGACGTCAGCGAAACCCGCGCGCTGGCGCTGAAGATGATCCATCTGACCCAGCACGACACGCTCACCGGACTGCCCAACCGCAGCCAGCTGCACGACCACATCGGGCAGGCACTGGCAACCGCGAATCGGCGCCAGCAACGCGCCGCGTTGCTTTACATCGACATCGACCATTTCAAGCAGATCAACGAATTGCACGGCCACGCGGCCGGCGACCGCGTGCTGCGCGCGCTGGCCGCACAACTGCATCGCTGCCTCCCCGGCGACGAACTGATCAGCCGTTATGGCGGCGACGAATTCGTGGTGCTGCTGCCGCATCTGGGAAGCGTGGGCGAAGCAGCCAGCCTGTGCCAGGTCCTGATCAACCAGTGCGAACAGACCCGTGTCGACGGCCTGCCCGAACTGGCGCTGCGCATCAGTATCGGCATCAGCGTGTATCCGGACGATGCCGCCGAACCGGAAGACTTGCTGCAGCATGCGGAAACCGCGCTGGTCGCAGTAAAAGCGCAGGGTATGCACGGCTACCGCTTCTTCACCGCGCTGATGAACGAGCGCTCGCAGGCACGCCGACGGATCGAGACCGCGCTGCGCCAGGCGCTCCCGCGGCACGAATTGAGCCTGCATTACCAGCCCAAGGTGGATGCGCGGAGCGGCCGCGTCGTGGGCGCCGAGGCATTGCTGCGCTGGCAAGTGAACGGACGCGAACTCTACAAGCCGGATCAATTCATCCCGGTGGCCGAGGACAGCGGCCTGATCCTGCCGATCGGCGCCTGGGCGCTGCGCCAGGCCTGCAAGCAGGCGCAGCTGTGGCAGCTCGGCGGTCAAACCATTCCGGTCTCGGTGAATGTTTCGCCGCTGCAGTTCCAGCATGCCGATTTCTACAGCTGGCTGGACGATGTGCTCAACGAGAGCGGACTCGATCCCGGCCTGCTCGAATTGGAACTGACCGAGCGCATGGTGATGTCCGGCGGCGATACCACCACCGGCTTGCTGCGCCGGATCAGGCAACGCGGCGTGCGGCTGTCGCTGGACGATTTCGGCACCGGCTATTGCAGCCTGTCCTATCTGAAGCATTTCCCGATCGATGCGCTGAAGATCGATCGCGTGTTCGTGCACGATCTGATCAGCGACCGCGACACCGCCACGATCACCAGCGCCATCATCGCGATGGCGCGCAGCCTCAACAAGGTGGTGATTGCCGAAGGCGTGGAGACCCGCGATCAGGCCGCGTTCCTGCGCCACGCCGGATGCTCGCAACTGCAAGGCTTCCTGTTCGGCGCACCGATGCCGGCAGAGGAGTTCCAGCAATTGCTCGCCGCCGCCATCTGACCCCGGTACGCGATTTCGCCAAGAAACGTGGTTTTTCGTGGCAGGAGCCCGCCGCGCTCAGGCTCGGCTGGTCAGCAACGCTTCGTACATGAAGTAATGACAGCGCTGCATGCCCAGTTCGGCATACGTTGTCTGCGCGTGCTGGTTCTCGGTTTCCACGTAGAGGCGCAGGCCGGCCGCGCCGGCTGCCGCTGCGCCCTGCTCGACCGCGGCGTATAGCGCGCGAAACACGCCACCCCGCCGGGCGGCAGGAATCACGTACACGCTCTGAATCCACCAGAAATCGCCGCAGCGCCAGTCGCTCCACTCATACGTCACCAGCAGGCAGCCGACTGCCACGCCATCGCGCTCGGCAATCAGGTAGAAGCCGCGTCGGGGCTCCTCGAACACGCCATTGACGCCGCGCTGCAAGGTCGCGGGATCGAGCCGCCGGTGCTCGGTTTCCCATGCCATCGCGGCATTCCATGCGACGAGGTCGTCGAGGTCGGTGATGGCGGCGGCGCGAATCGACAATGACACGGCATGACTCCGGTGCGGGGCAGGGCATCCATCGTAGCGTGCGCGATCTTCACACGTCGGCGCGTAGGGTCCGGGCGGTAGCTGCTGGCTGCAGCGGATGTCCCGGGCTTTCACGGGAATGGACGGTTCGCGACGGCCCGGCATGAACCCAAGGAAAAACCGGACTTGAACATCGGCAGCCTTCTCGACCTGCTCAAGCTGCGCCGTCTGCGCGCATTCCGGCGCCGCCGCGCCGCGGCACGCATACGACCGGAGCAGGAGCCGGCGCTGCGTTCGGAGCTGTTCAGCGCCGAGCAGATGGAACGGCATGGCGCGGCACTGGCCAGCCAGCACCGGTTGAGTGCGCGGTCGGGGGCGGATTTGCTGCTGGCCCGGCTGGCCGACAACGAAGCGGTGCTGACGCATACCTGCGAACGGCTGACCAACGCCACCCGGCGCAAACGGCGGGTCACCCCGGCCGGCGAATGGCTGCTGGACAACTTCTACCTGATCGAGGAGCAGATCAGGATCGCACGCCGCCATCTGCCGAAGGGTTACAGCCGCGAGCTGCCACGGCTGGAAAACAGCTTGTCGGCAGGTCTGCCGCGGGTGTACGACATCGCGCTGGAAATCATTTCGCACGGCGACGGCCGGGTCGACACCAGCAGCCTGCACCGCTTCATCAATGCCTACCAGAGCGTGACTCCGCTCAAGCTGGGCGAGCTGTGGGCGATCCCGATCATGCTGCGGCTGGCGTTGATCGAGAACCTGCGCCGGGTCGCCGCCCGGGTGATGGCGGACTGGCGTTACCGCGGCAAGGCCGTGCGCTGGGCCGACAGCATGACGGCGACCGCCGAGCGCGATCCGAGCAGCGTGGTGCTGGTGGTTGCCGACATGGCGCGCTCGAACCCGCCGATGAACGGCCCGTTCGTCGCCGAGATGGCGCGCCGGCTGCAAGGCCAGAGCCCCGCGCTGGCGTTGCCGCTGAGCTGGATCGAACAACGTCTGTCCACGTCGGGCCGGAGCATCGAACATCTGGTACAGCTGGAGGCGCAGCAGCAGGCCGCCAACCAGGTTTCGATCAGCAACAGCATCGGCAGCCTGCGCACGCTGTCGGCGATCGACTGGCGCGACTTCGTCGAGCAGAGCAGTCTGGTCGAGCAATGTCTGCGCGGGGATCCGGCCGGCGTCTACGCAGCGATGGATTTCACCACCCGCGACCGCTATCGCCACGTGGTGGAAGGGCTTGCGCGGCATCATCGGCTGACCGAGCTGGAGGTGGCCGAGACGACCGTGGCGCTGTGTCAGGCCGCCGCGCCGACCGACACCACGTCGTCGCTGCCGCAGCACGTCGGTCTCTACTTGATCGATCGGGGCCGCCGCCAGCTGGAGCAGCGCCTCGGTGTCCGGCCGCGGCTGGCCGAAACGCTGCGCCGCGGCCTCGACCGCGCGCCGCTGCCGATCTACCTTGGCTTGCTGGCGCTGCTGACGTTCGCGTTCGCGCAGCCGCTGGTCGCGGCCGCCATACATAACCGGCTGTCGACGTGGGCGCTTGTCGCGATCGCCATTCCGGCCGCCATCCTGGCCAGCCAGCTGGGATTGAGCCTGCTCAACTGGATGGCCACGCTGACGATCCCGCCGCAGTTGCTGCCGCGGATGGATTATTCGGAAGGCATCCCGCCCGGCGCACGCACGCTGGTGGCGATCCCCAGCCTGTTCGCCAGCGCGCAGGATGTCGAAGACCTGGTCGAAGCACTGGAAGTGCGCTTCCTAGGCAACCGCGACGAACACCTGCACTTCGCCTTGCTCACCGATTTCGCCGACGCGGACAGCGAGACGCTGCCCGGCGACGAGGCACTGCTGCGTCTGGCGCGGCGGCGCATCGAGGCGCTCAACGAGCGCTATGCGAGCGTCGAGGCCGACCGCTTCTTCCTGTTCCATCGCCCCCGTCGGTGGAATGCCGCCGAGCGATGCTGGATGGGCCACGAGCGCAAGCGCGGCAAGCTGGCCGATCTCAACGCGCTGCTGCGCGGCAATGCGCACGGCCGTTTCATGCTGATCGTCGGCGACATCGCGACGCTGCCGCGCGTGCAGTATGTGATCACGCTGGACACCGACACCGGACTGCCGCGCGATTCGGCGCAGGCGTTCATCGGCACCATCGATCACCCGCTCAACCGCGCGGTGTACGACCCCGTGCAGCGGCGCGTGGTGTCGGGCTACGCGATCCTGCAGCCGCGGGTAGGCATCAGCCTGCCCAGCACGGCGCGCTCGCGCTATGCGCAGCTGTACGGCAGCGACGCGGGCATCGATCCGTATACGCAGATGGTGTCGGATGTCTATCAGGACGTGTTCCACGAAGGCTCGTTCGTCGGCAAGGGCATCTACGCCATCGATGCATTCGAGCTCAGCCTGGACGGCCGTTTCCCGGAAAACCGCATCCTCAGCCATGACTTGGTCGAGGGCTGCCACGCCCGCGCGGGCCTGCTCAGCGACGTGCAGCTGTTCGAGGAATACCCGCCTCGCTATGGCGCCGACATCAAGCGGCGCCATCGCTGGATCCGCGGCGACTGGCAGCTGCTGCCGTGGCTGCTGCCGTGGGCGCCGACGGCGCATGACGGCTGGCGCCGCAACGCACTGACCGCACTGTCGCGCTGGAAGATCCTCGACAACCTGCGCCGCAGCCTGGTGCCGACCTCGCTGCTGGTATTGCTGGTGACCGGCTGGCTGGTGCTGTCGCCGGTGCTGTCGTGGACGCTGGCCGTGCTGGCGATGGTCCTGGTGCCGCCGCTGCTGTCGGCCCTTCTGGAGCTGGTGCAGAAACCCAAGGACGTGCAACTGGATCAGCATCTGCGTGCCGGCTTCCTCGCCGGCCTGCAGCATTTCGCGCGGATGGGGCTGGGGCTGGCCTGGCTGCCGCATGAGGTCCTCTACCAGCTCGACGCGATCGTGCGCACGCTGTGGCGGATGGCGATCAGTCATCGACACCTGCTGCAGTGGCAGACCTCCAGCGAGGTCGAACGGCGCAGCAGCAACGCACCGGCGGCCCTGTGGCGAACGATGTGGCTAGGCCCGCTGCTGGCATTGGGGCTGACCGTGGCGCTGACGCTGCAGCGGCCGATGGTATTGCTGCTGGCGGGGCCGCTGTTGCTGCTGTGGCTGCTGTCGCCGTCGCTGGCATGGTGGATCAGCCAGCCACGCAAGCCCGATACGTTTGCGCCAACTGCGGCACAGATGCGCTTCCTGCGGGTGCTGGCACGCCGCACTTGGGCATTCTTCGACACCTACGTCGGCCCGGCCGACCATTGGTTGCCGCCGGACAATGTGCAAGAGCAGCCGGGGCCGGTGATCGCTCATCGCACCTCGCCGACGAATATCGGCATGGCGCTGCTGGCGAATCTGGCCGCCTGCGACTTCGGCTTCCTCAGCATCGGCAGCCTGCTCGAGCGCACGCGCCAGACCCTGGCCACGATGCAGCAGCTGCCGCGTCATCGCGGCCACTTCTACAACTGGTACGACACGCTGAACCTGCAACCGCTGGCACCGCTGTACGTCTCGGTGGTGGACAGCGGCAACCTCGCCGGCCACCTGCTGACGCTGCGGCCGGGTCTGCTGGCGCTGCCGGACGAGCCGGTGTTCCAGCCGCGCGTGCTGCTGGGCATGCTCGATACCGTGAACGTGCTGCACGACGCGCTCGATGCCGGCACCGCGTCGGCGCTGGATCCGCTGCGGCAAGCATTGCAGGATGGACTGGCCACGCCGCCGGCCACCACCAGCGTCGCTGCGGCGCTGTTGCAACGACTGCTGGATCACGCCCACGCCCTGGCGCAATCGCTGCAGATCGAACCCGGCAGCGGCGCGGAGTTCTGGATCGCCGCCCTGCTCGAACAATGCAGCGACCTGTGCGACGAAGCCGCCACCTTCAAGCTCGATCCTCCGCACGACGATGACGCCGGCTTCAACGGCATTCCCACGCTGCGCCAGCTGGCGCGGATCGAACCGCTGTGCTGGCCCGCCGACGCGGGCGCCGACGCCATGCGCGAACGCGCGCGCGAACGCATCGCCGCGATCGAGCAACTCGCGCATCAGGCCGGCGACCTGGCCTTGATGGACTATCGCTTCCTCTACGACAGCGCGCGCGACCTGCTGTCGATCGGCTACAACGTCGACGAGCGCCGGCTCGACGCGAGCTACTACGACCTGCTGGCTTCGGAGGCACGGCTGGCGAGTTTCGTGGCGATCGCGCAGGGCCAGCTGCCGCAGGACAACTGGTTCTCGCTGGGCCGGCTGCTCACCACCAGCGGCGGCGAACCCGTGCTGCTGTCGTGGACCGGCTCGATGTTCGAATACCTGATGCCGACGCTGGTGATGCCGAGCTATGAAGGCACCTTACTCGACCAGACCTGTCGCGCCGCGGTGGCGCGGCAGATCGAGTACGGCAACCAGCTGAACGTGCCATGGGGCGTTTCCGAATCCGGCTACAACACGCTGGACGCCCACTTTACCTATCAATACCGCGCGTTCGGCGTACCTGGGCTGGGTCTCAAGCGCGGGCTCGGCGACGACGTGGTGATCGCGCCGTACGCCACCGCGTTGGCGATGATGGTGGCGCCGGCGGCGGCGACCAAAAATCTGCAGCGGCTGGCCGACTCCGGCGCCGCAGGCCGCTTCGGCCTGTACGAGGCGATCGACTACACCCCCGCGCGCCTGCCGCTGGGTCAGGCCTCGGCCGTGGTGCAGTCGTTCATGGCGCACCACCAGGGCATGAGCCTGTTGGCGCTCGATTACGCGCTGCTGGGCCGGCCGATGCAGCGGCGCTTCGAGACCGACCCGCAGTTCCAGGCCACCAGCCTGCTGCTGCAGGAGCGCGTGCCGAAGACCGCCGCGGAATACCTGCACGCCTCCGGTTTCCCCGAATCGGACGGCCAGACGCGCGCGGCCGAGGCACGGCTGCGCGTGTTCACCGATCCGAACAGGCCGCGGCCGGCGGTGCAACTGCTGTCGAACGGCCGCTATCACACGATGGTCAGCAGTGCCGGCGGCGGCTACAGCCGTAGCGGCGAATTGGCGTTGACACGCTGGCGCGAGGACATCACGCGCGATCACTGGGGCATGTTCTGCTACCTGCGCGATGTCGCCAGCGGCGACTACTGGTCCACCGCGTATCAACCTACGTTGAAGAAGACCGAGCTGTTCGAGGCGATCTTCTCCGATGCCCGCGCCGAATTCCGCGTGCGCGAACGCGAATTCGATTCGCATACCGAGATCGTGGTGTCGCCGGAAGACGATATCGAGCTGCGCCGCACACGGATCACCAACCGCAGCCGCCTGCGGCGCACGATCGAGTTGACCAGCTACGCCGAAGTGGTGCTGGCGCCATCGATAGCCGATGCCTTGCATCCGGCCTTCAGCAAGCTGTTCGTGCAGACCGAGCTAATCCCGGAACTGCAGGCGATCGTATGTACCCGACGCCCCCGCGCAGCCGACGAACACGTGCCGTGGATGTGCCACCTGCTGGCCGTGCACAACGCCGACATCGACCAGATCTCCTACGAGACCGACCGCGCGCACTTCATCGGCCGCGGCCGCGACCTGGCACAACCGCAGGCGCTGGATCGCGAACAGTCGCAACTGTCCAACAGCACAGGCTCGGTGCTCGATCCCATCGTGGCGATCCGCTGCCGCATCACGCTGGAGCCGGAACAGTCCGCGACGATCGACTTCGTCACCGGTATCGCCGACCACCGCGACGGCTGCATCCAGCTGATCGGCAAGTACCGCGACCGCCACCTCGCCGACCGCGTGTTCGACCTGGCCTGGACGCACAGCCAGGTACTGCTGCGCCAGCTCAATGCCAGCCTCGCCGATGCGCAGCTGTATGAGCACATGGCGACCTCGATCATCTATCCGAACGCGAACCTGCGTGCGGAGCCAGGCGTCCTGCGCGGCAACCGGCGCGGCCAGTCCGGGCTGTGGGGTCAGTCGATCTCCGGCGACCTGCCGATCGTGCTGCTGCAGATTGCCGATCGCGCGCGGATCGAATTGGTGCGCCAGCTGGTGCAGGCGCATGCGTACTGGCGGCTGAAGGGGCTTGCCGTGGATCTGGTGATCTGGAACGAGGACCGCGCCGGCTACCGGCAGGAACTGCAGGACCAGATCATGGGACTGATCGCGTCGGGCAGCGAAGCGAGCCTGCTCGACCGTCCCGGCGGCATCTTCGTGCGTCCGGCGCAGCAGCTGTCCGGCGAGGACCGGATAGTGATGCTGGCCAGCGCACGGATCATCCTGGCCGACAACCGCGGCAGCCTCACCGAGCAAATCAGCCGGCGCGTGGCGGTAACGCAGGCACCGCGTTTCGAAGCCAGCAGACCGCGTCGCATCCCCACTGCATTGGCGCCGCCGCCTCCTCCCGCCTTGCAGCTGACCAACCCGCACGGCGGCTTCAGCGCCGATGGCCGCGAGTACGTGATCACGCTCGGCCCGGGCGACGCCACGCCCGCACCATGGGCCAACGTGTTGGCCAATCCGCACTTCGGTACGGTGATCTCCGAGAGCGGCAGCGCGTATACCTGGGGCGAGAATGCGCACGAGTTCCGGCTCACGCCGTGGCACAACGACCCGGTCAGCGACGGCAGCGGCGAAGCGCTGTACCTGCGCGACGATGAAACCGGCCAGGTCTGGTCGCCCACGCCGCTACCCGCGCGAGGCAGCGGCCACTACGTCACCCGCCATGGCTTCGGCTACAGCGTGTTCGAGCACGACGAGGACGGCATCCACTCCGAGCTGTGGATCTACGCGGCGCTGGATGCCTCGGTGAAATTCTCGGTGCTGAGGCTGCGCAATGACTCCGGCCAGCCGCGCCGGCTCAGCGTCACCGGCTACGTCGAATGGCTGCTCGGCGATCTGCGCGAGCGCACCGCGATGCACGTGGTGACCGAATCGGATCCGGCCAGCGGTGCGCTGTTCGCCCGCAATGCCTACAACAGCGAGTTCCCGAATCGCGTCGCGTTCTTCGACGTGGACGATCCCGGCCGCGGCATCGACGGCGACCGCAGCGCATTCATCGGCCGCAACGGCAGTGCGGTCGCGCCGGCCGGGCTGGGGCGCGCGCATTTGTCCGGCCGCCTCGGTGCCGGACTGGATCCGTGCGCGGCATTGCAGGTCAACGTGGCATTGGACGCAGGAGAGCAGCGTCAGCTGATCTTCCGGCTCGGCCTCGGTCGCGACGGCGCCGATGCCGCCGCGCTGGTGCAGCGTTTCCGTGGTCGCGGCGTGGCCGCCGAAACGCTGGAAAGGATCCATGCCCATTGGGCACGCATGCTCGGCGCCGTGCAGATAAGCACGCCGGAGCCGGCGCTCGACGTGCTGGCGAACGGCTGGCTGCTGTACCAGACCATCGCCTGCCGCATGTGGGCACGCAGCGGCTACTACCAGTCCGGCGGCGCGTTCGGCTTCCGCGACCAGTTGCAGGATTCGATGGCGCTGCTGCACGCGGCGCCCGACCTGACGCGGATGCAGCTGCTGCTGTGCGCCGCGCACCAGTTTCCCGAAGGCGACGTGCAGCATTGGTGGCATCCGCCGCTGGACCGCGGCGTGCGCACCGCGTGCTCGGACGATTACCTATGGCTGCCGCTGGCCGCCAGCCGCTACGTGCTGGCCACCGGCGACACGAACGTGCTGCGGGAGCATCTCGGCTATATCGAAGGCCGCCCGCTGCATCACGGCGAAGAGTCCTACTACGACCTGCCGCAACCGTCGAGCCTGCGCGAAACCCTGTACCAGCACTGCGTGCGCGCGATCGAGCGCAGCCTGCCGCGCGGCGCGCACGGCCTGCCGCTGATCGGCAGCGGCGACTGGAACGACGGCATGAACCGGGTCGGCGAAGCCGGCCGCGGCGAAAGCGTGTGGCTGGGTTTCTTCTCCTGCGAGGTGCTGACCCGCTTCGCCGAAGTGGCCCGCCTGCACGACGACGAAGCGCTCGCGCTGCGCTGCGAGGGCGAAGTCAGCCAGTTGCGCGTCGCGCTGGAGCAACATGCCTGGGACGGCGCCTGGTATCGCCGCGCGTATTTCGACGACGGCACCCCGCTGGGCTCCAGCGGCAACGACGAATGCCGCATCGACTCGATCGCGCAGAGCTGGTCGGTGTTGTCCGGCATCGCCACGCCCGAGCGCCAGCAGCAGGCGATGAACTCGCTGGACCGACACCTGGTGCGCCGCGAGGCCGGTCTGGTGCAATTGCTGGAACCGCCGTTCGACAAGTCGGCGCTCGACCCCGGCTACATCAAGGGCTACGTGCCCGGGGTGCGCGAGAACGGCGGCCAGTACACGCATGCCGCGATCTGGGCCACGATGGCCTTCGCCAAACTCGGCGACAGCGACCGGGCATGGGAACTGCTGCGCATGATCAATCCGGTCACCCATGGCAGCGACGCCACCGAGATGGACGTCTACAAAGTAGAACCCTATGTCGTCTGCGCCGACGTCTACGCGGTCGAGCCACACATCGGCCGAGGCGGCTGGAGCTGGTACACGGGCTCCGCCGGCTGGATGTACCGGCTGATCGTCGAATCGCTGCTCGGCCTGCGCTTGGAAGCCGGCCGCCTGCGCTTCACCCCGGTGCTGCCTGCCGAGTGGGAAGGCTTCTCGCTGGATTACCGCTACCTCGATACGCAATACCGTATCGATCTGCGGCAAAGCGATGCCGGCACCGTGAGCACCGTGTGGCTGGACGGGGTGGTGCAGACGGATGGCTGTATTCCACTGGCCGATGACGGGGCGGAGCACAGCGTGGAGCTCAATCATCCGCGGGCGAGCTGATCTGATTTCCTTGCGCCGCCGCCCTCGAGTCGACATCGCGCATATGGATTGGACTGTGGAATTACACTGCACTGCCACGAGGCTCCCTGCGCCGTGGCATACGAAGTCGCTGCTTTTCTGCGCAATCCTGTCGGTGGCGAGATCGACAATACAACTCGGGATGGGAGGTATATGAGCAATGCCAGTTCCGCTTTCTGCGCCATCTATCGCTGGCGCCTGCACCCCGGGTCCGAGGAAACGTTTGTCCAGGCGTGGCCGCGGATCACTCCGTTGCGGCTGGCCGAACGCGGCTCGTTGGGCTCGCGCTTGCATCGCGGTCCAGACGATATTTGGTACAGCTACACGCAGTGGCCGTCCGCAGCTGCAAAGGCTGAAGGGCTTGCTCGATCGTCCGTCGATCCCGAGGCTTGGGCGCAATTGCGCGAGTCCATCGCCGAGAGCTTGCCAGCATTAGTCCTCGAGCCGATATCCGATTTCCTGATGCCCCTCCGGCTTGGCGACGCCTAGCCCTTCCTCCGAACGGGCGGCTTCGTCCCTGCTTAACTACAGCGTTAGAGCACTTCAATATGCCCAACCACGTCCAACGCGGCGAGTACGAGATATCCACTGATCCTCGGCTTCTGGATGTCACCGCCATTCATGCGTTTCTCGCGCAGAGCTATTGGTCGCCCGGCATTCCACGTTCGGTGGTCGAACGGGCCATAAGCAACTCCTTGTGCTTTGGCCTGTACCGCGGGGCCGAACAAGTGGGATTCGCCCGTGTGGTTACCGACAAAGCCACCTTCGCCTATCTTGCAGACGTATTCGTTCTTGAAGCTCATCGCGGCAAGGGCCTGTCGAAGTGGCTCATGCAAGTGATCGAGGAGCATGGAGACCTGCAAGGGCTAAGGCGCTTCATGCTCGCTACCAAGGATGCACATGATCTGTACAAGCAGTTCGAGTTCCGCGAGCTGGCCAATCCGTCGAGCATGATGGAAATACTCAACCCCGATGTGTACCGTCAAGCGCTCTAAACCTCCCATCGAGCGATCATCCAACAGGCTGCGCCCGCTCGGCGCCTCTCGCGCCGAACGTCAGGTTGCATGAATCTCATGCGCGCTACATGGAAGGCCATCGTCGTTAGCTGCGTTCTGCTGGCTGGGTGCACTAGCGATCAAGCAACCATCTGGTCTGCAGGCAGCCTCACCCAATGAGCCCGCTTCGCGTAGAGCATGGCCATCCTTCATGATCTCAAGTCCAATGGTGGTTGACCCTTGCTTCAAGCGAACGTGCCTTCGGTGCACCGCTTAAGTCAAATCTTTTTGTGGACACATCATGATTTACCGTCAAGGGCGCCTGCTCGATCACGTTCATCTCCGCGTCAAAGATCTCGAAGCGAGCAAGCGCTTCTATCGAGCGGTACTTGAAGCGCTCAATCTGCTCGATGGATACGGCGAAGGAGATGGCTACTTCTATGCCGACGAACTCTATGTCGACCGTGCAGACGGCCAAGCTTCACTCATCCATCTCGCCTTCCAGGCCAAGGACAAAGCCCTCGTCCATCGTTTTCACGAGGCCGCGCTCAGCGCGGGCGGAAGAGACCACGGGAAGCCTGGCCCGCGAAATTACCACCCGGGTTACTACGGAGCGTTCGTGCTCGATCCCGATGGCAACAATATCGAAGCCGTATGGCACGGACCCACGAGCCGCTCTGCAGAGTCGGTTCTAGTCGAGCGCGACTGAGTTCCTCAGCCAATGGCCAATCGTTTCTTCAAGCGGACCTCTCCGGCCGGCTTCGCCACTCAAGCGGACGTGTCAACGCGTGCCGGCTAAACTGGGCGTCGCACTCCAAACACATCAGGACCAAGCATGCACATGGCAGGGATTCCGTTCGGCACGACTGATTGGTCGACGGTCGAGCGGACTGAACACAAGGGCGTCAGCGGCGTTGCCTACTGGCGAACACGGCAGCTCGGGAGCATCCGCGTTCGGATGGTCGAGTACACGCCGGGCTACTTCGCGGATCACTGGTGCATCAAGGGGCACGTACTTCTGTGTGTCGAGGGAGAGCTTCACACGGAACTGGAAGACGGCCGCAAGTTCACCTTGACTGCAGGCATGAGCTACCAAGTCGCCGACAATGCAGAACCTCACCGATCGTTCACCAAAACTGGGGCGAAGCTGTTCATTGTCGATTGAAGGCGGTGCACACTCTTCCATCGAGCCAGCTCACCTCACGACAAACCCATGGTTCTCATACGCCCCTTCCAGGAAATGGATTGGCCAGCCGTCTGGTCGATCCTGCATGCGACCTTTCAGTCCGGCGACACCTACGCCAACTCTCCGCAAAGTACCGAGGCTGAAACACACCAGGCCTGGGTCGAGCTGCCAGCAGCGACCTTCGTGGCCTGCTCGCCAGAAGGGAAGGTCGTGGGCAGCTATATCCTCAAACCCAACCAGCCAGGCCTTGGCGGACACGTCTGCAACTGTGGCTACGTGGTCGCTCCCGAGACGCAGGGCCAGGGCATTGCATCGGCCATGTGCGAGCATTCGCAGACGGAAGCGCTGTCGATGGGCTTTCTCGCGATGCAGTTCAATCTGGTCGTATCGACCAACGAACGCGCCGTGCGCCTATGGAAGAAACTCGGCTTCACGGTGGTCGGCACGCTTCCGCGGGCGTTCCGGCACCAGCGCCTTGGCTTCGTCGATGCTCTGGTCATGTTCAAAGAGCTGGCAAGCTGAGAGTTCCAGCGGCATACCCTTCGACGCAGATTCCTGCGGCTGTCGCGACAAAGTGGTAAACGTGCGGACTTATGCATCGGGTTAACTTTGCTGCGTGCAAGCTGGAAAGTAGACCCGATCTCCGGCATGTTGCGGATTCACATGCCGCATCTACTGCACACGCGCTGCGCCAATGACGGCGCCGGCCAGCCCTATGGAGAAAGCAATCACCATGACATCACCCCGCTCGGATGCCCTGGTTTTTTTCGGCGCCACTGGCGACCTGGCCTATAAGCAGATCTTCCCCGCGCTGCAGGCGATGATGCTGCGCGACGGGCTGGACCTGCCGATCATCGGCGTGGCGCATTCCGGCTGGAGCGTCGAACAGCTGCGTCAGCGCGCGCACGACAGCTTGACGCAGGCAGCGAAGCGTCAGGGCGGCGAGGTCGACGAGGCCGCGTTTGCGAAGTTCTCGGCAAACCTTCAGTACGTCGACGGCGATTACAACGACCCGGCCACATTTGCGCAGTTGAAGCAGCTGCTGGGCAGCGCCAGCGCGCCGTTGCACTACCTGGCGATTCCGCCCAGCCTGTTCGGCGTGGTGGTGAAGAATCTGCAGCAGGCCGGCTGTGCCGACAATGCGCGGGTAGTGGTGGAAAAGCCTTTTGCCCGCGACCTGGCCTCGGCGCGGGCGCTCAACCACACCTTGCACCAGGTGTTCCCGGAGTCGGCGATCTTCCGCATCGACCATTACCTGGGCAAGGAGCCGGTACAGAACCTGCTGTACTTCCGCTTCGCCAACACCGTGCTCGAACCGGTGTGGAACAACCGCTATGTCGACAGTGTGCAGATCACCATGGCCGAGCAGTTCGGCGTGGACGGCCGCGGCAGCTTCTACGAAGGCGTCGGCGCGATCCGCGATGTGCTGCAGAACCATCTGCTGCAGGTGACCTCGCTGCTGGCGATGGATGCGCCGATCGGCAACGATCCGGTCTCGCTGAACGCGGAAAAGCTGCGGTTGTTCCGCGCGATGCGCCCGCTCGACCCGAAGGAAGTGGTGCGTGGCCAGTTCAACGGTTATCGCGAAGTGCAGGGCGTGGCGCCGGATTCCGATGTGGAGACCTTCGTGGCGCTGCGCCTGCACATCGACACCTGGCGCTGGGCCGGTGTGCCGTTCTACATCCGCGCGGGCAAGAACCTGCCGCTCACCACCACCGAGGTGATGGTGGACATGAAGACGCCACCGCTGTCGGTGTTCGACGAGATCACGCCACCGCAGTCGAATTATTTCCGCTTTCGGCTCAGCCCCGAGGTGGTTATTGCCGAGGGCATGCGGGTCAAGCGGCCCGGCGAAGCGATGCAGGGCGAGCCGGTGGAGCTGGTGGCACGACACCATTCGGAGCCGGAGAAGCCGCCGTACGAGCGGCTGCTCGCCGATGCGATCCGCGGCGACAACGGGTTGTTCACCAGCGACGAATGCGTCGAGGCCGCGTGGGCGGTGGTCGATCGCGTACTGCAGCACGCGGGCGGCGTGAGCTTCTACGAGCCCGGCAGCTGGGGGCCGCCCGACGCCGCGCAAATCGTCAGCAGTGCCGAGGGCTGGCACGATCCGAAAGCCGAGGCGAGCGAACCATGTTGAGCACTGACTCCCCTGCCACCCACTCCACAACCACCGCATCGGTAGCGTTCCTGCTCGATGTCGACAACACCTTGCTCGACAACGATCGCTTCGCCGCCGACCTCGGCGACACGCTCGCGCAGGCCTTCGGTGTGGCCGAACGCGACCGCTATTGGGCGATCTATGCGCAGCTGCGCGACGAGCTGGGCTACGCCGATTACCTCGGCGCGCTGCAGCGTTTCCGCGTCGGCCTGGACAACGACCCGTCGCTGCTGCAGATGTCGAAATACCTGCTGGACTATCCGTTCACCGACCGGCTGTATCCGCACGCGCTGGAAACGCTGGCGCACCTGCGCACGCTGGGGACGGCGGCCATACTGTCGGATGGCGACGTGGTGTTCCAGCCCCGCAAGATCCAGCGCGCCGGGCTGTGGGATGCGCTGGATGGCGAAGTGCTGATCTATGTGCACAAACAGCAGATGCTGGTGGCGATGCAGCAGCGCTACCCGGCCGCGCATTACGTGATGGTCGACGACAAGCCGCAGATCCTGGCCGAGATGAAACAGCGGCTCGGCCACCGGCTGACCACGGTATTCGTGGAGCAGGGCCACTACGCCGCGCAGGCGCCTGAGGACGTTCGTGCGGCCGCCGATGTCCGCATCGCGTGCATCGATGAACTGCGCGAGCGTAAGCTTGGTGATTTCCTGCCCGACGCGCCCACCATCAACCTTCCGGCAGACTGAAACCCCACCGTATCGAACTGGAGTCATGGAGCAAGCATGAAAGCGACCCGCCAATTGCACGAACTCGGCCAGAGCCTGTGGCTGGACAACATTACCCGCACCATGCTCGACGACGGCACGCTGGCGCGCTACATCGCCGAGGATTCGATCACCGGGCTGACCTCGAACCCCAGCATTTTCGACGCCGCGATCGGCGACGGCGACGCCTACGATGCCGGTGTGCACGCCAAGACGCTGGCCGGGCTGTCGGGCGAGACGCTGTTCATCGAACTGGCGCTGGAAGACCTGCGTCGCGCGGCCGATCTGTTCAAGCCGGTATTCGACGCCACCCACCAGGTCGACGGCTGGGTCTCGATGGAAGTTTCGCCGCTGCTGGCCGCCGACACCGCCGGCTCGATCGCGGCGGCCCGGCATATCCACCACAAGGCGCAGCGCGATAACCTGTTCGTGAAGATTCCCGGCACTCCCGAAGGCGTGCCCGCGATCGAGGAAGCGATCTTCCTGGGCGTCCCGATCAACGTGACCTTGCTGTTTTCCTGCGCGCACTACCAGGCTGTCGCCGAGGCCTATATGCGCGGCATCGAGCGGCGCCTCGCCGCCGGGCTCGATCCGAAAGTCGGCTCGGTCGCCTCGCTGTTCATCAGCCGCTGGGACGTGGCCAGCAACCCGCAGCTGCCCATCGAGCTGCACAACAAGCTCGGCATCGCGGTGGGCCAGCAGACGTATCGCGCCTACCGCGCCTTGCTCGCCTCGCCGCGCTGGCAGAAGCTGGCCGCGGCCGGTGCGCAACCGCAGCGCCTGCTATGGGCCAGCACCGGCACCAAGGACCCGTCCGCGCCCGACACGCTGTACATCAGCGCATTCGCCGCGCCCGACACCATCGACACGATGCCGGAGAAAACCCTGCTTGCGTTCGCCGACCACGGCCAGCTGCATGGCGTGATGGCGACCGATGGCGGCGACGCCGATGCCACCTTGGCGCAGATCGCCAAGGCCGGCGTGGACATCGATGCACTGGCGCGCAAGCTGCAGCTGGATGGCGCCGCGGCGTTCGTCAAATCCTGGAACCAGCTGCTGCAGCGGATCGCGGACAAGGCCGCTGCGCTGGCCGACAAATCGAAAGGACCCGCGCTGCGATGAGCCATCCGAAACTCACCACCTTGCCGCAGTGGCAAGCATTGCAGCGGCACTTCGCCGTGCTCGGCCCGAAACACCTGCGCGAGCTGTTCGCCGCCGACCCGCAGCGCGGCGAACGGCTGACCGTCGAGGAGGTCGGGCTGTATCTGGACTACTCCAAGCAGCGCGTCGACGCCGACACCTTGCGCCTGCTGCGCGAACTGGCCGAGGCCTGCGCATTGCCGCAGCGGATCGAGGCGATGTTCCGCGGCGACAAGATCAACACCACCGAGAACCGCGCAGTGCTGCACGTGGCATTGCGTGCCCCGGCCACCGAGAAAATCCTTGTCGACGACCACGACGTCGTTCCGGACGTGCACGAGGTGCTAGCCCGCATGGCGGCGTTTTCCGAACGCGTGCGCAGCGGCGCGTGGCTGGGCCATACCGGCAAGCGCATCCGCAACGTGATCAGCATCGGCATCGGCGGCTCCGACCTCGGCCCGGTCATGGCGTACGAGGCACTGCGCGACTACAGCCGCCGCGACATGACGTTCCGCTTCGTGTCGAACGTGGACGGCACCGATTTCGCCGAGGCCGTACGCGACCTGGATGCGGCCGAGACGCTGTTCATCATCTGCTCGAAAACCTTTACCACGCTGGAGACCCTGACCAACGCGCATGCCGCGCGGGCATGGAGCGTCAAGGCGCTGGGCGACGCCGACGCTGAAAAGAACGGGGCCGTCGCCAAACATTTCGTCGCCGTCTCCACCAACGCCGAGGGCGTGGCGAAGTTCGGCATCGACACCGCCAACATGTTCGGCTTCTGGGACTGGGTCGGCGGGCGCTACTCGATGGATTCGTCGATCGGCTTGTCGACCATGCTGGCGATCGGGGCCGACGGTTTCCGCGACCTGCTGGCCGGCTTCCACGCGATGGACGAGCACTTCCGGCGCACGCCGCTGGAAAAGAACCTGCCCGTCCTGATGGGCCTGCTGGCGATCTGGAACAACAACTTCCTCGAGGCGGCCACCGTCGCGGTGCTGCCGTACGAGCAATACCTGAAACGCTTCCCGGCGTATCTGCAGCAGCTGACGATGGAGAGCAACGGCAAGCACGTCACGCTGGACGGCAAGGTCGTGGACTACGACACCGGCCCGGTCTACTGGGGTGAACCGGGCACCAACGGCCAGCACTCGTTCTACCAGCTGATCCATCAGGGCGCGCGCATCGTGCCGTGCGATTTCATCGGCTTCGGCCAGACGCTGAATCCGCTGCCGGCGCAAGGCGGCGGCGATCAGCACGACTTGCTGATGGCGAACCTGATCGCCCAGGGCGAGGCGCTGGCCTTCGGCAAGAGCGCGGCCGAAGTGCGTGCCGAGGGTACGCCCGAGGCGCTGGTGCCGCATCGCACGTTCGAGGGCAACCGGCCAAGCACGACCATCCTCGCCGCGAAGCTGACCCCGCATACACTCGGCGCGCTGATCGCGCTGTACGAGCACAGCGTGTTCGTGCAGGGCGTGATCTGGGACATCGATTCGTTCGACCAGTGGGGCGTGGAATTGGGCAAGCAGTTGGCCAAGGCCACCATCGCCGAGCTGACCGCAACGGACGAACCCAAGCTCGCCCATGACAGCTCGACCAACGCCTTGATCCGCCGCTATCGGCAGCTGCGCGACGGCAAGGCAGCGACAGGTCCCCGAGGCTGATATTGCGTGTAGGAGCCCGCTGTCGGGCGATGCTTTTGCATTAAATATCCCAAACATCAAAGCAAAAGCATCGCCCGCCAGCGGGCTCCTACCACCAACGGCAAGTCCGGCCGGGAATTTCCAAGAAAGGTTTCCTAGGAAAAAATGAGTCAGCACATCAGTCCACTCGCCGGCAAGCCGGCACCGACCTCGATCCTGGTCGACATCCCGAAGCTGCTGGCCGCGTATGCGGACCTGAAGCCCGACCCGTCGGTCGCCGCCCAGCGCGTGGCGTTCGGCACCTCCGGCCATCGCGGCAGCTCGTTCGAGCGCAGCTTCAACGAGTGGCACATCCTGGCGATCAGCCAGGCGATCTGCGAGTACCGCCAATCGAAGGGCATCGACGGCCCGCTGTTCATCGGTGCCGACACGCATGCGCTGTCGCAGCCTGCGTTCGAGAGCGCACTGGAGGTGCTGGCCGCCAATGGCGTGCAGACGATGATCTCCGCGGGCGGCGAGTTCACTCCGACGCCGGCGATCTCGCACGCGATCCTCGTCTACAACAAAGGCCGCATATCCGGCCTGGCCGATGGCATCGTGATCACGCCGTCGCACAATCCGCCCGACAACGGCGGCTTCAAGTACAACGCGTCGAATGGCGGCCCGGCCGATACCGATATCACCGGCTGGGTGCAGAACCGCGCCAACGCCTTGCTCGAAGCCGGCCTGAAGGACGTCAAGCGCATGCCGTTCGCGCAGGCGCGCAAGGCCGCCACCACGCGCGAGCACGACTACCTCAACACGTATGTCGCCGACCTCGCCGACATCATCGACTTCGACGCGATCCGCAGTGCCGGCGTGCATATGGGCGTCGACCCGCTGGGCGGCGCCGGCGTGCATTACTGGGCACCGATCGCCGAGCGCTACAAGCTCGACCTCACCGTGGTCAGCGCGGTCGTCGATCCGCAGTTCGCCTTCATGAGCGTGGACTGGGACGGCAAGATCCGCATGGATCCCTCGTCGAAATACGCGATGCAGCGGCTGATCGGCCTGAAGGACACTTACGACGTCGCGTTCGCCTGCGACACCGACCACGATCGCCATGGCATCGTCACCCGCAGCAACGGCCTGATGGAGCCGAATCATTACTTGTCGGTGCTGATCGACTACCTGTACCGGCACCGGCCGCAGTGGGGCGCGAACGCCGCGGTCGGCAAGACCGTGGTCACCACGGCGCTGATCGACCGCGTGGTGAAGCGGCTCGGGCGCCGGCTTTACGAAACGCCGGTCGGCTTCAAGTGGTTTTCCGAAGGCTTGTTCGACGGCTCGCTGGGCTTCGGCTGCGAGGAAAGCGCCGGCGCGTCGCTGCTGCGCCACGACGGCTCGGTATGGGCTACCGACAAGGACGGCCTGGTGCCCGCGTTGCTGTCGGCCGAGATCACCGCGCGACAGGGCAAGGACCCGGGCGAGTTGTTCGCGCAGCTGACCGACGAGCTCGGCAAGCCGTTCGCCGACCGCGTCGAAGCTGCCGCCACGCCGGCGCAGAAAACCAGGCTCGCGAAACTGTCGCCCAACCAGTTGAAGAGCGACCAGCTCGCCGGCGAGAAGATCGAGCAGGTGCTGGACAAGGCGCCGGGCAACGGCGCGGCGATCGGCGGTATCAAAGTCGTCGCCGCCAGCGGCTGGTTCGCCGCGCGGCCGTCCGGCACCGAGGCGATCTACAAGATCTACGCGGAGAGCTTCAAGAGCAAAGACCACCTGCAGAGCCTGCTGAAGGAAGCCCAGAGCATCGTCGACGCCGCGCTCGCGTAGGAGCCCGCTAGCGGGCGATGCTCTTGTTTTGATGTTGGGGAGATTTGAAGCAAAAGCATCGCCCGCTAGCGGGCTCCTACACACACATGATCCCAGTCCCCACCGGAGAAAACCCATGTCCACCGACCTCGACCAGCAATGCATCAACACGCTTCGCTTCCTCTCGGTGGACATGGTGCAAAAGGCCAACAGCGGCCACCCCGGCCTCCCGCTCGGCGCCGCGCCGATGGCGTATGCGCTTTGGACGAAGCAGCTGAAGCATCACCCGGCGAATCCGCACTGGCCCGACCGCGACCGTTTCGTGCTGTCCGCCGGACATGGCTCGGCGCTGCTGTACAGCCTGCTGCACGTCACCGGTTATGCGCTGTCGCTGGACGACCTCAAGCAGTTCCGGCAATGGGGCAGCAAGGCGCCGGGGCACCCCGAATACGGCCATACACCCGGGGTCGAAGTCACCACCGGGCCGCTGGGCCAAGGCCTGGCGAACGCGATCGGCATGGCGATCGGCGAAGCGCACCTTGCCGCACGCTACAACCGCGATGGCCATCCCGTGATCGATCACCGCACCTGGGCGATCGTCAGCGATGGCGACCTGATGGAAGGCGTCGCCAGCGAAGCGGCCTCGCTGGCCGGCCATCTGAAATTGGGCAAGCTGGTCTGCCTCTACGACGACAACTACGTCACGCTCGCCGCCGGCACCGACATCACGTTCTCCGAGGATCGCGCCAGGCGCTTCGAGGCGTATGGCTGGCAGATCATCCACGTGGCCGACGGCAACGACGTGGACGCGATCAGTGCCGCGCTGGAAGCGGCTCGCGCCGACACCACGCGGCCGTCCCTGATCCTGGTCCGCACGCACATCGGTTTCGGCTCGCCCGAGCAGGACAGCTTCAAGGCGCACGGTTCGCCGCTCGGTGTCGAAGACACCAAGAAGACCAAACAGAATCTCGGCTGGCCGATCGAACCTGATTTCCTGGAGCCGGAACCGGCGCTGGCGCATTTCCGCGAGGCGCTCGATCGGGGTGCCAAGGCCGAGGCGGAATGGAATGGACGTCTGGATGCCTACGCCAAGGCGTTCCCCGATCTTGCGCAAGAACTGCAAGGTCGCCTGCGCGGCGAGCTGCCGCCCGGCTGGGACGCGGACATTCCCGTATTCCCCGCCGACGCCAAGGGCATCGCCACCCGCGTCGCCAGCGGCAAGGTGATGAATGCGCTCGCACCGAAACTGCCTGCGCTGTTTGGCGGCTCGGCGGATCTCGACTCGTCGACACACACCAACCTGAAAGGGTTGGGCGACTTCAATCCGGCTGCGACGCCGGGACAGGATACGCAAGGGTCCGACAGCGCCGGCTGGAACTACGCCGGACGCAATCTGCACTTCGGCGTGCGCGAACACGCGATGGGCGCGATCACGAATGGTCTGGCCGTACACGGTGGCTTCCTGCCGTACGGCTCGACTTTCCTGATCTTCTCCGATTACATGCGCCCGGCGATCCGTCTCGCCGCGCTGATGGGCGTGCACGTAGTGCACGTGTTCACCCACGACAGCATCGCGCTGGGCGAGGACGGCCCCACCCACCAGCCGGTGGAACAGCTGGCCAGCCTGCGCGCCATCCCCAATCTCACCGTGATCCGCCCCGGCGACGCGAACGAAACTGCCGTGGCGTGGAAGGTGGCAGTGGAATCGACCAGGCATCCGGTGCTGCTGGCGCTGACCCGGCAAGACGTCCCCACACTCGACCGCACGCGCTACGCCAGCGCCGACGGCGTGCGCCGGGGTGCGTATGTGCTGAGCGACGCGAAGGACGGCAAGCCGTCGTTGATCCTGATCGCCAGCGGCTCCGAAGTCGGCCTGATCCTTGCCGCCGCCGACCAGCTGCAGGCCAAAGGCATCGCCGTGCGCTGCGTGTCGATGCCGAGCTGGGAACTGTTCGACGCACAACCGCAAAGCTACCGCGACGAGGTGCTGCCGCCGGCGGTGACCGCGCGACTGGCGGTGGAACTGGGCGTGGCGCAGGGCTGGAGCCACTACATCGGCGAACAAGGCGACATGCTCGGTATCGACCGCTTCGGCGCCTCCGCCCCGGCCGAGGTACTGCTGCGCGAATACGGCTTCAGTGTCGACAACGTGGTGCGGCGGGCCAGTGCATTGCTGAACAAGGCCGCGTAGCGACAAATTCCGGGCCAGGCGGGCAGCCCCTGCTGCCCGAAAGCGGCCCGTCCACGGCGGCAGAATGTGTTGCGGACAGCATTTGGCCGTCCTGTGCCCATCGTCATGTATATGTAAACTATTCGGTATGTTATTGTCGGCGACGGCGTCCCCCTTGCCCCCAGGTCACTCCCTTGCCCAGTCTCCTGTCCGACTCGAAGCCCGCCTTGCTTGCCCGTAGCGCCCTCGTCCTCGCGTTGCTGGCCGGTCTTTCCGTCGCCGGTTGCGCGGTCGGCCCCGACTATCGCCGGCCGGATGCACCGCCGGTGGATCGCTACACGGCGCAACCGTTGCCGGCCGCCACCGTCGCCGCCAAAGCCGCCGACGGCGACGCGCAGCGCTTTCTGCAGGGCCGCGACGTGCCTGCGCTCTGGTGGACGACCTTCAACAATGCCGAGTTGACCCGCCGGGTAAACACCGCACTGACGCACAGTCCGTCGATCGCCTCCGCTCAGGCGGCGTTGCGCCAGGCCCGGGAGAATGCCGACGCCGCCCGCGGCGGCCTGTTTCCGTCGGCGGATCTGGGCGCCGGCGTCACCCGCCAGAAGCAATCGGCCGCCCAATCGCGCGTGGCTGGCAGCGGTGGCCCGTTCACGGTGTACAACGCCTCGGTCAGCGTCGGCTATACCCTGGATCTGTTCGGTGGCGTGCGCCGCGGTATCGAGGCGCAGCTGGCGCAGGCGGACTTTCAGCAGGCGCAACTCGACACCACCTATCTGGCGCTGACCGCCAATGTGGTGACCACGTCGCTGCAGGAGGCGTCGCTGCGCGAGCAGGTGCGCGCGACCGAACAGATCGTCGACATGCAGCGCGAGAGCCTGGGCATCGCACAAAAACAGCTGAAGATCGGCGCGAAGTCGCTGGCCGACACGCTGGCGGTACGCTCACAGCTGGCCGCCACCGAGGCGACCTTGCCGCCGCTGCGCGCGCAGCTCGCTGCGACCCGCAATCAGCTGGCCAGCTATCTCGGCACCACGCCGGCGCAACTGCAACTAGAGCCGTTGACGCTGGATGCGGTCACCTTGCCACCGGACATCCCGGTCAGCTTGCCATCCGGTCTGGTCGAGCAGCGCCCGGACATCCGGGCGGCATCGGCGCAGCTGCACGCCGCCTCGGCCCAGGTTGGCGTCGCCACCGCCGCGATGCTGCCGCAGGTCACCCTGTCCGGCAGCGCCGGGTCGGAGGCGCTCCGGGCCGGCGATCTGTTCTCCGCCGGCACCGGTGCCTGGTCGCTGGGCCTCGGCCTAACCCAGCCGCTGTTCCATGGCGGCGAACTGCTGCACAAGAAACGCGCCGCACGGGCCGGCATGGACAAGGCGGTGGCGGACTGGCAGCAAACCGTGCTGAACGCGTTCCAGAACGTCGCCGATGCGCTGCAAGCCCTGGATTACGACGCGCAAGGCCTGGCCGCGCAAGCCATCGCCGAGAGTACCGCGGCGCAGCAGCTTGACCTGGTCCGTCGGCAATTCCAGCTCGGCGCGACCGGCTATCTCAACCTGCTCGACGCCCAGCGCAGCTATCAGCAGGCGCGCATCGGACTGATCAAGGCGCGCAGCGCACGACTGGCCGATACCGCCGCGCTGTATGCCGCACTCGGTGGCGGCTGGCGCAGCGGCGCCGACATGGCCGCACCCACTACGTCCGCATCCTCTGCATCCACATCCGCACCATCCAACGCATCCAACTAAGGAGTTCGCGCATGCCCACGCGCGTCGACAAGAAGCCCAGCACCGCCAAGCGCATGATCTGGATGGTCGTCGGAGTGCTGCTGCTGATCGCAGTGATCGTCGGCATCAAGGTATTGCTGGTGGTGCGCATGATCCACGGCATGCCGAAGCCGGCGCCGTTCACGGTCAGCACCACCACTGCCAAAGAACAGCCGTGGCAGCCCGCACTGAGTGCCGTCGGCACGCTGCGCGCAGCCAACGGTGCCGACCTGGCGATGGACGTGGCCGGCCTGGTCACCGGGGTCAACCTGAAATCCGGCCAGGACGTGAAGCAGGGCCAGCTGCTGGTGCAGCTGCGCGACGGCGACGACGTGGCCCAGCTGCAACAGTTCGAGGCGGCGGCCCAGTTGTCCAAGCTCACCTTCGAGCGGGCACGCCAGCAGCTCGCGGCGCAGGCGATCAGCAAGGCCGATTACGACGCCGCCGCCGCCGATCTCAAGGCGAAGCAGGCCGCGGTGGCCCAGCAGAAAGTGGTCGTGATCAAGAAGCAGCTGCGCGCGCCGTTTGCGGGCCGCGCCGGCATCATCACCACCAGCCCCGGTGACTACCTCAGCGCCGGCACCACGGTGGTGACCGTGCAGCAGCTCGATCCGCTGTTCGTCGATTTCTATGTGCCGCAGAGCGAGCTTGGCCGGATGCAGGTGGGCCAGACGGTGAACCTGAAGCTGGATGCGTATGCCGGCCGCGATTTCACCGGCAAGCTCAGCGCGGTCAACCCCAAGGTCGATCTGGGCACGCGCAATGTGCAGGTAGAAGCGACCGTGCCCAACCATGACAAGGCGCTCACTCCGGGCATGTTCGCCAAGGTCACCGTCGATATCGGCAACGAACAGCGCCAGCTGACGTTGCCGCAGGCGGCGATCGTCTACAACCCGTATGGCGACACGGTGTACGTGGTGCAGCCGTCCAAGGGCAAAGACGACAAGGGCCAGCCGCTGCCGCCCACGGTGAAGCAGACCTTTGTCACGGTGGGCGAAACCCGCGGCGACCAGGTAGCCATCCTCAAGGGCGTCGACGCCGGCACCGTGGTGGTGACCAGCGGCCAGATCAAGCTGAAGAACGACGCGCCGATCGCGATCGACAACAGCGTGCAGCCGGCCGACAGCGTCCATCCCGCGCCGCAGGAGCACTGAGCTTACCCATGAAATTCACCGACCTGTTCATCAACAAGCCGGTGCTGGCGGTGGTCGTCAGCCTGCTGATCCTGGTGCTGGGTGTGCGCGCCGTCGGCAGCCTGACCGTGCGCCAGTACCCCAAGACCGAGAACGCCACGGTCACCGTCACCACCGCTTACTACGGTGCCGACGCGCAAACCATGGCCGGCTTCGTCACCCAGCCGCTGGAGCAGGCTATTTCACAAGCGCAGGGTATCGATTACCTGTCCTCCAGCAGCGTGCAGGGCGTGTCCACCATCACCGCGACCCTGCGCCTCAACTACGACGCCAACCGCGCACTGACCGAGATCACCACCCAGGCGAATTCGGTGCGGAACCAGCTGCCGCCGCAGGCGCAGCAGCCGGTGCTGAAGGTACAGGTCGGCGAGACGATCGACGCGATGTACATGGGCTTCTACAGCGATGTGCTGCCCACCAACAACATCACCGACTACCTTGCCCGCGTGGTCAAGCCCAAGCTCGATTCGATCGAAGGCGTGCAGACCGCCGAGCTGCTCGGCGCACGCCAGTTCGCACTGCGCGCCTGGCTGGACCCGGCCAAGATGGCGGCGCATGGCATCACTGCCAGCGACGTGAATGCATCGCTGGCCTCGAACAATTATCTGGCTGCGGTCGGATCCAGCAAAGGGCAGGCGGTGACGGTCGACCTGACCGCCAACAGCAATCTGCATTCCGTCGATGAGTTCAAGCAGCTGGCGATCAAGCAGGTCAACGGGGCGATCGTGCGCCTGCAGGATGTGGCCACCGTCTCGCTGGGTTCGGAAAACTACGACTTCAACGTGGCCTTCAGCGGCAAGCGCTCGGTGTTCATCGGCATCAAGGTCGCGCCCGACGCGAACGTGCTGGACGTGGCCAAGCGCGTGCGCGATGCGTTCCCGGATATTCAGAGCCAGTTGCCCAGCGGACTGACCGGGCAGATCGTCTACGACGGCACCGAGTTCGTGAACAGCTCGATCAACGAGGTGGTCAAGACGCTGGTCGAGGCACTGCTGATCGTCACGCTGGTGATCTTCCTGTTCCTCGGCAGCCTGCGGGCCGTGATCATCCCGGTGATCGCGATGCCGCTGTCGCTGATCGGCACCTTCTTCGTGATGCTGGCGCTGGGTTACTCGATCAATCTGCTGACCCTGTTGGCGCTGGTGCTGGCGATAGGCCTGGTGGTGGACGACGCCATCATCGTGGTGGAAAACGTCGACCGGCACATGAAGGAGGAGGGCAAGACGCCGCTGCAGGCCGCCTTGCTGGCCGCGCGCGAGCTGGGCGGACCGATCCTGGCGATGACCGTGGTGCTGATCGCGGTATACGTGCCGATCGGCTTCCAGAAGGGCCTGACCGGTGCGCTGTTCAGCGAGTTCGCCTTCACCCTGGCCGGCGCGGTGACCGTGTCGGCGGTGGTCGCGCTGACCTTGTCGCCAGTGATGTGCGCGAAGTTCTTCCGCAGCGAACAGGAGAACAACCGCTTCGTGCAGCTCATCGACCGCCAGTTCGATCGGGTGCACCACGGCTATCAGCGCATGCTGCACGGCACCTTGTCGACCTGGTCGGTGGTTCTGGTGATGAGCGGGCTGCTGTTGTTGGCCACCATTGCGTTGGGCATGACCTCGAAATCGGAGCTGGCCCCCGAAGAGGACCAGGGCATCGTGGTCGGCCAGATCGTGGGCGCGCCGAACACCACGGCGCAGCAGATGAATGTCTACGCGACGCAGATGTTCGAGCTGTCCAAGCAGCTGCCGGAATACGAGCAGATGTTCCAGCTGACCGGCGTGCCCACCATCAATCAGGGCATCGGCGGCGTGCTGTTCAAGCCGTGGGACCAGCGTCAGCGCGGCGCGCACGAACTGCAGCAGGTCTTGCAGGAGAAGTGGAGCGGCATCGCCGGCGGCCGGGTGGCGGCCTTCCAGTTTCCGCCGCTGCCGGGCGCGTCTGGCCTGCCGATCCAGGTGGTGATCACCACCACCGAGCCATTCGAGAACCTCAACGCGGTTGCCACCGAAGTGCTGCAGAAGGCGCAGGCCAGCGGCAAGTTCTACTTCGTCGACTCCGATCTCAAGGTCGACAAGCCGCAAAGCACGGTCAGCCTCGACCGCGACATGATCACCACGCTGGGGCTGACTCAGCAGGATGTGGGTTCCGCACTCGGCTCGGCGCTGGGCGGCGGCTACGTCAACTATTTCTCGATCTCCGGCCGTTCCTACCAGGTGATTCCGCAGGTATTGCAGGTCGATCGGCTCAATCCGAACCAGGTACTGGACTATTACATCCGGGTGCCGAACGGTTCGGTGATCCCGGCCTCGACCGTGGCCAAGATCACCCGGCAGGTGGTGCCGCAGTCGTTGAACCGCTTCCAGCAGTTGAACTCGGCCACGATCTCCGGCGTCAGCGGGCTGTCGCAGGGCGAGGCGCTGACTTACCTGCGTGACCTGGTGAAGCAGGTGGCGTCGACCGGCTACACGGTGGATTACTCCGGGCAGTCGCGCCAGTTCACCCAGGAGGCCGGCGGCTTCGGCGCGACTTTGCTGTTCGCCGTGATCATCGTGTTCCTGGCCCTGGCTGCGCAGTTCAACAGCTTGCGCGATCCGATCGTGATCCTGGTATCGGTGCCGCTGGCGCTGTTCGGCGCGCTGATCTTCGTCAACCTGTTCACCAGCCTCAACATCTATACCGAGGTCGGCCTGGTGACCTTGATGGGCCTGATCAGCAAGCACGGCATCCTGATCGTGCAGTTCGCCAACCAGTCGCAGCTCGCCGGCATGTCCAAACGCGAGGCGATCGAACATGCCGCCGCGGTGCGCCTGCGGCCGATCCTGATGACCACGGCGGCCATGGTGCTGGGCGTGCTGCCGCTGGTGATCGCATCGGGCGCCGGCGCGGCGGGCCGCTTCAACATGGGCCTGGTGATTTCCACCGGCCTGGCGATCGGCACCTTGTTCACCTTGTTCGTCGTGCCGGCGTTCTACATGCTGCTGGCCGCCGACCATCACGGCGGCCGCCAGCCGGCGGACGATCCACTCCTGGCGGGACCGGATCCGACGACGCAAGTCTGAGCGATCGACAGAAGAAAGGCGCGGTCACCCGCGCCTTTCTTTTTGCATTGACCGTGCGATGCGCCGCCTGATGGCGCGGCCGCTCAGTTGCGCGATTGCAGCTTCGAGAGCAGCCGCAGCAGTTCCAGGTACAGCCAGACCAGCGTGACCACCAGCGCGAACGCGCCGTACCACTCCATGTATTTCGGTGCGCCGGCATTGACGCCGGATTCGATCATGTCGAAGTCGAGGATCAGGTTCAGCGCCGCGATCACCACCACCACCGCGCTGAACGCGATACCGATGCCGCTGTGGCCGTTGATGAAGCCCATCGAATGGCCGAAGAAACCCATCGCCATGTTGGCCAGATACAGCAGCATGATGCCGCCGGTAGCGGCGACGATGCCGAGCTTGAACTTCTCGGTGGCGCGGATCAGCCCGCTGCGATAGGCCAGCAGCAGGGCCGCCATGGTCCCGAAGGTGAGCCCCACCGCCTGGATCACGATGCCCGGATAGCGCATCTCGAAGATCGCCGACAGCGCGCCGATGAAGACGCCTTCCACCAGCGCGTACAGCGGCGCGGTGATCGGTGCCCAGGTCTTCTTGAACGAAGTGATCAAGGCCAGGATCAGGCCGCCGATCGCGCCGCCAAGCACTAGCGGGAGCATCGCCGGCATGCTGGCCGGACCGCTGAACTGGCTCCAGCTGAACATCGCGCCGACCAGGACGAGAATCAGCAGAAAACCAGTCTTGTTGACGGTGCCGTTGATCGTCATGGCCTCGTCGCCATGCGCGACGACCGCGCCACTGGCGGCGTCGAGGAAAGTGTTCTTGTTGAGTGCCGGGTTGCCGCTTTGCATGATGAACTCCCGTGAGATGCCAACCATCCTAACTGTCCGCCGCTGGCGGCGCACCCGCCCTGCGCCGATACGCCGCTGCACTGCGGCGCGGAAACTACGCGACAATGCGACCTTGCCGAATGCCGCGGAGTTCCGATGAATCCCCCCACCCTGCGTATCGCCACCCGCAAGAGCGCGCTCGCGCTGTGGCAGGCCGAGCATGTGGCCACGCTGCTGCGCGCGGCGCATCCGGGGCTGACGGTGGACCTGGTGCCGATGAGCACGCGCGGCGACGAAATCCTCGATCAGCCGCTGGCGACGATAGGCGGCAAGGGCCTGTTCCTGAAGGAACTCGAGATGGCGATGCTGGAAGGCCGCGCCGACCTGGCGGTGCATTCGCTGAAGGATGTGCCGGCGCAGCTGGAGCCGGGTTTCGTGCTGCCGGCGATCCTGCCGCGGGCGGACGCGGCCGATGCGTTCGTCAGCAACGAGCATGCGGATCTCCTGGCGCTGCCGCACGGCGCGCGGATAGGCACATCGTCATTGCGGCGACAGGCGCAGCTGCGCGCGCTGCGACCGGATCTGGTCTTGCTCGACCTGCGCGGCAACGTCGGCACCCGGCTGGGCAAGCTCGATGCGGGCGACTACGACGCGGTCGTGCTGGCCTGCGCCGGATTGGAACGACTGGGCCTGGCCGCCCGCATCCGCTCGCGGCTGGCCGCACCGGACTGGCTGCCGGCACCGGGCCAAGGGGCGATCGCGATCGAGGCGTGCGACAACAACCTGGGTGTTCTGAGCCTGCTCGCCGCGCTCGACGACGCCGATACGCGGCTGACCGTCAGCGCCGAACGCTCGATGAACCAGGCGCTCGGCGGCAGCTGCACGGTGCCGGTCGGCGCCTGGTGCGTACTGGGCGAACACGGCCTGCATCTGCGCGGCATGGTCGGCGATGCGGCCAGTGGCCGGTTGCTGCATGCCGACGGCAGCGAGCCCGGCGATCAGGCGCTGGCGCTGGGCCGCCGCGTCGCGGCGGCCTTGCTCGCCCAGGGTGCGGGCGAGCTGCTCGGGCTTTGAATCACGTGCAACGCAAACGGCCCTCCCGCTCGCGCGGAAGGGCCGTTGCCGACACGTCTCGCGGACCGCTGTTTAGAAGCTGTAGACCAGGTTGGTCGTGGTCAGCGTGTCCGTCTTCTTGACGCCCGCCAGCACGTCGCTGTTGTGACGTACCTGGAAGCCGACTTTCAATGCCATCTTCTTGGTCATGCTGACCGCCACGCCGGCGTCGTTCTGCAGATATGTGTTCTTCGAACCCGCTTCCATCAGGAACGTGTTCTCGAACGCGGTGTTGCTGGTGAGCTTGTACTTGTAGTTGATCAGGCCGCGGGCCACGACTTCGCCCTGCGTCGTCTGCCGCTGCGGCACCATCACGCCGTTGACCAGGACATTGACGTCGGCGGGGCGGTAACGCTTGTAACCCGGGCCGATTTCGAACGACAGCTCGTTGCGCTCGTCCTTCAGGGCGATGTAGCCGTAACCGAGCGAGACGACGCCCTGCCACAGATTGGCACCGAAGTCGTCGTGCTCGTAACGGGTGGCGCCAACGATGTAGCTGCGCGGATCGAGCTTGTAACCGACCGAGGCACCGCCGTCATAGCGGTTCGCGGTAGTGTTGAACTGCTCGACCGTATTGCCGGCCGCATCGACCACTTTCTGCTGGCTTTTGGCGCGCAGCGCGTCGACATAGAAGTTGTTCTTCCACTGCTCGTTTTCCTGGTTCAGGCCGAGCTTGGCGTTGACGTTTTGCGAACGCGTGTTGCCGGTGGCCGAGGCAAAGCCGAACTCGCCTGAACCGCTCCAGCCACCATTGTTGGCGGGGTCGCTGGGGGCATCCTGGGCCTGCGCGGCGAAGCTCGCGAGGGCAGCCAGCAACAGGCCGGCGATCAAGGTCTTTTTCATGGGTGAACAGCCCGTTTGTTAATTAATGGTGATCCGTTACCTTAACGGCACGGCTTGAACTCGCAATGAACGAAGCCGGTCAGGCCGTCAATCTGTGGCGCCGCGCAGCAGAGATTCATACAGATGGCGCTCCAGCCATTTGCCCAGCAGGCAGCTGGGTACGGCCAGCGCCGCCGCGATCAGGTCCACTCCATCTTGCCTGGCGTGCAACAAGGCGATACATGGAAGTACGTAGATAAACAGCGCCGCCACAAAGCGCGCCGGTTGCAGCTCCTGCTCGGCCGCGCTCTCCTGTGCTCCCAGCCTGCTCAACGAATGCCAACCCTGGCCCTCCAGCAAGCCCAGCAACAAGGCCAGCGCCAGCAGCAGCAAGACCCACGGATACAGGCTTCGAGGAGCTACCAGATCACCTTGGGCCAGGGTGCAGAGCCAGAGCCACAATCCACCGGCATAGCCGGCGAAGACCAGCCGGCTGAGTGGCAATGCCGCCGCTGCGCGCTGCAAGGTCGGCGACAGCTGTCGGCGAAAGCGATACCCGGTATAGGCCAGGCTGGCCACGCTGCACAACGCCAGCATCGCACCGGCCAGCCGGGTCGCCCAGAAGACGTTGTCACCGCGTACCAGCCCGGCCACGGCCAGCATCGGCAGGAACGTCACCAGCGCCAGCATCGCCGCACGGTTCGGGCGGCTGTCCCGTCGCGGATGCCAGCCGTACCAACCCGATGCCCCGCGCCACGGCAGGCAGGCCACCAGCAAACCGACACCCACCAGCACCGTGCCCACGCACAGCGGCAACAAGCTGCCGTTGCGACCGGCCGGGTACAGCCCAAGCATCAGGGCCAGCCCCAGCCACGCCCACAAGCCATAGCCGCTGGCCGCCAATATCCGCCATAACGGCGCCACCGACTCGGCGCGCCAATACGTCCTGTGCCTATCCAGACCACGGGTCAGACCATTAGCCGGCTTGACCGTATTCGGCAGTTCGCGGACAGGCTGCATGGATCAACCGGTTGAAAGCGGTGGAATCAGGATGGGAGATCGTGCCGCTATCCGGATGGATGATGGGCTTGCGAGTACCGCAGCACACACCCATGCTACAACGCTGCACCCACGCATGCCTCGATGAAGTGCCATGGACCGCTACGAACGCATACTGACCCTGCACCGCCTGCTGAAGTCGGCGCACTACCCCATCCCGCTGTCGCGCCTGCTCGGCGAACTGGAGTGTTCGCGCGCCACGCTGTACCGCGACGTGGCCTTCCTGCGCGATGCGCTGGGTGCGCCGATCGAAAGCGCCGGTATCGACCAGGCCGCGTTCCGCTACGAAGTAGGCGAAGGCGAGAAGTTCGAACTGCCGGGGTTGTGGCTGACTTCGGACGAACTAGCCGCGCTGCTGGCATTGAACGAACTGATCAGCCGCTCCGGTCCCGGCGTGCTGGCCGGTGCGCTGGCACCGTTCAAGGCGCGCATCGAAGGCTTGCTGTCCGATCAGGGCAGCGGCAAGGCGCTGCCGATCGAACGCATCCGGGTGATTCCATGGGGCGAGCGCAAGCTGGACCAGCAGGTTTTCCGCATCGTTGCCGGCGCGGTGCTCGAACGCAGGCAGCTGCGCTTCCGCTATCGCGCACGCACTACCAATGCCGACAGCCGCCGCACCGTGTCGCCACAACGGCTGACCCATTACCGCGACAACTGGTATCTGGACGTATGGGATCACGACCGCGAGGCATTGCGCAGTTTTGCGGTCGATCGCATCGTCGAGGCGCAGTCGCTGGACGCGGTCGCCACCGATGTGGCCGAGACCGATCTCAACGAACTGCTCGCCTCGAGCTATGGCATCTTCGCGGGCAAGCCGAAGGCGTGGGCGACCATCCGCTTCTCGCCGCACGCTGCGCGCTGGGTCGCCGACGAACATTGGCATTCGCAGCAGAAGGGCGAGTGGCTGACCGACGGCCGCTACGAACTGAAAGTGCCCTACTCCAACTCGAAGGAACTGCTGATGGACGTGCTCAAGTACGGCCCGGATGCGGAAGTGGTGGCGCCGCTGCCGCTGCGCGAGGAAATGAAAATCCTGCTGCAACTGGCCCTGTCAGGCTACGCCTGACAGCAGGACGACGCGTTCGCCTCCTCTCCCCTTTTGGGGAGAGGATTGAGGTGAGGGGCGGGTGCTCGCGCAGAAATTTCATCTGAGCCTGCTTCGCATAAGCAGCGCTGGATCCGCGAGCCCTCTCCCCAACCCTCTCTCGGCGGGAGAGGGAGCAAACGCGAGGAGCGCGTTGTCTTATTGATGCGGATGGAACGGCCAGAACTGCGGAATCAGCCACATCGACAGCGCGCAGAAGATCAGGATCAGCGGTATGCCTACCTTCATGAAATCGGTGAAGCGGTAACCGCCGGCGTAATAGACCATCGTATTAGTGGGGTAGCCCACCGGCGTGGCGAACGAGGTGGCGGCGGCGAACGCCACGGCCACCACGAACGGCCGCGGATCCACGTTCATCGCATGCGCGACCGAGGCGGCGATACCTACCATCAGCACCACCGTCGGATTGTGTCCCATCAGCTCGGTGAGCAGCGCGGTCAGCAGATACACCATCAGCAGCCCCGCCAGCGGGCCGTGTTCGCCGACCACGCCGAATCCCATCTGCACCAGCGTGCGCGACAGCCCGCTGTTCTCGATGGCGATACCAAGCGGCAGGATCGCGCCGAGCAATACGATGATCTTCCAGTCGATGCCTTCGTAGACGTCTTTACGTCCAAAACAGCCGGTCAATGCCATCGTGGCGGCGCCGCAGATCGCCGCGATCGGGATCGTCAGCCAGTGCAGGGCGGAACTGATCACCACGGCCGACATGATCGCCACGGCATACCAGGCTTTGTGCGGCGTGCGATGGGCTTCCTCGCGCTCGCTCAGCACGATAAACGCCTCGTCGTTGCGCAGGCTGGACATCGCATCCTCGGCCACCAACACCAGAAGCACGTCGCCCACTGCGAGGCTGACGTCGCTGAGTTTGTCGCGCAGCAGCTGGCCGCGGCGGTGGATGGCCAGCGCCACCGCGTCGTAGCGCCAGCGCAGCCCGGTTTCTTCCAGCCGGCGACCTTCCATCGGACTGGCCGGAGCAACCATCAGCTCGACCATCACGCGCAAGTGATCGACATCCTGCGCATAGCGGCTGTCCGGCGCATTGCGCAGTCCGGCACGGCGCCGGAAATCTTCGATCTTCTCCCAGTCGCCACGCACCAGCAGCACGTCGCCGGCCGCGATCTGCTGGCTGCGGGGCGACCACATGCGCTTCTCTCCGCGCAGCAGCTCCAGCGGATAGACGCCAAACCGCTCGCCAAGCCTGGCATCGGCGATGCTGCCGCCGAGCAGCGATGAGTGCGAGGTCACTTCGAGTTCGGTCACGTATTTGCCGATGTCTTCCTGCTCGGGTATCTCGGCAGCCACTTGCTTGGGCAGCAGCCAGCGACCGACCAGGATCAGATAGGCGATGCCGACCACCGCCAGCACTACGCCCATGCGGGTGAATTCGAAGACGCCGAAGGCAGCCATGCCATGCTGTTGCGCGAGACTGTCCGCCAGCAGATTCGAGGACGTGCCGATCAGCGTGCACACGCCGCCCATCTGTGCGGCGTAGGCCATCGGCATCAGCACGCGCGCCGGCGAGGTGCGTGTGCGCTGACACACGCGCAAGGCCAGCGGCAGGAAAGTGGCGACCAGCGCGATGTTCTTGATGAAGGCGCCCAGCGGGGCGATCACCAGCATCAGCGCCAAGGTCAGCAGCCACGGTCGCCTGATCCGCATCAGCAGCCGGGTCAAAGGCTCCAGCGCGCCGGAGCGCTCGATGCCCAGGCTCAGCGCGAACATCGCCGCTACCGTCACCGTGGCTTCATTGCTGAATCCGCTCAGCGCCTCGACCGGGCTGACGATGCCGAGGATCACCAGCGCCGCCAGCACAAGCAGCGCCACCAGGTCGATACGCAGCTTCTCGCTGGCGAACAGGCCCATCGCCACCACGATCACCGCCATCGTCGCCCATGCCTGCCAGCTCATGCGACAACTCCCGTCGACGCGAGGCGGGAGCGCGATCGGAACAGGGTTCGGTCAATGAAAGGCATGCATGATTCCAGGGACTTGTTGCTACGGCGGCTTGGCTTCATCCTAACCAGCCAGCGCAAACTTGGCTCGTCTTGATCCAAGCCTCTGCACTGGGGTATGTCGAAGCAGGAGCAGCATGATCACGACAACGCATGCTATCCGTGATTGAAGGTCAGCCATGAAGGTCCACGATTCCGCCCCGCCGATCGTGCCTGAGCCGTCCGCCGGCGCGCGCAAGCCGACCGTAGCACTGGCGCTCGGCGCCGGCGGCGCGAAAGGGCTGGCGCATATCGGTGCGATCGAGGAAATCGTGGCGCAGGGGTTCGACATCACCGCCATCGCCGGTACCTCGATGGGCGCGCTGATCGGCGGCGTATATGCCATGGGCAAGCTGGACGTGTATCGCGACTGGGTCTGCACGCTGGCCAAGCTCGATGTGTTCAGGCTGCTCGACTGGACGTTTTCCGGCGGCGGACTGATCAAGGGCGAGCGGATCATCGGCACATTGCGCGAACTGATCGGTGATGTCTGCATCGAAGAGTTACCGCTCGCCTTCACCGCGGTCGCCACCGATCTCGATCGCGACCGCGAGGTATGGCTGACCCGCGGTTCGCTGTTCGACGCGATCCGCGCTTCGATCGCGATCCCCACGGTATTCCGGCCGCACCGTCTCGACGGCCGCAGGCTGGTCGATGGCGCGCTGCTGAACCCGTTGCCGGTGACGCCTTTGATTCGCGATACGGCCGATTATCTGTTTGCCGTCAGCATGGACGGCCCGGCGCGGACGGCGCCCGCCGTGGCCGATGAGCCCGACGAGGCCGAGGATGGCGGCTTTCGTCGCCAGGTCGGCGAATTCTTCGGCCGGATACTGCCGCACAGCGAAAACAAACCGCGCGAACCGGGTGCGCTGGAGCTGCTCAACCAGTCCATGGATTTGATGCAGGCCAACCTTTCGCGCATGCGGCTGGCAGCCTACGAGCCGGATCTGCTGATCCAGCTGCCACGCAACATGTCGACTGCCTACGAGTTCTATCGCGCCCGCGAACTGATTGAACGCGGTCGCGAGGAAGCCCGCGAAGCGTTGGCCGGCTGGTCGAAATCCGCGACGCCGCTGCGCCCGTCCTGATCGCCCGCGCTCTCAGCGCGGGCCGTGCATGTGCAGCCAGTTTTCCAGGTACGCCTTCAACGCGACGGCATTGTTGTGCTCTTCGTCGCGTGCACCGTAGAGCAAGGTGACCGGATGCCGCGCCGCCCGTTCGGCCAGTGGACGCCAATGCTCGGCGGCGTCATCCAGCTCGCTGGCGTAGCGGTGCCGGAAGCCGTCCCAACGCACGGGATCGTGGCCGAACCATTGGCGCAAGCTCTTGGACGGCGCCAGTTCCTTCGCCCACAGATCCAGCGTTACGGCCTCCTTCTTCAGTCCGCGGGGCCACAACCGGTCGATCAGCACGCGATAGCCATCGGCTTTCGCGGCCGGCTCGTAGACACGCTTGACGGCAATGCTCATGGGCGATGTCACGCAAGGCAGATCCCCAGCATACGACGACCGCATCGGACCGGCGTGATCTGGATCAGAGTTCCTCGACCCTGGTCACCTTGCCGCGGCGCATCAGCCACGCCACGCCGCGCAGATCGGCCAGCCCCACCCATAACCGGTCCAGCATGCCGTACTTGGACACGCCGGCCGTGCGCGGGCGGTGACCTACCGGAACGCTCTGGCTCTGGAAGCCGGCGCGTTTGACCAGCGCCGGCAGGTAGCGGTGCATGTGGTCGAAGTAGGGCAGCCGAAGGAACACGTCGCGCTCGAACAGCTTCAGGCCGCAACCGGTGTCGGGCGTGGCGTCCCTCAGCATGCGCGAGCGCACCGCGTTGGCGATCTTCGAGGAAATCCGCTTGTTGAAACTGTCGCGGCGGGTGGTGCGCCAGCCGGCGAACAGCCGCGTCTCGGGCGCTGCGGTGGCACGCGCGGCAAGCAGCTTCGGGATATCGGCCGGATCGTTCTGGCCATCGCCGTCCAGCGTGGCGATCCACGGCGACTTGGCTTCGCGCACGCCGTTCCACACTGCGGTGCTCTGTCCGCTGCGGGTGACATGGTGCAGCACGCGCAACTCCGGATGGCTGAGCTTCTGCGCGGCCAGCACGGCGCGGCTGTCGTCGCTGGAATCGTCATCGATATAGATGACTTCGTAATCGATCTTGCCGCGCAGCGCAGCGGCGATTTCGGCAAGCAGCGGCGGAATGTTGTCGCGCTCGTTGAAGACGGGAACGACGACGGAGAGTTGCGGCATGGGGGAGGCCTTTCAGCAGGGACAACGGCTGCATTCGACGCAGCAGCTGCGCAGTTTAATGCCAAGCGATGTGGCGTGTTTGCCCGGCTGTTCTCCCTCTCCCTTTGGCGACCTTGGGAGTCCCCTCGCGGGTGAGAGGGCTGGGGTGAGGGTCCGGAGCTTGCGCAGGTGTTCGACATTGCGCTCCGCCCGAACCCTCATCCGCCCTTTGGGCACCTTCTCCCAATGGGAGAAGGGAAAAGCGAGATCAGCGTATCTTGCCGAGAATCCCGTCCAGCTCGTCGTTGCTGTGGTAATGGATCACCAACTTGCCGCGACCTCCGCGGCCTTGGGCCAGTTCGACGCGGGTAGCGAAGCGTTCGCTGAGCTGGCGTTCCAGATCGGCGATGTTGGCGTCGCGCGACGGCGCGCGCTTCGCCTTGCCCTTCGGCGCCTGCTGCGCACGGCGCGCAGCCTCTTCCAGCTCGCGCACGCTCCAGCCGTGGCGCGCGGCTTCCAGCGCCAGGCTTTCAGCGTCGCGCTCGGGCAGGGTCAGCAGGCAGCGGGCGTGACCCATCTCCAGCTTGCCTTCGTCGAGCAGTTTCTTGATCGAAACGGGCAGTTCGGTGAGACGCAGCAGGTTGGACACGGCGGCACGCGAGCGGCCGACCGCGTCGGCGGCCTGCTGGTGGGTGAGGTCGAAGTCGTCGATCAGGCGCTTAAGCGCATCGGCCTCTTCCAGCGGAGTGAGGTCCTGACGCTGGATGTTCTCGATCAGCGCCATCGCCGGTACCGCGGCCTCCGGCACGTTCTTCACCAGCGCCGGCATCTCGGCCAGCTGGGCGCGCTGCGCGGCGCGCCAGCGGCGCTCGCCGGCGATCAGCTCGTAGCTGTGCTTGCCGATCTCGCGCACCACTACCGGCTGGATCAGGCCCTGCGCCTTGATCGACGCGGCCAGCTCGTCCAGCGCCTCGTCGTTCCAGTGCCGACGCGGCTGGTACTTGCCCGGCTGGATCTGCTGGATCGGCAGCATGCGCAGCTCGCCTTCCTGCGCGATCACCGACGGCGAGGCATCGCCGTCGCCACCAAGCAGAGCATCAAGCCCGCGTCCCAATCCACGTTTCTTCGCAGCTGCCATGCTTATTCCTGATGATTGGCGGCCGGCGCCTTGAGCGTCGGGCCGCTGTCGCCGTGCGCGGGAGCTGCCGCCGGCGGGTCAATGTCTTCTTCAACCGGCTCCACGTGATCGGTGCGTGTCAGCACACGCTCGCGCCGGATGATCTCGCCAGCCAGGCCGATGTAGGCAATCGCGCCGCGCGAACTGCGGTCGTACAGATGGATCGGCTGGCCATGGCTGGGCGCTTCGGCCAGGCGCACGTTGCGCGGGATGATCGAGCGCAGCACCTTGTCGCCGAAATGCTGGGTGAGCTGGGCGGAAACCTCGTTGCCGAGGTTGTTGCGCACGTCGTACATGGTGCGCAGCAAGCCTTCGATCTCCAGCTTCGGATTCAGCCGGTGGCGCACCGCCTTGACCGTGTCGAGCAGGCTGGACAGGCCTTCCAGCGCGAAGTACTCGCATTGCACCGGGATCAGCACGCCGTCGGCGGCGGTCAGCGCATTCAAGGTGAGCAGGTTCAGCGAGGGCGGGCAGTCGATCAGGATGGTGTGATAGTCCGGCGAGATCTTCGCCAGCAATTCCTTCAGCCGGTGTTCGCGCGCCAGCGCATCCATCAGCTTCAGCTCGGCGGCGGTGAGGTCGCCGTTGCCCGGCAGCAAGTCGTAATGCGCGTCGGTCGGCACGATCGCCGCGGCGATCTCCACTTCCTCCAGCAACACTTCACAGCCACCCGGCTTGGCATCGCGCTTGTTGATGCCCGAGGCCATCGTGGCGTTGCCCTGCGGATCCAGGTCGACCAGCAATACCTTGCGCTTCGCGGCGGCCAGCGCAGCGGCGAGATTGACGGCAGTGGTGGTCTTGCCGACGCCGCCTTTCTGGTTGGCGACAGCGATGATGCGGGCCATGGATGGATAGCTACCGTACGCGGGAGAGGGTTAGTGTAATGCCTCGTCCAGCCGAGTGCTGCCCGCCCTCACGGCCCGATCCGCGCGCCGCTGGCGGCATCGAACAGGTGCAGCCGCGGCGCCGCCAGCCCCAGCGGTACTGTGCTGCCCGGGTCGGGGAGGCCACGTGGCGACACCCGTGAGACCAGTGCCTGCGCGCCGTAGCGCAGGTTGAGAAAAACCTCGTTGCCAACTGGCTCCAGCACTTCCAGCTGGGCGCTGAGCGCGGCATCGCCGGCGTCCCGCGGCTGCAGGTCTTCCGGACGAATCCCCAGCACCACCTCGCGATCGCGCCACGACTGCCATGCCGTCGCCTGCGGCGGATCGCCCAGCGCGATATCCCCGTGAGCGGTGGCCAGCACCCAGCCATGGCCGTGGCGCAGCGTGCCGTGCAGCTGGTTCATCGCCGGACTGCCGACGAAACCGGCCACGAACAGGTTGGCCGGTTTCTCGTACAGATTCATCGGCGTGTCGATCTGCTGGATCACGCCACCGTCCAGCACCACGATGCGCTGGCCCAGGGTCATCGCCTCGATCTGGTCATGGGTGACATAGATCATGGTGGCCTTGAGCTGACGATGCAGCCGCGCGATTTCCACCCGCATCGACAACCGCAGCTTGGCATCGAGATTGGACAGCGGCTCGTCCAGCAGGAACACCTTCGGATCGCGCACCAGCGCGCGGCCCAGCGCCACACGCTGACGCTGTCCGCCGGACAGCGCGGCCGGGCGCGAGGTAAGCCGGGCTTCCAGTTCCAGCGTCCTGGCGGCCGCGGCGACCCGCTGGTCGATGTCGGCCTGCTTGTGCCCGCGCAGCCGCAGGCCGAAGCCAAGGTTCTCGGCTACGGTCATGTGCGGATACAGCGCATAGTTCTGGAACACCATGGCGATGTCGCGATCCTTCGGTGCGACTTCGTTGACCACGCGGCCGCCGATGCTGAGCGTACCGGCGCTGATCGTTTCCAGCCCGGCGATCATCCGCAGCAAGGTGGTCTTGCCGCAGCCGGACGGCCCCACCAGCACCAGCAGTTCGCCGTCGGCGATCTCGAAGCTGGCGCCGGCCACGCCAACGTTGCCATTGGGGTAGACCTTGCGCAGCTGGTCCAGTTGTACGGCGGCCATCGACATCTCCGGTGCGTGTGGCCACGATGGCCGTCCCGCCAGCGCGTGCGCAAGTCTGCACACTTCGGCGGGGCATTCGGCTATTCTGCCCATGTAATCGTTTACATCAAGCACTTGGTCATAGGTACCTCATGACACGCCCCAGTTTCCGCTTTCCCGACGGCTTCCACTGGGGTGCCGCCACATCCGCCTATCAGATCGAAGGCTCGCCATTGGCCGACGGCGCCGGCCCCAGCATCTGGCAGCGCTTCGCGCATACGCCGGGAATGATGAGCAATGGGGACACCGGCGACGTCGCCTGCGACCACTACCGTCGCTACAAGGACGACGTGCAGCTGATGAGGGCGCTGGGCCTGCAAGGCTACCGTTTCAGCATCAACTGGGCGCGCGTGCTGCCCGAGGGCACCGGCAGAGTCAACGCGAAGGGGCTGGATTTCTATTCGCGGCTGGTGGATGAATTGCTGGAAAACGGCATCGCGCCGAACGCCACGCTGTTCCACTGGGATCTACCGGCGGCGCTGGACGACCGCGGCGGCTGGCTCAATCGCGACAGCGCGCATTGGTTCGCCGACTACGCCGAGGTGATGTTCAAGGCGCTGGACGACCGCGTGCCGCGCTGGGCCACGCTCAACGAGCCGTGGGTGGTCACCGATGGCGGCTACCTGCATGGTGCGCTGGCGCCGGGCCACCGCAACAAATACGAGGCACCGATCGCCGCGCACAACCTGATGCGCGCCAGCGGCGCCGGTATCCAGGCGTATCGCGCGCATGGCAAACATGAGATCGGCGTGGTGTTCAACATCGAGCCGAAGTATCCGCATTCGGACAGCGCCGAAGATCTGGCGGCAACCCGCCGCGCGCACGCCTACATGAACCAGCAGTTCGCCGATCCGGCGCTGCTCGGCAGCTATCCGCCCGAGCTGAAGGAAATCTTCGGCGACGCGTGGCCGGACTTCCCTGCCGACGATTTCAAGCTGACCCACCAGAAGGTCGACTTCGTCGGCATCAACTACTACACCCGCGCCGTGGTGAAGCACGACCCGCATGCTTATCCACTCAAGGCGGTGCCGGTGCGCCAGCCGAACCGGACCTACACCGAAACCGGCTGGGAGGTGTTCGAGCAAGGCCTCACCGATACGCTGACCGGATTCAAGGACCGCTACGGAGACATCCCGCTATACATCACCGAAAATGGCTCCGCGTTCTACGATCCGCCGGTCGCCGAGAACGGTGTGCTTGACGATCCGCTGCGTACGAACTACCTGCGCAAGCACCTCAAGGCCGTGCACAAGGCGATCGAGGCCGGCGTCAATCTGAAGGGCTATTACGCCTGGTCACTGATGGACAATCTGGAATGGTCGCTGGGTTTTTCCAAGCGCTTCGGCCTTTACCATGTCGATTTCGCTACCCAGCAGCGCACGCCCAAGGCCACCGCCAAGCTGTATGCGCAGGTGATCGAGAGCAACGGCAGCGTGCTGGACGACGCGTAGGGTAGGAGCCCGCTCGCGGGCGATGCTGTTGTTTTGATGCCGGGTAGGAGAAATTAGAACAACGGCATCGCCCGCGAGCGGGCTCCTACCAGCACCAGCAGGTAGAGGTGGTGCTGGGGTTTGCTCAGGCGCGGCCGAGCACCAGCAGATGACGCTCGGCCGGCAAACCCGGGACAGCCAGCTCATGCATGCCGCGCACTTCGAAGCCTGCCGGCACGCCCGGCAGCTCGTCGTCCGGCCGTTTGCCCTTCATCGCCAGCCATATCCCTTCCGGCGCCAACAGGTGGCCGCCCCAGCCCAGCATGTCGGCCAGGCTGGCAAACGCGCGCGCGGTGATGCAGTCGTACTGGCCTTCGACCTCTTCCACGCGTGACTGCAGCGCCTGCACACCTTCGAGCTTGAGCGCACGGATCGCCTCGCGCAGAAAGCGCACCTTCTTGCCGTTGGAATCGACCAGCAGGATCTCGCGCCCCGGCTCGGCAATCGCCAGCACGATGCCGGGCAGGCCCGGACCGGTGCCAAGGTCGGCCAGGGTGCGGCCTTGCACGTACGGCAAAATCGCCAGCGAATCGAGCAGATGGCGGGTGATCATCTCCGCCGGATCGCGCACGGCGGTGAGGTTATAGGCCGCGTTCCAGCGTTCCAGCAGGGCTTGGTAGTCGAGCAGGCGCGGCACCGCACCGGCCGGCAGACTCAGCCCCAGTGCGGCAATGCCTTGTTCGAGTCGTGCCTGCAAGGCGTCGCGCGCGGCCATGATGCTTTCCTGTAATCCGGGGCGGCAGTATCCCGGCCGGGCGGCGACGATGCCAGCGGCAGATGCAAGCCGACAAAAGAAAAACCCGCCGAAGCGGGTTGCGAGGTTCACAAATCCCCTGTGGCGCGGGCGCTCTTGGTCGCCCTGACGCAATTTCCAGACTCAGGCCACGTCGAGCTCGACCCGGGTCACCATCATGCCGCGCTCGCGCAGCGCGCTGTTCAAGGACTGCTTCACGCGTGCGCTCAGGTCGCGGCGGTGGGCGTCGTCGACCGCCGGCTCGGCACGCAAGGCTTCCTGCGCACCACGGCGAATCAGCTGATCGACCTGTTCGAACACGGCGTCGGCCCGTTCCGGCTCCAGCACCTGCCAGTACACCGTGCCACGGACGTCGTGGGCGTCGGCCAGCGGCTCTTCGAACCGCAGCGTCTGCCCGGCCAGATTGATCTTGTGCGCCACCCGATCCAGCAGCGGCAGCACCAGGTGCGTACCCGACGACAACAGCCGCACCGGCTTGCCGCGCCGATACAAGCTGTAGACCTGACCCGCCGGTACAACCTTCACTGCGCTGGCGATCAGCGCGGCAGGCAGTACGAGCAGTAAGGTCAGCAGAGTCATCATGGTATTCAAAACAGGGACTTGTCCCTATATCGTTCAATGTTGTGGGAACTTGAGGATACAGTTGCTTGAGTGCGCGAAGATTAACCTTGATTTAACGACATGCCGGAATTTTTAACAAGAGGCTGAAGAGTGCCGAAGTGAGACGCCGGTCGCATGCCTGATCCGTTCTTGAAGAAGCATGAAATCAAAAGCATAAGTCCTGCCACCAGAGGCGCCGCAGAGGGTAAGGCGCGTAAAAGTCGGTCCGGTGACACCTAACTGAGACGCACGTCGTACCTGAGAGGGTTCCGGCGGTCGACTTGGAGGCTGCAGCCCGGGTAACCGCCGCGGGACCGCCCATGGAGCGGGTTTCCGCCGACGGCCTTGAGGACAACGTCAGGTCACAAATGGCCGTCTGAGGTCATGCCATCTGTCCGTCCGAAGCGGCGTGCGAATTCCGGCCAAGGTTGAACAGGCTGCGGGTGGCTATCACGGTCAATCGCTGCCGGCGATCTCGGATGTCTCCTCTTTCGGCGACGGCCTCAGCCGGTCGATGCAAGGCACATTTCTATCTCGCCTGGACGACGGTTGCTGCACTGCCACAGCGCCTGTTCCGGAGGCAGCACATCGTCCGCTATCGGTGCGCCATGGGTTTGCCCCATCGCGGCCTCGTAGGGCGACAAAAAACACCTCGCAGCGCAACAGAATTTTCTTTTTACAGGCACTTTACATGTCGCCATGAAAACGTTTACGTTGCCGCCACTGCTGGGTTTTCGGCGATCCGGGGCAAGCTCGCGTGGCGACAGCAACCATCAAAGATGTGGCACGTGAGGCCCGCGTTTCGGTGGCCTCGGTATCGCGTGCACTGAATGGTGGCCGCGGGGTGACTGCCGAGACCAGCGAGCGCATCCGCGAGGCCGCGGCACGTCTCCGCTACATGCCGCACGCCGCGGCCCGCATGCTGATTACCCGCCGCACGAACACCGTGGGCGCGCTGCTGCCGGATTTGTATGGCGAGTTCTTCTCCGAGCTGATCCGCGGCATCGACCTGGCCGCCCGGGCACGTGGCCTGCATCTGCTGGTTTCCAGTTCGCACGATGGCGCCGAGGACGCTGCCGCTGCGCTGCGTTCGATGCAGGGCCGGGTCGACGGGTTGCTGATCATGTCCGCGCATCTCGACACCGCGTTCCTGCACGCCAACCTCCCGGCCAGCGTGCCGGCCGTGCTGCTCAACAGCGGGGTAAAGAGCGCGTCGTACGCGGTACTCAACATCGACAACTACGGCGGCGCGTACGCCATGGTGCGGCATCTGCTGGAGGCCGGCCGCTCCAACGTAACCTTCATTGCGGGCCCCGCCGGCAACTTCGACGCGCAGCAGCGCGAACTCGGCTATCGCGCGGCGATGGCCAAATATGCCCCTCACGCACCGCTGGATGTGGTGGCCGGCGATTTCAACGAGGAGTCCGGCTACCTCGCGGGACAGCAATTGGTGGCGCGCAAGCAGCGGCCGAGTGCCGTGTTCGCCGCCAACGACATGATGGCCGTGGGCTGCCTGTACGCATTCAAGGATGCCGGCGTAGACGTGCCGCGCGAGATCGCGCTGGCCGGCTTCGACGACATTCCCATCGCGCGTTACGTCACGCCACCGCTCAGCACGGTGCGGGTACGCATCGTCGATCTGGGCCGCAGCGCGCTAGAACAACTGGCGGCAATGCTGGAAGAGCCACGCCAGGATGCAGCATCCATACACACACTCGACTGCGAGATCGTCACCCGCGAGACCTGCGGCGCGGCGCGGCAGCCTACGACAACAACAGGCAAGGTTTTCGATTCGGGGCGTCGGCCATCCGACACGGGAGGGAAGTCATGAAAGCACCAATGCAACTCAGAAAAAAACTGCTCGCAAGCCTCATCAACGCTGCGGTGATCTCGGTGGCCTGCGCCCCGGTGGTCTCGTGGGCACAGACCGCCAATGCGAACCTGCGCGGAAAAGCGCCAGCCAGTACCACGGTCACCGCGCGCAACGTCGCCACCGGCAGCACCCGACGCGCCAGCGTAGGTGCGGATGGCAGCTACACGCTGGTCGGCCTGCCGCCGGGCACCTACCAGGTCGATGCCGGACCCGGCACCGAACGCACAGTCACGCTCACGGTGGCCTCGACCGCAACCCTCGACCTGACGGCACCCGGGGCGGCGGCTCCGTCGGCGGCAAATGCGACCACTCTCTCCGGTGTGACGGTCAGCGCCGCCACGCTGACGGAAGTAAAGACGTCCGAAATCGGCTCGACGATTTCGCTGCACCAGATCAACACGATCCCGCAGGTCTCGCGCAACTTCCTGGAATTCGCCGATACCGTGCCCGGCATGGTCTTCAACGTCGACTCCTCCGGCCACACTTCGCTGCGCGGCGGTGCGCAGAACAACAGCTCGGTCAACGTCTTCATCGACGGCGTCGGCCAGAAGAGCTACGTCAAGGAAGGCGGCGTCAGCGGCCAATTCTCCAGCCAGGGCAATCCGTTCCCGCAGCTGGCGATCGGCGAATACAAGGTGATCACCTCGAACTACAAGGCTGAGTACGACCAGATCGCCAGCGCGGCGGTAACCGCCGACACCAAGTCCGGCACCAACGAGTTCCACGGCGAGGTATTCGGCACGTACACCAACGACTCGCTGCGCGCGCGGACGCCGGCCGAGGATGCCTCTGGCAAGAAGACCAAATCGCACGAGAAGGAATACGGCTTCGCCATCGGCGGACCCATCATCCAGGACAAGATGCATTTCTTCTTCACCTATGAGGCGAAGAAGTTCGACACGCCGATCACGGTGACGCCGGGTGTCACTGGCACCGCCGCATTTCTGCCGGCCAGCGCCTCCACGCAGTTGGGCCCGGCCGACCTGCCGTTCAACGAGGACCTCTACTTCGGCAAGATCGACTGGGAGCCGACCGATCGCGACCGCTTCGAGCTGAGCGCGCAGCTGCGCAAGGAGGGCCAGTACGACAACATCGGCAACCAGACCGCTGCCTCCGCCGGCATCGACGTGATCAACCGCGACACCCGCATCGCGGCGCGGTGGCAGCACAGCGGCGATTCGTACTTCAACGAACTGCTGTTCACCCATGAGAACGCGTACAACAACCCGACACCGTTGCGGTTCGGCGACGGCGCAGCCTACACCTATGGGCCGCAGCAGGATGCGACGATCCTGATCACCGGTTCGGCCAATGCGCTGGCGACACAGAAGAAGGGCCAGAAGGGACCGGCGATCCAGGATGACCTCACCTTCAATGATTTTGAATGGCATGGCGACCACGTCATCAAGATGGGCGTGAAGTACAAGAAAGTGGACCTGAATGCGCAGGACGCCGGCAACAGCAATCCGCAGTTCACCTACAACGTCGACCCGACGGGCACCGGGGCGACACCGTACAAAGTGTTCTTCCCCGCTCCGGTTCCGGGTTTGAGCCCGGTGGCGAGGTCGAGCGACAAGCAGTTCGGCACTTACATCCAGGACGACTGGGCGGTCAACGACAAGCTGACGCTGAACCTCGGCGTGCGCTGGGACTACGAAAAGAACCCGTCCTACCTCAACTACGTCACACCGGCCAACGTGGTGGCCGCGCTCAACGGCCCGAACCCCGACTCCACCGCACCAGCGGGACAGACCTACGCGCAAGCCCTTGCGCTGGGCGGCATCAACGTCAACGACTACATCAGCACCGGCCACAACCGCAAGGCGTACAAGGGCGAGATACAGCCGCGACTGGGCTTCTCCTACGACCTCAACGCAGACGAGTCACACGTGATCTTCGGCGGTGCCGGCCGTGCCTACGACCGCGACCTGTATGACTACCTGCAGGTGGAGCAGACCAAGGCCTCGCTGCCGCAACTGACCGTGTATTTCCAGGATCCCGCCACCGGGCTGTGCCATAACAACGGCTCACCATGCTTCGCCTGGGATCCGAAGTATCAGAACAACCTTTCCGCATTGCAGGCGCTGGTCGCCGCCAGCAACACCGGGCAGGAAGTCGACGCGATCAACAACCACCTGAAGGCGCCGTACTCCGACCAGTTCAGCCTCGGCATGCGCAACAAGATCGGCGACTGGAACACCAGCGCCGCGATCGCGCGCATTCTCAGCCATGACGGTTTTGCGTTCACGCTGGGCAACCGCTATCCGGACGGTTCGTTCTTCAAGAATGGGAGCCAGCCCTGGGGCAACGGCGTGCCAGGTTTCGGCGGCCTGATCATCGGCAACAACGGGATCGAGACGCGCACCACCCAGCTGCTGCTATCGGCCGAGAAGCCGTATACGAAGGAATCCGGCTGGAGTGCCACGTTCGCCTACACCTATACGCGAGCGACGCAGAACCGCGACATCAACGAGCACTACTCGTTCGACGAGGCCACGATCCACCAATACCCGTTCATCGACTCCAATGCTGCCGCCAGACACCGTTTCGTCGCCACCGGCGCGATCGACATTCCATGGGGTATCACGCTTTCGGCCAAGCTGACCCTGGCCACGCCGATTCCGTTCAATGGGATCGCCTGCTACGGCGCGACCTTTGCGAACGGCAGCGGCTGCACGCCGGCGGCGGCCACACCGGGCGGCAACGGCAAGTTCCTCGTCGGCGGCAAGGTCTTCGGCTATCGCGATGTCGACTTCCAGGCGACCAAGGACTTCGACCTCGGCCATGGCATGACCATCTATGGCCGCTTCGACCTGCTCAACGCCTTCAACTTCAGGAACTACACGGACGTCCTCGTCAATTGGGGTTCCGGTGGCGTGCCGAACACGAATCCGGCGATGTACAACCCGACCGGCAACATCACCTTCGTGCCGCGCACGATCAAGTTCACCGTGGGCATGAAATTCTGACGCTTCGGCGCCGATGAAGCTCGCCATGCGGTCGACACGTCACCACAGAGCCCGCTTTAACCGCGGGCTTTGTTTTCGTTGCGGACCATCCACTCGTGCAGATCCGTGTTTTCCATGATTGATTCCCGCATAAGAAACATCGTCATCGTCGGCGGCGGCACCGCCGGCTGGATGGCGGCCGCCGCCTTCGCCAAGGTCCTCGGCACCGACTATTCGATCCGACTGGTGGAGTCGGAGGAGATCGGCACCGTCGGCGTCGGCGAAGGCACGGTGCCGCACCTCAAGCTGTTCAACAATCTGCTCGGAATCGACGACGTCGAGTTCGTGAAGAACACCCAAGGCACGTTCAAACTCGGCGTGCAATTCAACGACTGGGGCCGGCTCGGCGATAGCTACGTTCACGGCTTCGGGACGATCGGCCACGACGTCGGCCTACTGCCGTTCCACCAGTACTGGATCAAGGCACGGCAGATGGGCAGGGCTGCCGACATCGGCGCGTACTCGCTGAACACGGTGGCCGCTCCGCGTGGCCGTTTCATGCCTTCGGCCACCGATGCGCCGCCGGGCTCGCCGCTGGCAAACGTCGCCTATGCATATCACTTCGATGCAGGCAGGTATGCGCGCTACCTGCGCGGCTATGCCGAGCAGCGCGGCGTGCGTCGCACCGAAGGCAAGGTCGCGCAGACCGTGCTGCATCCCGACAACGGCTTCGTCGAAGCGATCGTGCTGGAGAGCGGCGAGCAGATCGACGGCGAACTGTTCATCGACTGCTCCGGCTTCCGCGGTCTGCTGATCGAGCAAGCGCTGCACACCGGCTATCTCGACTTCAGCCACTGGCTTCCGTGCGATCGCGCGCTCGCGGTGGCCTGCGAGAAAGTGGGTCCGCCAACGCCTTACACCCGCGCATCGGCGCGACCGGCCGGCTGGCAGTGGCGCATTCCATTACAGCACCGCACCGGCAACGGGTATGTCTATTCCAGCGCGCACGTCAGTGACGACGAGGCGACCGCTACCCTGCTCGGCCATCTCGACGGCAAGCCGATCGGCGAGCCGCGTCTGCTGCGCTTCACCACCGGCGTGCGCCGGCAAACCTGGAACCGAAACGTGGTCGCTTTGGGTCTGGCGGGCGGCTTCATGGAACCGCTGGAGTCGACCAGCATCTACATGATCCAGTCCGGTATCGCGCGCCTGCTCAATCTATTCCCGCAACGCGATTTCAGCCCGGTGCTGATCGAACGCTACAACGCCCAATCGCGCTTCGAGTACGAACACATCCGCGACTTCCTGATCTTGCATTATCACGCGACCGAGCGCGATGACACGCCGTTCTGGAATCAGTGCCGCACGATGTCGATCCCACCGCAACTCGTGGACAACATTCGCCTGTTCCGCGACAGCGGCCGGTTCTTCCGCGACGGCGAGGAGATGTTCGCGGTGGTCAGCTGGGTGCAGGTGATGCTTGGCCAGCACATCGTGCCGCAGAACTATCATCCCCTGGTCGACCAGATGCCGGATGCCGAGCTGGCCGAGTTCATGGCCAGCGTCGGGCATGTGGTGACGAGCTGCGTCGATGCGATGCCTCCGCACCAAGCGTTCATCGACCGCTGCTGCAGGGCGCCCGCGCTGGTCGCCTGATCGTTCTTACATCGGGCCGGGCGGGCACCCGCCGCCGCGGCTGCGCAAAAAGCTTCTCCAGCAAGATTTAAGAGTGCCCCCAGCATGCCCAAGTTTTCCCGGATCCTGCGTACCATCGCCTTCACCGCCCTGCTGGCGTTCGGCGCCGGCTGGCAAACGCCGGTCGCTGCGCGGTCGCCGGCCCTCAGCTACACCGCTCTGCCTGCACGGCAACAGGCACTGGTCGACGACCTTGAGCGGCGTACCTTCGACTGGTTCTGGCAAAGTGCCGATCCGAAGACCGGGTTGGTGCCTGACTCGTATCCGGGCCAGTCGTTTTCCTCGATCGCGGCGGTCGGCTTCGGGTTGACCGCTTACGGTATCGGCGTCGAGCGCGGCTACATCACGCGTGGACAGGCGACGGCGCGCACCTTGGCGACCTTGCGCTTCTTCGCCGCTGCGCCGCAGAACGACAGCGAGGACGACGCCGCCGGCTACCATGGCTTCTTCTACCACTTCATCGACATGAAGACCGGCAAGCGCGCGATGCGCTACGTCGAGCTGTCCAGCGTGGACACTACGCTGCTGCTAGGCGGAGTGTTGTTCGCGCAGTCGTATTACGACCGCGATACGCCGCAGGAAGCCGAGATCCGGCAGTTGGCGGACACGATCTACCGCCGCGTCGACTGGCCGTGGATGCAGCCGCGAAAGCCGCTGATCAGCATGGGCTGGACGCCGGGCGGCAAGTTCATCCCGGCCGACTGGAAGGGCTACAACGAAGGCATGCTGGTCTACATTCTCGCACTCGGCTCGCCGACTCATCCGGTCGAACCGGAGGCCTGGACGGCGTGGCTTTCCACGAATCACCTGACCTGGGGCAACTTCCAGGGCCAGACCTTCCTCAATTTCGCGCCGCTGTTCGGTCATCAATACAGCGCGAGCTGGATCGACTTCCGCGGCATCCGCGATGCCTGGAGCCGCGAGCACGATCTCGATTATTTCGAGAACAGCCGCCGCGCCACCTACGCGCAGCGCAGCTACGCGATCGCCAACCCCGGTCATTGGACCGGTTATGGCGCCAATATGTGGGGCCTCACCGCCAGCAATGGCCCCGGTGACCTGGTTGCGAAAAGCACCGAGGGCGATCGCACGTTCTACGGCTATACCGCGCGCGGCACCGGGCTCGATTACATTTCCGACGACGGCACCATCGCACCCACCGCGGCCGCCGGCTCAATCGCATTCGCGCCGGAGATCGTGGTGCCCGCGCTGGAGGAGATGAAGCGCCGCTACGGTGCCGACATCTACAACAAGCACGGCTTCGTCGACGCGTTCAATCCCAGCTTCCACGTGCATACGCCATTGCGCACCGGCAAGTTGCGGCCGATGGGCTGGGTCGATAGCGTGCAACTGGGCATCGACCAAGGTCCGATCGTGCTGATGATAGAGAACTGGCGCAGCGGCTTCGTGTGGAACGTGATGAAGAAGAATCCGTACATCCGCAAGGGGCTCGATCGCGCCGGCTTCGAAGGCGGCTGGCTGCGGGCGGATACGCCGACACCATGAAGCATGCTGGCCGCTCGCATCGGTCGCTACGCGCGCCTTCGATGCGACGCAGCCTGGTACTGGCGGGTGTCGTCCTGTGCGCCGCGCTGAGCAGTGCGTGCGGACGGACACCGGCCGCCGAGCAGCCGCTCACGTTCTGGACCTTCGGCCGGGAAGGCGAGGCCATCGTGAAGGTGCTGCCGGACTTCGAGCGCGCCCATCCGGACATTCACGTGAGAGTGCAGCAGCTGCCGCTGACCGCGGCGCACCAGAAGCTGCTGACCGCGTTCGCCGGCGGCTCTACGCCGGACATGACCCAACTCGGCAACACCTGGTTGCCGGAGATGGTGGCGCTGCATGCGCTGCAACCATTGCAAGCGCGCGTCGACCGTTCCACCGTGATCGAGCCGGACGACTACTTCGCCAGCATCTGGGCGACCAATGTCATCGACGGCACGCTTTATGGCGTCCCGTGGTACGTCGATACGCGATTGCTGTTCTACCGCAAGGACCTGCTCAAGGCCGCCGGCTTCGATGCACCACCGGGCGACTGGGCCGAATGGCGGCGCATGCTCGCCGCGCTGAGCGATCCGCGGCGCCATACGTACGGCATCCTGCTGCCGACCAACGAATACGAGCAGCTGATGTCGCTGGCGCTGCAACAACCCGACCCGCTGCTGCGCGATGGCGGCCGCTACGGCAATTTCCGCAGCGCCGGCTTCAAGCGCGCGCTGACGTTCTACGTCGATACGTTCCGGTTGCACGAAGCCCCTGCGATCACCAATGTGGAAGCCGGCAATCCATGGTTGGAATTCGGCCGCGGCGTCTACGCGTTCTACCTGTCCGGGCCATGGAACATCGGCGAGTTCCGCTCGCGTCTGCCGCCGGCGCGGCAGGACGACTGGGCCACCGCGCCGCTACCCGGGCCCGAAGGTTCCGGTGCGGCGGTGGCCGGCGGCTCCAGCCTGGTGATCTTCCGCAACTCGCCGCATCAGCAGGCCGCGTGGACGCTGATCGAGTACCTATCGCAGCCGGCCGTGCAGCAACGCTTCTACGACCTGCTCGGCGACATGCCGCCACGGCGCGCGTCGTGGGCAGGCGGCACACTGCGCGACGATCCCAAGGCACGCGCGTTCCGCGATCAGCTGGAGCGCGTCAAGCCGACGCCACCGGTGCCCGAGTGGGAGCGCATCGCTAACGAGATGCAGCTGGTTGCCGCGCAGGCGGTCGCCGGCCAGCTGACCATCGACCAGGCCGCCACCGAGATCGACCGCCGCACCGACCTCATCCTGGAGAAGCGCCGCTGGGTGCTCGATCATCCGCAACCATCGGCGGAGGGCGGAAGATGAATCGGCAACACGCGGCCTGGCTGTTCCTCGCACCAGCGCTGCTGGTGCTTGGGGTGTTCTTCCTGCTGCCGGTGATCGCCGCGCTGGCGCTGAGCCTCACCGACTACGACCTTTACACATTGGCCGACATCCGCAACCTGCGCTTCGTGGCGCTGGGCAACTATTGGGCACTGCTGCAGCGGCCGCTGTTCTGGTCGGCGCTCGGGCACACCGTGTATTTCGTGGCGGTCGGCGTGCCGCTGTCGATGGCCGCTTCGCTGGGTGCGGCACTGTTGCTGAACTCGCCGTTGGCGCGGGCCAAGCCGTTCTTCCGCACCGCGTTGTTCGCGCCGGTGGTGACCACGGTGGTGGCGGTGGCGGTGATCTGGCGCTATCTGTTCAATACCAAGTACGGCATGGCGAATTTCGTGCTGGGCCATCTGGGCATCCACCCGATCGACTGGCTGGGCGATCCGCACTGGGCGATGCCGACGATCATCGCGTTCGCGGTGTGGAAGAACTTCGGCTACAACATGATCATCTTCCTCGCCGGCCTGCAGGCGATCCCGCTGGATCTGTACGAGGCCGCGCGCATCGACGGCGCGTCGCCGTGGCGGCAGTTCCGCCACATCACCTTGCCGATGCTGGCACCGACCATGCTGATGGTGGCTATCCTCACCGTGTCCGGCTATTTCCAGCTGTTCGCCGAGCCTTATGTGATGACCGAGGGCGGCCCGCTGCAGAGCACCACCAGCGTGCTGTACCTGATGTACGAGGAAGGCTTCAAGTGGTGGAACCTCGGCTCCGCTTCGGCGGTGGCGTTCCTGCTGTTCATCATCATGTTCGCGGTGACCGCGCTGATGCTGAGATTCTCGCGGCGCGGAGGCGAGTCATGAATCCGCGGCTGGCGAAAGCCGCGATCAACGGCTTGTTGATCGGTACGGCGATCGTGGCGCTGTTCCCGCTGCTGTGGATGCTGTCGGTGTCGTTCATGGCGCCGGGCGAGGCCAGCTCGCTGCCGCCGCCGCTGCTGCCCGCGCATCCCACGATGGACAACTACCGCGAGCTGTTCGTGCACGCCGGCATGGGCCGCTACCTCCTCAACAGCCTCGCCGTGTCCAGCGCGATCACCGCGCTATCGCTGGCATTCAACCTGATGGCCGGCTACGCGTTCGCCAAACTGCGCTTCGCAGGGCGCGAGCGGCTGTTTCAGGCGCTGATCGGCGCGCTGGTGATTCCGGCGCAGGTAGCGATGCTGCCGCTGTTCCTGCTGCTGAAATACATCGGCTTGGTCAACAGCTACGCCGGCGTGATCGTGCCCGGCATGGCTACCGTGTTCGGCATCTTCCTGGTTCGCCAGTACGCACGCGGCATTCCCGACGAATTGCTGGAGGCCGCACGCATCGATGGTGCCGGCGAATGGCGCATCTTCGGGCAAATCGTGCTGCCGTTGCTGAAACCGATCATGGTGACGCTGGCGATCTTCAGTTTCCTCGCCGCGTGGAATGACTTCATGTGGCCGCTGATCGTGCTGACAGGGCAGGAACACTACACGCTACCGATCGGACTGGCTTCGCTGGCGCGCGAGCACGCGCAGGACAGCGAACTGATGATGGCCGGCTCGGTGATCACCGTACTGCCGGTGCTGGCGCTGTTCCTGGCGATGCAGCGCTACTACCTCGAGGGGTTGCTGCTGGGCAGTGTGAAGGGCTGAGCTATGCACCACGTTCTGGACTTCTTCTTCACCGACTGCTCCCCGGCGCATCGCCCTGTAGGAGCCCGCTCGCGGGCGACGCGGTTGCTTTGATACTGGGAAGACCTGGAGCAACAGCGTCGCCCGGGAGCGGGCTCCTACAAGGTAGGGTCAGCGACCTCAGAACTTGCCGGCACGGAAGTCGGCAATCGCTTCGTGAATCTGCTCCGGTGTGTTCATCACGAACGGCCCGTAGCGCGCCACGCTTTCCTTCAGCGGTTTGCCTGCGACTACCAGCAGACGTGACGGCGTATCGCCGCCGGCCAGTTGCAGTTGCCCGCCTTCGGACAGCACGCCCAGTTCGCTGCGGCGCAACTGCTCGCCACCGACCAGCGCCGCTTCGCCTTCGAACACGTAGGCAAAGCCGTGGTGACCGACCGGCAGATCCAGCGTCAGCGTGGCACCCGGCTGCAAGCTGATGTCCAGGTAGACCGGTGCGGTGACGATGCCCTCGACCGGACCGGTCGCGCCGGCCAGTTCGCCGGCAATCACCTTTACCTCGACACCATCGGCCGGATGCACCACCGGAATCCGCTCCGGACCGATGTCCTGATAGCGCGGCGCGGTCATCTTGTCTTTCGCCGGCAGGTTCACCCACAGCTGGAAACCCCACATCAAGCCGTTTTCCTGCTGCGGCATTTCCGAATGCAGGATGCCGCGGCCGGCCGTCATCCACTGCACGCTGCCGGGAGTGAGATCGCCGCGGTTGCCGTGGTTGTCGTGATGCTGCATGCGGCCGGCCAGCATGTAGGTGACCGTCTCGAAACCGCGATGCGGATGCTCCGGGAAGCCGGCGATGTAGTCGCCCGCGTCGTCGGAACGAAATTCGTCCAGCAGCAGGAACGGATCCAGCATATCCAGCGCCGGTTGGCCGATGACGCGCTTGAGCTTCACGCCGGCGCCATCGGACGTGTCGGTGCCGCGGATGCGGCGGGTGATGTGGCGGTCGCTCATGGCTTGCTCCGGTAAGGAATGACTGACCGGCAAGATGGCCCTCTTCCCGCGCTTATCCAAGCACCGGCGCGGGAACGGATCGTTTCATTCCGGCAACGCCGGGCAGACGTGACGCACCGGCCCGGCGATCTCAATGCACCCAGTGGCCACTGCGCTGACGCGGCGGCGCGTTGCCGTCGTCTTCCTTGTCGGGGCGCTGCTGCAACACCATTGTTTCCACTTCTGCCTCAGTGGCCGGCTTGGCCTGCCAGTACTGGTTGACCGCGCCGAGCACGGCCGGCACCTGGGCCAGGCATTCGTCGTATTCCTCATCGCTGAGCTTTTCGAACTCGGTATCGGCGCTGAGAATGCCTTCGTCCACCGCCAGCGCCATCACTGGGCCGAGCAGCTCCATCAGCTGCGGATCCTCGGCCAGGCGGTTCTCCCACAACGCGGCGCGCAGGTCGATGCCGCGACTGAAGCCTTCGCACCAGCCAGCGGCGGACAGCATCGGACCGGTTTCCATCTCGATTTCGCCCAGGATCGGTTCGTAGGCTTCGACGTCGAGTTCGGCGCTGATCGAGTCGTTGAGCTTGGCCAGCAATGCCAGCACGCGATTGCCTTCGTCCTCGTCGGCGAACGGTTCGTGCAACACCTCGGGCAGCCATTCGTCCGGCAGCACCAGCAACGGGCCTACCGCCAGCGCGCTGAGCAGGCCGTGCACGCCGTCCAGCAGCAGGTCGCCTTCGCCGGTATGCGCGCGCAGGTAGCGATCCAGTTCATCCAGTTCGTTGTCGTCCAGCGAGCTGGGCCATTCGGTTTTTGAAGTCATTCAGATATCCAGTTCCAGCGTCACCGGCGTGTGGTCGGAAGGTCGCTCCCAGCGACGCGGTTCGCGGTCGATCGCCGCCGCCGTGGCAGCGGATTTCAATGCTTCGCCGATCAGGATCAGATCGATACGCAAGCCCATGTTGCGACGGAACGCAGCCTGCCGGTAGTCCCACCAGCTGTAGTGTTCAGCCCCGGCTTCGAACAGCCGGAAGCTGTCATGCAGGCCGAGGTCGGTGATTGCCTTGAGCCCGGCGCGCTCCGGCGGCGAACACAGAATGTCCTCGCCCCAGGCGACCGGGTCATACACATCGCGATCGTCCGGGCAGATGTTGAAATCGCCCAGTACCACCAGGTTGGGGTAACGCTCCAGCTCGCGGGCCAGGAATTCGCGCACCTTGGCCAGCCAGTCCAGCTTGTAGGCATATTTCTCGTCGCCGACGGCCTTGCCGTTGACTACGTACAGATCCACCACGCGCAGGTCGCCGATGCTGGCGGCGAGAATCCGCCGCTGCGGGTCAGCCAGCCCGGGAATGTCGGTGACGACGTCGCGCGGTTCGTCGCGAGCCAGGATCGCCACGCCGTTGTAGGTCTTTTGCCCCGAATACACCGCGCGGTAGCCGGCCGCGGCCAACTCGTCGACCGGGAATTTCGCATCTTCCAGCTTGGTTTCCTGCAGCGCCACGATGTCCGGCTGTGCGTCGGCCAGCCACTGGGCAAGATGCGGCAGGCGCACCTTCAGCGAATTGACGTTCCATGAGGCAATTTTCATGACGCCATTGTAAGGGAAGCGTCCCGGCGGGTTGCTTCAAGCGAGAAGCAACCGCGAGCCGCACCGGCTGAAACGGCGCTGCGGTGCCGTTTGCCTCGGCAGAAAGCCGGGTCGGGAGAGCGGGGAGGGCCGATATACAGGAATTTGCGTGGAAAACCCACCGAAACCTTGCATTCCGGTGTATGCTGGGAAAGCAAGAGTCCGAGGCAACTCCGATTTCCTGCTTCTATTGCGGTCAAGTGCATCACGCTCCAAGCCGCAAATCATCCATGCTTCAAAGGTAATGTTACATGTCGGATCGTCAGAGCGGTACAGTCAAGTGGTTCAACGACGCCAAAGGTTTTGGCTTCATCACCCCGGAAAGCGGTGACGACCTGTTCGTGCATTTCCGCGCGATCCAGGGCACGGGCTTCAAGTCCCTGCAGGAAGGCCAGCGCGTCACGTTCGTCGTCACCAAGGGCCAGAAGGGCCTGCAGGCTGAGGAAGTCCAGGTTGCCTAAATCCTTCGGGATTTGAGCGATCTTGAAAAGCCCGCTTCGGCGGGCTTTTCTTTTGCCCCGATTTTCTTTTGCGCGGGGGGACTCGCCGTGTCGCGCCGCCGAACCAGACGGCGCGACATGGTCGATCGCATCAGGCCAGGCCGTGACTGCGCAGCAGCGCTTCCGGTTCCGGCTTCCTGCCACGGAACGCGGTGAAGCTTTCCAGCGCGGGGCGGCTGGCACCGACTGCGAGGAACTCGCGGCGGAAGCGGTCGCCGGTAGCGCGATCGATCACACTCCCGTTTTCTCCGGCGCGTTCCTCGAACTCGCCGAACGCATCGGCACTGAGCAGTTCGGCCCACAGGTAGCTGTAATAACCGGCCGCGTAGCCGCCGGCGAAAATATGGCTGAAACCGTGCGGAAAACGCTGCCATGCCGGCGGATGCAGTACCGCGACCTGCTTGCGCACATTCTCCAGCACGGCCAGCGCGCGGGCGCCCTGCGCGGGGTCGTAGTCGAGGTGCAGCAGGAAATCGAACAGCGCGAATTCCAGCTGGCGCACCAGGAACAAACCGGCGTGGAAATGGCGCGCGGCGAGCATGCGTTCGAACAGCTCGTCCGGCAGCCGTTCGCCGGTTTCGTAGTGGCGGGCAAACAGATCCAGCGCCTGGCGGTTCCAACCGAAGTTTTCCATGAACTGGCTGGGCAGTTCCACGGCGTCCCATTCGACGCCGTCGATGCCGCCGATAGAGGGCAGCGCGATCTCGGTAAGCAGGTGATGCAGGCCGTGACCGAACTCATGAAACAAGGTCAGCACGTCGTCGTGGGTGAGCAAGGCAGGCTTGCCCTCGGTCGGTGGCGCGAAGTTGCAGGTGAGGAAGGCCACCGGCAGCTGCCGATGCTCGCCGTCGTCGAAACGGGCACGGCAGACATCCATCCACGCGCCGCCGCGCTTGCCGTTGCGCGCATACAGATCGACATAGGCACCGGCGAACACGCGGCCATTTGCATCGCGCACGTCGTAGTAGCGCACGTCCGGATGCCACACATCGACGCCGTCGCGCTCGGCCAGCGTGGTGCCGTAGAGTTTTTCGGTGAGTCCGAACAGGCCGTCGATCACCGCAGGCAGCGGAAAGTACGGCTTGAGCTGTTCCTCGTCCAGCGCGTACTGCTGCTGGCGCAGCTTTTCCGAGGCGTAACCGACGTCCCACGATTCCAGGTTGTCGAGCTTCAACTCGGTGCTGGCGAATTCGCGCAGAGTGGCCAGCTCCCGCTGCGCCACCGGCTTCGCCCGCTTGGCCAGGTCGTGCAGGAACTCCATCACCTCGGTCGGCGAGGCAGCCATCTTGGTCGCCAGCGATTCCTCCGCCGCGTTGGCGAAGCCGAGCAGTTGTGCGGCCTCGTGGCGCAGCGCCATGATTTTCTCGATACGCGCGCTATTGTCGAACTTGCCGGCGTTCGGGCCCTGGTCGGAGGCGCGGGTCTGGTATGCCCAGTACACCCGCTCGCGCAGACCACGGTTGTCGGCATAGCTGAGCACGGCTTGCACGCTGGGTTGTTTCAGGGTCACCAGATAGCCGTCCAGACCCTGATCCTCGGCGTACTGGCGCAGCACTGCGCGACCGGATTCAGGGATGCCGGCGAGATCGCGCTCGTCGCTGATGTGCTCGTGCCACGCCTCGCTGGCATCGAGCACGGCGTTGGAAAACTCGGTGGAGAGTTTCGACAGTTCCACCCCGATTTCGCGAAAGCGCGAACGCGCCGGCTCTTCCAGTGCCACGCCGGACAGTCTGAAGTCGCGCAGCGCATGCTCGACCAGCGCGCGTTCGGGGCGTGGCAATGCGGCGAAATCCGGCGCATCGGCCAGCGCCTGCACTGCGGCGTATAGCGCACGGTTCTGGCCCAGTTCGATCGCATGATCGGTCAGCTTTTCCTCGGCCGGGCCGTAGGCCTTGCGCAGCGCTTCGTTGTCGGCCACCGAATGCAGGTGGCTGACCGGTGCCCAAGCCCGCGCAAGCCGCTGTTCCAGCCGTTCCTGCGTCAGCATCACCGTGGCGAAATCGCGCGGCGCATCAGGTGCCGTGAGCGCATCGATGCTGGCGCGGTAGTCCGCAAGAATCGCGTCGACCGCCGGTTCGACATGCTCGGGACGGATTTGCGTGAATGCCGGCAAGGTGTCGTCGGCCAGCAGGGGGTTGTCGTGACTCATGAACGCTCCTTTTCAGGCTGCCAGCGTGGCGACCGCGCGGGACGAAATCAAGCACCATCATGTGATGGCAACGATGGGATTGTTTCCACCCGGCGCCCGGAGCCCCCCACAGGCGACGCGGCGGCCGCTACCATGCGCGGATGAATCCCCTGCGCAGCTACAAGGGCATCGCGCCCACTCTCGGCGAACGCGTCTATATCGACCCTGCCGCCAGCGTGATCGGCGATGTGGTGCTCGGCGACGACGTGTCGATCTGGCCCGGCACGGTGCTGCGTGGTGACGTCAACCACATTCGCGTCGGCGCCCGCACCAGCATCCAGGATGGCAGCATCGTGCACGTGGCCCATGCCGGCCCCTATGGCCCGGGCTTCCCCTGCCTGATCGGTGAAGGCGTCACCATCGGCCACGCCGCGGTCGTGCACGCGTGCAGCATCGGCGATTACTGCCTGATCGGCATGCATGCCAGCGTGCTCGACGGCGCGGTAGTGCAGAAGTACGGGTTCGTCGGCGCCGGTGCACTGATCCCGCCGGGCAAGGTGGTCGGCGAGCGCGAGTTGTGGCTGGGCAACCCGGCGAAGTTCGTGCGCCTGCTCAGCGACCGCCAGATCGAGCAGCTGCACTACTCGGCCGATCACTACGTGCGCTTGAAGGATGAGTACCTGGCAGCCGTCTGATGGCGTAGCTCTGCGTGCAACGCGTTGGCGCTACCTGCGCGCCATCATTTGCCCGGCGCACCCGCGACGACCTCTTGCTGGATGCGCTCGGCTTCCGCTTCATGCCGCTTCGTTTCGATGTTGCGTGCGGCGGAAAGTTTGCCGCCAAGCAGGGCCAGCGTGAAGTTGTCGCGGTCGAACTCGCGCAGCAGGTCGATTTCGCGACGCGCTTCGTCCAGCTCGTTCTGATTGATGCTGCGCTCGATTTCCACCGCGGCACGCGGAAAGGATTCGCGCAGCGCATCCCGGGCCGTCGGGTCGTTCGGTTCCAGCTGCAGCACGCTGAGGTAGAACTCCCACGCATTGCTGCCCGCCGGTGCGATCAGGCGGTTGTCATGCATCGCGTCGCGCGCCAGCCCCAGCAGAATGTGGGTGCCGCTCTGCGCGTCGTCAGCGGACCCGCCGGCCGCATGATCGAGTGATGATAGGGAGTCGTTCGACGATGCGGTTGCGGTGGCGTGGCTGTACCAGAAGATGCCGCCGGCAGCGACCAGTATCAGCAGCGAAACGAGAACAAGCGCGCTGCGGCGCGGCGCAACGGAGAGAAAACGAAACATGGCACCTGCTGCATGGCGTTCGGCCGCGCGCGGAAGTTGCCGCCCTCGGCACGCCCCCAGCGGATGCCGCCACGGTAGCCACGCCATGTGTCAATCATGTTGCACGACGTCGCCGTCGCCACCAGCCAAGGTGACGACGGCGACATTCATCCACTCAACTCACCAACCCAGCACGGCATTGCCGCCGTCGGGCGAGCCGTCCGGATGGCTGAACCAGAGCACGCTGTTCTGGTTGTTGGGGCAACCGTTGCCGCTGTCGTAGCTGGTCACCACACCGCTCTGCGTACCTACGTTGCGGCGGTAGCAACCTCCCAGCGAATCGCCGAACGCGAACGCCTGCGTGCTGTGCTGGCCGGTATGGCTGGTCAGGTGTCCGCTGGCGTCGAAGTTCAGCGTATCGCCACTGTCCACCGTGTCGTTCACATCGGCCGAATACAGCGTGATGCCGAACAACTGATGCTCACCGTGCTTCGCGTAATTCTGGTGCACCACGGTGGCCAGCGCGAAGCTGCCGTCGGCCGCCACCTGCTGGGTGAAGTCCACGTGCAGCGGGTAGCTCAGCTGCTCGCGGTATTCGCCGATGACGAAAGCACCGACGCTGCTCTGGCTGACACTGTTGACCGAAGTGAGCTGGTCGCTCACCTGCCGGTAGGTGGTGGCGTTGATGGTGAAGCCCTGGGTATCGGCAAAACTCACCGTCTGTTCGACCTTGTTGTGCACGCGGCCGTGCGACGTGTTGGCATAACCCTGGATGATGAAATGGCGGCTGAGGTTGGTGTCGATGTCGCCGGTGATATTGCCGGAGGCATCGGTAACCAAGGTATCGCTGATCGTCGGTGTCGGCGGCTGATCGACCAGCGTGTTGCGCTCGATCTGTCCGCTGACCTGCTTCACGTGCGGGTCCAGATACACCAGCAGACTGGCGGTGGCGGAGAAGTAGTTGTTGGCGCCAGCGACGTTCACTGCGACCTGATGCGGCGCACCGTCGCTGAGCACTCCCGCGAACGGCGAGAGATCGACCCGGTACGGCATGAAATTCAGCGTTTGCACGCCGGGGGTCGGCCGCCACAGATAAGGATCGATGCCACCGGTGTAGATCCACGGATACACCGGTGCCACGCCGGCTGGCTGACCGTCGATGCTGACCTCGGCCTCGCGGAAATTGCCGCCGCCGCATTCCTGTACCTGGGCGGCATATTGATCGGGTACGCAGGTGTACCAGAATTCATCGGCGTTTTGGCTCTGCACGAACACGTCGAGATAGGCGCGCTCGACATTGCGCGGCAAGCTCAGCGCTTTCACCAGTTGGCTGTCGGAGTTGCCCAGCGCGACGGTATTGCCCACTGCATCGCTGCCCAGCGGATAGATCGCATCGGGCGCTTTCGCCGCGGGTGCGCTGGGCGACGCGGGGTAGAACAGCAACCGCGCGCTGCCACCGATCACGCCGGTATAAGTGCCGTTGACGATATTGCCTATGACCGCCTGACCGTTGCCGGCCTGGCGCAGCAAGGCGCTGTAGTCGGTAAGATCGCGTTCCACGTGCCAGCTCGGCGCGACTGCGGCCGAGGGCTCCTGGGTGGTGCCGAAATAGAGGTTGACCCCGCCCAGCCACAGCGTGGCGGTACGGTCGAACTGGCGTCCGGCAGTGACCGAGAAATCCGCCTCCAGCACCACCTTGGCCCAGCGCGTGCCACAGCCGGTGGGCGGCGTATAGGTATACGGGCGCGTGTTGAAATCGGTGAATGTCAGACCGCTGAACAGTTGCACCACGCAAGGTGTGCCTGGCGGCCGCGGCACGGTGGGGTCGGCCACCGTGACATTGGTGGAACCTATCGGATCAGTTACCGCAGCTGCGTTGAACGCGCTGCCGGCAAACACGAAAGACAGCCCGGCGAAAACCAGGCCACGACGAGTGAACCTTTTCGGCAACATATGCAAATCCCCAAGTGATGGTGCCCCCTGTCTTTCGACGCTAGCACGCCTCCGTTTCGCGTGGGGCAAACAGCCGTCCAAATGCGCGCCTTCGGCGCAGGGCCTCGATTCAGGCGCCGGAAGTCGCCGTTTCCAGCCGTGCGAGCCATGCCAGCGCATGCACTCGATCGGTGCCGCACATCGCCGGTTCGGGCTGCAAGCTGGCACATACTGCCGGCCGGCGCGGATCGCCGAAGATCGCGCAGCGGTTGTCCTCGGTCAGCTGTATACAACGCACGCCGGCAGGCTTGCCGTTCGGCATGCCCGGGATCGGCGAACTGATCGACGGCGCGATGCAGCAGGCGCCGCAGCCGGCCCGGCAGGCCAGCCCGCTCAAGCGGGCTGGCGTCGCAGCGATTGATAGACCGGCTCGGTATGCGGCCGCCGCCCATGCCATAGCTCGAACGCATCGGCGGCGGTTTCCACCAGCATGCCCAGGCCATCGAACGCGTAGCGCGCACCGGCCGTTTTCGCCCACGCCAGGAAACTGCCGGCCGCCGCGCCGTAGGACAGGTCGTAACACAGCGCGCGGGCGCCGATCAGCGAGAAGGGCAGTTGCAGCGACACGCCCAGCACGCCAGCCGAAGTCGCGTTGACGATCAGGTCGTAGCTGCCGATGTTGGCCAGATCTTCCCAATAGCGGGTATGCGCGCGCGCCGGTTCGCCGATTGCGTCGGCCAGCGCATCGGCTGCTTCCGGCGAGCGGTTGACGATGGTCAGCGTCTCCACGCCGGCATCCAGCAGGTTCCACGCCACGCCATGCGCGGCACCGCCGGCACCGAGCAGCAAGACGGTGTGACCGCGCAGATCCATGTCGTGACGCTCGGTCAGATCGCGCACCATGCCTGCACCATCGGTGTTGTGCGCAGCCAGCCGACCATCGGTCAGCCGCGTCAGTACGTTTGCGCTGCCAGCGCGGGTAGCCGCTTCGCTGCGCGTATCGGCCAATGCAAAGGCAGCGGCCTTGTGCGGCAACGTCACATTCGCGCCGCGGCCGCCCCCCGCGAAGAAGCGCTGTACCGCCGCGGCAAACTCGCCCGGTATCGCATCGATCGTGCGGTAGTCGAGCTCGATACCAAACTGCTGCGCGAAGGCGCGGTGGATTTGCGGCGACAAGCTGTGGCCGATCGGATGGCCGAATACGGCGAACTGGGCGGGTTGCATGCGGGATTCCCTGCAGGATGACTGGCGCACGCGACGGGCGTGCTGCCATGCATTCTACAGGCCGAAGCTTTTGCGAGATTCGTCGCACGAGGAAAGCCGGCTCTCTGTGGGAGCGGCTTCAGCCGGGCTAGTTCTCGCCGCAAGAACAGCAGGAGCGTCGCGACTGAGTCGCTCCCACACAGGCAACAGCAAACAAGTCGCAGCCTGTGAGATGACGACCGCGCAATTTACGGCCATCGCCATCGCAAGGACACTGCCATGCACACACCAACCCTGTCTTCTCCGCATCATCAACGCTTGCTCGGCGCTGCCGTGCTGTGGCTGCTGGGCGGCGGTGCATTGCTGCTGACCACCGTGGTGCCGCCACGCACCGAACTGCTCGGCTGGACGCCGGCCTTCTGGCTGGTAGGCGCACCGCTGGCCGTATTGCTGGTGCTGGAGCCGGCGCTGCCGCGCCGGCTGCTGGCGTCATGCCGGTGGCGGCGACGCGCACCGCATACCGCGATCTGGCATTGAGCTTTCGGTGAAGCACGCCCCCGCCCTTTGCCGGCGGGAGGGGGAACAGGGCGATCAGCCCGCGACGCCTTGCCGCTTGCGCTCCATCCGGCGCAGGAACTCCTGCATGACGCGCAGATACAGTTCATTGCCCAGATGAGCGTCCTCGACGCCGGCATCGATCGACGGATTGTCGTTCACCTCGATCACCACCGGCGGCTTATTGCCGACCTGCTTCAGGTCGACACCGTACAGCCCATCGCCAATCGGCTGAGTCGCCTTCAGCGCCAGCTTGACCACTTCGGCCGGCGCGTCGTTCACCGCGATCGTTTCGAAACCACCGGATTTCGCAGTGCCTTTGGCGCCGTGGTTGTAGATCTGCCAGTGGCCGCGCGACATGTAGTACTTGCACGCATACAACGGTTCGCGGTTGAGCACGCCGATGCGCCAGTCGAATTCGGTGTAGACGTATTCCTGCGCCAATAGCAGCGCGCTGTGCTGGAACAAGCTGCTGGCTGCCTGCGCCAGTGCTTCTTCGTCTTCCACCTTGACCACGCCGCGCGAGAACGAGCCGTCGGGGATCTTCAGCACCAGCGGAAAACCGAGCTTGGCGACAACGTCCTTCATGCCTTTGCTGTCGTCGCGGTAGAGGATCTCGGTTCGCGGCACCGCGAGCTTGCGCGACACCATCAAGTCGTTAAGGAAGATCTTGTTGGTACAGCGCAGAATCGAGGTCGGATCGTCGATCACCACCATGCCTTCCTTCTCCGCGCGATGCGAGAAGCGGTAGGTGTGGTTGTCGCTGGCGGTGGTCTCGCGGATGAACAAGCCGTCGTACTCGGCCAGGCGCTGGTAGTCGTTCTTGCCGATCGGGTCGACCTCGATGCCGAGCTCCTTGCCGGCCGCGACGAACGCCTTCAGCGCTTTCTTGTTCGACGGCGGCATCTGCTCGGCCGGATCGACCAGCATGGCGATGTCGTAGCGATATAGCTTGCGCGCGCGCGGTTTTCGCCACAGCTTCTTGGAGAAGCGGTCGAGCTCCTCGGCGAACGCATCTTCCTGTGCGTCGTCCAGCGTCTGCAGGCCGACCGGCTTGATCGCGCTGACCTGCCACACGCGGTCGCGCTCGAACTCGATACGCAGCAGCGGGCAGGGGAAAGATTCGAACACCTGCCGCGCCAGATCCTGCAGCGCCGGGTAGGCGGTCTCGCCGAAGTAGACAAGGATGCCGAAGTCGGTGGTGTCACGGCCGCCGGCCGGCAGGAAATGAGTCAGTTTCTGGTTGAGGTCATCGATGTCCACGCCGTACAGCGAGCGCCGGCGCAGGTCGTTCACCGTGCGTACCGATGGCATCACCTTGTGCCCGCGCGCTTCGGCCAGCAACGACACGTAGTAACCGGTGCCCAGGTACTTGTAGCTGCGGCACAGGTTGATGACGTGGGTGCGTTCGTCGTCGCCGCCAACCGGCTCGCGCAGGTAATCCATCGCGCTCATCACGTCGACGGATGGGTAGTACGAACTCCAGTCGGAGGCTTTTTCGACAACGATGACCAGACGGGTCATGACACCACTCAGGCGATGCAGCTGCGGCGGGAAGGCCCTGCGGCGGCAGAGCGGAATACACGAGTCGCGCAGTTTGGCACAGGGCCGCCGTTGCACAAGCGAAAGCGCTGAAGCTCGACTAAACGACATCCGACCGTATCAAAAACTACGGGCTCTTGCCGGCAACGGCTGCTAGAGTCCGCGCGTGTCGATCACCCCACCCCTCTGCCCCACGACGCCGCGCGATGCGCAGCGCAGGATCCCCAAGTCCGGCATGCACCCACTTCCCGCTACCGCCAGCGTGCGCGTCCGTCGCGCCGAAACATCCGACCTCGATGACCTGGTGACTCTGGAGGACCGCACCTTCGACAGCGACCGCATGAGCCGCGAGCAATATCGCCGCCATCTGGACAGCGACTCCGCGCTGGTGCTGGTGGCCAGCGCCAACCATCGCAACTTCCTTGGCACCGCGGTGGTGTTCTTCCGCAAGGGCAGCCGCGTGGCGCGGCTTTACTCGATTGCCAGCAAACCGGAAGCGCGCGGCAAAGGTGTCGGCACCGCGCTGCTGGACGCCGTGGAAGCAGCCGCCCGACAACGCCGCTGCCACGCCGTGCGACTGGAAGTACGCGACGACAACGCCGGCGCCGTACGCCTGTACGAACGACACGGTTACCGGCACATCGGGCATTACCCGCACTACTACCAGGACGGCACGCACGCCTGGCGCTACGAGAAGTCGCTGGATTGAGTCAACCGCCGCCAAGAGGCGAGCCGATCCGTTGCTTGGTCGCCTCGTCCGGCCGTGCCACCAGTGCACCGGTGCGCATCAGGCTGACGCTGTAGTGGCCCTGATCGACCAGGGGCAGGAACGCCCCGCTGCCGTAGACCGTGTCGACCTCGGGTAGCCATTGCGGATATTGCTTGCTGAGGGTGCGCAGATCGAATGCTCCGGCTTCGCCGAAGTCGATCACGGTGCGTGGCGCGCTGGCTTCCTGCGCGGCATCGTCGTAGCGGCCGGACAAGCGATCGAGCCGGTAGAGCGGCGGCATGCCGGCCAGCAGCGCAGGCAGTTTCCACTTCAGCACCACGGCTTCCACACGCCAGTCATCGCCGGACAGCTGGACTTGCCGAAAGCTGCCGTCGGGCCAAGTCAGGACCAGCGCCCAGCGTTGCGGCGACAGGATGCGGGCGTCGATATCGACTATCGGCGCCTCCTCGCCGAGCAGCCGATAGCCGCGCAGCGCGAAACCGGCACCGGCCAGCAGCAAGGTGAGCGCGAAAGCACCCAGGCACAGCAGCGCGCGTCCGCTGGCCGCCAGCCGGCGGCGGTGGTGCAGGTGCCGGCGCAATACCACCAGCTGTACCAGCGTGATCAGCGCGAAGACCGTTGCCAGCAACAGCAGCACGGTTGCCGGCAGGCGTAGCAGTTTGCTCCAGTCCATCGTGAATCCCTCATCGCCTTGGTGGGCGATTAGTACCGGCATCATAGGTCGACGCCGCAGGCATCGTTATACTGCGGTCGTCTCAAGGAACCCTCACCATGCGCCGATCCCTTCTGCTGCTGCCGTTCTGTCTCGTTGTCGCCACGCTTGCCGGCTGCGGCAACAAGGGCCCGCTGACGTTGCCGCCGACCAAGCCGGCGGCAACCGCTCCGGCACCGGCAGCGCCTGCCCCTGCCGCGAGCAGCGCCATGCCGGCGGCCCAGCAGCCCTGAGCGACGGCGCGATCATGCAGCTGCGCTTTTCCAAGATGCACGGCATCGGCAATGACTTCGTCGTGCTGGATGGTCGGCTCGGCGGCATGCCGCTGAATACGGCGCAGATCCGCGCGCTGGCCGACCGTCACACCGGCGTGGGCTTCGACCAGCTGCTGAGCGTGGAGCCCGCACGCGATCCGACATGTGCGTTCTACTACGGCATATGGAACGCCGATGCATCGCCGTCGGGCCAGTGCGGCAATGGTGTGCGTTGTGTGGCGGCGTGGCTGCATCGAGCCGGCGAGCTGGCGCTTGGCGACAGCGTCAGGATCGAGAGCCCGTCCGGACCGGTGACGGTACGCCTGCTGGGCACGAACGAAGTCACCGTGGACATGGGCGAGCCGATCTTCGAACCGGCACGGATTCCGTTCATCGCTGAACAGGCGGCGGATCGCTACGAGATCCGCGTGGGCGCCGACACGCTGCAGATCGGCGCGGTGTCGATGGGCAATCCGCATGCGGTGGTGGTCGTGCGCGATCTGACCGACCCGGCGCTGCAGCAGCTAGGCCCACTGCTGTCGGACCATGAGCGCTTTGCGCAGAGCGCCAACATCGGCTTCGTGCAGCAAATCGACCGCGCCCACCTGCGCCTGCGCGTGCACGAGCGCGGCGCCGGCTGGACGCTGGCCTGCGGCACCGGCGCCTGCGCGGCGATGGCCGTACTGCATCAGCGCGATGAGGTCGACGACTGCGTGCAAGTGGAACTGCCCGGCGGCACGCTGCGGATCGACTGGGCCGGCCCAGGCCACGCGCTGTGGATGACCGGGCCGGCGGCGTTCGCGTTCGAGGGCGAATGGACGGTTCCGGCGCACAAAGCCTGACACGGCGGTTGAAGCGCGACCGCGTCCATCGCACACTCCAGCCAGACGGCGCGCTCTTTCCGCACGCCCCGTAACGGTTCGAGGATACCTCCGCATGAGCGCAACCCTGCTCGACGACGCCACCCAGGCCCGCGTGGTCGCCGCCTATCTGAAACGCCACCCGGAGTTCCTCAGCGAATATCCCGACCTGGCCGCGAAACTGACGATGCCGCGCGAGCAGGGCGCCGTATCCTCACTGGCGGTCTATCAGCTGCAGAGCTTGCGCGACAAGAACGCCGAGCTGGAACGCCGGCTGGCCGAGCTGATCGAGATCGCCGCCGAGAACGAGAAGCTGATGGAGCGCGTGCACGCGCTCACCGTGGCGCTGCTGCGCGCGAACACGATGGAGGTGACCGCACGCAGCGTGGTCGCCAAGCTCAGCGCGGATTTCCACACCGAGCACGTGCGTCTGGTGCTGTTCGGCAATGAGCCGCACCTGCCGCGCGCCACCTGGCTGCAGCAGGTGGCCGGACCCGAAGCCTTGCCGGAGTTCGCCGAGTTCCTGGATCAGAACGAACCCGTCTCCGGGCGACTGTCGGCCGAGAAACTCGGCCGGCTGTTCGGCGTGGTCGCCACCGAGATCCGCTCAGTCGCGATGATGCGGCTGGGCGACTCCGGCATGCTGGCGATCGGCAGCCATGATCCGGACCGTTTCCAGCCCGGCATGGGCACGCTGTTCCTGAAGATGATCTCGGCCACCATCACCGCCGCTTTGGCGCGTTCGCGAGACGTGTCCTGAGGGCCTGCCCGTGGCCCGGCGATGACGCCTGAACAAGAGGTCGACGGCTGGCTCGCCCGCCTCGCCGGCGAGCGGCACGCTTCGCCGCACACAGTGGCCGGTTATCGCCGCGACCTGGCCAAATTGTTGCGTTTCATGCAAACGCAACAGCTGACCTCGTTCGACGCGCTGGATGCGAACCGGATGCGGACGTTTGTCGCCGGCGAACATCGCGCCGGCCTGGCGCCGAAAAGCCTGCAGCGCCTGTTGTCGTCCTGCCGCAGCCTGTTCCGCCAGCTCAACCGCGAAGGCTTGCTGGCCGTCGATCCGCTGCTCGGCGTGCGCGGCCCCAAGGTCCGTCGCAAGCTGCCGCAGGTACTCGATGTCGACGAGGCCAGCGCGCTGGTCGAAACCGACAGCGGCGGCAAGCTGGCCGTGCGCGACCGTGCGATGCTGGAGCTGTTCTATTCCAGCGGCCTGCGCCTGTCCGAACTGGTGGGCCTGCGCTGGATCGATCTGGATCTCGACGGCGGCGAAGTGCGTGTGCTCGGCAAGGGCAGCAAAACCCGCATCGTACCGGTCGGGCGCCACGCGATTGCCGCGCTGCGCGCACTCGGCGCCGAAGAGGGCATGCAGGCCGACAGCCCCATCTTCCGCGGCCGCAGTGGCGCGCCGATCAGCCCGCGCACGATCCAGCTGCGCCTGAAAACCCTGGCGCTGCAGCAGGGCCTCCCCAAGAACATTCATCCGCACCTGCTGCGGCACACCTTCGCCAGTCACATGCTGGAATCCTCCGGCGACTTGCGTGCCGTGCAGGAGCTGCTCGGCCATGCCGACATCGCCACCACGCAGATCTACACGCATCTGGATTTCCAGCATCTGGCCAAGGTCTACGACGCCGCGCACCCGCGCGCGCGTCGCAAATAAATACGAAACTGCTACTCTGCGCTGAACGACAAGCCTAGGACAAAGCCGCAATAAGCCTGCGGAAAGACTCCTCCCGCGACAATGCCATCCGACAACCCTCCAGGCATCAGCCACCGTGACCCGCTCGGAAATCCCACTCTCGGTCACAGTTCCCATCGTGATCGATCACGACGTGCGGCCGACGCATCGGCACCTGCTGGGCGTGGGTGAATTGCCGCCTCGCGACATTTTCCGCATCCTGTTGCTGCGTCCCAACCATCGGCTTGGCAATACGCTGCTGCTGACCCCGCTGCTGACCGAGCTGGAACGGCGCTATCCCGGTGCCGAGGTCGATCTGGTCACCGGCTGCGAAGCAGCCGATGACGTGTTCGCCGGGTTTCGTCAGGTTCGCCACATCCATCAACTGACCCGGCGGCCCGGTCACCACCCCGTACATCTGTTGCGCACTTTGCTGCGCCTGCGGCGAAATCGTTACGACCTGGCCATCGACAGCACCCGCGGCTCGCGCTCGGGCCGACTGCTGCTGTTCCTCAGTGGTGCCCGCCATCTGCTGGGGCTGCCTTCCAGCAAGCGCGAACTGCGCGAAGGCGGCCTGGCCTGGCAAACCGCCCTGGCTCACGCGCCCAGCCACTTTGCGCTGGATGGCGTATACGCGTTGCGTTGCGCGATGGGGCTGCCTTTCATGGATCAGGACACCATCTGGCCACCCATGCGCATCCACCTGCGTGCGGAAGAACAGGTGTGCGGCCGCGCGCTGCTGACCGACCTGCTCGGGCATGCGCCCGACGGTGATCACCAGGTCATCGCGCTATTCCCCAATGCCACCGGCAACAAACGCCTTAGCGGTGAATGGTGGCTGGCTCTGGCCGACGCACTGAAAGCGGCCCATCCGCGCTTGAGCTTCATCGAGATGCTTCCCGCGCATGGCCAGTCGCAGCTGCAGCTCCGCTTTCCCGCCTTCTACTCCAGCAACGTGCGTCGGATGGCGGCCGTGCTCGCGCAATGCCATGGCTACATCAGCGCCGACTGCGGCGTGATGCATCTGGCCAGCGCCGCCGGCGTACCTACGCTTGGACTGTTCACGCGGGACAACCTGACCCGTTATCGCCCCCGTGGCCTGCACGACGAAGCCCTGTGCGTGGCGGATTGCGCGCCGGCTGCGGTGGCCGCGGCCGCGGCGCCGTTCCTGCACGCCTTGCCGCGCTGAGGCTAGCGGGCATCGCTTGCAATCGGCCTGGCCGATCCATATCTAGTCAGCTCCCTCCTGGAGCTAGGCAGCATCATGGAATCCTTCCACGCCACCACCATCGTCTGCGTGCGCCGCGAAGGCCGCGTCGTGATCGGCAGCGACGGCCAGGTCACGCTCGGCAATACGGTCATGAAGGGCAATGCGCGCAAGGTGCGCCGGCTGGGCAAGAGCGGCGACGTCGTGGCCGGTTTCGCCGGTGCCACCGCCGATGCGTTCACGCTGTTCGAACTGTTCGAGCAAAAGCTCGAGAAGCACAACAGCAACCTGACCCGCGCCGCCGTGGAAATGGCCAAGGAATGGCGCACCGACCGCCGCTTCGGTCGGCTCGAGGCGATGCTCGCGGTGGCCGACAAAGAGGTGTCGCTGCTGATCTCCGGCAACGGTGACGTGGTCGAACCCGAACACGGCCTGATCGCCATCGGTTCCGGCGGTCCATTCGCGCAGTCCGCGGCGATGGCGCTGCTCGAGAACACCGAGCTGGATGCGCGCACCATCGTTGAAAAGGCGCTGAAGATCGCCGGCGACATCTGCATCTACACCAATCACAACGTGTCGATCGAAGAGCTGTGAATCGGAAATCGGGAATGGTGAATCAGTCAACAGCCGACCTTCCCGCAGCCCGCACGCTTTTCCGATTCCCTATCCCCCATTCCCGGCTCCCGTCATGAGCGAACTCACTCCCCGCGAAATCGTCAACGAACTCGACCGCTACATCATCGGCCAGCATGACGCCAAGCGCGCTGTGGCGGTGGCTCTGCGCAGCCGCTGGCGGCGCATGCAGCTGGAACCGGGCATGCGCGAGGAAGTGACGCCGAAGAATATCTTGATGATAGGCCCCACCGGCGTGGGCAAGACCGAGATCGCGCGCCGACTCGCCACGCTGGCGAACGCGCCGTTCGTGAAGGTGGAGGCGACCAAGTTCACCGAGGTCGGCTACGTCGGCAAAGATGTGGAGTCGATCATCCGCGACCTCGCCGATGTGGCTTACAAGCTGACCCGCGAGCAGGCGATCAAGCGCGTGCGCACGCAGGCCGAGGATCGCGCCGAGGATCGCATCCTCGATGCCTTGCTGCCGCGCCGGCAGACACCGACCGACTGGACCCACGATGCGGCGCCGGCCGGCACCGAACACAACGACACCCGTCAGAAATTGCGCAAGCAGCTGCGCGAGGGCGCGTTGGATGAGCGTGAGATCGAACTGGATTTCGCCATGAACGTGGGCGTGGAAATCATGTCGCCGCCGGGCATGGAAGAAATGGGCCAGCAGTTGCGCCAGATGTTCCAGAACCTCGGCGGCGCCAAGACACAGCAGCGGAAGCTGGCGATCAAGCTGGCACGGCCGCTGCTGATCGACGAGGAGGCCGGCAAACTGCTCAATGACGAGGAGATCCGCGCGCAAGCGATGGAGGCGGCCGAGCAGAACGGCATCGTCTTCATCGATGAGATCGACAAGGTGGCTCAGCGTGGCGATCACGGCCACGCCGGCGTCAGCCGCGAAGGTGTACAGCGCGACCTGCTGCCGCTGGTCGAAGGTTCCACGGTGTCGACCAAGTACGGTCCGATCAAGACCGACCATATGCTGTTCATCGCCTCCGGCGCGTTTTCGCTGGCGAAACCGTCCGACCTGATCCCGGAACTGCAAGGCCGTCTGCCGATCCGCGTGGAGCTGTCCGCGCTCAGCGTGGACGACTTCAAGCGCATCCTGCGCGAACCGCACAACGCGCTGACCAAACAGTACACAGCGCTGCTCGCCACCGAAGGCGTGGGCCTGGAGTTCGTCGACAGCGGCATCGACCGGCTGGCTGAGGTGGCGTTCCAGGTGAATGAGCGCACCGAGAATATAGGCGCGCGCCGACTACATACGGTGATGGAACGGCTGCTGGAGAAAATCTCCTACGAAGCCGCAGACAAATCCGGCGAAAACTACAAGATCGACGGTGAACACGTGGATAAAACGCTCGGCAGTCTGGTTCAGGACGAGGATCTCAGCCGCTACATCCTCTAGTTTTCCAGGATGCTAACAAGCCAATTACCTCGACCTGTTAAAATGGAAGCCGTGAGCAACATCATTGAACTGAAAAATACCGGCCAGCGGGCCCAGTTGCGCGAAGCACAGCAGAAGCAGACGCTGGTACGGTTGTGGCGCGAGGATCTCGAGCACGGCAGCTTCTGCGGATACGTGGGCGGCGTCGGGCGGGAATTCTTCCTGCTCTGGGTGGTCGGCGACGGCATCACCTACGACGGCATGTACGTGATGCGCCATCGCGATATCTCCGAACTGGAAGCGCCGGACAAGCACCATGTGTTCTTCGAGAAGGCGCTGGCGCTGAAGCACATCCTGCCGCGGCCGCCGCGCGGCTTTCCGCTGGACAACATCCGCGAAGTGATCCAGGCCGCCGGCGCGCAGGCACCGGTGATCGGCGTGCACGTGGACAGCGAGGACGAAGCGGAGGTCTGCTACATCGGCCGGCTGGTCAGCGTCGAGGAAGACGGCTTCCACATGCAGGAACTCAGCCCCGATGCGGAGTGGATGCGCGAGGCCTCGTTCTTCTCGTGGGACGAGGTGTCCACCGTCAGCATCGAGGACAGCTACGCGCAATCGCTGCTGGCCGTGGCCGGCGCCGCACCGGCGCTGCTGCCCGGCGACAGCGGCATCGGCCGCGTGCCGTCTCCCTGAAATCGTCCCGTTTTGGGAGCGGCATGTAGGAGTCCGCTAGCGGGCTCCTACATGTGCAGCGCCAGCGGGTAAGCTCTCCCGTATTCACGCAGAAAGTCCGCAACCGGGGAGCGCCATGACACGCATCGTCGTCGTCGGCAGCATCAACATGGATCTGGTGACCCAGGCGCCGCGTTTCGCCGGCCCCGGCGAAACCATCCTGGGCGAACGCTTTCTGACCGTGCCGGGCGGCAAGGGCGCGAACCAGGCGGTAGCTGCGGCACGGCTAGGCGCCGAGGTGGCACTGGTCGGCGCCACCGGCGCTGACGCGTTCGGCCGGCAACTGCGCCGGGGTCTTGCCGCCGAAGGGATCGACCTCACTCATACCGTCCAGCTCGACGGCTGCGCCAGCGGCACAGCTTCGATCACTGTCGCCGGCGGCGAAAACCAGATCATCGTGATACCTGCCGCCAATGCGCGCGTTACTCCGGCCCAAGTCGAGCAGGCGCAGGCGATGGTGGTCCGCGCCGACGCGGTCCTCGTGCAAATGGAAATTCCGCTGGAAACCGTGGCAGCGACGTTGCGACTCGGCCAACGGCTCGGCGTGCCTGTGATCCTCAACCCCGCACCCGCACAAAAGCTGCCCACCGACTGGCTGAAACTCGCCCGCTACGTCACCCCGAACCAGCATGAACTCGCGATCCTGCTCGGTGCCGATCCCACCGAGACCGATTCCACTGAGGACTTCCGCGACCTGATGCAGCGCACGCCTTGTCCCGTGGTGCTCACCCGTGGCGCCGACGGCGCGTGGTATCGCGAAAGTGGCGAACCGCAGCATCAGGCGGGCTTCAAGGTCGATGTCATCGACAGTACCGGAGCCGGCGACACCTTCAACGCCGCACTCGCCGTTTTCCTGCATGAAGGCCTGCCGCAGGCCGTGCGCAAGGCATGCGCCGCCGCCGCACTATCGGTAGCCAAACTTGGCGCACAAGGCGGCATGCCTACCTTGCATGAAGTAGAAACGCTGCTTGCCCTGCAAGCCAGCTGATTACTTGCCGATGCAGAATGAGCCGAAGATGGCGCCGAGCAGATCGTCGCTGGTGTAGCTGCCGGTGATTTCGCCCAGCGCATGCTGGGCCTGGCGCAGTTCCTCGGCAGCGAGTTCGCCGGCGCGGCTGATCGCGAGTACGGCGGCGGTGTGATCGAGATGCGCAGCGACCTGCTGCAGCGCGACGATATGGCGGCGGCGCGCGCTGAAGCTGCCTTCGCCACCGCCGGCTCCCGCCAGCTGCTTGAGATGTTCGCGCAAGGCGTCCAGGCCGGCGCCGGTTTTCGCGGACGCCCATAGCCAGATCATGCCGTCACGCGATTCGTGACGAGCGCTCGCGTGATCGAGATCGATCTTGTTGATCAGCACCAGCCGTTCGACATTCGCCGACAGTCCGGCGAGCAGCGACAAGTCGTCTTGCACCTGCTGCGCATCGGTCACCAGCAGCGCTACGTCGGCACGCGCCAGTTCGCCATGGGCACGGCGCACGCCTTCGCGTTCGACCTCGTCGTCCGTCTCGCGCAGGCCGGCGGTGTCGGCCAGTTCCAGGGCGATGCCGTCGAGGCTGAGGCTTTCGCGCAATACGTCGCGGGTGGTGCCGGCAGCGGCATTGACGATGGCGCGGTCGCTGCCGGCCAGCGCGTTGAGCAGGCTGGACTTGCCGGCGTTGGGACGGCCGATAATAGCCACACGCAAGCCGTCGTTGAGGCGAAGTCCGCGCTGTGCCTCACGCAACAGCCCAGCGAGTTCTGCGCGCACGGCTTGCAGTTGCTGGCTGATCGCGGGGTCGGCGAGGAAGTCGATTTCCTCTTCGGGAAAGTCGATGGCCGCCTCGATATGCACACGCAGCGCGATCAGTGCCTGCAGCAAGGCCTCGACCTTGCGCGAGAACACGCCCTCCATCGATTGCAGCGCCGCACGGGCACCGGCCTGCGAGCGCGCCGCGATCAGGTCGGCGACGGCTTCGGCCTGGGCCAGGTCGAGCTTGCCGTTGAGGAAGGCGCGTTCGGTGAATTCGCCGGGCCGCGCCAGCCGCGCACCGAGTTCGCACACGCGACGCAGCAGCAGATCGAGCAGCACCGCACTGCCGTGACCTTGCAGCTCCAGCACGTGTTCACCGGTGTACGAAGCGGGGGCCGGAAAATGCAGCAGCAGGCCGCGATCGATCAGCTCGCCGGCAGCATCGCGAAACGCGGCGAAATAGGCATGGCGTGGCTGCGGCTTGCGGCCGAGCAGCTTCTGCGCAATCGCCGGTACGGCTGGCCCGGACACACGCACCACTCCGACGCCGGCTGCACCGGGTGCACTGGCGATTGCGGCAATCGTGTCGGTGGGGTGATCTGTCATGAGCATGGACTCTAAACGAAACAGCCGCGATGGTTGCCCGATCGCGGCTGTTGCTCCGTATTCGAGCTGATCTCGCTCAAGCGGCCTTAAGCACTTCCTCGCGATCGACGTGATGGGTGACCCACCACTGCTGGCCCAGACCGACCAGTCCGTTGACCGCGTAGTACAGACACAGGCCAGCGGGGAAGAATGCAAACATCACCGTGAACAGCAGCGGCATCACCTTCATCATCTTCGCCTGGGCCGGGTCCATGCCGGCAGCGACCGGGTTGAGCCACTGCGTACCCAGCATCACCGCCGCATAGATAATCGGCAGGACGTAGAACGGGTCGGGCGCGCTCAGGTCGGGAATCCACATGAACGCGGCGTGGCGCAGTTCCAAGCTGTACTGCAGCACGTAGAACAAGCCATAGAACACCGGCATGGTGATCAGCACCGGCAGGCAGCCGCCCATCGGATTGACCTTCTCCTTCTTGTACAGCTCCATGGTGGCCTGCTGCATTTTGACCTTGTCGTCGCCGTAACGCTCCTTCAGCGCCTGGATCCGCGGTGCCAGCTTGCGCATCTTCGCGCTGGACTTGTATTGCACCGCCGTCAGCTTCCAGGTCAGACCCTTGATCAGCAGCACCAGCAGGATGATCGCGAGGCCCCAGTTCTTGCTGATCGCGTGGAACTGCGACAGCACCCAGTGCATCGGCACGGCGATGACCTTGAACATGCCGTAGTCGATGGTCAGGTCGAGGCCCGGCGCGACCGCGTCCAGCGTGCCCTGCACGTTCGGGCCGAGATACAGGTGCGACTGGCTGGTGAGGCTCTGGCCCGGTGCCACGCTCAAGGCGGGGCCGACCGCACGGATCAGGTAACGCGGGTGCGCGCTGTCGGGGTTGATCGTCTGCGTGGTGTACTGGTCGGTCTCGCCGGCCGGCGGAATCCATGCGGTGACGAAATACAGGCGCAGCATCGCGGCCCAGCCGCCCTTGATCTGGCTGTCGAGCCGGTTCTTGTCTTTCTTGATGTCCGCAAACGACAGCTTCTCGAACTTCTCGCCGGTGTACCAGGCGGCGCCCTGGAAGCTGCGCGACTCCGGGTTGGACATGTTGGTCAGCCAGTTGCCGGTATGCGGCGGCTCGGCCCGCAGCAGCTGCTGGTAGGCATTGCCCTGCCACGATTTGTCGGCGCCGTTGTCGATGCGCTGGCTCACGCCAATCACATAGCTGCCGCGCTTGAAGCTGTATGTCTTGGTGACCTTGAGGCCGGCAGCATCCTGCCAGATCAGCTCGACATTCAGTTCGTTCTGGCCATTGGCCAGCGTGTAAGCCGTCTGTGCGCTCTGGAACAGCGCCAGATGATTGGGCTGGTCCTGCGGCGCGGTATCGCTGCTGCTGACCAGGCCGCTCTGCGCCACGAAGTAATGCGCATCATCGTTGGCCAGCAGCACGGTGGGCGGCGGATTCGGCGCCTTGTGCGTGCGCGGCGCGTTGGGATAAGCCAGCAGATCCGCATGCACCACGCTGCCGCCGCGGGTATCGATGCTCAGGTGCAGCACGTCGGTGTCGATGCTGATCAGCTGAGACGGCGGCTGCCCGGCATGGGCGACGTCGGTGGCGATCGCCCCAGCCGCGGTGGGCGTTGCTGTCGAGTTCGCGGTGGCCGGGATCGCTCCCGGCACACTGCCATCGGCTGACGAGGCGGACGCGCTGGAGGTACTGGTCGTCGTCACCTGCGGGGGCGGGGCGTAGTCCTTCTCCCAGGCGGTGAACAGCAGGTAGGCCACAGCCATCAGGGCGAACAGGAGGAAGGTGCGCGTTTGATTCATCGCGTAGCAAATCCAGGTAACGCCACGACACTTTGAACGCCGCGGAGACAGAGAAAAGAAAGGGTCAACGCTCGATTGTGGAGGTGTCGTCAGTCCGCTTCAATGGTTCGGACGTTACGGGGCGGTTTGCCAGCAGCTTTTTCCACAACCCGTCGATCTCGACCAGCAATTGCGAACCGGGCACACCGGCCGCCTGTTCGCGCGCCATCACCATCAAGTCCACCGGCGGCAATTGATGACGAACGCGGCGGAACGATTCGCGTAGCAGCCGTTTGATCCGGTTTCGCTCGACCGCGCGCTTGGAAACGCGCTTGGAGATCGCCAGGCCGAGCCGCGCATGGCCTAGATCGTTGTCGCGATAACGCATATGAAAACAGCGGCCGCCTGCGCGTCCGCTGCTTGTCCGCAAGGCGGCGAAGTCACTTGGCCGACGTAGCCGCGCATCGCGCGGCAGCCCGGCGGTAGACATGACTCCTGCCCCCGATGCTCGATCGGTGTTTACGGGATCAGGCGCTTGCGGCCCTTGGCGCGACGGGCATTGAGGATCTTGCGACCGTCGGCGGTGGCCATACGGGCACGGAAACCGTGCGTGCGGGCGCGCTTGAGCTTGCTGGGCTGGAAGGTCCGCTTCATGGCTTACTCCGAAGGGAATGTGGATAAAAAGGTTGGAAAGTATGTCGGGTATTCGGCACAGCTGTCAAATGGCGTCTGACGCCGACCTGTGGATACTCATGTGGATATGTGGGCGGCGATGGCGCGGGGGCTGCTGCTAGACTAGTCCATTCCATGCGCGCAAGCGCTTCAAAGCTGTGGCTGAAATTATTCATGAGTGATCTGTGGCGGCGCTGCCTTGAGCGCCTCGAAGGCGATTTGAGCGCCGAAGACCTGCATACCTGGCTGATGCCGCTGCAGGCGCGCGACGATGCCGACGGCCTGCAGCTGTTCGCACCCAATTCCTACACCTTGGATACCGTGCGCGAGCGTTATCTGCCGCGGATCGAAGCGGTTTTGCTGCTGTTGATAGGAAAACCCTGGCCGGTGCGGCTAGAGGTCGGCTCCAATTCGGCGCGGGCCAACTCGACCCGGGCAGCGCCGGCGGCCAAACCCGCGGCTGCCACGCCGAAAGCCACGGCGGCCGCCCCAACGGCAGCAGTCTTCCACCACAACCTGGATCCGCACTACACCTTCGAGACTTTCGTCGAAGGCAAATCGAACCAGCTTGGCAAGGCCGCGGCCATGCAGGTGGCGACGAACCCGGGCCGCGCTTACAACCCCTTGCTGCTGTACGGCGGCACCGGACTGGGCAAGACCCATCTGATGCATGCCGCCGGCAACTTGATGCTTGAGCGCAATCCGGACTTCAAGGTGATGTATCTGCGCTCGGAACAGTTCGTAGGCTCGATGATCGAGGCGCTGCGTGCCAAGAGCATGGATCAGTTCAAGCAGCGCTTCCGCTCGGTCGATGCGCTGCTGATCGACGACATCCAGTTCTTTGCCGGCAAGGACACGACACAGGAGGAATTCTTCCATACTTTCAATGCCTTGTTCGAATCCAAGCAGCAGATCATCCTTACCTGCGACCGCTATCCGAAGGAAGTGGACAAGCTCGAGCCACGGCTGAAGTCGCGCCTGGGCTGGGGTCTCTCGGTGGCGATCGAGCCGCCGGATTTCGAAACGCGGGCGGCGATCCTGCTGGCCAAGGCACACGAGAAAGGTGTGGCGGTCGATGAGAATGTGGCGATGCTGCTGGCCAAGCGCATCCGTTCCAACGTGCGTGATCTGGAAGGCGCATTGAATACGCTGGCAGCCCGCGCGAACTTCTACGGCAAGCCGATCACCACTGATTTCGCCGAGGAAACCCTGCGCGATCTGCTGGCCACGCATGCCCAGGCGATCACCATTCCAAACATCCAGAAGATCACCGCCGAGTATTTCAACGTGCGGCTGCAGGATCTGCTGTCCAAGCGCCGCGTGCGTTCACTGGCGCGGCCCCGTCAGATCGCGATGACGCTGTCGAAAGAGCTCACCGAGCACAGCCTGCCGGAGATCGGCGAGGCGTTTGGCGGGCGCGACCACACCACCGTGATGCACGCTTGCAAGACCATCCGGAAATTTGTCGAAACCGACGCCCGGATGCGCCAGGACTGGGAGCAACTGATACGCACTTTGACGGGTTGAGTCACCAGAAACGGCAAACGCGCAAAAGATTATGGATAAGCGCAGGGCCAAGCTGTGGATAATGGGTGGATGGATTGACGCTTGAAGTTATCCACAAATGGCACACAGTCAGCCAGCCTCTGCGAACACAGTCATAAATAGTTTCAAGTTTTTGATTTTGAAGAAATAATTGAGATATTAAAGTTGTCCACAATGCCTACAACAACCACTAAACTTCTTTTAAAGACAGAACAGCAGGTATAGGGGAAGCAAAGCCATGCAATTCAGCATCCAACGTGAAGCTCTGCTCAAGCCGTTACAGCAGGTGGTTGGCGTGGTTGAACGTCGCCAGACGCTGCCCGTACTGGCCAACCTGCTGGTCAAGGTGGCTGACGGCAAACTCTCTTTCACCGGTACTGACCTGGAAGTGGAGATGGTTGCCACCACCGAGGCCGAAAAACTCTCGGATGGCGAAATCACCATACCGGCACGGAAACTGTTCGACATCGTACGGGCGTTGCCCGACGGCGCGCGGATCGATCTCAAGCTCAACAGCGACCGTGTGGCACTCGCTGCGGGCCGCAGCCGCTTCACGCTGACCACGCTGCCGGCTAGCGAGTTTCCCACCGTCGACGAAATCGAACTGGTGGAAAAAGTCAGCCTGCCCGAAGAAGCACTGCGCGATCTGATGGAACGTACCGCGTTCGCGATGGCGAACCAGGATGTGCGTTACTACTTGAACGGCATGCTGCTGGATCTGCAGGAGCACACGTTGCGCTGCGTAGCCACCGACGGCCATCGATTGGCGATGAAGGAAACCGAGCTGCAGAGCTCGGTCAGCACGCGCCGCCAGATCATCATTCCGCGCAAAGGTGTCAACGAACTGATCGGGTTGCTGGAAACCGGCGATGGCCAGGTCGAGCTGGAGTTTGGTCGCAATCACTTGCGTGTACGCCGCGGTGACGTAGTGTTCACGTCGAAGCTGATTGACGGCCGTTTCCCGGATTACGAGGCGGTCATTCCACTGGGCGCGGACAAGAGTGCCACGCTGGATCGCGAAGTGTTGCGCGGGGCACTGCAACGCGCCGCGATCCTTTCAAACGAGAAATACCGAGGTGTGCGGCTGGAACTTTCACCGGGCAAGCTACGCATCGTGGCGCATAACCCGGAGCAGGAAGAAGCGGTCGAGGAAGTCGAAGCCGAAACGCATGTGTCCGATCTGGCGGTGGGCTTCAATGTAGGCTATCTGCTCGATGCGCTGGCGGCTCTGCGGGGCGACAGGGCGCGACTCAGCCTGCGCGACGCCCAGTCCAGCTGCCTGGTGCAGGAACACGATAACGAGCATGCCCGCCATGTGATCATGCCGTTGCGGCTCTGACGCACACCGCATGGTCTTGCCCATATACGGCAGCAACCGGCAACGCCGGAGTTCTCTTCAGGGACTCCGGCGTTCCTGTTTGTGGGCGGTCGACTGATGAAACTCGAGCAATTGCGGATGCGCGGCCTGCGCTGCCTCGCCGACGTGAGCATTGCGCCGGATCCCGGTATCAATGTTTTCGTGGGTGCGAACGGCGCCGGCAAGACCAGCGTGCTGGAAGCGGTCTTCCTGCTATCGCATGCGCGTTCGTTTCGCAGCGGCGCGAAAGAAGCGCTATTGCAGCGAGGCGCATCGCAATTGTCAGTGTTCGCCGAGTTGCGTCATGCCGACGAACGGGTATGCCGGCTAGGTCTGGGCCGGGAAGGCGTGCGCTGGGAAGCGAAAGTTGATGGCGCAAACGTCGCGATCGGTCAATTGGTGCGCGAGTGCGCCGTGGTCTGCTTCGAGCCGGGTTCGCATGCGCTTATCGCTGGCGCCGCCGAAGAACGCCGTCGCTATCTTGATTGGGGTGTGTTTCACGTGGAACACGACTTTCTATCGTGCTGGCGCCGCTACCAACGCGCGTTGAAGCAGCGCAATAGTTTGTTGCGCTCCGCGTCGACAGCTACCGATGCCGAGTTCGCCCCGTGGGAGTTGGAGCTGGCGCAATCGGCGCATCAGATCGACCGGCAACGTCGCGCGTATCTGAATCTATTGCGGCCGAAGCTGCTGGCCTGCGTGGCCGGCCTACTGCCAGAACTCGGCGTGCTGGATCTGCGTTACCGCCGCGGTTGGTCTGAAGAGCTGGATCTCGCGCAACAGCTGGGCGAGCAGCGGGGCAGGGATCTGGCTCGAGGCCACACTACTTTGGGCGCCCATCGGGCTGACTGGTTGATTGCATTTGAACGGGCGCCGTTGCGCGAGCACCTTTCACGTGGCCAGGAGAAGCTCACTGCGCTGGCATGCATGTTGGCGCAGGCCGAGTTGTACGCCGAGCATCGGGGCGAGTGGCCGATCGTATGCCTGGATGACCTCGCCTCCGAACTGGATCAGGCCCATCAAGCTGCCGTGGTCACGCAATTGACCGCGGCGAATGCGCAGGTACTGCTGACCGGTACCGAGCTGCCGGAGGCGCTGCGGTCGATCCATTCTTGCGTGTTCCACGTGGAACAGGGTCAGCTGACGCGCCTGCTATAATTGAAGGGTTGTTTCACCCAAAGATTGCATCACCCTTGTCCGGCCTTTCACGGCGCCGTGTCGGGCGGGGTCGCTGGCGCCAGGAAACGGTCAACGCATGAACGAATCCATGAACGAATCGCACTACGACTCAAGCAACATCAAGGTCCTGAAAGGCCTGGAAGCGGTACGCAAGCGCCCGGGCATGTACATCGGCGATACCGATGACGGCACTGGCCTGCATCACATGGTGTTTGAAGTCGTCGACAACGCGATCGATGAAGCGCTGGCTGGTTATTGCGACACGGTGGTGGTCACCATCCGCGATGATGGTTCCGTCAGTGTCAGCGATAACGGCCGCGGCATCCCGGTCGATATCCATCCGGAGGAGGGCCGTTCTACGGCCGAGGTGGTGATGACGGTGCTGCACGCCGGCGGCAAGTTCGACGCGAACTCGTACAAAGTGTCAGGCGGCCTGCACGGCGTGGGCGTGTCGGTGGTCAACGCGCTGAGCGACCATCTCTGGCTGACGATTTACCGCGATGGGCATGAGTACCTGCAGGAATACGCGCTGGGCGAGCCGCTGTATCCGCTGAAAGTGGTGGGTGCATCAACCAAGCGCGGGACCCTGGTGCGCTTCCTGCCGAGCCCGGCAACGTTCACCAGCAATATCGAATTCCACTACGACATCCTGGCCAAGCGCCTGCGTGAACTGGCCTTCCTCAATTCAGGCGTCACCATCGATCTGTACGACGAACGTGGCGAGGGCCGGCACGACACGTTCGCCTACGAAGGCGGCATTCGCTCGTTCGTGCAGCACCTGGCCCAGCTGAAGACCGCCCTGCATCCGAACGTGATCAGCCTGACCGCGGAGCAGGATGGCATCACGGTGGAGGTGGCGATGCAGTGGACCGACTCCTACCAGGAATCGATGTACTGCTTCACCAACAACATCCCGCAGCGCGACGGCGGCACCCATCTCACCGGTTTCCGCGCTGCATTGACCCGTTCGTTGCAGAGCTATATCGAAAAGTCCGGCTTGGCCAAGACCGCCAAGGTCGCGCTGTCCGGCGACGACATGCGCGAAGGTATGATCGCGGTGTTGTCGGTCAAGGTGCCCGATCCGAAGTTCTCCTCGCAGACCAAGGACAAGCTGGTCTCGTCCGAGGTCAAGACGGTGGTCGAGCAGGTCGTCAACGAGAAGCTCGGCGAGTTCCTGCTGGAACATCCGAACGAGGCTAAGGCGATCGCCTCCAAGGTGGTCGACGCTGCCCGTGCGCGGGAGGCCGCGCGCAAGGCGCGCGAAATGACTCGCCGCAAAGGCGCGCTGGATATCGCCGGCTTACCCGGCAAGCTGGCCGATTGCCAGGAGAAGGATCCGGCGCTGTGCGAACTGTTTCTGGTCGAGGGTGATTCCGCCGGCGGTTCGGCCAAGCAAGGCCGCAACCGCAAGACCCAGGCCGTGCTGCCGCTGAAGGGCAAGATACTCAATGTGGAGAAGGCGCGTTTCGACCGCATGCTGGCCTCGGCCGAGGTCGGCACACTGATCACCGCGCTGGGCACAGGCATCGGCAAGGACGAGTACAACCCGGACAAGCTGCGCTACCACCGCATCATCCTGATGACCGACGCGGACGTCGACGGCTCGCATATCCGCACCTTGCTGCTGACGTTCTTCTACCGCCAGATGCCCGAGCTGATCGAGCGCGGTCACATCTACATCGGCCTGCCACCGCTGTACAAAGTGAAGCAGGGCAAACAGGAGCTGTACATCAAGGACGATACCGCGCTGAACGATTACCTGATTTCCAGTGCCGTCGACAACGCAGCGCTGACCTATAGCCCAGATGCCCCGCCGATCACCGGCGAGGCTCTCGAAAAGCTGCTGCGCAGCTATCAGCACGCGCTGGATCAGATCGCCAAGCTGTCGCATCGCTTCGATGCCGCGGTGTTGAACTCGCTGCTCGAACACCCCCCGCTGGAGCCAGCGGTCTGGGCGGACTCGACAGTCATGCAGGCGTGGCTGGATGCAGCCACTCAGCGACTCGCCGCCAGCGGTCTGGGCAAGCCGCACTACAAGATGCTGCTGCGCCCGGCGAGTGGCGAGCAGCCGGCCGCGATCGAAGTGGTGAAGGAACAACATGGGCTCAGCCACACCTGGTTCCTGCCGCAGCCGTTCTTCAGCAGCAACGAGTACCGTCCGATCCTGGCGATCAGCCAGCAGATCGCCGGCATGATCCAGCCCGATGCGGTGGTGCGTCGGGGCAATGCCTCGCGCGGTGTCCTCAGTTTTGTCGAGGCGCGCAACTGGTTGCTGGAGGAAGCCAAGAAGGGCCGCAGCATCCAGCGCTTCAAGGGCCTCGGCGAAATGAATCCGGAACAGTTGTGGGATACCACGGTGAATCCGGAAACCCGCCGCATGCTTCAAGTAGGCATCGAAGATGCGATCGCGGCCGACCAGATGTTCTCCATGTTGATGGGTGAGGCGGTCGAACCGCGCCGCGATTTCATCGAGGCGAACGCGCTGAAGGTCGCCAATCTGGACATCTGAGTTGCCTTGCAACGACTGGATGCGTATTGGCAATGCAGGCGGTTGCGGGACTGGCGCTCGCAAACATCGCGTGAAGGACCAAACGGAGTGGCGTGAATAAGCGCGCCACTTGTCAATGAAAACTGCCAAGTAATTGATTTTTAACAATCTTTGATGCGGCAGTGCGACTTGTTATCGCTTGCCGGCTCGGGTTACGCTCCGCGTTCCCCCGCGTGGTTTCCCACGCGCAGACAGACAGAGGATCACCATGAAGCATTCCCGAGGGTTAACCATGCTGGCGAGCGCAGCCTTGCTGCTCACCGTGGCCAGCAGCCCGGTGTTGGCGCGCGATGCCGCCAAGCCCAAGCAGGAAGTGCAGTATCCCAACGCGACCCGTGCCGAGCCGAAGCTCGACCTGACCAGCGAGAAGGATCAGAAGAACCTCAATGAAGGTCTGGATGCCCTTAACCAGGGCGACAAGGCGAAAGCCGAGCCGTTGCTGCAGGCCATCATCGATGGCAGCAAGAGCAAATACGCCCAGGCGCTCGCGCTGCAAGGCCTGGCCAACATGAAATACAACGATGGCGACCTCAAGGGCGCGATCGGCCTGCTGCAGCGTTCGCTGGCACTCGGCGTAATGCCGAACGATACCTACTTCCAGCTCGAATACGAGCTGGCGCAGTTCCAGGTAGCCGATCAGCAGTATCAGCCCGCACTGGAGACGCTTGCCAAGTGGCGCGCCGAAGGCAAGAAGGAAACCGCCGCCTCGTACGGACTCGAGGGCGCCGCCCAGTACCAGCTTGGCAAGTACCCCGAGGCGATTGCCGCAATCAACAAGGCAAACTCGCTGACCGACAAACCGGAAGCCAGCTGGAATCAGATCCTGATGGCCAGCTATTCCGAAACCGGCCAGAACGACAAAGCGGCCGCGCTGGCCCAGCAGCAGCTCACCACCAACCCGAACGATCCGAACGCGCTCAACAACGCCGCCGCGATATTGACGCAGGCGCACAAGTATCCGGAAGCGATCCAGGTGATGGAGAAGGGGCGCGCCAGCGGCGCGTTCAAGAGCGAAGCGAATTACGTGACCCTCGCCAAGCTGTACCTGGTCAGCGGGCAGGAGAGTTCCGATCCTGCGCCCAACGCGGTCAAGGCGGCTCAGGTGCTCCAGGACGGCATCACCAAAGGTGTGGTCAAACCCAGTGCCGACAGCTACGTGTTGCTCGGCCAGTCCAATGAGTTGTCCAACAACACCAGTGCGGCGCTCGACGCCTACAACAAGGCCTTGCCTCTGGCCAAGGACGGCGAGCCTGCGCTGAATGCAGGCCGCCTGCTGTTGAGCGAGAACAAATACAGCCAGGCCAAGACCCTGATCCAGCAAAGTCTGGACAAGGGTGTGAAGAAAAAAGGCGTGGCCTATATGCTGCTCGCCGAGAGCGAGCGCGGCCTGAAGAACAAGCCCGCCGCGATCGCTGCCATGAAGCAGGCAGCGCAGCAGCCGGAGACGGCCGAGAAGGCCAAGGCGTGGCTGCAAAAGGCTGGCGCCGGCTGATCAGATCCAGGCTCATGGCAACCGACGGGACAGATGGACGTCCATCCGTCTGCCCCATCGGTGCTATACAAATGTCATGTGCTGTTGTACCGTTGAAAACCTTTCCCTGCGTCTCCCCAGCGGCGAGTTCCGTCCAGACATCAGACGGTTTCGGGTTACGCCCTGCGGCAACGTTCTCTTCCCGTTGATCAGCTTCAGACAAGTGACAGATGGCCTCAAGTAACGAAGAAAATGGGCGCGAGCCGTTTAGCTGGAAGCGCACCTGGGCATTGGCAGTTGCCATCGGGCTGCATGCATTTGCGTTTCTGTTGATCGTGGCGCCGATGGCGCCACCGACGCAGAATCACAAAGAAAAAGAACACATCGTCCAGGTGAATTTCATCGAGCCGCCGCCGCCGCCGCCGCCACCGCCGCCGCCGCCGCCGGAGCCGCCGAAACAGCCGCCGCCGAAGATCGTCCAGCAGCTCAAGCCGCCACCGACCCCGCCGCCGCCGACTCCGCCGCCGCCGGTGGAAGAGGTGTCGCAGAATGCGACTCCGGCACCACCACCGGCACCGCCAGCACCACCGGCGCCGCCAGCGGACATCACGGCCAGCTCGGACCTCAGCTACAACAGTCGTCTTCAGCCGAAGTATCCGCCGCAGGCTATTCGCCAACGGCATGAGGGTACGGTAGTGCTGATGATCCTGGTGAGCGTGGATGGAACGCCGAAGGACATCAAGGTCGACCAATCCAGCGGTTTTCACGAGCTCGATCGTGCGGCGATGGATGCCGCACAGCACTGGCGCTTCAATCCGACCATCCGAAATGGACAAAAAGTTGAGGGGTACGCTCGCGTTCCAGTCAACTTCAATCTCAATTCGCTGTAATCCGGTTTCAATCGATTACAGTTACAGTTCACGCTTGACTTCCCTAGGGTAGTGTTATGTTCCTACAGACTCCTGCAACAACCGATGCTGCACAGGCCATGGGTGGCAATACCAACGCTGAAGCCATGAAAGCGATGGGTTTCAGTCACCTGATGGAGCACTTCGACTGGCTCGGCTGGGTCGTCTTCGTGACGCTGGTCGCGATGTCGTTCCTGTCGTGGTACTTCATCATCGCCAATGGCATTCGCAATGCGACCGTCAAGGCACGCGCCGACAAGGTCATCGACGGCTTCTGGGGCAATGGCTCCACCCAGGACGCGATTCGCGAACTGGAAGCGCAGCCCAAGAGCGAACCGTTTTCCAAGATCGCACTGGACGCCGCTTCGGCAGTCGCCCATCACCAGCAGACCACGGCTGGCACCACCGGTCGCCTGGCTGAATCGCTGGGTCGTTCGGAGTTCATCGACCGCGCTCTGCGTCAGGCCGTCGCTCGCGAGAGCCTGCGTCTGGAAGGTGGCATGACCTTGCTCGCGACGGTCGGCTCGGCCGCTCCGTTCGTCGGCCTGCTCGGTACCGTGTGGGGCATCTATCACGCGCTTATCGGTATCGCCGCTACCGGCAATGCTTCGATGAACGCGGTGGCGGGTCCCGTCGGTGAGGCGCTGATCATGACCGCGTTCGGTCTGTTCGCCGCGATTCCGGCACTGTTCGCCTACAACTTCTTCAGCCGTTCAAATCGCGTGGTCTACGCCCGTTTCGACGAATTCGCGCATGACCTGCACGACTTCTTCGCCACCGGTTCGCGCGTCGAAAGCCAGAAGTGAGGGATTGACCCATGGCAGTCAGCCTAGGTGGCAATTCCGGCGGTCCGATGTCGGAAATCAACGTCACGCCGCTGGTCGACGTGATGCTGGTACTGCTGATCATCTTCATGATCACAGCTCCGCTGATGTCGCACTCGATCACGATCGAGTTGCCCACAGCGAATCCCAAGACAAAGGAACCGGATATGGTCGTGCCGCCGCTGGATCTGGCGGTCAAGTCGGACGGCAGCATGTATCTCAATGACCATGCGGTCACCGAAGCCGAGTTGCGGGCGCAGTTTGCGGTGGATGCGCAGAAGACGCCTCAACCCGAGCTGCAGATTCGTGCGGACAAGGTTACCGAGTTCAAGATCGTGAAGAAAATCATCGGCAATGCCAAGGACTCGGGCATGGTGCACGTCGCCTTCATGACTACCGACGCACCGAAGGGGTAATGAAAGATGGCATTCACTACCAAAACCAGTGGACCGATGTCGGATATCAACGTCACGCCGCTAGTCGACGTGATGCTGGTGCTGCTGATCATTTTCATGATCACGGCGCCGGTGCTGGCGCACAAGATCCAGGTTGATCTGCCGCAGCCGAATCCGAATCCGAATCCGACCACGCCATTGGAGCCGATCCATTTGAAGATCGACCCGAGCGGGGCGCTGTACTGGAACGACACGCCGGTCGACGAACTGGGTCTGAAAGCGCAGCTGGCAGTGATTGCCCAGCAGAGCAATCAGCCGGAAATCCAGATTGCGGCCGACGACGCTGTGGCCTACCAGTATGTGGCGATCGTGCTGGCCGATGCGAAGAGCTACAACTTGACCAAGATAGGCTTCAACGAAGCTCAGTGATCCGGTTCTGCAGGATTCGCAAAAACCCCCGCTTCATGCGGGGGTTTTTGTTTATGCGGCAGCAATCGGTATGACGGTCAGCGCAGGATCTGCAGATAGTTGCGCACGGTCGTGGCCAAGCCCTCGTACAGCGCCTCACCGATCAATGCGTGCCCGATCGAGACCTCGGCCAGGCCGGGGATTGCCGCCTTGAACGTGCCCAGGTTGGCCTGGCTGAGATCGTGTCCGGCATTCACCGCCAGACCGGCCTGCTGCGCGCGCCGCGCCGTGTCGGCGCATGCGGCGAGAGCCGCCTCGGGCCGACCGTCGGCGAACGCCTGCGCATAGGGCCCGGTATAGATCTCGACGCGCTGCACGCCGATCGCCGCCGCGAGATCGAAGTCCTGGCTGCCGGCGTCGACGAACAGGCTGACCCGGCATCCCAGGTCGTACAGCTCGGCCACCAAAGGCCGCAGTCGCGCGATGTCGCGCCGCAGGTCGAAGCCGTGATCGGAAGTGATCTGGCCGTCGCCATCGGGTACCAGGGTTACCTGAGTAGGGTGGACTTCACGGGCCAGGGCGATCAGCCCCGGATACTCCCCGCGGGCATCGGCAAACGGATTGCCCTCGATGTTGTATTCCACCCGGCCGCGCAACATCGCGGCCAGCGCGCGTACGTCGCCCGGCCGCACATGGCGCTGGTCCGGTCGTGGATGCACGGTAATGCCTCCGCAGCCAGATTCGATGCAGGTCTGCGCGGCAACGCAGATGTCCGGTTCATGGCCACCGCGCGAATTGCGCAACACGGCGATCTTGTTGAGGTTGACGCTGAGCAGGGTCATGGTCGGCAAGCGATCTCTGGCGGTGGAGGCCATCGGCACGGAAACATCGGCCATCAGCGGGATGACACGATGGGCCGGAAACAGTGCGCCGATCAGTCGCCGCTGGCAAGCGTGCCCAGGCGGATCCGGCGCGTATCGCCGCGCCAAGCCAGTGCCGCCACCAGCGTTCTATCGACCGCCAGTCGCTGCAATTGCCACGCGTCGACATCATCGCCTTCGAGCCGCTGCAGGATCAATTCCCCCGCCGCGCTGGCAATGCTGAGGCGATCGAGGCCAAACGCAAGGCCGCGTCCCAGTGCTTTCAGTACCGCTTCCTTGGCGGTCCACATTTCCAGAAAGGCAGCATCGCGAGCCATAGCCGGCAGCGCCGCCAGAGCTTCCGCCTCGACGGTGCTGAAATAACGACGGGCGATTTCCATGGCCCGCGGCCGCGCACGCAGTTGCTCCAGATCGATCCCGGGAGTGATCCGGCGACCGACGGCGATCAGCGCGCGGTTGCCGCTGTGCGACCAGTTGAAACCCAGCGATTGATCATGCCCGCCGGCGAGCGCCGGCCGGCCGTGCTCGCCGTCGATCAGCGTGACGCGATCGGCGTCGATGCCGAGGTAGGCGCCCAATACGGCACGCAGCGGTTCACGTCCGTGCAGCGGCCGGTAGTCCAGCTGCCACACATGAATCTCGTCATCGCGCAGGTGCTCTGCTACGTTGGCAAGCGTCTGTGCATGCGTTGCAGTCATCCGGGCATGGTGCCGATCACCGCGGCCATGCACAAGCATGCCGGTACGCGTCTGTGCGATCCGCCGCGGGCATGGACGGTGCCGTGTTCATTCGTTCGGCTGGGAGAGAGCTTGCTTGATCCAGGGTTGGCTGTTGCTGCTGGTGTCGCTGCTGTATGTCGGGCTGCTGTTCGTGGTGGCTTTTGCGGGCGACCGTCGGCCGTTATATCCGCGCCAGCCGCGCCTGCGGCCCATCGTCTACAGTCTGGCCCTGGCGGTGTATTGCTCGTCGTGGACCTTTTATGGCGCCGTCGGCACCGCGGCGCGCGACGGTCTGGCGTATCTGCCGATCTATCTCGGTCCGATCCTGCTGTTCGTGTTCGGCATAGGCTTGTTGCGTCGGCTGCTGCAAGTGGTGAGGCAGCGCAATATCACCTCGATCGCTGATTTCATCGGCGCCCGGTTCGGCAAGTCGCACGGACTGGCGGCACTGGTGGCGGTGATCGCGGTGATTGCGGTGGTGCCGTACATCGCGCTGCAGTTCAAGGCGGTGGCGATGTCGTTCGGCGTGCTCGGCGGCGCGGCCCAAGGCGCCGTGACCGCCGGCGGTATCGACAGCGCCTTGTGGTGCGCGATGTTGCTGGCGGTGTTCGCGATCCTGTTCGGCACGCGCAGCATCGATGCGACCGAGCACCACCACGGCATGGTGCTGGCGATCGCGCTGGAATCGCTGATCAAGCTGCTCGCCTTCGTGGTGCTGGCGGGTTATGCGCTGTGGCGCGGGCCGGGGTTGGTCAGCACGGTGGAACTGCCGATAGCGCAGTTGAGCCATGGCTTGTCGCCGGGATTCCTGGCGCAGACCATGCTGGCGTTTTGCGCGATGTTCTGTCTGCCGCGTCAATTCCAGATCGGCATGGTCGAATGCGAGGACGCCAGCGATCTCAAGCGCGCCCGTTGGATGTTGCCGCTGTACCTGGCCGTGATCAGCGTGGCGGTGCTGCCGATCGTGGCCGCCGGCATGCACTTGCCGCAAGTGCGCGACGGTGCTGCCGATGCATGGGTGCTGACCCTGCCGATGACACATGGCGATCGCGGCATGGCGTTGCTGGCTTTCATCGGCGGCTTCTCGGCCGCGACCGGCATGGTGATCGTGGCATCGGTGGCGCTGTCGACGATGATCAGCAACGATCTGGTGATGCCCGCGCTGCTGCGCATTCCGGGGCTCAATCTGGAGCAGCGCAGCGATCTGTCGCAACTGGTCCTGCGCGTGCGACGGGTGGCGATCGTGATGCTCGCGCTGATGGCGTATGCGTATTACCGGGTGGCCGCCGGCGCGGAAAACCTGGCCGCCACCGGGCTGCTGGCGTTTGCCGCGGTGGCTCAGTTCGCGCCGGCGCTGATCGCCGCCTTGTACTGGCGCAGTGCCAGTCGCCGCGGTGTCGCGGTGGGCTTGCTGGGTGGCTTCGCGGTATGGCTGTACACCTTGCTGCTGCCCGCGGTAAGCCGCTCTTCGGCATGGCTGCAGCAAGGCCCGTTCGGTTGGGACTGGCTGCGCCCGCAGGCGCTGTTCCATCTCAGCGGCTGGGATCCGGTGATGCACGGCACGTTCTGGTCGCTGCTGGTCAACGTGGGTTGCCTGGTCTTCATCTCGCTGCGCTTTCGGCCCAGTCTGGAGGAACGCCTGCACGCTGCGATGTTCATGGAGGCCGGTCCGGATAGTCGTCATGGCGCCGGCGACTGGCGCGGCCGGGTGGCGGTGGCTGACTTGCGCACCATTGCCGAGCGCATCGTCGGCGAACGCAGCAGCACGCGGGCGTTCGACGAATACGCCCAGCGTCGCGGCCGGCCGCTATTGGCCGGCGAGGCGGCCGATCGCGCACTGATCCAGTACACCGAGCGTCTGCTGGCCTCAGCGGTGGGTGCCGCCAATGCGCGACGGATCCTTATCGGCGCGTTGTCCGGCAGTGGGCTGGATGTCGCCGAATCCATGGCCCTGATGGACGAAGCCTCCCAGGAGCTGCGCTTCAACCGCGCGCTGCTCTCCACCACGCTGGAAAACGTGTCCCAGGGTATCAGCGTGGTCGACGCGCAGATGCGCCTGGTGGCATGGAACCGCCGTTATCTGGAACTGTTCGGTTACCCCGACGGCATGGTGTACGTCAGCGTTCCGGTAGCCGACCTGATTCGTCGCAACGCCGAACTGGGCGAATGCGGGCCGGGCGAAGTGGACGGCCATGTGGCCAAACGCATCGACTACATGCAGGCTGGCTCATCGCATCTGTTTCAGCGGACCCGGCCCGATGGCACGGTGATCGAGATGCGCGGACAGGCGCTGCCCGGTGGCGGTTATGTCACGACGTATACGGACGTGACGGCCTACAAGCATGCCGAACAAGCCCTGATCGAAGTGAACGAGACGCTGGAACAGCGGGTCGAACAGCGAACCGCCGAGCTGTCTGAGGCACTGGTCGCCACTGCGCACGCGCGGCGCGCCGCGGAGACGGCGAACATCTCCAAGACGCGCTTTCTCGCCGCCGCCAGCCACGATCTGCTGCAGCCATTGAATGCGGCACGGCTGTTCACCTCGGCGTTGCGCCAGCATCCGGGACTGGACGCGGAGGCGAGCGGACTGGCCGAGCGCATCGACGCATCGTTCCGTGCCGCCGAGGACTTGCTCGACGCCCTGCTGGATACCTCGCGGCTGGATGCCGGCAGCTATCGGCCGGACGTGGGCGGTTTCGCACTGGCCGAATTGTTCGATTCGCTGCAAGGGCAGTTTGCGGTAGCCGCCGAGCAGCGCGGGTTGCGCCTGCGCGTGGCGCCGACCACGTTGGCGGTGCGCAGTGATCCGCAGCTGCTGCGCCGGATCGTGCAGAATTTCCTCTCCAACGCATTGCGCTACACCAGCAAAGGCGGCGTGCTGCTGGGCGCCCGGCGGGTCGGCGACGAGGTGCGCATCGAGGTATGGGATTCCGGTCCAGGCATCGCCGCGGAACAGCGCGCACGCATCTTCGACGAGTTCCAGCGGCTGGAGCATCCGTCGCCATGGGGCGAGAAAGGACTGGGGCTGGGGCTGTCGATCTGCGATCGATTGGCGGGCATCCTCGGCCACCGACTCGATCTGCATTCGCAGGTCGGTCACGGCAGTTGTTTCGCGGTGAGCGTACCGCGCAATGAAGCGATGCCGGCGCGTCGCCAGAAAGTGCAGCGCAGCGGCCCCGACAAACAACTGCCGCTGACCGTGCTATGCCTGGACAATGACGCCACGATCCTCGAGGGCATGCGTGCGCTGCTCAGCCGCTGGGGTGTCGATTGCCGCATCGCGCTGGATGTGGAGCAGGCCGGTCGGGAACTGGCGCGCGGCCCGATCGATCTGATCCTGGCCGACTACCATCTGACCGATGGCGTCGATGGGTTGCAGGCATTGCAGCAACTGCGTGCGGCGCGGGGCGGGTTGCCGCCGGTGGCGATGATCACCGCCGACGGCAGCAGCGAGCTGAAGCAGCAGGCGCGTGCGCTGGGTTATCCGGTGCTGCACAAGCCGGTGCGGCCGGCCGCGTTGCGTGCCCTGCTGACAGCCCTGCTGCGTCGCTAGCGACCCGAGATCCCGGGCGCCTCAATCGTCGCTGCCGGGCAGCGTCGGCATGCTTTCCTGATCCAGCGCCAGATGGCTGGCGATCAGCGCGACCTGGGTGCGATTGTTGACGCCGAGCTTGCGCATGATCGCGGTCATGTGCGCCTTGACGGTGGCCTCGGAAACGCCGAGTTCCCATGCGATCTGCTTGTTGAGCAGGCCTTCGGCGATCATCGCCATCACGCGAAACTGCTGTGGCGTCAGCGTGGCGATCTGTGCGGCGGCGGCGGCTTCATCGGGTTTGAGTTCGCTGGCGCCGCCAAGCTGCGGATGCGGCAGCCAGACATCGCCGTCGAGCACGGCGCGGATCGCCGCGACGATGTCCTCGCTCGACGTGGATTTCGGAATGTAGGCCGACGCGCCATGCGCCAGTGCGCGGCGCGCCACCTGCGCCTCCTCATGGCCGGACACCACGATGGTCGGCAGTCCCGGATACTGGCCACGGATATGCGCCAGCGCGGAATAGCCGCGCGCACCCGGCATATGCAGGTCGAGCAGCAGCAACTCGGCATCGGGAAACTGTTCGATCAGGCCGAGCAGCGCGTGCACGCTGTCCGCGCTGTGCACCCGCGCCTGCGGCACCGCGGCCAGCACCGCGCGCTGCAAGGCGTCGCGGAACAGCGGATGGTCATCGGCGATCAGGATGTCGGACATGAGGCGAGTAGAGAGTGATGAGGAGTGAGAAGCGAGAGAAAGCATCGGGCTTGCCGGCATTTACTCATGACTCACTCCTCTTCACTCATTCCTGCTATTTGATCAGGCGCTCGTCCACCAGGCTCTTCACCACGCTGGGATCGGCGAGCGTGGTGATGTCGCCGAGCTGGTCGGGCAGGTTCTCGCCGATCTTGCGCAGGATGCGGCGCATGATCTTGCCCGAGCGGGTCTTCGGCAGGCCGGGTGCCCACTGCAGGTAGTCCGGCGTGGCGATCGGGCCGATCTCCTTGCGCACCCACGCGATCAGCTCCTTGCGCAGCTCGTCGCTGCCGGTCTCGCCCGCAATCAAGGTGACATAGGCGTAGATGCCCTGACCCTTGATCTCGTGCGGGCAGCCGACCACGGCAGCTTCGGCGACTTTCGGGTGCGCCACCAGCGCGCTCTCCACCTCGGCGGTGCCCAGGCGGTGGCCGCTGACGTTGATCACGTCATCGACGCGACCGGTGATCCAGTAGTAGCCGTCCTCGTCACGGCGAGCGCCATCGCCGGTGAAGTAATTGCCGGGGTAGGCGCTGAAGTAGGTCTCGATGAAACGCTGATGATCGCCATAAATGGTGCGGGCCTGGCCGGGCCAGGAATCGGTGATCAGCAGGTTGCCTTCGGCCACGCCCTCCTGCACCTCTCCATTAGTATCGACGATGGCGGGTTTGATGCCGAAGAACGGCAGCGTGGCCGAACCGGGCTTGGCGGCAATCGCACCGGCCAGGGGCGAGATCAGGATGCCGCCGGTTTCGGTCTGCCACCAGGTGTCGACGATAGGGCAGCGCTCGTCGCCGACCACGCGGTAATACCACGTCCATGCTTCCGGATTGATCGGCTCGCCGACCGAACCGAGTAGGCGCAGGCTGGCCCGCGAGCACGCCTTCACCGGCGCCTCGCCTTCGCGCATCAGCGCGCGGATCGCGGTCGGTGCGGTGTAGAACAAGGTTACCTGGTGCTTGTCGATCACCTGCCAGAAGCGGCTCACGTCGGGATAATTCGGCACACCCTCGAACATCACCGTGGTCGCGCCGTTGGCCAGCGGGCCATACACCACATAGCTGTGCCCGGTGACCCAGCCGACGTCGGCGGTGCACCAGTAGATGTCATCCTCGCGCAGGTCGAACACCAGCTCGTGCGTGTAGCTGGCGAACACCAGGTAGCCGCCGGTGCTGTGCAGCACGCCTTTCGGCTTGCCGGTGGAGCCGGAGGTGTACAGCACGAACAGCGGGTGTTCGGCCTCGACCGGCGTGGGCGCGCAGTCGGCCGACTGGCCTTCCATCAGCGTGTGGTAGTAGCGGTCGCGCGGCGACTGCATCGCCACCGCGCCGCCGGTGCGGCGCACCACGATCACGGTTTCCACGCTGTGGGTGCCGGGCCGTTCCAGCGCGGTATCCACGTTTACCTTGAGCGGAACGCGCTTGCCGGCGCGCACGCCCTCGTCCGCGGTGATCACCACCTTCGCGGCAGAGTCGGCGATGCGTCCGGCCAGCGAGTCGGGCGAGAAGCCGCCGAACACCACCGAGTGGATCGCGCCCAGCCGCGCGCAAGCCAGCATCGCCACCGCCGCTTCGGGAATCATCGGCAGATAGATCGCGACGCGATCGCCTTTGACCACGCCTAGGTTCTTCAGCGTGTTGGCGAACTTGCACACTTCGGTGTGCAGCTCGCGGTAAGTGATCTTGCGCGAGTCGTTCGGGTCGTCACCCTCGAAGATGATCGCTACCTTGTCGCCGCGCGTGGCCAGCTGGCGATCGAGGCAGTTCGCGCTGACGTTGAGCTCGCCGTCCTCATACCACCGGATATGCAGATCCTTGGGGTCGAACGAGACGTCCTTGATCTTGGTCGGTCGCTTGATCCAGTCCAGCCGTTGGCCGATGCGACCCCAGAAGCCCTCCGGGTCGCTGACCGACTCGGCATACAGGCGTGTGTAGTCGTCGTGGCGCAGACGTGCCGCCGCGGCGAAGGTGGGATTGACCGGGTAAAGCGTGGACATGGCTGGGCTCCTGCTGGCTCGGCGTCGAAAATGGCGACAGGGAAAAACCGCGGCAGGCATCGGTGCCCGGCGGTGTGGGGTTTCGAGTGTAGCCCGATCGCCATGATGGTTGCGGGCTCGGCCGGCATCGACTTTGGTCGAACTTCGACCAAAGGCGAATAGGCGCGCGCGCTGCAGCATGGCCATGCTCGGCCCGTCATTGACCCTGGGGAGACGCACGCATGACGACGCGATATCCAAACCGCTACAAGGCGCTCGCCCTGAGCCTGGCCTGTGCATTGGCCATGCCGCTGACCGCCCATGCACAGAACGATGCGCGCGAACAGCAGCTGGAGCAGCGCGTGGCGCAGCTGGAGCAGCAGTTGAATGAACTGAAGGCGATGATCCAGGCGCAGAAGACGGCGCCTGCCCCTGCCCCTGCCCAGAATGTGGCAGCCGCACCGGCGTCGGCGACACCGGTGTTCAGCAGCGCGCCGGGCGTGTCGGTGGCATTGCATGGCTTCATCAGCGCCAGTGCATTCAGCCAGAACAAGAGCTTCACCTACGGCAACGGCCAGAACGCGCTGTTTCCGGTGCCCGGCTCGACCGGTTCGCTCAGCGGCGTCGACGTGCGCAACACGCGCTTCTGGCTCGATTTCAAAGGTGCCCAGTTCGCCGGCAACTGGACCGGCGGCGGCCGCATCGAGATGGACTTCTTCGGCGGCTTCAACGGCGTCGGCGCATACAGCCAGCAGCAGCCGACGCCGCGCCTGCGTCAGGCCTACATGGACCTGGTCAATCCCGAGTCCGGTACCACCGTGCGCATCGGCCAGCAGTGGGACTTCATGTTCCCGATCGACAATACGCCGGCCTCGCTGGCGCACATCGCGTTTCCGCTGGGCTTCGGATCCGGCATGCTCGGCTGGCGCTACCCCGGCGTGGTGGTGATGCAGGATCTCAACCATGGCAGCACCGGTGCGCAGTGGCGGCTCGACGTGGGCGCATTCGAGGGTTCGTGGAACGGGCCGGATGGCCCGGTGAACAACATTAACTACAAGACCGCCGGCAATGCCGGTTTCCGTCCGCAGATCGAGGCGCGCCTGCATGTGCAGGACAAGAACTGGCTGGCGTATTTCGCGGCGCACTACAGCCGGGTCGATCTGCGCGGTGTGGGTGGCACCGCGCCCACGCCGATCCAGTCCAGCGTGAAGAGCACGGGCTACGAAGTCGGCGGCCAGTGGAAGCCCGGTCCGTGGACGTTCAAGGGTCTGGCCTATACCGGCAACGGTCTCGGCGAAATCTTCGGCGCGATGTCCCAGTTCGGCGACATCAAGGAAAGCGGCGGTTTCGTGCAGGCCGGCTACAGCTTTACGCCGAACTGGAGCCTCTACGCGTTCTACGCCTACAGCAAGCCGAATACCAATGACGTGGTCACCTGGCTGGGCAACGGTTCGACCGGACTGCTGCGAAATCGCCAGGCCGCGCTGAGCCTGCAATACACCGCCGGCTCCTACGACCTCAGCGCCGAATGGATGCACGACAAACTCGACTCCACCAGCAACGGCGTGAATCGCAAGACCACCACCGGCAACCAGGTCAGCCTCAACGCGCTGTATCACTTCTGACGCAGCGGCATCACACGCAACCCATGACGAGCTGCGGCCGGTGTGAGGGACGGCACGCAGCTTTCGACTCCTCTTCGCGATCGTGGAGAGGAGGCATATCACGCACTTTGGAGGGGAAAACAGCATGGCCACCACTGCGATCGATGAGAGCCAGGCGCTCGACGTCAGCCACAAACGAGTGATCCTGGCATCCAGCCTCGGCACCGTATTCGAGTGGTACGACTTCTATCTGTACGGCTCGCTGGCCGTGATCATCGGCAAGCAGTTCTTCTCCGGGCTCAATGACGCCAGCCAGCTGGTGTTCGCGCTGCTGGCGTTTGCCGCGGGTTTTGCGGTGCGCCCGTTCGGCGCGCTGGTGTTCGGCCGAATCGGCGATCTGGTCGGACGCAAGTACACATTCCTGATCACCATCGTGATCATGGGCTTGTCGACGTTCCTGGTTGGCGTATTGCCCAGCTACGGATCGATCGGCGTGACTGCGCCGGTGATCCTGATTGCCTTGCGCATGCTGCAAGGCCTGGCGCTGGGCGGCGAATACGGCGGCGCCGCCACCTATGTGGCCGAACATGCGCCGAAGGGCAAGCGCGGCCTCTATACCAGCTTCATCCAGATCACCGCCACGTTCGGTCTGTTCCTCTCGCTGCTGGTGATCCTGGGTTGCAAATGGCTGCTGGGCGACAAGTTCGACGATTGGGGCTGGCGCGTTCCGTTCTTGTTGTCGTCGCTGCTGCTGGCGGTATCGGTATACATCCGCCTGCAGCTGGCCGAGTCGCCGGTATTCAAGCAGATGAAGGCGGAAGGCAAGCACTCGACGGCACCGCTCACCGAGTCGTTCGCGCGCTGGGGCAACCTCAAGCTGGTGATCCTGGCGCTGTTCGGGGCCACCGCTGGCCAGGCGGTGGTGTGGTATTGCGGCCAGTTCTACGCGATGTATTTCCTGGGCAGCACGCTGAAGATCGACGCCACGACCACGCAGCTGCTGATCGCTGCGGCGCTGCTGATCGGCACGCCGTTCTTCGTGGTGTTCGGCTGGCTGTCGGACAAGATCGGCCGCAAGCCGGTGGTGCTGGCCGGTTGCCTGCTCGCCGCGCTGACCTACTTCCCGATCTTCAAGGGGCTTACCCATTACGGCAACCCGGCCATCGAAGCGGCCAGCGTGGCTGCACCGATCCGCGTGCAGGCCGATCCCGCCAGTTGCAGCGTGCAGATCGACCTGATCGGGAAAAAGGTATTCACCAGCTCCTGTGACGTCGCCAAGAGCTACCTGGCCAAGCGTGGCGTGCCTTACGAGAACGTCAATGCCGCTTCGGGCACGGTCGCGGTGGTGATGATAGGCGGCAAGGAATTCCCATCGTTCGAGGGTGGCACCCTGGCCAAGGCCGACTTCGCCGCGCGGAACAAGGCGTTTGGCGAAAGCGTGGGCAAGGCCCTCACCGACGCCGGCTACCCGGCCAAGGCGGATCCGGCGCACTCCAACAAAGGCATGCTGGTGGTGCTGCTGACGCTCCTGGTGCTCTACGTGACGATGGTCTACGGGCCCATCGCCGCATGGCTGGTGGAGATGTTCCCCACCAAGATCCGCTATACCTCGATGAGCCTGCCGTACCACATCGGCAACGGGTGGTTTGGCGGTTTCCTGCCATCGGTTTCATTCGGCATCGTGGCAGCCACCGGCAATTTTTACGCGGGGCTTTGGTATCCGGTGGCGATTGCACTGATGACGTTCGTGATCGGCCTGTTCTTCGTGCGCGAGACCAAGGACGTCGACATTACGGCGTGAACGGCAGCTTCAAAAAAACGCAGCGGCGAGAGCCGCTGCGTTTCTTGTGTGGCCGTTTCGACCAGGCCTGTTGATCAGGCCCGCTTGATCAGGCCGATGATCACCAGCAACACGATCGCGCCAATCATCGCGTAGACGATGCTGGTGACGATCGGACTGCCGAGGCTGAAGCCGATGCCGAGCATAGGCAGCAACCAGCCGGCGAGAAACGCGCCGATGATGCCGACCACGATATTGCCGAGCAGGCCAAAGCCGAAACCGCGCACGATCAAGCCGGCGAGCCAGCCTGCGATCGCACCGATGAGCAGAAAAACGATCAAGCCGCTTGCAGTCATGACGAACTCCTGATGGGCCGTGGGGGCGCAGCGACGCGGGGTTTCGCCATCGCGCCAGCCAAGAGTCAGCGTTGGGATGTGGAGCGGTCGTGATTGAGCGGATCCTTGCCTTCGCGCAACCGTTTCAGGTCGTACTCGGACAGACTGTCGCTGCGTGAGTTGCCGGCAATGCGCGCCTGCGCAAACGCCAGCGTGGTGGCGACGATGCCGATCACGCCAATCAGCAGCCAGAAGCCCCAGGCGCCGGCACTGTGGCGGGTGAAGCACAGCACGAACGCGAACACGGTGAGAACGAGCAACAACCAGCGCATGGCGGGCCTCGGATGCACGGAAACGTACCGCTTTCGGCGGCCGGATGGGCGCATCATAGCGCTGCCGGAATCCTCCTTGCACTGGCCTGGGCCGGTCCGTGAACGGGATGTCGCGACGGCTGAGACATCGCCACGGCAGACTGGGCAGATGGACGATTCATCGCCAACGGCAAACCCGAATGATCCGGCCAGGCCGGGCCGGATGATCAAGGGTCGCGGCGCCGCCTCCAATCCCGAGGGACGCTTCGAGAGCATCCGCCATCAAGCTGAAGATGACGGCTGGCAAAGCGCGCTGCTGGACGAAGATGCTCCGCGTCCGCGCACCGAGGTCACCGAAGAACGTGCGCGCAGCGTCATCAGCCGCAACGATTCGCCCGACATCGCTTTCAGCCAGGCCATCAATCCATATCGCGGTTGCGAGCATGGCTGCATCTATTGCTTTGCGCGGCCATCGCACAGTTATCTCAATCTTTCGCCCGGACTGGACTTCGAGACGAAACTACGCGCCAAGGGCAATTTCGCCGACGTGCTGCGTGCCGAGCTGGCCAAGCCCGGTTACGTGATCAGCCCGATCAACATCGGCAGCAATACCGATCCTTACCAGCCGATCGAGAGGCGATGGCGGCTGACCCGCGCCGCGCTGGAACTGCTCGCCGAATGCCATCACCCGTGCACCATCGTCACCAAGAACGCGCTGGTCGAACGTGATCTCGACATCCTGGTGCCGATGGCGCGTGAACGGCTGGTGCAGGTATTCGTCTCGGTCAACTCGCTGGACAACCATCTGGCCGCGAAACTCGAGCCCCGCGCCAGCGCGCCGCATCGGCGGATCAAGGCGATCCGCACGCTGGCCGAAGCCGGCGTGCCGGTCGGCGTGCTGGTGGCGCCGATCATTCCCGCGTTGAACGATCGCGACATGGAAGCGGTGATGGCGCAAGCCGCCGACGCCGGCGCACGCTGCGCGGGCTACACCGCGCTGCGCCTGCCGCACGAGTTGAAGCAGCTGTTCCGCGAATGGCTGGCGTTGCACGCGCCGCAACGCGCCGCGCACGTGATGAGCCTGGTGCAGCAGATGAACGGCGGCCGCGACTACGACAGCGACTTCGCCACCCGCATGCGCGGGCAAGGTGTGTTCGCCGACCTGCTGCGCCGCCGTTTCGACGTGGCCTGCCGCAAGCACGGCTTCGGCCGCGCCCGCGAACTCATGCTCGATACTTCGCGCTTCGTACCGCCGCGCAAGGTTTCGCCGCAGGGCGAACTGTTCTAGCGTGGCCGCGGTTGAACGCGTCGATCAGGGGAGTTGCGCGACCATCGGTCGCTGATCGGCACGCAGCGCTTCCAGCGCTGCATACGGTTGCATCGCCCACTGCTCCACTTGCTGGCGGGTAGCGTCGTCGACGGCCGGTGGCTTGTCCTGACGGTCCGGCCCGAACCGTTCGCCGGGCCGCTTGGAGTGGTGCGCTGCGCCGGCCAGCGCGGCCGCGGCGTCGGACGGATCCAGCGCCAGCAAGCGAGCGAGCCGCCCGGTCACGGCTCCCGGCAATTCGTCGTAATGGACCGCCAGGCCGCCGTGGCGCCGGCACTGTTCCAGCCCTGCGGCGAGCAGGCGGCCGATCGTGCGCGCGATGTATTCAGATCGCGACAGCGTCTGCTCATGTTCGTCCGTCAGCGCCAGCGGCGATGGGCCGATCAGGCCCGGCACCATGTGTCGGCCGGGCGAGTGCAGGTGCGAGGCGGCGATCTGCAGCGGATCGCGATACAGGAACAGCCACGGCGTATCGGGGAAGCACCGTCGTAGCAGCGGCAGTTCGAAAATGTTCCAGGCGTCGAGCTTGACCATCAGCGCACGCTCCCCGCCGAGCCGGCGCTGCCCGTAGGCACCGAGCAGCGCACGGATCCAGCTCTCCTGATGTTCCGCTGCAAAAGGATCCCGGTAATGCGCGCGCAGCGCGGCATCGAGCGGGGACGGCTCGGAAAGCACGGTATGGCTGTCCAGTCGCGACAGCATGCGGGCCATCAAGGTGGAACCGCAGCGCGAGGCATGAAAGATGAAGGCCGTCGGCGCGATGCCCGGACTGCGCGCGTGCCATTCGAGCAGCGCCTGCATGCCGGTGCGCCGGCGAAAGGCCAGATTGAAGGGGCGTTGCAGCGCCATCGCCACGCTGTCGTAGAAAAACGGTTCGCGCAGCGGCTGGGGGCCGAACCGGCACCAGTCGACCGACCACTCGCCCTCGTCCGGCCACAGCCTGATCGGCAGCCATGCGCGCAAGTCGTCATCCACGCGGTTCAAACCAGCCATTGTTCGGCCCAGTCGCGTCGTCCCCGGGCAATGGCGGCACGCACATCCTGCTCGCCGAAGCAGTGACCGGTGTCGGCCGCCAGCGCCAGCACGGCGTGCACGAATGCCCGGTTGTCCTGATGCCCGTCGAGCATGGCCTGCAGCGCGGGATCGGCATGGACATGGTCGCGAAAGGCGGCAAAGGCTTCGTTGCCGCGGCTGGGTTGGCTCGCCGGTGTGTCGAGGAAACCGGCGTCGATCTGCGCGGTAAACCAGGGAGACGGTCGGCAATCGACCACCAGATGGATACGCTCGCAACCGCCATGGTTGTCGACACGGTGCGGCCTGGACAGATCGAGGAACCAGCATTCGCCCGCCAGCATCGGCACGCGCATGCCGTCGAGCAGAAAATCCACCTGAGCGTCGGTGACAATGGGGATGTGCACGCGAAGATCGCCCTCGGGCGTGCCCAGGTCGTAGTCGCGGTGCTCGTGGATGGATGCCCCCGGCCCCAGCCGCAACAGGCGGGCACTGCGCAGTTCGGTCTGCAGTCTGGCCAGCTGCTCGCGCCAGAACCCGTCGCAGTGCGCGGTGTCTTTTGCCGCCCCGTTGCCCGGAGCGAGCGGCAACGGGGCATCGTCGAAGCTGCGCAGGGCGACGCCGCTCCAGTCGCCGTTGTAATAGCCCGTGTTGAAATGGGGTTGCCAGGCATCCTGCGGCAACGCGGCGACAGCCGCGCGCATGGCGTGGGCGTCGAAGCGTAGCGGCAGTCGGACACAAGCTGGCGGGGCGGCCGTCATGGACGAATCAACCGCCGGCGGGCAGGTATTTCTGGAACCACCCGAGCGCCCGCTGCAGCACGTCGCGCTGATGCGCAGGATCGATGAAGCGATGGCCCTCATTCGGGTACACCACCAGCGACGTGGTCACGCCATGCGCGCGCAGCGCGTGCCAGTATTCGAACGACTGCGGCGCAGGGCACTCGGCGTCGCGGTCGCCGACTACGACCAGCGTCGGCGTCTTCACCTGCTTGATGAAGTTGATCGCCGAACTCTTCGCGTACACCGCCGGATCGTCGTACACGGTGGCGCCGAAGAATGGCGGCATCCACTGGTCGATCAGGTTCTCGCCGTAATAGCTCTGCCAGTTCGAAATGCCTGCGCCGGCCACCACGGCGCGGAAGCGTTGGGTCTGGGTCGGCGCGAACATGCTCATGAAGCCGCCGTAGCTCCAGCCGGTGAGGCCGAGTCGCTTGTCGTCGACCGGCACTTTCTTCTCCACCGCGTCGACGCCGGCGAGGATGTCGCGCAGGTCGCCGTAGCCGAAATCCTTGCGGTTGGCCTGCACGTATTTCTCGCCCTGGCCGAAGCTGCCGCGCGGGTTCGGCTCGAACACGAAGTAGCCCAGCGCGGACAGTGGCGCGGCGCCGTAACCCACACCCGGCCAACGTGGAATCACCGCGCTCGACGGTCCGCCGTGCACCACCACGACCATCGGGTAGGTCTTTTTCGGATCGTAGTTGGCCGGGTACAGCAGCCAGCCCTGGACATGGAAACCCTCATTGTTCCATTCGACCGATTCGGCCTTGCCCCAGGCCGGCTTGAGCGCGGCGTTGAACGAAGTCACCGCGGCCGGTGCGGTCTGGCCCAGTGCGCCGGCATGCACTTCGGAAGCCATGGCGTACGAGCTCTGCACGAACGCGAGATGTTGATGGTCGCTGGACAGCGAAACCGCCATCGACGCGCTGCCATCGCTGAAGCTGGCCGGCACGCTGAAGTGCACGCTCCGCTGCTGTGCCTGCGCAGCCGACACCGCGTAATCCGCCAGCTGACTCTGGCCGTTGCTGACCTGGCTGACCAGCATCGACTGGGGCCCGGTCCAGCTCAGCCACGCCGGCGTGACGTGGATGCCGGGGGTGAGATCGGTCAGTGTGCCGCCGCCGGCCGGTACCGCGTAGATGTCACCACCGGTGGCGCCTTGATCGCTCATCAGGCCACCGATGAAGGCGATCCGCGTGCCGTCCGGCGACCAGCTCGGCAAGGCGATCTGCAAGCTGTGCAGGGAGCCGCTGTTGCGGTTGGTCGGGTCGACCAGCAGCGTCGCGGCCGCATCCGGCTTTGCCGGCTGTGCGTAGAGTTTGGCGATCCACCAGTTGTTGTCGCCCGGTGGCTGGGCGGCGGTGTAGGCGACCCGCGTGCCGTCCGGCGACCAGTCGAACTCGTAGGCGTACATGCCGGCCGGAGTCAGCTCATGCAGAGTGCCGCTGGCCACGTCGACGCTGGCCACGCGCTGCACTTCCACGCCGGTGACGCCGATTTCGCCGGCAGCCGGTTTGGCCGCGGCCAGCGCGCTGGCGCGGCGGGTGGCGCCGGCGACATACAGGAAGCCCAACGACTTGCCGTCGCCGGTCCAGCGCAATGCATGCGCGTAACCCGGCAACCGGGCCAGCCGCGCTGGCGCTTTGTCGCCCTGGCCGGTGTCGGCCAGGTAGATGTCGTTCTGCATCACCTTGGTGCTGGTCAGGTCGTCACTGCAGTTGGACACGAAGGCGAGATGGCGCGAATCGGACGCCCATGCGATGTCGGATTCGGCACAGCTGCCGGGTTTGGCGGCCGCACTGATGCGGCGGGCGTAGCTGCCGTCGGCCGCGGCCACGTCGATCGACGACTTGCCCTGACGCTCGATCACCCAAGCCAGCTGTTTGCCATCCGGCGAAATCGCCGCGGCCTCGATGTCCTGCGCCTTGCCCAGCTCGGTCAGCAGCTGTTCGATGCGCGGGTCGATGCCGGGCGAGGCGGCGAACGCGCCGGGTGCCAGTGAGACGGTCAGCAACGGCAGCAGCAAGGCGGGCAAGTGCGAGCGTTTCAACATGGAGGGACTCCGGCGCAGGGAATCCACACGCTACAACCAGATGTTCGCAAGCGCCAAGTGCAGGACGGCATGCGGATCAGTCGCGCAGTCCCGAGACGCGCGTCAATGCAAAGGCGTCGCCGCCGCGGTCTGCTGGCGTGCCGCGGTCATCGCCGCGAGCTTGGCGCGGATGGCGGGAATCGCCGCCAGTGCCGCTCGCTCGCCTTCGAGGATCGCCTGGTTCTTCTGCTCGAAATCGGTCGGACCGATGCGGCCGAGGCTGGGCCGAATCACCACGTCGGCGCGCGCGGTCTCCTGCGTGCCCAGCTGCTGGCCCATGATCGCGATGGTCTGGCCGACGATGTTCATCATGCCTTGCGGATTGCTGCCGCTGGGCTTGGTCGAGATGTCCACGGCGATCACGAAATCCGCCCCGAGCTGGCGCGCCGCATCCACTGGTATGGGACTGACCACGCCGCCGTCGACGTAATGCTTGCCGTTGATCGCTGCCGGCTCGAACACGCCGGGAATACTGGAGGACGCGCGCACCGCCTGGCCGGTATTGCCACGCACGAATACCGTGCGCTGGCCGGTTTCCAGTTGCGTGGCGACGGCGGCGAACGGGATCTTCAGCTGCTCGATCGACTGGTGGCGCAGCAGCTGGTTAATGTAATCCTGCAATGCCCGGCCCTGCACCAGACCGCCGGAGAACAGCCGCACATCGCGTATCTTGCCCTCATCCAGGCCGAACGCGGTTTCCTGCAACGCGAACGCATCCATGCCGCTGGCATACAGCGCACCCACCACGCTGCCGGCGCTGGTGCCGGCGACCACATCCGGGTGGATGCCGCTGGCTTCCAGCATCTTGATCACGCCGATATGCGCAAACCCTTTCGCGGCACCGCCGCCGAGCGCGAGCCCGATTTTCAACTTCATCGGCGTCGGCGGGGGCACGATGACCGGCGGCGGGACGGTGGGCTTGCTGCCGCCGAAACAGGCACTCAGCGCGAGCGTGGCGAGCAGCGGCAGCAGAAAGCGGCGGAAAGGCATGGGCGGCGTGTCGCGCAGAAGAGGGAGGATGGGGTGTGAGTCTATGGCCGACTCATGGCGCGATCGGGGCGCGCAACGGGCCGTGCGCTTGCTCTTCTCGCCGAGTTCCTTCCCTGCAAGCAGGAAAGGAACGGGAACTGTCCCTCAGTTCTGCGCGCCGTCCGCTTCGCGGTGGTAATGCGTGGCCAGCTCGACCTCCTGTTTTGAGCCGAGGAACACGGGCACGCGCTGGTGCAGTCCGGTCGGCTGCAATGCCATGATGCGCTCGCGCCCGGTGGTCGCCGCGCCGCCGGCCTGTTCGATGATGAAGGCCATCGGATTCGCCTCGTACATCAACCGCAGCTTGCCGCCCTGCTTGAGGATCTTCGCGTCCAGCGGGTAATAGAACACGCCGCCGCGAGTCACGATGCGATGCACGTCGGCCACCATCGAGGCGACCCAGCGCATGTTGAAGTCCTTGCCGCGGGGACCTTCCTTGCCGGCCAGCAGTTCGCCTATGTAGCGCTGCATCGGCGGCTGCCAGTGGCGCTGGTTCGACATGTTGATGGCGAACTCGCTGGCGGTTTCGGGGATCCGGATCCCGCGCCGGCTCAGCATGAAGCTGCCCACCTCGCGTTCCAGCGTGAATTCGTGCGTGCCATGGCCGAACGTCAGCACCAGCACGGTGGCCGGGCCGTACACCACGTAGCCGGCGGCCAGCTGGGTGGTGCCTGGCTGCAGGAAATCGGCGGCCTTCGGTTCGGTCACGTTGTCGGGGCAGCGCAGCACCGAGAAGATCGTGCCGACCGAGATGTTGACGTCGATGTTCGAGCTGCCGTCCAGCGGATCGAACAAAAGCAGGTGATTGCCCTTCGGATAGCCGTCCGGAATCTGCTGCGGGTCTTCCATCTCCTCCGATGCGCAGGCGGCGAGGTGGCCGCCCCAGGCATTCGCTTCCAGCAGGATCTCGTTCGAGATCACGTCCAGCTTTTTCTGCGCCTCGCCCTGGATGTTCACGCTCAGCGCCCCGTCGCTGCCGGCCATGCCCAGCACGCCGCCGAGCGCACCCTTGCCGGTGGCTACCGCGATGCGCTTGCACGCGCGGGCGACCACTTCGATCAGCAGTGAAAGCTCGGCGTTGATGTGGCCGGCGCGGCGTTCCTCGATCAGGAACTGGATCAGCGAGATGGGCTTCATGTCGGGTCCGTCGGAAGAATGGCGCATTGTCCCGGCTCCAGCTGAACAGCGCCAGCACGTCGCCGATGGACGGCCCGGGCTGTCACTCATCGGACCGACTACTGACAGCACGTTGGCAGCAGGGGGCAGCCAAGCTGTACCTCCATAGCGGAGGGATACGACATGCGCGATACGGTTTACTTCCTGGTGTTTGACGGGTTTGCCGACTGGCAGGCCGCGCTGGCGTTGTGCGAGATCCGTCGCCCTGGCGACTGGCAGGTGCAGACGGTGGGTTTCTCGCGGGCGCCGGTGGTCTCGATGGGCGGCCTCGATGTGCAGCCGGAGTTGTCGTTGGCGCAACTCGATGCGCAGAGTGCGGCGTTGCTGATCGTGCCTGGCGGCCATCTGTGGCAGCGCGGCGAAGGCGAGCCGGCGGTGGCGGCGATCCGTCAGGTGCATGCGGCCGGCGCACCGGTGGCCGGTATCGACAGTGGCGTGCTGGCGCTGGCCCGTGCCGGTTTGCTCGATGACTGCCGCCACACCGGCAACTGGGCCGGCCAGATCGCCAGTCAGGTGCCCGGCTACGCCGGCGGCGATCAATATGACGCCAGCGTGCTGGCCGTGAGCGACGGCGGCACGATCACCGCCAGCCATCTCGGCAGCGTGGAGTTCGCCCGCGAGGTGATCCACACGCTGGATCTTTACAGCCCCAGCGATCGCGAACATTGGTACCGCCTGTTCAAGCATGCCCAGCTGCCGCCATGGTGCGTCGGCGAAGCGATGGCCGCATAAGGAAACGAGCATGCATCCGATCCTGCACCGCGCGCTGAAGGCGTATCGTCCGCTGTACCTGCATGGCCTGCTGCGGGATGGGCAAAACCACTTGCCTGCAGGCGATGTCCCGAAGGAATCCTCGGCACCTGCACGTTCAATCCGCCCGCGCATGCTGCTGCTTGCGCTGACCGGCCTGCGTCATCACCTGTTTTCCAAGCGGAACTCGCCATGACCACCACCAGCACCCCACCACGCGTCACGTTCTTTCATGCACCGCAGAGCCGCTCCGGCGGCACCCGCGCGCTGTTCGAGGAACTCGGCGTCGACTACGACATGCACGTGCTGAGCCTCAAGGCCGGCGAGCAGCGCCAGCCGGAATACCTTGCGATCAACCCGATGGGCAAGGTGCCGGCGATCCGCCATGGCGACGCCTTGATCACCGAGCAGCCGGCGGTCTTCATGTATCTGGCCGATTTATACCCTGAGGCGAAGCTGGCGCCGCCGATCGGCGATCCGCTACGCGGGCCGTATCTGCGCTGGATGGTGTTCTACGGCTCGTGTTGCGAGCCGGCGGTGCTCGACAAGGCGATGAAGCGCGAACCGGCACCACTCTCGACTTGCGGATACGGCGACTACGACACCGTACTCAAGACCATCACCGACCAGCTGGAAAAAGGCCCTTACCTGCTCGGCGAAACCTTCAGTGCCGCCGATGTGTTGTGGGGTTGCGCACTGAACTATTTCACCATGTTCAAGCTGGTGCCTGAGCTGCCGGTGATCCGCGCGTACATCGACCGGGTGACATCGCGACCCGCGATGCAGCGTGCAGCGGCGGCGGATGCGGCACTGGCCGCCGCGCAGGCGGCCTGAGTCCGATCAGGGCTCGATGCAATGAGTCGTGACATTCGGTGCTGTTCGCCATTGCCCGTCTCGGCGATGATGTGCGGATGCGTCGAGCCGATCGCCTGTTCCTCATCATCCACGCCTTGCGCGGTCGCCGCACCGCATTGCGGGCGCGCCAGCTCGCCGAGACGCTGGGTGTTTCCCTGCGCACGGTCTATCGCGACGTGGCCGACCTGCAGTTGTCCGGCGTACCGATCGAGGGCGAGGCGGGCGTCGGCTACGTGTTGCGCAAGGGTTCGGACATCCCGCCGCTGATGTTCACCGCCGACGAGCTCGAATCGCTGGTGGTCGGCACGCGCTTCGTGCGCGCATTCGCCGGCGTCAAACTGGCGGCGGGCGCGCAGACCGCGTTGATGAAGATCGAGGCGGTGCTGCCGCCGGAACTGCGCGAGCGGTCGGCGCGCACGCGCATCTATGCACCGGTTTGGCGGGACGAACACAAGCTGGCGTTCGCGGCGCGGATCGATCGGCTGCATGCGGCGATCGAGGCGCGCCAGGTATTGCAGCTGGCTTATCGCGACGAGGCGGGCAGCATCAGCACGCGCGAGGTCGAACCGCTGTGTCTGGCGTTCTGGGGTGGCAAGTGGACGCTCGGCACCTGGTGCCGGCTGCGTGAAGATTTCCGCAACTTCCGTCCCGATCGCATCGACGAACTCACCGAGACCGGTGAGCTGTTCGACGAATTGGATGGCCGCAATCTGGACGCCTACTTGCTGGCGATGCGCGGCTACTACGCCGGCATGGAATAGTCGAACGTCGCAGAAAATCTGTGTGTGACAGACCCCAGCGCGGCCTGGCTCGGGTACGCTCGGCAGCACTGCGTCTGTCCGAAGGAGTCGTGCGATGTCGTCAGGTCTGCATCACCCGTTGTTGTCGGTCGCTCCGGCCAAGCTGCGGCCGACCCAGTTGACTGTCGGCAAGGCCGAGGTCGCGAGCAAGCGCGCGGAGTGGGAAAAGCTCGGCCGCAAGAAGCGCAAGGAGCTGATCGAGGCGCACTGGTTTCCTGGAGTGCTGGGGCCGAAGCAGCGCGTCTATATCGTCGACCACCACCATCTCGGCCTGGCATTGCTGGAAGAGGGCGTGAGGAGCGTGCCGGTGATGATCCAGCGCGATTTTTCCTGGCTGGAGCCGGATGTGTTCTGGCGCACCATGGAATTCAGCCGCTGGGCGCATCCGTATGACCAGCACGGTGCCCGCACCGACTATGCGTCGATCCCGGCCAGCCTCGGCGACATGGCCGATGACCCCTACCGCACGCTCGCGGCGCGGGTGCGCGTGGCCGGCGGCTGTGCCAAGGACGCTACGCCTTACGCGGAATTCCTGTGGGCGGATTTCTATCGTCGCCGCCTGAAGCTGCCAGGAGGCAAGATCAGCGCAAAGGTGCTGCAGCAGGCCTTGCTGACGGCGCATAGCCATGACGCAGCGTACTTGCCGGGTTGGAGCGGGATGATCGAATGAGCGCCAGCCCGGCACCTGCCATCAGGTGGGGCTCCGCGCCCGGCGCCGACGTACTGGCCGGGTTGTCGATCGCCGGCCTGCTGCTGCCCGAGGCGGTGGCGTATTCGGGCATTGCCGGGTTGCCGCCGCAGGCCGGTGTGATCGCGCTGCTGGTCGGTCTGGTCTGCTACGGCCTGCTCGGCCGCAGCCGCTATGCGATCGTCTCGGCCACCTCGTCCTCGGCGGCGGTGCTGGCTGCCGGAACATTCGCACTGGCGGGTCCGATGGGCGCGTCGCGTGTGGCCGTGGCGGCGACCCTGGTGCTGCTCACCGGCGGTTGCTTCCTGGTCGCCGGGGCCGCGCGCCTCGGCGGGTTGTCCCATCTGATCGCGCGGCCGGTGCTGCGCGGCTTCGCTTTTGGCCTGGCCTGCGTGATCGCGCTGAAGCAGTTGCCGAACCTGTTCGGGTTGCCGGCCTTGCATGGCGACTTCGTACCGCTATTGCTCATGACGCTGTTCAAATCGATCGATCAGATTCAGCCGGTCACGATGGGCGCCGGTGTCGCCGCGCTGCTGCTGCTGTTCCTGTGCGAGCGGGTGCGCCGGTTGCCCGGCAGCCTGGTGGTGATCGTACTGGGTGTGGCGGCTTCCGGCTGGCTGGCACAGCACGGCGTGACACTGACCGGTGCGATCAATCTGATCCCGGACTGGTCACTGCCTGTATGGCCCGCAAGCAGCCAATGGGTACCCAGCATCGAACTGGCCGCGGCCTTGCTGCTGGTGTTGTACGCGGAGTCGTACGGCGCGATCCGCACGTTTGCGCTGAAGCACGGTGATCCGGTCGATCGGGATCGCGATCTGCTGGTGCTCGGTGTGGCGAACGCGTTGTCTGGCCTGCTGCACGGCATGCCGCTCGGTGCGGGCTATTCCGCTACCTCGGCGAACGAGGCGGCAGGTGCGCGCTCGCGGTTGGCCGGCCTGGTCGCCGCCGGCAGTCTGTTGTTGATGGTTTGGCTGCTGCTGCGCTGGATCGAACGGATTCCCGCGCCCGTACTGGCGGCGATCGTGATCCACGCGGTGAGCAAATCATGGCGACTGGCGGTGTTCAAGCCGTATCTGCAATGGAGGCGCGATCGGCTGGTGGCGCTGGCCGCGGTACTTGCGGTGCTCACGCTCGGCATTCTCAACGGCCTGCTGGCGGCTATCGCGTTCAGTCTGGCGATGCTGCTGCGCCAGTTCGCCACGCCGCGCCTCAGCGTGCTTGGCCGGCTCGATGGCGGCCACGATTTCGTCAGTGTCGAACTGCATCCGCAGGCAGCAGAGCCAGAAGGCGTGCTGATCCTGCGGCCGGAGGAGCCGCTGTTCTTCGCCAATGCGGAATCGGTGCTGGCGTTGGCGCGCCAGCAGCTCAAGCGCCGTGCCGGCATCCGGGTAGTGGTTCTCAGCCTGGAGGAATCGCCCAATCTGGACAGCACGGCGCTGGAGGCGCTGGCCGATTTTTCGGTTTGGCTGGGCGCTCGCGACATCACGCTGCGCGTGGCACGATTGAAGGACACCGTGCGCGAGCTGCTGCTGCGGGCGGCACTACCCCAGCTTTCGCCACAAACACTCAATTTCTGGAGCGTGGAAGATGCCGCCGCGGCGGCTGCACCCGCGCCGCAACCGACAGGGAAACATCTGCAGTGAAGATCATCACGGGCATGCCATGGCTGCTGCTGGGCGCCGCGCTGCTGGCCACACCGGCGTGGGCCGCGCAGGACGGCAACGCGCGCTTCAAGCACATCTACACCACCGAATGGGCATGGCGTACGGGGCAGGCCGGGGTCAGCGCGTCGGGCGAAGCACAGCCGAACAACGGCCGCCTCGACGCGGTCGACGCGGCCAGCCAGCAGCAGCGGCTGGATTACTGGCAAGGCGTGCTCAAGCAGCTCGACGGCATCGACGCGGCGCAACTGTCGCCAGCCAACCAGATCAACTATGCGATCTATCGCGAACAGATCGGCAACTTCGCGGCCAACCAGCAATTCAAGAACTGGCAAATGCCGTTCAACAGCGATTCCGCGTTCTGGTCGGATATCGGCTACGAGCTCGGCGCCGACCGTTTGCGCACCGCCGACGACTACAGCCGATACCTCGACCGGCTCGGCCAGATTCCGGCGTACATCGATCAGCAGATCGCCAACATGCAGCTCGGCTTGCAGCGCGGTTTCAGCGTGCCGCGCGAGGTACTCAAGGGCCGCGATGTATCGATCGCCGCGGTAGCCGAGTTGAAGGATCCGACCCAGAGCGGCTTCTATGCGCCGTTCAAGCAGCTGCCGGCGTCGATCCCGGGCGACCGGGCGCAGGTATTGCAGGGCCGCGCGTTGCAGCTCGTTCGGGACGACGTGATCCCGGCCTATGCGAAGCTGCTGACGTTTTTCCGCCAGCAGTACGTGCCGCAGGCGCGTACCACGCTGGCCGCCGAGGCGCTGCCGGACGGCAAAGCGTTTTATCGCCAGCAGATCCACGAGTACACCACGCTGGACCTGGGACCCGACGCGATCCACCAGATCGGCCTCGGCGAGGTGGCGAAGATCCACGCGCAGATGCTGGAGGTGATGAAAGACAGCGGTTTCAACGGCAGCTTTGCGGAGTTCCTGCAGTTCCTGCGCAGCGACCCGCAGTTCTACGCGAAGACACCGGACGAGCTGCTGATGCGCAGCGCCTGGGTGGCCAAACAAGTGGACGGCCAGATGGCCAGATACTTCGGCCATCTGCCGCGCCAGCGTTTCACCATCCGGCCGGTGCCGGACGACATCGCGCCGTACTACACCTCCGGCCGCGGCGGTCCGGACGTCTATCTGGTCAACACGTATGACCTGCCATCGCGGCCGCTGTACAACATGCCGGCGCTGACCTTGCACGAGTCCTATCCGGGTCACGCGCTGCAGCTGGAGCTGGCCGACGAGCAGCATGGCCAGCCGGAATTCCGCCGCAACAGCTACATCTCCGCCTACGGCGAAGGCTGGGGCCTGTACTCGGAATACCTCGGCAACGAGATGGGCATCTACCAGACGCCTTACCAGCGCTTCGGCTACCTCACCTACCAGATGTGGCGTGCCTGCCGGCTGGTGGTCGATACCGGCATCCACCACCTGGGCTGGAGCCGCCAACAGGCGATCGATTACCTCACCGTCAATACCGCACTGTCCGCGCGCGAGATCGCCAACGAAGTCGATCGCTACATCAGCTGGCCCGGTCAGGCGTTGTCGTATGAACTCGGCTACCTGAAGATCCTGGAACTGCGTGCCAAGGCGGAAAAGGCGCTGGGCGCGAAGTTCGATATCCGGCACTTCCATGACACCGTGCTGTCGACCGGCTCGGTACCGCTGCCAATGCTGGAGCAGCGCATCGACCGTTTCATCGCCGAGGGCGGTACGGAGCCGGATTTTGGCTGCGATTGCGCAAAAGGCGACAAGGCCCCGCCGCCGGCGCCTTGAGGACCGGGTTGATCAAGAATTGACCACACTCCTTCTGTGGAGTAAATTGAAGGTCGACTTCACACGGAGAGTTTCCGCATGTTGGCCCAGCCACTGTCAGAAACCGCCCCCGCCGGCGAGCTCGGCGGACCGGCGCTGCGCACTTTCTTCCGCCTTGCCGACCAGTGGAAGCTGCGCATCGCGGAGCAGCGCAAGCTGCTCGGTGACCCACCGGAGTCGACGTTCTACAAGTGGAAGCGCCAGCAGGCCGGCACGCTCGGTCGCGACACGATCGAGCGGATCAGTTATCTGCTCGGCATCTGGAAGTCACTGCAGATCCTGTTCCCCGATCCGGCACAGGCCGACGCGTGGCTGCACAAGCCGAACCAGGCGCCGCTGTTCGGCGGCCATTCCGCGCTGGAACGCATGCTGTCGGGCAACGTCGCCGACCTGTACGTGGTGCGCCAGTATCTGGATGCGCAGCGCGGTTGAGTGAAGTGTGCGCATGGTCGCGACCGGCGAGACGGGCGCGCGACATGCTTGGTTCCCGCTTTTGCACGCCGCTTCCGCCTGCCACGGATTTCCGATGCCGACCACGTTGCCACCGATCAAGCGCATTCGCTGGACTCACGCGTACCGCATCGTGCCAAGCCGCTTTCCGCCGATCGGCGTGTACGACCGCATCGCCGATCCGGCGGATCTCGACGCATTGTTCGCGATCGAGGCGCTGACCAATCCGCGCCTGCGCGAGGAAGCCGGGGCGCTGGAACTGGTGCCGCGGGAGCGCCGCATGAGCGGGCCGGGTTCCACCCCGGTGATGGCCGCGTTCACCCATCTCAATCCCGACGGCAGCCGTTTTTCCGACGGCAGCTGGGGCGTGTTCTATGCCGCGCACAGCGTCGCCACCGCCGTGGAGGAAACGGTGTACCACCGCGAGCAATTCCTCGCCGCTACCGCCGAGCCGGCGTGTGACATCGAGATGCGCTGCTACCGCACCAGCATCGTGGGCAAGCTGCATGATCTGCGTGGCGGCTGGCCCGAAGCGCAGGATCCGGACAGCTACGCCGCCAGCGTGGCACTGGCGCGACAGCTGCGCACGGCGGGTTCCAACGGCATCGTCTACAACAGCGCCCGCCATGCGGGCGAATGCGTGGCCGTTTTCTATCCGGACCTGGTGGCGCCGTGCGTGCAGTCCGAGCACATGATTTATCGCTGGAACGGACAACACATCGCGATGGTGCTCAAGGTGTCGGCGCTCTCGCGTCCGCGCTAACCTCGGGGCTTGCCCGGAACCGACGGTGGAACCATGAAACGACTGCTCATCCTGCTGTTCGCGTTGTTGCCGCTGCTGGCGCAGACACGCGAGAACGATCATGCGCAATGGAATTCGGCCATCGCCGCGTTCGAGGCTGCCGACCGGGCACATGCACCGGCACCGGAGTCCATCCTGTTCATCGGCAGCTCGTCGATCGAGCACTGGAAATCGCTGGCGACGGACTTTCCGGAGGTGAAGGTCATCAACCGCGGCTTCGGCGGTTCGGTGATCAGCGACTCGACTTTTTTCGCCGATCGCATCGTGGCGCCCTACCATGCACGCGCCATCGTCATGTACGCGGGCGACAACGACCTGCAGGAAGGCAACAGTCCGGAACAGGTGCGCGACGATTTCGCCGCCTTCGTGCGCAAGGCGCGCGCGGTCGATCCCGGCGTGCCGATCGCCTTCGTCGCGATCAAACCCAGTGTGGCGCGCGCCGTGCTGCTACCCCGGATCCGTCAGGCGAATGCGCTGGTCCGGGCGTATGCGGCAACACAAAAAGACGTGACGTACCTGGATGTCTTTACGCCCATGCTCAAGGACGGCGCGCCACAGCCTGATCTTTTCGGGGAAGACGGCCTGCACATGAACCGCAAGGGCTATCTGTTGTGGATCGGCATCATCAAGCCGTGGGTGGATGGGATACCGCACTGACCACCCTTGTGGCAGGGTCGCTCAGGTATCCGCGCCCGTCGCCCAGCCTTCGCGATCGCCACGGGTGAATACGCGATCGTCATCCAGCACATCACCGGCGGCGTGCGCGGGCAACTCGCGCAGCTTCGCGTAGATCGGCGTGAAGTCCGGATGCGTCGCCTCGAACAGCTGGTCGAAGCTGTCGATCACGAAATAGGTCTGCTGGTAGGTGTCGATGCGGTAGCGCGTGCTCATCACGCGCTCGAGGCCGAAGCCGATGCGGTTCGGCGAGGGCGAATCCAGCGAGTAGATCGACTCGCCCTTGGAGCTGACGATGCCGGCGCCGTAGATGCGCATGCCTTCGCCGGTGTTGATCAGGCCGAACTCCACCGTGTACCAGTACAGCCGCGTGAGGTTCATCAGCGCTTCGGGGCCGATCGCGAACGCCTTCATGCCGCCGCGGCCGTAAGCCTGCATGTAATCGGCGAACACCGGGTTGAGCAGCAGCGGTACGTGGCCGAACAGGTCGTGAAACAGATCCGGTTCGCTGAGGTAGTCGAGCTGGTCGGGTCTGCGGATCCACCAGCTGACCGGAAAACGGCGATTGGCCAGGTGATCGAAGAACACCTCGTCCGGCAGCAGGCCTTCCACCGCGACCACTTCCCAGCCGGTGGCGGCGCCCAGCACCTTGTTCAATTCGGCGAATTTGGGAATGCCGCCATCGCCCAGGCCGAAGCGTTCCACGCCGGCCATGAACTCCTTGCAGGCTCGCCCGGGCAACAGGTCGCGCTGGCGCTGGAACAGCGTGTCCCATACCTCGTGGTCGGTCTTGCTGTAGCTGGCCCACGGCTGGTCGACCACGCCGGTGGCGTATACCGGCACATAACCGCGGTCGGTCTGCTGGTGTTCGACTTTGCGTGGCGTGTCCATGGCGAGCTCCGGAGCGGGGTGTGCTGATCCGCTGCAAGCTTACGGCGGTTTGCCTGCATGAAGCTTGTTTTATTGCCAAGATTCCCGCCATGAATGCACTATGATTGCGAAAATAGGGCAAATGGCGGAGGTTTATTGCGCATGACGACACTGGACCGCACCGACCTGCGCCTGCTCGCCGTACTGCAGAGCGAGGGCCGCATCACCAATGCCGAGCTGGCCGAGCGGGTCAGCCTGTCGCCGTCGGCCTGCCTGCGCCGGCTGCAGCGGCTGGAGGCAGACAAGATCATCACCGGCTACGCGGCGCAGATCGACCCGCAGGCGGTGGGCCTGGGCCTGCAGGCGTTCGTACGGGTGCAGCTGACCAGACATGAGAGTGCGACGATCGAAGGCTTTGTCGAGCACGTCAATGAGTGGGAGGAAGTGGTCGCCTGCCACGCGCTGACCGGCGACATGGATTATCTGCTGCATGTCTACGTGGCCGACCTCAAGGATTTCTCGCGCTTTCTGCTCGATCATCTGCTGAACGCGTCAGGGGTCGCCGATGTCAACTCCAGCTTCGTGCTGCGCACGGTGAAACGCTCGCCGTCGCTGCCGCTGAGCCAGCTCGAACGTTGAGCGGCGCAGCTGCGTCAACTAACGCTAAACTAACTGACTGATGAGCATCGACACCGCCACTGTCTCCGAACGTGACCCGCTGCGCCCGTTGCGCTACCTGTGGCGCGTGCCGCTGCTGCTGCTGCACATCCTGCTGGGCATCCTGCTGTGTTCGCTGATCCTCAGCTGGAACCAGCATGTGGTGATGAAGAACGGCGAGGAGCCCTTTGCGCACCGGATGATCCGCTGGTGGTCGACCCAATTGCTGCGCGTGTTCGGCATGCGTTCGGTGCGTTTCGGCGAGCCGCTGGCCGATCCGGTGCTGTTCGTCGCCAATCACACCTCGTGGATCGACATCGAGCTGCTGCACAGCCAGCGCGCCGCCTGCTTCGTGGCCAAGGCCGAGATTGCCCGCTGGCCGCTGGTGGGCTGGATGGCCGCGACCGGCGGCACCATCTTTCATCGCCGCGGCAGCAATCATTCGCTGTCCACAGTGATGCAGGTGATGGTCGAGCGGCTGCACGGCGGCCGTTCGGTGGCGGTGTTCCCGGAAGGCGGCACCGGCTACCACGGCGTGCTGAAGACATTCCACGCACGCATCTTCCAGGCCGCGCTGGATGCCGGGGTGGCGGTGCAACCGGTGGCGTTGCGCTTCGCCCGCGATGGCCGTCGTGTCATCGATACCGGCTTCCGCGAGAACGAGAGTTTCGTGCACAACATCGTGCGCCTGCTGGGCGAGGCGCCGGTGGATGCCGAAGTGCATTTCCTCACGCCGGTGCCGGCCAGCCCGGATGCGCGCCGGCGCATGGCCGAGCTGTCGCGCGAGCGCATCGGCGCGGCGCTGGAAGACCGACCGGAATGAACCTGCCGTACGGAAAGGACTTCCGTCCGCCCTGGCCGCTGCGCAGCGGCCACATCCAGACCATGCTGTCGTCCAGCGGCGTGCGCCGCATGCTGCTGCCGCGCGCCGCGCAAACGGTGACGCAAGGTGCCGAGCCGGTGGTCGTCGACGGTGGCGGCGGCGTGCGTCTCACCGGCGCCTACACCGCGCAGAAGATTCGGCCGCAGTCGCGCGGCCTGGCTGTGCTGTTTCATGGCTGGGAGGGCAGCGTCGATTCCACCTATGTGCTGCAGACCGGCAGCCGCCTGCTCGCCGACGGCTGGGACATTTTCCGGCTGAACTTCCGCGACCACGGCGACAGCCACGGGCTCAACGAGGCGCTGTTCCACTCCTGCCGCATCGACGAGGTGGTGCATGCGCTGGGCGACATCGCGCAGCGCTGGCCGGCCCGCACCATCGCACTGGCCGGATTCTCGCTGGGCGGCAACTTCGCGTTGCGTGCCGCGATGCAGACCGCACGCGTCGGCATTCCGCTGAGCTACGCGCTGGCGGTGTGCCCCATCATCGATCCCAGCGAAGGCCTGTTCTCTCTGGAAGAATCCGCGCCGTGGTTCTACCAGGCCTACTTCATGCGCAAGTGGCGGCACTCGTTGCAGGCCAAGCAGAAGGCGTTTCCGCAGCACCAGTATTTCGAGATGTCCGAGCTGAATCAGAACCTGCGCGGCCTGACCGAGGCGATGGTGTTGCGGCATACCGACTTCCCGTCGCTGCAGCAATATCTGGACGGCTATTCGGTGGCGGGCGATGCCATGCTCGCGCTGCAGATCCCCGCCACCATCCTCACCGCCAAGGACGATCCGGTGATCCCGGTCGACGCCTTCGAGAAACTCGAACTGCCGCCGAACGTGGAGCTCGACATCGCCGACTACGGCGGTCACTGCGGTTTCATTCGCGGCTACGGCATGACCAGCTTCACCGACGACTACATCGCGGCGCGCTTCAACGCGGTGGCGGACAAGGCCACGCTAGCCTGACCACGATCAGAACATCGAACCCGGCGTGCGCTGCCGCATCCAGCACGCGATGCTCATGCGCTCGCGCGTGGCCGGCAGCACCTCGTGTTCGAACTGCGCCGAGAGAAACAGCAGCAAGGTGCCGGCATGCGGAAAGATGTCGCGCGAAGAGCCATCGGCCAGATACAGCCGCAACGCGCCTCCATCGGCCGTCTGCCATGCCTCGTTGAGATAGAACACGGCCGACACCACCCGCGCATCGCTGTCGCGCAGGCGGTCCAGATGACGCGAGTAACCGGCGCCGGCTGGATACACCGCGTAGTGCGATTCGCATTCGACCAGCCCCAGCATCAGTTCGCGATTGAGCACCATCCGAAGCGCGTCGATGCGATCGGTGAATACCTGCTGCGGCGCGCTCAGCGCATCGGCCTGGAACCAGCGCGTGCTGTCGCCCCGCAGCGGCGTGGCCGTGCGCAAGGCGCCGACTCGCGCAGGCGTCAGCTGCTGCGCTGCGCGCATGGCGCGGCACTCGTCGGCGAGCGCTTGTGTCTGCGCGGCCGAAAGAAAATCCGGCACCACGCACCAGCCTTCGTCGGCCAGTGCGGTGGCGATGTCATGGAACGGAGACGGATGGGTATTCATCGGGCGCCAGTGTAGCGACGCGCGACCGTGTCAGTGCTTGCGCAGCGGATCGAGCAGCGACGACAAGCCGTTGTGGTCCAGTTCCAGCATCAGCGCCAGCAGCCGGCCCAGTTCACCCTTCGGAAATCCCTTGGGCGCGAACCACGCGAGATATGCGCCGGGCAGGTCCGCGATCAGCCATCCCTGATACTTGCCGTACGGCATGCGCACGCGCACCAGCTTGGGCAGGTCTTCCGCTTCCATCGTTATCGCTCCCGCTGCGCTACTTCGCGAACAACTGCCCGCGATCCGCGAACGCCTTGAACTCCAGCGCATTGCCGCAGGGATCGAGCAGGAACATCGTGGCCTGCTCGCCGCTCTGGCCTTTGAAGCGGATGTGCGGTTCCACCACGAACCGGATGCCGGCCGCCTGCAGCCGCTCGGCCAGCGCCTGCCATGCATCCATCGAAAGCACCACGCCGAAGTGGCGCACCGGCACGTCGTCGCCATCGACGTCGTGCGCCGGCACCGTGCGCATTTCCTCTGGCGCCAGATGCGCCACGATCTGGTGGCCATGGAAATCGAAGTCCACCCAGCTGTCGCTGGAACGGCCCTCCGGGCAGCCGAGCAGATCACCGTAGAACGCGCGGGCGTTGCTCAGCGAGGTCACCGGAAAGGCGAGATGGAAGGGTGGCAGTTCGGGCATGGTTCGATCCGACAGCAGGGATAGGCAGCTTTGTAGTGGATGGGAACTGAGTATCGTCGCCGGCGTGGGGAGATGCGGAGAGCCCACCCTCTATGGCTTCACAAACCGCAACGTCATCCGGTCCGACTCGCCGATCGTCTTCATCTTCGCGTGCTCGCTGTCCGGTCCGGCCAGATCCGGCGGCAGGCGGTGCACGTTGATGTCTTCCGGGTCGGTGGGGTTGGCATTGATCTGCGATACGCCGGCCACGCGGAAGCCGGTCTTGAGCCCGAGCGCGATCAGGTAGTCCTCGGGCAGTCGATGCAAGGCCTTGGCGCTGTCCACGGCATCGGCGAACGGTTTGGCGCGGTGTTCGGTAATGCCGAACACGCCGCCGGGCTTGAGCACGTGGAACGCGGCCTGGAACACCGCATCGAGGGTGGCCGGACTGTGGTTGAGCCAGTCATGCGTGTTGCGGAAGGTGAGCACCATGTCGGCCGAGTTGTCGGCACCGAGGTTCACCTGATACGGGGGCGCGAAAGGGACGACCTTGGCGATGTGGCCGTACACCGCCGGGTCGGCCTTGAGCTTGGCGCTGAATTTGGCTGCCGTCGTTGGCGCGGCTTCGACCAGGTGGCCATGCGCGTAAAGGAAGGGCGCGAGTATCTCGGTGTACCAGCCGCCGCCGGGCGACAATTCGATCACGGTCATGTCCGGCTTGATGTCGAAGAATTGCAGGGTTTCGAGCGGATGGCGGTACTGATCGCGCGCCCGGTTGGCAGGTGAGCGCCATGGCCCATTCACCGCTTGTTGCAACGCCGTCATCGTGCTGTCGGGTGTGGCAGCGGCGCTGGCGGCGGGGAGCAGCAATGTCACGATCAGCGGGATGAGCAGCTTGCAGGTGCGACGAAACATGATTCGACCCTCCTGACGATGGGCGTTCAAGACTACGCCGAAACAGGGTGCCGGGTCAGAACCGTATTAGCGTTGCGCAGCGCGGCTTGAGATCGCTCAATCCGCTGCCACGCATCGCCCCTGGGCCCACGCGCGCAGCGCCTCCACCTGCTCGTGCATCAATACCGATAACGGCCGTGTCTGCTTCAGTGCATTGAACAGGGTTGCCTGATCCGGCGGCGTGCCGCTGCCGGCCGCATCGTAGAGGGAGCTGACGATGGTCTGCTCGATTTCGGCGCCGGAGAAACCGTCGCTGGCAACGGCGAGCGCGGGCAGGTCGAAGCCGGCGAGGTCGAGCTTGCGGCGGGTGAGGTGCATCGCGAAGATCTCGCTGCGCACCGAGGCCTGCGGCAGGTCGACGAAGAAAATTTCGTCGAAGCGACCCTTGCGCAGCAGTTCGGCGGGCAGCTCCTGCACCGCGTTGGCGGTGGCGACGACGAACACCTTGGCCTTGCGTTCGGCCATCCAGGTCAGCAGATAACCGAGTACGCGGCGCGACACGCCGCCGTCATCGCCGCCGCCGGCGAGGCCTTTCTCGATCTCATCGATCCACAGCACGCAAGGTGCCAGCAGTTCGGTGCTGCCCAGCGCGTCGCGCAGGTTCTTTTCGGTCTCGCCCTGGTATTTGTTGTACAGCGTGCCGAAGTCCAGCCGCACCAATGGCACACCGAAGCCGCCGGCGATCGCTTTCGCGGCGAGGCTCTTGCCGCAGCCTTGCACACCGAGCAACAGCACGCCCTTGGGCGGATCGAGCGTCGGCGTGGCGGACGGATCGAGGAACACCGTGCGCCGGCGCTGCACCCATTCGCGCACGCGGCTGACGCCGGCGACGTCGGCAAAGCTGGCGGTGGCGTATTCGTAGTGCAGCAAACCGGAACGGTTGAGCAGGTCGAACTTCGACTGCATCAGCTCGGGCAGATCCTGCGGGCCGAGCGCACCGTCGTTGTAGATCAGCTTGCGCACGATGCGCCTGGCATCCGGCGCGGACAGGCCGAGCAGGTTGCGCACGATGGTGCGCGCAGCGTCGTTGTCCACTTCGATCTTGCGACCCTGCTCGCGCTGCCAGGCCGCCGCTTCGCCGCGCATGATGCCGGCCAGTTCCTTGATGTCGGGCAGCGACAGCGGCACGCGCAGAGCCAGTGCTTCGAGTTCCTCGGGCAACTCGATCCTGGCACCGACCAGTACGATGGTGTGCGCGGCCGAGCGTTGCCGCTGCACGATCTCGCGTATCTGGCGCAGGCTCATCGCATAGCGCAGCAGGCCGTGGAAATCGAACATCAGGTAGATGCCGCGCTCGCCCTGTGCGCGGATCGCGTCCAGCGTGGCGGTGGCGTCCGGCGCGATCTCGCCGTCGAGCTGGGCAAAGTCGAGCCGGCTCAGCCCGTCTGTCAGCGTCCAGCGCCACAGTGGATGCAGCGATTGCGCGATCACATGGCGGAAGCACTCGATCACGCGTTGCTCGTCCACCGTCTCGATCACCAGCAGCGGCGTGGCTGCGCGCACCAGCGTGGTGAGGTCATCCAACTCGCTCATATCGTCCCCTTGCGAAGGGCGCTACGTTAGCAGAGCGGTCGTGCTTCCCGCTTCACGTTCGCGGTTATACGCTGGACGTCCCCACGTCGAGGAGTGTCGCCATGCGCCTGCTGCTGTCGTTGTTGCTGGCTGTTTCGTCGCTGCCGGTGCTGGCTGCGTCGCAACTGGACAAGCTGAGCCTGCCGAAGGGTTTCCATATCGCGGTGTATTCCGATCAGGTGCCGAACGCGCGGGAGATCGCGCTGGGTGCGAAGGGCACCGTATTCGTCGGTTCCAACGACGCCGGCAAGGTCTATGCGCTGACCGACACGAAGGGCGATGGCCATGCCGACAAGGTTCGCGTGATCGCCAGCGGGCTGGAGCTGCCGGTAGGCGTGGCATTCAAGAACGGCGACTTGTACGTGTCCGCGGTGAGCCGGATCTACGTGTTGCGCGATATCGAGCAGCATCTGGACAATCCCCCGAAACCCGTCGTGGTCACCGACAAGCTTCCCAGCGAAACCCATCACGGCTGGAAGTTCATCGCCTTCGGTCCGGACGGCAAGCTTTACGTGCCGATCGGCGCGCCGTGCAATATCTGCGATCCGGCCCCGGCCCATGGCAAGCTGACCCGCATGAATACGGACGGCTCCGGCATGGAAGACGTGGCGCGCGGTATCCGCAACACCGTCGGTTTCGACTGGCAGCCCGGCACCGGCCATTTGTGGTTCACCGACAACGGCCGCGACCTGATGGGCGACGACATGCCCAGCGACGAATTGAACGAGATCACCCGCCCGGGCGAGCATTTCGGTTATCCATACTGCCATCAGGGCGACACGCTCGATCCCGAATTCGGCAAGGGCAAGAGCTGCAAGGACTACGTGCCGCCGGTGCTGAAGCTGGGCGCGCACGTGGCCTCGCTGGGCATGCGCTTCTACGAGGGCAAGCAGTTTCCGCCCAGCTACAAGGGCGCGATCATTGTCGCCGAGCACGGCTCGTGGAACCGTACGAAGAAGTCCGGCTATCGGGTGATGACGGTGCGTCTGGCCGGCAGCAAGGTGCTGTCATACGAACCGCTGGTCACCGGCTTCGAGCAGGACGAAAGCGCCTGGGGCCGCCCGGCCGACGTGCAGCCGCTGCCTGATGGCAGTGTGCTGGTGAGTGATGATCTCGCGGGGGCGGTGTATCGGGTCACTTACGAGAAACCATAAATATTTCGCGATTCCGGCCTGCGCCGGAATGACGAGCAAGCGAAGCAAGCTTTCGTTTCATACGGAGACGGTCATGCAACTACGCAGCGACAATTTCGAAAATGGTCGGCCGATTCCCGCCGAGTTCGCCTTCGGCAAGCAGGCGCAGCCGTTCGCGCTGTCGGACAACCGCAGCCCGCAGCTGGCGTGGAAGGACGCGCCATCGGCCACCCGTTCGTTCGTGCTCACCTGCGTCGACCCCGACGTGCCCAGCCGCGGCGACGACGTGAACAAGGAGGGCCGCACGGTGCCTGCGGACCTGCCGCGGGTCGATTTCGTGCACTGGCTGATGGCGAATATCCCGTCCGAATGCGGCGAGCTGGCCGCCGGCGCCTGCAGCGACGAAATCACTCCACGCGGCAAGCGCGAGCCGTTCGGGCCGCCGGGCAGTGTGCAAGGTGTGAACGATTACACCGGCTGGTTTGCGGGCGACCCCGAGATGGATGGCGAGTATCTCGGCTACGACGGACCGTGTCCGCCATGGAACGATTCGCTGCTGCATCATTATCACTTCAAGCTGTATGCGCTCGACGTGGTGTCGCTGCGATTGGTCAAGGGCTTTTCGCTGATCGAACTGCGCGCGGCGATGGTCGGCCACGTGCTGGACGAGGCCGAGTTGATCGGTACCTACAGCCTCAATCCGGCGGTTTCGGGCTGAGCAAACGTCGGCTTCGCGTGCATGGAGGCGCCGGCTCTCTTCACGCTCGCATGGCACGGGCTATGGGTGAATGGCAGTACGCGGTCCCTGCCGCGACTGCCTTTCATCAACAAAGAGGATGCCCCGATGCTCCATTACGCTCTGGTTTTTCTGGTCATCGCCATTATTGCCGCCGTACTGGGTTTTGGCGGCATCGCCGGCGCCGCTGCCGGCATCGCGAAGATCCTTTTCATCATCTTTCTGATCCTGGCGATCATCGCGTTTTTCCGTCGCACCAGTTGATGGTCGTATGCTGAACCCGATTGCGCCATAGTGATTCCTTTCCGGAGCATGCAATGAACAAGCAGGTAGAGAACCCCGAACCGATCGCCGCCAGCCGTATCGACGAGCGCGCCGAGCGGATCAAGCAGGCCACCTCGAATGCCGTGGCCAGCACCAAGGAAACGGTGGAGCGCGCGGCCGATCAGGTCGAGGAAGGCCTGCATCGCGCCACCGACAAGGCGGCCGACGCCGCCAACCGCGCTACCGACAAAGCGGCCGAAATCGGCGAGCGCGGCCGCGAGGTCTACGACCAGACGATGGATCGTGCGGACGCCTGGCTGGAACAGGCGCGCGATTACGTGCGCGAGAAACCAGTGCAGTCGGTCGCCATCGCGCTTGGCGCCGGCTGGCTGCTCGGCCGCATCCTGCGACGTTGAGCCACACGACGGCGGAGCAGGGAATGCACGACGAGGGCGAATCACCCCGCGAAGCGACGGCGCCGGATCCGGCGCCGTCGTCGTCTGGGCTGCTGGCCGAGATCGGTCAGCTCGGCCGCGCGGTCAAGCGCCTGTTCGGTGCGCAGCTGCATCTACTGGCGGCGGAACTGGGGCTGGCGCGCAGCGCGGTGTCGTGGATGCTGCTGGCGGCTCTGGCCGCGACGGTGGCCGGCGTCGGTCTCGGGCTGACCGTACTGGGCCTGCTCGGCGTGGTGCTGGCGGCGTGGTTCGGTTCGTGGATCTGGTCGTTGCTGACGCTGGCTGTGCTGCAGGTGTTGTTCCTGTTCGGCTCGATCCTGCTGTTTCGCCGCTGCATGCACTGGATGAGCTTGCCGGTCACGCGCGGCGAATGGAATGCGATGATGCGCGACACCTTGCGCAAGGCCGAGGCCGAGGTCGCGGCGGAAAGCAGGCAGGACAACGAGGAGGAGGGTCGGCCGTGAGCGTTTTCGATCAGTTCGCAAGGGTGCAGGCCGCGCAACTGCGCATGAGTGCGGCGCGGCAGGCGCTGAGCACGCCCGCGGCAGCGCTGTTGGCGCGCGGGCATGCGTATCCGTTGACGACCGTGGGGGCGGCGGCCGGCGCCGGTTTTGTGCTGGGCAGCCTCAATGTGCATCCGTTGCGGGTGCCGGGCATGGGTCCTCTGCTCAGTGGCGGATTGGCCGACGCGGTGGCCTTCGGCACGCGCTTGATCGCCGAGCTGGGCGCAGCGGGTCTCGCCGGCGCCGGACGGGACGCCCACGCAGCCGATGCGGAAGATGGCGAACGCTCATGAGCGAGCCGGAACGGTTCCCGCCATCCGCCGATGTCGTTGGTGACGACAGCGTGGGGCCGCTGACCTCGATCGGCGAGGTCGCGCCGGGCTATCCGCCGCGACCGCTGGCGCGCGGGTTGCAGACGACACGCGGGATGCGCCGGCATCTGCGGGCGATTCGCCTGCTATTGAACGTGATGCTGTTTCTGGCGCTGATGTACACCATCACATTGACCAAGGCGCTGCTGATTCCGCTGGTGCTGGCGGCTTTCCTGGGGCTGGCGCTGAATCCCATCGTCGCCGCCGGCGCACGTTTTCACCTGCCGCGCTGGTTGACCGCCAGTGTGCTGATGATTGGCCTGATCGTAGGTATCGGCAGCGGTGTCGGGTTGCTGGCGCAGCCGGCGATCGGCTGGTTTCATGGCGCACCGGCGGCCATCAGGAGTTTTGTGCCGAAACTCAGGAGTCTCACTCAGCCATTGGAGGCGGCGAATCGCGCCACCCAGACTCTGGTCAGCGGCAGCAATTCCGTCCGTGCCTCGACAACCGGCCAACCTGCCCCGATGTCGATCAGTGCCTGGGACGTGGTCTCGACCACGCCGAAAGTGCTGGCGGCGGTACTCAGTGTGATGCTGCTGGTGTTCTTCTTCTTGATCTACGGTGACACCATGCTGCGCCGATTGGTGGAGATCACGCCCGGCTTTGCCTATAAGCGGCATGCGGTGACGATCGTGCGCGGCATCCAGACCGAAGTGTCGCGCTACCTGCTTACCGCACTGCTGATCAATGCCAGCCTGGGCGCACTCACGGCGGGCATGCTGTGGCTATACAAGGTGCCGGATCCCTTGCTGTGGGGCGCGGTGGCGATGTTCGCCAACTTCATTCCGTACGTCGGCGCGATCGTCACCACCACGCTGCTGGCGGTGGTGTGCATGCTGTATGCGAGCGATGCGAGCCTCAATGTGTTTCTGCCGGTGCTGACATTCGCCGGCATCGTTGCGGTGGAAGGCAACCTGATCACGCCGATGATCCAGGGCGCCAGCATGCGGTTGAGCCCGATCGCGATTCTGCTGTGGCTGCTGGTATGGGGCTGGCTTTGGGGCATCCCCGGCGCGCTGCTGGCGGTGCCGATGCTGACCTGCACCAAGCTGATCGCCCAGCGCGTGCGCAGCTGGCACTGGTTCGCGGTGATCGTGCAGCGCTAAGGATGGTCGGCGTTACGTCCGTCAGATGGCATCCGGCAACAGGTTGAGCAAGGTATAGGAGCGCTGCTCGCCTTGGAATGTGTCGCCGCTTCTGGATACGAGCGTCACGTGCCGCCGCACCATGATCGTGTCGCTGACAATGACACCTCTGCGAATGGTCGTGTAGCCGTTCCATGTGGCGGTGCCCGGGATCACCGACACCTCGATGGTCTTTCCGGCCGTGGTGGTGATCCGCATCGGCTTTCCACTTTTCTCGCGGGACTGATCGTCGGACGACAGGCCGGCGCCGTTGCCGGTACGGGACAGCGTGACGACCTCGTTGCGCGGGTCGACGCGCAGCACGCGTACCTGTTCGGTTCCGGCTGGGCCGATTTCCCAAGGCGTGGGGATGGCGACGTCCCAGGTCATTCCAGCGCGGAGCTGGTCCGGCGCCTTGCCCCACAGCAAGGGATTGAAGACCACTCCGCTGGTTTGGTCGTTGATGCGACACTTGCCCGCATAGCAGTTGGTGATGCCATCGCGAAGGATCTCGCTGTCGTGCACCGGCCCGCTGGACGGATGCCCGTCGTAACGATCGTCTTCGTCGAAGACGATCGCCTTCGGCATGACGCCGGTCACCGTGTAGTCGGCAGTGCCGCTGATGAGATCGACCTTTTCCTTGAACCCCGCTCCCTTTATCGAGACGGTCTTGGAGAACACATCGGACAAGCGCTCGCCCACTTTGAGATCGGGGCGCAGAAATGCTTCGGCTGGCTCGGCGCGGGCCAATGAGATGCCCAGGCAAAAAATCGAAGCGCAAAAGGCGAGATTACCGGCAGCACGGAGGTGCGGGTTCATCATGGTCTCCACGGAATGTTGGTTATCGACGGCGGTCCATCGAATCAGGCGCGATGGATATTCAGCGGGCGATGCCGTGCGCGCGCAGCACGTCGGCGATGTCGAAGCGCCACAAATTGCGCGAACCGTTGAGTGGCGACTGCAGGCGCTGTTGCAGCGTGGCCGCGTTGTCGCGTGGCTTCGGGAAATGCATTTCATCGTGGCGTGTACTTGATACGTACAGTTCGCCAAACCCGGGCCCCAGCGATGGTGCGTTTTCCAGCGCGGGGCTGTTGACGTCGTCGCCCAGGTGCAGCGGTTTGCCCCAGCGCCCGTCAGCCTGACGGAAGGCGATGTAGATGTCGGCGCTGCCCAGCGAGTCACCTTCGTTGCCGGCGTAGATCAGGAAGCGTCCTTGCGGATCCACCGCCGGATCCATTCGGCTGTGCTCGAGGTCGCCCAGCTCGACCCGGACCGGCGCCGCGTAGCCGCCTTCCTGCGGATGCGCCATGTAGATCTGATAGGCCTTGCCCGAATCGTCGCGATGCGCGGAGAAATAGATGTCGCCGTTGGCCGTCACCGACGGGTTGTAGATCATCGCGCCGTCGTTGAGCGCACCGTCGACATGCACCGGCGGTCCCCATGCACCGTTGGGCTGCTGCGCCACATACCAGAGATTGGTGCCGGCGAATTTCTGTCCACCCATCTGCGCCACCACCGGCGCGTCGCCCGGGTGCGGCGGACGATTGGAGACGAAGTAAAGGCGCTTGCCGTCAGGCGACAGCGCCGGCTCGGAGTCGTGCCACTGGCCGGAGAACGCGGCCACCTGCGCCGTCGACCAGTGATCGCCGCTGCGCCGGGAGACCATGATGGTGTCGTCCGACTCGGAAAAATCCGAGCGCATGAAATACAGCGTATGGCCGTCCGGCGTCAGCGCGGCCGAGGTTTCCTGCAAGCCGGTGGAGATGACGCCGGGGCCGACCAGTTCGCCGCCGGCCGTCGCTGGTGTGGCCGCCGATGCGGCGTACGTTGTCGCGATACAGACGGCCAAGGCAAGGTTTCGCAAATTCACTGAAATCTCCTGAAGAGTGAGGGCGGCAAATGGTGTGGCGGCACGCCGGCCGGGGTGGAATCACATCGCGCGATGCGCATCCAGCCAGGGAGCCAGCGACACGCTCCAGATATGGTTATTGCCGTTGTCCCACGCGCGCATGCGCTCGAGGTCCGTGCGCGCCTGCGTCGACGAGCGCGGGTAGTCCACCTTCGCCGTGTAGTTACTGGTGAAGTACAACGTGCGCCCGTCCGGGCCCAGGTGCGAGCCCCAAGGCTGGTAACGGTCCACCGCGTCGCCGAGATCGATCGGCGCGCTCCAGCCATCGCCGTTGCGGAAGGCGATGTACAGGTGATCGGGCTTGTTCTTGTCGGCGTAGTCGGCGTCGAACACGATGAATGACTGGTCCGGCGCGATCGCCGGGTCCAGCTCATGCGCGGCCGGATCGCCCAGCGCGAGCCGCTGCGGCGTCTGGTAGCGGCCGTCGCGGTAGGCGGTGCGATAAAGATGGAACTGGTGCCCGGGCTCGTCCATCCGCTGGTAGTACACATCGCCGTTGGCCGCCACGCTGGGCGCGTAGATGTGGGGAGCGTCGTTCACCGCGTCGGGCAGCCGCACCGGGGTGCGCCAGCTGTTGCCGTTGCGGTCGACCCGCCACAGGTGGCCGCCGTGCAGCGGCTGGCCGCCGGCGACATCGGACCGGTTGGAGGTGAATACCAGGAACGAGCCGTCCGGGGCCATCGCCGGATCGTGGTCCAGCCATTGTCCGGAGAACGGCGCGACCCGCGGCGTCGACCAGCCGTCGCCGATGCGGTGCGACTCCATGATGAAGCCGTTCCAACCGGCCTGCTGGTCGAAGAAGACGGCGGCGCCGTCGGGGGCGAAGGTCAGGCAATCCACGCCGGACGGGCCGGAGATCGAACCGGGCGCGAAGATCTGCGGTTGCGGGGATGCCGGTGCAGCGGCCTGGGCGCCGGCGTTGGCGGACATCCCGAGAACGATGCAGCTGCCGGCAAGCAGCGAAACCAGGCGACGGATCATGCGTTCTCCTCGACGCAGTGACGATGCCATCGAGTCTGCAAGCCGGCGTCGGTTCGGCGCCGCGGTTTTGTGACGACCGGGAACGGGATGTGACCAGCGGTCGGATACCCGGGCCGAGCGGTCAGTGCAGTCCCAGCACGGTCCATGCGGCGGCGCGAAAACGCCGGCTCAAGCCCAGCCGTGTGCCGTCGCGCAACACTACTTCCGCATTGCCCTGGAACAGCGGGTGCACTTCGGCCACGCGTTCCACATTCACCACGATGCCGCGATGGATGCGCAGGAAGCGGGCGGGGTCGAGCACGGTCAGCAGATGGCGCAGCGTCTCGCGGTGCAGAAAGCGGCTGCTGCCGGCATGAATGTGCACGTAGTTGCCGTCGGCGCGGATCCAGTCGATGTCCGCCACGGCGATCACCCGGATATGTTCGCCGCTGCGTATGCTGAGGCGTTGCGCATGGCCGGTACCGGCGGCCGGAGGCGCTGCGGACTCTCCATGGCCGTGCACGGCGTGCAGTCCCTGCCAGTGCCGCTTCACCCGCGCCATCGCCTGGTCGAAGCGGGCCTGGTCGATCGGCTTGAGCACGTAGTCCAGCGCATTGGCGTCGAATGCGCGCAGCGCGTGTTCGGCGAACGCGGTGGCGAATACCACCAGCGGCAAGCGGTCCGGCGCCAGCTCGTGCAGCAGGCCGAAGCCGTCCATGCCGGGCATCTGGATATCCAGGAACAGCAGGTCCGGCTGCAACGCGTGCAAGGCCTGCATCGCTTCGTCGGCGTTGCCGCATTCGCCGACGATCTCGACCTCGTCGTGCGAGGCCAGCGCCTGGCGCAGTGCCAACCGCGCCAGTACCTCGTCGTCGACCAGTACGGTGCGCAGGCGTGGCGTGGTCATGCAACGTACCTGATGAAAGGCAGGCGCACTTCGGCGCGCGTGCCGCCGCCGGCGAGCGGGGTGAGCTCGAGCCGCGCCAGGTCGCCGAACAGCATGCGCAGGCGTGAGCGCGTGTTGCCCAGGCCGATGCCTTCGGATGCACCTTGCAGCGGCAGGCCGAGGCCGTCGTCGTCCACGCGCAGTTGCAGCTGCGCGCCGTCACGCCGCGTGGAGATGCGCAGGATGCCGGCGCCGGGCTTGTCCTGCAGCCCGTGGCGCAGGGCGTTTTCCACCAGCGGCTGCAGGATCAGGTTGGGCACCGCCGCGGCCAAGGTGTCGTCGGCCACATCCAGTTCGGTGCTGAGCCGGTCCTGGAAGCGCACCTGCTGGATGTCGAGATAGCAGCTGAGAAAATCCAGCTCGCGCGACAGCGGCACCTGCGGCGCATGGCGCTCTTCCAGCGTCAGCCGCAGGAAGTCGCTGAGCCGCGCGATCATCAGCCGTGCCTGCAGTGGATCGGCCAGCGCCAGCGCCGAGATGGCGTTGAGCGTGTTGAACAGGAAGTGCGGCTGCAGCTGCATGCGCAGGGCTTGCAATTGGGATTGCGCCAGTTGCGTTTCCAGCTGCGCATTGCGCAGCCGTTCGCCGCGCAGATGGCGGCGTGACTCCAATCCGCGCAGCACCACCAGGATCACCCAGTAAGTCACCAGGCCTTGCTGGAATTTGTAGGCGAACTCCATGCTCACGAAGCCAGCCAGCGAGTGCACCGGCATGCGGCCCGGGCCGCATACGGTCCAGAAGATCAGCAGTTGCAGCAGCGTCTGCGCCAGCGCCACGCCGATACTGGCCGGCACCTGCAGCGCCAGAAATCGCGGCCAGCCATGCAGCGTGCCCCGCCGTCCCAGCCAGCCGATCCCCGGGACCAGCAGCATC
>Ga0209026_1000114_pt1 | contig 136985 bp, 138 predicted proteins | sample AraplaCL_Col_mCL_FD_184262 | JGI IMG/M metagenome (GOLD analysis project Ga0209026, IMG submission 184262) | Arabidopsis root microbial communities from the University of North Carolina, USA - plate scrape CL_Col_mCL (SPAdes) (version 2) | ecosystem: Host-associated > Plants > Roots >...
ATGAGACGAGCGCAGGCCTGGGGCCCAAGGATGCACCTTCACTATGGTTGTATGCGCAGAGCGGGGCGAACCCTGCAGGCACGCATCTGGCCTTTCACGCCGCGGACCGGGCGGCCGTCGATGCGTTCCACAAGGCGGGACTCAAGGCGGGCGGCCGCGACCATGGCGCACCTGGCCTGCGCCACGATTATGGCGACCACTACTATGCCGCCTTCCTGCTCGACCCGGACGGCAACAACGTCGAAGCCGTGTGCCTGAAGTGACCGAAGGAGATTCCCATGGCATCCATCCGCAGGGAAGTCCTCATCAACGCACCCGCAGAAACCGTATGGGCGGCGCTGCGCGATATCGGCGCACTGCATACGCGGCTGGTACCCGGTTTTGTCATCGACACCCGGCTTGAACCCGGCGCGCGCATCGTCACGTTTGGCAACGGGCAGGTGGCGCGCGAACTGATCGTGGATGTGGACGACACCGAACATCGCCTGGTCTGGGCCATCGTCGACGAACCGTTCCAGCACTACAGTGCCGCAGCCCAGGTATTCAGCGAAAAGCCGCACCAATGCCGCTTCGTCTGGATCGCCGACCTGCTTCCCGACGAACTGGCCGATCATGTCGGAGGGATGATGGTGCAAGGTCTGGCTACCATCAAGGCGACCATGGAAAACGACGCGGCGACGGGAAATCCCGGCGTGACGAGGTGATTTTTGCTGCGTCCTTAAACGCCACCGCCTTCCACGGCATCCAACAGCGGAGAACGGGCTTCAGTGGTGTCGCGCTGCAGAGCCGACGCTGATCATCCGCGCGGATGCCGAAATGCGCGGTTCCGCGCATGGTTGCATCGTCAAAGGGGTGGCTCATGATCCGGAAAGTCTGCTTGGCAGTCCTGCTGCTGGTACTTGCCGCTCCTCTCGCGGCGCTTCCACCACCCCAGGCTGAAGGCGGACTGTTTGCCCGTGCCCCATGTCCGGCAAGCGTTCAGTCGGAAGATGGCGTCGAGTGCGGTGTAATGACCGTGCCCGAGAATCGGCAGAGGGCAGGCAGCCGGATGATACGGCTGCCGGTCGTGATCTTCCGCAGCCATGCGAGCGCACCGGCGCCGGATGCCGTCGTGTTCCTGCCGGGTGGTCCGGGCGGCAGCGCGCTGGCTCGGCCTTTGTCCGTCAAGAACAATCCTTTTCTCGCGACCCGCGACTACGTCCTGCTCGAACCGCGTGGCGCCAAGCTGGCGCAGCCATCGCTCGGGTGCCCGGAAATCAACGCGCTGGTCGGCGTCATCGCCGCCGGGCACCTGTCGGGCAAGGCGGCGGATGCGGCGCGGGTAAAGGCGGCCATGGCCTGTCGTGCGGATCTGGTCGCGAAAGGTATCGATCTGGATGGCTATACCAGTGCGGAAACAGCGCAGGACATCGAAGATCTCCGCAAGGCACTGGGCTATCGGCAGTGGAATCTGTTTGGCCTGTCCTATGGCACGCGGCTGGCTCTCACCGTGCTGCGGGATCACCCGCAGGGCATACGCAGCGTGATACTCGATTCGGTTCTGCCGCCAGAGGCGAACTTCGACGAGCACGCGACGGCCAACTTCAGGCGCGCGCTGGACGCCGTGTTCAACGGCTGCGCGGTGGATACGGTGTGCGGCAGCATGTATCCGCATTTGGCCGCGGATTTCACCGAATTGGTCGCGCGGGCTGACCGGCATCCTCTGGCGATGCCTGGCGTGAGCGGTTCGGACGGACGCGCGGTGACTGTGCGCGGTGCCCAGGTCGTCGCGGCGCTATACGACGCACTGCATGCGCCGTCCGCGATCGGCCGCATCCCCGCTGTCATCGAAGACAGTCTTGACGGCAGGACCACCGAGCTGGCCGGGTTGGTCAAGGCCGACCAGGGCCCGTCATCGTTCACCTGGGGCTTGCGCCTGTCCGTGTGGTGCGCAGAGGAAGCTCCCTTTGAAAACCCAGGCCGCGTCGAACAACAGGTTTCCCCGGCGTGGGGACTGGGCGGTGTCGACGAACGCACGGCTTCGCCGGCCGTATGCCGGGCCTGGAATGTCGCAGCAGCTGTGCCATCGGAGAACGTGGCTGTGACCAGCGATGTACCCGTGCTGGTGTTCGCAGGGGAGTTCGATCCCGATACACCGCCCCAATGGGGGCGCGGGCTGATTCCCCACATTCCCAACGCCAGAGTGGTGACATTCCCCGGCCAGAGCCATGGTGCCGGCTTCAATCCGTGCGGGGCCGCGATCGCGATCGCTTTTCTTCAAGATCCAGGCGGATCGTTGCCGCTGGATTGCGTGCTGAAGATGCATGGAACGGCTTTCGCAACGTCAGGCCGTGCGAAGGAAGAAGGGCAGCGTCGGGGCCACGAGAAAACCAAACAGCCGACTCCGTGACTTCCGGCGCTGGACGGCGTTGCCGGCGGCGGGCATCGTGAGTCCGGCATGAGCGCGTCTACTATCACAACACTATTCGACAGCCCGCTAATACGGATCAGCGGCATCGCCTGCCGGCAACCGCGCGGCGGTTCCGGCTATCACGTCGACGGTACGGTGGTGATCGGCGATCCGGCCATGGCTTTGCTGCATCGCGCCGGCGACAGCTACCGGATCTCGCATCCGTTCGATGGCGGCGACGACCCTCGGGTCGGGGGTGACGTCGAGCGTTGCCCGCGAGTCGATGCGTTCGGCCCGTTTGCGGCACCTGGGCAGGAATTTGATAGTCCGTCCCACAGGCGCGGATTAGTCTCGACCGCCCACCGATCACGCTCACCGAGCAAGGAAGACGATATGAAAGGTACGGTTCTGATGGCTATCCTCGCGTTTGGTGCGACATCGCTGCATGCCGCCCCACCATCGCATGCGCAACTTCCGGTCGATCTCGCGCAGGCGGTGGCCGAGTTCGATCGCGCGCAGATGAAGGGCGACGGCCATGCACTGGCACGCCTGCTCGCCGACGACTACGTGCTGGTGAACAGCCGCGCGCAACTCGAAAACAAGGCCGATTTCATCAACGACTACACCGCACCCGGCTGGAAGCTCATGCCCTACGTGGTCGAGGATGAAACCATCCGCCAGTGGAACGATGGCGCGGTCCTCGGCGGCGCGGTGACGCTGCAAGGCCTGAGCGGCGGCAAACCGTTCAAGGTGAGGCTGCGTTTCGCCGACATCTGGCGCAAACGCGATGGCCGATGGCAAGTGATTTTCACCCAGGCCACGCGCGTTCCCACGCCTTGACGCTGGCAACTCCGGCTCATCCATCATCCACCCGTACAGGAACGTCCAACATGCCCGCTACGCTCAAACCTGCTCTGCTGCTGTTCGCACTGGTCGTGGCGGCGTGTCCCGCGCACGCCGACGACAACGATGCGGCGAAGCTCAAGCAACTGTCGCAGGCGTTCTCCGATGCTTCGGCTTCGGGCGACAACGCGGCGCTGGCACGCATGCTTGATGATCGCGTGATCTTCATGAACGAAAGCGGCGATATCGCAACGAAGAAGGACATCATCGGTACGGCACCTGCCGCGCCTGCGCCCAAGCCGGCGGCCAATGCCACCGTGCTGGTGCAATCCGACTGGAACCTGCAATTGCACGGCGACGTCGCCGTCACCAGCTTCACCGACAATGCCACCTTCCATTTCCATGAGCAGGTCAGGCACGCACGCTTCCGCTCGACCGAGGTGTGGCTGAAGGAGGCCGGCATCTGGCGCATGATCTCCAGCCAGACGCTTGCCGTACCCGATGCGCCACCGGCCATCCAGTTGCCCGAGGCGGAGCTCGACCAGTACGCGGGCACTTATTCGGCGGGCGCCGATGCGATGGTAAAAATCTCCCGCCAGGGACAGCAGCTGCTCAGCTCCACCAACGACGCCACGCCGACATCGCTAGCCGTCGAAGTGCGCGACGTGCTGTTCACGCCCAGTCAGCCGCGCATTCGCCGCATCTTCGAACGCGATGGCCAAGGTCGCATTACCGGCTTCCTCGCCCGCCGCGAGGGGCACGACATCCGGTTCAAGCGGGTGGGATGAGCGTCGGCTGCGTTTCCTGCCGGTGCTAAAGTGCGCGGCATACCTATTGGCGCAGCAGAGTGAGCGATATGACGACGACTCAAGCACCTTATCCGATCGGCACGCCCGGCACCCGCTGGGGCAACGCGGAGGTGGCTGCATGGCTGGCACGGCAGACCGTCAAGCGCAGCTATGAAGTCGATGTGCTGGGCGCGATCGAGACGCTTCGCGCGCGCTTCGACGTGTCGGAGTACGGCCGCCTGAAGTACGGGTCCGATAGTTACCCGCTGTTCGCGATCAAGAGCCGCGACTGGCGTGACGAACTGCCGATCGTGCTGGTGACGGGCGGCGTGCATGGCTATGAAACCAGTGGCGTGCACGGCGCTCTGCAATTCGTGGAACTGCATGCGTCGCACTATGAAGGCAAGGCCAACCTCGTCATTGCCCCCTGCGTCAGCCCTTGGGCCTACGAGCGGATTCACCGCTGGAACGCGGACGCGATCGATCCCAACCGTTCATTCCGCGACGACAGCCCCGCGCAGGAATCGGCCGCACTCATGCGCCTGGTCGCACCGTTTCGCGATCGCGTGCTGGTGCATGTGGATCTGCACGAGACCACCGATAGCGACGAGTCCGAGTTTCGTCCGGCGTTGGCCGCCCGCGATGGCGTGGCGTATGTGCCGGGCGAGGTTCCCGACGGTTTCTATCTGGTCGACGACAGCGAGCATCCGCAACCCGCGTTCCAGCAGGCGGTGATCGCGGCGGTGGCGAAGGTCACCCACATCGCCCCGGCCGATGGCCAGGGCGAGATCATCGGTTCGCCGGTGGTCGCCCCGGGCGTCATCGAGTATGCGCTCAAGCGGCTCGGCCTCTGTGCTGGCATCACCGATGCACCTTACAAGACCACTACCGAGGTCTATCCCGACAGTCCCCGGGCCACCGCCGAGCAATGCAACGCCGCCCAGGTGGCGGCGGTGTGTGCGGCGATCGATTTCGCATTGGCGAACGGTGCAATGAGAGCAGGGGCGAGGTCGGCGGTCTGATCGGGAAGACAAAGCCCGAGTGGCGTAAAGATCCGGCGCTCTTGTTGTCCAGACGCACTCACATGGCGACAGATCCGGCTCGGACGTCTCGCGATGTCCGGCGACTGAGTCACGATCCCATCGGTGGTTGAAACGAATGGGCAATACATCGAGCGGATGAGCTGTCCCTTATCGGTCTTCATCGGCGCAGCATGTCTCCATGGATCCGGGCAATCCGTCCGGAGCGGACCGAGGAGAATTTCATGTTGGATTGGCCGGAATACCGCAAAGAGCTGGTGGGTCGCATTGGTGAGATCGGCAAGCTGAGTCCCGATACCTTGGCTGGCTACCAGACCTTGTCCAAGGCCGGACAGAAGACCGCGCATCTGGATGCCAAGACCCGCGAACTGATTGCGCTGGCGGTGGCCGTGACCTCTCGCTGCGATGGCTGCATCACCGTCCACGTCGCCGAGGCGCTCAAACACGGCGCCAGCCGCGAGGAGATCGCCGAAGCGCTGGGCGTGGCCGTAGCACTCAATGCCGGTGCGGCGATGGTGTACTCCGCTCGCGTCATGGATGCCGTCGGCGCTTATGGCTCTCCAGCATCGGTGCAAGCGCCATGACCGACAGGCTGCAAGCCGTGTCCAGTGCGCCCGCGTCATCGCCGCCGTTCCAGGCGGTGGTGACCTCCACGCTCGATTTCGACGGCACGCTGGCGCGCCTGAAGCAGGGCATCGATGCGGCGGATCTGTGGCTGATCCAGGAAATCGATCCGCAGATGTTGTTGCGGCGTGGTGGCTACCTCATCGCGCCGGCGCGACAGTTGCTGTTCTTCCACCCGCGCTATGTGGTGCGCCTGTTGGCGGCAGATCCCGCCGCGGTGGTGGAAATCCCCCTGAAGCTGGTCGTGCTGCAGATGCCTGACGGCAGCGTCACCGTTCGTCATGCGGACGTGCGCGCCCAGCTCGATCGTTATCCGGGCATGCTTGCATTGGCCGACGAACTGGCCGCCATCAGCGCGCGCCTGCTGGCATCGGTGGCGCCACCGATAGCGCCAGTGTGAACACGTCACATCCCGGCTTGGCAGGGTTGGGCGTGCGCTAAGCTGGCCGCCCGATTCGATCATGCCGGCGCCATGGATACGCTCAGCGAACTACTAGACGGCCACCCCGCTCGCGGCGACCTCGATGTGCGTTGCCAATGGTCCGGCCGCTGGTCTGTACCGCATGTCGCCGAAGCACCGGGCACCGTACGCTTCCATGTGGTCATGCGCGGAGTAGCGTATCTGCGCGTGGCGGGCGAGACACCACGAGAGCTGGCGGCGGGCGACATCGTCGTGCTGCCTTCGGGCGATGCCCATATCCTGGCGGGCGACCCAGGCGACTGGGACGCGCCGCGGCCGAATGCCAGCCTGCGCACCCATCCGCTGCTGAAGTGGCAAGCGGGCGACGAGGCCGAGCACGCCTTGGACATGTTCTGTGGCCGCATCGACTTCGGCGGCGGCGCCGCTACTCTGTTGGCGTCGCTGCCGAGTGTGTTGCACGTGCCAGGCGAGGCCAGTCTGCCGCTGGCTTCGTTGGCTCCGCTGATCGAGTTGATGCGACGTGAAGTCAACGATGCCGCACCCGGCGCGCGCAGCGTGGTCGGGCAGTTGTCGTCCGCTCTGTTTGTGTTGGCGTTGCGCCATTGGTGGAGCCGCAGCGACGAATTGCACGGCGTGCTCGGCTTGCTGCGCGAGCCGCGTCTGCGTCCTGCCTGCACCGCCATGCTGCTCCGCCTGCACGAGCCGCTGACCGTGGAGACCCTGGCTGGTGCCTGCCACATGTCGCGCTCCAGTTTTCTGCGCCTGTTCGAGCGCGCCACGCAGGCCACGCCAGCAAATATGCTGGTGCAGTTGCGCATGGACACCGCTGCCGTGCGCCTGCGACGCGACAGCGACGGCATCGCCAAGGTCGCCGAGATGGTAGGTTTCCTGTCCGAGTCGGCCTTCATCCGCGCGTTCGAGCGACACAAGGGCGTGAGTCCTGCTGTCTATCGCAAGCAAAGGGATAAGGTTCATTGAAAATGAAATCCAGAAGCCAGAGAGGGCAATTTGCGATGCCGGTTGATCAGGTGTCAGTCCAATGAAAGTCAGGTCGCTTGAACCCGCTGATGCCCCAGCCTATCAAAAGCTCCGGCTGCGGGCGCTGCAGGAAAGCCCGACGGCTTTCAGTGCAAGTCATGCGGACGAGGCTGGCCGATCCATGGACGAGGTGGCTGCCCGGATCACTCCGGCTGTCGACGGATCCATGCGCATGTTGGGCATCTTCGAGCTGGATGAGTTGGCCGGATTCGTTGCCGTCGTCCATCCGCAGCGAGAGAAGTTGCGCCATGGGGTAGAGCTGGCCGGCATGTATGTCGCTCCGGCATTCCGCCGTCGCGGATTCGGCCGAGCGCTGCTGATGGCGGCGGTGGCGCACGTCCGATCCATCGGCGGCGTCCGCCAGATCCGGCTCGGCGTCAACGTGGCGAACAAGGAAGCCCGGGCGTTGTACCAGTCGATCGGTTTCGCAAGCTATGGGGTGGAGCCGGACGCGTTGCAGATCGATGGTGTGTTCTACGGCGAGGAGCGCTATGTGCTTCGGCTGAACCTGGGCGACTGACAGCCGATCGCTCCATGGGAAACCCGATCTTTGCCCGGATCACGCCGTTTCTCTTCGCTCTTAGGATGTGTTGTGCGATTCTTCGCGGCAAAGTGCAAGTGTGATAGTGGGAAAGGGACCCGCTGCTGGTAAGCCATAGTAGGAGCCGTGGCTGGGTGAGGGGCTCGCCGATTGATTACGGCGTACCCGAACGCAATCCAAAACGCGATGGATGGGGGTGGACAATGTTTCGTGGAAAAGTAGTCTGTTTGGCGCTGCTTGCTCTTGCTGCTGCCGGTACTTCTCTGGCCCAGCAGCAAAATCAGCAATCGACACACGATGCGCAGATGCAACAGCAGGCTCAGGCTTATAGCCGGAGCGAAGCTTCCGGAAATGAATGGGAGCGGGGCTACGACCAGCGCTCCGTCAAGGCAATGTCCGATCTGCCCAAGGTCCGGGCGCATTTGACCGAAGTGTGGCAGCACTTCGGCATGTCTGCGAAAGATGCCGCGACGGTTGCATCAGCCTATCGAGTCGGCGATACCAATCTCGATCGCGCCTCATCGCTGACCGGCAAGAGCGACGCGGAGATCGCATCCATGCTCCAGTCCTCTCTCAGCGCCAAGAACTATGTTTTGGCCGACCTTCTGATGATCAACTACGAGAGGAAAAGGATTCACACCACGGCGGGGAATTAAGTCGAAGAGCAGCCCGCTCGCTGTCGGCTGCGCGTTCTGGAGGATGACAGCGAAGAGCACGGTTTGCTTTCGGCTGGATCGCTCACCCGGCAAGCCGTCCGCAGGAAAAACAACGGCCACCCATCGACGCATGGCGTGTCGATGGGTGGGTTGTCCTCAGGGATGGACGGTTTCGCCCGATCGCTCGGTCGATGACGGCTTCGGCACCGTTTGCGGCTTCGGGCTGCCCAGCAATTGCTGCAGTTTCAGATACACGCCATTGGTCCAGCCGAAACCGATCACGTTGTCCTTGTAACCGGCGCTGATCTTGACGTCGGCATTGCCGCTGACCATGTTGTATTTCTCGCGGATGGTGCCGTCGGCAGCAAGACTGCGGTCGATGGTGCCGTTGAATTCATGCGCGATGCGACGCGCTTCCTGGTGGAAGCCGTAGGCATCCAGGCCGGAAATGGCCAGCCAGTTGGTCGGCGCCCAGCCGAACGGCGCATCCCATTGCGCGCCGCTCTCGCGATCGCTGGTCTGCAGGCCGCCCATCCGCTCGAACAAGGCCAGCTTGCCGCGAAGTGATGCGGCTTGCTGCGGCGAGGCCAGGCCGGCCCACAGCGGATAGAACGTCGCGACGAAGTGATAGTCGGACGGCTTGCCGGTGACGAAGTCGTAATCCATGTACATACCCCGGTCGGGGCGCCACAGGTACTTGTCGATCGCCCGGTGCCGCGCCTCGGCGGCGCTGGCCCAGCGGCTGGCATCCGCATCGAGGCCAAGCTGCACGGCGAAATCGTGCAAGTCGCGTTCATAGCGGTATAGCAGGCTGTTCAGGTCCACCGTGGCGTACTGATGGGTGGAACCGCCGAACGGACCGACCCGAAACGAGGTGTCGAAGCCCGACTCGCGCATCGCGCGATCGCCCAGGTAATAGTCGGCGCTGAGGCGGTAGCCGCCGGTCCACGCCCCTGCGCACACCGTCGAGGCGCGTACGTCGCAACTGGTGGTTTTCAGGCGTGCGGCTTCCGCGTCGTCGGGGTGCTCCGAGGCCTTGACCAGATAGCCGGGATCCTTCGACGGATGCGCCATCAGCCACTTGATCACACCGCGAAAATAACTGCTGTCGTGCATCTCCAGCACCGGGCTGGTGCCGCCGTAATCGTAATAGCGCGAAAGGCCCGTGTCGCCCGCGAGATGCTCCTTGCGCATCCAGGTCGAGTAGTCGCGCACGGCCAGCGGATACGCCTGCTTGAGCCATGCGCGCGCCTCGGCCTTGTCGTGGAAGCTGTCCGGATCGTCGAGCACCGCGCGGATCATCGAGCTCAGAAACGGCGGCTGCGATCGGGTGAGGTAGTACGTGCGGTTGGCGTTGAGCACCGCACCGTAATACTTGACCTCGAACAGCGCGTTGTCGACCATGCCGCGCGCCAGCGCCTCGCGATGGTCCGCCACCAGGCCGAGCACGATGAAATAGCTGTCCCAGCCATACATCTCGTTGAAGAACCCGCCAGGCACCACGTACGGATGCGGCAGATAGAGCAGTCCCTGCTTGGGTAACTGGGTGGGCGAGATATCGCCGAGTTCGCCGACGGCGCGTGGCAGCACATGCACGTCGACGCGGCAATGTTTGGCGATCCCGGCCAGGTCCGGTGGCGTCGGCAGATCTGCCGGCAGGTACAGCACCGGCTGGGTTTTTATCTTGCTGTCGCTCAGCGACGAGCAATCGTCCATCGATCGCGTGAGCGTGTCCCAGGCATGATCGATATACGCGCGTGTCTTCGACGGGTCGGGCTGGGTCCTCGCCGATGCCGTGGCTACCAGCAGGAATGAAAGCGCGGTCAGTGCGAATCGCTGGAGTGTTTTCATGAGGCAGGCCTGCGTTTCGGAACAATCGGGGAGAGGAGAAGCCGAGACATTAGCTGATGTTACCCCCGGCGATCAGGGACGCCCACCTCCGTGCAGGCCTCGATGCCGACCAGGTGCCGAATTCAAAGCCGGGAGTCAGAATGCGTTTTCTCTCCTTGCCCGATGCCGGAAAGCCGCCCGATGCTCCGAGACGCCACGCTCGCCGATTTTGCCGCCATCCTCGCGCTCAACGAGGCCTTCGTGGCCGTGCTCAGTCCGCTCGATGGCGAGCGTCTCGCGAGGTTGCATGCGCAGGCGGCGCTGCACCGCGTGATCGAACAGGACGGTCGGGTCGCTGCGTTCCTGCTCGCGTTCCGCGAAGGGGCGGACTACGACAGTCCGAATTACCAATGGTTTTCGCGGCGCCATGCGCGCTTTCTGTACGTGGATCGTGTCGTGGTGGCCGGCGGCATGCAGGCGCGGGGTGCGGGTAGCCGGCTCTACCGCGACGTGTACGCGCGGGCGTCGCGCGATGACGTGCCGTTGATCACCTGCGAGTTCGATATCGAACCGCCCAACCCGGCGTCCGAGCGGTTTCACGCCAAGCTGGGCTTTCGCGAAATCGGCCGCCAGCAACTCGGCAGCGGCAGAAAAACCGTCTCGCTGCAGGCGCTCGATGTCGCGGCGGGCCATACATCGCTGGGAAAGATCGATGCCGGGTAACGTTTCATTCCCACGGGGGCCTCGAAAAACCGGCCATTGCCCGTCATCCCAGCGATGCGGTTTACAACAGTGAAGCTGGGATGACGAGCGATTTTTTTGGGGTTCCCTTCTTTCCCGCAACATCAAATCTCACCGATGCGCATCGCGATCTTCGCGCACGATGGCGATGCCGTTCGTGGCGGCACTGTTGATGGTCGCCAGTCCCTTCAGGCTGAAATTGCCATCCTCGTCAACGTCGAAAATGGAGACATGCGAGGCGCTGCCGTCAGCGTCGATCACCGCGGCCAGGTTGCTGCGGTAAGCGATGTCGGTCGGGCTGCCATGGAAGCTCGCAACAACCGCCGCGTCCTGAATGATTTTTTCGCCGTAGACGGCATATCGCGACACCGACTTGCTGGGTGAATTGGCGGAAAACAGGAACGGTCCATCCAGCGTCACCCAGCAAGGTGCGGATTGGGTGCCCGAACCGGTGACAGCCAGCACCGTGTTGTTTCGAACCAGGCTGATCTCGTTTGCGTGGGCGATCGTCACATAGGCGTCGTTGCCGCGCGTAGCCAGGCCGAACGGCGCATTGACGTTGGCGGGAATGTTGGCGACAAGCGTGGTCGAGCCGGTGACCGCGCCATTGCCGTCGAGGTTGACCGTTTCAATCGCATTGCTCTTTTCGCTGATGATCAGCTGACCCTGCAACGTTCCCACTTGAGCGGCGGAGCCATCGCCGATGACCAGCCTGGCCTCGCCATCCGCCCTCGGGTCCATACCGTAACGATCGATCCGATGCGATTCGATATAGGACGTGGTCAAGATGTACAGGTGATCGTTGCCGAACGCGACGCTTACGGGGTTTGTGACGGCCGGAACGAGCTTCTCGTAGCGCAAGCCTGGGTGATCGAAGTCCTTGTCGAAAATCGACACGTTGCCCGAGCCGAAATTGACTACGGCCAGTCGATCATGATTCTGGGCGATGCCGCCAGCGTTGCCACGGACGCCTCCCGCTCCGCCCGTAGCAATCTGTTCGAGCAGAGCCCCTGTCGCGTTGTAGATCATGAGCTGGTTGTGCGTCGTATTCGACGCGGTCACGATCAGCGCTTGTCCGTCGCTCGATGGCGAAGCGCTCTGCGCCGCCACGGCGCCGGCGATGAACAGCGAAAGAAAACCCATGCCACAGGCTGATTTTTTCATATGCGTATCCTCGATTGAACGATTCGGAATGACGACCCGCTAGGGAGTCGTCCTGCAGTGCTTCCAGCTGACCGGGATTGCGTCGGTCTTCCATTCATTCGTCGGGATACGGAAAAAGTTACCCTCGGTTTATCGCCTCATGGAAAGTGAGGTCGCCCTTATGGTTGTCGCGCAGTTTTGCAAGCAGGCGCTATTTGCGCCGACAAAGGCCTATGCTGTGAGAACGATCACGCCAAGAGGCTTCCGCCATGAGCAATGTCTCCGGCAAGACCAGCAATGGATTCACCTACGAAGCGGACTACCAGCCGGCGAGCGCAGGCCGCATCAACTGGACAGCGACCTTTCGCCACAAAGGCGACTACGCCGGCATGCGTCACGGCTGCGTCCACGGCATGCTCGGTATTCCCGCCGAGGCTGTCGATGAGGCGGTGAAAGTCGACATCGAGTCGACATGGACGGATGCCGCGTGACGGTTTGGTCGCCAACAAAGGGCCGTCATTAAAGCGCGGGCATACGAGTCCGATCCGTTCCAGGAGTCGATCCCCGATTGCCCTCATTCCGTAAGATGTTTCGCTCCGCGAGGCATCGCTTTTGCTCTGACCGCCATGCAAATATCGCCTCACCGTCGAAGCTAGGGACGGTGAGTCATTGCTCCACTGGGTATCTATCGCATGCACGCTACGCGCAGGTATCGCATGTGAGATGACCGAGATTGGGGGGCATTTGCGAATCAACAGCCAAAACCCCCGGAAACCAGGGGTGAGTTCAACTACAGGGGAAGTATTGTGAAGAAAGCACCGATGGCCCTTTTGGGCGTAATCCTTGCGGTATCTGGTTGCTCGACTATGACGCCGGCGCGGTATTCCGTATCCGTCGACAACAACATGGCTCTAAAGAGCTATCAAGGTTCGTCGATGAATGTCGTTACTATCGGGGCACCCGAGAAGTACGATTCCAGTTGTCGAATGATGGGGCCGATTCAGGCATCTGATGGCCAGACGATTCCCCAGTTCGTCAACAAGGCTTTCAACGACGAGTTCAAGTTCGCGGGAGTCTATGGTGATGGTGGCGCCAAGCTTACCGGTCGTCTGGACAAGATAGCCTTTTCGTCGTCGTCGGGGCTGACGAATGGCTGGTGGGACTTGGCATTGACACTGAGCTCGGCCAATGGCCAATCGATGTCTGTAGAGAACAAGTACGACTTCAAGAGCGGTTTCGACGCGATCACCGCCTGTAATCAGACCGCCCAGGCATTGGGTCCCGCAGTACAGGACCTCATCAAGAAGACGATCACTGATCCACGTTTCAGATCCCTTTTGCGCTGAGTTATCCCGACTTGCCGGAGGCCCCTGTGATCTCTTCGGGCCTCCGGCACTTCATTCGCATAATGAGTGCCGGTCAGGGCGACTGGTGCTGCATACAAGGCAAAAGTAAGAGGCCGGTACGACGGTCAAGAGGTACCATTCCGCTGCTGGAAAAACCGGGGCCACTGCACTTCCGTGCCAGTTCCTTTTATTCGGAGTGAGCACAGTTTGAAGTTCAGCGCGGTCTAGTGATCTGCCTCACTCGCCGCCACCGCCAACCCCGACACCACGCCCAGCGAGGGATCGCCCTGCACCAGCGGAATCTCAGGGAAGCAGGCTTGCACGCGTGCCTTCACCTGCGGTGAGCGGGACGTGCCGCCGGTGAGGAAGACGCTGGCGGGGAGTTCGTCGAGGTCGCTGCGCACGGTCGCGAGGGTGCGCTCTATCTGGCCGAGAAACGGGGCGATGGCGTCGCGGAAATCTTCGCTGTCGAGTTCGACCGCGAGGCCGTGCTCGATGAAGTCCAGCTCGGCACGATGGCTCGGAGACGTGCTCAAGGCGATCTTGCTGCGTTCGGCCGTCTGGTTGAGCCGGGTGGTAGCACCGGGCTCCTGCAATGCGCGAAGTCGCGCGCCGTAAGGCTCGTCGATGAGGCCATAGTTTTGCTGGCGGAACTCGCGCTGCTTGGGCAGGTTGTGCACGCTGGCGGCATCCACGAATCGATGCGCGGGCATGCTGATCTGATCCTTGCCCAGCTGTGGCATGAAGCTGTACAGGCTGACGCCGACGTCGAGGTCGGTGCCGCCTTTGGGCAGGCCCCAGCTGCGCGCGATCCGCGCGGCTTCGCCGCCGCCGAGTCGGGCGTGGGCCACGTCGGTGGTGCCACCGCCGATGTCGACGATCAACGCGTACTGCCGCTGCTGCAAGCTCTGGTGGTAGTGCATCGCGGCGGCGGCCGGTTCTTCCAGAAATGTCACTTGGTCGAAGCCGGCCACCGCCGCCGCCTCGCGCAGTATCTCGATCGCCTGCACCGAGCCTTGCGCACCCATCGAGCTGCGAAATTCCACCGGCCGCCCGATCACCGCACCGCGCACCGGTACGCCGAACTGGCGGCTTGCGGTGAGGCGGATGTGTTCGAGGATGTGCGTGGCGATGTGCACGATCACTTTGCGTACTTGCGGGTCCAGCCGATAGCCGAACATCGACTTGGGCGATTCGATCAGGTTGCCGCCGCCGCTTTCCAGATAGCCTTCTACCGCTTCCTCGCCGAACAGCGCGTGCTGGAAACTGGCCACCGAGGCTGTGGCGGTCCGGGTCTGCTCTTCCATCCACTGCCGACGCACAACGCGCAACGCTTCGCGGCGCAGCTCGTCTTCGCCGCGCGACGCCGCGGCCTGCCCGCGTGCGGTGGCCGCCGTGGCCTGTTGGCGTTGCCGGGTTCTGGCCAGGCGCAGTTCGGTCTCCAGCCGCGCTTCCAGCGCAGGAGTCAGTGCGAAGTCATCGGGGTCCGGCACCCGTTCGGGGAAAAACACCGCCGTGCGGAACTGCTCGGTGTCGCCGAAACGCACCAAAGCCAGTTCGCCGTCGATGATGGCTGCGGCAGCCGAGTAGCTGGTGCCGAAATCGATACCGATATGCATGAGTCGCGCTGTCGCTATAGGGCAACCCCGCATTATGACGGCTACGGAGGCTGGCGTCTGGTGTACGTATCGCGCACTCGCCGAGCCGGGTGCGTGGACCCCCCGAAACAGTTGCCCGCAAAAAGCCATGAATACGTTTTTGCAGGCCAGAAAAATCTCGCACAATGCCGGCCATTGCCTTCACCCATCGCGACAGGATGTCCATGCATCGTCTTCCCGGCCTCGATCTCCTGCGTGCCATCGCCATCGTCTGGGTGATGCTGTTCCACTCGTTCATCGTCGGCGGCCTCGGGCCTGACTTTGCCTGGCTTTCGCGCTATGGCTGGGCGGGCGTGGACATCTTCTTCGTGCTCAGCGGATTTCTGATCGGCACGCAGGTGTTGCGGCCGCTGCAGCGTGGCGAGCCCCTGTCGTTCGGCGCGTTTTATGGGCGTCGTGCGTGGCGCATCCTGCCCGCGTTTGCGGTGGTTTTGGCGCTGTATGTCTGGTTCCCGGCGCTGCGCGAAGTGCCTGGGATGCAGCCATGGTGGCAGTTCGCCACGTTCACGCTGAACCTGCTGACCGACACCAGCAACCAGGCTTTCTCGCATGCGTGGTCGCTGTGCGTGGAGGAGCATTTCTACATGATCTTTCCGCTGCTGGCATGGTGGCTGACGCGGCGGTCGTCGACGTTGGGCTTCATCAGCTTATGCGCGGCGGCAGTCGTGCTCGGCATTGCCTTGCGCACGACGGTGTGGCTGCACGATACGGCGATGGATCCGCCGCGCAACTGGTTTCTGGAAGACATCTACTACCCGACCTGGATGCGGCTGGACGGTTTGCTGATGGGCATCATGCTGGCCGCGCTGCGGGTGTATCGACCCCGCGCCTGGACACGGCTGCAGGCGCGCTCGAACGTCGCGTTGCTCGGCGGTATCGGGGTGTCGTGCTTCGCGTTGTGGCTGTTCCGCGATCGCACCGGCCTGCTTGCCAATGCGCTCGGTTGGCCGTTGCTGTCATTCGGCTTCGGGCTGCTGGTGTTCGCCGGCGCGGATCGCCAGAGCCTGCTCGGCCGCTGGCGGCTGCCGGGTACCGGCTGGCTGGCCGGCATTTCCTACAGCCTGTATCTCAGTCACAAGATCGCCTTCCATGTCGTGGCGGCGACATTCGGTGCGCAGCTGCAAGGACACGGCATGATCGCCTTCATGACGTACGCGGTGGCCGTACTGATGCTGGGCGCGGCGCTGCATTATCTGGTCGAGCGTCCTTGCCTGCGTCTGCGCGAGCGTCGCGCCATCAGGCAGACTTCGGTGCCGGCGATGGCCGACGCCAGTTGAGCTATCGCTGCGCCTGACGTCGATATCTCATGCCAAGCGCGGGCTGGACGCCGAGTGTTTGCAGAGAGCCTGGCCACGGTCGATGCGGGCTGTCTTGTTGCGGAAAAGAAGGCATTTCGCGCGCAGGTTGTCGTACGACTCCAGATGGTCGTCGAGCCACAGCTTGAACTTCGCGGTGAACAAGTCGTCCGCCTTGTTTTTCGATGGTCGCGGAAGGCCGCTGACGGCGCCACGTTTCCAGGGTTCGTGTTTCAGATCCGCGATGGCCTGGTTGCAGGTATCCGCAAGCCGGAGATCGTGCGGCAGGCCCAGGAATTGACAGATCCGGGCCCATTCGCTGTCGGGCTCATGGACCAGGTCTTCCAGAAATACGAAGGTGTGATTGGCCCGACCGAGGCAGGTTTCATGAATCTGCATGGCGCGATTCCAGCGACGCACCCAGTGCACCGCGCCGCCGCCGAAGGCGTCGTCGTCTTCGAAGCGCAGGTAAGCATCCATCAGCGAGGCCAGCACGTCCGCGCCCGGGCGTATGACGTGGATGAAGCGGGCATCGGATGCGCAAGCTTCGATTTCCGGCATGTACAGAAGATGGTTCGGCGTCTTCTCCACCCACAGCGAACAGCCGGCCTGCAGCGCAAGCGCGTCGAGCAAGTCGATGAACCTGACGGCACAGGCGCTGGAGTGGAACGGTACGCGCCTGACCTGTGGGCGATTACCACCCAACGAGCGCAGCAGCGGGACGATCGATGGCCTTACTTCCTTTCGCATCAACCCGAGGCGCTGGCGCCATCGGCGTCGGCGCGGTTGCGCGCGATGATCGCCCCAGCGCCATTGCAGATCAGCGTAAAGGTGTTCAAAGAACGCCGTCTCGGGCAGCGTGTACACATCCGGATGCCTGGCCAGCATGGCCTGCACGAGCGTCGTGCCTGATCGCGGACAACCAACGATAAAAGTCCGTTGCACGGTTTGCGGGTCTCCACCGACTTGCGCCGGAAGCGACAAGCCCGGCCTCTGCATTCAAACGTGCCTCCATCCGGGTGGTTGACCTGTGAAAAACCGGAGCGCGTGATTCCTGTCGCAAAATGCTGCGAGTCGGATCGCTCTTCATGATGAAGAACAGCTAGCAACAATGCGCCGGATGCGCGGGCGGTGTCCTCGCAGCGCGGGTCATGGATGCGATGGCTGGTGCGGCGCGTCCGTCGGGTTTGACGACTTCACGTCTGGCGATTTCACGATCTCGCTTTCGACGATCATATCGAGCACGTACGCGGTGGGCGGCGCGTCGGCGGGCGGCTGTTTCAGCGTGTAGCGCTTCACGCGCAACACGTTGCGCATGCCGGGCTGATGCACATAGCCATCGATGTCCTGCTGCAGCGGGTGCCATGGGCCGGGCTGGCCGCTATGAAGTCCCTGCGCGTCATAGTGACGTTCACGCACCAGCAGGCACGACTTGTCCGGGATCAGCGGGTGATGGCAGGGCGTCGTGTTGGGCGCCACTTCCAGATACACCGCTTCCCCGGGCCCACCGTAACGTGCCTCCGCTGTCTGCTTGCCGGAGAACGTCAGCGACAAGCCGTTGTCGGCTGCCAGCGTGAGCAGTGGCGTGTCGCCAGCTGTGCTCAGGATCAGCGTGGGCCGCCCTTGCAGCATGGCCTCGATGGTGGATTCGCGCTGCATCAGGGTCGGCTCGGCGCAGGCCATCATGGTATGCAGCAGCGGCGCGGCGACGAGATGGCCCTCGACGAGGGTGTAGTTGCCGTGGATGTTGTTGCAGGCGTTGCTCACACTGATCCGGTCTGCGCTGAAGTCGAGCTGGAGCGGCTGCGGTTTGCCGAACAGCGCATCGAGGCGGCGGTTGTTGCCGTCGACGGCGTCGTGCAATTGCCAGTGATAGCGGGCGAGGGTGATGGTGGACGTCGGCACACTGGCGCTGGCAGGAGCCGGCGTGGCTTCGTGCCGGGCCGCTTCGCATGCGGACACGCAGACGGTGAGCGCGAGCGGGAGCAGGAGTAGGCGGGCTTTCATGGCGAATTCTCCTTAAGGACGCCTTGATCGATTCAACAATCTCGCACGTGAACATGGCTTGACGATGGCATGGGTGTGGCGATGCCTGCCCGCAAAAAAAGCCGCGTCAGGCCTGCACCGGACGCGGCAAATGTTTGAACCGACCACTGCCAGTGCATCGGGTCGCCAGCGGAAGGTTCCGATTGGCCCGAGCCAAGTTAGCGGTCGCCCGTCTCACGGACTGGGATGGCGTGTGGCGATGCCGCCATTCGGCCGTATGCAAGGCGATTGCCTGCTCTCAACCCGCAGGCGAGGAACGTGGCCGGCGCGGCCCCGGCGCGGATTGCCGCCCCTGCGCCGCGTCGATCTCGTCGATCCAGCCCGCGCGCGAGGTCGGAAATGCATCGGCGTAAGGCACGTACGGCTTGATGTCGAGGATCGGAGTGCCGTCGAGCAGGTCCAGCCCGCGTACGCGCAGCGCGCGTTCGCCGACCTCGACCAGTTCGACCGCGGACAGGCCGATCGCGTTCGGCCGGTGCGGCGAGCGGGTCGCCAGCACGCTGCGCTTGCCGCCGCCGCGGGGCGGCCGTACCTCGGCCTTCCAGCCTTCGCTGCGGTGGAACACGAACACCAGCCAGATCCGTTCGAAGCCGGCCAGGTCGCGAAACGCCGCCGTCGGGAAGTCATCTGCGAATTCGATGATGGCTTCGGCCACCTCGCCGGTTTCGGTGCCTTCCACTACCGTAGGTTGATGCGGCGCGTCGATGCGCCGCGCATACGGCGAGCGTACGAAGGCGATCGGATGGCAGGAAAACGCGCGGGAGGTATCGTGCATGGTGGTCAGCGTGGCGGGATGGCGGCATTATCCATCTTTCGCACGCCTTCCCATGGCTTTATCCATCTTCCCCTGTCGAGGACGCCATGCAATACCTGGTCATGATCTACACCGACGACGCCCTGCTTGGCGCGCTGCCCGAGGGCGAGTTCGATACGCTGATGCACGGCTGTTTCAAGCATGCCGATGAATTGCAGGAACAAGGCCATCTGCACTATTCACAGCAACTGGAAGCGCCGACCACGGCGAAGACGCTGCGCGTGCGCAACGACCGCATGACCGTCGTCGACGGGCCGTTCGCCGAGACCAAGGAATACCTGGGCGGTTTCAACCTGATCGAAGCCGACAGCATGGACGAGGCGGTGCGGATCGCCGCGGAATTTCCCTGGTCGCGCACCGGCGCGATCGAAATCCGCCCGGTGCGCGACATGGGCGCGGTGCGGCGCCGGGTGGGTGCATGATGGCTGGCGCTTCCCCCGTGGCGGCGGACGCGCCACCATGCAACTCCTGCCCGCGGTGATCCACCCATGAATGCATCCGACGACGATTACGATGCCGAGCGCGAATTCGACGATGTCGACGAAGACTCGGTCGAGGCGAAGGTCTGGCAACTGCTGCTGCTGATCAATCCCGGCGACGAGGAAACGGCGCTGCTGCAGTTCAACGACTACCGCGAGGCGATGGCCGACGTCGATGCCGACGAGATCGAGCCGATCGAGGTCATCGGCCGGGTGATCGACTGGCGCTCCGGCTTCATCGTCGATGCGCACGACCTGCGTTCGCTGGTGCAGGCGGTCAACGAATTGTCCTCGCGCTGGAACCTGTCGGTCGACTGGAACGGCGACCCGGACGACGACGAATTCTTCGACGACATGGATGCGGCCGAGCTGTTCTCGATTGCCTACGACCGCCTGGCCGAGTTCGGCTACACGCTGTGGGCATGGGAAACCGACGGCGATACTTACGCCGGCTGGATGACGCTGACCCGCGACGGCGAACCGCTGCGCGAACTGGCGACAGCGTTGGGCATCAACCTGCGGCTGGGCAGCGAAGTAAGCTGAGCGGCGATAACGAACGAGGGGCGGCATGGCGCCGTCGGCGACGAGAACACAGGCAGGACAGGTTTCCATGCTGCAATTGATCGGTTTCGATGGCGACGACACGCTGTGGCATAGCGAGGGCTATTACCGTCAGGCGAACGAGGAGTTCGCCACGATCGTGGGGCGCTACGTGGATTTGGGCGACCAGCAGGTGCACGACAGCATGCTGGCGACCGAGCAGCGCAACCTCAAGCTGTTCGGCTATGGCGCGAAAGGCATGGCGCTGTCGATGGTGGAGACCGCGATCGCGGTCAGCGCCGGCCGCATCACGGCAGCCGATATCCATCGGCTGATCGAGCTGGGCAAGGACGTGCTGCAGCACCCGGTGGAACTGCTGCCCGGCATCCGCGAGGCGGTCGAGGCGGTGGCGCAGCATCACGCGGTAGTGCTGATCACCAAAGGCGACCTGTTCCACCAGGAAAAGAAGGTCGCGCAGTCGGGTCTGGCCGACCTGTTCCGCCGCATCGAGATCGTCTCGGAGAAGAACGCCGACACCTATCGGCGTGTGCTGGCCGAGTTCAAGCTGCAGCCGGCGCAGTTCGCGATGGTCGGCAACTCGCTGCGCCCGGATATCGAACCGGTGGTGCGCCTGGGTGGTTGGGGTATCCATATCCCGTATCACGTGACCTGGGCGCACGAACTGGAAAACGGCCTCGACGACAACGATCCGCATGTGCTCACGGTGCAGACGCCTTCGGCGATTCCCTCGGCGGTAGCGCAGTTGCGCGAGCTGGCGGCTTGAATCGCGGGTAGCGCGCGATCCTAGTTGCCATCAGCAGGTTTACCCGATTCGGAGCGCCATGCCATGCACGCCTTGCTGTTTGAAAAGTTCGGTGGCCCCGACGTGTTGCATTGGGGCGAACAGCCCGACCCGATCCCCTCGTCCGGTCAGGCACTGGTGCGCATGCGCAGCGTCGGGCTGAATTTCGCAGACGTCTACCGGCGCAACGGAAACTATCACCTGAGCGGCAGCGCACCGTGGATTCTCGGCTACGAGGGTGCCGGAGTGATCGAGCAGCCGGCAGCTGGCGATTTGCTGTTTCCTGTCGGCACTCGGGTCGGTTTCGCCGACATGCCGTATGCGAATGCCGAGCTGGTCGCGGTGGATCTCGACAAACTGATCCTGTTGCCGGATGACATCACATTCGATATCGCGGCCGCGACCCTTCTGCAGGGACTGACCGCGCAGTATCTGGTGACCGATAGTTATCGCGTGCGGCGTGGCGATGTGGCGGTGGTGCACGCCGCGGCCGGTGGCGTCGGTCAGCTGCTGGTGCAGATGTTGAAGGCACTGGGTGCGAGCGTGCTGGGCGTGGCATCCAGCACCACGAAACGTGCTGCGGTGCTGGCGGCCGGTGCGGATGCCGCGTGCGATTACGGCGAGCTGCTGGTGCAGACTAAGGAACTGAGCGCAGGGCGCGGTGCCGACGTGGTCTACGACTCGGTCGGTCGCACCCTGGGCGACAGTCTCGGCGCGGCACGCGTCGGCGGCACCGTGGTGTTCTACGGCATGGCGGCTGGCGATCCCGATCCGGTCGATCCGCGCTTGCTGATGGATCGCTCGCTGACGCTGACCGGTGGCGATCTGTGGAACGTGCTGACCAGTGCATCCATCCGCCGTGAGCGGGCGGCCGCATTGTTCGAGCAGATGCGCGCCGGCCGGTTGCGGCCGAACATCGCGGCGCGTTTTCCGCTAGTCGACGGCGCCCGCGCGCACGCGTATCTGGAAAGCCGCGAGGCGATCGGCAAGGTGTTGCTGACGCTGTGATGTGCGCCGCCTGGCGAGCGCCAGGTGCCGGGCTATGGCGGCGGGTCTGCCGGCTTGTCGTCGTCGAAGCCGGTGTAGCCGTCCGGGAAGATCGGGGTGCCGTCGTCTTCCAGGCCCAGCATGTCGGCCAGCGCCTTGGCGGCGGCGGTCTCGGCGATGGTCTTGTCGCGGAAGCTGCGGTTCTCGCAGATCGCGAAATACATCGGAAAGCCGCTCTTGCGCGGCGTGACCGCAAGATAGGCGGTATAGCGGGAGCCCTCGAGGGTGGCGCCGGAGCGGGCAAGGTAATTGTCGAACTCGCGCTCGGCCATGGATGGTTATCCTTTAGAGGAAAGACTCAGTGTATCGCCTGACGGCAGCACCGCCTCGCTGCCAAAACCGACGAGGCGCTCACCCTCGTCCAGCGGCAGCACGGCGTGGAAGATGCCGTAGTCGATGATATTGAGTCCCTTGCCGTCGTCGCTGACGAGATCGAGATAGCGATGGTTCCAGCGCAGGTCCTGATGGCTCCATTGCCGGCGTGCGAGCATGGACTGCGAGGTCGTCTCGTCGATGCCTTCGATGCTCAGCAGGAAGGCTGACTGGGTGTTTTCCAGTGTTTCCAGGGTCTCGCCGTGGAGTGGGCTGGTTTCATCGATCACATGCATCAGGCTCCAGCTCAGCATGAAGATCGGATGGCGATCGCGCACCAGCTTCAGGTCGTGGATCCTGCGCAGCTTGAAACCCTCCGGCGATGTCTCCAGGCGCAGCAGATGCAATTGCGCCGACGCTTCGGCGATCAGATTCAGCCGGGTGTTTGCCGCACGTATCATCAAGGTCGGCTTGCCGTCGATGATCCGCACGATGGGATGATCAGTGAAGATGATCTTCGCGCGCGGCCGCGAGAAGCGCGAGAAGATCAAGCCGGTGACCACCGCGATGCAGACCATGCCGGTGAAGATTTCCACCGTGGCCACGATATGGGCGTAGACGGTCTGCGGATGCATGTCGCCGTAACCGACCGTGGCCAGCGTTTCCACGCTGAAGAAGAACGCGCCGGCGAAACCGTGCGGATACTGGTTTGCGATGGACTGCGCGCCGAGCTGATAGAGCCCGGCAAACAAGGTGTTGAGCAGCAGGAAGATGGTCGCCGCCAGGCCGAAGAACACCGGCCAGCGCACGGTCAGCGCGCGATGATAGATATCGTCCCAGATGCGGTGTGACAAGCCCTGGCTCACGAACGGCCGGCCGGCGATGTCGACCGTCCGGGGCTGATTCAGGAAACGCAGTATCTGCTTGGGATTCATCGCTGGCTTGATTCGCAAGAATGGATGCCGTTCAGGACAGGGCGGCCGGGCGTATCGATTGTAGCGCGCGTCTTGCGGCGGTCTCTGCCACCGGTCTGTGGCAAGCTGCGCTATCCATGCTTCGGTAGTGCGCCATGCTTACGCCCTTCGACATTTCATGCCCGTATTGCGGCGAGCCCATCGAGATCCTGGTCGATGCATCGGCCGGCGATCAGCATTACATCGAAGACTGCCAGGTATGTTGCCGGCCCATCACGCTGAGCATCCAGATCGATGAGGACGGCGAGCCGCAGGTAACCGCGGCATCCGAAAACGACGTTTGATGGGAGCGGCCGCACTCATGCGATGGTCTTGCCCGGTGCTGCTGCGATGACTCGCATCGACCATCCGGTGCCGCGCATCGTGCTGGATACCAATGTGTGTCTGGACCTGTTCGTGTTCGGCGACTCGTTGAGCTCGCATGTGCTGGCGGCGCTGCGGAGCGGGGCGGTGCAGGCGGTGACGCGCGACGATTGTCGCGAGGAATGGCACCGGGTGCTGCACTACCCGCAACTGCCGATCGACCATAGACAGCGTCCCGGGTTCCGTGACGCTTTCGACGCCTTGATCCAGTGGCTGCCGTCCGAGGCATCGACGGTAGGCGACGATGAAGTCCGCCTGCCGCGCTGCGCCGATCCGGATGACCAGAAATTTCTGGAGCTGGCGCTGGCATCGGGGGCCAGCTGGCTGCTCAGCAAGGACAAGGAGCTGTTGAAGCTGGACCGGCGCACCCGCAGCACCGGACTGTTCGCGATCCGGTTGCCGCAGTCGTGGTCGATAGCCGACGCGCGACCGCACAAGCCCGGGTGACCGGGTGACTGCTCGCTTCAGTCTCGCCGCAACTCACCGGCTTCGGTGATCGCGAGGCCTTGCGCCAGTAACGTAGCGCGGGTCGCCGCATCGGTGTCCGGCGTCACCGGGCGGCTGAGATCCCACAGCAGGCGGGCGCGAAAACCGAGCTCCAAGGCATCCTGCGCCGTCCACAGCACGCATACATCGCGTGCCAGACCGCATACGAACACCTCGTCGACATCGCGCTCACGCAGCCAGCCGGCCAGGCCGGTGCTGGGACGCGCGCCGCCCGGGCCGTGGTTCTCGCGAAAGCCACTGTAGGAGTCCACGCCGGGATCGCTGCCTTTGCGGATCACCGCATCGAGCGCCGACCAGTCGACCGCCGGGTGCAGCTCGGCGCCGGGCGTGCCCTGCACGCAATGGTCCGGCCACAGCGTCTGTGGCTGGCCGTACAAGGCGAGCTGTTCGAACGCCGCGCGGCCCGGATGCGAGCTGGCGAACGAGACGTGCCCTCGTGGATGCCAGTCCTGGGTCGCCACCACGTGGTGGAAGAGGCGCGAGCGCAACAATCGGTCGATGCCCGGCACGATCGCGTCGCCCTCGTGGCAGGCCAGCGCGCCACCGGGCATGAAGTCCGGCTGCACGTCGACGACGATCAGCGCGGCGCGGGACGAGAGATGGTGGCTCATGCTGCAGTTCGCGGATGGACAGGCGTATGAGTCTAGCGCGGCGGCGTCGCCTGCCCGATGCGCGGCTGCAGGCATAATGCACAGGACAACCATCGATGGAAGCCGCGGCACCATGCATTACGATCAAAGTTGGATGGGCTACGGCATCATCGGCGGCATCGAGGCGGGAATCATTTCGGCACTGGCGGGCTTGCTGCTGTTCGGTCTGTTCCATTGGCTGGGAGGGCGCAACGACTGGAGCTATGGTCCGCAGATCGGCTGGTCGTTCCTGCTGGCGACTGTGCTGACGGCCAGCGGCGATCTGTGGGATCTGTTCTATTTCAACTATGCGCGCTTGCAGTCGCTGCAACTGCTCAAGGCCAAGCTGGCGCAGGTGCATGACCCGGACGGTATCGGCACGCGAGTGTTATGCGAGTTGCTGGGTGTGGCGCTGGGCATCTATATCGGCTGGTTGTGCAGTCGCCGGGGAGGGGGTTCCGGCGACAAGCGCGAGTCGGGTTGAGACGCCACGCCGGCGCGGATGCTTCGGAGGGTCATGGGATGGCCGGTAGCCGGTGCGCGAACATCCATGGCCACAGTTCCGCAGTGGCATAAGCCGCTTCCCATGAGCCATGTCCGAGGCCAGGGAACTCGGTGTAGCGGACCTCGTCGCCCCGCTTCTCGAGGGCGGCGTGCATGCGGTGCGATTCGTCCGGCGGCACGACGTCGTCGACGGCACCGTTGAAGATCCACACCGGCAGCTTGCCGATGCGCATGGCCACCCATGCATACGGATCGGTGATTCGGGCGGGAATGCCCCGCACGCGCAACCACTCCATGTCATTGGGATGGCTGATGCCGCCGCAGATGATCGCGGCGGCGGCGAACATGCCGGGATGATCCAGTGCGATCTGCCACGAGCCGTAACCGCCCATCGACAGGCCGGTGAGGTAGAGCCGCCGGCGATCGCCACGCCAGCTCGCGATGCTGTCATCCAGCGCCTGCAATGCCATCTCCTCGACCTCGCCGCTCCACTCGCTATCCGCTGGCGCCTGCGGAATCACCGCTACCGCGGGGAAGTTCTTGCCGTGCTGCGCCAGCCGCGGCGGCAGGCCCTGGCTTAGCTGGCTGTGGTTGTCGTTGCCGCGCTCACCGCTGCCATGCAGGAACAGCACCACGGGCCATGTGCGTTTGGCCGTCCAGCCGTCCGGAATGAAGACCTGGTACCGGTATGTCTTGCCATGCAGCTCCAGCGAGCGCGGTATGAAGTGCGCGGGTTCGCCCGCATGGCTGGCCAGGCTGACGACCATCAAGAGAAGTAGCAGGATGAGATGGCGCATGGCAGGAAATCCACGATGAAGTACTCCAGTTCATGATGATGCCGCGTGGTGGGCGAGCCGCATCGCCTACAGCAGCGGATCGAACAGCCGCGCCACGTGCATCGCCACCCGGCGCAGGTATGGCGCATCGCGGTATTCGCGCTCGTCCACGGCGCGGGCATGGCGGAAGTCCTCCGTCAGCATCGTCGCCACGTCGGCGGCGAAAGCAGGGTCGACGGCCAGCGCAGCGACCTCGAAGTTGAGACGGAACGAGCGGCTGTCCAGGTTCATGCTGCCGATCGCGGCGCTGTCGCTGTCGATCAGCAGCGCTTTCTGATGCAGGAAGCCGGGCTGGTAGCGGAAGACGCGAATGCCGGTGCGCACCGCGTGATAGGCATGCAAGGTGGAGGCGAGAAATACCGTGTGGTGATCCGGGCGGACCGGAATCAGCACGCGCACGTCGACCCCGCGCAACACCGCCAGCTGCAGCGCCGCACGCACGGCGTGGTCGGGCACGTAGTAAGGCGTACTGAGCCATACGCGCTGACGCGCCGCGTTGATGGCCGCAGCGAAGAACAGCGAGCCGGTTTCCTGCAGATCGGCCGGGCCGCTGGCGACGACCAGCGCAGTGGCGTTGCCGTCACAAGGTGGCGATGGCAGCAGCGGAGGCCGCGCGCCGGTGATCCACTGCCAGTCGTCGGCAAACAGCTGCTGCAGGTCGGCTACGGCCGGTCCTTGCAATTCCAGCTGAGTATCGCGCCACGGCGCCAGCGGCGGTTTCAGGCCCAGGTATTCGTCGCCCACGTTGAGGCCGCCGACGAAGGCGCGCGCACCGTCCACCACCACGATCTTGCGATGGTTGCGAAAATTCAGCTGCAGCCGGTTGCGCCAGCGATGGGTGGCAAACCGGTGGATCGCCACGCCGCCGGCGCGCAGCGTGTCGACATAATGCCGCGGCAGCGCATGGCTGCCGATACCATCGAACAGCACGCAGACCTGCACGCCGGCGGCCGCGCGCTCCAGCAGTATTTGCTGCAGGCGCCGGCCGAGCGCGTCGTCGTGGATGATAAAGAACTGCACCAGCAAGCAGTGCTCTGCCGCGGCCATCGCTGCCAGCATCACGTCGAACGCGGCTTCGCCGTCGATCAGCAGGCGCAGTTTATGGCCGCCGCGAAATGGCCGCCCCTGCAGCGCGCTGATTGCGGCGAAACGGGTGCAGCCGGAGTCGATGGCGAGCGTATCCGCCGCGGCAGATACCGAGCGCGGCAACGAGCGATGCCCCACGCGATAACCGAGAAAGCGGCTGGAGCCCAGATACAGGTACGGCAGCAAGGTCACGTACGGCAGCAGCAACAGACCCAGCGCCCAGCCGATCGCGCCCTGCGGCGTGCGCGTATACATCACCGCGTGCATCGCCGCGAACATGCCCAGCAAGTGCAGCAAGGCGATGCCGAGGGTGAATGCGCTGGCTGTCATCGCGGGCCCCGGTGGCGCTAGGCGCGCAGCAGCCGATCGGCCAGATGGCGAGCCTGCTGGCGAATCTCCGGCATCGCGGTGGATTCCCACAGCGTTCCGCGCAACAGACTGCCGATGGCGAACAGGTGCGGCCAGTGCTGGCCGTCATGTTGCAGCCGGCCATCCGTGTCGGCCTTGACGCCCAGCCCGAGCGGGTCGGCCGCGATGTGCGCATTGGTCAGCAGCTGGCTGATCAGCCGATGGCTGGTTCGACGCACGTCGGTATCCAGGCCGACGGTCTGAATGATCAGGTCGGCATTCAAGGTGCGCGTCTTGCCGGCGTGGCTCAGGTTCAGCTGCAACGCGTCGCCGACGGCGTCCACCGACTGCACGCGTCCGCGCTGGCGTTGCAGGCGTCCGGTCTGCTCCAGCACGGTGATCGCCGCACCTACCTGCGGCGGCATGCGGTGACGGACGCGCTCCCAGGCCCAGCGCGCGTGGCGCATGAAGCGCGCGCGTTGTTCCAGCGGCAGATCGGCCCACAGGCCGGGCACGTGCGGCCGCACACTGTCGACGACGGTGCGCCACTCCTTGCCTTCCTGCGCGATCGCCTCGCGCATCAGGTGCATCCAGTGCCGGATTTCCGGTGCGTCATGCATCGCTTCGATCAGTTCGGCGCTGTCACCGGCGGGCGCGGCGGCCGCATGCAGATGCGCCTCGGGCAGCAGGCCGTGACGAGAGACCGCGATGAATTCGGTCTGCGGCCATTGTGCGGAGAGTTCGAGCAGGACGTCGACCGCGGTGAGTCCCAGCCCGATCAGCACAACTTTGCGCGGCGGCTGCAACTCGCCGGCCGCAGCCAGCAAGCTCCACGGCTCCACCACGTAGCGGCCGCTGGCGAGTGCGCCGGCGCTGACGCCGGGTAGCGGCTGCGGCGTCAGTGCACCCAGCGCCAGCACAGCGGCGTCCACCTGGTGGCTTTCCTCGCCGTGGATCACGGTGGCGCCCTCGCGCTCGGGCACCAGCGCATCGACTGCGAATGGGATGATGTTCACGTCATGTCTGTGCGTCTTGCCCTGCTGCAGTGCGCGCGCCACTTCCGCCTCCAGATAGTCGCCGTAGCGGTGGCGGGGCAGGAAGTCGGTGCCGGAGATCGCCGGATCGTCGCGCTGCACGAAGTCCAGAAAGCCGCGCGGCTTGCCGGCGAACATGCTCATCGACGCTGCCCGCACGTTCAGCAGGTGGCGGTCCGATTTGGTGCTGTAGGCCACGCCGCGCGCCGACGTGCCGCCGCCCGTATACCAGTCCAGATGCAGCGGCTGCGGCGGCTTGCGCTCCAGCAGTTCGCTGAGCAGCGTGGCTGCCGCGGCACCGCCACCGATGATGGCGACCCGTCGAAACATGAAATTCCTTGTTGGGTGGTGTCGTGCGGGTCAGCGCAACAGATGCCCGGCAATCGCGCTGCGCTGGGGCTGCGCGATCCATCGCCCGGCCGGCTCCGCCTGCTCGTACGCGAGGTACTCTGCCAGATTGCCGCCGTAGACGTGAAGGGTGAGCGCCGTATCGTAGCGGGACAGATTGCGACAGCGGTGCGCATAGTGCCGATCGCCTTCGAACCAGGTGGCGTCGCCCGGGCCGAGCCAGTCGAGGCCTTGCATGCGCAAGTCGCCCGAGACGGGATCGCGTCTGTACGACTGCACTTCCAGTGCGCCATGCAGGGTCAATTCCAGGCCCCACAAGCCGGCGTGATCGTGTACCGGGGTGAGGTGGTTCGGTGGCCATGCCATCACCAGCACGCTGAGTGCCGGTTTGCTGCGCTCGGCCAGCAGCCAACGTTCGAAGCCGCGTCGGCGTGCATGCAGCGGTGCCAGGCGTGCGGCCATCGCCGGTGCATTCTGATGCACCACCCGACCCAGTTCGCGTGCCATCAAGGCGAGATCCGGCTGCTCGGCGGCGCCATGTTCGAGCGCGATCGCGCGCAGGGTTTTCAAGGTGTTCGAGTGCTTGCCCATGCATGGAACCTGGCAGGGTGGATGGGCGCCAGTGGAGCATGCGTATCGTTAAAGACGCGTAAGCCGGCAGTCGATATTCGCCATGTTGAAGCGTCCGCGCCGGCTCGTAGCGGCGAGCGCCTGCGGACCTGGAAAAGCCCGGCCGGGCTTGGTGCGGCCGGGCTTGGTGCAGCGGTCAATCGAGCAACTGGAAACTCACCGGCACCCGCGCCCATGCACGCACCGCCTGCCCATTCACCATCGCAGGCTGGAAGCGCCATCCGGCGAGGACCTGATCCCGGGCGCTGCGGTCGAGCAGGGCATAGCCGCTGCCCTGTTCCACCGTCACTTGCAGCGGCTTGCCGGTTTCATCCACCAGCACTCGCAACAGCACGGTGCCGTGCATGCGCTGTTGCCGGGCCTGCGCGGGGAAACGCAACGGGGCCACGCGATAGGCCAGACTGGCCTCGATCGCGGGTGCCGCCACCGCCGCGCCGGGAGCGGCATCGCTGGGCAGCAGCGTCGGCGCGCTGATCGGCGGCGCGGCGATACGGCCTTCCTCGCGGGGCATGACGACGGGCGGGCTGACCGGTGTGGGGCGCGGAAGCGCCCGCGGCAGTATCGGTGGATGCAGCAACGGCTTCAGCTCGACCGGCAGTGGCGGCGGAAGCACCGCCGGTGGATCGATGATGCGGATCAGCGACGTCGGAGTGAGCTGGCTGACTACCGCCAATTGCGCCGGAGTGATCGGTCGGGTGGCAATCAGGATGACGGCCAGGTTGAGTGCCATCGCGGCGCTGAGGGCGGCGATGCGTGCACTGTCGGGGTGTGGGCGATGAGCAACGGCCAGGCTTGCGGACGACATGGGCGACCTCCTGACATCGACTGTGGGGATGTGGCGGCAGTCGCGCTGCGTGAGCAGGGGGATCGCGCTGCCGCGACTGAAGCGTATGCCTCTGCGGTGATCTTGCGCAAGCAGGTGGCTGGACGGCCATACGGGGGCGGCGTTGTCGCGGGTCGCGAGGTACTTCTGCAAAGTCCATCATCGGCAACAGGCCACGCGTGCCGGGAAGAAAGGCGACGACCTTGAACTCAAGGGATGGCTGTGGCCACGCTGCACGGTAGGCCAACGGTAGGCAAGCGTCGACGCGCCCGTTAAGGTAGTCGGGGTGCTGGCAGGCCTGCCGCGCAGTCAGGAGCTCACCATGTCCGTCACATCCGGCGCGCTGATCCCGCGCTACAGCTTCGGCGACGAACTGGCCAGCAGCGTCATTCACGGCGTCGGCATCGTGCTCAGCATCGCCGGGCTGGCCACGCTGGTAGCGTTTGCGGCGCTGCATGGCAATGCGCTCACCGTGGTCGCCTGCGCGGTGTTCGGCACGTCGCTGGTGCTGCTGTATACCGCCTCCACCCTTTACCACTCGATTTCCGTCGCCGCCGCCAAACCGGCCCTGCGCGCGCTCGATCACATCGCGATCTATGTGTTGATCGCCGGCACCTATACGCCGTTTACCCTGATCGCGCTGCCCGGTGTCTGGGGCTGGAGCTTGTTCGTGGCGGTGTGGATGCTGGCGCTGGCCGGCAGCGTGCTGGAGCTGGGCCTGTTCAGGCGTTATCACAAACTGGCCGTGCTGCTGTATGTGGGCATGGGCTGGATCGGCATGGTCGCGTTCGAGCCGCTCAGCAAACATCTGCAGGCCGGCGGCATGTTGTTGCTGATCGGCGGCGGCGCGGCCTATACGCTGGGCGTGCCGTTCTATCTGTGGCGGCGGCTGCCGTACCACCATGCGCTGTGGCACGTGTTCGTGCTGGCCGGCAGCGTGCTGCATTTCCTCGCCGTGCTGCTGTACGTGATTCCCGACGCGCGGACATGAGCATGCCGCCGGCGGCACTCGCTGTCATGCGTGGCGAGCTCGAGGACGCGGCCGCGCATCTGGGCAAGCTGCATGATCTGCGCTTCAAGCCGATGTTCGGTGGGCTGATGGCCTGGCTCGATGAAAAGCCGTGTGCCTGGCTGACGCCAGGCAGCATGGCATTGAAACTGGCGCCGGCCGACCAGCCGGCGCTGCTGCAGCTCGCCGGTGCGTCGCGGTTGATCGCCCAGCCGGGTGCGGCGCCGAGCCGGCATTACATCGTGCTGCCCGCTGCGCTCAGCCGCGACACGGTGCAGCTGGCCGGCTGGCTGGCGAAGAGCGCCGCCGGCGCGCCGCGCCGATCGCGCCGCTGACCTGTGCCCGGTCAGCCGAACAGCATCGCCACGCCGAACAAGCCGACCATCACGAACGAGAGCACGAGTTTGACCAGCGTGCCGAACAGCAGGCCAAGCCAGGTGCCGACCCCGACATGCGCCGACCGCAGCATGCTGGTGCCGGACGCCAGCTCACCGCCGAGCGCGCCGAGAAACGGCCCCAACAGCAGGCCGGGAATGCCGAAGAACATCCCGATCAGAGTGCCCACCGTGGCGCCCCACAAGGCCAGCTTGCTGGCGCCGACGCGTTTGGCGCCCAGCGTGCTGGCAACGAAATCCACGATGACGCCGAGGCTGCCCAGAGCGCCGATGATCAGCAGCCACCACAGGCCGAGATGCCGGTAATCGTCCACTGCGGCGACCAGCCATATCCCGCCGAAGAGCATCGGAATCCCCGGCAACGTCGGCAGCACGGCACCGGCCAGACCCCCGACGATCAACAATGCGGCGAGTACGTACAACGCGATGTCCATCATGCTGGCCTCGTCGACGCGGCGATGCAGGGATTGGAACAGAAGTGAGTGGAGAGGAGTGAGAAACGAGAGAAAGCCGTGCCTCCACTCGTTTCTCACTCCTCTCCACTCGTTCCTCGCAGGTCACTTCTCCACGAATGCCCGCTCGACCACGTAATCACCCGGCTCGCGCGTGCGCGGCGAAGCGTGGAATCCGCGGCCGTCAAGCAGTGTGCACAAATCGTTCAGCATTGCCGGGCTGCCGCAAAGCATCACGCGGTCGGTGGCGGGATTCAGCGGCGGCAGGCCGGTCGTCTCGCTCATCACGCCATCGACGATGGCGTCGGTGATGCGCCCGCGATGGCGGAATGCCTCGCGCGTGACCGTGGGGTAGTAGATCAGCTTCTCGCGCACCAGCTCGCCGAGGTATTCGTGCTGCGGCAGTTCGTGTTCGAGATAGTCGGCGTAGGCGAGATCGTTGATGTGACGCACGCCGTGGGCCAGCACGATCTTGTCGAAACGTTCGTAGGTGTCGGGGTCGCGGATGATGCTCATGAACGGCGCCAGTCCGGTACCGGTGCCGAGCAGGTAGAGATGTTTGCCGGGCTTGAGATCGTTCAGCACCAGCGTGCCGGTGGGTTTGCGCGTGACGATCAGCGTGTCGCCGGGTTGCAGATGCTGCAGGCGCGAGGTGAGCGGGCCGTCGGCAACCTTGATCGAAAAGAACTCCAGGTGCTCTTCCCAGTTGGCGCTTGCGATGGAGTACGCACGCATCAGCGGTCGTCCGTCCGTTTCCAATCCGATCATCACGAACTGCCCGCTGTCGAAGCGAAAGCCGGGATCGCGCGTGGTGCGAAAACTGAAGAGCGTGTCGTTCCAGTGCCGCACGTCGATGACGTGCTCGGTTGCCATTGCCACCATGGTGGTTGTCTCGATATCTCTCGGGGTGGGGCGACGCTGCGCACTGCGACAGCGATGCTCGCTTGCAGGCAGGGCGGATGCCGGGGCCTGGCGAATGTCGCAACTGGCTCAGGGCCGTCTCGACATTTTACGCGATATGGCATGCGACTGCCGGCGCGGGGTCGCCGCCCGTTCCTTCCGGGGAACGTCCAGCGGCGTCATGTGCCGATCGATGGGATGGCATGGAAACAAGGCATCGCAGCGGCCACCGGGGCATGTGCGCCCCTCACCTGGATCGGCTGGCGATGATGTGTCGCAGAGGGGCAGGTCGCCGCCATGCAGCGGCGGCCTGCCAGTCACGATCCGTCAGCCCTGCTTGACGGTGTTCGCGGGTACGAAGGTATAGCCCATCGCCTGCAGGCCCGCGACGATCTGCTTCAGGTAGCTGATATCCAGGTACGGGTGGAAGAAGAAGCTCTGCACGCTGTCCTGGATAACGGTGTTGCACTTGGCGCTGAAGAGGATGTCGGCAGGAAAGCGCGGCGGGTTGTTGTTGAACTCGACCAGTTCGACGTTGCCAAGCTGTTCCGGCACCACTACCGAGTGGTAAATGTCGCGCACCAGATAGGGGTAGAACTCACCGTAGATCTTGGTGTAGTCCGGTGTGCCGGTGCCGCAGGCCCCGTTCGGGCACCAGCCTGGCGCATACAGGCCGCGGTCGTAGCGTGCGGTGAACGCGGACTGGAATACCTGATAGTCGATGGCCGAGGCGGCGTAGTGCGGCGGAACGAAAACGGTCGGCGCGGAAAGGCCTGCCTTGGCGAAATCCTGCTGACCGCTGGTGATGCGTCCTTGCGCCCACGACATGGAGTCTTCCGCCACGGGTGTGTCGAAGACCACATAGTTGCCCGAATTGATGTGCGCGCGGAAGAACTCGACATCGTCACCACTGACCGCGCTGTAGGGGTTGGCGACATTGGAGTACTGGTGCGTATACCCATGCATCAGTAGCGTGCCGCCCCTCGACTGCATGTATTTCAGCGCTTTGACTACGTTGGGTGCTTGATACAAATGTGTGAAAACCGGTACGCCGTTGTTGTAATACCCGTTTGGATCCACGTAGTACGGGATCACCGTCACGCTGAACGGTGCATGCACGCTATACAGATAGTCAGCGACCGCACGTAGCTCGGCCGGATCGGCATCCGGGCCGACATCCTCGATGCGCACCAGTGCGCGCTTGCGCGACAGCATGGCCGGGTTGGATACCTTGCTGATCAAATCGACGGCCGCGAGATAGCGGTCGTTCGGCCCCGTATAGCTAAAGGGGATCTCGCCGATATAGGTCAGGTTGGCGCCGCGAGTGGCCCAGTTGATGGTGCCGCCGACGTCGTTGGTTGCCGTGGCCAGTACCTGCGCCTTGGTGGGGTCGTTGATCGCTGTCTGCAGCAGGCCGGTAGGAACCGTCAGCGCATTGCGCTGGAGTGCAATGCCCTTGTAGGTCACCGTCAGCGCATTGCTGAAGTCGAAGAACATGGGCGTGAAGCCGTACTGCCCGGCAAAGTTGCTGGCACGGGCCGACAGCTGCCAGATGTTGTCGTTCATCCACAGCACCGGCTTGGTGGTCGCCAGCACGTCGTCGAGCAGCGCGGTCGGCAGCGGTTCGCCATACGTCGAGCCGACATAGATCAGACCGGTGTAGCTGCCCAGTTCGCCCGCGACGTAGTTCACCGCCGGATGCAAGGTGTATTTGCTGCCGTGGGTGACCAGGTTGCCGGCCATCACGCCGTAAGCCTCACCCAACCAGCCCCACTGGCCGGAGGTGTCGTACAGCACCAAGGTGTTCTGGTTCGGGTTTGCACCGGGTGCGCCGGTGTACTGGTTCGGTGCCAGCAGCGCGGACGTCACGAAAGTGGTCGGCGTCGAGAGGACAGTCAGCGAATCCTTCGTCGGCAGTGCGGCGCCTGGCGGCGGCGGCGGCGCTGGAAGCGTGCGGGGACCCGTGGACTGCACGGCCGCTGTAGGAGCAGAGGTCAGTTGCGTGGCACTGGCGAGGGACATCGGGCCGGATGCCGCAGCGCAGACCAGTACTGCGCTAGCGACGAGGGACTTGAAAGTCGACAGCCTGAGAAGCGTTGATCTGGTCATGGGAGTGCCTCACGCGCAGTGATTGGGTCGACGCGCGGCTACCGCGCGCATTGCTGGAAATGCGATATGCATCCCGAATGCCCTATCCCTGATCCCGCGAAGGGGACGCCCTGCCTTCCAACGGCAAGCCTACGCCCGAATGGTCAGTTTTTTTAGTTAGCCACACGATATATTGATTTTAGTCAAGTGCATGTTGGATAAATTTCCCTAACAATATCTCCAAATTTAACGACTAGTTCTCAAAATTAAACATTCATGCACAGTTTCTTGGCCGCCGGCGCTTGCCGGCCGCGGGCGTCGCCCGAATAAGCGTCCACGGTCCACTTGCTACTGATGAAGCTTTGAAGGCTAAGGAAAAGGTGCCGCGTGGCAGGGCCGCGTCGCCGTCCTGCGAGGGGAAATGTATGCAGGACATACTGATCATCTGCGGCACGCGTCCGGAAATCATCAAGCTGGCGCCGCTGTATCACAGCCTCCGCGCCGGTGGATGGCGGCCTCAATGGCTGCACACCGGGCAGCACGACGAAATGGCACGCCAGATGCTTGCGTGCTTCGATATCGTTCCCGACATCTCGCTCGAGCGCGGCGGCGAGAGTCTGTGCGAATTCAGCACGGATTGCCGCAAGTTGCTCGACGGCGTGATGGCGGACAAGTCCTGGTCGTTGGTGATCGTGCAAGGCGATACCGAGAGCACTTTCCTGGGCGCGCTGAGTGCCTTTCATCACCGGATTCCCGTCGCGCACGTCGAAGCAGGCCTGCGTACCTACGACCTCGACCGGCCATTCCCCGAGGAGGGGCTGCGCCAGATGGTCAGCCGCATCACCCGTTTCCATTTCGCGCCGACCGAGCGTGCGGCGAGAGCGCTTCGCGAAGAAGCGATTCCGCAAGAGCGCATATTCGTCACCGGCAATACCGTGATCGATGCACAGCACTGGGTGGTGCGGCATCGCCGGGTGCGGCGTGGTGTGGAGGGGCGGGGCCATCTGCTGGTCACCGCGCATCGCCGCGAGAACTGGGGCAGCGACCTGCGCGAGATCTGCTACGCGATCGCCGATGTCGCGAGTCGTCACCCGGAGTTGCAGGTGCTGTTTCCGGTGCATCTCAATCCGGTGGTGGGCCAACCCGTACATGCCATCCTCGGCGAGCTGGCCAACGTGCGCCTGAGTCCGCCGTTCGACTACCTGGAGATGCAGCAGGCGTTGATCGACTCCTGGCTGGTACTGACCGATTCCGGAGGCCTGCAGGAAGAGGCCCCCACCTTCGGCGTGCCCCTGCTGGTGCTGCGTACGGAAACCGAGCGGCCGGAGGCGATCGAAGCCGGTTGTGCCCGGCTGGCTGGCACACAACGTGCATCCATCGTGAGGCAGATCGAGGAGCTTTGGTCGGGCCCGGCCGCGTACCAGTCGATGGCACGTGCGGGCAATCCGTTCGGTGATGGTCACGCCAGCATCCGGATCGTCGATCTATTGCAGAACGCGTTGGCGAGCGGCGAGCGCCTGCGCGTGGCGATCTAACGCGATGGGGGTGCGGCATGTGGTGGCTGGACGGATTCTCAACCTACCTCTATGGCCTGAGTGTGGTCGCCACCGCGATCGCATTGCTGATGCTGGTCAGCGGCGTGGACGACTTGTTTATCGACACCGTTTACTGGTCGCATCGGCTGTGGAAGTCGCTGTTCATCTACAGCAAGCACGATCGTACCGACTATCAGGAGCTGTACGGCCCCGCCGAAAAGCCGTTGGCGATCATGGTGCCGGCCTGGAATGAAACCGGTGTGATCGGCCACATGGCCGAGCTGGTCGCGACCACGCTGGACTATGAGAACTATCACATCTTCGTCGGTACCTATCCGAACGACCCGGATACCCAGCGCGACGTCGACGAAGTATGCGCGCGCTTTCCCAACGTGCACAAGGTGGTATGCGCGCGGCCGGGGCCGACCAGCAAGGCCGATTGCCTCAACAACGTGCTGGACGCCATCCTGCAGTTCGAGCAGCGCGCCCGCATGACGTTCGAGGGGTTCATCCTGCACGACGCCGAAGACGTCGTGTGTGAGCACGAACTGCGGCTGTACAACTTCCTGGTTGACCGCAAGGACCTGATCCAGATCCCGGTCTACCCGTTCGCGCGGCAATGGAACAATTTCACCAGCCTGCACTACCTGGACGAATTCGCGGAGCTGCACGGCAAGGACGTGCCTGTGCGCGAGGCGCTGGCAGGGCAGGTGCCCAGTGCCGGTGTCGGCACCTGCTTCAGCCGACGCGCCGTGCTCACGCTGATAGAAGCGGGCAACGGCGTCGCGTTCGATGTGCAGAGCCTTACCGAGGATTACGACATCGGCCTGCGCCTGAAGGCCTGGGGCATGGAGGAGATCTTCGTGCGATTCCCGGTACTGCGTCAGCAGCGTCGCCCTGCGTGCGAGAACCGCTTCGGCCAGAGCCGGCGCGAGTCCAATGTGATCTGCGTGCGCGAATATTTTCCCGACCGCCTGGCGACGGCGGTGCGGCAGAAGTCGCGCTGGATCATCGGCATCGTCTACCAGGGCTACCGCACACACGGCTGGAAGCACGGGCTGGTGCTCAACTACTTCCTGTGGCGCGACCGCAAGGGCGCAATCAACAACTTCGTCAGTTTCGCGGCGATGCTGATCCTGCTCCAGCTCATCGTGATCTGGCTGCTGCAGCAGGTGTGGATGGAAGCGCCGCGCTTCGTCTCGATCTTCGAGGGGCGGCCGTGGTTCGACACCATACTGACCGCGAACATCGCGCTGATGGGCAACCGCATGCTGCAGCGGATCATTTTTGTGTCCGGCTACTACGGCGTGAAACAGGGCTTGTTGTCGATACCGCGACTGCTGTGGGGCAATTTGATCAATTTCCTCGCCAACTGGCGGGCGATCCGCCAGATCATCAAGTGCGGCGATCCACGTCGCGTGGCGTGGGACAAGACCACCCACGATTTCCCCAGCATCGGCGGCGAGAACCGCGCCAAGCGTTCGCTCGACGAGATACTGGTCGGGAATGGCGTGGTATCGGCGCTGGAATTGCGCGAAGCGGAACTGCATTGCATCGACGGTCTGCAACTGGGCAGCTCGATGATCCACCAGTCGCGGATCACCGCTACGCAACTGGCCCGCTCGATCGCCGAGCAGATCGGCGTCGGTTGCGAATCGGTGGACTTCGCCAAGTTGCCGCGCGAACTGCTGAATGTGCTCCCGGCGCGCATGGCGCTGCATTATGCCGTGCTGCCGCTGCGCTTCGAAGGCCGCACGCTGGCTCTTGCCAGCGAGTCCTACATCGATCCGGTGTCGCTGGCGGCGATCGCGCGCCAGCTCGGCCGGCCGGTGCGCTATGTGATCGCACACAAGGGGCAGGTCGCAGTCGGCCTGCGTCGCTGGTACGCGCATGTGTACGACCGCGATCGCGACTCGCATCATTTGCTTGACGCCGCGGCGCGCCATGGGCAAATCAACGGCGGCCGCATGGCGCAACTATGGGACAGCTATGTGTCGCGCCAGGTCATGCTGGGCGAGATCCTGATTGCGCAAGGTCATCTGGATGAAGTGGCATTCAGGTCATTGCTTTTGAACTATGCGCGCAGTGCACAACCGTTGGGGGAGTTCCTGGTCGAGCAGGGTGCGATCAGTCGCGAAACACTGGATCGCGCACTGGCTCTTCAGGCAGCGCTGCAGCCGAGCATCGCCAACCTTCTGGAGAAGGAGGCCGCTGTACCGGCGCAGGTGGCGACGTCTACGGAGCAAGCAGCATGAAACAGCCATGGTCGACTCGATGTGCGATGGCGCTGTTCGTCATGGCGCCGGCGTGGCCGCTTTACGTGGCGGGGCAGGAATCAGCCGCAGATAGCAGCCGCTACCGGCAGTTCATGGTGTATCCGCATCGTCAGGCCGGCTATGCGGCCATGCGCGCCGGCAATGAGCGCGTCGCAGTTGCCGAGTTCGAGCGCGCGCGCGCGCTGGCACCGCAGAGCATCGACACCGCATTGGACCTGGCCGAGGCCTATCGGCATTTCGGTCATGCGGCGCAAGCGCGGAAATTGCTGGACGAGCAACGCCGTTACACGCCAAACGATCCACGGCTACGCGCCCCTCCGCCCGTTGCCGCGACACCTGCCGTGGACTGCAGTCGCGACGGCAGGCCGGTATGCCGCGCCCAACGCGGCTTCGACGACTTGCAGGTAGGCGATCTCGCCAAGGCGCAGGCAGAACTCGATGCTCCGGATTTCGCGCGCAGCCCCGAAGGTCGCGCGTTGCGTCATGCCCTGGTCCAGCGTGCGATTTACCTCGGAGACCTTCAGCGCGCCGATGCGCAACTGGCCGTACTGGATGCCAGCGACAAGCTCAGCGCCGACGAGCGCAGCCAATGGTTCAATCTGCTGCTTCAGCTCGGCAAGCTGGATGCCGCACGTCAGTTGCAATCGCGTGGCGGGCTGGATGCGCCGGCACAGGACCTGGCCGTGGCACAGGCCATGGCCAACCACAACGATCGCAAAGGACTGGCCACTTATATGGCGTCCCGCCAGCCTGCATTCGCCAGCGAGAAAGACGAGCGGCAATGGGTAAACCTGTTCGCGTTGGTGGCGCACGATCGGCCGGAGCTGTTGGCCCGCTATGCCTCGCACTATCCTGCCAACGCCGCGTTGCAGGCGCGCCTTTCGGTGCCGTTGGCGATGGCGCGTGGCGACAACGCGATGGCGCAGCGCATGCTGTCGCGGCTGCCGGACAGCAGTTTCCGCGAGGATCGTTTCAGCCTGGATCTGCAGCAGGGCCGGTATGCCGAAGCGAGGCAGCAGGCCGAGGTTCTGATCAGCCAACCGGAGGGGCATCATCTGCTCGATCCCCTCAGCTATCGCCTGATGGATGCGGGTGCCGGTGGGGAGGCAAAGCAATTGCTGTTGGGTGCATACCCGTTTGCCGGCAACCCGGACTCGGCAGCCTTGTTTTCCCGTGTGGCCGTGCTGGCCGACAAACAGCCGGCGCTGTTTTCATCCGACGATCGCGCACGCCTGCGGCAGCCGCTGGAAAGCGTGCTGCTGCGCATCGCGCAGATTCCCATCCTCGCCGCGCTACGCGACTGCGATGGCATCCGTCAGGTGATGATCGACCTCTCACCGAGCTATCCCGCCGAACTGTGGCGGCAGCTCGGCGATTGCTACGGCAACGACCGGCCCGGTCTTGCCGAGTACGCCTACGCCGAGGCCAACAAGCGCAAGCCCGATAGCGAGGTTACCCGGGCCTTGGCTTATCAGGCCTATAGCGCGCAGGACTATGCGACGGCCTTGCAGGCCTGGCGCTCGGTATCGGCGGCGCACATGCGGTCGGCCGATCTGATGGCCGCCGCGGCCACCGCGCTCGCCATCGATGAGCCGTCCGTGGCACGTTCCTGGCTGGATACTTATGCAGCGCATGGCGGCCAACGGGATCACGCGTATTGGTGGCTGCGCGCGCAGGCCGACGAGCCGCGCGATCCGGCGCTGGCGCGTGCCGATCTTGAAAACGCGGTAGCCATGCATCCCGATCCACGGTACTACGCGCGTCTGGCGGCCTTGCAAAGCCACGCCGGCGAGGCCCAGCAGGCGCTGGTTTCGCTGCAGCATGCCAGTGCGCTCGCCCCTGACGACAGCAAGCTGGCGGCATCGCTGGGCTACGCTTATCTGCAGACAGGCGCACCGGACAAGGCAGTGGTGCAATTCGAGCGCGCGCACCAGGCCAACCCCGACGATCCGGCATTGACCCGGCAGTTGCTATACGTGCACCAGCAACTCGGCGACAGCGCACAGGCGCGGACTTATGCGGCGCAGGCGATCGACCAGCTCGGTCCCGCCGCCGACGCCGACACTTCAAGCGGCGGCTCGGCGCAGGAAGACGAGGACGAGCAGCGTTACACCTTGCGGCGCCTGCATGAAGATCTCGGTCGCAAGTGGCGTTTCAATGCCGACATGACCTTGGGCGATAGCGTGTCCTCGGCGGCCAATGCGGCAGCGCCGGGCGTCTCCTATCGCAGCTACATGCAACTCGAAGCGCAATACCGCCTCGACCCCCATCTCACCGGTGGCGACGCCAATACGCTGGCCGCCTACGCGCGGGTCTTCGCCGGCAGCGGCGCCAGCGGTTCGGTATGGCCGGTGCATTCGCCGATGCTGGGTGTGGGTGTGCATTGGAAGCCGCTGCTTTCGCAGAACGTCATATTGTCCATCGAGCAGCAAACACCTGCCGGCAACAGCCGCGACACCCACAACGACACTATGCTGCGTGCCAGCGGGTCGTGGTCCTTCAGCCCGCGGCTCAACGACGACTGGCATGCGACCGGGCGGAGCTGGTTCACCCAGAACTTCTACGTCGACGTCGCCCACTACCTGCGCGCCAGGCAAACCGTGTTCACCGCGGACTACCAACTGGGCTGGCAGCACAAACTGGTGGACGGCCAAACCATCGAGCCCTATGTCCATATGCAATACACCGGCATCGACCGCGCGCACGGCGCGGGTTATGTCCGCGATGCGCGAGCCGGCGTCGGTCTGCAGTGGAACCTGTGGTACGGCGAAACCCGCTACGACGCCTACCCGCATCGCTTCATCGTCGCGGTGGAAGGGCAGCACGCCTTCACCAGTTACCTGCGCGAGAACAACGCGGTGTTCCTGATCGTGAGGACGCAGTGGTGAGCCTCGCGCTGCGCTGGTTCACGGGGCTGACGCTGCTGCTGTCGACGCCGCTGGTCGATGCGGCCACGGCGGTCTTCTACCAGCCCCAGTTGCGCGATCGCGAGGTCGCGCAGGCGCAGTGGCCGTCCACGTTTGCACAAGTGCGAGCGCGGGGCTTCGACACACTGGTAGTGCAGTGGACCCGGTACGGCGACGCCTTCGGCGACCAGGCCGGGCACGCATGGTTGCTGCAGCGGGTGCGCGAGGCGCACGCTGCCGGTTTGCGTATCGTGCTGGGGCTGGACAGCGATCCCGCGTTTTTTAAGCGCCAGGAAGCGTCGACGGTGGAGTTGGACGACTATCTGCGCATGCTGTCGCGCCGCAACGCCGAGGCCGCCCGCCAATGGGTCGGAGAGCTTGGGAGCGAGGCGATTGCCGGCTGGTATCTGCCGATCGAGATCGACGACAGGCGCTGGCGCGATCCTGCCGCACGCGGGCGGCTGCAAGCTTATCTTGCGTCGGAGCGACGCCAGCTGGACAGCATCGCGCAGCGGTCGATCTACGTGACTTCGTTCTTCGCGGGCAATATGACGCCATCGCGCTATGCCGAGTTGCTGGCCGATGTCCAGCGCAGCGGCGTGCGTGCCTGGGTACAGGACGGCGCGGGCACCGGGCGCCTCGGTCCGGGAGAGCGTGAGCTGTATCTCGGCGCGGCGAGCCAATGTGCAGGAATGCATGCCCAAGGCATCGTCTACGAAATCTTCCGCCAGACTGGCGGCGACACGGCGTTCACCGCGTCGGCGCTGCCTTCCGTCGAAGCCAGCGCGGCACTGGCGCAGCGAGCGCCGTGCGGGGGCGACAGCGTTTTCTTCGAGCTGCGTTATCTGCCCGAGATGGCGAAGGTATTGCAGCGCTAGCCACGCGCCGAAAAAACAAAACGCCTCCATCCGGAGGCGTTTTGTCTTACCTGCAAAGCGATCGCTGTTTTACTGCGGGACCTTCAGCGGAGCGATCGTCTGGTCGAGCACGGACCAATACGTCTTGGTGTACGGAACCATCTCCTCGGCGTAGTACCACCAGAAAAAGCCGCCGACGAACTTCGGATCTTTATTGGTATTGACCATCGGGTAATACGTCTTGATCAAGTTCGTCTGCACCGATGTGGGCGCGCTGGTGCTCGACGTGCCGATCTCACCGAAGCCGACCTTGGCGTTCGGGAAGATGCTCTCGAGTGCGCTGAAGTCGGCGCCCCACGAGGGGGAGAGTCCCGGGCAGTCCTGGTAAGGGTAGTAGCTGAAGAATGCGTAGTCGGCACCCTGGCGCACGGCGGATGAGAGGAAGGTAGTAGGCCAGGTCTTCCAGTAATCCTGCGGTTTCTCCCAGCAGTTGTTGCCCTTGCTGTCATCGTTGTAGTAGAGCGTGATCGCGGTCTTGCCGCCGACGCCCTTCACGATCGAATTCGCGGCGGCGACCATCTGTCCGATGGCGGTCTCTTCCGCATTCACTGTGGTGTTGTTGCCGCTCGGATCCTGACGCAGCCATTCGCCATTGATCTCGTTGGCGATCTCCCACACGTCGACGGTGCCGTTCAAGCCGTAGACCAGCTCCTTGGTACGCGCCGTATAGGTGTTGATATCGGTCGGGAAGTAGTACGAGTCCATGATCTCGCCCATCACGTTGGCCACTGTGTGCAGCTTGACCAGTGCGGGGTAGTACTCGGCGGCGGTGGTGCCCGGATCGAACACGACACGGACCGTGGGCTTGTACGGCAGCTTGGTCAGCGACGTGACAATCGCATTGATGTTGGACAGGTCATCCAGGGTGACGCCGTAGATGGGGGTTTTGAGAGTCGTCGCGGCCTGAGCATGGGCGTTCGAAGCGAAGGGTGCCGCCGCGGCATAGAGGGCGATGGATGCTGCAAGTGGGACCAGAAAGGTCTTTGCGGCAGTTGCAAAATTTGTCATCAGATTGGAGTTCTCGTATTTGGGCGATCCTTTACCCGGTTCAGGAGTCGTAGCTATGGCGCAAGGGAGCCGCCACGGCATGAAGACGGCGCCGTGGGGAAACTTGCCAAGCTGGGTTGAGTCGCGCTCGTCCGAGCACTGATGAAAATCGTCCATAAAACGGCTGCCTCCCCCGCGCCAAGGCAAAGGGGGCGATGGAACCACCGTTGGGAATGCCAGCGAAGACTGCACGGAAGGCCGAACCATGTCGGACCATCCCGCAGCGCAGCGATCGAATCAGCCTTTATCGGAAGACCAGGTACCCGACCCTCACTGGCGCAGGCGAGTCTAACGAATCGACATTCAGGGAGATCAAAATTTGGTTAGCGCGTGCCAATTTGTCGCATCGAACTATGTTTTTTGTGACGTAGTTGGCAGACGTAACCACAAGACATCATCTAGGCGTAAAATGGCTTTATTGATCTATTTGTCAAATATCGGCCCATGACTCCTATTTTTGACAAATACATCAAATGCAGACAATTCTCGAACTTGGAGAAGCGGTAACCGCCAGGCGGAGATCTCTCGGCCTGAAGCAGGGCGAGGTCGCCGCGCGTGCCGGCATCACCCAGGAGGCGCTTTCCCGCTTCGAGCGGGGGAAGACGGCGGAATTCGGTTCGCGAAAACTGTTGGCCGTGCTGGCCGTCCTGGGAATGGAGTTGCAATTCACCGAATTGGGGTGGTCAGGCTCATTGGATGAACTTCGTCGCGAGCGGGGTGGCACATGAAGCTCTCGGTCTACGTGCTTGGTCGCGAAGTCGCCGCGCTGGAGTCCATTGGCGACTTCAAGAGCTTGATGACTTACCACCAGGGCGTGGCACCGGAAGACTTCGTCTCTCTGACCATGCGGGTACGCCACGACCCCTATCTCTGGGACGACGTGCTGCATCCGATATTCCAGATGAATTTGCCGGAGGGCTACCTGCTTCAGGTGCTGCAGGAGCAGTTCGGCCCGCATATCGGCGCCAGTCCCATGGCGCTGTTGTCGGTGATTGGCCGCAACATGATCGGCCGCATCCAGGTGGCGCCGCCGGGCGTCAATTTGAAAGAACCCCCCAAACCGGTGGATGTCGCCGATCTGCTTCAAGGGGACAACTCCGAGGAGGCTTTCGCGGAGCTGGTGCGTCAGCACGCCACCAGTGGCGTATCCGGCGTGGTTCCGAAATTTCTGGATGCAAACGCAGAAAAGATAGCTGCCGGTCCCCACAAGAAGATAACGCTGGTCACCCACCGCCACATCATCAAAGGCTCATCCAGGCTTTTGCCGTTTGTCACTTTGAACGAGCACCTGTGCATGCAAGTCGCAGCCCAGGTCATGCCCACCGCCAGGACCGAGATTTCGCGTGATGGCCAGGCGTTGATCGTCCACCGCTTCGACGTGGACGAGCATGGCGTTCCCCACTGGGGCATGGAGGACTTCTGCGCGCTGCTTGGGCTGCGCCCGGCGGCCAAGTATGAGACGACTTGGGAGCGTATCGGGAAGGCTGTGCGGGATCACGTACCGGTCGCCAACCGGTCCGGTGTCTTTCAGCAAATGGCGGTCATGCTGCTTCTGACCTATGCGCTCCGAAACGCCAACTGCCATGCGAAAAATGTCGCCTTGCTCTACACCGGCCGAGAGGACGTCCACCTCACCCCCGCTTGCGGCATGATCACTACCGCAGCCTATGCGGACTACAGTAACAACCCACCGGGCATAGCCCTCGGCGGGAGGAAGACCTGGGCGCCCAGGAAGCAGCTTCAGCAATTCATCACGGCGACCTTTGGAATTTCCGCCCGGGACCAGAGGCTCATGGTCGATCGAATCACGGACGCGATGATCGACGTGGGCCCCCGCGTGCGTGACGCCATGAATGAGCACCCGGGTTTCGTCGACATCGGCAAGCGCATGCTGTCGGCGTGGCAGGATGGCATCGCCGGCTTGCGCGACAAACGGGTGTACGCCATGGACGGTGCGGATTTGGGCGAGGCCTTCCGTAGCTCCTCGGATACTGCTCCGACGAAGGCGGGTCGCGCGGCCAGGGGACGATCCGATCTGCCGGGAAAAAAATAAGTGTCCTTGCGATCCTCGGGATTCGTGGAGGTCTTCGTTCTTCGTTACGGAGTCGTCGCTTCGGCGGCGTTGAACGATACTTGCCCGTGAAGTGGCGCTGCATGACCGTTGATGAAGCAACCAACGTGGCACCGTAATACTCGAGAACTGCCGGAAATGCCCAAGAACGTGAGCGCCACAGAAATCAAAGAAAATCAGCTGCAGAGCCAAAAATCGCTGGATCCCGGCGACTGGCGCATATCCGTCGCCCCGATGATGGATTGGACCGATCGGCATTGCCGCTATTTTCATCGGCTGCTGTCGCCGCGGGCGCGGCTATATACGGAGATGGTGACCAGCGCGGCGTTGGTGCGCGGCAAACAGCTGCGACTGCTGGAGCACAGCCAGCAGGAGCATCCGTTGGCGCTGCAACTGGGCGGCAGCGATCCTCATGAGCTGCCGCAGGCGGCGCGTCTTGGCGCCGAGGCCGGCTACGATGAAATCAATTTCAATGTCGGCTGCCCGTCGGATCGAGTGCAGTCGGGCCGTTTCGGCGCCTGCCTGATGCGCGAGCCGGCGCTGGTCGGCGATTGCGTGAAGGCGATGCGCGATGCGGTCAGCGTACCCGTTACGGTGAAATGCCGCATCGGGGTGGACGACCAGGACGACTACGCCGGCCTGCAGCATTTCACCGAGATCATGCTCGCTGCCGGCGTCGAGGTGCTGATGGTGCATGCGCGCAAGGCGTGGCTGCAAGGGCTGTCGCCGAAGGAGAACCGCGAGATCCCCCCGCTCGACTACGAGCGGGTGTACCGGCTCAAGCGCGAGTTTCCTCAGCTGATCGTGGTGATCAACGGCGGCATCACCACGGTCGAACAGGTGCGGGCGCATCTGACCCGGCTGGATGGGGTGATGCTGGGGCGCGCGGCGTACCACGATCCGTATCTGCTGGCGCAGGTCGAGGCGGCGCTGTACGGCGAGCCGCTGCCGCAGCGCGACGACGTGCTGCGGCACATGCGTCCGTATATCGAGGCCGAGCTGGTACGCGGCACTGCGCTCAAGCACATCAGCAGGCATTTGCTGGGGTTGTACCAGGGCGAGCCCGGCGCGCGCGCGTTCCGCCGCACGATCAGCGAAGGGGCGCATCTGCCGGGGGCGGGCTGGGGCCTGCTCGAACAGGCTCTGGCGCCCTGCTCGGTGACCGCGTGACAGCTGACTGTCATCCGGTCAGTATTCAGCCCCGATTGCCTAGGCTACACAGCATGGCAGCTGCCGGGCGGAATTTTCACGCATGACAACGCACAAAAACTTCATCCCCGCTCTGCTCATATGGCTTTCCATGGGTGTTGTGGCGACGGCCGGGGCACAGTCGGCGGCGATGACGCTGGATCAGGCGGTACTCAAGGTGCAACAGGATACCGGGGGCAAGGTGCTGTCGGCCAAGCAGCGGGGAATCGGGCACCGGCAGGAATACCGCATCAAGGTACTCACGCCGGACGGTCATGTGCGAGAGATGGCGGTTTCCTCCGAGGCGAGCAAGAATCCAGTTTCGACACCGTCAACCAAGAACCCGCCCGGCAAGAATCCGGGCAGCAAGGAGAAACACTGATGCGCATCCTGTTGGTGGAGGACGAGGCGCCGTTGCGCGAGACGCTGGCGGCACGCCTGAAGCGGGACGGTTTTGCGGTCGATGCGGCGCAGGATGGCGAGGAGGGCATCTACCTCGGCCGCGAGGTGCCGTTCGATCTGGCGATCATCGACCTGGGCCTGCCCAAGATGTCCGGCATGGATCTGGTCAAGGCGCTGCGCGAGGCCGGTCAGCGTTATCCGATCCTGATCCTGACCGCTCGCGGCAGCTGGCAGGACAAGGTCGAGGGGCTGAAGTACGGCGCCGACGACTATCTGGTGAAACCGTTCCACGTCGAAGAACTGCTGGCGCGGATCAACGCGCTGGTGCGCCGCGCCAGCGGCTGGTCGAAGCCGATTCTGGCCTGCGGCATGATCAAGCTGGACACCACCGCGCAGACGGTGACGGTGGAAGGCAAGTTGGTCGATCTGACCAGCTACGAGTACAAGGTGCTGGAATACCTGATGCTGCACGCTGGCGAGCTGGTCTCCAAGGCCGACCTCACCGAGCACATCTACCAGCAGGACTTCGACCGCGATTCCAACGTGCTCGAAGTGTTCATCGGCCGGCTGCGGCGCAAGCTCGATCCGGAAGGTTCCCTCAAACCCATCGAGACGGTACGTGGACGCGGATACCGCTTTGCCATCCCGCGCACCGACGGCGACGACGAATGAGCTGGAATCGCCGCGCCGCCCGCTGTCACTGGCGGCACGCGCGGCGATCGCCACCGGCTTCGTGCTGGCCGGATTCCTTGGCCTGGTCGGGCTGACTCTTTCCCAGGCGAACAAGGAGCGCGCGCTGAGCGCGTTGCATGACCGGCTGCAGAATTTCGCTATTGCCTACATCACCAATACGGAGGTCAATCGCTACGGCAACAAACTGCTGCCGCCCAGCGACACCTTGCCGGATCCGAATTTCTCGCGACCGGGCTCCGGGTTGTACGCGGTGGCCGTGGGTGAGTACGGGTACCACTGGGAGTCGTCGTCGGCAATCGGCCGCGACTTCAGTTTCTTGAAGACGCTGGAGCCGGGCCAGAGCCAGTTCGTCGGACCGATCGATACCCGCATGGGACGGCTGTACTACTACAGCTATGGCGTGGCGCTCGATACCGACGAGAAGGGCAAATCGGTGCGGCTCACCATGACGGTGGCGCAGACCGAAGAGCAGTTCGAGGGTGCGAATGCCGCGTTCCGCCATGGCCTGGTGATCTGGCTGTCGATCCTCGGTGTGATGCTGATCGTGCTGCAGTTGTTGCTGCTGCGTTGGAGCCTGACCCCGCTGCGCAAGGTGGCCAGCGACATGAGTCGGGTCGAGCACGGCGACAGTGAACTGCTGGACAGCCAGTATCCGCTGGAGCTGACCGGCCTGACTGAGCGCATCAACGCTTTCATCGACAACGAGCGCGAGCAGCGCACCCGTTACCGGCATACCCTGGCCGATCTCGCGCATAGCTTGAAGACGCCGTTGGCGGTGATCCGCTCGCAGCTGGAATCAACGGGCGGCGACGAGCCATCGTTGCGCGGCAGCGTGCTTGCGCAGGTGCGGCGGATGGATGAACTGGTCGCCTACCAGCTGTCACGCGCCGCTACCAGTGGCCGTCGCACCTTCGCCAGCGCCGTGCCGATCGCCGGCCACGCCGAAGATCTGGTGCAGAGTCTGGAAAAGGTCTATGCGGCCAAGAATGTGCTGTGCGAATTCGACATCGAGGACGGCGCCGTGTTCTACGGCGAGCAGGGCGACCTGCTGGAGCTGATGGGCAATCTGTTGGAGAACGCGTTCAAGTGGGCCGGTCACCGCGTGCTGCTGGTGGTGAAGATGCGGCCGCAGTCGGGCCGGCAGCGGCCGGGGCTGAGCCTGAGCGTGGAAGACGATGGCCCGGGCATCGCTGAGGAAAAGATTGAAAAGGTGTTGCAGCGTGGCGTGCGCGGTGACGAGCGAGTGCAAGGCCACGGCATCGGGCTGTCGATCGTGCAGGACATCGTGCATGCCTATCAGGGCGAGCTGGTGGTCGATCGCTCGCCGGAATTCGGCGGCGCGCGCTTCAGCGTGCGATTGGCGGCGAGCTGACTCGAAGGTTCAGCGCGGACGGCAGAAGCCGGGCGGTTCGCAACCTTCGGCGGGCGAGCGGCCGTAGAACGCCTCCAGCAGATCGGCGATTGCCGGCTCCGCCTCGCGCAACAACGCCGGTTGCGAGTAGTGCAGCTCGCTGACCACCGCGAAATATTCGCTGGCACTTTCCGTTGCGTAGTGGTCGATCGGGCTGGCATGACTGTCCGGCGGGGTATCTACCAGCCGGTCATAGGCCAGCTGGAACTGCTCGATCCAGCGCCGCCGCGGAATCTCCACCAGCGGCGGTACGCCATCGGGCGGGCCGTCGAGCATATCCAGCTTGTGGGCCATCTCGTGCACGACCACGTTGTAGCCGTCCCACGGCTGCTCCAGATCCAGCTGCACATCGGCCAGTGACAATACCAGTGGGCCATGTTCCCACGCCTCCCCGATCCGTACTTCGTCGCCTTCGGTGACGACGCCGGTGTGGTCATCGTGATGGCTGCGGCGCACTTTGAACTCACCCGGATAGATGAATATCTCGCGCCAGCCGCGCAAGCTGGCAGCGCCTTGCCGCAGGGCCGGCAGACACGCTTGCATGGCAATCAGCAGCCGCCAGTAGTCGTCGAGTACGGCCCCGGCCAGCGCATGGAAATTTTTGCGGGCGAGGAACAGCGTGGCCAGCTGGCGCAGTTCGTATTGCCGTTCGGGATCCAGCCGACGTGCCAGTGGGCAGCCGATCAATGCGCGCCGCCACAGCGAGTCTGCAATCGGAGGGGGTTCGAACCGAGCCCGCAGCGATCGCCACCAACGCCCGGGCACGACGCCGAGTGCTACTGGATTGATCCAGGCAGCAGCGATTGCCAGCCCAGATGCGGCCGGCGGGCCGGCATCGATACCGACGAGCCACCGCCGCCCGAGCGATCGTTGCCGTTGCTGGAGGCGCTGCCCGAATTGTCGCTGCTTCTGGCCGACGGACAGTCGCGATTCAATCCCAGCGCATCGCCGCCGCTGCTGGTGTTGCCGTCGTGCGAGCTGGTGCTCTCGAGCGCAGTGTGTGAGGAGCTGTCCTGCCCCTGCTGGGTTTCCAAACTCGCCGCCGTGGCACTGCCGATTCCGGCAATGCACAAGGCGCAACCGACAAGCCAATGGGTGACGCGCATGGCGATCGAACTCCCTGACGACCCGCAAGCGAAGGTCCTGATCGTCTCAGAAACGCCGGCGGCGTGCCAGTGCTGCCGTTTTGACGGCTGTCACGCGACGCCGCATGCCGCACGACGGGCGAGCCGGGCTAAAATCCGCCGATGCCCATCCTGCCAGGTTTCTCCTTTTCCGATTGCCGCCAACTGGCGATCGCCTCCGCGACCGGGACTGGCTGATGCAGCCGGCGCAGTTGCTGGCGCTGCTCGCCGCGGGTGAGCCGCTTCCGGGCGAGGGCCTCGCGGCGCAGGCCCGGGTGACCCGGGCCGCCATCTGGAAGCAGGTCGAGGCCTTGCGCGCCCGTGGCGTGCCGATCGAGGCACGTGGCGCTGCCGGTTATCAGCTGCCGTGGCCGCTGCAGATGCTGGATGCCACCCGGATCCGCGCCGCCTTGCCGGCCTCTACGCTGAGCGCCCTGGGCGCGCTGGAGGTGCATTGGGAACTGGATTCCACCTCCAGCGAACTGCAGCGCCGCGGCGCCGCGGCCAAGGATTTCAGCATCGTGCTGGCGGAAACCCAGACCGCCGGCCGTGGCCGGCGTGGCCGCCGATGGCTGTCGCCGCCGGGGCTGAACCTGTATCTGTCCTGCCTCAAGCGCTTCGATCAGGGCTTTGCCGCGTTGAGTGGGCTGTCTCTGGCGCTGGGCGTGATCGTGCTGCGTACGCTGGAGAACCTGGGCATTGCCGGGGCCGGCTTGAAATGGCCGAACGACGTGCTGGCCGTCGCCGCCGATAAACGCCCAACCGGCAAACTGGGCGGCATCCTGGTCGAGCTCAGCGGTGAATATCAAGGGCCGTGCGCGGCGATCATCGGCATCGGCCTCAATCTGCGACTGACCCCGGCCTTGCGCACACAGGCCGGGCAACCGGCTTGCGATCTGGCCACGCTGGCCGGCGGTACGCCACCGGACCGCAACCGTGTCGCCGCGGTATTGGTCGAGGCGCTGGTCGAGGGCTTGCGGCAATTCGAGCGTGACGGTTTCGCCGGCTTCGTCGACGACTATGCACGACATGATCTGCTGCGCGATCAGCCATTGCAGCTGAGTGGCGTACTCGGCGCATTCGACGGCATCGGCGCCGGCGTGGATGCGCGCGGTGCATTGCAGGTTCGCATGGCCGACGGCAGCGTACGGCAGATCGACAGCGCGGAAGTCACGGTACGTCGCCCATGAAGCTGCTGCTCGACATGGGCAATACACGGCTGAAGTGGGCGCTGCAGGCGCAACCAGCCGGATGGCTGGCGCGCGGCGCAGTCGACTGGCAACCGGACATGGCGACGGCGCTTGGATCGGCCTGGGCCGAACTGCCGCGGCCGGTGACAGTGATCGCAGCGTCGGTCGTCGACACCGCGCGCGAGGCCCAGGTAACCAACGTCACGGAACGCTTGTTCGCCCGCGCGCCCAGCTGGTTGCGCACGCCCGCCAGTGCCTGCGGCGTGCGCAACGCGTATGCCGAGCCGCAACGGCTGGGCGTGGATCGTTTCCTTGCGATGGTCGCGGCGCGCGCCGATGGCCATGCGCCCTGCATCGTGGCCGGTGCAGGCACCGCGCTTACCCTCGATGCGCTGGCCGCCGATGGCCAGCATCTGGGTGGTCTGATCGCGCCGGGTCCGCAACTGATGCAGCAATCGTTGCTGGACGCGACCGCCCGGGTGCGACCCGATCGCCCCGGCGACATTCTCGAACTGGCCGACAACACTGCCGACGCGGTGGTGTCTGGCTGCTGGCAAGCGGCGGCCGCGCTGATCGAGCGCTTCGCCGCGCGGATGGCGCCGCGGCTGGGCACTACTTCGGCGGTGATCCTCGGCGGCGGCGATGCGGCACGCCTGGCGTCGTTGCTCTCGATACCGGCCCAGCTAAGTCAGGACAGCGTGCTGCGTGGCCTGGCCGTGTGGGCCAACACGCCATGACGCCGGCGCGGTCCGTCTAGAATGGCGATTGCTGCCGGGTGATGGGGGTTCGATGTTTCTGCGTCTGCTGTTTGTGCTTTTGAGCGCACTCAATATTGCGGTGGGCGCCTGGCTGTTGCTGGGGCAGCCGTATGCCCGGGGTGGCAGCGCCAGCGATCCGGGCGTGACGGAATTGCGTCTGCTGTCTGAGCTGCCGCAGACGGCACCGGCACCCTCGACGCCTGCCACGGCGGCCCCGCCGGTAGCGGACACGACAACGTCATCCGCCCTCAGTTACAGCTGCGTCGCCTTGGGTCCGTTCGCGACGCCGCAGGATCTGCGCAATGCGCGTCAGGCGCTCGCTGCGCAGGCCACGCGCATGCGTTCGCGCCAGGAGCAGGCCAGTCAGTCCGGTGGCTGGTGGGTGTATCTGCCGGCTGCCAGCAGCCGCGCCCAGGCGCTGGAGCAGGCGCGGCAGCTTGGTGCGCACCAGATCAGCGACTATTTCGTGGTCAGTTCCGGCGATCAGCCCAATACCGTTTCGCTGGGCTTGTTCAAGGATCCGGCGAACGCGCGCAAGCGCCGCGATGAAGTGGTCGCAGCCGGCTTCCCCGCCCGCATGAGCGAACGCAGCGAAAGCGTGCCCGAGTACTGGCTGGATCTGGTGGTTGCCGACAGCAGCCGCTTCGATTGGCGCAGCCGCGTCCATGCCAGCGGCATCGGTTCACATAGCACCGGCTGTTTTTGAGCATGCGCCCCAGCTGGCCTGCTAGAATCCCCGACCTTCGCCGGCATAGCTCAGTTGGTAGAGCAACTGATTTGTAATCAGTAGGTCCCCAGTTCGAATCCGGGTGCCGGCACCAGTAAAAACAAAGGCTTGCAGTGATGCAGGCCTTTTTCTTTGGAGTTGAGGCAACAATTAGGCAACTTTCAGAGGAAGCTGTCAATTTGCTACTAATGCAGCTATGTTTTAGTAATAAAGTGATAGGTGAAGATCATGAAGCTTCCTATGCCACCACCCGCTTACGGCGACCTGTTCGACAAGTCCGACATCCGAAAGATATTCGGCTTCAGGGTTGGACCTGAAGTTAAAGGGCAATACGAACATTGGGATCAATTGCGCCATCTCACGCCGCCGGCAGGTCTGACCGTGGAGGAGTGGTGGCTCGGAATCAAGTTAGCTCGCCGCGGACTGCGGCAGGAAATGCCCCTTAGAGACAAGGCGGGCGGCCAGTTCACCGTTGTTCTGAGTGACAGCATTCAGCGAAAACTTTTTTTGATCGGACGAGATGCCGCTGGCGCTCTCCGCGGCCAGGATTCCGCTCAGCCCGAGAGCACCAGAGAGAGTTATTTGGTTCGATCTCTCATGGAAGAGGCTATGACTTCTTCGCAGTTGGAGGGAGCCGCAACAACTGCGCAAGTTGCAAAAGACATGCTTCGAAGTGGGCGTCAGCCGCGTGATTACGGCGAACGCATGATCTATAACAATTACGTGGCTATGCGTGAATTGAAGCAACTACGTCAGCAGCCGCTGACCCCTGCAGCTATTTTCGAAATTCATCGCAAGCTTACAGATGGAACGCTTGAGGACGCAGGTTGCGCAGGAAGGTTTCGGCTCCCTTCAGAAGACATTGTGATTGAAGACGCAACAGGCAAAGTGCTTCATGTGCCGCCTCACGCGCGGGAACTTGAGGGACGTCTACAAGCGCTGTGTGATTTCGCGAACCAATCGGATGACGGTGAGCACTTTGTCCATCCAGTAGTGCGAGCAACGTTGATCCACTTTCAAATAGGTTATGACCATCCCTTTGTGGACGGAAACGGACGAACCGCTCGGACGCTTTTTTATTGGTCGTTATTGCGTTCAGGTTTTTGGATGGCTGATTACCTATCGATATCGAGCATCCTGAAGCGCGCGCCAGTTCAATACATGCGGTCATATCTTTACACCGAGACAGATGAGAGCGACACGACTTACTTCGTAAACCATCAACTTGATGTTTTGCTCGAAGCAATCGATGGCGTGCATAACTACATCACTCGCAAACAGCAAGAGCAAGCTGCAGCTGCAGCGCTGCTAAAGCCAGGTAGCGCGCTCGCGCTACAGATCAATCACAGACAACGCTCCCTACTTTTGAACGCCCTGAAGAATCCCGGAAAGCACTTCACTATAGAAATGCATCGTAGAAGTCACGGCACGTCCTACCAGACGGCAAGGGCCGATCTTCTCATGCTGGTCGATGGCGGATTTTTAGAGCAATTTCGCGAAGGGAAAGCCTTTGTTTTTATATCGGCACCAGACCTTGAAGGGCGCCTGCGTTCATAGCTAGTGGTGGGCCTACTCGCCCATTGCCGCCACGCCTACGCACCAAGCGAGCGGAGAGGCGCAATACGCTCTCCGCCCTTGCATCACTCTGATGAAGGCTTAGTTGTGGCTGCCTCCAGTTTTAAGCTGAGCATGGTGTGCCCGAATTCCATAGATACGAAGCAGCGAACCGGTAGGTAGGTGCGCAGCCAGTTAAGAGCGTGAATGATTGACATGTCGGAGACTCCAACAGTTACCCGGCTCGCTCCCACGCGCGAGTATTCCTAGGTCAACAGCGCCGTTCCAATCCATTGGTGGACAACTGCCCTAACGCCGTGACAAAGCAAAGCTTGCGCATAGGCAACGCATGTTCGCCACGAGTATCGGCAGGTTTTCGGACTTGTGGACGTGGATCTTGCGATCCGCCTACTTACGCCCGCTTCCTGGCCAACCAGGCCAGTGCATATGGGGCTTTCGTTTCCACTTTACCGCTGCGGGGCAGTTCCGGATTTACACCAGATTCCCTTTTAAGCCCTTCCGACGATCGCGTCTGGATGGGCACCGATGGCCCAACATATCGGGTGCGCCGTGCAGGGTCAACCCTACAAATCGTGCACAAGTCTGGGGATAGGCATCTCCCACTGCCGCCATTCCGACCCAGAACGCAATCGCCGCGATAGGCCGATGCCTACACCTCGCGGTGCGCTCGGCTGATCCCTTCCAAGCGTCAATGCCACCAGCATGCCTCCTATGCCCCGCGAGTCAGGCCCAGACTGCCCTCTGTCAGCGCGGACCGATGACCGGGGCGACTTCCCTTGCATGGGTGCCGCTCATGATCGTCTATGCCGTCAAGCCAAACGACAGCGGGTTGTGGTGCATTCGCACTATGAACGCCACGCTCGCGGATGGCCTGTCGCTCGGCGCTGCTATCAGGCGGGCGCGGGACGCCGCTCGGACAGAGCATCTGGAGTCCGGCCTTGTCACGAGAGTAGAGATGCACAGCGCTGACGTGATCGTGCCGCTGGCCCATTACCAATCGGCACAAGACAGCTGGACGGGCGCCACGGCGTGAGCGCGGGCGAGCGGATCGACGTCCTCGACGGGCTGAGCCGCGCATACTGGTGTGGCTGCTTCAGCTGCACTGACCAGGATTTGATCGAGGCGATGCGTGCTACCTGCAGCACCGAGGTGGGCGTGGTTGGGCTGTATCTTGCGACCAGGTACGCGCTCGAGACCTTCGAGGCTTCGGACGTGGCGTGAGGTGGCCCTGACGCTGGGGCCTAATTGCTACCGGGCATGCTCATGACAGATGATTCGAGATCATGTTGGCGAGCACCTTTGTTGCCACCGCCAGTAGCAGTGTCAGTGCGGCGCCAATGCCGACCTTCCTTTTCATCCCTGAACGGGTCTTGGTTGCTTGGGACTCATAGTGGAACGTGAACCGCACTCGCCGACCAGGACGATTGCTTGAGCGCCGGTCAGACCGTCTCTTGTTCTTTGATGTACGCTTCCTCATGAAATAGGCTCCAAGCTTGATTTCGATCTGGGTCCCACGGTGTCCAACGACCGCTGGGGCCTTCTTTTGTCATGAACACAGCTTGCTGGCTGCGTCCCGCTACTACCATGCGGCGCGGGTGTACCAGCCCACGGGTACATCGTGCCCGGTGGCTGCCGATCCTCCGCGATCCGTTTTACTGCGCATGGTCGGATTGGTTATGAAGCGTGACTTTCATCTCGTGCGCCCCTTTGTATCAGGGGAAGGTGATTCGCTTGGAACGAAGCGTTTCGCCGATTGCCGGTGTAGACGACCTTCCCAGTTCATGCCGCCAGTCCTCAGCAACCCTAATTTCCGATGAGTCATGAGGGCTGCCCATGGGCGTAAATCTGTCTCGTTCGCGCGTGGCGCTTCAAGGCCGGCTGCGCCGCAGCCAGCAGGTTGAGCGCTAGATGTTCAGACACGGAGAAGCTCGCCGAAGCGGCCTGCTACCGGCGTGACGAGCACAAAGATCCAACATTGCCGTCCTTAATGGGCGTCGTACATCGCTCCGCGGCATGAATCTCAGGGGCGGTCACGAGCCTAATCTGCAGCCAAGAAAAAGCCCGCCGAAGCGGGCTGGATCCATCTGTTCGGGGGGAGGGGACAGAGATCGCCTCACGGCGGCTACGGGTTAACACAAAGAAATCATTCCTTAGTTGGGCAGGCAACACCAAGTGAATTGATGTTCGTTACCTTGCGCCAAGTCTTTTTGCCATGGACAACTAACCCTGGCGCGTAGTCCTCGTCATATTTGGTGCAGTTCATGCCGTCTTTCTCGATGTGCGACCTGGGATATCCCTCCGGTTTCGTGTCGCTGACGGCTAGCTGCTCGGGATTGGTGGAGGTGACAATGTATCGGTTGCTCATACATCCACTGAGGGCCGCAACTGCCACGATGACCAAGAGTGTTATGCGTCTCACGTTGGCTCCATGTGTTGTTTACACGTCACCTCAGTAGCGGCTGGCGACGCTGCGGCTTTAATCGGCGCATCGAGACAGGGACGCATCCATCGCGGCCCAGTCGCCCGTGAGTAACTTTGTGAGTACCTTCGTAGGAAAGACATAATGTTTTCAATAAAAAACAGCATCTTGATAAGGCTTTATGATGCCGGGTGCCGCACCAAATGATCCTCCCAAGCCATCCCACCACGGCTCAGGACTCCGACGAAACCCGCATGGCAGCGGGTTTTTTTGTGCCCATACGTTCCGGTCGTGCCATTCAAACCCGCGCAGTGCCTCTGCCACCGGTGTGAATTGGCTCCGGGGATGCGATTCTGTTGCCTATAGGCGGACGCCTACACGTAGCAGCGTGCTCTGCTGATCCCATCCAAACACCAACGCCGCCAGCATGCCCATGCCCCGCGAGTCAGGTCCAGACTGTCCTCTGTCAGCGCGGACCGATGACCGGGGCGACTTCCCTTGCATGGGTGCCGCGCATGATCCTCTATACCGTCAAGCAGAACGAAAGCGGTCTGTGGTGCATTCGCTACATGAGCATCACGCTCGCGGATGGCCTGCAGCTCGGCCCCGCCATCAAGCAGGCCCGAAACGCCGCCCGTGCGGAGCACCTGGACTCCGGACTCGCCACGCGGGTGGAAATGCATGGCGCAGATGCCATCGTGCCCCTGGCCAATTACCAGAAGTCACAGGACCTCTGGACGGGCGCCACCGCGTGATCGCGAGTGTGGGCGAACGGATCAATGTCCGCGACCGGCTGAGCCGTGCACACTGGTGTGGCTGCTTCGCCTGCAGCGATCAGGATCTGATCGAGGCGGTACGAACCACCGGCAGTACCGAGGTAGGCGTGGTGGGGCTGTATCTCGCCACCCGGTACGCCTTGGAGTCGTTTGATGCAGGCCCGCGGATATGAACCGCCCCCACGCCTGTTAACTGCGCTGTGCCATTGAGTGCACACAGGCGGCCTCACGGTGACACGGGGTTCAACCCTCGGGAACCCGCGGAGCAATCGTATGACTTGTCCTCTCGATGGCGATGAACGGTGCATGCTGAGCCAGCTCTGCGCGGTTCCATGCGTCTGGAATCGCCGCTATGACCCTATCGTCGGTCTTCGACTGGAGCGGAGAGACCTCGCCCAGTTGTCGTTGCTAGGCCAATGGTATCCAACTTCGGCAGGCCGGCTGATGGCGGCTTCGCTGTGACTCGCATGTAAGTAATTTCGTGAGCATGTTCGTGGAACAACATGAGACTGCTCATTAAAAAAATGTCTTACGGGGCGACCGCCATTTCGGCGGCTGATTTTTCCCTCGTCAGTAGGGCGCCATGCCTGAACCGTTCCGAAGATACTTAACTTCATTATCGCGAACCGTACACTTTCGTTTGTTCAGGCTCGAAGCTATCAGGGGCAATCTTCTGAGACGCGAGGACACATCATGGGAACACTTTACGTGGTGCAGGGTTTTTGCGAGGTGGGCGGCGACGTTGTGGCCGACAAACCGATCCTCCATGGCATGGAACAGCTGGCCCGCACGCGCGGCGAGATGCTGGCCGAACAACGCGATGGCGTACTGGTGTATGCGCAAGCGGCAGATATCGATCGTGGTGAATACTCGGAACCGGTCATTCTCGCGAAGTACGGCTTGGTGCCGCATCCGGAACAACAAAGCCTTTCACAGGTCGGATAGCCCCCGTACCTAGGCCGGAATCCATGCCGCTCGGCGCCATGCCGGGCGTTGATCCCGCTTCGGCGCAACACCGAAAAAATCGTTCCCCGAATCCCGGCTGCGGTACGTAGTCGGTCTCGAAGTGTTATGTAAATGTCAGGGGCTGTTTTCACGCCGGAACTTGGCGTCTCCGAACGCGAAAACTATGTGCACGCGGCGTGAAAACCAGTAGGATCGGCTCGACGGTTGCACAGGGGCAGCCGGGAGTAACGATATGCAAACGCTTCTTGCACATTCCGCCTTCTGGCGTGGAGTGGCGCTGTTTGCAGGGATGCTGTTGGGAAAGATCGCACGTGATTCGAACACCGGGATGGTTCGTCGCGACGAACTGGTGTCCTGGAGTTCGGCTGCGCGCTCGCGCCGCGAAGATGAGCTGGCGCGAAGTCAGGGCGTATCCCACTAAACAAACGCCTCATCTCGATGTGGATAGATCGAAGCGCATGGCGCCTACCATAACGCCGTGTTGCGGCTTGCTGCCGTTTTCGATCCTGACCTGAAGCGATTGGCGCAATCCGTCAGCAACTCGCTGGCGGCGTGTTGTGCTGTGCGAGCGGCGGTGCAACGGCGTGGACGGACCTATTCCGGTAAACTTCGGCCGGTTCGTGATGCTGCATGTTGCGAATATCTTTCTCACACGGACGCCGGTGATTCGCCTGGGAGCGGTGGCTCGATGCCGCCCTCTCTGGCCGCAGCACCGACATCGACGGAGCGTGACGGCCGTGGCCCGTGCCCGTCGGCGTGCCACAGGCAGGTAAAGCAGAAATATGAGCAGACAGACCATTTCACTGATCGGCGTGCCGACCGACATCGGTGCCGGTCATCGCGGTGCCGCCATGGGACCGGAGGCGCTTCGGGTGGCCAATCTGGCGGCAAAGCTGGAGCGCCGCGGGCTGAAGGTGATCGATCGCGGCAATCTGCAAGGGCCGCTCAATCCGTGGCAGCCGCCGGAGCACGGTTATCGCCATCTGGATGAGGTAGTGGCCTGGAATACGGCCGTCTATACGGCTGTCCATCAGGAGCTTCAGGCAGGGCGTTTGCCGATCATGCTCGGTGGCGATCATTGCCTGGCGATAGGCTCGATCTCGGCGGTGGCCCGCCACTGCCATGACGAGGGCAAGCAGCTGCGGGTACTGTGGCTGGATGCGCATACCGATTTCAACACGGCGCAGGCCACGCCAACGGGAAATATCCACGGCATGCCGGTAGCCTGTCTGTGCGGTATCGGTCCGGTCGAGCTGACCGGCCTCAGCGGTCATGCGCCCGCGACCACGCCGGATGTGTTTCGCTACATCGGCATCCGCTCGGTCGACGAAGGCGAGAAGCGGATGGTGCGCAGCGCGGACATGCAGGTCCACGACATGCGTCATATCGACGAGGTCGGTATGAAGCGGGTGATGGAGGAGGCGCTGGCCGGCATCGACGGGAACACCCATCTGCACGTGAGCTTCGATGTCGATTTCCTCGACCCCAGCATCGCGCCGGGCGTCGGCACCACCGTGCGTGGTGGGCCGAATTACCGCGAGGCGCAGCTGTGCATGGAGATGATCGCCGACACCGGCTGCATGGCGTCGCTGGACATCGTCGAGCTGAATCCGGCGTTCGACAAGCGCAACCAGACCGCGAAGCTGGCGGTGGACCTGGTCGAATCGCTGTTCGGCAAGTCAACCCTGATCCGTTGATCATTCCACTCCGAAGACAACACAAGCGAGCAGCATGCAGACCCGAGTCCTGACCGGCATCACCACTACCGGCACCCCGCATCTGGGCAACTACGTGGGCGCAATCCGTCCCGCCGTCGAAGCCAGCCGGCGGGATGACGTCGATGCGTTCTATTTCATGGCCGACTATCACGCGCTGATCAAGAGCGACGATGCGGCGCGGATCGAACGTTCGCGGCTGGAGATCGCCGCCACGTGGCTGGCCGCTGGCCTGGATCCGGCGCGGGTCACGTTTTACCGCCAGTCGGACATTCCGGAAATTCCCGAGCTGACCTGGTTCCTCACCTGCATCGCTTCCAAGGGCATGCTCAATCGCGCGCATGCGTACAAGGCGGCGGTGGACAGGAATGTGGAGACCGGCGAGGACGCCGATGCCGGCATCACCGCCGGCCTGTACATGTACCCGGTGCTGATGGCGGCCGATATCCTCGCATTCGATGCGCACAAGGTGCCGGTGGGCCGCGACCAGATCCAGCACATCGAGATGGCGCGCGATCTCGGCCAGCGCTTCAACCACATCCATGGCCGCGAGTTCTTCGTGCTGCCGGAGGCGTTGATCGAGGAGCAGGTTGCGACGCTGCCGGGCCTGGACGGGCGCAAGATGTCGAAGAGCTACGACAACACGATCCCGCTGTTTGAAGGAGGCAAGAAACGGCTGCGCGAGACGATCATGCGCATCGTCACCGACTCGCGCTTGCCAGGCGAAGCGAAGGATCCGGACAACTCCCCGCTGTTCACGATCTTCCGCGCTTTTGCCAGCGAGATTGAAACGGCGGCATTCCGTCAGGCGTTGCTGGACGGCATTGGCTGGGGCGAGGCGAAGCAGGTGCTGTACGAACGGATCGAGTCCGACGTGGCGCCGATGCGCGAACGCTACGAGGCGTTCATGGCCGATCCGGCGGCAATCGAGGCGATTCTGCAACAAGGTGCGCAGAAAGCACGGGCGATCGCCACGCCGAAAATCGCCGCCTTGCGCGACGCGCTGGGGCTGCGTTCGGCCACTTCGGTGGCAACCACGGCGAGCTCGCCGAAGGCGACGCCGAAGCAGGGCAAAATGCCGCGCTTCGCCAGTTTCCGCGACGCCGATGGTAACTTTCGTTTTCGCCTGTTCTCCGCGGACGGTGAGGAGTTGCTGTTGTCGATGCCGTTCGCCGATCCAAAGGCAGCCGGTGCGCTGCAGAAACGTCTCAAGACGCTGGGTGCAGCCGCAGCTGTACTGCAGGTCGAGGCGTCGGGCATGACCCTGGCGCTGGATGGCGAGCCGGTTGCCAGCACACCCGATTACCGCGACGACTCGGCACGTAACGACGCTCTTGCGCAACTGCGCGAAGCACTGGATCAACTCGCGGCGCAGGAATGATGCGTCCGATGCATGAGTGACTGACCGATGCGCTACCTCGCCATCCTACTGCTTGCGCCGTGGTTGCTGATTCTGTGCTGGGCCTACTGGGCCTATCCGAAGAGTTTGCCGCGCACCCTGGTTAGACGCATCGTGGATGCTGCAGCCCTGCTGCTGGCGCTGATCGCCGCCGCGCAGTGCGCGGTGATCGGTTTCGACCGCGTCGAGTTGCCCGTGGTCGACGGCTTCGGGCGCGCCAGTGGCGCGATCTGGCAACAGGTACTGCCTGCGTTGTATGGCTATGGCGCATTTACCGCAGTACTGCTGCTGGCGATGCTGCTGCGCCATGTGGTCTGGGGACGCCGCCGCTGACCCGCCCGATGGCAGTTGCGCCATGCCGACGATTCTGTCGCGTGTGAAGCGATAAGCCATCCATCGCGGCGAGCCACCGCCTGCCACAAGTCATGCGTGACTTATGGCTGTCGATGACAGCTAAACGCAAAGTGCAATCTGCGCATCTATCCGACGCGGCGAATTCATCGCCGCGTAGCGCAATCCTGCGCAGCATCAAATGGAAGTCCCCACGACATGCGTATGGCATGCCTGTTGTTCGTGATCCTGGCCGCGCTGTCGGCGCCTGCACTCGCTGTCGACATCGACGGCCACATCGAGCCCGGTGAATGGGAGGGCGCGCGCCACATTACCGATTTCCGCCAGACCCAGCCGCTCAGCGGCAAGCCCGGCTCGGTGCATACCGAGGCCTGGATCCTGGCCACGCCGAAAGGCCTCGCGGTGGCCTTTCGTTGCGACCAGCCGGCGGATGTTCCACGCACGCGACAGCGCGTGCAGCGCGACTTCGAGGATCAGGTCGACCGCGTCAACCTGATGGTCGACTTCGATGGCGATGGACGCACCGGCTACGACTTCGTGGTCAGTTCGACCGGTGGCATCAACGATGCCGTGATCACCAACCAGAACACCTTCAACAAAGACTGGGACGGCAACTGGAAGCATGCGGTCAGCGAGGACGCCGCCGGCTGGACCGTAGAGATCCTGATACCGTGGTACATCGCCCCGATGCACGCCGACCATGACGGCAAGCGAACGCTAAGGGTGTATCTCGATCGCGTTGTGGGCTCGACCGGTGAACGCGATTCCTGGCCGGTCGCCAGTTTCACCCGTCCGCGCTTCCTTTCCGAATTCAGCCCGGTCGAGGTGCAGCAGTACAGCCAGTCGCTGCTGGCGGTCACGCCATACATGTCCGGCCTGTACGACAACGTACGCGGCCGCAGCCGCCTGCAGGAAGGTGCCGACCTGCTGTGGAAGCCGAACGGCCAGTTCCAGCTGACCGCGGCGCTGAATCCCGACTTCGGTCAGGTCGAAAGCGACGATCTGGTGGTCAATTTCAGCGCCACCGAAACCTATGTCAGCGACAAGCGGCCGTTCTTCACCGAGAACCAGGGCATCTTCGACTTCAGCCTGCTCGACGACAACAGCCAGCTCGTCTACACGCGGCGTGTCGGCGGTCCGTCCGACGATGGCCACGGAGCTGCCGACATCGACGCCGCCGTCAAGCTCAACGGCAGCGTGGGCACCACCAGCTACGGTGTGATGGCGGCGGACGAGGCTGGCGAGGCTGGCCGGTTCTTCGGCGCCGCACGGATAACCCACGACTTCGGCGACCAGAGCCTGGGCATGCTGCTGACCCGCGTCGATCGGCCGTGGCTGGATCGGCAGGCAACCGTGCTCGGCATCGATCACCACTGGCGGCTGACGCCGCAATGGACCATAGCGACCAACCTGATCGGCAGCGACATCCTGCAGTCCGGCATGCATAGCCGCGACAGCGGCGCAACCGTGGTGGCGGATTATGAGATGGGCAATGGCTGGCGCCAGCAGTGGCTAGGCATGCATTTCGGCGATCAGCTGCAGGTCAATGATTTCGGCTACCTGGAGCGCAACAACTTCAACTATGGCCACTGGGAAGTGCGCAAGCGCTACACGGATTTGCCGGCCGACTCGGCATACAGCTCGCATGATTTTCAGTTCCGCATCGACGCGCTGGATAACGATCACGGGCTGCGCCTGCGCCGCCAGTTGCGCATCGGCGACCGCAGCGATCTGCGCAACGGCGCCACCGATCAGGTGCAGCTCAACATCAACAGCGCCGGCTGGGATGATCTGCTGACCCGTGGCCACGGTGCGCTGTATCTGCCGCCCTGGGTGGATCTGGTCTACGAACGCATCAGTCCGCGTCATGGCGACTGGGCGTTCAAGCTCGATGCGGAGGTCGTCAGCGGCGGCCTCGGCGGCAATCACCAGGTCGGTTACAACGTCAAATTCCTGCCGACCTATTTCATCAACGATGCCTTCAGCGTGTATGCCGGCCCGTATTACGAGCACATGCCGGACTGGCTGGTATGGCAACACGACAACCTGATCGGCCGCTTCAACGAGCACAGCCTGGAGCTCGACGCCGGCTTCAACTGGAACATCGACAGTCGCCAGGAGCTGCGGCTGAAACTGCAGGCGATCGGACTGGATGCGCGTGTGCGTGGCGGCTACCGCGTCGGCGCGAACGGTCGCGCGGTCGCCACGGATGACCCGGTCGATGACTTCAGCGTGCGCAACCTCGGCCTGCAGATCCGTTACCGCTATGAACTGGCGCCGCTGTCTTATCTGTATGTGGTCTACGGTCGCGGCGGCTACACACAGGACAGCTTTTCGCACAGCACCACCGACGTGTTCGGCAACAGTTTTGGATTGCGCGATGACGAGCAACTGCTGGTCAAGGTCAGCTATCGCTTCGACATATAGGCCTCAGTCCCAGCGGTTGAGGTGCGGCCCGAACGCCGCGCGCTGCGGCTGCACCACGCAGAAGCGTTGGCCGCTGGGTGCTTCCATCACCCACCAGCGGTCATGTGCCAGGGCAACGCGGCGAGCGCCGAGCTTTTCCAGCCGGGCCACCTCCGCATCCAGGTCGTCAGTCTCGATATCCAGATGCACGCGGCTGGTGTGGTCCACTTTCTGCAGCACGATAATTGGTTCATCCGCAGCAGTCTGCAGTTCGGCATATCTGCCATCGCCGTCCTGATCGGGATTGGCGACCGGCTTGCCTAGCGCCAGGCTCCAGAACGCGGTGGCCACGTCGAGGTCGTCGATGTCGCAATCGATGACGATGGTGCTGAGCCGGCTGTGATGCATGGGACACCTCCGCTGGTAATCGAAAGTATGTGTTTTGCGCCGAAGCGCGTGAACCGGCGCAATGCGAGAATACGCGCATGATTCCGCTCAGATACCTCCAGGCATACCCGACCACCTTGCAGGACAAGGTGCGCGAGCTGATTGCACAGGAGCGTCTTGGCGAGCATCTGGCCAAGCGTTATCCGCAGCGCCACGCAGTGCAGAGCGACAAGGCCTTGTATGCCTACACGATGGATCTGAAAGAGCAGCATCTGAGGAACGCACCGGGCATCGACAAGGTGCTGTACGACAGCAAGCTCGATGTAGTGCGTAACGCGCTGGGTCTGCACACGGCGATTTCGCGCGTGCAGGGCGGCAAGCTCAAGGCGAAGAAGGAAATCCGTGTGGCCACGTTGTTCAAGGCGGCCGCACCCGAGTTCCTGCAGATGATCGTGGTGCACGAACTGGCTCATCTGAAGGAACAGGATCACAACAAGGCGTTCTACCAGCTGTGCCAGCACATGTTGCCGGACTACCATCAACTGGAGTTCGACCTGCGCGTGTATCTGACCTGGCGTGAGCTGCCGTCGACGACGAACGCAACAACCGGGAATGGCGATGAATAGTACGGCGCTACAGAAATACTTGCTGCGGTTGTTCGAGCGGCACGATGTCGAACTGGACGCGGACGAAGACGGTTGGCTGGTCACCGACGGCGATTTCCCCGCGATCCGTGCCGAGTGGCACGAGGGCAGCGCGGCCGAACCGGGTCGCCTCGATGTCGACGTGGTGTTGAGCGAGGACCGCCGCATCGAGGAAAGCTTCGCTGGCCTCGGCGCGGGTGAAGCCGGTTGCCGCGATGCCTTGCATGCATTCGAGCAGAGCGCGTTCCACGTGTTGCTGGCTGCGTGCTGGTATGTCACCGACGATCGCCGGATGCGAATTGCCACCTGGGATATCGGCGTGCGCAGCTGGGACGTGTTCATCGGCCCGTTCAACGTGCGAGGCGCGGACGGCGATGCCATTAGCATGCCGGTCGAGGCGTTGGCGGCGATCGAGGCCGCATTGAAACGCGAAGCACTGACGCCCGAGCTGCACTGGCTTCGGCTGGTGCACAGCCACGCCGGCAGCGGCGACGATTCGCGCAGCGAGGCCTTGCTCGACAACGAATTGTGGACAGCGGGAACCCTGGCGCTGACCGCAGTGGCATGGCCGCATGGCGGCGACTACAGCGCGCGTTGTTTCATGTTGCTGGACGTGCGCGATTACTGACCCCGCTGCCTCTTGTTGTCGTAGGAGCCCGCTCGCGGGCGATGCTCTTGTTCTGAATCTCCACATCCAGACATCAAAGCAAAAGCATCGCCCGCCAGCGGGCTCCTACAGCCTCGGGTGGGTATCATCGTGCAAAAAAATGGGCGCCATGAGGCGCCCATTTTTTTGCACGATGTAGCGAGTTCAGTTCGGCAGCGCCAGATCGTCCAGCATCGCCTTGAGGAAGCGCGCGGCTTCACCGCCGGTGGCGGCGCGATGGTCGAAGGTGAGCGACAGCGGCATGCGGCGATGCACTTCGATGCCGCCGATCACGGCTACCACGTCGTGGCTGAGCTTGCCGGCGCCGACGATGGCGACCGTCGGCGGCACCACGACCGGGGTGGCGTACCTGCCTGCGAACATGCCGAAATTCGACAGGCTGATGGTGTAGCCGGACAGTTCCGACGCCGGGATGCTGCGATCTTCCACCTGCGTGCGCAGACGCTTGATGGCGGCGCGTACACCGGCGGCGTCGAGCACGTCGGCATTGCGCAACGCCGGTACGAAAAGGCCGTCGTCGGTATCCACCGCGATGCCGATGTCGACGTGCGGATGCAGGGTGCGGCTGAGGTTCTTGCCGTCGAACCAGGCGTTCAATGCCGGCACCGTCTTGCAGGCGGACACGATGGCGCGGATCAGCCGCGCGGTGATGTCCTGCTTGCCGATCCACGCGTGCAGGTCGGCGTCGTCGACCAGGGTGGTCGGCACGACCTGGGCGTGGGCGTCGGCCATCACGCGGGCCATGTTGCGACGTACACCCTTCAGCTGCTCGGGCTGGCCGCTGGCCTGCTGCGACGGCGGCGCGGTACGCACCGGCTTGCCGGCAATGGAAGTGGCGGTGCGTGCCGGTTCCTGTGAAGCATGGCCCGGCTGCGGCAGCTCCGGTGCGAGATGGCGGCCGGCGGAGGCAGGCACGGCACGCGCCTGAGCGGCGCCGAGCGCGGCCGAACCGTTCGCGGCCGCATCCTTCACGTCCTTCATCGTCACCACGCCGTCGGCGCCGGTGGGGCGCACGCGGGCCAGGTCGACCTTGAGTTTCTTCGCCAGCGCACGCACGGCCGGCACGGCCTTGACGCCGCCGATGCTGGCGGCTTGTTCGACGTGCACGTGGCTGCCGCTGACCATCGCGCCGACCACGGTGCCTTCGTCTTCGCGGGCTGTGGTGGTCTCTTCGACTTCGCCGCCTTCATCCGAAGCGACCACCTTCTGGCCGTTGTCCGGCGCGGGGCTGCCCACGCTCTTCTTGGGGCCGTGGTGATGGCCGGTGGATTCGGCTTCGGCGCGCTGCTTCGCATTCGGGTCCGGCTCGAAATCGGCTAGCGCGGCGCCGGTCTCGATGATGTCGCCCGGAGCGCCGTGCAGCTTGGTGACCTTGCCGGTGTACGGCGAGGGCACATCGACCACCGCCTTGGCGGTTTCCATCGAGCACAGCGGCGCATCGAGCTTGATGCTGTCGCCCACCTTCACGTGCCACTCGACGATGGTCGCGTCGGGCAGGCCTTCGCCGAGGTCGGGCAGGTAGAACGTCTTGATATCAGCCATGGGATCGGGTCCGTTGAAGGTTAGCTGGCAGCCAGAGTGCGCTTGGCCGCGTCGACGACGCGCTCCACGCTCGGCATGTATTTCATTTCCAGGCGGAACAGCGGGATGTGCGTATCGAAGCCGGTGACGCGCTCGACCGGCGCGAGCAGGTCGTACATGCATTCCTCGGCCAGCCGTGCCGCGATTTCGGCGCCGAAGCCGGCGGTCTTCGGCGCTTCATGCACGATCACGCAGCGGCCCGTCTTCTGCACCGATTCGGCGATAGTGTCGAAATCCAGCGGGGTCAGTGTGGCGACGTCGATCACTTCGGCGCTGATGCCTTGCTGGGCCAGTTCGTCGGCGGCCTCCAGCGCCTCCTTCACCTGCGCGCCCCAGGTCACCAGGGTCACGTCGGTGCCGTCGCGCAGCACGAAGCACACATCCAGCGGCAGAGCCTCGCCGTCGTCCGGCACCTCTTCCTTGTACTGGCGATAGATGCGCTTGGGTTCGAAGAACATCACCGGATCCGGATCGCGGATCGCGGCAAGCAGGAGTCCGTAGGCGCGCGCCGGCGAGGACGGCATCACCACGCGCAGGCCGGGGATGTTGGTGAACAGGTGCTCGTTCGCCTCGGAATGATGCTCCGGTGCGCGGATGCCGCCGCCCCACGGTGCACGGAACACCGCGGGCACGGTGAGCCGGCCGCGGGTGCGGTTGCGCATGCGCGCGGCGTGGCAGGCGATCTGCTCCATCATCGGATAGATGAAGCCCTCGAACTGCGCCTCGGCGACCGGCTTCATGCCTTGCACGGCAAGACCGACGGTGACGCCGGCAATCGTGGTTTCGTCCAGCGGCGTGTCGAGCACGCGCAGCTCGCCGAATTTTTCCTGCAGGCCCTGGGTGGCGCGGAACACGCCGCCGTTGACGCCGACGTCTTCGCCCAGCACCACGACGCTGTCGTCGTGGGCCATTTCATAGGCGAGCGCCTGGGTGACGGCTTCGATGAGAGTGATTTGTGCCATGACTCAGTGGCCCTTCTTGGATTCGAGCTGGTTTTCAAGGGAGAGGACGTAATCGCGCTGCTTGGCGAGATCGGCGGGGACTTCGGCGAAGATGTAGTCGAACATCGCCGATACCGGCTGCGTCCTGGTCTCGAGGTAGGCATTCACCTCGTTGTCCATCCACTCGTCGCACTCGGCCTTCCAGGCTTCTTCCTTTGCGTCGTCCCATACTTTCTTGGCCACCAGCCACTTGCGCAGGCGCTTCATCGGCTCTTTTTCCCAGCCGTCCTTCACTTCCTGCTCGCCGCGGTAGCGGCGGGCGTCGTCGGCGGTGGTGTGGTCGCCCAGGCGATAGGTCACCGCCTCGATCACGCTGCCGCCCTGGCCGCTGCGCGCGCGCTCCAGCGCGTCCTCCATCGCCTTGCGCACGGCGATGATGTCGTTGCCGTCCACCTGGATCGAGAACAGGCCGGCGGCGATGCCTTTCTGCGCCAGCGTCGGCGCACCGGACTGGATCTTGCGCGGTACCGAGATCGCCCACTGGTTGTTGACGATGACGCAGACCAGCGGCAGGTTCTGCGCGCCGGCGATGTTGATCGCGCCGTAGAAGTCGCCCTTGGACGAACCGCCGTCGCCGATCGTGCAGACCGCCACGCGCTTCTCGCCGCGGATCTTGAACGCCAGCGCGGAACCCGCGGCGTGCAGGCATTGCGTGGCGATCGGCACCGACCAGGCGAAATCGTGCCGCGCGGGTTCCTTCTGGTAGTCGTTGCCGCGCTCGTCGCCGCCCCAGTACATGTACACCTCGCGCGGCTGCACGCCGCGATACAGCTGCGCGCCGTATTCGCGGTAGCTCGGCGCGTACACGTCTTCCGGCTTCATCGCGCTGCCGATGCCGACATGCGCGGCCTCATGGCCCAGGCAGCTGGCGTAGGTGCCGAGCTTGCCGGTGCGCTGCAGCGCGATCGACTTGGCGTCGAACACGCGGGTCGACAACATCAGCTTGTACAGCTCGACCATGTGATCGAGGTCTTTCGCAAACTCGGGCAGATCGTCACGGACCTGCTTGCCCTCGGCATCGAGATATTGCAGGTATTCGATTTCAAACTTGGCGGCGATGGTCACGACTCGCTCCGGGGTGATAGAAGAAGGGAAGCAATGGAACACGGCATTTTACCGGGTCGGTGGGAGCCGTAGGTCCGAACAAGACCGCGCTTGATAACAGGCCGGCATGTTGCACTGCAAGGTACGGTGCAGCATTCGTGGGCGTACGGCATGAACCGCAGCAACCGCTAAAATGGTCAATCCTTGCAGGACGACGAAGCCGCATGAGTGACAACCAGCGTGATATCGAGGCAGGCATCCAGACGGACCTGAATGGCCAGATGACTTACGGCGGCTACTTGCATCTGGACACGCTGCTGTCAGCGCAGCAGCCGTTGAGCCAGCCGCCGCATCACGACGAAATGCTGTTCATCGTGCAGCACCATGTCTCCGAGCTGTGGATGAAGCTGCTGATCCATGAGCTGAAGGCGGCGGTGACACATCTGCAGGTGGACGATATCGACGCTTGCCTGAAAATACTGGCGCGGGTGAAACAGGTGCAGCGCCAGCTGTTCGAGCAATGGGCGGTACTGGAGACGCTGACGCCGTCGGAGTACCTGGAGTTTCGCGGCGTGCTGGGGCCGTCGTCCGGTTTTCAGTCGCTGCAATACCGGCAGATCGAATTCCTGCTGGGCAACAAGAACGCCGGCATGCTCAAGGTGTTCGCCCACGATCCGGCGGCGCAGGCCCAGCTGCGCGAGGTGCTGGAAGCGCCGAGCCTGTACGACGAATTCCTGCGTTACCTGGCGCGACGCGGCCATGCCGTGCCGGCGGAACTGTTGCAGCGCGACTGGACCCAGGCCTATCGGCGCAGCGAGGCGTTGCTGCCGGTGCTCAAACGCATCTACGAAAGTCGTGCGGATTTCTGGCCGGAATATCACATGTGCGAACAGCTGGTGGACGTGGAGGGGAGTTTCCAGCTGTGGCGTTTCCGTCATATGAAAACCGTGGAGCGGATCATCGGCCATCGTCGCGGTACCGGCGGCTCATCCGGGGTGAGCTTTTTGAAGAAGGCGCTCGATCTGGAGTTCTTTCCCGAGCTGCTGGACGTACGCACCGTGCTGGGCAGCTGAACCGTGTGGCACATTGATGCTGCGCGCGAGTAGCCATTACATCTACCGACATCACGATTCCGGGCGGCGTGCACTGCGCCGATCCGGAACCATCCAGGGGAATCCATGAATCAGATTGCCGAGACAAACGCCGTACCGGACTATCCGCAGCTGTTCGGCCATCCACGCCCGCTGTGGATGCTGTTCATGACCGAGTTCTGGGAGCGCTTCGCGTTCTACAGCGTGAGCTGGGCGGTGGCGCTTTACGTGGTGGCGCAGTTCTACCACGGCGATCCCTCCGGGCAGGGCTGGGCCGGTGCGATCTTCGGCACCTATACGGCGCTGATCTTCGGCACCGGCATCTTCGGCGGCTACGTGGCCGACAAGCTGATCGGCTACCAGCGCGCGATCCTGATCGGCGCCCTGGTGATGGCGGCGGGCCTGTTCACCCTGATCGTGGCCGACAAGACGGTCTTCCTGCTGGGCCTGGCCATGGTCATCGTGGGCGACGGCTTGTTCAAGCCGAACATCTCCTCCATGGTAGGCCAGCTCTATGGCCGCGACGACCCTCGCCGCGACCGCGGGTTCACGCTGTTCTACATGGGCATCAACGCCGGCGCGTTCGTGGCGCCGCTGCTGACCGGCTGGCTGGCCGCGACCTTCACCGACACGCCGCTGCAGCAGAACTACAAGCTGGTGTTCATCGCCGCCGGCGTGGGCATGCTGCTGAGCTTCCTGTGGTTCTGGTTCGGCCGGCGCCAGCTCGGCGGCGTGGGCCGGCCGCTGCCCGGCATGGAAGGCCGCGCCCGCTCGCTGCTTGTGCTGGTGGGGGCGGTGGCGGCGGTGCCGCTGATCTACTTGCTGCTGTCGCGGGTCGGCACCATCGGCCTGCAATGGCTGATCGGGTTGCTGGCGGTCGGCGTCGCGGCGTTGCTGATCACCGAGGCGATGCGTCACGACCGCATCCAACTGGATCGTGTGTGGGCGATGCTGATCATCTTCGGCTTCAACGTGCTGTTCTGGATGTTCTATTACCAGCTCGGCAGCTCGTTCAACTTCCTGGCCGAGAACCTGGTCGATCGCAAGATGTTCAACTGGGTGTTCCCGGTGAGCTGGTTCCAGTCGGTCAGTCCGTTGACCATCATCTTGCTGGCGCCGGTGGTCAGCCTGGCCTGGGGCTGGCTGGGGCGCCGACGGATGGAGCCGTCGATCCCGCGCAAGTTCGGCTTCGGCCTGATCTTCAACGGCCTGGGCTTCCTGGTGTTGATGTACGCGCTCCAGCATCTGATCGACCCGCAGGGCATGATCCCGTTCTGGCCGCTGGCAGCGTGTTATTCGCTGCAGACCGTGGGCGAGCTCTGCCTGTCGCCGATCGGCTTGTCGATGGTGACCAAGCTGGCGCCGCCGCGACTGGTGGGCCTGGCGATGGGCGGCTGGTTCCTGTCCACCGCCGCCGGCGGCAACTTGTCCGGCCTGCTGGCCAGCTACATCGCCGGCGAGCACGGCATGACCGCCGCCTCGGCGCTGTCGGGCTTCAGCTTCGGCTTCTGGCTGCTGGCCGCCTCCGGCGCGTTGCTGCTGCTGATTGCGCCGCTGATCAACCGGCTGATGCACGGCGTGCGCTGATCCGGAAACCGGTTGCCATGCAGAAGGGCGGCCCATCGGCCGCCTTTCTGCATTTTGCCGTTCACATTTTCTTGCGGGGCCGATGCCCCGTGTTGCAGCGCATTTGACGCGGCGTGTCGCCATCGATTACATCTTCCCGCAAGAAATTACGTGTCCGCACGTGAAGTGCCGACCATCACCGGGAAAATCCATGAGCCAAGCCACCCATACGCCGCCGGGCGCCGCGCCCGACTACCCGCAGACGCTTGGCCATCCGCGCCCGTTGTGGATGCTCTTCATGTCGGAGTTCTGGGAGCGCTTTGCGTTCTACGGCATGCGCTGGGCGCTGACGCTGTATATCGTGGCGCAGTTCTTCGATGGCGATAACGCCGGCCAGGCCTCGGCCAGCCGAACTTATGGCACCTACCTGGCGCTGGTCTATGCCACCGCCGTCTTCGGCGGCTACGTGGCGGACCGGGTCATCGGCTACCAGCGCGCGATCCTGCTTGGTGCGGTGGTGATGGCGGCCGGACTGTTCATGGTGATGGTGCCCAACCAGCCGATCTTCATGCTCGGGCTGGCCACGATCATCGTCGGCAACGGCTTGTTCAAGCCCAACATCTCGTCGATGGTAGGGCAGCTCTATGCCCCCGGCGATTCGCGTCGCGATCGCGGTTTCACGCTGTTCTACATGGGCATCAACGCGGGTGCGCTGATCGCGCCCGTCCTCACCAGCTACCTTGCCGGGCACGTCTTCGGCACGCCGGGGCATGACAACTACCACGTGGTGTTTGCCGCGTCCGGCGTGGGCATGCTGATCAGCCTGGTGTGGTTCTGGTTCGGTCGACGCCAGCTCGGCCGGGTCGGCATGCCGGCGCCGGAAGTCGCCAGCCCGATGCGTGTGGTCTATGTGGCGATCGGCGTGCTGGTGGCCATTCCGCTGGTTTACCTGCTGATGGATCGCGCTGGTGCGGTGATGCTGCAGTGGTTGCTGACGGCACTGTTCCTAGGCGTGGGCGTGATGCTGGTGATCGAGGCGATTCGTACCGGCCGCGTGCAGATCCAGCGGGCGATCGCCATGCTGATCATCTTCGCCTTCAACGTGCTGTTCTGGATGTTCTTCGAGCAGGCCGGCAGCTCGTTCAACTTCCTCGCCCAGCACATCGTCGACCGCGATCTGGGTGGTTGGGACTTCCCGATCGGCTGGTTCCAGTCGGTCAATCCGATCGCGATCGTGGCGCTGGCGCCGCTGGTGGCGCTGACCTGGGGCTGGCTGGACAAGCGGCGCATCGAACCGTCGATTCCGCGCAAGTTCGGGCTGGGCCTGATCGGCAATGCGCTGGGCTTTGCGGTGTTGATGTACGCGCTGTCCCGTCTGGTCGGCAGCGACGGTCTGATCCCGCTGTGGACTCTGGTGCTGTGCTACGTGCTGCAGACCGCCGGCGAGCTGTGCCTGTCGCCGATCGGCTTGTCGATGGTGACCAAGCTGGCGCCGCCACGGCTGGTCGGCCTGGGCATGGGCGGCTGGTTCCTCTCCACTGCGATAGGCAACAACCTGGCCGGCCTGTTTGCCGCTGGCGTCAGCGGCGAAAGCGGGATGACCGTGGAGTCGGCGCTGTCCGGCTACAGCATGGGCTTCTGGATACTGCTCGGCGGTGGCGTATTGCTGTTCCTGATCGCGCCGCTGATCAACCGGCTGATGCACGGGGTGAAGTGAGGCTGGGAAGTGAGTGGGGAGGAGCGAGAAATGAGTGGAGAGGAGTGAGAAATGAGAGAAGAGCTGGGCTAGGCGGCCGTCTTGCTCTCACTCCTCTCCACTCACTCCTGCTTCACAGGCGTGAGCTTGTCGAGGATGCGTTCCAGCCACTGGCGTTCCTCGGCATCGAGTTTCGCCAGCACCTCGCGCTCGCGCGCACGCGCCATCGGCGCGACTTCGTCGTGCATGGCCCAGCCTGCCTCGGTCAGGCCCAGTACCGAGCGGCGCTTATCGTTGTTGTGGATCGCCCGGCTGACCCGGCCTGCCGCGACCAGCCGCGCCAGGGCACGGCTCACCGCGACCTTGTCCATCGCGGTGCGCTCGGCCACTTCGCGCGCTGACAGTCCGTCGAAACGGGCCAGCACCGCCATGACCCGCCATTCGGTCACCGAGATGTCATAGCGGCGCTGATAGTCGTCGGCAATCGCCTGGCTGATCGTGTTGGACAAGATCGAAAGCCGGTACGGCAGGAAGTGTTCCAGCTCCAGCGGCGCATGTTCGGCAGTGGTGGGGGCAGGCTGTCGTTTGGCGGGCACTGCGGCGACGCTCCTTGCAAATGGTTTCATATGAAACTATAACGTGGGGATTATCCCGATGGTGGCACGCTCGTGGCACGCTCAGACGTCGTCATCGTGCACCGACATACAGGAGAGCGCCATGAACGCCCAACCGAACCTTGGCATGCAGGTCACCACGTTCGAGAACCCGATGGGCATCGACGGTTTCGAATTCGTCGAGTTTGCCGCACCGGCCGGCCGCGCCGGCGAGCTGCACGACCTGTTCAAGCGCATGGGCTTCACCGCCGTGCTGAAACACAAGGCGCGCCCGATCACGGTGTATCGGCAGAACGGGGTCAACTTCCTGGTCAACGAGGATCCGGATTCGTTCGCGGCGGATTTCGCCAAGGCGCACGGCCCCTGCGCGTGCGGTTTCGCCATCCGCTTCCGCAAGCCCGGCGTGCAGGTACTGCAGACCGTCCTCGATAACGGTGGCGAGAAGATCGACCACAAGGAAGCCAGCAAGGCGGTGAACGCGGCCGTGGTCAAGGGCATCGGCGATTGCATGCTGTACCTGATCGACCGCTACGGTGACCTGGGCAGCATCTACGACACCGACTACGTGGCGATCGAAGGCGCCGACCAGCATCCCACCGGTTTCGGCCTGACCTTCATCGACCATCTGACCCATAACCTCTACTTCGGCAACATGCAGAAGTGGTCGGATTATTACGAGCGGCTGTTCAATTTCCGCGAGATCCGCTACTTCGACATCAAGGGCGTCAAGACCGGCCTCGTCTCCAAGGCGATGACCGCGCCGGACGGCGTGGTGCGCATCCCGCTGAACGAGTCGAGCGACCCGAAGAGCCAGATCAACGAATACCTCGACGCATATCACGGCGAAGGCATCCAGCACATCGCCTGCTTCACCGACGACATCTACACCACGGTGGAGAAGATGCGCGCCGCCGGTGTGGAATTCCTCGATACGCCGGACGCGTATTTCGAGGTGATCGACGAGCGCGTACCCAACCACGGTGAGGACGTCCAGCGGCTGGCGAAGAACAAGATCCTGATCGACGCCGACCTGGAAACCAAACAGCGCAAGCTGCTGCAGATCTTCACCCAGAACGCGGTCGGTCCGATCTTCTTCGAGATCATCCAGCGCAAGGGCAACGAAGGGTTTGGCGAGGGCAATTTCCAGGCGCTGTTCGAGAGCATCGAACGCGATCAGATGAAGCGCGGTTTCCTGTAAATGAAAAGCCCCTCTCCCTGCGGGAGAGGGGTTGGGGTGAGGGTTCGGTCATGCCGGAACGCATCAAGCCACCATTGCCTACACGAACACGCGAGCATGCACGTGAGTTGCGCCAAGGCGGCACGGATGCCGAACACAAGCTGTGGCAACAGCTGCGAGCCGGGCAACTGAATGGCCTGAAGTTTCGTCGCCAACATCCGGTCCCGCCATATATCGTCGATTTCTACTGCAATGCGATGAAACTGGTGGTGGAGCTGGACGGTTCACAGCACAACGATGAAGTCGATCGGACACGTACTCGATTTCTCGAGTCGCAAGGCCTCAAGGTTCTGCGATATTGGGACAATGAAGTTCTGCAGCAGATGGATGTGGTGCTTGAGGCGATCTTGAGCGCCATCGGAAACCGAACCCTCACCCCAACCCCTCTCCCATCGGGAGAGGGGCTCGAAGGCGAAGATCGATGAGTGCGATGCAATCCCATGGTTACCAATCCGGCTTCGGCAACGAATTCGCCAGCGAGGCAGTCGCCGGCACGCTGCCGCAGGGGCAGAACTCGCCGCAGCGCGTCGCGCATGGTCTGTATGCGGAGCAGCTTTCGGGCACCGCGTTCACCGCGCCGCGCCACACGAACCGGCGCAGCTGGTTGTACCGGATCCGTCCGGCGGCGGTGCACGAGCCGTTCCGACCGCTGGCGCATGCGGCCTTCCACAATCGCTTCGACGAGGCGCCCGCCACGCCGAACCAGCTGCGCTGGGACCCGCTGCCGCTGCCTTCCGAGCCGGTCGATTTCGTCGACGGGTTGACGACGCTGGCCGGCAATGGCGGCGCGGCCGAGCAGGCCGGCATGGGCATCCACCTCTATTCGGCCAATCGCTCGATGCAGGGGCGATTCTTCTACGACGCCGATGGCGAGTTGCTGATCGTGCCGCAACTGGGCAGCTTGCGGCTGGCCACCGAGCTGGGCGTGCTGGAGATCGAGCCGCAGGAGATCGCGGTGATTCCGCGCGGCGTGCGTTTCCGCGTGGAGCTGCTGGGTGACCAGGCCCGCGGTTACGTCTGCGAGAACTTCGGCGCACTGTTGCGCCTGCCCGATCTCGGTCCGATCGGTTCCAATTGTTTGGCCAACGCCCGCGACTTCCTCACTCCGCATGCCGCCTACGAGGACGTCGACGGTGCGTTCGAACTGATCGCCAAGTTCCAGGGTGCGCTGTGGTCGGCGAAGATCGACCACTCGCCGCTGGACGTGGTCGCCTGGCACGGCAATTACGCGCCGTACAAATACGACCTGCGCCGCTTCAACACGATAGGCTCGATCAGCTACGACCATCCCGATCCGTCGATCTTCACCGTGCTGACCTCGCCCAGCGACACCGCCGGCACGGCGAACATCGACTTCGCGATCTTTCCGCCGCGCTGGCTGGTCGCGCAGCACACGTTCCGGCCGCCCTGGTTCCATCGCAACGTGGCCAGCGAGTTCATGGGTTTGATCACCGGCGTGTACGACGCCAAGGCCGAGGGTTTCCTGCCCGGTGGTGCTTCGCTGCACAACTGCATGAGCGGACATGGCCCGGATGCAGCTACGTTCGAGAAGGCATCGGCTGCCGACCTTTCCAAACCCGACGTGATCGGCGGCACCATGGCCTTCATGTTCGAGACGCGCAAGGTGATCCGCCCCACGCAGCAAGCGTTGGCTTCGCCGCAGCTGCAGGACAATTATTACGAATGCTGGCAGGGCATCCGCAAGCATTTCGAGCCGTCGCAGGCTTGAGCCGTCACACCATTTTGTCTGGGGAATTGCATGAAACTGGGAAGTCTGAAGGAAGGCGGCCGCGACGGTACGCTGATCGTGGTCAGTCGCGACCTGACCCGCGCCGTGAAGGCCGGCGGCATTGCGTCGACACTGCAGGCGGCGCTGGACGATTGGTCGAACGCGGCGCCGCGACTCAACGCGCTGTCCGACGAGTTGAACGCGGGCCACGCGGCCGGCGCATTCGCGCTGGACATGGCTGCACTCGCCTCGCCGCTGCCGCGTGCCTATGAGTTCGTCGACGGCAGCGCCTACCTGCCGCACGTCGAGCGCGTGCGCCGCGCCCGCGGCGCCGAGGTGCCGAAGTCGTTCTACACCGATCCGCTGATGTACCAGGCGACCAGTGCCGGTTTCCTCGGTCCGCGCGATCCGGTGGTGGTGCCCAGCGAGGATTACGGCATCGACCTCGAGGCCGAAGTCATCGTGGTCACCGACGACGTGCCGATGGCGGCCACGCCCGCGCAGGCATCCGAACATATCCAGCTGATCGGTCTGGTCAACGACGTGAGCCTGCGCGGATTGATTCCCGACGAGCTGGCCAAGGGTTTCGGCTTTCTGCAGTCCAAGCCGCGCTCGGCGCTGTCGCCGGTGCTGGTGACCCCGGACGAACTCGGCAACGCCTGGCAGGGCGACAAGCTGCACCTGCCGATGCGTACCTGGTTGAACGGCGCCTGGTTCGGCGAGGCCGAGTGTGGCGTCGACATGCAGTTCAGCTTCGCCGAACTGGTCGCCCACGTGGCGAAGACGCGGCCGCTGGCCGCCGGCACCATCGTCGGTTCCGGCACCATCGCCAACGAGGACACCGGCAAGGGCGCTTCCTGCCTGGCCGAACAACGCACGGTGGAAACTCTGCGCGACGGCAAGCCCAGCACGCCGTTCATGAAATTCGGCGATTCCCTGCGCATCGACATCACCGACGCCGCCGGCGCCTCGATCTTCGGTTCGATCGAGCAGCGGATCGAATCCTACAAGCCCTGAAGCGCACTGCGACCTCGCTGTCGTAGGAGCCCGCTAGCGGGCGATGCTCTTGCTTTGAATTTTCATACCAACCATCAGAGCAGGAGCATCGCCCGCCAGCGGGCTCCTACAAAAGAAGTGCGGGTGTGCCGCGGCAGTCGCGCCAATTGATCCGGATCAAGGCGCGCGACCCGCCACATGGACAGACTCCTCTCCATGGCCAGTCCCGTCTCCATTCCCGAATTCGATCCCGCGTTGATCGCCCGCTACGACGTGGCCGGCCCGCGCTACACCAGCTATCCGACGGCGCCGCAATTCACCGCCGATTTCGACGAGACGGCGTTGCGCGCGGCAATCCGGGCGTCCAACGAGGAGCCGATTCCCCGTCCGCTGTCGCTATACGTGCATGTGCCGTTCTGCATGAGCCCGTGTTTCTATTGCGGCTGCAACCGGGTGATCACCCGCGACGCGGGCCAGGCCGATCGCTACCTCGAACGGCTGTACCGCGAGATCGAGCTGATCGCGCCGCTGTTCGATCGCGACCGGCCGGTGCGCCAGCTCCACTTCGGTGGCGGTACACCCAACTTTCTCGATGCGGTGCGCATGCGCGAGCTGATGGAATCGCTGGCGCGCCATTTCAGCTTCAGCCACGACGTGAATCGCGAATACGGCATCGAGATCGATCCGCGCTATGCCGACGGCAAGTACGTGGGGGCGTTGGGCGAGCTGGGCTTCAACCGCATCTCGGTCGGCATCCAGGATTTCGACCCGGCGGTGCAACAGGCGGTCAACCGCATCCAGAGCTTCGAGCAGACTCGCGAAGTGATCGACGCAGCCCGCGCCGCGCACTTCCGTTCGGTCAGCGTCGACCTGATCTACGGCCTGCCGCTGCAGACGCTGGACGGTTTCAGCCGTACGCTGGACCAGATAGTGGCGCTGGGGCCCGATCGCGTCGCCGTCTATGGCTATGCGCATCTGCCGGAAATGTTCAAGGCGCAGCGCCAGATCGACGCGGCCGAGCTGCCCGATGCGGCGACCCGGCTGGCGCTGTTCGGTTGCGCGCTGGAGAAGCTGGGCGCGGCCGGCTACGTCTACATCGGCATGGATCACTTTGCCCGCTCCGATGACGAGCTGGCGCGGGCGCAGCGCGCCGGCACGCTGCAGCGCAATTTCCAGGGCTATTCGACGCATGGCGATTGCGACATCGTCGGCCTCGGCGTCAGCGCCATCGGCCGCATCGGCGACAGCTACAGCCAGAACGCGCGCGACCTGGTCGGCTACTACGCGGCGCTGGACGCCGGCCGCCTGCCGGTGGCGCGCGGCCTGCAGCTGGATGAGGACGACCTGATCCGGCGCGAGCTGATCGGCCAGCTGATGTGCCATGGCGTGCTGGACAAGCGTGCCTTCGGCGCGCGCCATCGGCTGCTGTTCGACGAATACTTCCTGCGCGAGCGGAAGCAGCTGGCGCCGTTGCTGGCCGACGGCTTGATCGTCGAGGACGCGCGCATGCTGCGGGTGACCTCGCGAGGGCGGCTGCTCTTGCGTATCATCGCCATGTGCTTCGACGCCTATCGAGGTGACGCGGCGCAGACACCGCGATATTCGCGCGTGATCTGATCGAACCTGATCCGATAAAGGCCGATCTGATCGAATTCGATCAGATCCAGTGTGGTCCGGTCAGGCCCGACGTGATCAGGCCGATCCGTTCGCGAGCGAGCTGAATCATCCAGCCCCAACCCGGCATCCATCATCCTCATGCAATCCAAGCACCCGGCAGGTCGCCTGCCCGATCCGCCCAGCCCGATCGCCGATGACGGTGACGAGGCGCGTTTCTGTGGCACCTGTGCGTTCTCCAGCGCCTGTATCGCGGCCGGTTATCACAAGCCCGAACTCGCTGCGCTGCAGTGCCTGGTCGAGCATGTGGGACCATTCCGCGCGGGTGAACACATCTTTCGTACCGGCGACCCGTTCCGCGCGATCTTCGCCGTGCGCGGTGGCACCGTGAAGACCCGCATGGTCGACAAGGACGGTCGCGAACAGGTGCTGGGTTTCTATCTTCCCGGCGAAGTGATCGGCCTCAACGCGATCTATCCGGAGCACTTCCCGTGCGATGCGGTAGCACTGGACACCACGTTCTTCTGCCGGTTCTCGTTTCCGGCGATGAGCGCGCTGGCTTCGCGCATCCCCGCCGTTCAGCAGCATCTGTTCCGCATGCTCAGCAAGGAGCTTGGCACCGCCAGCCTGCTGGCCGGCGACCACAGTGCCGACGAGCGGGTTGCCGCGTTCCTGATGGATCTGGCCTCGCGCTACGAGGCGCGTGGATTCTCCGGCACTCGATTCCACCTCAGCATGTCGCGCGGCGACATCGCCAACTACCTGCGACTGGCCGCCGAAACGGTCAGCCGCGTGCTCAGCCGCTTCCGTATCCAGAAGCTCATCCAGATCGAAGGGCGCGAACTGCAGGTGCTGGATCCGAAAGGCCTGCGCGCGATCGGACAGGCACTGTTGCCCGAGTGATGCGGTTGCGCGATATGCCCAGGGAGGTCGTGACCGACCTCCGTTTTGTCATTCCCGCGGTTTTCAACAGCGGCATGGCTGGTCATCAGGTGTCTTTCGTGTAACGCGGCGATGCATAAAGGCACTGGATCCTGGATATCGCTTCGCGATTCCGGGATGACAGGCTGCATCAAGGCATCCCTAGTGCTGCATCAGCACCGGAATATCCGCTTCTTCCAGCACGCGCCGGGTGGCGCCGCCGAAGACGCGCTCGCGCGCCGGCGAGCGGCTGTAGGCGCCCATCACCAGCAGATCGACCTGCGCATTGCGCGCCTTCTTCAGCAGGATATCGCCGGCGAGGTCGGACGAGGCGCGGATGTATTGCGGTTTGGCGGTGATGCGGTGGCGCAGCAGATAGACGAACGGATCGAAGTGCGGCAGGCAGTTGTCGGCGTCGTTCGAACTGCGCACGTCGCCATCGACCAGGGTCACGTGTTTGGCCATCCGCAGAAACGGCAGGGCGGCATGGATCGCGCGGATCGATTCGATGCTGCCGTTGCAGCCGATCACCACATGCTCGACGCTGAGCTCGCGGTTCCAGCGTGGAGGCAGGATCAGGCACGGCAGCTGGCTGCCAAGAATCGCCTCGCCGAGGATGTCGAACAAGCCGGAAGTCTCCACCATGTCCCGTTCGATCACCGCCAGGTCATGCCAGGCGCCCAGATGCTTCAGGGTCCGGGCCAAGCCCGTGTGGCTGACTGCCCAGGTTGCTTCGTGCACGCCCGACTGCCGCGCGAAAGCGCCGAACGCAGCGTGCGCATCGGCATCATGAGCGGGCGGTTTCTCCAGCAAGCCCAGTACCGTGGGCTCGTGATCGGCGTCGTGCAGCATTCGCGCCGAGGGTTCCAGGAAACAGCCGGTCAGGTTGCTACCCCAGCGCGAAGCGAGCGACGCGCCGGCTACCGCAGCTGGGCTCCAGGGACGGGTCGAGGTCACCAGTGCCAGTACGTCGCAGCCGCCGGCGACAAGCGTGGCCTGATCGGCGGCGGAATCGATGCGGGCGGTTTCAGATCTTTCCGTATGCATGAGCGGCATCTCGGCGGGAACTGCGCTGGTCAGAGATCCAGCGTATGAATGACCTGGGTCGAATCGCCCGGATCGAGCCGGCGGCGAAAACCCAGATAGCTGGCGAGGTCGCGCATCGCCTCGTTGTCGGCGGAGTCGAGCGACACCATCTGTTTGAAGCCGTTCCTGCGGGCGAGGTCGATCAGGTGCCGCATCAGCAGCACACCGAGGCCGCGATGGTGCCAGTCGTCGGCCACCGTCACCGCGCATTCGCAATGGCCTTGGTCGTCGGTGGCGCTGTAGCGGCTCACGCCGACTTCGCGCAGCTTGCCGTTGTCGTGGGCCAGCGCGACGAATGCCATCCGCTGATCGTAGTCGACATCCATCAACTGGTTGATCAGTTCCGGGCTGGCCTCCTTGAATCCGCCCATGAAACGAAATCGGCGGGAAGCGGGCGACAGGCGATGGATGAAGTCCTCCTCGCGCTCGCGATCTTCTTCGCGCAGCGGCCGGATCAGCACTCGCGTGCCGTCGGTGAGGGATTCGATCCAATGTGTGCCACTCAGCTTTCCGAAATGGATGTCGGTGGCGTCGTCAGCGTCGGCTTGAGGGTGAGCGATATGAGGCATGGCGTAGTTCTCGATGCGGGTGATCATGCGGCTCCGATGCCCGGTGGGCGGACATGGCGACTTCCTGCACGATGTTTGTACGCCGCTGGCGACCGGTGCCAGTTGACCTCCGTCAATAGATCGCCGTATCGAGCCGCCCGGATCGCCGGGTGCGGCGTGGGGCGCAGGCGAAAGGGGCGGATGGCGGCCCGCAGCGAGGCAGAGCTCAGCTGGCGTCTTTCTGCTTCGACATGGTGTCGGCGCGGCAGAGTCCGGCCAGCAGGTCGGGACGCAGGATGCGCACGGATTTCCGGTTGACTTCGAGCACGCCCATTTCCTCCATGCGCGAAAACAGCCGGCTGACCGTCTCGACCACCAGGCCGAGGTAGTTGGCGATGTCGTAACGCGACATCGACAGGTTGAGCGCGGCGCCGTCGCGCTGCAGACGCTGATAGCGGTCAGCCAGGCTCTTGAGGAAGGTGGCCAGCTGCTCCTGCGCCTGCTGCCGGCCCATCACCATCAGGTGCCGATGCTCCTCCACCACCTCGCGGCTGATCACACGCATCAATTGCCGATGCAGCGCCGGCACCTCGCTGGTGACCCGCTGCAGGTGGGCATAAGGCAGTTCGCAGATGCTGGAACGTTCGAGTGCCTCGGCCTGGCTGACATGCTGGTTCGATGCCAATGCGTCGAAGCCGATGATCTCGCCGGGCAGATGGAACGCCAGTATCTGCATGTCGCCCGCTTCGTTCTGCACGAAGCTCTTCAGTGAGCCGGAACGCACCACGTAGAGCGCATCGAACTTGTCGCCTTCGCGGTACAGCAAGGCGCCGCGATCCAGCATGCGCTTGTCCTTCACCGCGGCATCCAGCCGGTTCAGGTCGTCGGCGCCGATGCCTGCCGGCAGGCACAGCTCGTGCAGTGCGCATGAGCTGCAGCTGCGGCGCAGCTGATTGAGGTCGAGCACAGTGGCCGTGGGTTCCATCGACGCCTCGCGCGGGCGGAAACCGACCCGGGTTGGCCAGGTTGGAGTTCCCTGCCTGCGAAAACTATCACACGGCGCTCTGCCTTCATGCGATGGAACGTCGGACGCGGCGAAACGCCGCAAGTACCGCCGATGTGCGACGGCGCATGGCGGATGACGCAGCGCTCACCGGCCGCGAATTTGATCAGGCTCAAGTCGATGCGCATCGCATGGGCGCATGCTGACGCCGCTTGTTTCCGGTCCGATGTCGTTTCGCATATAGCCAGAGGTGACCGGGGTCTACTACGGAGGATCGCCATGAACTGGAAGAACACCATCGATCGTTACGGCTCGCTGTCGATCGCCATGCATTGGCTGATGCTTCTGCTGCTGGTGGCCGTGTACGTCTGCATCAACCTGCGTGAATGGTTTCCTCGCGGCAGCGACCTGCGCGAGGGCCTGAAGATGTGGCATTTCATGCTGGGGCTGGCCGTGTTTGTGCTGGTATTCCTGCGCATGGCGATTCGCTGGCTCGGCGTATCGCCGCGCATCCAGCCGGAACCGGTGCTCTGGCAAAAGCGCCTGGCCGGCCTGATGCATCTGGCGCTGTATATCTTCATGGTCGCGATGCCGTTGCTGGGCTGGCTCAGCCTCAGCGCCGCGGGTAAGCCGATTCCGTTCTTCGGCCTGCAGCTGCCGGCGCTGCTCGGTGTCGACAAGACGCTTGCCGACTCGCTGAAAGAGATCCACGAAACCATCGGCACGATCGGTTACTACTTGATCGGCATGCATGCAGCCGCCGCGTTGTTCCATCACTACGTGGCCCGCGACAACACCTTGCTGCGCATGCTGCCGCGGAGGAACCGGCTAGCGTAAGCGGCATCGGTCAGTCGATCTTGATCGGCTCGTGCATGCCGGGCAGCTGGCAGGTCACGCCGCGGCTGATGAGGCAATCGCGCATCGCCTGCATGCCGCGTTCGTATTCGCCGTGCACCAGCAATACCTTGCGGCGGGGCGCATCGCCCAGCCATGACAGCAAGGACAGCTGATCGGCATGCGCGGAGAAACCGTTGATCGTCCACACCTGCGCGCGTACCGCAATCGGTTCGTTGAAGATGCGCACCGTGGTGGCACCGTCGACGATCCGCCGCGCCAGCGTGCCCTCTGCCGCATAGCCTACAAACACCACGCTGCAGCGATCGCGCCACAGATTGTGTTTCAGGTGATGGCGCACGCGCCCGCCGTTGCACATGCCGGAACCGGCCAGGATCACCGCGCCGTCCTCGATGTTGTTGATAGCCATCGACTCGCTGGTGTCGCGGGTGAAATGCAGGCCGGGCATGTCAAACGGATCGCCGTGCTGCAGCTCGGCGAGAAAGTCGTCGTCGAAGCATTCCGGGTGGCGCCGGAAGATCTCGGTGGCGGAGATCGCCATCGGCGAATCCAGGAATACCCGCACATGGGCAGGGATCGCCCCTTCGCGAATGCCGTGATTCAGGTAATAGAGGACCTCTTGCGTGCGCTCCAGCGCGAAGGTGGGGATCACCACATTGCCACGGCGCCCCAACGTGTCGCGGATCGCCTGGTACATCTCCTGGATGGAATCCGGCACCGAGCGATGCGGGCGGTCGCCATAAGTGGTTTCCATCACCACGTAGTCGGCGGCGGGTGCGGGCACCGGATCGCGCACGATCGGCCGGCCCGGGTTGCCCAGATCACCGGAGAACAGCAGATTGCGGCGCAGCGTGCCGTCGTCGACGTCCAGCAGGATCGATGCGGAGCCGAGGATGTGGCCGGCATCCAGGAAGCGGGCGGTGATGCCATCAGTCAAGTGCACGGTTTCGTCGTAGCCGACATCCGGGCCGAAGAAATCCAGCGCATGCAGTGCATCGTCCAGCGTGTACAGCGGTGCCGTTACCGGTTCGCCAGCCCGGTTGCGGCGCTGCGCCCGGCGCGCGTCCTCCTCTTGCAGGCCGGCGGCATCGAGCATCACCACGCGGGCCAGCTCACGGGTGGCGGCAGTAGTGAGGATGCGGCCACGGAAACCCTGCCGCACCAGCAACGGAATCCGCCCGCAGTGATCCAGGTGCGCGTGGGTCAGCAGCAGCACGTCGATGCCGGCCGGGTCGAAGCCGAAGGGCTCGGCATTGCCGCGCTCTATCTCCGGGCCGCCCTGGAACATGCCGCAGTCGACCAGTACCCGGTAGTCGTTGCAGGTGATCAGGTGACAGGAGCCGGTGACCTGTTTGGCGGCCCCATGGCAGCTATAGATGATCATGCTTGTTTTGCCTGTGGTTGCGGACGTTCGGTCAGTTCGTGCCGGGACTGTGGCAGGTGCTGCGAGAATCGGATTGATCGGCGTCAACCGGCGCATTGTTCGATCGAACATTGACAGCGGCGGACCTACCGGCCAGCGTAGCGACCATGATTGCAGTGCCGTTCCATCAGGACCCACGGGTCGTCCGGGGCTTCACCCACTTCTCGCGCGCCGTCGCCGTGATGATGAGCGTGGTTGCTTTGGTCCTGCTGGCAGGCTGGTGGTGGAACGTGCCGCTGCTGACCGCCGCGGTGCCGGTGCAGCCTTCGATGAAGCCCAATGCCGCCATCGGCTTTGCGCTGTCCGGCAGTTCGCTGCTGTTGAGTCAGGATTCCGGGCCGTTGCGATTGCGCCTGGCGTCGTGGCTGTCGCTGGCCGTGATGGCTATCGGCGTGGCCACGTTCGGCGAATATGTCTGGGCGGCGGATCCTGGCGTCGACTATCTGCTCGACGATTCGCTCATGGCGTTGGTGTTCGTGCTGCTCGGCGGCCTCGGTCTGCTGATATCCGCGCGCCGCTGGCTGTATCTGCGCGAGGGGCTGGCTATCGCCTTGCTGGCGATCGCGATGATCGGGCTGGCCTCGTATGGCATCGCGCTGGCGAGCAAGCACGGTCCTCTGTTCGACCGGGTGCCGATCTACACCACGCTCCTGCTGCTGGCGGTGCTGGGTTGGTTGTCCTCCACACCCACCACCGGCCTTACCCGGGTGGCCACGGCCGATACGTTGGGTGGTGCATTTGCGCGCCGCCTGTTGCTGCCGGCGTTGCTACTGCCGGTGGTCTTCGCTTTCGTGTTCGAGGTGTTGCAGTCCGGGCTGGGCCTGCCTGAAACGCTGGCATTCGCGTTCATGGCGTTGTTCAGCGGCGCCGCGGTGGCGTTGCTGGTGTGGTGGGTGGCAAACCTGCTCGACAAGCTGGAGCGCCAACGTCGCGAGACATTGTTGCTGCGCAACGACGCAGACACCGACACCTTGACCGGGCTGGCCAACCGGCGCGCGTTCGACGATGCGTTGGCGAACCTGCTGCACGGGCAACGCAAGCATGACGCGATGTTCTCCCTGCTGATGCTCGATCTGGACAGGTTCAAGAGCTACAACGACGATTTCGGCCACCTCGCCGGTGACGAAGTATTGCGCATCACCGGCCATCTGCTGGGCACCGCACTGCGCCCATCGGATCTGGCTGCGCGCTATGGCGGCGAGGAGTTCGCGTTGCTGCTGCCGCATGCCGATATAAGCCGGGCCAGTGACGTGGCGGCGCGCATCCTCGGCGCCTTCCGCGGCTTTGCCTGGTCTCGGCGCGCGGTCACCATCAGCATCGGCGTGGCGCAGTCCGCCGGCGGCGACGACGCCATGGATCTGATCCAGCGCGCCGATGCGGCGTTGTACGACGCCAAGCGCGCGGGGCGGGATCAGGCGGTTGCGGCGACGACTGCACGCTGAATGCCTCAATCCGATGCCGTGCGCCACGCGAGGATACGTCGTGCGAAATGCGGCCAGCCATCGAGCCAGGCGCCGCTCGCCAGCAGCATGGCGGCGATCCCGGCCAGCGCCGCGGCGACGGGTAGTGCCAGCGCCATCCCGCTGCGGAAGAATGGTACGCCGACCACAGTTCGCGCAGCGATTCCAGCGCGCGCTGCGTCTTGCGCTCCTGTGCCAGCGCGATGCCGGGCAGGTTTGGACCCTCCGCGGCCAGCCGGCGCGCCGCTTCGGCCGGATCCAGTCCGGTCAGCCTGGTAGGTCGAGGCGGCCTCATGGTGCTCATGCGGCTTTCAATGACAGACAAGCACCGGCACCTCGGCCAGCAGCAGCACCTTCTGGGTCACGCTGCCCAGCAACAGCTTCTCGATGCCGTGCCTGCCGTGGGTGGCCATCACGATCATGTCGCAGTGGTATTTCGAAACGGCGGCGGCGATCGCGCAATAGGGCCGGCCATCGATCTCGTGGCTGCTCTCGCAGGCTACTCCGGCGGCCTGCGCGCGGTGCCGCACTTCGCCCAGTATGCACTCGGCACGGGCCAGGGCACGCTCGACGTATATCGTTTCGTCGGCCTGGGCGATGGCGGCAAAATACGTGGCCGCGGCAAATGGCGGCAACACGTGCAGCGCATGGATCCGGGCGCCCAGCGTGGCGGCCAGCGCTATCCCGCGATCGACCGCGCGCAACGACAGTTCGGATCCGTCGACAGGCAACAACAGGTGCTTGAACATGGATGACTCCGGCGTTGAATCGATCAGGACGCCTCTGGGGTGGCGGAGAATCAGCGGCAGACCAGCACGGGGATCTCGCTTTTCAGCAGCACTTTGTGCACCTCGCTCCCCAGCAGCAGCCGGGTGAAGCCGCGCCAGCCGTGCGATGCCATCACCACCAGATCGCAATGCTGCTCGCGCGCCGTGGCGAGGATGGCTTCGTGCGGATGGTCATCGAATACATAGCTGCCGGCGCACTCGATGCCGGCTTCCGCGGCGATGCGCTGCACCTCGGCGATGTACTGTCTGGCGCGCACGATGGCATCCTTGGTGTACACGACCTCGGTGGCTGCCAGCATCTCCGCCATGTAGGCAATGGTGTGGAATGGCGCCACCACATGCAGCGCATACACACGTGCGCCGCAGGTCTTCGCCAGCTCGACGCCGAGCCTGACGGCGTGCAGCGACAGGTCGGAACCATCGACGGGTAGAAGGATGTGCTTGAACATGGCTGATTCCCTGGTTGGAATGAATCCTCAGCGGCAGCTGTAGCCGCCATCGACGACCAGCTCGCTGCCGGTCACGAACTTCGCCTCGTCCGAGGCGAGGTAGACCACGCCCCAGGCGATGTCGTCCGGCTCGCCCATGTGGCCTAGCGGGTGCAACGCATCGACTTCGTGCCGGTGCTGCTGTGGATCGCCGCCCATCGAGGCGATGTGCTGTTCCACCATCGGCGTCCAGATGAAGCCAGGGTGGATCGAGTTGACCCGGATGCGGTCGGCCGCATAGATCAACGCGTCGGTCTTGCTCATCAGCCGCACCGCGCCCTTGGACGCGTGGTACGGCGGCACGTCCGGCGCGCCGACCAGGCCGTAGATCGACGACAGGTTGATGATGCTGCCGCCGCCGGCTGCGCGCAGCGGAGCGATCGCATGCTTGGTGCAGAAGAACACGCCCTTCACGTTGACCGCCTGCACCCGGTCCCATTCGGCTTCGGTGAGTTCGTGAGTGGGCTTGTTCGGCCCGGCGATGCCGGCGTTGTTGACCAGCACATCCAGACGTCCGAACACTGCCAAGGTACCGGCGATCGCCGCTGCCACCTCGGCCTCCACCGAAACGTCGGCGTGGAAATAGCGGGCAGCGTCGCCGAACTGGCCGGCCAGCTGCCGACCCGGTCCGTCATGCAGGTCGACGATGGCGACCCGTGCGCCCGCTTCCACCAGCCGCGCCACGCAGGCTGCGCCGATACCCACGGCGCCACCGGTTACCAACGCCACCTTGCCGGCCAGCCTGCGCATAATCGTGCCTCCGCGATTGATGACGGCAGCGTGCGCGAGTTGGCCTGGAGCGGTGTTGACCGGGATCAACTGAATGCCTTGCCGGGGCTGGATGCGATCATGGTCTTCGTGGCGGAGGTTTCCGGCATCGCGGCGCACGGTAGCTGATGCAGGTCATGGCCGCCGTCGCAGCCGACCTGCCAGCATGGCGAGTCGTTCTTATCCGAGCTGGCTCGCCATGGCTGAATCGCCCACTTCATTGCCCACTTCAGCCGTCAAGCCCGCGACCTTCGCCGAGCTGCCGGCGTTGCTTGCCTCGGCGCCGCATCGCCTGCTGTTCCTGGCTGGCTCCGTCGCGGTGCTGTTGAGCATGGCGTGGTGGGCGCTGGAGCTGACCTGGATGCGTTTCGGACTGGGCAGCTGGCCGCAGCCGTCGATTCCGCCGGCGTATGCGCACAGCATGCTGATCCAGTACGGCATGTTTCCGCTTTTCATCTTCGGCTTCCTGCTGACGGTGTTTCCGCGCTGGCTGAATCGGCCTTCGTTGCCGCGATCGCGTTACGTGCCGGTGGCCGGCTGCGTGTTCGGCGGCTACGTGCTGGCGAATGTGGGATTGCTCGATCTGCCATGGCTGTTGGCGTTGGGCATGGCGCTGATGCTGCTGGGCTATCTGATCGGACTGGTCACGCTGGCGTCGGTACTGCGTGCGTCCAGCGATCGCAACGACCATGCGCGTTCCTGTCTGCTGGCGCTGGCACTGGGTGTGCTCGGCTTGATCGCTTTTCTGGCCTATCTGTTCGGCGCTCCGGACGAATGCGCGCGGTTGGCCACGCGGTTAGGCACCTTCGGTTTGCTGCTGCCGATCTTCTTCTCGGTGACGCACCGCATGCTGCCGTTCTTCAGCGGCAATATGATCAAGAGCTATTCGGTGGTCCGCCCGCGCTGGAGCCTTCCGGTGATATGGGCGTTGTTGCTGGTACATCTGCTGCTGGACTGGCGTGGCGCGCCGGGTTGGCTGTGGTTGGCCGACATTCCGCTGGCGCTGGTATTCGCCTGGCATGCGCTGGCGTGGCAGCCATGGAAGGTGATGCGGCCAGGCGTGCTGGCGGTGTTGCATCTGGCGTTTGCGTGGCTGCCGGTAGCCTTCGCGCTGTATGCGGTGCAGGACGTGATCTACGCCGCCAGCGGCCAGATGCTGTTCTTCCGCGCGCCGCTGCATGCGCTGGCGATCGGCTACTTCGGCTCGATGCTGGTGGCGATGGTGACGCGCGTGACCCAGGGCCACTCGGGCCGACCGATGCAGATGGGTGCGGTGCCGTGGCTGTGCTTCGCGCTGCTGCAGGTGGTGGCGCTGGTGCGCATCCGCGCCGAGTTCGGTGGCGACGTCTACCTGTGGTTGGTGGTCGCTGCGTACGGCTGGTTGCTGGCGTTTCTGCCGTGGGTGCTGCGTTCGGCATGGATCTACCTGACCCCGCGTGCGGACGGCAAACCCGGCTGAAGCCAGGTGGACCATGGGCTGTGGCAGGGTGACGCAGCGCCGCCGCAAATCCATTCCGGCTGATCCAGATCAAAGGTGCCATACCGCGTTCTCATAATCTGGCAGCAGAACCCAGGGAGAACCTTCATGACACGTCCGCACCTTTATCTCGCCGCTGCCGCGATGCTCGCGCTGGCGGCGTGTTCCGGCAAGCCGTCTGCTTCATCCAGTCTGGCCACGACCGCCGCTACACCGGCCGCCGGGACATCGGTCGCTTCCGAACGCGGCGACTTCGGTCCGCCGCAGGGCGCGCCGATCCACGCCGTGCTGACCAGCCCGCCGCATGTGCCGCCGCCGATCCATCGCAACTATCCGGCCAAGGTCATCGTGGAGCTGGAGGTGATCGAGAAGGAGATGCAGATATCCGAGGGCGTGAGCTACACGTTCTGGACCTTCGGCGGCACCGTGCCGGGCAGTTTCGTCCGCGTGCGCCAGGGCGACACGGTGGAGTTCCATCTGAAGAACAACCCCAACAACAAGATGCCGCACAACATCGACATGCATGGCGTGACCGGGCCGGGCGGCGGTGCCGCATCCAGCTTCACCGCGCCGGGGCACGAGTCGCAGTTCACCTTCAAGGCGCTCAACCAGGGCATCTATGTTTACCACTGCGCCACCGCGCCGGTGGGCATGCATATCGCCAACGGCATGTACGGCCTGCTGCTGGTCGAGCCACCGGAGGGCCTGAGCCCGGTCGATCACGAGTACTACGTGATGCAGGGCGACTTCTACACCACCGGCAAGTACCGCGAGAAGGGCCACCAGCCGTTCGACATGGAGAAGGCGATCGACGAGCACCCGACCTACGTGCTGTTCAACGGCAAGGAAGGCTCGCTCACCGGCGACAACGCGCTGACCGCCAAGACCGACGAGAAGGTGCGCTTGTTCGTGGGCAACGGCGGCCCCAACCTGGTCTCCAGCTTCCACGTGATCGGCGAGATCTTCGACAAGGTGCAGCCCGAGGGCGGCACGGTGGCGCAGCACAACGTGCAGACCACGCTGATCCCGTCCGGCGGCGCCGCGATCGTGGAGTTCCACACCGACGTGCCGGGCAGCTACGTGCTGGTCGATCATTCGATCTTCCGCGCCTTCAACAAGGGCGCGCTGGGCATCCTGAAAGTGGACGGCCCGGAGAACAAGACGGTCTACTCGGGCAAGGAAGTGGACTCGGTCTATCTGGGCGACCGTGCCGGCAGCAACTTGCAGGCAGTGACTACGGCAGCCAAGGCGCATGAGTCGGGCACGCTGACCAAGGAAGACCAGGTCGCCGCGGGCAAACAGCTGTTCGCCGGCACGTGCTCGGTCTGCCATCAGGCCAACGGCGAAGGTTTGCCGAATGTGTTTCCGCCACTGGCCAAGTCCAGCCTGCTGGCGGCCACGCCGAAGCGCGCCATGACCATCGTGACGCATGGCCTGACCGGCAAGGTCACCGTCAACGGCCATGAATACGATTCGGTGATGCCGCCGATGTCGCAGCTGACCGACGACGAGGTGGCCAACATCCTGACCTATGTACTGAACAGCTGGGGCAACCCGGGTGGCCAGTTCAGCAAGGATGAGGTGACCAAGGCACGCGCGGAAGCGACACCCGCGCCGGCAACGGCGCACTGAGATGCGCGCGCTGGCACTGGCTTGTCTGGGCTTGTTGCTGGCGCTCCCGGCAACGGCGGCGGACTACGTCACCCTGCCGGGAGGGCGTTTTACCAGCGTGCTGCCTGCGGACGGCAAGGCAGCCGCGGCGGAGGTCGCGCCATTCCGTCTGCGTACCGAGCCGGTCACCAATGCCGAGTTTCTTGCCTTCGTGAAGACTCATCCCGCCTGGCGGCGCGATCAGGTTCCGCGCATCCTTGCCGATGCGCGCTACCTCACCCAGTGGGCCGCTGCCGAAGCGCTGGGTGATGAAGCGCTGCCCGGGCAACCGGTAACGCGGGTCAGCTGGTTCGCCGCACAGGCGTATTGCGAAAGCGAGCAGGCGCGCCTGCCGAGCTGGTACGAGTGGGAGTTCGCCGCGGCGGCCGATGCCACCCGCGGCGATGCACGCTCCGACCCCGCATGGCGCGAAAGCATTCTTGGCTGGTACTCGCGGCCTTCCGGCACGGCCCTGCCGGAGGTCGGCGGCGCCGCCAACGTCTACGGCGTGCGCGACATCAATGGCCTGGTCTGGGAGTGGGTCGACGACTTCAACGCGCTGATGGTCGCCAGCGACAGCCGCGACCAGGGCGATCCGGATCTGCTGAAGTTCTGCGGTGCCGGTGCACTCAGCATGCAGCAGAAGGAAAACTACGCGGTGCTGATGCGCATCGCGATGCTGTCCGCGCTGAAAGCCGCCGACACCACCAACAACATGGGCTTTCGCTGCGCGAAGTCCGATTGAGGAACCGTCATGAAACGCTTGCTGCCATTTCTCGCCATGGTTCTGCTGCTGGTTGGCAGCGCTCATGCAACCCAGCCGTTGCCCGGCGATTCGGTCTATCAGCTGTCGGTGAAATTGACCGGTCAGGACGGCCGGCAGCAGATGCTGTCCGCGCGGCGTGGCCGGCCGCAGCTGGTGACGATGTTCTACACCTCGTGCCAGATGGTCTGCCCGCTGATCATCGACAGCCTGCGGCTGACCCGCAATGCGCTTGATCCGGCAGTGCGTTCGCAGGTCGACGTGCTCGCGGTGAGTTTCGATCCGGCTCGGGACGATGTCGCCGCACTGCGCCGCTATGCCGACAAGCGCAAGCTGGATCCGCGCTTCTGGACGCTGGCCCGCGCCGAGCCGGCGCAGGTGCGCCAGCTTTCCGCCGTGCTCGGTCTGCAATATCGGCAGCTACCTGGTGGCGACTTCAACCACAGCAGCGAATTGATCCTGCTCGATGCCGACGGCCGCATGGCGGCGCGCACCAGCGTGATCGGCCGACTGGATCCGGCGTTCGTGAAAGCGATCGCCGAGACGGTGTCAAGGCACTGAGCCGATGATCGATATGGACGTCTGTACGTCCATCGAGATCCGTCGATTCGCGAAACGCCGCCATCATGGCGGCGTTTTCGAATGCGCGCTGGCGTGGCGTGTTGTCACAGCGGATGGATTCATCGCGACGGCCTGATCAAGGTCAGTTTTTCGATGCCTGGCTGCTTGCAGACTGCGTGCATCCACAAGGGGACACGCGATGATAAAAACGACACGTAGGATTCTTTCCGTTGCATGCTTGCTGGCAACGGTGATGGCCGCACCATCGATCCGCGCCGAGGGCGCCGGCACGCCGGCAACGTCAGCCAGCGCACCGCTGCAACTCGAATGGGACGCACGTCTGCGCCACGAGCAGGTGGACGACGATGCCTTCAGCCGCGACGCCAATGCCGACACCTTGCGTCTGCGGCTGGGCCTGCGCGCGAACTTCGGCGACGGCTGGAGCGGGCTGCTGGAAGGCGCCGGCGTGGCCAGCGCCGGCGAGCGCTACAACAGTGGCGCGAACGGCCGCACACAGTATCCGGCGATCACCGATCCGCATGGCGGCGAACTCAATCAGGCCTGGCTGGGCTGGCAAGAGGACGCATTCGCCGTGACCGTGGGGCGTCAGCGGCTGCTGCTGGACAACCAGCGCTGGGTCGGCAACAGCGGCTGGCGCCAGTTTGAGCAGACGTACGACGCGCTGGCACTGCAATGGCAGCCGCTGGCGGCATGGACGGTGCGTTACGACTGGCTCGACCGCGTGCACCGGGTGGCTGGACCGGATGCGCTCAACCCGCTGGCGCGCGAGCGCAAGCTGAATACCCATCTGCTGAATCTGGCCTGGATGCAAGGTATGCAGCAGTGGGTGGGCTATGCGTATCTGCATGAGGACCGCGACGTGGCCAGCGCGTCCAGTGCGACTTATGGTCTGCGCTGGAGCGGCAAGGCGGTGCGCGACGGCTATGGTCCGGGCTGGACACTGGAGGCGGCGCGGCAAGTCGACTACGCCAACAACCCGTTGCACTTCGCCCACAACTACTGGCTGCTCGAGCCGGCCTGGACCGTGCAAGGGATCACCGCCAAACTGGGCTGGGAGCATCTGGGCGGCAATGGCCATCATGCACTGCAAACCCCGCTGGCCACGCTGCACGTGTTCAACGGCTGGGACGACCAGTTCAACGTGACGCCTGCGGGCGGCCTCGAGGATCGCTATGCAAGCGTCGGCGGCAACCTCGGTCATAGCGGCCTCGCTGGCAAGCTGGGCTGGGTGGTGTCGTACCACGACTACCATGCCGATCGTGGCGGCCGCTATGGCAGCGAATGGAATGGGTCGCTGAGCTTCCCGCTGGCGGCGGGCCTCAGCGGCTTGATCAAGATGGCGGACTATCGCGCCGACGGCCTCGGTCGCGACAGCGCCAAGCTGTGGCTGCAACTCGAATGGCATGGGCAGCAGGCGTTGACGAACGCGCTTTGACCGAAGATGCATGTCTTGCCGCGGCTGCTTTGACGCAAGTCAACGCAGCCGCGTTGGCACCGTGTTGAGATAGCGCCATGCAACTTGACCGGTCGTTGCTCCCACGCCGCTCCAACACTATCTACGGAGCCTGCCGATGCTGTTGCCCAATCCTGAGCGTCTCGCGCTGACGCATGTGCGCGGCGCGATCGACCGCGTCGACGATGGCCTGATCGTGCTGCTCGCCGCACGGCGCCGGCTTGTGCGCGCGGTGGCGGCGCTGAAGCCGCGTGCCGGCGTGCCGCCGCGTGACCTGGCGCGCGAGCGGCAGGTGCGGACGCGCGCGCAGTCGCTGGCACGTCGGCTGGATCTGCCCGCGGACACCGCCGCGAGCCTGCTGGACCTGGCGATCGTCGATGCGTGTCGCCAGCAGGGCATGGCGATTGACCTCGATCAAGGCGGTCCCATGCGGTTGCCCGCCATGATGCAGCCCATCATGTCCGACCCGCTTCCTTCCGAATCGCACGCACCGCATCTGTTGCGCCTGCTGCCGCCGCCGCGCCGGTTCGCACCGCTGCTGCGCGTACTGCCCCTGCGCTGGCAGCGCGCCTTGCTAGAGCGCGCGATGGCGCGCGTGCTGGCCGTTCCGCTGCAGGACGGCACTCTGGATTTCATGCGCGGCCGCCGCCTCGGCATCGAGGTCAGCGACCTGCAACTGCGCTGGGTACTGGAACTGCACGATGGCCGCTTGCGCGTCGGCGACGGGATACCCGAAGCCAGCGTGCGCGGCAGCGCCACCGACCTGCTGTTGCTGGCCAGCCGGCTGGAAGACGCCGATACGCTGTTCTTCCAGCGTGCGCTGGAGCTGACCGGCGACACCGAGCTCGGACTCACCACGCGCAATCTGCTCGAACGGCTGCCTTGGGAATCGGTACCGCTGGGCTTGCGTATCGCGCTCAACCGGGGCGCGCGGTTCGCCCGTGCTGCGCGCACCGCTCATCGAAGTGACGATTGACGAGTGTCGGTGTATCGCTGCGCGCAAGCGACGCGACGATGTGCCGCCGGATGACGCTGGTTGATCCGGGTCAAGGCAGTCCTGCACTGCGCCATCCAGACTGCGACCTCCCCACCTAGTGAGCTTTCCATGACCCGCCCTTCCTCGTTCGATAACGAACAATTGCTGGCCTGTGGCCGCGGCGAACTGTTTGGCGACGGCAATGCACGGCTGCCGTCGCCGCCGATGCTGATGTTCGATCGCATCACGCACATTGCCGCCGAGGGCGGGACTTATGGCAGGGGATTGATCCATGCCGAAATGGACATCCATCCCGCGCTGTGGTTTTTCGGTTGCCATTTCATTGGCGATCCGGTGATGCCCGGCTGCCTCGGGCTCGATGCGATGTGGCAGCTCAGCGGTTTCTTTCTGCCCTGGCTGGGCGAGCCCGGCCGCGGCCGCGCGCTGGGCGTGGGCCAGGTGAAATTTTCCGGGCAGGTAATGCCGAGCGCGAAACTGCTGCGCTACGAAATCGATATCCGCCGCGTGATGCGCGGCAAGCTGCGGATGGTGATCGCCGACGGCAAGACCTTCGTCGACGACCGGCTGATCTACGAGGCCAGCGACATGCGCGTGGGCTTGTTCCAGTCCACCGAGGGCTTTTGAGATGCGCCGCGTCGTGGTGACCGGCATGGGCATCGTGTCGTGCCTGGGCAACCTGCCGGCGACGGTGTCGCGCGCGCTGCGCGAGGGCCAGAGCGGTATTCGCGCGATGCCGAGCTACGCCGAGCAGGGCCTGCGCAGCCAGGTGGCTGGCGTGCCGCAGATCGACCTGGATGCCGAGATCGACCGCAAGCCGCGGCGCTTCATGGGTGATGCCGCCGCCTATGCCTGCGTGGCGATGCGTTCGGCGATTGCCGATGCCGGGCTTGCCATCGAGCAGGTGCGGCATCCGCGCAGCGGCGTGATCGCCGGTTCCGGCGGTGGCTCGGCGCAATGGCAGATCGAGACCGGCGACCTGCTGCGCAACAAGGGCGTGCGCAAGGTCGGCCCGTTCATGGTGCCGCGCACGATGTGCTCCACCGTGTCGGCCACGCTGGCCACCGCGTTCGGCATTCTTGGCCTGAGCTATTCGATCGCCGCCGCCTGCGCTACCTCGGGGCATTGCATCGGTGCCGCGGCCGATCTGATACGGCATGGTGCGCAAGACGTGATGTTTGCCGGTGGCGGCGAGGAAGAGCACTGGGGCATGACCGCGCAATTCGACGCCATGGGGGCGCTGTCCACCGGCTACAACGACACACCGCAGCGCGCATCACGCCCGTATGACGCCGGCCGCGACGGTTTCGTCATCGCCGGGGGCGGCGGCATGCTGGTGCTGGAGGAGTACGAGCATGCCAGGGCGCGCGGCGCGCGCATCCATGCCGAACTGGTCGGCTACGGCGTCACTTCCGACGGCGCCGACATGGTGGCGCCCTCCGGCGAGGGCGCGGTGCGCTGCATGCGGATGGCATTGGCCAGCGTGAGTGCGCCGGTCGACTACCTCAACACCCACGGCACCGCCACGCCGTTGGGCGATATCGTCGAGTTGCAGTCGGTGCGCGAGGTTTTTGGCGACGCGGTGCCGCCGCTGTCCTCGACCAAGTCGCTGACCGGCCATGCGCTGGGCGCGGCCAGCGTGCACGAGGCGATCTACAGCCTGCTGATGCTCAACGACGGCTTCATCGCCGGCTCGGCGCACATCGACGAACTGGACCCGCGCGTCGAAAGATTCCCGATCGTGCGCTCGAGCCGGCCGGCGCAGCTGGCCACCGTGATGTCGAACAGCTTCGGCTTCGGCGGCACCAACGCCAGCCTGGTGTTCGCCAAGGTGTGACGGCCACGCTGCCGTTGTTGTTGTAGGAGCCCGCTCGCGGGCGATGCTGTCCAAACATCAAAGCAACCGCATCGCCCGCTAGCGGGCTCCTACATGTTCGCCCATCTTTCGGAAGTCCCCTCATGTCATCCATTTCCGCCTCGCGCCCATCCACCTTCGGCGAGGAACTGGCCAACAGCATCAGTCATGGCCTCGGTGTGTTGCTGGCCATCGTTGGTTTGCCGGTTTTGATCGTCAACGCGGTGCGCATCGGCAGCACGGCGGCGATGGTGGGGGCGGCGGTGTTCGGCGGCAGCGCGATCCTGCTGTACATGGCCTCGACGCTGTATCACGCGGTATCGCATCAGCGGGCCAAGGCGTGGCTGCAGCGGCTGGACTATGGCGCGATCTATCTGCTGATCGCGGGCACCTATACCCCGGTCGCGCTGGGTGTGTTGCGCGACAGCTGGGGCGTGGCCCTGCTCGGCGTGATCTGGAGCCTGGCGCTGCTGGGGTTGGTGTTCAAGCTGGTGGTGGGTGCGCGGTTCCACCGGCTGTCCACCGCGCTGTATGTGGCGATGGGCTGGATGGCGCTGATCGCGATCCGGCCGCTGTGGCTGCACCTGCCGACGGGCGGATTGATCCTGCTGTTCGGCGGTGGCGCGGCGTATACGCTGGGCGTGGTGTTTTTCATGCTGCACGAGCGGCTGCGGTACAGCCATTTCGTGTGGCATCTGTTCGTGCTTGCCGGCACCGGCTGCCACTACGCCACCGTGCTGATGTACATCGCTTGATTCGCGGCCCGGACGGGCCTCGCTCACGCCAGCCGTTGCCATATTGCCGAGTCCCGGTATCTCTGTTGGCCTTGGCGCGCTAGCATGGCGGCCGGCACGCTGTGTACCCGAAAGGGCGCATCGACAACACAGCGTCGCGACAGCAGCGGGGCGTCGTGACGGAGGGGCACATGGAAACGTGGTTTTCGCGGGTCGAACCGGTATTGGGTGCTGCGCTGGAACTGCGCGACCTGCACACGTCGGTCCATTGCGGACGTGTCAGCCAGATGGCCTTGATGTTCGCGGAAGACCTCGGCCTGCGCGGCGACGCGCTGCTGGCCCTGGATGTGGCAGCCCGATTCCATGACGTCGGCAAGATCGGTATTCCCGATACGGTCCTGTACAAGCATGGATCGCTGGATGACGCCGAGTGGGAAATCATGAAGGGCCACAGCGTCCGCGGCGAGTACATCATCCGGATGGATGCGGGCCTGGTCTTGGGAGACGAGATCGCACGGACGGTGCGCCATCATCACGAGCACTACGATGGCAACGGCTATCCGGATGGCCTGCGTGAGCAGGCCATTCCGCTGCTCGCACGGGTCCTGTCCGTGATCGACAGCTATGACGCGATACGCAACCGTCGCGCCTACCATGCAGCCCAGTCGCATGAGGATGCGTTATTCATTCTGGCCAGCGAGCGGGGTACCAAACACGATCCGCAAATCCTCGATGCGTTCCTGTCCTATGACAGAAGCTGGTTCGACCGGCTGAGCTGATACGGTCAGCGAAGGCGCAACTGCAGCCAGGATTCCCCGTTGCTCGTGAGCAGGGTCGAGGACGGGCTTATGCAAGCCCAGTCACGCGCATGCCCGGCTCGCCATGCCAGTAACCATTGCGGGCGCCGATGCGTGGCGGAGCCACCGGCGAGCGGCGGGCGAGATGGAAGTGCGCCACCATCTCGGCCATGCCCTCGGCTTGCGGGTACAGCCGCAATACATCCACACCCAGCTCGCGCAATGCCGGCAGTTCGGGACCGAGGTCGGTGACCTCCTCGCCCTGGATCTGGATGCCGTTGATGCGCAGGAACGGCCGGCCCTCGCGCGTGGCCAGCGGCATGCCGTCGGGATAGTCGATACAGCGGAAGTCGCACTGGTCCTTGCCGACGTCGAGCGCCCGTGCGGTGAAGCAGCGCGCGGAGAAGGCCAGCGGCAGCCGGCCGAAGGCGATCACCTCAAGTTCCGGCATCGGCCGGCCTTCCGCCTGCATCGCGTCGCGCAGTTCGCGCAACAAGCCACAGCCTTGCTCCACCCCGGGTACCCAGCGGCGCAGGCCATCATCCATCAGCATCGCGAGCGCGCGATGGTTGTAGACATTGAGTGTGGGGCCGGCCACGAACGGCAACCGGCGCTCGCGGCAGAGCTGCACAGCGGAGAGATCGTTCGCTTCGATCCAGCAGTCGCCGTGATCGACCAGTCGCCGCAGCACGCCCAGTTCGGACTCGGCTTCGATCAGCGCCAGCGACGACAGCACGACCTGCTTGCCGCCGGCGGCAAGCTCGCCGGCCAGTGCGATCCAGTCGCGCGTGCTCAGTTCGCGGCGCTTGCTGCACACCGTTTCGCCCAGATAGATGATGTCGACCGGCCAGTCGGCGGCCGCGCGGTAGAACGCCAGCGTGCGTTCGCGCAGCCAGAAATACTGCAGCGGTCCGAGACTGAGTTTCATCGTCGTCGCCTCAATGCCAGGAGCGGTGATAGGGACCGAGCGTGGTCTGGTGACCCTCGGCATGTTTCGACAGCGACTGCTGCCAGCCAGGCTGCAGGCTCCAGCTGGCCGGGGCGTCGCGGTAACGGTCCAGCGCCGCGCGCCAGGTGCGGGTGACCGAGCCGACATAGGCCACGCCACGCTGGCGACCCTCGATCTTCAGTGCCGCCACGCCGGCTTGCGCCAATCGCGGCAGCAGCTCCAACGTGTTCAGGCTGGTCGGTTCTTCGAGTGCGTGGAAGATCTCGCCGCCCACGTCGAAGCGGCCCTTGCACACGGTCGGGTAGCCGGCCGGTTCGGCCGGCTCGAACTTGTCGATCAGCACCCGGTTCAGCCGTACGCTGCGGCGACCGTCGTCGTGTTCCTCCCAGCGCACGAAGCTGGCCGGCGAACACACGCCGTGCCGGTTCGGCGAGGCGCCGGTGACGTAGCTGGACAGCTGGCAGCGGCCTTCGACCATGATGCACAAGCTGCCGAACGCGAACACTTCCAGCGGCACCGGCGAGCCTTCGCACAGACGCTCGACCTGCTGGATAGACAGCACCCGCGGCAGCACCGCGCGGCTGATGCCGAAGCGCTCGTAGGCATAGCGCAGCGCCGGCGCGGTGGTGGCCGAACCCTGCACCGACAGATGCCGCCTCAGCGCAGGATGCATGCGTGTGGCGTAGTCGAGCACCGCCATCTCGGCGGCGATGATGGCGTCGCAGCCGAACTCGGCGGCCTTGTCCACGGCGCTGTACCACTGCTGGAGATGCGTGCTGTCGGGATAGGTGTTCAGCGCCAGATAGACCTGCTTTCCGCGCTGGTGCGCATAGGCGATGCCGTCGAGCAGCTCCGCGTCGCTGAAGTTGAGGCCGGGAAAAGCGCGCGCGTTGGTCTGATCGCGAAAGCCCGCGTAGACCGCATCGGCGCCGGCGTCGATCGCCGCTTGCAGCGCCGGCAGATTGCCGGCAGGACAGACCAGTTGCATGGACACCTCGAAGCCGGGAGTTCGGGGCGCATTGTCGCGATTGCCCCGGGCCGTCGTGCTGACCTGGATCAACCCCGATCGTGTCAGTGAACAGGCCGGCCCTGGAGATGCCCGGTGAATCTCAGCTGGCGCGGCGCCTGCGGCCGAAGCGGCTCTTCGCACCGCGCGCAGTGTCTGTCGCGCAGTAGATGTCGTACAGCGAGGCGATGATGGCGTGCGCGGGCCCCGCGGGGAGGGTGTACCAGACGGTCTGCGCCTCGCGGCGGGTGCTGACCAGGCCTTCGTTGCGCAGCCGGGCCAGATGCTGGGACAGCGCCGACTGGCTGAGTTCGGGCAATTGTTCGTTGATCTGCCCCACCGACATCTCGCCGTCCAGCAGCAGGCAAAGCACGCGCAGCCGCTGCGCGTTGCCCAGGGTCCTGAGCAGTTGCGAAGCCTCTTCGGCGCGCGACTGCATAAGGTTCAGATCCGCATCGGCCGGCATGTTCATCGGGTGGTATTCCTCGCGAGTGCAGTTGTCGATTCCGCGGGCTTGACTTTACCATGAAACTCTAATTAAGATAAATCTAATTTAGAAATACTTGAATAAACGAGCCGCACATCGGTTTCCATCCAACACGGGAGTTTCGCCATGAATGTCGATCGTGTCGTTCTGGGTTTCGCCGGCACCGTCGTGCTGGTGGGTATCGCGCTGGCGCATTTCGTGGCGCCGGGCTGGATCTGGCTGTCGGTGTTCGTGGGCGCCAACTTGCTGCAGTCCGCGTTCACCGGCTTCTGCCCGCTCGCGATGCTGCTGCGCAAACTGGGCCTGAAACCCGGCTGCGCGTTTCCGTCCTGAGCGCCGTTGTCCATCTGGACGAGGTGAGCCATGTACTACATCGTTGAAACATCCAAGACACCGGAGCAGGCCGCCGACGACCTGGCCGAAGCCGTTACACGCAACGGCTTCAGCGTGTTGCACGTGCACGACCTGGGTGCCGCGTTGCGCGGCAAGGGCATTGCATTCGAGCGCCAGTGCAAGGTGTTCGAAGTATGCAACCCGCGGCAGGCAGCTAGCGTGCTGGCGGCGGACATGCGGCTGAACATGGCGCTGCCTTGCCGCATTTCGGTCTACACCGACGCCGGCAAGACCTGGATCGGCATGATACGGCCGGTGCCGATGCTCGGTCTGCTCTCGACCGATCGCGCTCTGGTGGCGACGGCTGGCGAAGTGGAGCAGGTCGTCACGTGCATCATCGACGAGGCCAGGTAGCACCGTGGCCACGTCGGGAAGTCCGCGTGCGATGTCCGCGCCAATCCGGCTTGTGGACAACGAGCCATCTCTCGCCGACTTGACTGGGCTCAAGTGCGGCCAGGCCCGGACAGCGCACGCTGTCAACAACCCTGAGTAGGAGTCGGCCATGTGCGACGTCGTCATCATTGGTGCGGGTTTGGGCGGCATGAGTGCCGCCTATGAAATCAAGGCCGCGTTGGGTAGTTCACATCGCGTCACGGTGGTCGGTGAGGGTGGCCTGTTCTCGTTCACGCCATCCAACCCCTGGGTAGGCATCGGCTGGCGCAAGCCTGCCGACGTGCAGATCGATGCCGCGTCGGCATTGGGCCGGCACGACATCGCGTTCGTCGACTCGCCGGCCAGCGCGGTTCGCCCGACGGAAAACCGCGTGCTGCTGCAGGATGGCCGCGAACTGAAGTACGACTACCTGGTCATCACCACCGGTCCGCGCCTGGCATTCGACGAAGTTCCGGGCCTGGGGCCGCTCGGCGGGTACACGCAATCGGTCTGCACCACGCCCCATGCGACTGCTGCCTGGCAGGCATACGAGGAATTCCTGAAAGCGCCCGGTCCGGTGGTGATCGGTGCCGCGCAGGGAGCGAGCTGCTTCGGCCCGGCTTACGAGTTTGCGATGATCCTCGACACCGATTTGCGCCGGCGCAAATTGCGCGATCGGGTGCCGATGACATTCGTGACGCCGGAGCCTTATATCGGCCACATGGGGCTGGGCGGCGTCGGCGACTCCAAGGGCTTGCTGGAGAAGGAGCTGCGTCAGCGCCATATCAAGTGGATCACCAATGCACGCATCGACATGGTCGAGCCCGGACTGATGCAGGTCAGCGAACGTGACGCGCATGGCCAGGCGCTGGAGGAGCACAAGCTTCCATTCGCCTACTCGATGGTGATACCCGCGTTCACCGGTGTGGCCGCGGTACGGGGCGTCGAGGGTCTGGTCAATCCGCGCGGTTTCGTGCTGATCGACAAGCACCAGCGCAATCCGGCGTTTCCGAACATCTTCGCCGCCGGGGTATGCGTGGCGATCCCGCCGGTGGAAGCGACGGCGGTGCCGACCGGGGCGCCCAAGACCGGCTTCATGATCGAATCCATGGTCGGTGCGCTGACCGCCAACATCAAGGCCATCATCGACGGCAATGCCGCCACCGCCGAGGCGACCTGGAACGCGGTGTGCCTGGCCGACATGGGCGACAGCGGCGCGGCGTTCGTGGCTCTTCCGCAGATCCCGCCGCGCAATGTCACCTGGGCGAAGCAGGGCAGGTGGGTGCATCTGGCCAAGATTGCGTTCGAGAAATATTTCATGCGCAAGATCCGTTCGGGCAATACCGATCCGATCTACGAAAAGTACGTGATGAAGGCTCTCGGCATCGAGCGGCTCAAGCCGGGAACGCAGCCCGGTGTAAATCCACCTCGATGACACACCCGGAGTCGATTGCCATGAAGTTCTTCCTGCATCCCGTCGCCATGTCATTAGCGGTCATCGCGCTGGCCGGCTGCGGCAACCGGAATATGCCGACTGCTGCGCAGAGCCCGCCACCGGCGCTGGCCAGCGTGGTCGTGCACGCACAGACGGCGCACGACGAACAGGTCTGGGATGGCGTGGTGGAGGCGGTGAATCAGGCCACGATCACGGCACAAACCAACGCGCGGGTGCTTGAGTTGCCGCATGACGTCAACGATGTCGTCGCCAAGGGCGATGTGCTGGTGCGCTTCACCGATGTCGAGCAGAAGTCGGCGCGCAGTGCGGCTCAGGCGCAGGTCGCTTCGGCCGCGGCGACCTACAAGGAGGCCGCCGCGTCGTACGAACGCATCAAGGCGGTTTACGCGAAGGGTTTTGTCTCCGCGGCGCAACTGGATCAGCAGCGTGCCCTGCGCGATGCGGCACAGGCGGCGCTGGCGTCGGCTCGAGCGCAGTTGAATCAAGTCGGGCAGGCGCTGGACTACACGGTGCTGCGCGCGCCTTATGCGGGCATCATCACCCGCCGCTACGTGCAAGTGGGTGAGGCCGTGCAGGCCGGTCCGCCGTCGCCCCAGCCATTGATCGCGATGCAGGCGCTGGACGATCTGCGGGTCAACGTGCAGGTGCCGCAAAGCGCGGTCGACTCCATCCGCCATTTTCATGCGGCCGATGTGCTGCTCGCCGGTGACGGTGCACGCCGGGTTGCCGCCAGCAGCGTCGGGGTGTTTCCGTATGCCGACCCGAACACGCATACCTTCAACGTGCGGCTGCAGTTGCCCGGTGGCGATACCGGCCTGTACCCGGGCATGACAGTAAAGGTCGCCTTTGCCACCGGTGAGGCGAAACGCCTGCTGGTGCCGGCCAGCGCACTGGTGCAGCGAGGCGAATTGCTGGGCGTATACGTGCTGGATGAACACGGTGCAGCCTTGCGCCAGCTGCGCATCGGCCATCGCTATGCGGATCGGGTCGAGGTGCTGGCCGGGCTCGATGACGGCGAACGGGTCGCCACCGATCCGGCCGCCGCCGCGCGCTGGCTGATCGAGAACAGGTCGACTGACGGCAAGCGCGGAGCGGCGCCGTGAGCGAGCCACGGCTCGGCTTCTCTGGCCGCATCGCCCGTACCTTCCAGCGTTCGCCGCTGACGCCGATCCTGGCCATCGCGGCACTGCTGCTCGGCCTGGTCGCCGTGATGATCACGCCGCGCGAGGAAGAACCGCAGATCGACGTGACCATGGCCAATGTCATGGTGCCGTTCCCGGGTGCCGACGTACACGACGTCGAGAACCTGGTGGCCTATCCGCTGGAGCAGAAGCTGGCCGAGCTCGAGGGTGTCAAGCACGTCTATTCGGTGAGCCGACCTGGCATGGCGGTGATCACGGTGGAGTTCCAGGTCGGCGTGCCGCGGCAGACCGCGATCGTGCGGCTGTACAACCAGGTGTTCCAGAACCAGGACTTCGTGCCGCCCAACCTGGGTGTGGGCCGGCCGCTGGTGCGGCCGATGGGCATCGACGACGTGCCGGTGATGGCGCTCACGTTGTGGAGCGACGATCCCGCGCGAGGCCCGACCCAGCTGGCCGAAGTCGCGCACACGCTGGAAACCGAATTGAAGCGCGTGCCCGGTACGCGCGACGTCTACACCATCGGCGCACCCGAGCGGGCGGTGGTGGTGGACCTGGATGCGGCGAAACTGGCCGCGTACGGCATGGCGGTCGGCGACCTGGCGAATGCCTTGCGCGCGGCCAATGTGGTGACGCAGGCCGGCGATCGCGTGACAGGCGGCCGCGACGTGCCGGTGACCGCCGGACGTTTTCTCGCCGACGCGGCAGACGTGGCCCAGTTGGTGATCGGCCTGAAGGACGGCCAGCCGGTGTTCCTCTCCGATGTGGCCGTGATCCATCAGGGTGCCGATCTGCCCAGCCGCTATGTCCGGTTCGGCGCGCCCGCCGGCAAGGCCGGCCCCGCCACCGGCAACGCGCCGGCGGTGACCATCGCGATAGCGAAGAAGCCGGGGACCAATGCCGCCGACATCACCCGCGCGATCGGCGCGCGACTGCGTATGCTCGAAGGCGTGGTGATTCCCGCCGGCGTCCACGTCACGGTGACCCGCGACTACGGCCAGACCGCCACCGACAAGGCGGACAAGCTGATCCACAAGCTGATCTTCGCCACCTTCTCGGTAGTGCTGCTGGTACTGCTGACGATGGGTTGGCGCGAAGCGATCGTGGTCGGCAGCGCCGTGGTCATCACGCTGGCGCTGACTTTGTTCGCGTCGTGGGCGATGGGATTCACCATCAACCGGGTCTCGCTGTTCGCGCTGATCTTCTCGATCGGCATCCTGGTCGACGATGCGATCGTGGTGGTGGAGAACATCCACCGGCACATGGCGCTGGGTGGACGCACCCTGCGCGAGGCGATTCCCGCGGCGGTCAGCGAGGTCGGTGGGCCGACCATCCTGGCCACCTTCACGGTGATCGCCGCGCTGCTGCCGATGGCCTTCGTATCCGGCCTGATGGGGCCGTACATGCGGCCGATCCCAATCAACGCCTCGGCCGGCATGTTGCTGTCGCTGGCGGTCGCGCTGATCGTGACGCCATGGCTGGCGCTCAAGCTGCTCGGCCATCACCGGCACACCGACGCGACGCCGACGGAAGGTCATGCCGCGGGCGACGGTCGCCTGCACCGCGTCTTTCATCGCCTGATGCTGCCGTTCCTCGACGGTAACCGTGCGCCGCGTCGACGCCGTCTGCTGTTTGCCGCGATGGGCGTGCTGGTGCTGGGCGCCGTCGGCCTGGTGGTGATCAAGGCGGTGGTGCTGAAGATGCTGCCGTTCGACAACAAGTCCGAGTTCCAGATCGTGGTGGACATGCCCGAAGGCGGCACGCTGGAACGCACCAACCGGCTGCTCGGCGAACTCGCGCAGAGCCTGGCCGGCGTGCCCGAAGTGAAGGACTGGCAGAGCTACGCCGGTACCGCCGCGCCGATCACCTTCAACGGGCTGGTGCGCCAGTACTACCTGCGCAGCGGTCCTATCGTCGGCGACCTGCAGGTGAGCCTGGTCGACAAGAGTGAGCGTTCGCGCCAGAGCCATGCCATCGCGCTGGCGGTGCGGCCGGCGCTGGCCCGCATCGGCGCGCGCTACGGTGCCTCGGTGAAAGTGGTCGAGGTGCCGCCCGGTCCGCCGGTGCTCGCGCCGATCGTGGCCGAGGTCTACGGACCCGACTACGCCGGCGTGCGCCGCACGGCGCGCGAACTCGAGCAGAAGTTCAAGGCCAACCCCGACATCGTTGACGTCGACACCAGCGTGGAAGCGGATGCGCCACGCGAGGTGCTGGTAGTCGATCGTGCACGCGCGGCGCGGCTGGGGCTGGATCAGGCGTCCATCGAGCAGGTGTTGCGCACCGCGCTGTCGGGCGATGATGCGACCTACCTGATGGATGGCCACGCGAAGTATGCGGTGCCGATACGCCTGCGCCTTGACGCGGGCGACCAGGCGGCGATGAGCCAGCTGCTGGCGCTGCGCGTGCGTGCGCAGGGCGGCGCACTGGTGCCGTTGTCCGAGGTGGTAAGCGTGCAGCCTGCGAACTGGGAAAAGGCGATTTATCACAAGGATCTGCTGCCCTATGCCACGGTCACCGGAGACGATGCCGGCGCCACCGACAGCCCGCTGTACGGCATGTTCTCGCTGGTCGGCGAACTGGGCCACGACCGGCTGGATGGCCAGCTGCTGCAGCAGTACTTCACCGCGCAGCCCACCGACACCACCCGCGCCGCGGTGAAGTGGGATGGCGAGTGGCAGATCACGTTCGAAACGTTCCGCGACATGGGGCTGGCCTACTCGGTCGGCCTGCTGCTGATCTACCTGCTGGTGGTCGGTCAGTTCAAGAGCTATGTGGTGCCGCTGATCATCATGGCGCCGATCCCGCTGACCGTGATCGGCGTGATGCCGGGCCATGCCTTGCTGGGCGCGCAATACACCGCTACTTCGATGATAGGCATGATCGCGCTGGCCGGCATCATCGTGCGCAACTCGATCCTTCTGATCGATTTCATCAACCATGCGCTGAGTGCCGGACAGTCGTTGCGCGATGCAGTGATCGACGCCGCTGCGGTACGCGCGAAGCCCATCGTGCTGACCGGGGTGGCGGCGATGATAGGCGGCCTCTTTATCGTCGACGATCCGATCTTCCAGGGCCTGGCGGTGTCGCTGATCTTCGGCATCCTGGTGTCGACGGCGCTGACCTTGCTGGTAATTCCGCTGCTGTATTACGTATGGTTGCAGCGGCATCCCTTACCCGAGACGCCATCCCCCGAAGGAGCGTGAGCATGAGCGAGACCCAGGAATTCACTCTCACCCTGACCCAGGAGTCGGATTACGTTTTCCGCATCGAGTTCGACGACACCGCGATCCCCGCGCTGCGCACCGACGAATCCGCGCCGCTGGGCGGCGACACTGGCCCGAATCCGTCGCGCATGCTGGTCGCTGCCGTGGCCAATTGCCTGAGTGCCAGCTTGTTGTTCTCGTTGCGCAAGTACAAGAACAACCCGGGCAGCATCGTGGCCCGGGCGAAGGCCCGGCTGGAGCGCAACGAGCACAACCGCCTGCGCGTGGCGCATATCGACGTGGCGATCGAGCTGCCGGAGACCGCCGCCAGCTACGCGCAGATCGAGCGGCTGCTGGCGCAGTTCGAGGACTTCTGCATCGTCACCGAGAGCGTGCGTCACGGTATTGCGGTGGACGTCATCGTGCGCGACGGCGGCGGCATGCAGATACATCCCGCCCTCATACCTCCGGCGATGTCCGCCTGAGGTGTGCGTAGCCGGCGGCCTGGGCGGCGCCATCCGTCTTCGCTGCGGATCGTCGTCGAGCGCCGCGGCTGCCGATGTTGCTGCTACGCCTTCTGGCGGCGGCTTATGAAGGTATCGATCACCACGCGCATGGCCTGTCGCCACCGCACGAGCAACGCCGCATCAGCTTCCCGATCGGTTTCCGCGATCACTTTGATCAAGCTGTCGATCCAGTGGACATAAAGGTGCGGTGCGACCGGGCAGCGGCCCGCCATGCCGTGCACATCGGCCATGTGTTCGGTGGTTCTCCTGACCACGCTGCTCCCAGCCGCATGAAAGATCGCCACGCTGATGCCGCGGCGCAGGGCAAGCCGCTGTTTGGCGAAATCGGTATGCACAAACATGGTGGCGACTTCGGCGTTGCTGGCCATGAGCACCTGATAGAAGCGATCGATGAAATGCTTGTCGCGCAGGCAGCGGCCGTAGCTCTGCTGCAAGTCGTTATACGGATCGGACATGGTGTTCCCCGGATGAACGCATGGATGATGGCAAGGGATTCCGTGACGTCATCCCCGACCGCATGCGAAAGGAGCGCTCGAAGAAGGCGTAAGCGCCCCGGAACAATGCCTGGAAGTCATGCCGGGCGGGCAGGCCTATCGGAATGCCCGCCCGCCGTCATGCCGGATCAGAGGCGGTAGCCGAAGCTCAGGCCGTAGACCCAGGGGTTGACCTTCGCCGTGCCCACGTTGGCGCCGTTGACATGCACATCGCCCTTGATACCGATCCAGCGCACGTCGGCGGTCAGCAGCCAGCGCTCTGACAGCTTGACGTCGACGCCCGCGTGCGCGGCCGCGCCCCAGCTGTTGTCGATCTTCACCTTGGCGCCTTGCAGCAGGCCTTCGCCCTTGGTGCTGAAGAAACGCGTGTAGTTGATGCCGGCGCCGACGAAGGGCGACACCTGCGCCTCAGGCATGAAGTGATAGTTCACGCCGAGCACGGGCGGCAGCTGCTTGGTGCTGGCCGCCTTCTGACCATCGAGCCTGACTTCGTGCTTGAACGGCAATGCGGCAAGTATCTCGACGCCCCAGGACGGAGCGAACAGATATTCGAGACTGGCGGTCGGCTTGGTGTCGCTGTCGATGCTGGCCTTCATGCCGGCGAGATGACCGTTATCCGACTGAGGATTGATGGTGTGCGCCCCGAAACGGACCACCCAGGAATCGGTATCGCTGGCGTGCGCGGTGGACGCCGCACCGGCGGCGAGGGCGGTGGCGATGAACAGGGGAAGCAGGGATTTCATGTTGTTGTCCTTAGGTTGGTGTGTGCCGCGCGCATTCTCGGAGACGACACCTGAGGACAATTGATGCAGGTCAGTTTCACGGTGGGGAAGCCGGGGTTGCGACGTTACGCCACAGCGTCCGCGCATGCGGCGGTTAGCCATCGCGCACGGATTTGCCTGCGACTTGATCGCGATCAAAATCCATTGGGGCGGAAACGAAACGATACGGCTGGTGCGCCGTGATGTTGATATGAATCAGCAGGGGCCGCGTCGTCGCGCGCTAGCATGCTTCCATTCGCGGAGTCTGCGCTGCCTGCTGGAGTTTCCTGCATGAAATCTATGAGAGCCGTCCTTGCCCTGGCGGGTAGCCTCGGTCTGGTCATGACTGCCCGCGCTGTTCCCGGGCACGTTCATCAGAGCCATGCGGTGCTTGCCGCCACGACAGCCGCATCGGCGCCGGTGAAGCGCTGGACGCCCGACGCCTCGCTGCGCGACGGCATGCGCCGCGCGTATGCCGCAGTCGACGAGCTGCGCCACTACGAGATGGGTCACATGAGTGCGCCGATGGCGGTGGATCGGGCCGCCACCGTCGAGGAGGCGGTGACCTCCATGTTTGCCCACTGCAAGCTGGCGCCCGAGCCTGATGCCGCGCTGCACGGCATCCTGGTGCCGCTGATGAGCGCGGCACAGGCGCTGAAGGCCGATCCGAAGAAGGTCGGGGCGGTAGCCGACATGCGTGCGGCGCTCGCGCACTATCCGCAGTATTTCAACGATCCCGGCTGGGACAGGCCAGCTCCGGTCGAACACGTGATGCACGACGAACCGTGAGGCGGTAGGAGCGCACCCTGTGCGCGAATGCCTTCCGTCACGTGACGAAGAGCCATCGCGCTCGGGGTGCGTTCCTACCTGTCGCGCAGCACCGCCCACAACGTATCGACGCGTCGCTCCACCGCTGCATCCGGCACGATGGGCCGGCTCCAGGTGCGAGTGGTTTCGGACGGCCATTTGTTGGTCGCGTCGAGGCCCAGCTTCGAGCCCAGTCCCGCGGTCGGGCTGGCGAAATCGAGATAGTCGATCGGCGTGTTCTCCACCAGCATCGCGTCGCGCGCCGGATCGACGCGGGTCGATACCGCCCAGATCACCTGCGCCCAGTCCCGCACATCGATATCGTCGTCGGTGACGATCACGAACTTGGTGTAGGTGAACTGGCGCAGGTATGACCACACGCCCATCATCACGCGCCGCGCATGGCCGGCGTACTGCTTGCGGATGCTGACCACGGCGATGCGGTACGAGCACGCCTCCGGCGGCAGATAAAAATCCACGATCTCCGGAAACACCTTCTGCAGAATCGGCACGAAGATATCGTTCAACGCCAGCGCCAGCACCGACGGTTCGTCATGCGGCGCGCGGCCCATGTAGCTGCCGTGATAGATCGCCTCGCGGCGCAGGCGCATGCGCTCGATGGTGAATACGGGGAAGCGGTCCTGCGCGTTGTAGTAGCCGGTGTGGTCGCCGAATGGACCTTCCAGCGCGGTGTCACCGGGATGGATGAAACCCTCCAGCAGGATTTCCGCGCCGGCCGGTGCATCCAGGCCGGTCAATTCACTGTGCCAGACGCGGGTGCGCTGGCCGCGCAACAAGCCGGCGAATTCGTATTCGGACAAGCTGTCCGGCACCGGCGCCACCGCCGCCAGCATGGTCGCTGGGTCGGCGCCGATCGCGACCAGCACGGGAAACGGTTGCTGCGGATGCGCGGCGCACCAGTCCGCGTAGTCGAGCGCGCCGCCGCGATGCGGCAGCCAGCGCATGATCACGCGGTTCGGCCCGATCACCTGCTGGCGGTAGATCGCCATGTTCTGTCGCGGCTTGTTGGTGCCGCGTGTCACCACCAGGCCGAAGGTGATCAGCTTGCCGGCATCGCCGGGCCAGCAGTGCTGGATCGGCAGGCGCGCGAGGTCGATCTCGCTTCCCTGCAGTGTCTCGTGCTCGAACGCGGCCTCGCGTACGCGCTGCGGCGCCACGTGGGCGAGCTGGGCCAGCTCCGGCCAACTGGACAAGGCCTGGCGCAGGCTGGACGGCCAGCGCGGTTCCTTGATCGCCGCCAGCAGCTGGCCGAGTTCGCGCAGCGAGGCCAGCGGGCGCCCGGCCAGCGCCAGCTCGATGCGCCGGCGATGACCGAACAGGTTGCCGAGCAGCGCATGCGCCGCGCCCGCCGGCTGTTCCATCAGCAGTGCCGGGCCACCTTCGCGCAACGCGCGCAGGCTCAGCGCGGTGGATTCCAGATACGGATCGATCGCGGCGGCGACGCGCAGCAGCTGCCGGTCGCGCTTGAGCAAGGCGAGAAAGCCGCGCAGGTCGTGAAAGCTCACGGGACGAGGCCCGGGCTGCCGGGGATGGCCAGACTGCCATCCGCATCAACATCATCGTCGTCGACCAGCAGCTTGCGATGGATGGACTCCAGCGAGCCGAGCAATCGTGAACGCGCTTCGGCGGCGTAAGGGTTCTCCCGCTGGATTGCGGCGAACAGATGGTCGGCGTCGCCGCGCACCGCCGCCAGCATGTGCTTCAAGCCCTGGAACGACGGCGGCGCCAGCGTCATGTCGTCGTCCACGCCCAGATCGACCAGGCCTTTGGCCAGGAAGAAGGCCAGTGCGTGGGTATTCGCCATGGCGCGGTCGTGGCGGTCCGGATCCTGCTCGATCACCTCGCAGCCGAGTTCGATGAACAGTGCGCGCGCCCGCGCTGCGGCCTGCGGGTGCCGTGCGCTGGCGCAGATCACCGTGCGCAGCGGCCGCTCGCCGCGGGCCAGGCTGAGCGGCCCGAACAGCGGATGCGTGCCGACGTGGGCGATCTCGGCGCCGAGCAGCTCGTCCATCATCGCGCACGGATGCATTTTCACACTGCCCACGTCGAGCACGGTCTGCTCCGCATGCAGTCGCGGGCGCATCGCGTGCAACGCATCGCGCATCTGCGGCACGGGCATCGCCAGCACGATCCATGAAGCGGCGTCGACCGCGGCGGACATCGACGCGGTAGCCAGCGCGGCCGGGACGTCGGCGCGCGGGTCGAACGCGCGAACACGATGTCCCGCCTGCAGCAACAAGTCGGCAAAGGCCTGGCCGAAGCGACCATAGCCCAGTACGGCGAAGGTCATCACGGGCTTCGCGAGGTATTGCATGGCGATGGCGCTCACGTCGTGGCGCTGGCTTCGACCGGCATGCTGCCACTGGCCAGGCTCGCGCGCAGCGCGGCGTCCCATGGCGTGGTGTCGATGCGATGGGCGGCCAGCCACTGCGGATCGAACAGCGTCTGTGCGTAGCGTTCGCCGCGATCGCATAGCAGGCTGACGATGCTGCCGCGTTCGCCTCGGGCGCGCATCGATGCGGCCAGCTGCAGGCAAGCCACGAAGTTGGTGCCGGACGAGCCGCCGTAGCGACGGCCCAGCAGTTCCTCCAGCAGCCAGGCGGCGGCGATCGAGGCGCTGTCCGGCACTTCGATGACCCGGTCGACCACATCGAACAGGAAACCGGGCTCGACCCGCGGCCGGCCAATGCCTTCGATCAAGGTGGGCTGGCTGGCTACGGCGCCGGCGTCGCGCGTACGCCAGCCATGCACGAAGCCGCTGCCGGCAGGCTCGGCGACGCACAGACGGCTGTACAGTCGGCGGTAACGCAAGTAGCGGCCTATCGTGGCCGAAGTACCCCCGGTGCCGGCGCCGCAGACGATCCATTCCGGCTCCGGTTCCGCCTCCAGCGCGAGCTGGCCGATGATCGACTCGGCGATGTTGTTGTTGCCGCGCCAGTCGGTAGCGCGTTCGGCGAGGCCGAACTGATCCAGATGGCAGGCGCCGCGTGCGGCATGTTCGGCCGCGCGCGCGTGCACCCGGGCGGGGTCGTCGACCAGATCGCATTCGCCGCCCAGTGCCTGCACGTCGCGGATCTTGCCCGGCGCAGTGCATGCAGGCATCACCGCGACGAACGGAAGCCCCAGCATGCGCGCGAACCACGCCTCGGAAATGGCGGTGCTTCCGGAGGAGGCATCGACCACGGTCTGGCCGTCATGCAGTCGCCCGTTGCACAACGCATACAGGAACAGCGAGCGTGCGAGCCGATGCTTGAGGCTGCCGGTGGGGTGCGAGGCCTCATCCTTGAAATAGAAGTCGATGCCGTGGAATCCAGGGAAATTCAGCTTGAGCAGATGCGTGTCAGCCGAGCGCGCCGATTCCTGCATCAACTTGGCCAGGGCGGTGTGCACCCAGCGGCGCTCGGCTTCACGCTGCGGATTGACGAGGCGCAGGATGGTATCCATCGAAGACTCCGTGATCATGGCTGGGCGTGCCCGATGGCGGAGGTCCAGGATTTCGGCATGGCGAGGATCGGGGTCCACACACGCACACGGAGCAACTCCGAAAAGAACTCAGAACGCCTACTCATCGCGCATTTTCCTTCGAGCATGCACGCATGTTGGAGGCAATGCCGGTGGGCCTTCTTGACGCAGGTCAGTTCCTGCCGCACGTGCGTCGCACGAATTGTCGCAGGGGATCGCCTCGCTGCACTTGGCCTGCGCGATCGTGTTTGCCGGCGCGGTGACGTTCGACGTGCTGGCCGTATTCGTCGACGCGATGTGGGCGATGCGCCATGGCAGGATGGGCGTATGCCGGTTCCGGCTTGCCCACCGCATCGTGCTGGGCTTGACGATAGGGATCGTCTTTCTGGCCAAGACCATGTTCTACTTGTAGGCCGTTTTTTCCTCACGAGGTGCAACATGTCCAACGTCACGCTCAAGGGCCAGCCGATCAGCGTCAACGGCAAGTTTCCGGCGGTCGGGTCGACCGCGCCGGCGTTCCAGCTGGTCGGCGGCGATCTGTCCGATGCCGGGCTGTCGAAATTTTCGGGCAAGCGCAAGGTGCTGAACATTTTCCCCAGCGTCGACACGCCGACCTGCGCCATGTCGGTGCGCCATTTCAACGAATCGGCGAGCCGGCTCAACAATACGGTAGTGCTGTGCATCTCGGCCGATCTGCCGTTTGCGCAAGCGCGTTTCTGCGGTGCCGAAGGGCTGGACAAGGTGGTCAATCTGTCGCTGATGCGCGGCCGGCAGTTCCTCGACGACTACGGCGTGGCGATTGCCAGCGGTCCGCTGACCGGCCTGGCCGCGCGCGCGGTAGTGGTGCTGGATGAACACGACAAGGTAATCCACGCCGAGCTGGTCGGCGAAATCGCGCATGAACCGGATTACGACGCGGCGTTGAGCGCGTTGGCGTGATGGATCGGTGGGAGCGGCTTCAGTCGCGATGCTCTTGGTTTTCCAAAAGCCATCGCGACTGAAGTCGCCCCAACAGAATGGTTTTTTCCGCAAATGAGGCTCAGCGGCTGACGCTCACGACAGACACGCCGAGCGGACGTGCCCGTGGACGCAAGCCGAGTCCCAGCTTGAGGCTCTGGCCGATGCGCTGGGCATATTCCAGCATCTGCGCGGCGTGGGCTTCGTCCAGTTCCTCCGCGCAGGTTTCGCGCCATAGCGCGAGCCAGTGGTCGAAGTGTTCGGCGCGGATCGGATGGGACCGATGCGCAGCCATCGGGTTGCCCCGATAGCTGCTTGCGCGCAACGCCACCGATGACCAGAACGTGGTGAGCAGACGCTTGTGTTCGTCCCAGTCGTGCACGGCCGCGTTGAATATCGGGCCGAGCTCCCGGTCGCGCCGCACTTTTTCGTAGAAGCGGTCGACCAGGGCGGCGATGGCCGACGCGTCGAATACGGCTGGTGGATTCATGCAGGACATCGTGAGCCAGGTTTACTTGCCCAGGCTCAGCGTGCCCTTCATCAGCGCGGCGTGGCCGGGGAAGGTACAGAAATAGGCATACGATTCGCCCGCCTTGAGCTTGGCGACACTGAATGTGGCGACATCGGATTCGCCGCCGCCGATCAGCTTGGTGTGGGCGATGATACGGCTGTCGTCAGGCTTCTCGTAGCTGCTGGCCGCGCCGGCCTTCATGCCGTCGGCGATCACGCCGGATTCGTCGGCGCTGCTGGCCAATACCCAGTTGTGGCCCATCGCGGTCTTGGGCAGCTTGCCGGTGTGTTTCAGGGTCACGCTGAAGGTCTTGCAGGTCTTCGGTACGGCGATGGTCTTCTGGTTGTACTGCATGGCGTCGTTGGCTTCGACGGTGGTGGTGCACTCGGCGGCCATCAGCGGGGTGGACAGCAGGCCGAGCAGTGCGATCGCAATCAGTTTGCGCACGATGTATGGCTCCGTGGGGAAAAGGGAGGGTGCGCGACCATTCTGTCGCGATGGCACACGACCGGCATTGATCTGGATCATGACGAGGGCACCCGCGATCACCGGCACTGCGGTCGCGTATCGGCTGGCGGCGGAGGAGGCGCGACGATGCACGTCGTTACCGACAAACCGTCCCTGCTCAAGCGCTGGGCCAAACCACGCATGCGTCGCGGCATTGGCCGGCGACGCACAAAAAAGCCGGGCGGGCGCCCGGCTTTTTTGTCGCGCGTCGAAAGCGTTTTACTTCGCCACGACCCGTACCATCTCCAGGCACTTGTTCGAGTAGCCCCATTCGTTGTCGTACCAGCTGACCAGCTTGACGAAGGTGTTGTCCAGCGCGATGCCGGCGTCGGCGTCGAAGATCGAGGTGCGTGCGTCACCGCGGAAGTCGGTGGCGACCACCTTGTCCGTGGTGTAGCCGAGGATGCCCTTCAGCGCGCCTTCGCTTTGCGCCTTCATTTCCGCGCAGATTTCCGCATAGGTCGCGGGCTTTTCCAGTTCCACAGTCAGGTCGACCACGGACACGTCCGAGGTCGGCACGCGGAAGCTCATGCCGGTGAGCTTCTTGTTGAGTTCGGGAATCACCACGCCGACGGCCTTGGCGGCGCCGGTGGAGGAGGGGATGATGTTTTCCAGGATGCCGCGGCCGCCGCGCCAGTCCTTGTTGCTCGGGCCATCGACGGTCTTCTGGGTGGCGGTGGCCGCATGCACGGTGGTCATCAGGCCGCGCTTGATGCCCCACTTGTCGTGCATCACCTTGGCGATAGGTGCCAGGCAGTTGGTGGTGCAGCTGGCGTTGGAGATGATCGCCTCGCCCTTGTACGTCTTGTCGTTGACGCCGTAGACGAACATCGGTGTGTCGTCTTTCGACGGCGCGGACAGGATGACCTTCTTCGCGCCCGCATCCAGATGCTTCTGCGCGGTGACCTTGTCCAGAAACAGGCCGGTGGATTCGATCACTACGTCGGCGTTCACTTCATTCCACTTCAGCGCTGCCGGGTCGCGCTCCTGGGTCAGGCGGATCTTCTTGCCGTTGACCACCAGGTGGCCGCCTTCCACTTTGACGTCGCCCTTGAAGCGGCCATGCACCGAATCGTAGCTGAGCATGTAGGCGAGATAGTCCGGCTCAAGCAGGTCGTTGATCGCCACGATTTCGATGTCATTGCCGAAGTTCTGCACGGCGGCGCGAAGTACGTTGCGACCGATGCGGCCGAAGCCGTTGATGCCGACCTTGATGGTCATGAGTGGGCGTCCTCCAGAAGGAATGGAAACGTGGCTGCGAACGGCAGCCGGAAAAGCCGCGATTTTACAGCCAATCGAGGCCGGACGCTCGCTGCGCCGTGTCCGTCGTTGCCGCACCATGTCATAAAAGCCGGAATCGGCTGTGGCAGACTGCCGCGATTGCCCAAAGGATCATCTGCATGAGCTCGACCCGCCGCGCCGCCACTGTCCTGCTTGCCTGCCTCCTGGTCGCACCGGTGCAAGCGTGGGGGCCGCTCGGTCACAGCGTGGTGGCCGAACTGGCACAGCGTCATCTCAGTCCCGCGGCCGAGGCGGAGGTCGAGCGCCTGCTGGCGCCGGAGCACACGCGTTCGCTGGCCGACATCGCCAACTGGGCCGATCAGATCCAGGACGATCCGGCGCAGGATGCCCTGTGGAAGCAGACCCGCGGCCAGCACTACATCAATTTTCGCGGCGGCAGCGACTGCGATTACGTGCCGCCGCGCGACTGCCGCGACGGTCGCTGTGTGGTGTCGGCGCTGCAGTACTACGTGAGCGTGCTCGGCGACCGCAGCCAGTCGGACAGCGCACGCCGCGAAGCACTGAAGTTCGTGGTGCATTTTGTCGGCGACGTCCACCAGCCGCTGCACGCCGGCTACCGCGACGACAAGGGCGGCAATACCTATCAAGTGCAGTTCGACGGCAAGGGCAGCAACCTGCACAAGGTGTGGGACTCGGGGATGTTGCGCACCCGCGGCCTCGAATGGCAGGCCTATGCGCAGCAGCTCGACTCGCCGGTTCCAGTGGCGATGCCGGCACCGGTGGCGCCGCTGGACAACCCTTACGCACAGTGGGCCGAAGAGTCCTGCCGGATCACCGCCGAAGCCGGTTTCTATCCGGACGGCCACGACATCAACCCGGCTTATGTGCGCGCCGAGTTGCCGGTGGCCGAACAGCGCCTGCGCGAAGGCGGCCGCCGCCTGGCTGAAGTGCTGAATCTCACCTTGACTCAGTAAGTGGCTGACTGACGGTTCGCAGGTGCGAGCCTGTGCGGCGATCGCCGATATGGCGATCGAGGAAGTCGATCATCTTCTCGTAGGCCCCGATCCGGTGGGCCTCGACAAAGAAGCCATGCCCCTCGTCCGGTTCCACCAGTGTTTCGTACGCCTTGTGCTGGTTGTCCAATGCGGTGGTGAACTCGCGAAAATTCTTGAATGGCACGCGCTGATCTTTGCCGCCGTGGATCAACAGAAGATCGGCCTTGATACGGTCCACGCCCGCCAGGGGCGAATGCATCAGCAGGCTGGCGGGGTCGTCGCCCATGGTCTGGCGCATGAAGCTCACGCCGGCATTGGTGTCCTGGATGTCGCTCTTTTCCAGCTGCACGCGCATGTCGTAGACGCCGGCGTAGCCGATGGCGCAGCGGTAGAGGTCGGGCTCGCGCACCACCGCTTCCAGCGCGGCGTAGCCGCCGTAACTTGCGCCGTAGATGCACAGGCGCGCGGGATCGGCGTAACCCTGCTGGATCGACCAGCGCGTGGCATCGATCAGGTCGTCCTCCATCGCCAGTCCCCATTGCTTGTAACCGCGACTGATGAAGCGTGATCCATAGCCGCCCGAGCCGCGGTAGTTCACCTGCAAAACCGCGTAGCCGTGACTGGCAAACATCTGTACTTCCGGATCGAACGCCCATGGATCGGAAACGCCGAACGGCCCGCCGTGGACGAGCACCACCAGGGGAAACGGTGCATGTCCCATCGGCAAGGTAATGAAGCCATGCAGGGCAAGTCCATCGCGCGCCTTCAGGGCGATGGGCTGCATCGGGCGCATCTGCAACGGATCGATGCGGAGTGACGTGCTGAGCAGGTGGTGTGCGCTGTGTGCATTCAGGTCGAGCAGGAAATAGTCGCCCGGATTGCGATCGCTTTGCTCATGGACGATGGCGCGCTTGCCGTCGGCACTGAAACTGGAGAGGTAGACCAGCCGGCCGGGAAACTGCTTTGCGAGATCGCGGTTGAGATGGGCCTCGGTGCTGTTTGCGTCGATGTAATGAATATCCTGGCGGCCCTCCGCGGTGATCGCGGCGTAGTAGTCCTTGCCATCTGCGGTGGGTAGCAGTCGGATCGGATCGGCAACCTGTCCCTGGTAGACCAGGCTGCGTTCACCGCTCGCCATGTCCATCAGTTCGATCGCGTCGGGTGCGTCGCCCTGGCTGGTTTGCACGTAAAGCTTGCTGTTGTCGCGGTTGAATCCGATCGGCACGAGGTTGACGCCTGACTTGGCAGGGTCGTTGACCAGAACCCACGGAGCGTCATTGCCGGGTCTTGTCCAAAGCAGCGTGTCGAGGAAGTCGCGGCTGGCGGCGGCGACACGGACCTGGCCGTTGTGGTCGGCGACGAAGTCCGCGTCGTGCGCCGGTGACACCCCGATGCGCCGGCTGCTTCCCGTGATCACATCGAGTGTTTCGATGCCGGTATCGGTGCCGTCACGGTCGCTGCTGAATGCGCGGGTTGCGATCAGCACACGGCCGCTGTCGGCCAGTTCGGTACTGATCACGGTCGCGGCCGCATCCCGTCGCTGCTTCTGACCAATGCCGGTCTCGGTGTTTGCGCGGGCGCGGAAGCCGAACAGGTTGGCCGGCCGACTGCCGTCCGCATTGATGGCGTACAACTCGCCGGTCGGTATCGGCGTATCGAGGCCATCGAGTTGGATGGCCACCGTGCCGATCAGCCGGCTCTTGCCCACCCACAGGTAATGGCTGATGAGCTGGTAGGGGCCCGAGTTCAGGACGCGTAGCGGCTTGGCGGTACCGGCATCGAGAATCACCAGCTGGTTCTGGTGTGGCTTGCCGGGTTTGGGCACCAAGGCAGCCAGGTAGTTGCCGTCCGGCGACACCGTGACCTGGGTGAAATCAGGGTTGCGTGCGAAGTCGTCGATGCTGGGCCGCGGGCGCGCCTGCATGGTGTCCTGCGCCAAGACGCTTCCCGTGAAAACGGCCGTGGCGAGCAGCACGGTCAAACCGAATGTCCCTGACATGAGTGTCACAGCCCCCTGTATGCGATCCGTAGCATGGATTTCCGTGCGGCTTCAGGCAAGCAGGAGGGAGAGGGACCTATCCCGCGTAATGCCACTACCCAGACGAGCCGGTCGGGCGGATGCCGAGATGTCTGGACGCCCAGACATCCATTGCATACGTTTGCAGGGCTGGCGCATTGGCTCGCATCTGCTAGCCTCAGTGGTTATGACCGACACTCCCATACGCCGCACCAAGATCGTTGCCACCCTCGGCCCCGCCACCGACGCGCCCGGCATGCTCGAAAAATTGATCGCCGAAGGCGTCGACGTGGTTCGCCTGAACCTGTCGCACGGCCAGCCCGATGACCATCGGGCGCGAGCCAACGCCGTGCGCGCCGCGTCGCTGGCTGCTGGCCGCGAGGTCGGCGTGCTGGCCGACTTGCAAGGTCCCAAGATCCGCATCGAAACGTTCGCGAACGGACCGGTGGAGCTGGCCGACGGCGCTCTGTTCGTGCTGGATTGCCGTCCCGGTGCGCCTCCCGGCGATGTCTCCCGGGTCGGCGTCAGCTATTACGAATTGCCGCAGGACGTGCATGCCGGCGACGTGCTGTTGCTGGACGACGGCCTGGTCGCGCTGACCGTACTTGAGGTGGTCGGTGTCGAAGTACGCTGCCGGGTACTGGTCGGCGGCAAACTCTCCAATCGCAAGGGCCTCAACCGGCAGGGCGGCGGATTGTCGGTGACGGCACTGTCCGACAAGGACAAGGCCGACATCAAGCTGGCTGCCGAGATCGGTGCCGATTTCCTGGCCGTGTCGTTCGTGCGTTCGGCCGAAGACATGCATCAAGCCCGCCGCCTGCTGCACGAAGCCGGTGGCAAGGCGTCGCTGGTGGCGAAGATCGAGCGTGCCGATGCGATTCCGGTGCTGGGCGAGATCATCGACGCTTCCGACGTAGTGATGGTGGCGCGCGGCGATCTCGGCGTGGAAATCGGCGATGCCGAGTTGCCCGGCCTGCAGAAGAAGATCATCCGCGAATCGGTGCAGCGCAATCGCGCGGTGATCACCGCCACCCAGATGCTGCAGTCGATGGTGCGCTCGCCGATCCCGACCCGCGCCGAAGTGCTGGACGTGGCGAACGCGGTGATCGATGGCACCGACGCGGTGATGCTGTCGGAGGAAACCGCCGCCGGCGCGCATCCGGACAAGGCAGTGGCGGCGATGCGCCGGATCTGTCTCGGTGCCGAGCGTCAGTTCGAGCCGAAAGAAGACCTGACCACGGGTGGGCACATGCTGGATCGCACCGATCAGGCGATCGCGCTGGCGGCCATGCTGCTGGCCGGCGAGCTGGGTGTGCGCGCCATCGTCGCGTTGACCGAGTCCGGCGCCACGGCGCAATGGCTGTCGCGCTACCGCACGGCGGTGCCGATCTACGCGCTGTCGCCGCTGGCCGACGCGCGTCGACGCATGCTGCTGCTGCGCGACGTGCAGCCGGTGGCGTTTTCGCACGAGGGCCTGAGTTCGGTGGCTACCACCCGTGCCGCGGTGCAGCAGCTGTTCGCGCAAGGCCGCCTCAGCGAAGGCGACCGCGTGGTGCTCACCCACGGCGACCATGTCGGCCAGGGCGGCGGCACCAACACCTTGAAGCTGCTCTCGGTGGGCGCCGACGGGATGGTAGAAAGTCTGCGCGATCTGTGATGCTGACGCGCGGCTGTCCACTGATCGCACGTTGACCGCCGCCGAACGAAAGGGCGGCTACACTTTGAACCAGCTTCCCTTCCGGCCCAGGAGATCGCCATGAAATCCATGTTTCGCCCGCTTCGCCAGGCCTTGTCGCTGGCATTGGCGCTGGTCTTCGTGGCGCCGGTGCTGGCGCAGTCACGCAAGATCGACCAGAAGGATCTCTACCGCTACTGGATCCTGCTCAATACCAAAGTGCAGATGGATGCGCCCAACAGCGGACTGAATCTGTTCAAGCCCGGTTGTGCGGCGGTGACGTACACGGTGGGCTCCGATGGGGTGCCTCTGGACGTGCAGGTGGTCAAGATCGTGCCCAAGAGCGATCTGGGCCCGATGGCCCGCAGCGCGGTATCCAACTTCCGTTACGGTCCCTCGTTGAGCAACCGCAACGGCGAGCCGGTCGCCACCTATTACGTGGTGCCTTTCAACGCACCGCAGGACCCGGCCCAGCGCCAGCAGTTGCTGGATGCGTGCAAGCTGCCTGGCTACGCGCCCTGATCAACACCGATACCGGTGCTCGCAGGCCGGCGCGTCCGGTCCGCCGATCTGGCCTATAATTGCCGTTTTGAACCATGCCGCTCCGGTTTCGAGGCGGCTTCAACCTTTGTGCCGGCGGACACCGCCTTCGCACCACGGAGTCGTCATGAGTATTGAAGATCTTGAAAGCATCGCCCTGGCGATGGTCGCGCCCGGCAAGGGCATCATCGCCATCGACGAGTCGACCAACACCATCAAGAAGCGCTTCGAGGCCGTCGGCATCGAGAACACCGAAGAGAACCGCCGCGCCTACCGCGAGTTGCTGCTGACGACGCCGGGCCTGAACGAGCACATCTCCGGTGCGATCCTGTACGACGAAACGATCCGCCAGTCGACCAAGGACGGCGTGCCGTTCACCCAGCTGATGAAGAAGCTCGGCATCATCCCGGGCATCAAGGTCGACAAGGGTCCGCAGCCGCTGGCCGGCTTCCCGGGCGATGTGGTCACCGAGGGCCTGGATGGCCTGCGCGAGCGCCTGCAGGAATACGCCAAGCTCGGCGCGCAGTTCGCCAAGTGGCGTGCGGTGATCAACATCTCCGAGGACAATCCCAGCTCCACCGCGATCGAGGCGAATTGCCACGTGCTGGCCCGCTACGCCGCGCTGTGCCAGGAAGCGGGCATCGTGCCGATGGTCGAGCCCGAAGTGATCATGGACGGCGACCACAGCATCGAAGTCAGCTACGAAGTGCACGAGGCCGTGCTGCGCAGCCTGTTCAATGCGCTGTACGAGCAGAACGTGATGCTGGAAGGCACCATCCTGAAGGTCAGCATGGTCATTCCGGGCAAGGATTCGGATGAACAGGTCGATGTAGAGGAAGTCGCCGAAGCCACCGTGCGCGTGCTCAAGACCACCGTGCCGGCCTCGCTGCCGGGCATCGTGTTCCTGTCCGGCGGCCAGACCGACCTGCAGTCCACCGCGCATCTGAACGCGATGAACCAGATCGGCCCGCATCCGTGGCCGTTGTCGTTCTCCTACGGCCGCGCCATGCAGCAGGCGGCGCTGAAACTGTGGGCGAAGGACATGAAGGCGAACTACGCCGACGCGCAGAAAACCGTGCACGCCCGCGCGCGTGACAACGGACTGGCTGCGCTGGGTCAGTGGAACGGTTGATCAGCTAGCTTCGTCGCAGATGTAGATGCGGCGGATCGGACAAAAAAAGGGCGCCTTGCGGCGCCCTTTTTCATGCGGCCTTGCGACCGGCAAGGTGGATCAGAAGCGGTATTCGGCGCTGGCCGAGACCATGTCGGTGCTCAGATCGACATTGTGCTTCTGCGCGTCGAAGTAGTCGTAGTTCAGACCGACGCTGAGGTTGCTGGTGATGTTGTAGCCCACGCCGGCGCCGGCATACCAGCTGTTGTCGCTCAGGCCCTTGCGGACTGGGTTTACGTCATTGCTCATGCCGTGGCCCGTCCAGCTATAGAGGCCGGTGCGGCCGCTGATGTACCAGTTCGGGGTGAGATCGAAGTGGGCATTGGCACCGGCCGTCCAGCCATGCAGCTGCGACTTGCCCGGAGCGATCACCGGCTGGCTATTGAAGACGTTCTTCGCGTGGATGTTGCCCAGGTCGTTGTAGCCCACCTCGGCGCCCAGCGAGAAGTTCGGTGCCAGCGACCAGCGGTAGCCGCCGTTGAGCGCATAGCCGGTGTCATGGCCGTCGTACGGGCCCTGGTTGATGGCGGTACGGCCGACGTTGCCGTTGATGAACCAGCCGCCGTTGTCGGTCGGCGCGCTCTGCGCAAACACGGCAGGAACGGCCAGCAGGCCGGCGGTGGTGAGGGCGAGGGCAAGCAGGGTCTTTTTCATTTTCATTAGAGATGCTCCAGTTGTCATGGCAGTCGGCCCGGAGGGGGAGTGGCCGTTGCTGCAGGTGCGCTGCCCAAGTCGGGCGGCGACACTCGAACCCTTAGATTGGGCGGTGGCGGAAAGATTCAATACCGATTAGTTCAGTATTAAGCCGAGGTTAATATCAGACGCAACGATGGTGCGGGGGCGAGCCCCCGCACCATCGGTTGCCTATCTTCAGAAGCGGTATTCGGCCGTCAGCGATGCGGTATCGGTGGACAGGTCGACATGATCCTTCTTGGCGTGGAAGTAGTCGTAGGACAGGCCCAGGCCAAAATGGTCGCTGAAGTCGTAACCCACCCCAGCGCCGGAGTAATAGCTGACCTTGTCGAGGTCATGGCGATTGATGCTCTGGTTGTCGTAGCCGTGGCCCTTCCAGCCGTACACTCCGGCGCGGCCGCTGACGTACAAGCCCTGCCACACGTTGATCTTGCCGTTCACGCCGGCAGTCCAGCCACGCAAGGCGTTGCGCTGCGAAGTCAGGTTGACGTCGTTGCTGTTGAAGACGTTCTTCACCTTGAAGTTGCCCAGATCGTTGTAGCCGACATCGACGCCCAGCCCCAGATCCTGGCCCACTTTCCAGCGGTAGCCGCCGTTGATCGCATAGGTGGTCGGGTGATCGTTATACGGGCCCTTGTATAGATGCGCCTGGCCGACACTGCCGTCGATGAACCAGTTGCCGCTGCCGACCGGCTGGTTCGGCTGATAGTTGCCGCTGGCGGGCTGGGTGCTGCTGGCCGCCGTATCCGGCGTCGGGGATGCCGATGCTGCGTCCTGCGCCAAGACGGGCAGGGCGAGCAGGCTGGTGGTGGCGAGTGCAAAGGCAAGCAAAGTCTTTTTCATGGGGAATCTCCTTCTTATAGACAACGAGCCTTCAGGCACTTGGGGACGTGCGCAGATGGCTGCGCGCGGAAACCGCGCACCGCGCATTGAACGAATTCTTAGCTGAAGCTCGGCGGTATTCGGCCCGGAGAAATTAAGGATGAGTTAATTCGTGGCGCACTATGTGCGCGGAACAGGAACGTGCGGATACGTGTGAGCGGGGGCGACAGCGCCGGGTCGGATCGGCGACAATCGGCGTTTTGCCAAGCCTCCGGAGATGTACCGATGACCACCCGCCGCGAACTTGCCAACGCCGTGCGCGCCCTTGCCATGGACGCCGTCGAGGCAGCCAAGTCCGGTCATCCGGGCATGCCGATGGGCATGGCCGATATCGCCGAAGTGCTGTGGAACGACTTCCTGCAGTTCAATCCGGGCAACCCGAAGTGGTTCAACCGCGACCGCTTCGTGCTCTCCAACGGCCACGGCTCGATGCTGCAATACGCGCTGCTGCACCTGAGCGGGTTCGACCTGCCGATGGATCAGCTCAAGCACTTCCGCCAGCTGCATTCGAAAACCGCCGGCCATCCGGAAGCCAGCGAAACCCCCGGCGTGGAAACCACCACCGGCCCATTGGGCCAGGGTCTGGCCAATGCGGTCGGCTTCGCGCTGGCCGAGAAGGTGTTGGCAGCGCATTTCAACCGCGACGGCCACGATATCGTCGATCACCACACCTACGTGTTCCTCGGCGATGGCTGCCTGATGGAGGGCATCTCGCACGAAGTCGCCTCGCTGGCCGGGACCTGGCAGCTGGGCAAGCTGGTGGCGGTCTACGACGATAACGGCATCTCGATCGACGGCGAAGTGCACGGCTGGTTCACCGACAACACACCGGCACGCTTCGAGGCGTATGGCTGGAATGTGATCCGCGGCGTGGACGGTCACGACGCCGAGGCGGTGAAGAAGGCGCTGGCCCAGGCGACGTCGCAGAACGACAAGCCCACGCTGATCTGCGCCAAGACCATCATCGGTTTCGGTGCGCCACACAAACAGGGCAAGGAAGAAAGCCACGGCGCGCCGCTGGGCAAGGACGAGATCGCTGCCGCCCGCGCGCAACTGGGCTGGAACTACGCACCGTTCGAGATTCCGGCGGAGATTTACGCGGGTTGGGATCACAAGAAGGCGGGTGCCGAACGCGAACAGGTCTGGAACGACGCGTTCGCGAAATACGCATCCGCGCATCCGGACCTGGCCGCCGAATTCAAGCGCCGCCTGGCCGGCGAGCTGCCGGCCGACTGGGCCGCGAAGTCACAGGCGTATATCGCGAAACTGCAGGCGGAAGGTCCCGAGGTCGCCTCGCGCAAGGCTTCGCAGATGAGCCTGGATGCCTTCGGCCCGTTGTTGCCCGAACTGATCGGCGGCTCGGCCGACCTGGCCGGCTCCAACCTGACCAAGTGGAAGGGCAGCCTCGACGCCGCCAACGGCAACAGCGCGGACGGCAAGGGCAACTACGTCTACTACGGCGTGCGCGAGTTCGGCATGACCGCGATCGCGAATGGTCTCGCGCTGCACGGCGGCTTCATTCCGTACGACGCCACCTTCCTGGTGTTCTCCGATTACGCGCGCAACGCAGTGCGCATGAGCGCGCTGATCCCGGCGCACGCGATCCACGTCTACACCCACGATTCGATCGGCCTGGGCGAGGACGGCCCGACCCACCAGCCGGTCGAGCACATGGCCAGCCTGCGCTATATCCCGAACAACCAGCTGTGGCGTCCGTGCGATGCGGTGGAGTCGGCCGCATCGTGGAAGGCGGCGATCGAGCGCAAGGGTGCGCCGTCGTGCCTGATCTTCTCGCGGCAGAACCTGAAGCATCAGCAGCGCAGTGAGCAGCAAGTCACCGACATCATGCGCGGCGGCTATGTGTTGTCCGATCCGCTGGACACGAAGTTCCAGGCGATTCTGATCGCCACCGGCTCGGAAGTGGAGCTGGCGATGGAGGCTTCACGGGCGCTGGCCCAGCAAGGCATCGCGGCACGCGTGGTGTCGATGCCTTGCACCGAGGTGTTCGATGCGCAGCCGCTGGAATATCGCGAAAGCGTGCTGCCGGGCTGGTGCCGCGCACGCGTGGCGGTGGAAGCGGCGACGGCCGACTTCTGGTGCAAGTACGTGGGCCTGGACGGCGAGGTGGTCGGCATGGCCACGTTCGGTGCATCCGCGCCGGCGCCGCAGCTGTTCGAGCACTTCGGTTTCACCGTGGCGCACGTCATGGACGCCGTGAAGCGCGTCATCCGCTGATGACTTGATGACTGTTGTAGGAGCGACCTAGGCCGCTCCTACAACGCGGGGTCAGGCGAGCAGCAGTCGACCCAGTTCGTCCGGAGTCGCCGCGACCGCGCTGGCGCCTGCCTGCTCCAGCTCTTCGCGACTGCCGAAACCCCATAGCACGCCAAATCCGCGTACGTGGTTGGCGACCGCGCCGTCGATGTCGAAGTGGCGGTCGCCGATCATCACCGTATCCGCCGGGTTGGCACCGAAATCCGCCAATGCCTCCGCGATCATCGAGGCTTTCTCGCTGTGCGGGCTGTCGGGGTGTGGGCCGTACAGGCGCAGGAACGCTTCGCCGAACGGCAGGTGGGCGATGATGGGCGCGGCGTGCCGGTGGGGCTTGCTGGTCACCACGGCAAGCTGGTGGCCGGCGCCGAGCAATTGTTCGATCAGTACCTCGATGCCGGGGTAGATCTCATGCTCGCGCCAGCCGTGCGTGTCGAAGCGCTCGTGGTAGTACTCCACGGCCGCCTCGATCCGCTCCGCATCGTGATCCAGCAACGGTGCGAAGCTGTGCCGCAGCGGCGGGCCGATCCATCCGCGGAGTTCCTCGTGCGCCGGCGCGGGTACATCCAGCCGCGCCAGCGCATGTTTCACGCAGGCGGTAATGCCGTGTTCGGAATCGATCAAGGTGCCGTCGAGGTCGAACAGGCAAAGCATTACTTCGCCGCCCGCGCCTTCAACGCGGTGACAGCCGGCAGTTCCTTGCCTTCGAGGAATTCGAGGAAGGCACCGCCCCCGGTGGAGATGTACGACACCTCGTCGGCGATGCCGTACTTCTCGACGGCGGCCAAGGTATCGCCGCCACCGGCGATCGAGAAGGCGTTCGACGCGGCGATCGCCCGGGCCAGCGTTTCGGTGCCCTTGCCGAATGCGTCGAACTCGAACACGCCGACCGGACCGTTCCATACCACCGTGCCGGCTTTCGCGATCAGTTCGGCGTAGCGCTTGGCAGTCTCCGGCCCGATGTCGAGGATCATCTCGCTGTCGCCGACCTGGTCGACCGGTTTCACCGTGGCAGGTGCCTGCGCGGAGAACGACGGCGCAACGACCACGTCGACCGGCATCGGCACTTCGGCGCCACGGCGTTTGGCGGCGGCCAGCACCTTTTTCGCCGCATCGATCAGGGCCGGCTCGTACAGCGAGTTGCCGACCGAATAACCCATCGCGGCGATGAAGGTGTTGGCGATGCCGCCGCCGACGATCAGCTGATCGACTTTGCCGATCAGGTTGTCCAGCAAGGTCAGCTTGGTCGAGACCTTGGAGCCGGCGACGATCGCCAGCAGCGGATGCGCCGGATGCTCCAGCGCCTTGCCCAGCGCGTCCAGCTCGGCGCACAGCAGCGGACCGGCCGCCGCGATCGGGGCGAATTTGATGACGCCGTGGGTGGATGCCTGTGCGCGGTGCGCGGTACCGAATGCGTCCATCACGAAGATGTCGCACAGCGCCGCATAGCGCTTCGCCAGCGTCTCGTCGTCCTTGCCTTCGCCGACGTTCATGCGGCAATTTTCCAGCAGCACCACTTCACCGGCAGCGACGTCGACACCGTCGAGATAATCGGCCACCAGCCGCACCGGCGTGCCGAGCTGCTCGCGCAGCCAGGCGGCGACTGGCGCCAGCGAGGACTCGGCGTCGAACTGGCCCTCCTTCGGCCGGCCCAGGTGCGACAGCACCAGCACGTGCGCACCCGCGTCGCGGGCAGCCTTGATCGTTGGCAGCGCGGCGTCGAGGCGCTGGGTCGAGGTGATCTGGCCGTGGTCGTCTATCGGCACGTTCAGGTCTTCGCGGATCAACACGCGCTGATCGCGCAAATCGAGGTCACTCATGCGGATGACTGACACGGCGGAACTCCAGTAGTGGATCGGGTTCTTGTGGATCGGGCTCGCCCTGAGCGGGCGGCAGCCGCCTATTGTCCGCAGCGTTGCCTGTCGATGCAAACGCCGGCCGATCATACGGGCCGGCCTCATGCGGGGTGTGCGAAGCGGCATTGCAGCTGACCATGTGTCGAGGCCACACTGAGACTAGACTGCGGCTACCCGCAGCGTTACTCATCCAGGGGATGGTTCATGGCTACCGATCTGGTGCTTTACAGCTACTGGCGCTCCAGCGCTGCCTATCGCGTGCGCATCGCGCTGAATCTGAAGGGCCTGAGTTACGAGACGCGAGCGGTGCACCTGCTGCGCGATGGCGGCGAGCAACATGCGGAGGGCTACCGCATGATCAATCCGCAGGAGCTGATCCCCTGCCTGCTCGATGGCGATCGGGTGATCACCCAGTCGCTGGCGATCATGGAATATCTCGACGAGATGTATCCCGAGCCGGAGACGGCATTGTTGCCGGTCGATGCGCGCAGCCGTGCGCAGGTGCGTGCGCTGGCCATGGCGGTGACCTGCGACATCCATCCCCTGGGCAATCTGCGTGTGCTGCAGCAGCTCGAAGCGCAGTTCGGTGCCGGCGAGGAACAGCGCGCCACGTGGTCGCGGCATTGGATCGCCACCGGTTTCAAGGCGATGGAAGCGATGCTGACCGACAACGCGGCGACCGGCCGCTACTGCCACGGTGAGACGCCGGGTATGGCGGACGCCTGCCTGGTGCCGCAGGTCTACAACGCATTGCGCTGGAAACTGCCGATGGAGAATTACCCGACGTTGTGGCGGATCTATCAGGCATGCAACGAACTGGACGCGTTCCGGCTGGCGGCGCCGGAAGGGCAGCCGGATGCGCCGCGAAGCTAGAAACGAGTGAAGAGAAGTGAGAAACGAGTGGCTTGCATCGCTCTTTTCTTACTTCTGACCGTTTCTCAAAAGCCCATGCCGTACGGGTCGTTGCCGATCAGTTCCGGGTCGTTGCTGCCGCCTTCGGCCAGCCGGATCTTCAGCGCCAGGCCGTCGCGTGAATCGGACTTGGCGAGTGCTTCTTCCAGTTCCACGCGGCCTTCCTTGTAGAGGCGGTACAGCGACTGGTCGAACGTCTGCATGCCTTCCTGCAGGCTGCGGTCCATGGCTTCCTTGATCTCGTGGATCTGGCCGCGACGGATCATGTCGCGGATCAGCGGCGTGTTGAGCAGCACTTCCGCAGCCGGAATGCGCCGGCCGTCCTTGCCCACCACCAGGCGCTGGCTGATCACCGCGCGCAGATTCAGTGCGAGGTTCATCAGCACGTTCTTGTGCGCCGACTCGGGGAAGAAGTTGAGAATGCGCTCCAGCGTCTGGTCGGAGTTGTTCGAGTGCAGCGTGGCCAGGCACAGATGGCCGGTCTCGGAGAATGCGATCGCCGCCTCCATCGTGTCGGTGTCGCGGATCTCGCCGATCATGATCACGTCCGGCGCCTCGCGCATCGCGTTCTTCAGCGCCTCGTGGTAGCTGTGCGTGTCCAGCCCCACCTCGCGCTGGTTGACGATCGACTTCTTGTGCCGGTGCAGGTACTCGATCGGGTCCTCGATGGTGAGGATGTGGCCGGGTGTGCTCGAGTTGCGCTGGTCGATCATCGCCGCCAGCGTGGTGGATTTTCCCGAACCGGTGGCGCCGACCACCAGGATCAGCCCGCGCGGTTCCATGATCAGGTCGCGGAAGATACCAGGCAATTGCAGCTGGTCGATGCTGGGGATCTCGCTCTTGATCGCGCGGATCACCATGCCCACTTCGCCGCGCTGCTTGAACACGTTGATGCGGAAACGGCCGGCTTCCTTCACCGCCAGCGCCATGTTCAGTTCGAGGTTGCGCTCGAACTGCGGCACCTGGCCCTCGTCCATCAGCGAATAGGCGATCTTCTTGACCATGCCGCCGGGCAGGCCGGTATTGCCCAGTGGATACAGCTTGCCCTCGACCTTGATGTTCACCGGGGCGCCCGTCGTCAGGAACATGTCCGACGCGCCCTTGTCTACCATAAGCTTGAGGAAGTAACCGATATCCACGTAAGACCCCTGTTTCTATGCGCGTTGCAATGATGGATTATGCCTGTCCACAATACGCCGCGACACACCATGAGGAATGTGATGTACATCTTTCCACCGCTGGCCGGATCCCTTGGCCGCATCCGTACGGCAACGGCTGTTCTGGCATTGACACTGGCGCTGGCCGGCTGCGCCAGCGTGCCGCCGCCCGATGATTCGATGAATCGGGCGCAGACGCAATTGCAGGGGGCGCGCGATGCCGGCGCCGCGGACTACGCGCCGGTCGACCTTGGCTTCGCCCAGGACAAGTTCCAGCAGGCGCAGGCGGCCATGGCCCAGCGCAAGTATGCCGACGCGGCCAATCTGGCCGAGGAATCGCGTGCCGATGCCGAACTGGCCAGGGCCAAGGCCCGACTGGGCGCGGCACGGGCACAGATCCAGAGCAAGGTGCAGGAAAACACCCGCTTGCGCAGTCAGGGCGAGCAGGCTGCCGCCGAACAGCAGCAAGAGCAACAGGCACCTCCGGCGCCGGCATCTTCCGGTGCGGTACCCACCCAGGACATGCCGGCACCGCCCTCGTCCGAGTTGTCCACGCCGCCATCCGGCGCGGGTTTCCAGACCCTGCCCGACAACGGCCAGCAACCCGCCTCCAGTTCCAGCACTCAGGAGGTGCAGCCATGAAGCGGCTCGGCATCATTTTCGCCTCGATGACACTGGCCTTGGTCGCGGTGGGCTCCGCGCATGCCCGCCAGGACGATATCGACATCAGTCGGCTGAACAGCAGTCTCGACCAGCTCGCCAACGACCCCAGCCTGGGCGGCTACGCCCAGGCTGAACAGGCGCGTGCGCGCGATGCGATCAACCGTCTGGCGCAGGCGAGTTCGCACGAGCGGGCGCATGACTTGTATCTGGCCGAACGTCGCGTGGATCTGGCCAAGGCCGCCGCGCAGTTTCAGGACGCCCAGATCAAGCTGACCCAGCTCGATCGCGAACACGATCAGATCCTGCTCGACAACAGCCGGCGCGATGCGGAAATGGCGCGTCGCGAGCTGGAGCGTCAGCGCCTGCAGTACCAGTTGGCGCAGGAAGAGGCGGCCCGACTGCAGCAGCAGGGGCAGGAATACTCGCAGGCGGCCGATCAGGCGCGGGCGGAAGCCGAGCAGGCGAAGAAGCTGGCGGCGGCACAGAGCAAGGTGGCCAACGCTGCTCGCCGCGAAGCGGCACTGGCGGCGCAGGCAGCCAAGGCGATGCGATCGCAGATGCAGGACGGCGGCGCGGTCGAGGCGGCTCCGGCGCCGAAGAAGAAGCCCGCCAAAAAGCATGCGGACCACACGGACCAGCCCTGACCAAACGTCCCTGATCCAGCATCGACAAGTCGGCTGCAGGCCGCCGTCCGACACCGGTTGGCGGCTGGCGGGACACCTGCTGAGCGGCTCGTCGGAGCTTCAGTTACGTAAATGTAAAATGCTGTTTTGACAGGTTTTTCGTCGACATTCTGTTGATTTCCCGTGAGGCCGACAACAGGGTTGCACCACCCGGATCGGGAGAGTAGGGTCAAAGTCCCACGAGGCACCCCGGCCTCGTGGGTCACAGACCTGAACCATGCGCCTATCCCACGTTCAATACTTCACCTGCGTACCGATATTTTCGGCGTGGGTCGTGGATGTGTGCATCGTTCAACTGTCTGCGGATGCGCACTGTCGCGGCATCCGCAAGTCCACTCGCGAGGAGGTCGGATCATGTTTGAAAACCAACAGCGTGATGATGTCGAGGCATTGATGAAGGCCGATGCGGAATTTCGTCGGCTCTATCAGCACCACAAACAACTCGACAGCAAGGTGCACGACGCCGATATCGGCGTGTTACCCATCGACGATGTCACCCTCGCCAGCATGAAGAAGGAAAAACTGCTGGCCAAGGCTCGACTCGAGCGCATGTGGGAGAGTCGCGCGCACCTCATCCACTGAGCCTGCGATTTCACGCGAAGCGCGGCCCCGGACTCTTCCTGCTTTATCGGAAGGGTCGCCGGGGCCGCGGCGTTTCCGGCGTCCGGCCGGGCGGCTAGGTTATCATGGCGGTCTTGCCGAATCGACACGCTCCCTGCGTGACCGGCGTTCCCTGTGACGGAGCCACCATGACGGTGCACCAGAGTGTTCTCGAACTGATCGGACGTACCCCGATGGTGCGCGCGCAGCGCCTGGATACCGGGACGTGCGAGCTGTTCCTCAAGCTCGAGAGCGCCAACCCCGGTGGTTCGATCAAGGACCGCATCGGTCTGTCGATGATCGAAGGCGCCGAGAAGGATGGCCGGATCCGGCCCGGCGATATCCTGGTCGAAGGCACCGCCGGCAATACCGGCCTGGGTCTTGCGCTGGTCGCACAGCAGAAAGGTTACCGCCTGATCCTGGTGGTGCCGGACAAGATGAGCCGCGAGAAAATCTTCAACCTCAAGGCCATGGGCGCCGAGGTCGTGTTGACTCGCTCGGACGTGGCCAAGGGTCATGCCGAGTATTACCAGGACATGGCCGAGCGCATCGCACGCGAAACGCCGGGCGCGTACTTCATCAACCAATTCGGCAACCCGGACAATCCGGCGGCGCACATCCAGACCACCGGCCCGGAAATTCTCGAGCAGATGGACGGCAGGGTCGATGCGGTGGTGCTCGGCTGCGGTTCGTCCGGCACGCTCAGCGGCCTGTCCAAATTTTTCGCCGTGCATTCGCCGCACACGGAACTCGTGCTGGCCGATCCGGTGGGTTCCATCCTGGCCCAGTACATCAACGAGGGCACGCTGTCGACCAAGTCCGCCAGCTGGATGGTCGAGGGCATCGGCGAGGATTTCCTGCCCAGCATCAGCGACTTCACCCGGGTCAAGAAGGCGTATGCGATCCCCGACAAGGAGAGCTTCCTGACCGCGCGCGAGCTGCTGGGCAAGGAAGGCATACTGGGCGGTTCGTCGACCGGCACGCTGGTGGCGGCGGCGTTGAAATACTGCCGCGAACAAAGCACGCCCAAGCGGGTGGTGACCCTGGTCTGCGACACCGGCAACAAGTATCTGTCGAAGATGTACAACGACTACTGGATGCTGGACAACGGCTTCCTCGAACGCGAACAGCACGGCGACCTGCGCGACTTGTTGCTGCGTCCGTTCGCCCAGCGCGACACCGTGGTGATCGGCCCCAACGAACTGTTGATCACCGCCTACACGCGCATGAAGTTGTACGACGTGTCGCAGCTGCCGGTGATGGACGGCCACAAGCTGGTCGGCATCGTCGACGAGTCGGACGTGCTGATGCACGTGCACGTCGACGAAACGCGTTTCCGCGACCCGGTTTCCACCGCCATGATGACCAGCTTGCAGAAGCTCCAGGTCAGCGAAACGATCGAAGCCTTGCTGCCGGTGTTCGAGCGCGGCCACGTGGCGATCGTGGTGGACGGCGAGCAGTTCCTCGGCCTGATCACCCGGATCGACCTGCTGAACTATCTGCGCCGCAAGGTGAACTGAGCAGCGGACCCGGCGGCATGGCCCGCCGGTTCGCGCCACGAAAGTTTGCCGTAATGCGACCCGCCCAGAATGGCCCCGGTCACGTCGGCGCCATCGGTGCCGTGTCCCTCAAAGGAAGCTTTGCCATGTGTGGAATCGTTGCTGCCGTTGCCCAGCGGGACGTCGCGCCGCTGCTGATTGTCGGCCTCAAGGCGCTGGAATACCGCGGCTATGACTCCTCCGGCGTGGCCGTACTCGATCACGGCACGATCCAGCGCGTGCGGGCCAAGGGCAAGGTGCGCGAGATGGAGGCGCTGTACCTCGCCGCGCCGTTCCCCGGCGGCACCGGCATCGCCCATACGCGCTGGGCCACACACGGCGTGCCGAACGAGGC